>Ga0308157_10000061_pt1 | contig 460263 bp, 390 predicted proteins | sample PhyBR1_FD_201035 | JGI IMG/M metagenome (GOLD analysis project Ga0308157, IMG submission 201035) | Phyllosphere microbial communities from UC Gill Tract Community Farm, Albany, California, United States - DLSLB.R1 | ecosystem: Host-associated > Plants > Phyllosphere > Unclassified | place...
TAATTTACTAACTTTGTAACAAATCTATTTAAAACAAAATGGGTACAGAAATAAAACTCAAAGGTGACAAGGTCATCGAACAGATTCCTTCTATAAAAGACAAAGCGTTACGCATTAATTTAAACGAGAATATTTACGGAACATTTGCCGAAATTGGCGCTGGACAAGAGACAGTTAGGCATTTTTTCAGATCCGGAGGTTCATCGGGAACAATTGCAAAAGCGATGTCTGCCTATGATAAAGATTTTAGTGACGCCGTTTACGGTACAGAAGCTGATGGTCGTTATGTGACCGAAAACCGACTAAAAAAAATGCTGACGTTTGAAGGCGAATTGATCGAAGAACGTTTAAGTCGAGAAAAACACCCAAACAAACTTTTTTTCAGCTACGCCAATACAGTAGCAACAATAGATTTTGCCAAACAATTTAAAGGCCACGGCTGGGTTGGGATTCGATACCAAATTGAACCTGATGAAGCTTACAACGAAATCATACTTCACATTCGTTTTAAAGAAACTGATGCGCGTTTACAACAAGAAACACTTGGAGTTTTAGGTGTTAATTTAATTTATGGCGCATTTTACAAATACAATGACCCAAAACGTTTATTACGTTATTTATACGATCACTTAGATAAAGATCAGCTGGAAATTGATACCATCAACTTTTCAGGGCCTCGTTTTGCCGATGTTGACAACCGCTTAATGAGTTTGCAATTGGTTAAAAACGGAATGACAGATGCCGTAATGTTTAATCCTGAAGGGAAAAACGTGTTGCCTGCCGCTGTTTTATACAAGAAAAACCTTCTTGCGTTTAGAGGAAGTTTCCGTCCGGTAACGAACGTAAATCTTGACATGTATGAAAAATCATTAAAGATGTTCCTAAATGAAAGCAAGGTCGACAAAGACAATACATTAGTTGTTTTTGAAATTACGCTTTCGAATTTGCGTTCAGATGGTGAAATTGATGAACGTGATTTCATGGACAGAGCCGAACTGCTTTGCTCGCTAGGTCAAACTGTTATGATTTCGAATTTCCAAGAATATTATAAAGTTGTTGAATATTTCTCTAATTATACTAAAGCGAGAATGGGATTAGCAATGGGTGTAAATAACCTTGTTGATATTTTTGATGAGAAATACTACCGTCATTTGAGTGGAGGAATTCTAGAAGCTTTCGGAAAATTATTCTACCGAGATATGAAAGTTTTCTTGTACCCAATGTTAGGAGATAATGGCGAAATTATTACTTCAGACAACTTGAAAGTTCATCCTAGAATGAAAGAGCTTTATAAATTCTTTAAATTCAACGGAAAAGTCGTTGATATTAAGGATTACAATCCAAACATATTAAATGTATTCTCTCGCCAGGTATTGAAAATGATTGGTCAAGGAAAATCTGGATGGGAACCAATGCTTCCGTCTGGAGTTGCCGAAATCATTAAGGAACACCATCTTTTTGGATATCACCCGCAGAAAGAATTAGAACAAAATTCATAATATAAAAAAGTCCCGAAATATTCGGGACTTTTTTGTTTCAAGTTTTTCTTGTTTCGGGTTTCAAGTTACTATTGAAACGATTATTTTTTTACCGCAAAGCACGCTAAGTTTTTTATGCTGCTTTTTATAAAAACACAAAGTTCGCAAAGCTAAATCTAGATAAAGCTTTGCGAACTTTGCGTAATTTATGCAATTTATAAAACCTTAGCGTGCTTTGCGGTTAAATTATAGCCAAAGCTTGTAACAACATGAAACTTGAAACAAAAAACTTTATTTCAAAATCTGATCTGCATGTTCTTTTGTTTTTACTTTTTCGATTACCTCATCGATAATTCCTTTTTCGTTGATTACGAATGTAGTCCTATGGATTCCGTCGTATTCTCTTCCCATGAATTTCTTTGGTCCCCACACTCCAAAAGCATTAATTACTGATTTATCTTCATCAGCCAATAAAGGAAATGGCAATTCGTATTTTTCTTTGAATTTTATTTGTGCTTTTTGACTGTCGGCACTTACTCCGAGAAGCTCATAATTATTGGCTTGAAAACGGTGGAAATTATCTCGTAAATCACATGCTTCGGCGGTACAGCCTGGCGTACTTGCTTTTGGATAAAAGAAAACCACCAATTTTTTCCCCGTGTAATCTGCCAATTTATGCGATTTTCCATCTTGGTCTATTCCTGAAAAATCTGGTGCTTTGTCGCCTGCTTTTAATGTTGTCATCTTTATAATTGTTAATTATCAATTGTTAATTATTAATTTATGCCCCAGATTAAAGTGAAAACCCCGGAATTATTGCAATTTACATTTTTTGTATTTAAAAAGCGACCAACGGAAGCTCTTTTAAATACTTAAAAATGTTATTGCAATAATGAGGAGTTGAAACGGAAAGCTGGATTAGGCACATCATTAAAATTATATTATTTTTACATCATTAAAAATACGGAAATGAATAAAGAAGCTCGCGTACAATTTGTTATCGACACCTTAAAAGAACTCTATCCTACTATACCTGTCCCGCTAGACCATAAAGATCCCTATACTTTATTAATTGCCGTATTGCTTTCAGCGCAATGTACCGACGTACGTGTGAACCAAATTACGCCTTTATTGTTTGCAAAAGCGGATAATCCGTATGATATGGTAAAAATGTCGGTGGAGGAAATTAAGGAAATTATTCGTCCGTGCGGCTTATCGCCAATGAAGTCCAAGGGGATTCATGGTTTATCCGAAATTTTGATAGAAAAGCATAATGGCGAAGTGCCTCAAAGCTTTGAAGCGCTTGAAGCTTTGCCTGCTGTTGGACACAAAACCGCAAGCGTTGTCATGTCTCAGGCTTTTGGCGTTCCTGCTTTTCCTGTTGATACTCACATTCACAGATTGATGTACCGTTGGAATCTTTCGAATGGAAAAAACGTTGCACAAACTGAAAAAGATGCTAAAAGGTTATTTCCAAGAGGATTGTGGAACGATTTACACTTGCAAATTATTTGGTACGGACGTGAATATTCACCTGCAAGAGGATGGAGTTTAGAAAAAGACATCATCACAAGAACAATCGGCAAGAAATCGATTATTGAAGAAATGACCAAAATTTAAAAATAAAAAAGGCGCAAAGATTTAAAACCTTTGCGCCTTTGCTTCTTTGAATCTTTGCTTCTTAAAAATTACATCCCAGCTTTCAAAGCATTGTATTCGCTTGTCATATCTAGAGATCTATAAACTCCTAGAAGTGTTTTTGTTACATCTGGATTTTTCGGTTCTATTGTAAGTGCTTTTTTAAGATACGGAATTGCGCTTCTGGCAATATCATCTTTTCTTGCATTTAGTTTATCATACTGTTGCATTTCTTTTGGAGTAGTTCCTAAGTTTGCAATTTCGTCGGCTATTGCCTTTTTTTGTTGCAATTTTAAGTACGCAAGATTAATGTAAGCATCGATATAATTTGGATTCATTTCTAAAACATAATTATATATCGCTTCTGCTTTAACATAATCTTTGTTCTCCATATAAGAATATGCTAAATTGTTATTTACGTCAATTCTTTTTGAAGGAACAGATTCTGTTCTTGGTTTCTCATAAAGTCCTTGATCAATAGCTGATTGCCTTGCTTTTGGAGAAAGGAACGCATCCTCTTCTTTTGTCTTTTTATTTGTAGCATAATAAATCACACCACTTCCTGAATAATTCTTTTTCTTCAGTTCTTCGTAATATTTGATTGCTGCATTGTAGTCTTTAGCATTAATAGACGAAGAAGCCGCATTAAATAAATTAAGCGTGTCTTTTTTGTCAAACAAATATACCTTATAGCTTTTCTCAGCACTTTCTTTAAATTTTCCTGCTTTAAAATCAGCCATCGCACCGTTCACTAAATTCGACTTCATATCTTTTAAAGCCGCACTTGCCTTCACGGTATACTTAAATTTTCCCGACTCATTCTCAAACAAAAATACATCTTGATAAGCTTGTGACGCAAGACTGAAGTTGTTTGCTGCATCAATGTTTTTTCCGGCTAAATCTTTGTATACATTTCCTTTCAAAAAATAAAAATCAGATTTATCCTCATCCGGCGCGTTTATGATAAGATATTCGGTCTTGTTTAAAATTGTCAGGGCTTCTTGTGAATTACCTTTATCAAAAAGAGACTGCGCATCCTTAATTTGTGCTTTTTGGGCATACACCCCTACATTTATCAATACTATTGATAAAATCATAAATTTCATTTTCATTGTAGATCAAGTTTGATAGTTAAAATAGATTGGGTTCTTTTCTCAACAATTTTGCTGGTTTCCTAAAATTGGGCAAAACTGTATTTCTGACATCCTTCTGCACGGATTCAAAAATCATCAAACTGAAAAATTAGCGAGAGTAGTTTTTTATCATATTACTATTTTTTTGAGAATTAAACATTTTCATTTCGTCACTTTTTAAAAAATCAAATTTTAACAGTATTTACATTATAAACATCATTATTTATAATCATTTTCTGCAAAGAATATATTTTTTTATCTAAAATAGAATTAAAAAGTGAATACGCAATAAAATCCCGTTATTTTTTTATTAAAAAGTTAACATTTTTTTAAAGCAGCTAATATATCATAATTATTGTATGATAAAAAAAAGGCATAAAAAAAACTCACTGTCAGTATTTTAGATACAGATAGTGAGCTTTTAAACCAAAACGACCATTTGGTTTTTCATTAGCATTAAACTTCAGCAAGTGCCGATTGCTTAATTTGCTATAATATCAAAGTTTTTGTCATCTATTTTCACCACAGTCAATGCTTGTGAATAGCTGAGTAAAAAAGAAACGACTTCTTTTTTAGGTTTTAAATTTTTAGAAGCTAACGCTTTTTTAGAGTAAATTTTTGCCATACTATCGAAATGTTTATACATAGTATAACGGGTTAATACTCAAATTAGTATTAGCTGGTTAAAATAATTTGATGTTTTTCTATTATTTTTCTCAAATTCATTAATGCATAACGCATTCTTCCTAGTGCGGTATTGATGCTAACGTCTGTCAATTCTGAGATTTCCTTAAAACTCATATCTTGATACATACGCATTACCAAAACTTCTTTTTGATCGTCTGGAAGCTCTTCAATTAGTCTTTTTAGGTCAATTTCAACCTGATCCAAGATCATTTTGCCTTCAATAGTCAGAGAATCGTCAGACATTACAGAGAAGATTGAGAATTCTTCTGTTTCTCTATACATTGGCATTTTTTTAGTCTTGCGAAAATGATCTACAATCAAATTGTGTGATATACGCATTACCCAAGGCAAGAATTTACCTTCTTCATTATAAGAATTACTTTTTAAGGTTTTGATTACCTTAATAAAAGTATCTTGAAAAATATCGTTTGAAACATCTCTATCAGCGATCTTAGAATATATGAAACCATATATCTTAGATTCGTGCCTTTTAATTAATGTCGATAGCGCAACTTCATTGCCATCGATATAATTTTTCACTAACAGAGCGTCTGGAATGTGCAGATGAGCCATAATACTACTTTTTTAGTTTTTAATTTGGAGTAATTTTCTAAAAAGTAATTTTATTGTATAGGCTTCTCTTTTTTTAGTTATGTTAATTAAGTGACCAAATTTAACAAATTATTATTTTAAAAAGCAAATAAAACACAGAATAATTAACAATAAAAACTTAAAAAATAGACACATAAGTTAATTTTTACTGTAAAAGACCGTTAAATCAGCAATTCAAAGCTATTGATAAAAAGACATAAATTACTTACAATAAGGCAGTTAAAAGCAATTTATGTCTTTTTGAAACCAAAAAACTATTGATACACGCGCACGTAATCAACATAGTACTTTTGCGGAAAAATTTTATCATCAACTTCTGGACCGCCAAAGTTTCCTCCAACTGCTAAATTGACAATAATATAAAAAGGTTTGTCGAAAGGCCAAGTATCTTCGTTTTTTACAGGCGGATTAAATGTATATACTAATGTCTTGTCGACAAAAAAGTCCATTTTGTCTTTTGTCCATTCAATTGCAAATACATGATATCCTTCCTCAATATTAGGATATGGCGTTCTTTTGGTATTAATCGTATTTCCGTGGCTGTCTTGTGTATGCAGCGTTGTGTAAACCATTCCAGGATCGCGCCCTATATATTCAAGAATATCAATTTCGCCCGCTTTTGGCCAGTGAATTTGATCAATATTAGCGCCTAGCATCCAGAATGCAGGCCAAATCCCTTGACCTACTGGTAATTTTGCTCTCGCTTCTATTCGGCCGTATTTGAATTCTTTTTTTCCTTTAGTTGTTATTTTTGTCGAAGTGTATTTAGAACCTTCTTTTCTAGCTTCTATAACTAGATTTCCATCTTTAAATGCGTGATTTGTTTTGGTGTAAACCTGTCTTTCATTGTTTCCAAAACCACAAAGATTAGGACAGCCATCACCTATTTCAAAATTCCAATCTTTTTCATTCAACTCTTTATTATTGAAATTTTCTTCCCAAACGAGTTTCCTCTTTACTTCCTGCGCAAAACATGCACTGCTGATCAACAGCAACATAATTACCTTTTTCATACTTTCTTTTAAAAATTATAAAATTAAGAAGGCCAGCCGAAACTGACCTTCTCGCATTAAAATTACTAATTAATCAACCTATTGATACACTCTAACATAATCTATCTCGTAAGTAGCTTGTGTGAAAGCTGGATCAATATTACCGCCAAAATTACCTCCCATAGCAAAATTCAAAATCAAGAAAAAGTCTTTGTTGAAAGGCAAACTTGCGCTATTAGCAACTGAATGAATTAATGTATCATCCACATAAATTTTTACAGATTCAGGACTCCAAACTGTTTTATAAATATGGAAATCTGTGGAAACATTTGCAATTGTTTTAGAACCTGTATCGGCATTTCCACCCGAACGTCCAGGATAATGAAGCGTTCCATGAATTAAATCCTGGCTATTTCCAACATGCTCCATAATATCTAACTCTCCACAAGCCGGCCAAGCATTTGTTGCATAATTTGCTCCAAGCATCCAGATTGCCGGCCAAGTTCCGCCTCCCGTTGGAAGTTTGGCACGAACCTCAACTTTTCCATAAGTAAAGGCAAATTTACCTTCTGATTTTAATCGAGCTGATGAATAATCAGCTCCACCAGAAGCTTCTTTCTTAGCTGTAATTTTCAAATTACCTCCTTGTACAATTGAGTTTGTTGATGAATTGGTATAATTTTGTTTTTCATTATTACCCCATCCGTTATCTCCACGTCCTAGATCATAGCTCCATTTTGTAGCATCTGGCGCGCCATCTGTGTTAAACTCATCTGACCAAACTAAATTAGTATAGTCTTTGTCCGGAGTGGTTGGATTTTGCGTTGGTTTCGTTGTCGTGAAAATATGATACCAAGCCAATGCCGCATTTCCTCCCATAACAGCTCTAACTACCATTCTGTTTGCTGTGATAGACAAGATTTCGTAAGAACTCTGACCAATATAATACCCCATAAATCCGCCATCTGAGAAATTCATCATCGTTCCTCTAGTTTGAGTTGCGTGATTTGGATTTTGCATTACCACAGATTCTGAAGGGCTCAATGAAACTGATTTTTTTCCTGACGTATCGTAAGGCAAACAAGCATCAGAGCCTGAACTTCCTCCTCCTACGCTTTCGAAAGCTGCGTTAAAGAAAGTTGCACCTCCATTGTTCAATTGGAATTTAAGTTGATCTCCCTCTAGTGAGAATGTCAATTCGTTTTCGTACAAACAGCTGCTTGTTGGTGAGCTTGCTTTTTCCCATGGCGCAGCGCTATAATAATTACCGTAGTAGTTTTTAGTCGCATCACCATCATTTTGCCCCACTCCTAAATGTCCAGCTTCTGACGCTGACCAATACCATTTTTTAGAAGTTCCTCCTGTCAAGAATTGTACAGCCTCATCATCACTGAAATCACTTTTAACTGTAACATCTGTTGTAGTTGTAGTGCTTACTCCACCTTTTCCTGACGCAATTACAGTTACCGTATAAGTATTTACTCCTGTTTTTGTAAAACGCTTTGTAATTACTCCGTTTGGCGCATTGTCAGATGTTCCGTCGCTGTAAACATATTTGTACGATATTGCATCATCTGCTTTTGCAGTAAACTTTACTGTTCCTGAACCATCTCCATTTGGATCGGCAGTTGTTTTTCCAATAACCTCAGCCGTAACCTTAAGATTTGTTGGTGAGTCAATTGATCCGAAAGTAAAATCATCTTTCTGACAACCCATCATCAAGAGAATCGTAAATAAGGATACTATTTTTATAATTATTTTTTTGTTCATGATTTCTCGTTTTAATTGGATTGTTTAATGTCATCAAAGTAATAAGTAGCTCCGGTTCCTGTTTGTCCAAAATCTGGGAACAAAATTACTCTGTCGTATTTTATGCTAGAATCGAAACTCGCCGCGCTTGTCAGGTCAAAAGTTAAAATCTGCCAAGCATTTGCTACAGTTGTTGATGCATGCACTTCAAAGTTTACGCTTGGGTTTCCGTTTCCATCTTTTGGTGATGTCGAAAGCTCCATTTTGTATAAAATATCAGCTCCAACTTTTGGCGACCAAACTGCTACTTTTACTTTAGTTCCTTTTGAGAAATCAGGCGAACTGTCAAGATTTAAACTCGCTCCAGCCCATGTTTCTGCTCCCGACTTTTTCTCCATTTTAACTACTTTATCAGAAACGTTTGCTCCTGTTTTGTCTGGATTTGTAACCATCGAAGCAATTACATTTCCAAAGCCTCCCCAAGCATATGTTAAGTTTGCTGATTCGAAATCAATTGGCAATGCTACTGATTCTGCAGGTGCTTTGTAGAAATAAATATTATCAATAAACACAGTTCCGCCAGCCCAAGGTGTTCCAACAAATTTCAATTGGAAGATCTTATCCACTGTTAATCCTTGGCTTGTCCATGCCGAAATTGGAATATCAATACTTGTCCATTGATTTGCTGTAAGATCTTTTACAACTGGTTTTTCTGAAGGTCCAGTTTGAATCAATGAAGTTTCAATTTTCTGCAAATCAGCTGTCCAAACATCCATGTGTAGGTATTCCATTTTAGAAACATCAATTGTCACGTTGTCTGCCAATGCAATTCCTTGATAGCTTAATTTGATATAATTCAGCATTTTGTCTCCGTTCAAATCAAATTCTGCCCAACTACTACCTTGTCCTGCTTGACCCCAATCTGGGAAATAATTTGTTCCAGCCACATTCGTATATTTAGAACCATAAATTGAAATCACATCGCCTGGCTGTCTGTTAGGAGGCGTTGGCGCAGATGCAGAAGGAGCTACAACTAATTTTGCTGTAACCTGAGTTGTATATTCAGTTGTTTTGATCGCAGCGCTTTTTGAAACTACACGAACGGTATAAACTCCTGCTTCTTTATAAGTATATGAAACTGATTCGCCATTATTTGCTGAAATCGGATCTGGTTTTCCAGCTTCTCCAAAATAAACATCATAAAACAAAGCAAAATCTGCTGTTGCTTTTACGGTTACTTTTTTAGATACTGATAAATCATTGGTGATTACAACTTCTAAGTTTTCAGGAGCTCTAAACGAAACTACAACATCGTGCGTAACTTCGGTCGTTTTTCCGTTTACGTTCATTGCTGTAATTTTAGACTTGTAAGTTCCTTCTTTATAAGTGTGTGTAATCGTTCCGCCAGAAGGAATATATGCCGACTCAGCTGTTCCATCTCCAAAACTGATTTTGTATTGTGTTGCACCTTCTCCAGTTGGAATAAAAGTTACTTTCCCTGTATTGTCTTGTGTCACGGTTGTCAATGCCGATACATTAGTTGGCACCGCAACACTGTCTAAATCAACATCAAGAGCATCATCGTTTGCACAAGCAATCAGCATTGTCAAAACGAAAATATTTAGTATTAAATATATTTTTTTCATAATTGTATTTTTTAGTATCCAGGATTTTGTTGCCAGTTTCCGTTAGCAAATTGAATTTCTTCAATTGGAATTGGGAATAATTCATTCTTGTTTGCTGTAAAACCTGATATTTTGCCAACAGCTTTTCCAGTTCTTACCAAATCAAAGAAACGGTGTCCTTCACCAAAAAGCTCCACTCTTCTTTCTGCATAAATAAAATCAGTCAAAGCAGCTCCTGAAGCTGTAACATCATGATTATTATCGCCAAAAGCACGTCTTCTCACTTGGTTTAAATAGTCTTTTGCCTTAGTATCACTGATTCCGCCTCTGTTATTTGCTTCTGCCGCCATTAATAAAACATCAGCATAACGAATAGCTCTGTAATTGTTTGGATTTGTCAAATTCAAATCTCCTGCCGCAGCCGAGCTTCTTTTTCTCGGAATATATTTTCTGTTGAAATATCCTGTATCCTCGTTACCTTTTCCATAGCTTACCCCTTTTCCGCCATCATAATTAGAATTTGCAGCAGCAAAAGCAACAATATCTAGAATCGCAACATCTTTACGCTTATCACCAGCTTCAAAAGAATCAGCACCTTCTTTTGTTGGAACATTAAAACTAAATCCTGAAGAAAAAAATGGCCCAGAATAGTTTCTCACACCGCTAAAACCAACAGCTACGTTTCCTTCACTACATTGAAGACATCCAAATCCTGCTCCTTCAACATCTGTATATTGCACTTCAAAAACAGATTCTGCTCCGTTTTCTCCATCCATTTCAAAAATTGAATTGTAATCTGTTACTAAAGAATATTTCCCTGAAGTAATTACGCTTTCTAATGCAGTTGCTGCTTGAGCGAATTTGTTTTCATATAAATAAGCTTTTCCAAGAAGTGCCAAAGCTGCACCTTTTGTAGCGCGTCCTTTTTGAGAAGGAATTGGAGATAAATTAGCAGCCGCAAAAGTCAAATCGGCTTCAATCGAAGCGAAAACTTCTTCCTTACTTGAACGCGGTATTGTTTTTTCATCTCCAATTTTAAACCTAGCATCACCTTTCATTGGTATACCACCAAACCATTTTACTAACTCAAACTGATAGTATGCTCTTAAAAAACGTGCTTCGGCTATAACTTGATTTTTTTCTGGAAAATCAGTTTTGTCTTTAAATTCAAGAATATAATTTGCTCTTTGAACACCAGCAAACATCCAATTCCAGATATCTCTTAAATTGCTATTTACCGGAGTATGAATCATATCATCTATTTGTTGCCATCCAATAACATCCGTTGGGCTTTCACCTCCGCATAATGTATTATCTGAGGCAATTTCACCCAAAATAACATTTGCATATGAAGCCTGAAGCAAATCATAAGCAGCAATTAACGCTTGATCGTAATCGGCTTTTGAATTAAAATAGTTTTCAGAATCGATAGAATATTCTGGTGTAGGGTCAACATACTCGTCTGAACAAGAAATACATAAAGTCGAGAACAGAGTAAGCGTTATAACGGTTGTAAATAAATATTTTTTCATTTTAATTGCAATTAAAAATTAAGGTTTAATCCCATTAAGTACGTTCTAGGAATTGGATAGAAACCGTAATCGATTCCAGCACCAATAGGAGACTGAGATACATTGTCACGATTTCCTGGACCAAATGAAGCTCCTGGATCAAAACCTTTATACTTTGTAAATGTGTATAAATTATTCACCCCAACGTAAAGTCTTAATTTTGTAATTCCTGCTTTTTGCGCCACATTTGGGTTTAAAGAATATCCTAACTGAATATTTTGGATTCTGAAATAAGAAGCATCTTCTACAAAATAATCAGAGAAAACATTGTTTGCAGTTGCTCCTGTTGTAACTCTTGGAGTTGAATTTGTAGAACCTTCTCCTGTCCATCTGTCTAAAACATAATTTAAACGATTGGCATCAGAAAGCGTTCTTTCGTAATTACGAACCATATCATTGCCTACAGATGCAAAAGTGTACATTGCAAAATCAACATTTTTGTAATTCATCTGAATATTGAAACCCATTGTCGCAGCTGGAATTGGATCGCCAATATTTGTTTTATCATTTGTATCGATTTTGCCATCGCCGTTTACGTCAACAAAGCGAATATCGCCAGGAACTGCATTTGCTCCTAAAGCTATTTGAGATGGATGCGCATCAATTTCTGCTTGATTTTGGAAGATACCATCTGTTTTATATCCGTAGAAATAACCTATCGGTTTTCCAACTTCCATACGTGAAGGCGCAGGTTGTCCAACACCAAAAGCTCCTCCTTCAATAAATCCTGTTCCGTTATTAACTTCTTGAACAACATTTTTAAGGAAAGTCACATTATAACCTACGCTAAAATTGAAATTATCTGAGAATTTGTCTTTGTAATCAATTGCGAATTCAAAACCTGAATTTTTAACCGATCCTGCATTTAAAGTTGGCGCGCTTGCACCTGGAGCACCAGTTCCGTTAATTCCTGAAACTGGAATATTTGGCACTAATAAATCTTTTCTAACATCGTTGAAATAATCTGCTACGATATAAACTTTATCGTTTAAGATTTTCATATCCAAACCAACGTCAAATTTCTTCGCTTCTTCCCATTTTAAATTTGGATTCGGAACCTGACCTGTAGCGCTTCCGTTTACGATTGCACCATCAAAAACATAAGTTGCTTCACCATTTAAAAGTCCTAAATAACCATAATTTGGAATTTGGTCATTTCCTAACGTTCCGTAACTAGCTCTTAACTTCAAGAAGCTGATTGCTTTTGGTTCTCCAAAGAAATTTTCTTTAGAAATAATCCAACCACCCGTAACTGAAGGGAAATACCCAACTTTGTTTCCTGGCCCGAATTTAGTCGAAGCATCACGACGAATCATTCCTGAAACTAAATATTTCTCTTTATAATCGTATTGTGCTCTTGCAAAATAAGACAATCTTCTTTGGTCATAAGTATAAGAAGTATTTGTCAATGTTTCAGAAATTCCCTTTGTTAAAGAAATATCAGCAAATTGCCAAGAGTTGTTTGGAACATCATAACCCGTTGCAGTAAGTCCGTTACCCCATTGTTTGTAGATTGTTGTACCTACAGTTCCTGTAATATTGTGAGCATCGGCAATTTTTGTGGTATAAGTTCCGAAAAGGTCGAATGAGTAATCATTATCATTTACAGCTCCTTGCGTAACAGAACTTCTTTGAACATCAAAAACTTTTCCGCCATAGCTAATTTGCGGATTAAATGTTTTTGACTCGCTGTTTGCTGTATTGAAACCTATTGCAGTTGAAAGTGTAAATCCTTTGAAAATTTTATAATCCAATCCAAAGTTTCCGTTGATTTTCTTGTAATTGTAATTGTTATACGAATTTTCAATTTGTGCCAATGGATTAATAATCTCGTTTCCTAATCCTGTTGTATTAGGCACAAGTGTAAAAGTGCCATCAGGATTATACGGACTTAAAGTTGAAGGAACGTTTAACGCATTAAACAATACCGATCCTAAACCATTTTCATTTAATGTTTTTCTGTTAAAATACGTGTAGATAACATTTGTCTTTAATTTGATTTTACTGCTAAGATCAGCGCCTAAACCAATTCTAGCCGTATTTCTCAAATATCCAGATTTATCACCTCCTACAATACCTTCTTGATCTAAATGCGATCCAGAGATTGAGTATGTGATATTTTCTGAACCTCCAGAAATAGTTAAGTCATTATTAATAATAGGAGCACCTTTCTGGAAAACTTCATCTTGCCAGTTTGTTCCTTTTCCTAATCCGCTAACATTTGGATAAGGAATTGGTTTTCCACCATTTGCATAGCTTTCATTCAATAAAAGTGCATATTCTGTAGCATTTAACGTTGGAAGCTTTCTTGATGTTTCTTGAAATCCTGCATAGCTATTGAATGAAACTTTTGTTTTAGAGTTCTTTTTACCCATTTTGGTTGTCACCAAAATAATTCCGTTCGCTCCAATTGTTCCGTAAATAGCAGCTTGAGCATCTTTTAAAACGGTAATCGTTTCAATGTCATTTGGGTTTAACAAACTAAAATCTCCCACATAACCGTCAATAATAGCAGTTGGTGAATTTTGACCGTTTGTAGCGATACCACGAATACGAATGTCCAATCCCGCACCTGGCGCACCAGACTGAGTAGTTACATTCACACCCGATACTGTACCTTGTAAAGCTTGCTCAATTCTGGCTGGTTTTAAAATGTCCAGCGTTTTGCTGTCTACAACTGATACGGCTCCAGTAATCTCTCTCTTTTTCTGAGTACCGTAACCAATCACAACGACTTCCTCAAGTGATTTGGCGTCGTCAGCCATTTTTACTGTCATTTTAGTTCCGGTCACTGCAATTTCTTGCGTTCTGTAACCTATATAACTAAAGACAATTGAAGCTCCTTTTGGAACTCCGGTTAACTTAAAAGATCCGTCAAAGTCTGTGGTTGTACTTTGTGACGAACTTTTAACTTTTACATTTACGCCAGGCAATGATAATCCTGACCCATCTACTACCGTTCCGCTTACATCATATGATTGCGCAAAGGCAAATGATGTGCAAAGCGATAGCACAATTAGTAACAATTTCGATTTCATAATTAGTTAGTTTTTATTGAAAGATAAATTTATTCGTTCCGATTAGGAATCCGATAAATTTAACCTCAACAAAAAACATACATCATAAAAAAACTGTTAGTAATTTTAAGATATCGCAAAATAGAACTCGAAAAAGCTAATAATTACGAATGTTAATTTCCTTAACATTTGCCTTACAAAAACCCAACAAAATCATAATGTTGTGGTAATGTATAGTTTTTTTGAGCTGATTTTTATCTTACTATACAGCCAAAATATATTCGACTAAACCGTTTTCGTGCTGTAAATCCATTTTTTTACGAAGTCGGTATCTTTTAATCTCAACACTTCGAACCGAAATATTAAACAGTGGCGCAATCTCTTTTGAAGAAAGATTCAAACGCAAATAAGCGCACAAACGCAAATCATTTGGCGTTAATAATGGATGAAGTTGTTTGATGCGTTTTAAGAAATCTTTATCGGCATTGTCAAATGCTTCTTTAAACACGTTCCACGAATCTTCCTCTGTAATATTTTTATTAATTGTAGTAATTACAGATTTTATGTTTTTGCCTTCGCCAGTTTTTTCCAAATCTTGTCTAATAAAAGCAAGCAATTCATTTTTGCTGTTTAAGCTCATTGTTGAAACTGCCAATTCCCTACTCTTGGTATCGACGTCTTGAGAAAGTTGTTCGTTTCTGAGTTTCATCAATTGCTGTTCATTTTCCAATTCTTTGATCTCAAGCAAAAGATTATTTTCTTCAATCAGTTTTTCTTTTTGTTTCTGATAATAATTTCGATAGGCTTTATTGATAAAATAAGCCATTGCCAGCATCAACAGAAAATAAATAAAAACAGCCAAATTAGTCAAATACCAAGGTTTTGAAATCACGAATGTATAAACGGCAGTATTTTCAAGAATGGTATTGGCGTATTTCGCTCTAACTTTGAAAGTGTATTTTCCAGGAGAAAGATTTTTGAAATTCACGGTAGCTTTTGTGCTCCACTCGCTCCATTCATTCTGAAAACCTTCCAATAAATATTGATATTCAGTATTGATGTATTTATTATATTCCGGAACCGTATAATTTAATGTGATATTATTGTCGTTGGAGTGAAAACTTCCTTCTTCTTCAATTGCAACATCTTTCAAAACTTCATTTTGCTTATTTATGGCAATATCTGTCAGATGGACCTTGTAATTCTTAAAGACTAAATCGTCAATATTTAAGGTATAATATCCATCCGTCGTACCTATTAAATAAGTAGATTTCGAAATTTGCGTAATATTTTCATATCCGAGCATTGAATTAGTCAAAGATGCCGGAATCGGAATTACATTTTGTTTTAACTGATTGCTGAGTTTGCTCGCTGAGAAATAATGGATATAATTTTTGGAGAAAAGCCAAATTTTATTCGACTCATCTGTAATTAATTTACCCGATGTATATTCATCTTTTTCAAAAATCGAACTCAACAGCGAATCTTTTTCAAATTGTTTTGTTTTTGAATTCAATTTAAAAATTCCGCCTTTGTAAGCATAGTAAATTGCTTTATTGAATTTAGTCAAACTTGCACGCGTACCATTTTTAGGCGATTTATAAGTGTAAAATCCATTTGTTTTCTGCAATGATTTATCAAGTTTTAGCCTGAAAATCCCTTTATATTCGTGACTTACATAAATTTCAGAAGGGTTTGCAATTTCAAAATAGCGAGACGAATAATCGAATCCTTTGATTTTATTTCGAAATACCCATTGATTATTGATTTTCTCTAAAACCGAAATTCCGTAATAATTTCCTTGAAGCAATACATTTTTATTTGTTGGAGAAGGCTCAAACTTCCAAGTTCCTGAAGCAGAAAAAATACTTCTGGCTGAATCATTTGTAACGACAAAAGTTCCCGAATCATGTCCGCAAAACAATGTATCTTCATAAATAAATAGCGACCATACTTGCCCTTTTGTTCCATTTATAAACTTAAAATCGCTATTGCTTTGAAGTGGTCTGCAAAAAAGCCCCTGATTAGTGCCAATGTAGAGAATTCCTTTATAAACCGCAGATGCATAAACTGTTCCCAAAACTCCAGAATCATCTGTAAAACTATGTACAGGCGATTGCATATTAATGCAATTTATTCCATTGTCAAGTCCTGCCCACAAATTCTGATCTTTATCTTCAAATAGCGACAAAGCCGTATTATTGCTCAAACCTTTGCTCTGCGAAAGATGGTATTTTAATTTTCCTTTATCCGATAAAACAAAAATTCCGTTTGAAACCGTCCCCAAAGCAAAACTTCCATCTTGAAGACGCTGACTGCTATAAACAAAACTTGATTTTAATTCCGAATCAACATCGGTAACAAAAGGTGTCAAAACATTTCCAACGAGTTTATACATTCCGTCGAGCTGAGTCTGAATCAATAATCCTTCATCAGTGGTAAAAATATTGGCAATTATAAATTTTTTCAGAACAGGATTATCGGTGACCAATTTGGCCTTACCGCTTTCAATTTCAAAAAGACCTTCCTTCAAAGTCTGAAAATAAATAGCATTTTTGGGTGCAAACGATTTTACCACACCATTTTTTGGGGCGATTATCTTGAATTGTCCAGTCTTTGTATCATAAATATAAATTCGGTTTAACGATTGAAACAAAATCCATTGATCGTATTTTAAAATGTTCCAAAACTGCTCGTCGTCAAGAATCTTTCTTTTTATTTTGTCGCTAAGCGAAGTATATTTTAGTTTACCATCTGGCTTTCTTGTCCAATAACCAAAATTCATATAAGTCCCCGTATAAATCTTACTTCCGATGACTTTTACAGAACGTAAAATCGTTTCATTTGGCGCAGGATATAATTGCCAGTTTGTGCCATTATATTCTAAAAGTCCATCGTTATTGGCAAAGTATAAATAGTTCTCATCATCTTGTGAAATCATCCAATTTTGATTTCCAGCACCATAAACTGAAGCTGAATATTTTACAATTGGCGGAAACTCCTGTGCAGACAAGAACAAACTCAATAAAAGAAAAAGGGCAGAAAGTTTTGTTTTCAATTCGAGCAAAGTATTAATTTATTATAAAAACAGTTCTAAAATAGCTTATTTTATGTTGAAATAGCAAGTTTTTAATAAAAAACCTTACGCTCAAAAACCAAAGCTCGGATAGTGATTTAGTTAAAATTTGGAACAATCTCGTTAACTAAACTCAATTCAAAATTGATTACTTTTGTAAAAATTGACTTTTTTTATGCAGATTGATCTTTCTACACTCGACCCAAAGCAAAATATTATCATTAAAGGAGCGCAAGTACATAATTTAAAAAATGTAGATGTCGCAATTCCGCGAAATAAGCTTGTTGTGATTACAGGGCTTTCAGGATCAGGGAAATCCAGTTTGGCATTTGACACTTTATATGCCGAAGGACAACGCCGTTATGTAGAAAGCTTATCATCATATGCACGTCAGTTTTTAGGACGTTTGGATAAGCCGAAGGTGGAATACATTAAAGGTATTGCACCAGCAATTGCAATTGAGCAAAAAGTAAACACTACAAATGCTCGTTCAACGGTTGGAACGTCAACTGAAATTTACGATTACATCAAACTTTTATATGCTCGAATTGGACGAACTTTTTCTCCAATTTCTGGGCAAGAAGTGAAAAAAAATACCGTAAGCGATGTTATTGCTGATGTGAAAACATTAGAAATTGACAGCAAATGGCTTTTATTGGCTCCAATTCATTTAGAAGAAGGAAGACAGCTTGAAGACAAACTAAAAGTCCTTTTACAGCAAGGTTTTGCTCGTATTTTGGTGGATAACGAAATGGTTCGTTTAGATGATTTTACAGCTTCTGAAATGCATTCGCTTGACAACAAAGACATTTTATTGATTATTGATAGAATTGTCGTTAAAGAGGAAGAAGAATTCTATAATCGTCTTGCAGATGCTGTACAGACCGCTTTTTTTGAAGGAAAAGGAATTTGTTTTCTTCAAGAATTGGGATCTGAAAAACGTTTTTCTTATTCTAATAATTTTGAACTTGACGGCATCACCTTTTTAGAGCCGAATGTTCACTTATTCAGTTTTAATAATCCATACGGAGCTTGTCCGGTTTGCGAAGGTTACGGAAATATTATTGGCATTGATGCCGATTTAGTGGTTCCAAATACTGCTTTGTCTATTTTTGAAAGTGCAATTTATCCTTGGCGTGGCGAAAGCATGAGCTGGTATAAAGATGAATTAGTCAAGCACGCTTACAAATTTGACTTTCCTATTCACAAACCTTATTTCCAATTGACAGAAGAACAAAAAGACTTGATTTGGAAAGGAAATCAGTATTTTCAAGGTTTGAATGATTTCTTCAGAGAACTTGAAGAAAAGAATTACAAAATACAAAACCGTGTAATGTTATCACGTTACCGCGGCAAAACAAAATGTCACGCTTGTCGAGGAAAACGCTTGCGCGAAGAAGCTTCTTATGTAAAAATAAATGGCAAAACAGTTTCTGAATTAGTTGATTTGCCAATCAGACATTTGGTTACTTTTTTCAAAAACATTGATCTGAATGTTTACGAAGCACAAATTGCGAAACGTTTAATGGTTGAAATCAATAATCGTTTATCCTTTCTAACAGAAGTTGGTTTGGATTATCTGACTTTAAACAGAAATTCGTCAACGCTTTCTGGAGGAGAATCACAACGTATTAATCTAGCAACTTCATTAGGAAGCAGTTTGGTTGGTTCGATGTATATTTTAGATGAACCGAGTATTGGTTTGCATCCAAAAGATTCAGAACGATTGATTAAGGTTTTGCTTTCACTTCGTGATTTAGGAAATACCGTAATTGTAGTCGAACATGACGAGGATATCATGAAAGCGGCCGATATGATTATTGATATTGGTCCAGAAGCGGGAACTTTTGGTGGAAAATTAGTTGCTCAAGGCACTTATCCGGAAATACTGAAATCAGATTCACTTACTTCTAAATATTTGAATGGTGATTTGGAGATTTCGGTTCCAAAAAGAAGACGAAAATTCAAAAATCATATTGATATTATTGGCGCAAGAGAAAACAATTTAAAGAATATTGACGTTACTTTTCCACTTGACGTGTTGACGGTTGTTACGGGAGTTTCTGGAAGCGGAAAAAGTACTTTGATCAAGAAAATCTTGTTTCCGGCAATGCAGAAAAAACTGGAAAGTGCTTCTGAAAAAGCGGGTCAATTTACTGAAATAAAAGGTTCTTTTTCTCAAATCAAACATATTGAATATGTAGATCAAAACCCGATTGGAAGAAGTTCAAGATCAAATCCTGTAACGTACATAAAAGCTTATGATGATATTAGAGATTTATATGCTAAAGAAAAATTATCAAAAATAAGAGGTTATCAGGCCAAACACTTTTCTTTTAATGTTGATGGTGGCCGTTGCGAAACTTGTAAAGGAGAAGGCTCGATAAACGTTGAAATGGTCTTCATGGCCGATGTTTCTTTGCCTTGCGAAACTTGTGGAGGAAAACGATTCAAAAAAGAGATTCTAGAAGTTACTTTTGACAATCAAAACATCAATGATATTTTGACTATGACCATTGACGATGCGATTGCATTTTTTGAAAAAAACAAACAATCTAAAATCACCCAAAAATTACAGCCCTTGCAGGATGTTGGTTTAGGATATGTTCAATTAGGACAATCTTCTTCTACATTATCTGGTGGTGAAGCACAACGTATCAAACTGGCTTCATTTTTAGTAAAAGGCGCCACAAAAGACAAAGCTTTATTTGTATTTGATGAGCCAACAACGGGACTTCATTTTCATGATATTAAAAAATTGTTAGCTTCATTTGATGCTTTGATCGAAAAAGGACATTCTATAATTGTGATTGAGCATAATCTCGATTTAATCAAATGCGCCGATTGGATTATTGATCTTGGTCCTGAAGGTGGTGAAAACGGAGGGCATTTATTAGCAACCGGAACTCCTGAAGATATTGTAAAGGTCAAAGAATCGGTTACTGGAATTTATTTAAAAGACAAACTTTAATAGGACTTTAAGCTGTAAGCAATAAGCTTTAGGCTTTATACAAAATGAAAAAACAGCCAAATGGCTGTTTTTTTTAAGCTACTTCTGCTTATAGCTTAGGGCATAAAGCCTATAGCACTATTAAGCGACTAAACATCTTTCTTCAAAAGGAACACCATCCTCATCGATGGCAACTAATATTTTTTTCTGCTTTGATGCTTCTAAAGTAAGATAAAGCCATGCAAACGACCACAATCCTAATGTCAAGCAAAAAATAATAAAATTCAAACCATGATTTACTGCTTTTCCGCCTTTTGAAAGTACTGCAAAAAGTAATTCATCATTTCTTTCTTCGAGTGTAAATCCATTATGAACTTTGTTTGAGATCATATTTGAAAATACCTGTAAGCTTTGTTCTTGACTAAGTGGATTGCCTTTCATAATCATTAATTAAGTTAAAAGATTATTAAATACTACTACAATTACTTAACACTTTTCACAACCTGAAAAGTATTTCAATCTCAATAAAACTACAGAACATCAACTTTTATTGCTGTATGAATGATATTTTTTACCGTTCATCTCAATGTATTGCTGATTTCTTAGATAAAGTTAGTTTTAATAAAATTAATTGCAAAGGGAAAATATGTTAAAATTTCAAACTTAACAACTTATTATCAACAAGTTAACCTACAAATTTTAGTATTCCAAACCTGAATTATCCTTTACTTGCTAACTTGTCAAAATATCCATAAAAAAAATCGGCTAATACAAAATTGTAGCCGATTTTTTACGAATTATATTTTTACGCCTTTTAAGCTTTGATTTTGACTTTTCTTAAAATATTGTCAATCACATTATTGATGTCAGGTGAAATATTGAATTTATAATTCAGATATACATATAAAATGGTAACTAAAATAGATTTTAAAGCGATACTGATCAATTGGAAAAATGGGAATTCCCAGAAATAAAACACTAAAAATAATGCAAATGTCAATAACGCAGAATAGATTGTTTGCTTCGTAAAAGGATATAAATCCAATTTTTTAACCACAAAAAGGAGCTTTGCCAAACTATATAAAGTAATTGAGAGCAAAGTAGCAATCGCAGATCCTAAAATCCCCATAATTGGAATAAAAATCATGTTTAAGATTACAGTCAAAACCACAAGCATTAAACCTAAATACAATACCATTCGGTAATATTTAGTATTAAAGATAATAGCATTGTTGTTTCCTAAAATCAAGTCGAAGTACTTCGATAATCCAATCATAAACACGACAATGATTCCGCCACTGTATTCTTTTGGCACTAATTCATAAAGCTGATTAATATTTACAAATATGCAAAGCATTACAAATCCGCCTACGATTTGCAAATTGATAGACGTTTTTTTGTAAAGGGAATTCAATTCGTCATGTTTGTTTTCATGCATCAGTTTTGCTGTAATCGGGTAAACGATTTGATGCATTGCACGACTCGGAACTGAAATGACCAAAGCAATATAAGTTGCAACCGAATAATAAGCAATATTTTCGATTTTCATATATTGATTCAACATTAGCTTATCACCATCCAAAAGCAAATTGGCAACACTTCCTGAAAGAATAATGTAAAAGGTATATTCCATTACAGCCTTTACATTGTCAGGAATCGTAATTTGGAAATTTGGCCTTTTGATATAAAAGGCATAGAACATGGTGATCAAAAATGCAAAAAAATAGATTCCAGCAGTTATGTACACAAATCCGACCAAAGAAATCCAATTGAAATACAAACCAATCAACGCTACAGTTGAAAGCAATCTTAACCCGACTTCTTTAATGAAATTTCCAAAAACAGAATGCATGTGCACTCTCGCCCACGCATAAAAAATCTCAAAATAAGCCATACAAATCCCGATAAACGGAATCAAATACATAAATTCTTTTACAACTGGATTTTTCTTGGTTACAAAAGCCGTAATATCATCAAAGAAAAAGATTCCGATTATCCCTAACGGAATACACATTAAAATAGGAAATAAAGCCGTAAACGATAAAAATTGCTCGCGTTTTTCTTCCGTATCATACTGCGAATAAAACTTGACCAATGTATTTTGCATTCCAATGGCAAACAAAGGCATGATCACATTTGCCGCAGATGTGATGTAATTTGTTAATGCATAATATGTTGCACCCAAAAAAACTGGGTACAAATAAAGTGTATTAATGGCTCCAATTGCGAAACCTATGTAGGTTATGATTGTATTTTTAAAAGATTGGTTTAAAACAATACCCATTTCTTGAGTTTATGTAGAATTTAGATTTTAAAAGATTATTCTTTAATCAGCTGCGCTAATTGTTTAGTCAAGTTTTTTCGGGAATATTGCTGTAAACCAATACCATTGGCTTGTAATTTCCCTTCCAAAAACTGATTATAAAAGCCCAAAATTACACTTTTTAATTTCGCTTTTTCAGAATAATCAAAAAATACTCCAGTATTTGTTTCTGTAATAATATCGGCAAAGTCTGAACCTTGAGGTCCAATCGCTATAATTGGGCGGTTTGACACCATATATTCAAACAATTTCCCTGGAATGATACTTTTTGTGTCTTCCGAATTTATTTCGATCAAAAGCAAGACTTGAGACTTTCTCTGATGTGCAATTGCTTCTTTATGCGAAACATATCCCAAAAGATTTAAAAAATCATTTAGCTTAAATTCTGAAATTGAATCTAATACTTCCTGACTTACAGCACCAATTAATTTGATTTCTAAATGTGTCTTAAAATCTGGAATCTCATTTAAAAGTTCTACCAATGCTTCCCATAAAAACTTAGGATTTCTATCGGATAAAAAAGATCCAATATGGGCCAATGTAAATTTAGAATCTAAAGTTTGTTTTTCAACATTCTCAATATCATAACCGTTTGTAATTACCGAAATTGGTTTATTGGTAATGGCTTGAAATTCAGTTTTTGTAGTTTTGCTTGTTACAATAACAGTATCTGCCGCATTTAGCACTTTATGTTCTAAATATTTGTGCTTTTTATCGGCATAGCTTGAAAGGCGCAATGCTTTATGATAACCAATTGTTGTCCAAGGATCGCGAAAATCGGCAAACCATTTTACATTTAGTTTTTCTTTTAATTCCAAACCAATTAAATGCAAACTATGCGGAGGCCCCGAAGTTACAATCGTGTCAATATTATTTTCCTTGATGTACTTTTCCAGATAAGAAACCGAAGGTTTTACCCAAAAAACGCGAGCATCAGGAATAAAAAGATTACCACGAATCCAAAGAAACGTTTTATCTAAAAAAGTCTGCTTTTTTTTATGTGGAAAAATCCCCGAACTGATTTTCTTGGTTTTATTTTTTGAAAATATCGAAGCCAATTGATAAGGCTCCCAAATTTTATTCTTCAAAACAATTACCTTATCTGAAATTTCACTTAATAAACCTTCGTCAACTATTGGATAAGTTGGATTTTCTGGAATATACACAATAGGCTGAACATCAAATTCAGGCAAATATTTTGTGAATTTCAACCAGCGCTGTACGCCCGGCCCACCTGCAGGCGGAAAATAATAGGTAATTATTAAAAGTTTTTTTTGTTCCAAGAAAAATGGGTTTAATATTTAAAAGTTGCTTCGAGATTAAACTGATTTTTGATTATCAAACAATTTCTTTCTCTCAAAATAAATCCCACCAATCAATAACAAGAACATTCCAATTGAACTCGCTAAAGTAATTGTTCCCCCTGTTTTAATAACTTGAGGCTCAAATTTGAATTCTATTGTATGTTTTCCGCCAGGAACTTCCATCGCTCTTAAAACATAATCCACAGGGAAATGATCTGTCAATTTACCATCGACATAAGCATTCCAACCATTTTTATAGTATATCTCAGAAAACACAGCCAAGCCGTCTTTTGCATTATCAGATTGATATTTGATATAATTTGGCTTGTATTGAACCACTTTTATTGTTCCAGTTGTATCCCAAGCTTTTTTCATGCGAGCATTTTGGAATTTAGCTTCGTGCTCATGAACATTGAAAACAGCAACTTGCTTCGTATCGATATGATCTAAAGCTTTCATTACATCGTCTGGTTTGTTTACCAACTTTACAGTACTTACAAACCAAGCATTTCCATTTGCTTCAGGATTTATGGTCGGGATTTCTTTTCCATCTTTATCGGTTTGGATTACATACTTAACATTAAGCATATTAAGCACTTCCAAATTATTTTTAGCAATTTGATAATCAAAAAGCTGTTGCATTCTTCTAGGTTTCGCAGCATGGTAACCTCCAATAGAATTATGAAAATAAGATGCACGTGCGCTAGACATGTTTCCGTTTACTTCAAAAACTCTGTAATGCGTTGTATCTTCTAAGATTTTAGCATCAGCAGGAGTTTCCTGAAATGGAGCCGCAATTTGAACCGGACTCACAAAATCTTTAGCAGCAACATATTTTTTATCCACAAAGAATAAATCTAATACCAAAATAATTCCTATCAACACAACACTAAGTTCCTTATATTCTTTTTTAGCAATTATACGCCAAAGTAGATAACCAGCTACCAAAGAAACCACAGGAACAAATGCTTTAATATTAATTAATGACTTTTCGCCAATTACAATAAATACAAAAAAGACTCCTAATAAAGCTAATGCCAATAATAATATGTAACCTAAAATTGATATAATATTTTGATATCTTAAATAACAAAAGAAAAAAACAAAAGTTATAATGGTGAAAAAACCAGAACGTAATAAATCAGCTAAATATAGACTCATTCTATCTTCTTTCAGCGCATCAACAAAATCCGGTCCGTAGGTTTGCAAGAAATAACTATCACTACTTCCCGAAAAATGAAACATACTTTTCGCAAATAATAAAATCAGCAAGGTTCCCAAAACAAATACAACAGTCTGAATTAATGTTTTCTGTTGTAATTTGGCATCTTTAGAATTAAAGAAAGATTGCAATCCCATAACTGCTAAAATAGGGAAGCACAATTCAAGAATAACCTGAATTGACGAAACTGCCCTAAACTTATCATACATTGGAACATAATCGATAAAAAAGTCTGTCAGTACAGCAAAATTCTTACCCCATGAAAGTATTAATGAAAATAATGCTCCTGTAAGGAATACATATTTTATTTTTCTGTCGTCAATAAATAAAGCCAAAACTGCCAAAAAGAAAACCACGGCTCCAATATATGCTGGCGCGGCAACAATTGGCTGATCTCCCCAATATGTTGGCATTCCAGACACAAAATTTTCGGCATCAGTTGTTGGGACACCATGCTCAATCATAAACGAATACATTCTACTGTCTGTACCTACGTTTTCATGATTTGAACCTCCAAAAAGTCTTGGTGCAATCAAGTTGAAACTTTCTGCAATTCCATAACTATATTCTGTGATATAATCTCTGCTTAAAGCATTTTCGTTCTCTTTTTTAGTTCCGTCAGGATTAAAAGTCAACTCACTGTTGCTTCTTGTACTGAATTTAGCGTATTCGCTTGTTGCCAAAAGATTTCCAGCATTGGCACCAATGGCAAAAATTCCGGCTACAGCTAATGTTCCAATAGCAACTAAAAGTGGTTTATATTCTTTCTCTTTTATAAAAGTAAAAGCATAATATCCTGAAAGAATCAACAAGAAAATCAACAAATAATAGGTCATTTGAAAGTGATTTGCATTCACTTCAAGTGCCACAGCAAACATGGTGAGCAGTCCTCCCCAAATGTATTTCTTTTGAAAAACGAGTATAAAGCCAGCAATAACCAACGGCATATAAGCAATGGCATGCGCTTTTGCATTATGACCAACACCCAGAATAATAATCAAATAAGTAGAGAAACCAAAGGCAATAGCTCCAATAAAAGCTTTTAAAGGATCTGTTTTTAAAACCAAAAGCAAGCCATAAAAACCTAGAAAATATAAAAATAAATAATCTGCAGGACGTGGAAGAAAACGCAAAGCATCATCAATTTTACCCACAAAATCGTACGGATAATTTGCCCCCAACTGATAAGTTGGCATTCCACCAAAGGCAGAATTTGTCCAATAAGGTTCAGCATGTTCAGCAGCTCTAAAGTCATTTTGCTCTTTTGCCATTCCGGTGTATTGAGCAATATCTGACTGGAAAATCTGTTTTCCTTGCAGAACTGGATAAAAATAAATTAATGAAACGAGAATAAAGCCCAGTACTACAAGGGCGTGCGGATAGAACTTATTTACTATTTTCAATTTTGGCTGGTTTGGTTAAATGATGAATCCTACTTTGTCAGGATACAAACTTAATCTATTTCTTCGTAATCAACATAATCCCCCACTTTTTTGGTCTCGCGAGGATTTTTTGCATTTGCAGTGTTGATGATTATCTCATCATTATTATTCTGAGTTCTTTGCCAAGAATTGTCTTGGCTATATTGTTGTTGTTGTCTCTGAAAATTTTCGCCAGCTTTTTCAACCGCTTTTTTCACCAATACTGGCAAAAAGATTTTGGCTAAAAACTTAAAAATATAATAAAACGCAATGATCCACATTATCGTTTTAAACAAATTTGTAAAAGATGCTTCTTGCATAACTATATAATTTTTGCCAAAATTAGTAAATCCGCTGTTTAAAATTAAAATATCAATCTTAAATAAATAATAAAATATAGTACATTTGAAATGCGTTATAGCTTTTTAATCAAAAAATACATTTATGTTGAAAATTAAAAACTTACTCATTGCTTCTCTTTTTTTCGTGCCCCAATTCTTTTTCGGACAATACACTGATGTCATAAATTCTAACCGTCCAGGCGAAACTATGTCGGCTTACGCTGTTGGAAAATCGGTTATTCAGGGCGAACTTGGCATTTATGGAATCAAAGAAAAGCACGATTTGTTAGATTATGATGCAAGCGGTTTCGGAACCGATTTTACGCTTAGATATGGAGCCTTTTTAGAGCAATTGGAGTTTGTTCTTGATGTGCAATATCAAATGGAAAATTTTGATACTCCGTATACTAGTTACAAGAAAAATGATTTCAGGCAAACCGTCTTAGGAGCTAAGTACTTAATTTACGACCCATATAAAAATTACAAAAAAGAATCCAATATTTACAGCTACAAAGCCAATCATGCTTTCAACTGGCATGAATTAATCCCCGCAGTTTCTATATTTGCAGGAGCAAATTTTATTGGTGCAGACAACCCTTACTATTTTTCAGCAAATAGCGAGATTTCTCCAAAAGTAGCTTTGGTCACTCAAAACTTGTTTGGAGGCGGAAGATGGGTTTTTGTGACTAATATTATTGCAGATTATATTGGAACAGACTACCCAAGTTATGGATATGTCTTAACTTTGACCCATGGATTTAATGCTAAATGGTCTGGATTTATAGAAAATCAAGGATATAAAAGTGATTTTTACAGCGATGCAATCCTGCGTGGAGGTGCGGCTTATCTTCTTTCACCAAATATGCAAGTTGATGCTTCTATAAGTACAAATTTCAAAAATACGCCTTCGATATTGTACGGCGGAGTTGGAATTTCTTGGCGTTATGATGGTTGGTACAAAGAAAAACTTACAGCAACAAAAAACAAAGAAAAGGCTGATAAGAATTCTGATAATAAAAAAGATATTGATTATCAAGAAAAAGAAAGAAAACGAAAAGCTAAATACGAATAAATTTTATAACTAAATCTCTGAAAGAGAATCTTACAATAGCACTTTAATGATTACAATAAAAGAAGCCAAAACTAAAAAAGAATTAACTGAATATATCAAATTTCCGTTCTCACTTTATAAGGACAACCCATATTGGGTACCGCCTATCATTGCAGATGAATTGGAATCATTTGATAAAACTAAAAACCCAGCATTTGATAACGCAGAAGCCTATTTTTATATCGCTTATAAAGATAATAAACCAGTAGGTCGAATCACCGCAATTATCAATTGGGCCGAAGTTAATAATCAGCATAAAAGAAAAGTACGTTTTGGTTGGTTTGACGTTATTGACGACATTGAAGTGACAAAAGCTTTGCTTGAGAAAGTATACGAGTTAGGAAGAAAACATAACCTAGAGCATGCCGAAGGCCCAATGGGTTTCTCAAATTTGGACAAAGTAGGCGTTTTGACTGAAGGTTATGACCAAATTGGAACTATGATTACATGGTACAATCATCCTTACTATGTTACGCATTTAGAGCAATTAGGCTTTCAAGTAGAGAAACAATTCATCGAAAGTATATTTCCCTTTTCAAATGTAAAACCTGAGTTTTTTCAAAAAGCTCAAGAATTAATCAAAAAACGCTACGGATTAAAAGCGCTTACTTTTACAAGAACAAAGGACATCATGCCTTATGTAGACGAAATGTTTGATTTGTTCAATGAATCGTATGAAAAACTAGCCTCGTTTGTAGCTATTTCAGATGTTCAAAAAGAATATTTCAAAAAGAAATATATCGGCTTCATCAATCCAGAATACATCAAATTTGTGGTTGACAAAGACGACAAATTAGTTGCTTTCAGCATTGTAATGCCAAGTTTTGTTGAAGCTTTGCAGAAGATAAAAGGAAAACTTTTCCCGTTTGGATTTCTTCAGCTATTAAAAGCTAGAAAACACAGCAAAGATGTGGTTTTCTATCTAATCGGAATTCAACCTGAATATCAAAACAAAGGGGTAACTGCCATAATTTTTGACGAATATTACAAGACTTTTTCTGCTAAAGGAATTCAGACTTGCATTAGAACTCCAGAATTACTGGAAAACAATGCTATTCATTTGCTTTGGAAGAACTTCGACCCAACAATTCACTGCCAAAGAAAGACTTATTTGAAGAATCTTTAAACGTAAAGAATAAAATTTAAAAAATCCATTCGCCCCCAAACGAATGGATTTTTTCAATTTATAGAATATGCTATTTTATTCTACTTTGCAATCTACTTTGCTTAAAGTATTTTTTTGATCAAATTTCAGTTTTGATTTATCTTTAAAAGTAAACTTATCATTTATCACAACCACATCTCCAAATCCTTCGATTAGAGTACCATCCTTTTGCAGAAAAGCAACTTCTCGAACAGAGGAAACACCTTCTGATAAAAATGTATAATCTGCAATCAGGGTGTCGCCTTTCATGTTTCCTATCAAAGTTCCTTCGTTTTTATCTTTTCCGGAAATATTATAACTCATTTTACCGTTTACTTCTTGGTGCGAATTGACATTATAACTTAATTCGATTACATTTCCATCTGCCCTTAAAGCATAACATTGATCTCCTGATGGTTCAACTAGCTGTGCTTTTTTAGGTGGTGTTGGCTCAATCTGAATTGGTTCTGTATCAGTTGCTTTTTTACAAGAAATAAGAACAGTTAAAATAAGAGTTGTTATTGCTATTACTTTTTTCATAATTCACTATTTTATTTTGTTGATTATGATTTAAAGTTAGCTCAAATAAAAAAAATCCATTCGTAGAACAAATGGATTTTTTTACATAATTCCCACTTACGAGAATCTATTTTTGTAATCAATTACGAAACGTCAACAGTTGTGCGTTCTGCAATTTCTTTATAAGTTCCGTTAACTAATTTCTCACGAATTGCTTCGAAAGCAGTTAAAGTCTCTTCAATATCTGCTAATGTATGAGAAGCAGTAGGGATCATTCTTAATAAAATAATTCCTTTTGGAATAACCGGATAAACGACAATTGAAAGGAAAATACCGTAATTTTCTCTTAAATCGTTTACCATTACCATCGCTTCCGGAATACTTCCTTCTAAATAAACTGGTGTAATACAAGTATTTGTATCTCCAATATTAAATCCTTTTTCTTTAAGACCGCTTTGCAATGCATTCACGTTTTCCCAAAGTTTATCTTTAATTGCAGAAGATTTACGCAATAACTCTAAACGTTTCAAAGAACCAATAGTTTGGATCATTGGCAATGCTTTTGCAAACATTTGAGAACGCAAGTTGTATTTTAAATAATCAATAACCGTTTTATCAGCCGCTACGAAAGCACCAATATTAGCCATAGATTTTGCAAAAGTCGAGAAGTAAACATCGATTTCATCTTGAACTCCTTGCTCCTCACCTGCTCCAGCTCCTGTTTTACCAAGTGTACCAAAACCGTGTGCATCATCAACTAATAAACGGAAATTGTATTTTTGCTTCATTGCAACAATTTCTTTCAATTTACCTTGCTGTCCACGCATTCCAAAAACACCTTCGGTAATAAATAAAATACCTCCGCCTGTTTCTTCGGCCATTTTAGTAGCACGCTGCAGGTTTTTCTCCATGCTTTCAAGATCATTGTGTTTGTAAGTAAAACGTTTACCCATGTGTAAACGAACTCCATCAATAATACAAGCATGTGAATCAACATCATAAACAATGATGTCATTTTTTGTTACCAAAGCATCAATGATAGAAACCATACCTTGGTAACCAAAATTCAATAAATAAGCCGATTCTTTCATCACAAAAGAAGCCAACTCATTTTCTAATTGTTCATGATACGTTGTGTGGCCAGACATCATACGAGCTCCCATTGGATAAGCTGCACCAAACTGAATTGCCGCATCTGTATCTGCTTGACGAACTTCTGGATGATTTGCTAAACCTAAATAATCATTTAAACTCCAGTTTAAAATATTTTTCCCATGAAATGTCATTCTCGGACCCAGCTCACCCTCTAACTTCGGGAAAACATAGTAGCCCTCAGCTTGAGAAGCCCATTTTCCTAAAGGTCCCTTATTGTCCTGAATTCTCTCGAATAAATCTTTTACCATAATATAGTGTAGTAATAATTTTAACTTAATCAGCGAGCAAAAATAATCATTATTAATTTAAAATGAAGAGCATCAATTATTTTTATTGAAAATAATTTGTTTTAAAAATTTTAACAAGATTTACCTTTAAACAAATACACAAACCTTTCAAATTTAAAGATATACTTATAAAAAAAGCATGATTTTTATCATAATAAAAGACAAAATAGTCTTTTATTTTTGATCTTAATAAAACCTAAATATAAACCATGAATTATGGAAAATCAAAGTAAAATGAAGATGAAGTTGTTTCTGTATGTACTTATAAGTGCATTCTTTTTAACAAGCTGTAAAAAAGAGGAAGCTACTGATTATGCAACTATTGCAACTAACGGAGAAATGAATGCAGAACTCACTGCGCCTCCCTTGGTTCCAAAACCAGTTGGGGACAGGCCTGCCATGAAATTAAAAGTAAATATGGAAATCAAAGAACAAGAAGGTACTATGGCTGATGGTGTAAAATATACCTATTGGACATTTGGTGGTTCTGTTCCGGGAAGATTTATTAGAACGCGCGTTGGCGATGAAGTCGAATTTCACTTAAAAAACCATCCGAACAATAAATTGCCACATAATATTGATTTACACGCTGTAACTGGCCCAGGCGGTGGAGCAACTTCATCTCTTGTGGCGCCAGGACATGAAAAAGTTTTTAGTTTTAAAGTAATTAATCCAGGCTTATATGTCTATCACTGCGCAACTGCTCCTGTCGGGATGCATATTGCAAATGGAATGTACGGATTAATTTTGGTTGAACCGGAGGGCGGACTTCCTCCAGTTGACAAAGAATATTATGTAATGCAGGGTGATTTTTACACTCAAGGTGAATACGGAGCAAAAGGTCTTCAGGCGTTTGACATGAATAAGGCCGTAAAAGAAACTCCTGATTATGTTGTATTTAATGGAAAAGTAGGTGCTTTGACAAATGGAAATGAATTAACAGCAAAAGTGGGCGAAACAGTTCGCTTATTTGTTGGAAATGGAGGGCCAAACTTGGTTTCTTCTTTTCACGTCATTGGAGAAATCTTTGACAGCGTCCATATTGAAGGGGGAAGCACCATCAATAAAAATGTCCAAACTACTTTAATTCCGGCCGGTGGTGCTGCGATTGTAGATTTTAAAGTAGAAACTCCTGGAACTTTCATTCTAGTCGACCACTCTATTTTCAGAGCATTTAACAAGGGCGCTCTCGGAATGTTGAAAGTTGAAGGCGCAGAAAACAAAAACATTTATTCTGGAACCATTCAGGAAGGAATTTATTTGCCTGAAGGAGGAACAATTCAGAAAATGCCGGGAAGTACAGTTGAAAAAGTTGCTATCCCAAAACGTACAGTTGAAGAAAAAGTAAAAATTGGTAAACAAATTTTCGGCACTACGTGTTTCGCTTGCCACCAATCTGAAGGACAAGGAATTCCAAATACTTTTCCTCCTTTGGCTAAGTCAGATTTCTTAAATGCCGATTCTAAACGCGCTATCAAAACAATTTTGCATGGTTTAACCGGAGAAGTGACTGTAAATGGTAAAAAATACAACAACGTAATGCCGGCTCAAAATTTATCTGACGATGAAATTGCAAATGTACTGACCTATATCTACAGTAGTTGGGGAAATAATAAAACGGAAATCACGCCAGAAATGGTAAAAGCATTAAGATAACAGCAAACATTCAGCATGAAAAAATACATTTTCATACTTACAATTCTCTTTTTTTCTGGGCTTAGTGTCATGAAGGCGCAGGAAAAAGGAATGGTTCTCATTAAAGAGGGATCTTTTGTCCCTCTTTATGGAGCCGTTTCTAAAAATCCTGTTGTTGTCAAATCATTTTATATGGATGTTTATCCTGTAACAAACGCTGAATTTTTAGAATTTGTCAAAAAGAATCCTTCTTATCAGAAATCAAAAATTAAAGGAATTTTTGCCGATAAAAGCTATTTGTCCTATTGGGCAACTGATTTTGATTTTGGAAATGCAAAACCCAATTCGCCAGTTACAGGTGTTTCTTGGTTTGCGGCAAAAAAATATTGTGAATGCGAAGGAAAACGATTAGCCACAATGGATGAATGGGAATATGTAGCAATGGCAGACACCAAAAAAATCGATGCCAGAACCAAAAAAGAATTCAACGAATACATTTTGTCTTGGTATGAGAAATCGAAAACGTATGAAAATGAAATTGGAAAAACTTTTAAAAATTATTGGGGAGTTTACGACATGCACGGTTTAGTTTGGGAATGGACTTCTGACTTTAACAGCATTTTTTTATCTGGAGAATCCAGAAAAGATAAAAGCACCGATAAAAACCTCTTTTGCGGAGGCGGATCTGTAAATGCAACAGATCTAATGGATTATGCCGCTTTTATGCGTTACGCTTTTCGCGGAAGCTTGAAAGCACAATATTCAACACGAAATCTTGGATTTAGATGCGTCAGCACAACAAAACCAAAAATCTAATTTAAATTAGTTTAAAATGAAAAAAATAGCAATTGCTTTTCTTGTCTTATTTTCTTTTTACAGCTGTAAAAAAGAAGCTAAAAAAGAAGCTAAAGCAGAAACAAAAAAGGAAATCAGCGATTTATCGATTTATAATCTTCCTTCTAAATGGACCACACAAGATGGAAAAGATATTGAATTGAAAAGTCTGAGAGGAAATGTTTTAGTAATGGTAATGATTTATACCAGCTGTAAATCGGCTTGCCCGAGATTGGTTGCCGATATGCGTGATATTGAATCCAAATTGGAGAAACAAACCAAACAACATGTGAAATTGATTTTGGTCAGTATAGATCCAAATACTGATACTCCGGAAAGATTAAAATCATTCGCCATTGAAAATAAAATGAATCAAGATCCGTGGATTTTCCTTCGTTCAACAGAAGAAAACACTCGCGAATTTGCGGCTGTTTTGGCTGTTAATTACAAAAAGATCTCTCCGATAGATTTTTCGCATTCCAACATCATAAGTGTTTTTAACCCAGAAGGAGAATTAATATTCCAGCAGGAAGGCTTAGGCGTAAATAATGATAAAACAATTGACGCAATAAATCTAGAAGCGGGGAAAATATAGATAAATAATTTTTAAACACATAGAAACATAGATTTTTAAAAGAACGGAAAAGAGAATTTAAAAAAATCTAGATTTTTAACACATAGAGCTATGTGAATTGATGCAAGTGAAACGCCTTTTAAGATTTCTAAAACCCATGTTTCTAGGTGTTTAAATTAAAATTTCGTTAGATAAATAGGTTAATTAATAAGAAACGAGAGCAGGTTTATGAGAAAATCGGTTCTTGTTTTTTATTTATAATGGATGTCATAATTAAGATCAACCCCAAAACCAAAAGAATACTAAAAATCAAAATGCTTTGAAAATAACCGGGAATGCTTCCTTCTCCAAAAAAGAAAAACCAGCCTTGAAGAAACAACAAAACTTCGGTTAAAACATATCCTAAAATAAAACACTTCACTCCTATTTTTAATGTAGAAGAATTAGCGGAAAGCATTTTATTCTGAAGCAGAATTCCAAACAAAAATCCGGTTATGATTCCTAAAGTTGTCAAATGAATAAATCCGATTACGAAATTTCGAATTTGATGTGAAACTTCAGCTAGATTTGGAAAAATAGTCAGCAATTGAATTCCGACTTTCAAAAATAAAGAACACAAAGCCAAACCGTAAACTATTTTCGTGGTTTTACCCAAACTGTTTTTGAAATACTGAATTTGCAGTTTTAGCATTCTATAGAAATAAATAAAAGCTCTCAATTGAATTAAAACTCCTAAGGCATTGGCATAACTCAGAATATCATTTTCGATAAACCAGCGAACTGGAAAACAAACCGTTAAAAGCGTCGAAATAATAATTAAAAAGTAAAACTTCTTAAATTTCACCTCATCAATTTTATCTTGAAATTGTCTTAAAAACAAAGCCAAAATCGCCAAAACAAACCAGCCATTAAATTGAAAATGAAGAAAAAACTGAATGGCAATTTGATAAAGAGCGCTTTGTTTTCCTAGTGTACTTACAGCTGGTCCGAGACACCAAACTCCGAAAGTCGATAATATCATAAACAGAATCGAAACCAATAAAAGTCTTTGCGATGGCGATTTATCTTTGGAACAATCTTTCCAAAACAAGCGACAAAAAAGATAACTCAATAAAATATGCAACGTTGAAAAAACAATCGAAAACAAAGCATATCCTTGAATTGGAAAAGCAATCATCATTCCGATTACTGAAAACTCTGTTAGCCAAAACAAACGATTGTAAATAGGTTTCTGGCTTTTTTCTTTTGGAATAAAAAATCGAACCACCAAAACATAAACAATCATATAAACCCAACCCAATATGGCAACGTGCGAATGTGCATGAAGCAGAAAACTATAGTTTAGAAAATCTAAAGGAAAAAGATACATAAACCGCATCAATAATCCGAAAACACAAGCAATCAGAAAATTAAAAAAACAGCAAAGTATCCAAGCTTTTTGTGAATTCATATATTAAAGATATAGAAAATTAAACCACATAAGTCATATAAGAAATTATAAGTTTTGCTGAAATGAACTTATATAACTTATATGGTTTCAAAATTTGAATCATATAAAAAACACCGATAATTATCCTATTTAGATATTTTATCGGTGCTTTTTCGAATTATTAACATCAACCTTTATTCTACTTCAACAAAGTCTTTTTCTAAAACCACAGCTTTTGGAAATAAGATATTGTTTTCCAAATGAATGTGTTTGTGCAAATCGGCTTCGAACTCTTTCAGCATCGCAAAAGTCACTCTGTACGTCGTGCAAGCATCTGCTGGCGGTGTGTAATTATTGGTCAAAGCCGCGATTTCTCTGAAACGTTCGCCTTCATTATCGTGTTCGTGCATCATCATCGCAATCGGATTTGAAACGGTTCCGAAAGGCGGCTGAGGCAAAACTCCATTAGTTTCTTTTGTATTAACCATTCTTTTTACAAATGGAAACAACATCAATTCTTCTTTTTTCATATGTTGCGCCAATTCGCCTGCGCAACCAATAAACAATTCGTTTATTTTAAATAATTCCGGATGATTTGCTCCATGAACTTTGCATAATTTGTCTAAAAACGGAAGCAAAACATTTGTTTTTTCTTCTACATAACGGTGATGTGTTTTCTCAATATAATCTGCCAATAAATCCAAAGGCCATGAATTGAAATCAATGCTTCCGCCATTTTCTGATTGCACAACCTGAAGCACATTTTCTAATAAAGTATCAGCATCAATATTTTGTTTTTCACAAACTTCTGTAACTGTTCGGTTTCCTTTGCAGCAAAAATCAATTTTATATTTCGAGAAAACCGCAGCAGTTCTAAAATCTTCAGCCACAAACGATCCTATTGTTTTGTTTTTTAAATTTTCCATGATAATCAATTTTAAATTTGTTTTTATTTTTTGTTTTTTAATGTCAATTCAAATACAAACCAAGCCATGGTAATAAATCCGATTCCGAAAATGGAGTCTCCAATTGCGCGTAGCCATTTTAATGTAATCATTGCCGGCTGTTGCATTAATTCTGATGAACGAGCATACCACATTCCGTGATTGATGCTTTCAATGGCCTGCCAAACTCCGATTGGTAATAAACTCAGAATTGCCATTAGAAATAAACCAATATTTAAAGACCAGAAAGTGATTTTTAGCAGTTTGTTGTTCCAGCTTACATTTCGATATAAACTTCTCAATACAAATAATACCAAACCAATTCCCAACATTCCATAAACTCCAAATAAGGCAGTATGTCCGTGTAAAGGCGTTGTATTTAAACCTTGCACATAATAAAGCGCGATTGGCGGATTAATAATGAATCCGAAGATTCCAGCTCCAAGGAAATTCCAAAATGCTACAGAAATCATGAAGTAAATTGGCCATTTGTAATCAGCAATCCATTGCGTTGATTTTGAGATTTTATAGTTTTGATACGCTTCAAATCCGATTAAAGTTAAAGGCACAACTTCTAATGCGCTGAATGTTGCTCCCAAAGCCATAATTGCTGTTGGTGTTCCTGAGAAATACAGGTGATGGAATGTTCCTAAAATACCGCCAGACATGAAAATAATCGTAGCAAAAAGCACATTTAAAGTTGCTGTTTTCGTTTTTAATAATCCCAAACGAACGAATAAGAACGCGATTACAACTGTTGCAAATACTTCGAAGAAACCTTCAACCCAAAGGTGAACTACCCACCATCTCCAATATTCGGCAATAGCTAAATTGGTTTGTCTTCCCCACATTAATCCAGCTCCGTAGAACATGGCAATGGCAGTACAAGAAACTAAGAACAAAATGATTAAGTTTTTCTCTTCTGTTTTTTTCTTTAAAACTGGAAGCAACGGACGAATCATTAAAGCCAGCCATAAAAACAATCCCACTAAAAGGAAAATCTGCCAGAAACGACCTAAATCAACATATTCGTAACCTTGATGCCCAAACCAGAAGTTTTGGACTAAATTCAGTTTTTGCATTACGCCAAACCATTGTCCTGCCATTGATCCTAAAACAATAATCAAGAGCGCAACAAACAAGAAGTTGATACCAAAACACTGAAATTTAGGATCTTTACCAGAAACCGCCGGAGCGATATACAATCCTGTTGCCAGCCAAGCTGTTGCAATCCAGAAAATCGCTAATTGCGTGTGCCAAGTACGTGTTACGGCATAAGGCAAGATTTTATCAATCGGAATTCCGTACAAACCATTTCCTTCCACTCCATAATGTGCTGTGATGATTCCGAAAACCATTTGCAAAACCATCAGCAAACTCACAATCCAGAAATATTTGGTTACCAATCCCATTGATTTTGTTTTGCCTTGCTTAATAATCGGATCTTCTTTTGGAAGTGGAAACTCCTCTTCTTCACCCGATTTTGCATGATAGAAAACCAATATACCGACACTTAAAATCAATAAAATGATACTTACTCCAGACCAGGCCAAAAGTTCTGTTGTAGCCGTATTTCCAACTAATTCATCAGACGGCCAGTTGTGCGTATACGAAATCGTATTATCGGGACGATTGGTTACTGTCGCCCAGGTTGCCCAGAAGAAAAAGGCATTCATTTTATGCATTCTCTCAGGATCTTTTATTGAATTCTTTGGAATCGCATATTCTCCTCTGAGTTTATCAAATTTCGGATCATTCGTAAAAAGACCTTTATAATATTCACTTAAGTGTTCAATCGCAGCTAAACGGTTTTCAGAAATAGTAAGTACACCAGTCGCTGCATTGTAGCGATTGGTTCTTACATCTTTCTGCAGACGAATCTTTAAGGCCGATTGTTTTTCAGCGTCTAATTCGTCATATTTTTTATTAAAATCTTTTTGAGCATAGAGATCAAGTATAAAAATGGCTTCTCTATGCAGCCAATCTGCGGTCCAATCTGGAGCCACATAGGCACCGTGCCCCCAGATCGATCCCACTTCCTGGCCACCTATACTCTGCCAGATATTTTGTCCATCTTTAATTTCGGTTTCGCTAAAAACAGCTTTTCCAGAATCGGTTACAATTTCTTTTGGCACTGGCGGTGCTTGCTGATAAATTTCATAACCATAATAACCAAGCACTGCAAATGAGATACTCATTACCAATGCAAAAACGATCCATAATTTTTTTTCTTTTTTCATCTTTTTTTATTCAATAAAAGACATTTTTATCTTTTATTAGTTTTTAAAAAAACTCCAAACCTATTTGTAGGGTTCGGAGTCTTTGTTATTTACTCAACAATTAATACTCCTTTCATCATGGCAACATGGCCAGGGAAAGAGCAAATAAATGGGTATGATCCTTTTTTATCAATTGTAAACTCGATTGTATCTTCTTCTCCGCCTCCTATTAATTTAGTGTGCGCGATAATTGAAGCTTTTTCAGATTCCGGAATATAATCAGTTGCTTTAGCATCATTCGCTTTTAAAGCAAAAGCCGATTGGTCTGTTCCTTCTTGCAAAATCACCAAATTGTGTCCCATTGCTTCTTTCGGAATTTTACCTACGTGCTTCAAAGTCAATTTGATTGGTTTTCCTGCAACCGCTTTCAATTCATTTGTACTATACTGCATCTGGTCATTTCCTTCAATAACTAATACATTTTCTTCAGCAGCTGGTGTTACTGGCGCTTGCTCTCCTTCTGTTGATGGCTCCGTTGTCTCGGTTTGATCAGCGGGAGCTGTTTCTTTTTTACCGCAAGAAGTAACTGCTAAAAATCCCATTAGGATTAGTATCGAAATTTTGGTTTTTGTATTCATTTTAAAATATTTATTAATGTTTAATCGTTTGTATTTAAATTTTTCAGAAAAAAATCGCCTGATTTTATACCTGTTGCAAGTTGTTCTAAAGTTGTTTTTGTAAGCATTTCCAAGAGCAAACCTCTTATTTTTTTAAACTCATGGTGAACGGGGCACGGATGCTGTTCTGAACATTCCTTAAGTCCGATGCCACAACCGCTGTAAATTTTGTTTCCATCAATGGCATCCACAATCTGAATGAGTTTTATTGATTTTGCTGCTTCTGATGAAACTTCAAAACCACCACCCACTCCTTTTGCCGAATGTATAATGCCATTTTTTGTCAAAATCTGCATAATCTTGGCCGTGAAAGGTTCTGGAGAATCGATCTCTTTTGCTACATCTTTTATTCCAACTCTAATTCCTTTTGAAGATTTGGTTGCAATAAATATCGAAGCTCTTATTCCGTATTCGCAAGCTTTTGAAAACATATCTCTCTAATTAATTCTCCACAAAGATATACAATCATTTTAATAAAAGACAAATTTATCTTTAATTATTTTATTTAAAGAAAATACTTATTTATAATGAAACTAATTAATGCACCCGAAAACACGAATTCACTTTTAAATTCAAATAAAAACCAATTTTAATTTTAACTTTGAGAGTATTTAATTTTTAATATTTAACAAATGCCTTTAACCAATTCAAAAGATTTAAAACTGGCAGTCCTTATTGATGCAGACAACGTACCTTACAGCAACGTAAAAGGCATGATGGAAGAAATTGCAAAACTTGGAACCCCCACAACAAAAAGAATTTATGCCGATTGGACAAAGCCAAATGCAAATGGATGGAAAGGTGTATTATTAGAACATGCCATCACACCTATCCAGCAATATAGTTATACCGTTGGTAAAAATTCATCAGATTCTGCATTGATTATTGACGCAATGGATTTGCTTTATTCTGGGAAATTAGACGGTTTTTGTATTGTTTCAAGTGATAGCGATTTTACAAGACTTGCTGTAAGACTCCGTGAATCAGGCATGAAAGTTATCGGCATTGGAGAAAAGAAAACCCCAAATTCGTTTATTGTAGCCTGCGACCGATTTATTTATCTGGAAGTTTTGGACGGCGCAATTCAAAAAAAGAAACCTAAAGTTGCCGATACTAAAAAACCCGTTGAAAAACCTGCTGAAAAAGCACTCCATAAAGTTGACAAACAAACTATTGAACTTATCGAAGCCACTATTGAAGATATTGAAGATGACGACGGTTGGGCATTTTTAGGTGATGTTGGAAACTTGATTGTAAAGAAAAAACCTGAATTCGACCCTCGAAATTATGGCTATTCTAAACTTACCCCAATGCTAAAATCATTGACCGACATACTCGAGATTGACGAAAGAGAATCAGACAAAAAAGGAATCAAGCACGTTTATGTACGTTTACGATTCAACTAATATTTCATTACCTATTTAATTTTTTAAAAACATGAGAAAAAAATTCTTCATCTACGGATTCTTATTGTTTCTAATTGTTGCCGCAATTTATTACTACACAGGAAGAGGCTATCTTTTAGTTTTCATTATTCCAGTTTTATTGATTGTTGGAGTTTATAATGCAACCCAAGAAAAACATGCTATTTTAAGGAACTTCCCTGTTTTGGGTTATTTCAGGTATTTATTTGAAATGATTGCGCCTGAGATTCAACAATATTTTATTGAACGCTCTACTGACGGAAAGCCCTTTTCAAGAAATCAACGTTCATTAGTGTATCAAAGAGCCAAAAATATTGATTCGAGCACGCCATTTGGAACACAATTAAACTTGAATACAGAAAGTTATGAAGGAATAAAACATTCTATTTTTCCAGCAAAAGTCAATGAAGAATTGCCTCGTGTTTTAGTAGGCGGAAAAGATTGCAAACAACCGTATTCTGCTTCCTTATTCAATGTTTCGGCGATGAGTTTTGGTTCGTTGAGCGAGCATGCAGTCCGTGCGATCAATATTGGCGCACAAAAGGGAAATTTTTACCAAAATACTGGAGAAGGTGGATTGACCGAATTTCATCTTGCCGGTGGCGGGGACATTACTTGGCAAATTGGTACCGGTTATTTTGGATGTCGTGATGCCGAAGGAAACTTCAGCCCAGAAAAATTCTCTGAAAAAGCGAATCTTCCGAATGTAAAAATGATTGAAATCAAACTTTCTCAAGGTGCAAAGCCTGGTCACGGAGGTGTTCTTCCGGCTAGAAAAAATACCGAACAAATTGCTAAAATCAGAGGTGTCGAACCGCACACTATGATTCTTTCTCCTCCTGGCCATCACGCATTCAAGGATCCGAAAGGGTTAATTCATTTTATCAAGCAATTGCGTGATTTATCAAACGGAAAGCCTATTGGGTTTAAACTATGTATTGGAAATACAGCAGAATTTGAATCAATTTGCCACGAAATGATTGCTGAGGATATTTATCCAGACTTCATTACCGTAGATGGTGCCGAAGGCGGAACTGGAGCTGCTCCTCTTGAATTTGCAGATGGGGTTGGAATGCCGTTTGAACCTGCATTGATCTTTGTCAACAAAACTTTGGTTGGATTAAATATCAGAGATAAAATAAGGATTATAGGAAGCGGGAAAATCATTTCTGGTTATTCCATTTTGCATGCCATTGCTTTGGGAGCCGATATGTGCAACAGCGCAAGAGGCTTTATGTTTTCTTTAGGTTGCATTCAAGCTTTGCGTTGCCATAATAACGAATGTCCAACCGGTGTTGCCACTCAAAACAAAATGCTGATGAAAGGCTTAGTTGTCACCGACAAATCAGAACGTGTATATCACTTCCATAAAAATACACTCCATTCCGCAAACGAACTTTTGGCAGCAGCCGGAAAAACTTCTTTTGCAGATGTTGACATCAACATCTTCATGCGAGGTGATGAGTTTACTAATTTATCTGAATTGTATTTCCCTGATAATCTGACAAACGTCACCAAAAGAAATTAATTAAAAAAGCCTTTTTGAAAACAATCAAAAAGGCTTTTTTTTTTATAATTAAAGTAGTTTTTATTTCACAGGCAATTACAATTTTGCAGTTTCTTTTCCATTTCCTCCTCCTGAACCTTCTAATATGGCCATTTCTTCTTTGTCAACTAATTGTTGCGCCAAAATAGTATTATCATAAGCCAAGAAATATACATCAAACTTCACTCCTTCTTCAATCAATTCCTGAGAAATTTGATTGTTTTTGATCATGTCTTTCAGTAAATCTGGAAAAGATGTTTTTGCTGCGGAAATACTTTCTTCGTCTCCTTTTAAATTAGTTTCAATTCTTATTTCAATTTTATTGTCATCTAAAAATGCTTTTGCACTTGTGCCAACAATTCCTCCACCTTTTATAGAAGTCGAAATATTGTAATTACTAACATGTTCTTGTATTTTCTGTTTTGTGTTTTTGCAGCTGGCAAGCACTAAAATTAAAATAAATGCAAATGCGATTTGGGTAATTTTTTTCATAAATTTTTAGTTTTTTGGTTATTTTTTAACTCAAACATAACTATTTTATAACACAAAAACAACATCTATACTAAAAAATAAAATTTGTAATTATTTGATTACATATATTATAGGCCTTAATAAGGCAATTTAGAGGCAAAACAAAAAAAAGCCTCTTTAGAAACTAAAGAGGCTTTTACGATTTTAAAATTGGTTTATTTTAATATTTCTGAAATTGATTCCTTATCAATTACTTTCTTTGAAAGAACAGTATTATCATTTGCCAAAAAATAAGCATCAAATCGAATTCCTTCCTCAACTAAATCTTTAGGAATCTGATCTTTTTTGATCATTTCTTTTAGCAGTTTTGAAAAGGCCAAATCGCCAGCCATTTTATTCGCTTGATTTTGCTCTAAAGCGGTTTCAAATCGCAATTCGATTTTATCATCATTGATATAACCTCTTGCAGTCGTCAACGTTACATTATCAGCTTTAAACGTTGCTGCCGAAGCATTGTATGCTGTTACGTATTCTTGCAGTTTTTGCTTTGCATTTTTACAGCTTCCTAGTGTTGCAACTATAGCAACAACAAATAAGATTTGGCAAATTTTCTTTATCATAACTTTAATTCTGTTTAGTCATTTATCTTATCCGCGATCGGGATTCCACTATTTTTTTAACTAACTGCTATTTTCTTAGCTTCAAATTCTCAAGCAAAAATTCTAACGCTTTCTCTTTTAGCAAATCTGGCGAATAGGTCGCGCTTTCAAATTCAAAAAAAGTCACATAATCTTTTCCAGTTCTTTGAAAAGCAAAAGCATAACCATTAAGTTTTTTATTTTCTTTAGAAATTTGATATGAAATTAACGTAGTCAGCTTCGTCGATGCTTTTTCTACTTTCAACTTCTGAAGATGACTGTATTTTTTGATGCTTTTAAAACTATTCTCTACATTATCTTTCGTTTCAAAATCATGAACAAACATGGTTAAATTCCGAGGAGATTTTATAGCAAAGCGCAACGAATCATCATGATTGTTTTGAAAATAATATTCTTTTGGAACACTTAGCTGATTTTTTATATCAATAAAAACCAAAGTATCTTTTTTCAGCTTGTAAACCCCATAATCTTCTTGCTCCAGCGCGGTAAGACTGTCTAATTTAGAATATGTGCTATAAAACAAATTGTTAGAGCGTTTATTCTTTTCAACCTCTATGATCTGCGAATTAATGCGATTTTGTTCAGCAATAGCATTAGCTTGTTGCTGGCTCATTACGTATGGACTTACATCTATAGTATTTTGAGCATTTTGCCTTCTATTCATGTCCGAGCAAGTATATAAAAGCCTTGCCGCGCTTATGACAACAAAAACAATACTTAAAACAGTTCTCCAGCTTGATGACTCATTGCTCATTATAATTTTAAATCTTTTTCTGTAAAAATTAAAGTATTTACGATTTTTCCTTTCGCATTCATATATTCATACTTGATATCTTTTATATCGTAGCGTTTCAAGGTAGAAACTACTTTTTGAACTTGGCCTTCTCTTAAAATACTTTCTTTCACTAAAGAATTTGCAGCTTTGTCATTTAAAAGCTTGAGTATATCTTCTGGCATTTCTACTTGATAAACAAGTTGATTTTTTTCATTCAGATAAATTTTTGAAATTTTACTGCCGTCATTGTTTTTTAATGGTAAATTTCTATTCATCATAACCAATATCTGATCAAGTTCAGCGCCTTTATCAGACACAATTGACTCTACAGAGACTGCCGGTTTGCCTTCATTTTTTTTCATTAAGGCCTCCAATTCTTTCTTATCGATTTTAAATTTAGCGATAGATGAATTGTCATTTGCAAGAAAATCAACATCAAAAACAACTCCTTCTTCAACCAACTCTTTAACGTCCTTGTCTGTTGCCAGCATTTCCTTTAAAAAAAGCGGAAACATTTGCCCATACGTAGCTTTGTTGTCTTCATTTTGCTCTATAACAGTTTCTGTGGTAATTTCTATTCTATTTTGATCCAAAAATGCTTTTGCTTTTGTTGAAGTGATCACTTCATTACTAAAGTTAGCAGCAGAATTGTTATAAGAATTTACAAATGCCTGTGTTTTTTGCTTTGTATCCATACAACTTGACAAGAACAACAAGGCTACAAAAACAAGTAAAATGCGAGTAGTTTTTTTAATCATAATGGCTTTTATTGGTTATTTTTACAAAAGAATTACTACAAAACTAATTAATATTACAAAGTATGCAAATGTTTAAACACATAAATCATTTTTTGAAATTTTACTTTAATTTCTGAAGTCTTAAAAGAGCTTCAAGATAGTAATAATCTGCGTAATTTATTGAACAATCAATTTCGCTTCCCGCTGGTTTATGTCCAGTTGAATGAAGCAAAAATGCCGAATTAACATCGTGGCTTTGATAATGATCTGAAAGCGAGACAATCATTTTTTTAGCTTTTGTCAAATATTCCTTTTTCAGGTTTTTATCTTTTGTGTAAGAACTCAATTCTAAAAGAGCCGAGGAAACAATTGCCGCAGCAGAAGCATCACGAGGGGCATTTGGAATATCTGGCGCATTGAAATCCCAATACGGAATCAAATCTTCTGTCGTCAATTTGTCCAAATAAACACGAGCTACTTTATGAGCAAAATCCAAAAATTTAGGATCTTTAGTTTCTCTGTAGGTCATTGTAAAACCATAAATAGCCCATGCTTGGCCGCGCGCCCACATACTGTCATCGCTATATCCTTGTGCTGTTCTTCCCTTTATTTTTTTTCCAGTTTCATAATCATAAATGATAACGTGATATGAGGTATTGTCAGGTCTAAAATGATTTGCCATTGTTGTCTCCGCATGTTTTACGGCAATGTCATACAATTTTTTACTTCCGCCATTTTTTGAAGCCCAAAATAATAGCTCCAAATTCATCATGTTGTCAATAATAGTGTTATGACCGCCCATTTTATTATGAGGCCAAGACTGAATTGTTCCCACTTTTGGATTGAAAAGCGTCGCCAATGTATCGGCTGTTTTCAGAATAATATCTTTATATGCTGCGTTTTTCGTCAAACGATATCCGTTTCCAAAACTATTGAAAACTTGAAATCCTAAATCATGATCTGCTGCTTTGGTTACAGACAAAGGAGTCAAAAAGCGGCTGAACTTATCAGCTTCTTTCTCCCATTTCTTATCGCCTGTCGCTTGATACAAATACCATAATTCGCCAGGCCAGAATCCGCTGGTCCAATCTTTATAACCAACAAATTTCCATTCGCTGCTTCCATTCGGAACCGTTCTTGGCGATGTTCCGTCATTCGGAATCACTTTTAAAGTTTTTGAAGCCTGCTCTGCGCAGTAATCAAGTTGTTTTTTAATATTAAACGAATTGTCTTTTTGAGAATAACCCTGATTTCCAAGCAAGAACAAAGCCGCAACCAGAGTAAAAAATTTTGCATTCATGTGGTTATTTTTTGAAGTATAGTTTATTGAATTGATAAATTTATAAAATAAAGTAAACCTGACCGAATCTTTGTATTTTTGTTTACCTAAAAAAGTACTAAAGACACCAACCAAAATTTAAATTTGAACAAAGCCAGAACGCTATATCTCATTCTATTCTTGTCAGTTATCTTTCTAGGGATTCTTTCTAGAAAAATTGCAGCAATTCCTTTATGGATTGGTGATTTTCTGTACGCTGTGATGATTTATCTTCTTATGAGAGTCGCATTTTTCAATAAAAAAACAACTTTTATACTTATTCTTTCGTTAGCAATCTGCTATGGAATTGAATTTTTACAACTTTATCAAGCGCCTTGGATTGTTGAACTTAGAAAAACAATTTTTGGAAGATATGTTTTGGGGCAAGGCTTTTTATGGTCGGATATAGCAGCTTATAGCGGCGGCATATTATTCGTCTTTCTAATTGAAAAAATCATTTTAAAATATACCAATTATGAAACTCGCTTTCGCATCAAACAATAAAAACAAAATCAAAGAGATCCAAAGCATTTTAAACGGATCCATACAATTATTAAGCTTAGAAGATATTGGCTGCCACGAAGATATTCCCGAAACAGCCGATACTATTGAAGGAAATGCCATTTTGAAAGCCAATTATGTAACCGAAAAATATGGTTATGATTGTTTTGCAGATGACACAGGATTAGAAGTTTCGGCGCTAAATGGAGAGCCTGGCGTATATTCAGCACGATATGCGGGCGAACAAAAAAATGCCGATGACAATATGAACAAACTTTTAAATGCCTTAAAAGACAAATCAGACCGCAGTGCACAGTTTAAAACCGTTATTGCACTAAACTTAAATGGCGAACAACATCTTTTTACCGGAATTGCGAAAGGTGAAATCACTTTGAATAAAACTGGAAATCAAGGCTTTGGTTATGACCCGATTTTTCGACCAGAAAATTACAATGAGACTTTTGCTGAATTGCCTTTGGAAACCAAAAACAAAATTGGTCATCGTGGAAAAGCGACCCAACAACTGATTGATTTTCTGAATACAATAAAATAATTGTTTAAAATACAACATTTTAGAAGCTAAAATTGATATTTCGCGACGTTTTTTTTTCGAAAATTCTTCAATCTTCTAAAAAAATCATTTCACAACAAACATAACTTTTTGATAATCAAATCATAACAAATATATAATTCTTGAAATAGCATTAGCATATCTGAATAATTAACAGTAATTTTGCACCCTATTTTAAAAATACATATGAACAAATTTGAACAATTAGGATTAAATGAATCGTTACTGAAGGCGATTTTAGATCTAGGATTTGAAAATCCGTCGGAGGTACAGGAAAAGGCGATTCCCCTATTATTGGAAAAAGACACGGATATGGTTGCGTTGGCTCAGACAGGGACAGGGAAAACGGCAGCTTTCGGTTTTCCGCTAATCCAAAAAATTGATGCTGACAACAGAAATACACAGGCATTAGTTTTATCGCCAACAAGGGAGCTTTGTTTACAGATTACTAACGAACTTAAAAACTACTCAAAATACGAAAAAGGTATTAATGTGGTAGCAGTTTACGGAGGAGCTAGTATTACAGAGCAAGCTAGAGAAATTAAAAGAGGAGCACAAATTATTGTGGCTACTCCAGGAAGAATGCAAGACATGATCAACAGAGGTTTGGTTAACATTAAAAACATAGATTACTGTGTTCTTGATGAAGCTGACGAAATGTTGAACATGGGATTTTATGATGATATCTGTTCTATTTTATCAGATACTCCAGACGAAAAAAGCACATGGTTGTTCTCTGCAACTATGCCACAGGAGGTTGCTAGAATTGCAAAACAATTCATGAGCGAACCATTAGAAATTACTGTTGGAACTAAAAACTCAGGTTCGTCTACAGTATCTCACGAATTTTACTTAGTAAATGCTCGTGACCGTTACGAGGCTTTAAAAAGATTAGCTGATGCTAATCCAGACATTTTCTCAGTAGTTTTCTGTCGTACTAAAAGAGATACACAGGCTATCGCTGAAAAATTAATTGAAGATGGTTATAGCGCCGCTGCGTTACACGGAGATTTATCTCAAGCGCAACGTGATGGTGTAATGAAATCATTCCGTGGCAGACAAATTCAGATGCTTGTTGCTACTGACGTTGCTGCACGTGGTATTGACGTTGACAACGTAACGCACGTTGTGAACTACCAATTGCCTGATGAAATCGAAACGTACAACCACCGTTCTGGACGTACAGGTAGAGCTGGAAAATTAGGAACTTCTATTGTAATTGTTACAAAAAGCGAGTTGCGTAAAATTTCTTCTATCGAAAGAATCATCAAACAAAAATTCGTTGAAAAAACTATTCCATCTGGAATCGAAATCTGCGAAATTCAATTATTGCACTTAGCAAACAAAATTAAAGACACTGAGGTTGATCACGAAATTGACAACTACTTGCCTGCAATCAACAATGTTCTTGAAGATTTATCTAAAGAAGAATTGATTAAGAAAATGGTTTCTGTAGAATTCAACCGTTTCATCACGTACTACAAAAAGAATAGAGATATTTCTGCTCAATCTTCTGGAGAAAGACGTGAAAGAGGTGATTCTGAGCCAAGAGAATTCAGCAATAACGGAGCAGTTCGTTATTTCGTGAACATTGGTTCTAGAGACAACTTCGATTGGATGTCTCTTAAAGATTACTTGAAAGAAACATTAGACTTAGGTCGTGATGACGTTTTCAAAGTGGACGTAAAAGAAGGATTCTCTTTCTTTAACACAGATCCTGAGCACACTGACAAAGTAATGGACATCTTGAACAATACACAGTTAGAAGGACGTCGTATCAATGTTGAAATTTCTAAAAATGACGGCGGAGGAAGACGTGACCACAACAACCGTGGCGGAAGACGTGATTCTTCTAGAAGAGATGGAAACTTTGCTCCAAGACGTGAAGGTGGTTCTGACAGAGGTGGATTTAGAGGAGATAGAAATTCTTCATCTAGACGTGAAGGTTCTGACAGAGGCGGCTTTAGAGGAGAAAGAAATTCTGCTCCAAGAGAAGGTGGTTTCAGAAGAAGCGAAGGCGGTTCTGATAGAGCTCCAAGACGTTCTGAAAGCTTTGGCGATCAAGGAAGACCAAGAAGACCAAGAAGAGATTAATTTTTTAATATCTTAAAATATAAAATCCCAAATTCCAGATACAATTGGAATTTGGGATTTTTTTTACGTCAAAACAATACATTTTTATATTCTTTACACTATTTTATTTAAATACTAAAAGCAATACTAGGGCCTTTGTTAATTTTCTTATAATTATATTCCAAGACTGCGAAATATTTAATCCCTATTTACTACTTTTAGTGCTTTAAATCAGGATATGAAATATTTCACAGTTTTATTTTTTATATTACTTACGAGTATTGGTTTTGCTCAAGAGACAGAATCAACAGCTCCACAAAGAGTGTCAGGTTACATCTTCAATGATAACTCGAAACAGCCTCTTCCCAATGTAAATATTATCAATAAGAACAAAGTATTAGGCGCTAAGTCTGATGCACAAGGTTATTTTGAAATTGATGTTCAGCAAAATGACACATTGCAATTCTCTATTCTGGGATTCCAATCTTTGCGTATTAGAGTAACCAATGACTGGATAAAAAATAAAATCACAAGAATCCAGCTTACAGAAAAAGCAATTGCCCTTGAAGAAGTTGTTATTGCTCCTTTCAGCTTGACTGGATATCTTGAAATCGACTCAAAATTAATTCCGACCAAAGAAAATTACCGTTACAGCATTTCTGGCCTTACACAAGGTTATGAAGCTGGTGAATACGCTCCAAATGCTTTTGGAAAAGTATTAGGATCGATCTTCAACCCCGCCGATATGCTCTATAATTTCTTTGGAAAAAATGGAAAAGAGCTCAAGAAACTCAAGGACATGAAGAAAGACGATACGATCCGAAATCTTCTTGAAACGAAATACGACCGCGAAACGCTTGCATTGCTTTTAGGCATTACAAAAGAAGAAATCCCAGAAATTTTGCAACGATGCAACTACTCAGAATCTTTTGTTCAATCAGCAAATGATTTACAGATTCTTGATGCTATTAGCGGTTGTTACGAACAGTACAAAGTATTAAAACGAAATTAATATCTTCATAAAATTAAATCCTCAATCTACGATTCGAGGATTTTTTTATTTTTTTTTTCTAAAACCAACTAAAAAACAAATATATGTCCGCAATACCTTTTCAAACTATTGACTGGAGTTTAATTCCGAAAACAGAACATACGGGAGAATCTGGAACAGCCTATTGGCAAACTCTACAATTAGGAAATTTGCGTGTCCGAAAAGTTATTTATACAAAAAATTATCTAGCCGATCATTGGTGCCAAAAAGGACACATTGTACATTGTCTAGAAGGAGAATTGACTAGTGAATTAGAGAACGGAGAACAAATTACGCTTTCAAAAGGAATGACTTATATTGTTTCTGATGATATGAGTTCTCATCGTTCGATTACAACTGAAGAAGTTGAATTACTAATAATAGATGGTGATTTTTTAAAGTAGTTTTTAAGGCTCAGTTTGCAGTCTCAGCTTACAGCTTTAAAACTGAATACTGAGACTGCGACTGAAACCTATATTATTTAACTGGAATATTTGAAAGAATTTCTAATACAAATTTCCAATATTTTTGAGCAGATGAAATACTTGCTCTTTCGTCTGGAGAGTGCGCTCCATGAATGGTTGGACCAAAAGAAATCATATCCATATCTGGATAATTAGTTCCTAAAATTCCGCATTCTAAACCAGCGTGGCAAGCGACAACTTTTGGCTGTTCACCATTTTGTTTTTCGTAGATTTCTTTTAAAACTTCTAAAATTTCAGAGTTTACGTTTGGCGTCCATCCAGGATAAGAACCAGAAAGCTCCACTTCACATCCAACCAATTCAAAAGCCGAACGCAATGAATTAGCCAAATCAAATTTTGAAGATTCAACAGAAGAACGTGTCAAACATCCAACTAAAATTTCTCCATCCTTAATTACAACACGAGCAATATTGTTTGAAGTTTCAACCAAATCAGCCATATCAGCGCTCATTCTGTAAACTCCATTTTGAGCTGCATAAATCGCTCTAATAATTCCTTCTTGAACGCCTAAATCCATAACTTTCTCAGGCAAATCACCTTTTACGATTTCAATCGATAAGTTTGGCTCAGTTGTTTTATATTCTGCTTTGATATCAGAAATAATTTCCTGCATATCATATACATAAGCTTCATCAAACATTTGAGAAATAATTACTTTCGCAACACTTTCTCTTGGAATTGCATTTCTCAAACTTCCTCCATTGATTTCCACAATCTGCAAACCGAAGTTTTCAAAGGCATCAAACAACAAACGGTTCATGATTTTATTGGCATTCCCTAAACCTTTATGAATATCCATTCCCGAATGCCCACCGTTTAAGCCTTTTACAGTAATCGTATAACCAACAGAACCTTCTGGAACTTCTTCTTCATGGTATGTTCTAGTTGCTGTTACATCAATTCCTCCAGCGCATCCAATATCAATTTCGTCATCTTCTTCTGTATCCAAATTCAATAAAATCTGGCCTTGCAAAATGCCTCCTTTTAAGTTCAAAGCACCGGTCATTCCTGTTTCTTCATCAACTGTAAACAAAGCTTCAATTGCTGGATGCGGAATATCCTTACTTTCTAGAATTGCCATGATAGTCGCCACTCCAAGTCCGTTGTCAGCTCCTAGAGTTGTGCCACGCGCGCGAACCCAGTCACCGTCAACATACATATCAATTCCTTGCTTATCAAAATCAAAAACAGTATCTGCATTTTTTTGATGCACCATATCTAAATGACCTTGCATTACAATTGGCTTACGATTTTCCATTCCTGGAGTTGCCGGTTTTCTGATAATCACATTTCTGATTTCATCTTCAAAAGTTTCTAAACCTAGGCTGTTTCCAAAGTTTTTCATAAACTCGATAACACGCTCTTCTTTTTTCGATGGACGCGGAACCGCATTTAAATCTGCAAATTTATTCCAAAGTGCTTTTGGCTCCAGATTTCTTACTTCTTGACTCATGTATATTTTTGTTTGACGTTTAACAATTAAGAGTTCCAAAGTTACAAAGTTTCAAGTTTTTTTCGCCGCGAATTCTACTAATTAGCACTAATTCTTCTTCTTTTAGAATCATCCTAAGCAAATTCATTCTTTTTTTATCTCAATATTGTATCATATATTTACGTATCTAAAAAATCAATCCGTGAAACGAAAATATATACTTCCTATATTCCTTTTAGTTCAGATTATCTTTTTAAAAATTCTCCGATACTTTCCAGATTATGTTGAAGGCTTTTACAGCAATAATTTATATATCAGAATTTCGCATTTCTTAAGAACTGTTTTAGGCAAAATTCCGTTTTCTGTCGGGGATTGCTTTTACGCCCTTTTGATTCTTTCTATAATCAGCTGGTTTTGGAGAATTAGAAAAACTTGGAAATCAGACTGGAAAGATCATCTTTTGAAAATTTTAGGTAAAATATCAATCTACTACTTTTTCTTTCATTTGCTTTGGGCGTTCAATTATTATCGCGAACCGCTTTTCGAGAAAATGGAAATCAAAAGAGAATATACTGATGCTGATCTTTTGGCCTTCACTAAAAGACTAATCGCAAAAACGAATGAAATTCAGTTTCAAATCACAAAAAATGACAGCGCTAAAGTAGTTTTCCCCTACTCTCAAAAAGAAGTTTTTGAAATGAATGTCAATGGTTATAATAATTTAGCCAAAGAACATCCATACTTTAAATATGAGATTTTGAGCGTCAAAAAATCATTATTCAGCGTTCCTTTGACTTATATGGGGTTTGGAGGTTATTTGAATCCGTTTACCAATGAAGCTCAAGTAAATGACCTGTTGCCAATGTATAACTTTCCAATTACAAGTTCGCACGAAATGGCACATCAAATTGGTTTTGCCAGTGAAAACGAATGTAATTTTATTGGTGTTTTGGCAACCGTAAAAAATGAGAACTTATATTATCAATATTCCGGATACAGTTTTGCTTTGCGCTATTGTCTTGGAATTTGGCAATTTAAAAACGAAAAAGTTTTTAATGAATTGAAGAAAACAGTACATGTCGGAATTTTAAAAAACTATCAAGAAAGTCAGGATTTTTGGCAAAAGTATGATACTTTTATCGACGAAGGTTTTCATTTTTTATATGACAATTTCTTAAAAACAAATAATCAAAAAGACGGAATGGAAAGCTACAGCAAGTTTATCGATTTGATGATTAATTATTATAAAACGAGAAAATTTTAATTCAACTGTAACAAAAATCATTTCAGGACTACTAATACTTATATGAGCGAAAACCTAGAACAATCATTTGTTGCGCAATTGCAGGCAAATCAGAATATAATCCACAAGATTTGTAGATTATATACTGCCGGCGAAGACGCTCATAAAGACTTGTTTCAGGAAATTACCATTCAGCTCTGGAAAGCATATCCGAAATTTAGAGGCGACAGCAAATTTTCGACCTGGACTTATCGTGTTGCTTTAAATACTGCAATTACCTTATACCGAAAAACCAAACGAACCGTATCGACAGTTGAATATGAAAGCCATCAGCATTTTGTGAAAGATGTCGATTACAATTATGAAGAGGAAGAGCAGATAAAATTGATGTACAAAGCCGTTTACCAGCTCAACGACATCGAGAAAGCATTAGTTTTTATGTATTTAGAAGACAAAGATTATCAAGAAATAGCTGAAACTCTAGGGATCAGCGAAGTGAATGCGCGCGTGAAAATGAACCGAATTAAAGGGAAACTTAAAAAGATACTAAATCCTTAAAAATTATTATGAAAGAACTGGATTTATTAAAAAAAGACTGGAAAAAGAACTCGGATTCTTTTGAGCAAATTTCTGAAAAGGAAATCTACAAAATGATTCACAAAAAATCATCTTCAATTGTAAAGTTGATTTTGATCATAAGCATTTTGGAAATTTCGTTTTGGACTTTTTCAAATTTATTTATCAATACCGATGATTTATTAAACAAAATGAATCATCCCGAAATTGTATTAGCACTAGACATTATAACGTATTTCAATTACGTAGTGGTTTTGATTTTTGTTATTATTTTTTACAGAAACTACAAAACAATTTCAGCTACTGTTGCCACAAAAAATTTAATGAGCGCCATATTAAAGACACGAAAAACAGTTCAATATTATGTATGGTATAATCTCGGAATGCTTGTAATTATTACGATAATAAGTTATTTCATCGCTTTTGTATACAATCCAGACATGGCTTTTTTAAGAGAAAAATTAGCCGAAAACGGAAAAGCATTATTCTTTACTGTCGGAATCTTGATTCTGATAATATTAGGATTGTTTGGTATCTTCTGGGGAATCTATCGCTTAGTTTACGGAACTTTATTACGCAGATTATATGCGAATTATAAGGAGTTGAAGAAAATTGATTTCTAAAGGGACAAAGTTGCAAAGTGACAAAGGGGCAAAGTTTTTATTTTAAGCTGCATAATCTTTACAAAAGAAAACGAACTATATTTCACCCTAAGCGAAATCGAAGGGCGCAAAGTTAGGATTTACAAAGCATAGCTTTGACTTCGTTCAGCCTGACAAAAAAACTTGAAACCTGAAACTTCAAACAAAAAAACAATCTAAAATCTAAAGTCCTAGTATTCCCACTGTCTTAATCTGTTAAGTTCTTCTTGTGCTTTGATTTCTTCAGCTGGAATTACTTTTAAGAATGATGGATGTTGTTCTATTGCAAATTCTACTTTTTCTACGATTTCGTCGATTGTATCGTTTTCATAATCAATGTCAAGAGGTTCTTTGATAATGAAAGATTGAAGAATTCCTTTTTTCTTCATTCGTAGACCTTTTTTGTCAAATGATCTACGGAAACCGTCAATAACAATCGGAATAACAACGGGTTTATGTTGCTTTATAATGTGTGCAGTTCCTTTACGAACTGGCTTAAAAGACTTTGTAGTTCCTTGCGGAAAAGTAATTACCCAACCGTCGTTAAGAGCAATTTTAATGTTTTCAGTATCATTTGGATTTACGTCTCTTTTTTCAGTAACATCAACTCCTTTTGCACGCCAAGTTCGCTCAACCGTAATCGCGCCAACATAAGCTAAAATTCTTGGCAACAAACCTGCCTGCATGGTTTCTTTTGCAGCAACATAATAAATGTTCATTTTGGGTTGCCACAAATATCCAATATTCTTAATAGTATCTTGACGTCCGCTTAAACTTGCGTTAAACACATGAAACATTGCCACAACATCGGCAAAATAAGTTTGATGGTTAGAAATAAACAGCACATTTGTATCGGGCAATGTTTTAATGATTTCAGATCCTTCAATCTGCAATTCATTAAATCCTCTGTATCTTCGGTGCGTCATGGCTCCCAAGACACGGATTAACCATTTCTTGATGAATAAAATATGTCCAAAAGGATTTCGTTTAAACAATCCCATAGCTGTTTATTGTATTTTTTTTGTTAGTCCGCAAACATACAAAAATTATTCTTTTAGCAATACGCTATAGCAATTTCGGAAATAAATCATTAAAATAATGAATATCAAATCGTTAAATTTAAAAATTCACGATTTTTCACCCAAAACTGTTTTCAACACATCTCTTAATTCACTTAATATCATTGCTGTTGCACCCCAAACTATATGATTTTGGATATTAAAAGCTGGCACAGGAATATTTGCCGCGTAAGAAGTTGACAATGTGGCCTCGGTAATAATTTCGTCATTCAAAAAAACAGACAAAGGCAGTTCGATAATATCGGCTACTTCTCGGATATCAGGATAAAATGAAAGTTCTTCTTTTGCAATTCCCATAAACGGATGAACCAAAAAGTTGCTCGGCGGAATATACATTGGCGTAAAATGTTTTACCACTTCAATTTTTTCTGGAAGAACTCCAACTTCTTCATTCGTTTCTCTAAGTGCAGTGTCTTTAAAATCAAAATCTGAAAGCTCATATTTGCCTCCAGGAAATGCAATTTGTGAGGAATGAACTCCATTGTAGGCATTTCGAACAATCAAAATCAAATGTGTTTTCCCGTTTTTAGGATAAAACAACATCATGACAGCAGCAATTCTGGGATTTTTTGTACTTAAATCAAGGTTTTTAAGTTCCTGCATTCGCTCTTTTGGTGCCATTTTTATATGCGACATCGTCGCTGGCAGTTCAACAGGAATTAAATTAGGAACATATTGCAAAAAATCTTGAAAATCCATATTCAAAGTTTATTTTTGTACTTTCAAATAAAATATAAATATACTCTAGAAAATGCGGTTCTACAAATTTTCTAGGATAAAGCCATAAATAATGTACAGTAAAGAAGAATCACAACGCATGAAAAGAGAATTCTGGGTAGCTTTTGCAGAAAAATATCCAAGAAAATGGGTTCTTTATGACACTAAAATCAAAGATTTCTCTTTTAAGTTTTATGTAGATAACAAAAAAGCGCAAGTTTTAATTGATATCGAACAGCGAAGCGAAGAAAAAAGAATGGCTTATTTTGAAAAACTGGAAGCGCTAAAAAATATTCTTGAAGAGGAATTTATAAAAGATTTAGTTTTTGAGAAAAACTACACATTGGAAAGCGGCAAAACCATCAGTCGAATTTGGGTTGAAAAATTAGGAGTTGGTTTTAGCAACCGCAATAATTGGGATGCCATTTTTGATTTTTTCAATGAAAACATGCATGCGCTGGAAATGTTCTATCTTGAATATGATGAATTTATAAAAGATGTTGAATCTTAGGAGACACTAAGATGCTAAGATACTGAGACTCTAAGTTCTCTTTTTAAAACCCTTCTGATTTTGAAATTGGAAGGGTTTTGCTTTTTATTTTTTCATCAGAAAATATTCAATTTTCAGCATTTATAAGACTTCGCAAAGGAATTGTTTTGTTTTTAAGATATTTAGAAAATAATTAATAAAGAAATACCTATAATCAATGCAGATTTGAACAAAATTTCTATATTTGAAAAAACCAAAAACCATAATGAAAAAAATTTTACTGCTGTTTTTATTAGTTTCATTTTCAAAAAACTATGCACAAACTGATTATGCTTTTGTTTACAACAATGACTCAATAATCAAAAAAGGTGAAAAATTATATGACGACAAAAAATATGATGAAGCCTTAAAAGAATATAAAAAAATAAGTAAAATTGACCCGCGTTACTTAAACGCACAATATGAGATTGGTTTAGTCCTTAATGCACAAGAAAAAAAGAGCGAACTCAAAGCTTTTTTAGAAGATTTATATGCAAAAGGAAAAATGCAGGATTTTCCGGAACTGTATAAAATGTACGCTATCTTTTTAAGCAACGAAAAAGAATACGAAGCATCAGAAAAAATATTCAAAGAAGGCGAAAAATATATTGGGAATTTTTCAACCTTTCAGTACAATTTTGCCATCCTTTACATTCGTAAAGAAGAGACTCAAAAAGCACTTGACATTCTAAAACAAATTGTTACAAACGATCCTAACTACGCCGCTGCCCATTATTTATTGGGTATTATGGCATTTGAAAATGGAAAAATTACAGAAGGAACTCTTGCCCTAATGAGCTACCTAGCCATTGCTCCTACTGGGCAATTTGCAAGTAAAGCTGTATTGCAATTGAATGAGAATTTTGGTCAAAATTATTTAGCAGAAAACAAATTGGTTTTCTCAAAATCTGGCGATAATTTCGAAGAAATCGAAACTATTTTGAGAAATCAATTACCGCTGAAAAAAGTCTATAAAGTAAAATCAAGCATTGATGACAAGATAACACGTCAAGTACAAGCGATTGCCGAGTATACTTTGGAACATAAAATGGGCGACGGTTTCTTTGAAACAACGTACATTCCGTGGGTAAAAGATATGGTTCAAAAAAATCAGCTGGAAAATTACTCTTACTACAGTTTGCTTTCTCTCGAAGATAAAATTGGTAAAGAATTAAACAAGCAAAAGAAAAAACTAATGTCATTTAATGATGACTATGTACAAAAAGATTTTTGGAGTGTTTTTGGAAAAAGAAATTTAGATCTTTTTGGCAAAAATGAAGAAGTTGTGGTAAGCATCAGAAATGAAAGACCTTTTATTATTGGGAAGCAAATCAATGGAGAATTTGACGGAAAATGCAAATATTTAAATGCGCTTGGAAATGTAAACGGAGAGCTTAATTTTAAAAATGGAGAGCTAGACGGAAATCAAAAATATTATGATGAAAAAGGGCGCCTTATCGAAGAAAAATCATTTACTGCTGGAAAACTAAACGGAGAGAGAACTACTTATTATGAAAATGGAAACATTTCATTATTTGAAACATATAAAGATGACAAATTAGATGGAATAAGTACTTCATATTATCCAAATGGTGGCAAAAACTGCGAAATTAACTTTACAAACGGGGAGCGAAATGGCACTTTGATTTGTCTGCACGAAAACGGAACCAAAAAAAATGAAATTGATTTTGCCAATGGAAAATTAAGCGGTAAATACAATTCATACAATGAAATTGGAGATTTGACCGAAACATACAATTGCAAGGACGATAAAATCGAAGGAAATTATGCTGAATATTTTGATGGCAAAACCTTAAAATCGGAAGCGGTTTACAAAAATGGTTTTATTGAAGGAAGCTATAAAACGTATTACACCAACAAGACTTTAGAAAGAGAAAACATTTGTTCTCTTGGCAACGTTTCAAAATCAACTGATTATTATGAAAATGGAAAAAAATCAGCTGAAAGTTTATATGCTCCTAAAGGTGTTTTAGAAAATTACAGCTGTTTTGATTCATTTGGAAACAAATATTTTGAAGAAAAATACAAGGCTGGCGAATTAAAAAATGGAATTCAATATACTGCAGACGCTCCTAAAGGAACAGAAGTAAGCGTTACCAAAAAAGGTTTTGAAATGAAAAACTTTGATGGTACGATGCGAATTAAGGGAGATTTTGAAAAAGGGAAAAAAACAGGCGAATGGAACTATTTATTTGCTTCTGGACTGCCTCGCTTGAAAGAATCTTATAGTAATGGAAAGAACAGCGGTTTAAGCACTAGCTACAATCAAGGTGGAGAGATTTCTACCATCTCGAATTTTGCAAATGACACTTTAAGCGGACGCTATGAAGTGTATGACGCCGCTAGACTTAACCAAATTTACAACTACGAAAAAGGAAAACAAAATGGCCCTTTCCAAGTTTTGTATGCTGATGGAAAAGTAAGCACTGAAGGATTTATGTCTCAAAATAGTGTTGTAAATGACAAGTTTGTTTATTTCCAAAACGGAAATATTGCAGCAATCGAACATTATGTGAATGATTATATGACCAACAAAAAAACGTTTGGTCCTAATGAAAAACTGGAAAACGATTTTGATTATAAAAACAAAACCGGAAAATTCAATTTAGCATTCAATAATGGCATGTACACCAAAAACTGCGAAATGAAAAACGGAATCTTGAATGGCAAATTTATTACACAGGATAAATTCAAAGCCAACATGATGGATGCTGAATATGTTAACGGAAAACTTCACAATTTATATAAAAAATACAGTCCTGTAGGCTCGGTTTTAATTGAACAAACCTACTATTGCGGCAAACTAAACGGAACAGCTAAACAATATGATTTTGTTGGAAATTTAAAAACAGTCGAAGAATATGCTTTTGGAGCTGAAAACGGAAAATCAGTTCGCTATTTCAACAACAAATCAAAAATGATGGAGAATTCAATGGTTAATGATTCTCGTGAAGGAGAAACCACGTATTACAATCAAAAAGGCGAACCTCTAGTGATTATTGGTTATGAAAATAATATGCCTCAGTACTTTGTTGCAAAAAGTAAAACAGGTGAATTGACCGAAAAAACTCCAATCAAAAATCAAACTGCAACTATTGTATCGAATTATCCAAACGGAAAACCTGCAATTCAATTAACCTTAAATAAAGGACAATTAGATGGCAAATTTTTTATCAATAATGCCGATGGAAAACCTGAATATGAGTGCAATTATACCAATAGCAATCTAGATGGAGACCGCGTTGAATATTATGCAAATGGAAAACCATACAAAAAAGAGCACTTTTCAAACAACAATTACGAAGGTGCACAACAATATTTTAAAGAAGACGGACAATTATGGGCAAGTGTTTCTTTCAAAAATGACGAATTGCACGGAAATACTTTAATTTATAATGCTGGAAAATTAATACAAACCAAAAAATATGATTCAGATGAATTGGTTGACATCATCAAATAAACCTTTAATTCTGAGCGCATTTTTTTGCCTTTATTCTATTGCAGGTATTGCTCAAAAATCATTTCAGGAAATTAAAGACTTATATCCAGATCATAACGAAATCATCGTGGATAATACTGAAATTTATGATATTTCTATTGAAAACAATGGACTAAAAATCATCAATGACAGTCATTATGAATCCATGATTTTGACACAAAACGGAATAATCAACAACAAAGAATCATTTTCTTATTCAGATTTGATTCCGGTTAAAAGTTATGACGCTTATACGGTTGTGAATGAAAATGGAAAAGAGAAAAAAATAAAAGTAACGCAGACTATTGAAAAACAGTCTCAGTCAAGTTCTATTTTTTATAACGGCGTAAAAGTCCGCCAGCTTACTTTCCCGAATTTAGAAATGGGTGCTAAAAAAGTGTACAATTATCAGTCACAGTTTTTAGATCCGCATTTGTTGCACAAATTTATTTTTGGCGACAATATGCCAATTCAAAATTCTACTTTGGAAGTTCGAACAGATAAAAATGTGGTTATTGATTATAAAATTTTTAATGATCCAAACAAAACCATAACCTATTCTAAAACAGAAAAAAAAGGAAAATGGATTCATAGATGGACATTATCAGACATAAAAGCGGCTAAATACGAAGAGGGCGCTCCTGACTTTTTATACCAAATTCCGCATGTTGATTTTTATATTAAAGAATATACAATCAATAATGTGACAACGCCAGTTTTGGGCACTATTACTGAATTATTCAACTACTACAGAGACTTTGTAAAAGACCTGAACAAAAAAGAAGATCCGGAATTAAAAGCACTCACATTAGACATTACAAAAGACAAAACGACTGATGAAGAAAAAGTAAAAAGCATTTTTTATTGGGTGAAAGACAACATCAAATACATTGCTTTTGAAAATGGATATGAAGGATTTATTCCGCGTGAAGCAAGTTTGGTTTTTGAACGAAAATTTGGAGATTGTAAAGATATGGCGAGCATTATTTCTTGCATGTCGCACTATGCAGGCGTGAAAGATGTTACGGTGGCTTGGATTGGTACACGAAGTATTCCATATTCTTATAACGATTTGGCAACACCATCTGTTGATAATCACATGATTGCCCTTTATAAAAAAGGCGATCAATATATCTTTTTGGATGGAACTGACAAAGAAACTCGTTATGGCATTCCAACTGCTTTTATTCAAGGAAAAGAAGTGCTTTTCAGCGAAAATGACCAATACAAAATTTACCCCGTTCCGGTTGTTCCAGCAAATCAAAATGAGATAAAAGAAACGGTTAATTTAAAAATCGAAAACAGCAAATTGATCGGAAATGCAAAGATGGAACGTTTTGGTTACAACCGAAGCCATATATTAATGCAAATTGGTGATGCGTCAAATAAAGCACGTCAGGAAATGATCAAATCTTTGGTTTTAAAAGGAAACAACAAATTCATTTTAAAGGATTATAAAGAAGAAAATTTATCCGATAAAAACTTGCCTTACATCATCGATTACAATTTTGATCTTGACAATTACATAGTAAAAGTGGACAAAGAAATTTATCTGAATATGTTTTTGGACAAATTTTTTGAAAGATCAAATCTTGCAAAAGACAGAGTTGCACAATATGAGTTTGAATATCTAACGCAGTTTTCGACACAATATGCATTGGAAATTCCAAAAAATTATAAAATCAAATATCTTCCAAAGGATTTTGACATAGACAATGATTATTTAAAAGCTCATTTCGCCTATGAAGTAAAAAACAACATGCTTTACTTGAATGTCAATTTACAGCAAAAGAAATTATTGCTCAACAAACCCGATTTTGAGCCTTGGAACGAAACCATCAAAAAACTAAAAACTAACTATAGCGAAACCATAATTCTACTTGAAAATAATGAAAAAAAACTTCCTTAAAACCATTTTTACCTTTGTCGCATTACTGTGTACTTCAGTCTTTTTTGCGCAAGATTATAGTTTCAAAAATTATGACTGGAATGAAAAAGATGTAAAAATCGAGGTTCCAAAAAAATATGAAAACGAGAAAGAATTCATTCTGAATCGTACTGTAAAAATTGAAGTTGTTGTTGACAAAAACAATGTAACGCAATATCGCTTGATTCATGAAAAAAAATACATCAATTCTGATGATGCAATCGAGCGCAACAACAAAATCTATATTCCATTTGGAGACAACGAAAATGTACTTATTACTAAAGTTCGTGTAATTCTAAAAAATGGCAAAATTATTAGCTTAGACAAAAAGGACATTAAGGAAGAAGTTGATCAAGAAAAAGGAATGAAATACAATTATTTTCCTATCAACGGACTTGAAAAAGGAGCTGTGATCGAAAAACTTTATGTGCTTCAAGAAATGCCCGATTTAAAAGGAAATACCATCAAAATGCAAGATGAATATCCTATTGCTGATTTTAGTTTTGAATTGATTACGCCGGCGCATCTTGTTTTTAAAACCAAATCCTATAATGGTTTGAGCGAGGCTGTTGTTGACGACAAAAAACTAGAGAATAAAAAAGTAATAAGCGTTTCAGAAAAAGATATTCCAGCTTTAAAAGATGATGAAGAATATTCAAATTGGGACGTTAAGCTTAAACTTTTCCGTTATAAAATGGATGCAAATTTAGTCACTGGAGGAAAAAACCTGAATAATTTCAAGGAATTTGCAACGATGACTTACGAAAGAATTAATCCTGTTTTAGATAAAAAACAAGAAAAAGCAATTGCATCTTTTTGCAGTTCAATTCCAGAATCAAAAGATCCTCAGGAGCAAATTTGGAATATTGAAAACAAAATCAAAAAAACAATCATTTACGATAAATATATCGACATGAAACCTTCGCTGACGGATGTAATCAGCACAAAGCAGGCAAACAGTGTTGATATTATAAAATTGTATGTTGCTGTTTTCAAATATTTTAAAATAGAACAAAATCTAGTTTTCACTTCTAGCCGTTACAAAGTTCCTTTTGATAAAGATTTTGAAAGCTATGAAAACTTAAATGATTTCTTGTTCTATTTTCCTAGCATTAAAAAATATCTTTCTCCAACTGAAATCGAATATCGTTTGCCATTATTTCCAAATTATCTAGGAAACAATAATGGTTTATTTATCAAGGAAAAAGTTTTTGCTGGCGTTTCAATGGGAATTGGGGAAGTAAATTTTATCGAAATTCCAGGAACCGAAATTACGCATGATTTTATGGATATCACGGTCGATTTCACCAAAGATCTTGAAAACCCGACAATCACAAGTGTTATGACTTATGGAGGATATTCTGGAATGAATTTTCAGCCAATAAAAGATTTCGTTTCGGCTGACCAATACAAAACCATGTTGAAAAGCATTTCTGAAAATTATACGCTTCAGAGCGAATACAAAACCCTTACTACAGAAAATGATGGTACCGAGTTTATTGGCAAAAAACCATACAAACTAAACTTGACTTTTGATGGAAAAGATATGATCCAGAAAGCGGGAGAAAACTATTTATTTTCAGTAGGACAAACTATTGGAAGACAAATGGAATTCTACCAAGAAAACAAACGTGTTCTTCCTGTAGAAATTGATTATCCGCACTACTACACGCGCAAAATAAAAATTGTTTTGCCAGAAGGAGCAAAAATCAAAAACTTGGATAAGTTTGTAATGGACTTCAAAACCGATTTAAACGGAAAAACTGAAGCTGCATTTACCAGCAAATATTCACAAAACAAAAATGAAGTTATCGTGGAAAACACTGAGTTTTACAATATTGTAAATTACCCGCTATCAAGTTTTGATCAATACAAAGCAGTAATCAACGCTGCCGCTGATTTTAATAAAATTGTGGTGATTGTAACACAATAATGCAATAGCAATAAAAAAAGAAGCCCGACATTTTTTGAATGTCGGGCTTTATTTTTTTATCTAAACACTAAAAATATTATAAACAATAATATGATCGTCGTAGTTGATGTAAAGTTGTTTTCGGAAATCCTGTTTTTTTCGAGTTATAATAGATAGTTTACATTCTTTTCCGTCATTGTCTTTACACATGAACGAATACGTGATATCAGTGTCATTTTCTTCTCTTTCGATATAATCCAAAATATTAAACAATTGAATTTCTTGAGAATACACAACGATTCGGTGTTTATTGGTATCCAAAACCACACTCAGGTTTACCAAATCAAGATTAGACCATTCTCCCCACTTTCCTCTTTCATTTTTCTCTAAAACACTAAAACCAGACGTTTTAAAATGATACGACTGACTTTGGGCATTTTGCAGTCCAAAAACAAAAAACAATACTATTATAGAAATACGAATAAAATTCATAAAATAATTCTTACCGAAAATTAAAATTCAAATGTAGCTTTTTCTTTTCTTGCTTCCTCAAATTCAGCTATCATTTGTTGCACAATTTGCTCTACAGGCAAAATTTCATGAATTAAACCTGCAATTTGTCCAATTTCAAGTTCACCTTCATCAAGATCACCTTCAAACATTCCTTTTTTAGCTCTTGCTCTTCCCAAAAGCTGTATCAATTCTTCTTTTGAAGGACCTTTTTCATACAAAGCTTGAACATCCTGATAAAACTTATTTTTCACCAATCTCACAGGAGCTAATTCTTTCAAAGTCAAATGCGTATCGCCTTCTTTTATCTTAACTATTGTTTCTTTGAAATTATTGTGGGCTGAAGATTCTATTGAAGCAGCAAAACGACTTCCTATTTGAACGCCATCTGCACCAAGAATCATTGCTGCTAACATTCCTCTTCCTGTGGCAATTCCTCCAGCTGCAATAAGCGGAATTTGAATTTTTTCCCTAACCATTGGAATCAAAGTCAAAGTTGTGGTTTCTTCACGTCCGTTGTGTCCTCCAGCTTCAAAACCTTCGGCTACAACAGCGTCTACTCCTGCATCTTGAGCTTTTAAAGCAAATGTACTGCTGCTTACTACATGAACTACTGTAATTCCTTTTTCTTTTAAAAATGAAGTCCAAGTTTTTGGATTTCCTGCCGAAGTAAAAACGATTTTCACGCCTTCTTCAACAACAATATTCATAATTTCCTCAATATTTGGATACAACATCGGAATATTGACTCCAAAGGGTTTATCAGTGGCTTTTTTGCATTTTTGTATATGTTCTCTCAAAACTTCAGGATACATTGAACCTGCACCTATCAAACCTAAACCACCAGCATTACTAACTGCCGAAGCCAATTTGTAACCGCTGTTCCAGATCATTCCGCCTTGAATTATTGGGTATTTTATATTAAAAAGCTGTGTAATTTTATTCATGCCAAAGGCTGTTATTGTTTAATTATCTTTCCTGTTTTATGCAAACCTTCGGCATCAAAAGTATAAAAATAAAGGCCACTGTTTAAAGCTTCAACAGAAAGAAATGGATTTTGATTTGTAATTTGTTTTTCAATTAACTTTTGTCCCAAAACAGAATAAATTACAACAGAAGCATCGTAATTTCCTTCTGAAAATGAAAAAGAAATTGTTGTTTTTGCTGGGTTTGGAAATACAGAAAAAGATGAAGACAGCATGAAATCATTAATTCCTAAATTAGCACCAAAATTTGGGATTCCGTAGCCATAATTATTATCTGGAGTAGTATATCGATCAGCTGATTGCAAAATCATTTGTCTGATTTCTTTATTTGTTTTTGATGGAAAAGCTTGCCACAAACAAGCAACCACTCCAGCCATGACGGGACATGAAAATGAAGTTCCGCTGGCAGTTCCAATATTTCCTAGATCATCTGAAATCACTGTTGCACTTCCTTGTGCCATTATATCAGGTTTAATTCGATTGTCAAAACTTGGTCCTATTGAACTAAAAGTGGATCGCACTTTATCTGAACCTACTGAACCAACTGCGAGTACAGAAACGGCATCTGCTGGCGCCCCAATATGAGGTTCAGGCGTTCTGCCTTCATTTCCTGCAGAAGCCAAGACAATAATTCCTTTGCTAAATGCAATTTCAGCTCCTCTTGAAATAAAAGTTGTCGTTCCATTCATGTCGCTGTAGGTATGACTTTCACCAGCTTTATCAAATTCAAAATAACCTAAAGAAGTTGTAATAATATCAACGCCTAAACTATCAGCTTTTTCTGCGGCTTCAACCCAAAGGGACTCTTCAATTGGATTTTCAGTCGCATCATTTTCGGTTATAAACAAATAATATGATGCATCCGGAGCAGTTCCTATCAAAGAGTTTTCTTTATAGCCTCCCATTGTTGAAAGCACTAAAGTTCCGTGATTGTCACCGGTATAAAAATTGGCATTTCGATTTACGAAATCATAACCTCCTAAAATTTTGTTATTTGCTCTAAGATTCTGAAACGGCTGGACTACATCTACTCCCGGAAAACCCGCATCAAGAACCGCAATTATTTTTCCAGAACCGGTATAATTTTGCTTGTGCAGTGCTTGCCCGTTAAGCATTTGAATTTGGCTTGCCGAATTTCCGTAAGCGTAATCAATAGTAGTTTTTAATTTATCTTTTGTTTGCGCAATTTGATTTTCACCAACTTTTTTACCAGTCGTATTTAAAGTCTTATTAGTAAAAACAACTTTATCTACAAATGGCAATGATTTAATCGCCAAAACATTAGCTTGAGTTCCTCTAACATGAAGTGCATTCAGCCATTTTGATTTGGCTAAAACGGTAATTCCTGTGCTTGATTTTATTTGATCGATGTAACTTTTCTCAACTGGAACATCAGTTTGATCCAATGCAATATTTTGAGCTGTTCTACGGGTTAAAGAACGCTGTGTCAACATATCAGAAGGTTTGTCCAGAAAAGATTGTGAACTTGGCTTATCTTTAAAATAAACCCATGCATCTTCCTGCGAAAACATCGCCGAAGTAAATAGTAATAAAAAAAAGAGGAAATAGTACTTCATAGCTTACTTTTAAAAAGGGAAATCCCTTATAAAAAGTATAAAGCTAAGAAATTACTCCCGAACCAACTAATTCATTATCCAAATACCACGCAACAAATTGACCTTCAGTAATTGCTGATTGTGGTTCTTCAAAACGAACATACATTCCGTCTTCAAATTGATGCAAAACGGCTTTCTGCAAAGGTTGGCGATAACGAATTCTCGCCATTACCTCTTTCGATTCGCCCGGTTTTAAAGTCATGTCTGTACGAACCCAATGCACTTCAGAATTGCCTACAAACAAAGCTTTTTTAAACAATCCAGGATGATTGCTTGATAAACCGGTGTAAATGGTATTGGTTTCAACATCGGTAGCAATTACAAATAACGGATCTGTAGTTCCTCCTACATTTAAACCTTTTCTTTGGCCAACTGTAAAATAATGAGCTCCTTGATGTTTTCCAACCACTTTGCCCATTGTTGGAAGGTAATTCAGTTTTCGAGATTCGGATTTTAATTGTTCTTCTAAAGACAATCCAGAAGTATCTTCCACTTCATAAATTGGATCGTTTTTATCAATCTGAACAATTTTCCCTTCTTTTGGCTGTAATTTTTGTTGTAAAAATTCAGGCAAACGGACTTTCCCAATGAAACATAAACCTTGAGAATCTTTCTTTTCAGCCGTTACCAATTCCATTTCAGCAGCAATTTCACGAACTTCTGGTTTAGTCAAAGCACCAATTGGAAACAATGCTTTTGATAATTGTTCTTGCGATAATTGACATAAAAAGTAAGATTGATCTTTGTTGACATCATTTCCTGCAATTAATTGGTAAACAGGTTTTCCATCAACTTCAATTTCACTTTTTTGGCAATAATGTCCTGTTGCAACATAATCAGCACCAAGACTTAAAGCAATTTTCATGAAAACATCAAATTTGATTTCGCGGTTACAAAGTACGTCAGGATTTGGAGTTCGTCCTTTTTCGTATTCGTTGAACATATAATCAACGATTTTTTCTTTGTATTCTTCGCTCAAATCGACAGTCTGAAACGGTATTCCAAGTTTTTCGGCTACTAACAAAGCGTCGTTACTATCTTCTAACCAAGGACATTCGTTAGAAATAGTAACCGAATCATCATGCCAGTTTTTCATAAAAAGGCCAATAACTTCGTATCCTTGCTGTTGCAATAAATAAGCTGCAACACTAGAATCTACTCCACCAGAAAGTCCAACAACTACACGTTTCATTCTAAATCGTTTATATTTTTACAAGGGTGCAAAGATAAGCCAAATAATAGAAAATTTTGGCAGTTTTGATTAGTTTATATAATCATGCAGTAAACAAAACCTATCGTTTTTTTTAATTACTTTTAATAACCAATAAAAATGTCATGCAAAAAATCGTTTATAGCCTTATTTTTCTGATTATAACATCATCTTTAAGCGCACAAAGATTCAGTGCTTCTTTGCCTGATTATGAAGCATACAAGACCTTTAAGGGCAAACCGCTTTCGGATAAATTTTCAAATATTGAATCGGTAAAAATTATTTATGATTTGAAGCAAAAGAAAATGTATTATTTCAATAGCATATTGATTCCGCTTCATTACGATTTTGTGACCGATTATTTAGGTTACGACAAAGGCGTAGAAGTTTTTAATGACGACAACTACAGCGACACCGAAAAAAACCGAGAATATTTAATTGGAAATTTAAATCATATCAAGGGAACTGATAAGTGGATTTTTGAACTCGCCGCTTCAGATCATATGCCAATTCCTTTAATTGAAAAATTTTACAATCTGATAGTGCAATCAACATTTATAGGTACTCGTTTGAATTTTTATCTGAACAATCCAGAAAAAATGGAATGGTATCAACAACAAAAATTCAAAATCCCTTGTGTAAAATCAGATTATATTTTTAATGAAGTAAGCTACCAGGAAGTAGTTTCTGGGAACAATATTGGAATTTTAAAACAGTATAAAATAAAGGATTTAGAAACAATCAAACCGAAATCAGATGAAATTATTGTTTTAGATGGAACGCCTGATATTTTGCCAAATGTTCGTGGCATTATTGTAAACGAGCTTCAAACGCCTTTAAGCCATTTGGTTCTTTTGGGAAAAAACAGAAAAATCCCAATTATGGCTTACACCAAAGTTTTTAAAGACAACAATATCAAGCGTTTGATTTCAAAAAAAGTCGAATTAACTATTCAAATTGATACATTTTACATTAAAGAAACAAATAAAAAAATTGTTCAAAAAAACAATTCAAAGAAGAAACAATTAGTAATTGATAACAGCGTCACAGAATTAGTTAATTTGAACACAATTCCGAAAAATGGTGTGAATTACATCGGTTCTAAAGCACAAAACATGGCTTACTTGATCGCGATTTCAAAAGAAATTCCGTTTAAGACTCCAGAAGATGCTCATGCCATTCCGTTTTACTTTTACACAAAACACATTCAAAAAAAATCCATTTCGCCTTTAATTGAAGAACTTTTGGATAATACGCACAAAGATTCAACCGTTTGGATTCATCAGCAATTGAAAAAAATTAGAGATGCTATTAAAAAAGAGCCTGTTGATCCGCAACTACTAGCAAAATTGAATCAGACTTTTAAAAATGCCGCTTTCAAAAACTTCCGATTTAGATCGTCAACAAATGCAGAAGATCTGGATGATTTTAATGGCGCTGGATTATATGATTCCAAAACCGGCATTTTAGGCGATAGCATCAAAACGTTTGAAAAAGCGATTAAACAAGTCTGGGCAAGTGTTTGGAATGAAGCATCTTATACTGAAAGAGAGCTTTTTGGTATTGATCAGCATAATATTGCAATGGGCGTACTTGTGCATCGCTCTTTTCCTGACGAACTTGCAAATGGCGTTGTGATCACCAAAAACATTTTCAGAAAAGATTTTCCTGGAATTACCGTAAATGTCCAAAAGGGAGAAAACTCAGTCGTAAAACCTGAAAAAGGTGAAATCTGTGAACAGTTTATAGCTTCGCATTTCAATGATGGAAAAGACGACACCGATTTTGATGTGGACTATACTTCCAATTCCAATTTAAATAACAATGAACCTTTGTTGAGTAGAAAAGAAATGAGCAATCTTTTTTTGGTCAGTAAAAAAATTGAATCAAAAATGTATCGCTATTGGAGAAAAAACAGATTTAACCCTGTTGATATTGAGTTTAAGATTGTAGGCGAAAACAGAGATTTATATATCAAACAGGTTCGTCCTTTTAATGAATAATCAATAAAAAACCTGAACATCGATTTCTTTAGAAACCGTATTAATCAATACAACTTTAAAATCAAAATCGTCAATATTGATTTTTTGTTGAATAGAATGTCTAATGTTTTTATTATCTAATGAAAAATCGCCTTCTATAAGAATTTTTAAATCGACAGCATTCAAATACTTCGACGATTTTCTGTTAACAATAATAGATGCCACAACATAAAACCCGATAATAATAACTTGAAAGAAAAGTAATATTTCTATTTTTTCAAAAGGATACATGATATCCAGAATAGACAAAGTGATCGTGGCAAAAAGAAAAATGATTGCATTTACAGTAAAAGATTGCGTTCGAAAGCGCAAAATCGAAAAAATGGCAAAAAGGCCAAATCCAATCCCAACCCCAATTTCAATTTTGGTAAACAAATAACAAAGTGAAAAAGTGCATAGCCCTACAATAACCATTAACGGATTTATGGTTTCGTTATCTTTTCTGTTGGAGAAAAAATACAAAACCAAAATTGAAAAAAACAGCAAAAAAAATCGGCCAATCAATTCGTTTAAATCCATTTACAAAGTTTTAGTAAATCAAATTTAAATAAAAACGCCACGAATTCACGAATTATTTTTACAAAAATTCATGAATTCGTGGCGTAAAATTTTATTATTAAGACTATTCCATTTTTGGCTTTGAGTCAGCTTGATAATTGCTTTTTGGATCACTCATATTTATTTCTTTGCTGAATTTTCCTTTTACGTAAAATTGCCATTTTCCAACTTTTTTACCATTCAAAAACTTACCCTTAGAAGCCATCGCACCATCAGAATCATAGAAAACTGCGTCGCCGTTATACAAATTATCTTTAAAAGTTGATTGCTCTAAAAGAATTGCATTTTGACCATATTTTTTATAAATCCCGTCTTTTAAGCCATTCTTATAAGTCATCTCCTCTGCAATTTTAGCATCTGGATAAAAAACAGATCGTACGCCTTCTAACTTTCCGTTTTTATAATTTTCCAGCGTCATAACCACTTTAGAAGCTTTGTGATAATATTTCCATTCTCCTTCTCTAGCTTTCCCAACTTCTTTTCCTTCGCTTACCTTGTTTTTATTTTGATCATAAAAAATAGTAAATGAACTCCCATCACTAGCTGTAAAATCGCGCGTTGCAATTACATCACCCTTTTTAGTATCATCAAAAAACTTAAAAACTCCGGTTTCTTTTCCGTGACTAAAAGTTCCTTCATAGCGAGGGCGTTTTGATGTTTCGTAAGTTCCTTTCCAAACTCCATCTTTTTTACCGTCTGCGTCTAGTTTATTTACATCTTGAGCCGAAACTAAAAAAGCATTTAAAAAAAGCAATCCAGCAACTATTTGTTTACAAATCATAATAAATTTAATTTTTAAGCTTTAACGAAAAACACTTCTGATAAAGTATTTTTAAAAATAAAAAAATCTCGATAAATCGAGATTTTTTTATTGAATTATTTCTTTTTCTGAGCTTTCGCAGCTTCTTGCTGTTCCATTACCTCTTGAAGACGTTGTTGAAACTTGCTTTGCTTCTTAGGCTCTTTTAATTTGTTTTCTTGAATTTGAGCGTGAATTTTATCGCTGTCAACAATATAATTCTTGATCACAAACATAATTCCGATTGTAATTAAGTTCGAAATAAAGTTGTACAAACTTAATCCAGCACCATAACTATTGAAGAAAATCAACATCATTAATGGCGAAACATAAATCATGATTTTCATCATTTTTGCCATATCTGGCATTCCTTCTTGCTGAGGCGCTGCCATTTGTTGATCTCCAGAAGTCATTTTCATATAGAAGAAAATCGCAATTGCTGCCAAAATTGGAAACAAACTGATATGATCACCATAAGCTGGAATATGGAATGGTAATTTTACAACTGAGTCAAAAGAAGATAAATCATCTGCCCAAAGGAAGCTTTTTTGTCTTAATTCGAATGCTGCAGGGAAAAACTGGAATGAAGCATACATAAAAGGCAATTGAATCAATGCTGGAATACATCCTGCCATTGGGTTTACGCCCGCTTTGTTGTACAATTTCATTGTTTCCTGTTGTTTTTTCATTGGGTCTTTTTTGTATTTTTCTCCCAACTCTGCAATATCAGGACGCAAAACTTTCATTTTAGCCTGAGACAAGAATGATTTATAGGTAATTGGCGACATAGCCAATTTGATGATAATTGTAAAGATGATAATCGCAATTCCTAATGATAATCCAATTGTTGAACTCAAGAATCCGAATAATGGAACGAAAATAAATTTGTTGATCCAACCGAAAATCCCCCATCCTAAAGGAATGATTTTATCGAAATTTTTATCGTAAGCTTTTAGTGTCTTGTAATCTACAGGCCCCATGTACAAGCTCATTTTGTAATCTACCTCACCATTTGAAAATGCTAAAGGCAAATTAGCTCTGAATTGTTTTGTGAAAACCGTATCAATTTTATCGTCCTTAACTAAATTATCCGATTGTAATTTCGAAGTTTCAAAAGGTTTTTCTGTTGATAAAATAGTAGCAAAGAAGTGTTGTTTGAACGCCACAAAACTAACTTTCGTAGGAGTTTCTTCTTTTCCTTGCCCGTTAGGACTTACATTATTATATTTTGATTCCTCGTACTTGTAATCAAGCTGCGCAAAACGATTTTCATAAGAAACACTTTTTTCGTTTCTGTATGTTTTCAAATCCCATTGTAAATCTAATGGTTTAGAAGCATTTAAGACTTTGTTCAATCCTTGAGAACGAACATCAAAACCAACCAAATAATCATTTGGCTTTAAAACGTATTTGTATTCTAAAAACTCATTTGCACTCGCTTTCAAACGCATTGACAAAACTTGATCTTGACCAACTTTTTCTAATGTTGGCTCGAAATACAAATCTTTAGAATTTAATGTTCTATTGTCTGCTGTTTGCAATTGAATATTCAAGTTTGAATTATTGTTTTTAACTAACTCAACTAATTGCCCTGAACCTTTTTTAAATCTTTCGAATTCTTTTAGAGTAGCTTCAACAATATAACCACCTTTATTAGCAATCTTTAATCTTAATTTCTCATTTTCGATTGTAGTAAAAGCTTCTTTTGCAGAAGGAAGTGTTGCTGAATAAGCAAATCCTCCTAAAGTTTTTTGCAATTGAGCGATTTGAGCAGTATCTCCAGGAGTTGTTGTAGCAACTGGCAATGCAGCAGTTTTTGCTTTATCAGCTTTAGCTTGTGCTTCTTGTTTAGCAACTAATTCTTTCTTGGCTTTTTCAGCAGCAATTTCTTTTTCAGAAGGCTGGTTTTGGGACATAATCCAAAGCAAAATTCCGAATATCAATACAAAACCAATGATTGAATTAAGGTCTAATTTTTTTTCTTCCATTATTAATTTAAAAAAGTTATTCTTTGAAGAGCATTAGTAATGAGTTTGCCTCAAACGTTACATCTTCTTCTTATTTTTTATGCGCATTAACCGCTGCTGCCACAAAATTCACAAAAATTGGATGTGGGTTTGCAACTGTACTTTTATATTCTGGATGATATTGTACCCCAATGAAAAACGGATGATTTTCAAGCTCTACAATTTCTACCAATCCTGTATCTGGGTTCACTCCAGAAGCTTTTAAACCAGCTTTCTGCAATTCATCAGCATATTTATTGTTGTATTCATAACGGTGACGGTGACGCTCAGAAATTGTTTTTTGACCGTAAATTTTATGTGCTAAAGTGTTTGGTTTAATATCACATTTCCAAGCACCAAGACGCATTGTTCCACCTTTATCTGTTACATTTTTTTGTTCTTCCATTAAATTCACAACTGGATGAGGCGTTTTCTCGTTCATCTCAGTAGAATTCGCTTCAGCATAACCTAAAATATTTCTAGAATACTCGATAACAGACATCTGCATTCCTAAACAAATTCCGAAAAACGGAATATTGTTTTCACGAACGTAACGAACTGCTTCGATTTTTCCTTCAATACCTCTTTCACCAAAACCTGGAGCAACTAAAACTCCGTCAAGAGTTCCTAATTTTTCTTCCACATTATCAGCATTAATATGCTCTGAGTGAATCGAAATTACATTTACTTTTGTTTCGTTTGCAGCACCTGCATGAATGAACGCTTCTAAAATTGATTTGTAGCAATCCTGCATTTCTACATATTTCCCAACCAAACCAATATTTACCGTTTGTTTTGGGCTTTTTAATCTTTTTAAGAAAGTATTCCAGTTTTTAAGATCTGGAGATGCTTTTTTAGGCAAATCTAATTTCTTTAAAGCCACAACATCTAATCCTTCTTCAAGCATTAAATTTGGAACCTCATATATTGTAGAAGCATCAATTGACTGAATTACAGCTTCTTTTTTTACATTACAGAACAAAGCTAATTTTTGGCGTAATTCCTGAGACAATTCATGCTCTGTTCTACAAACCAAAATATCTGCTTTAATACCACTCTCCATCAAAGTTTTAACAGAGTGCTGTGTTGGTTTTGTTTTTAATTCACCCGCTGCAGCCAAATAAGGTACCAATGTCAAGTGAATTACAATTCCATTATTTTCACCTAACTCCCAAACCAATTGACGAACAGATTCTATATAAGGTAATGATTCAATATCACCAACAGTTCCACCAATTTCAGTAATTACAATATCATAATCGCCAGATTTTCCTAGCAATTGCATTCTGTCTTTGATTTCGTTTGTGATATGAGGAACAACTTGAACCGTTTTTCCTAAAAATTCTCCTCTTCTTTCTTTTTCAATAACTGAAAGATAAACTCTTCCTGTAGTAACGTTATTAGCTTGAGAAGTAGGAACGTTCAAGAAACGCTCATAGTGTCCTAAGTCTAAGTCAGTTTCAGCTCCATCATCTGTCACATAACATTCTCCGTGCTCGTACGGGTTTAGTGTCCCCGGATCCACATTGATATATGGGTCAAATTTTTGAATAGTTGTACGGTATCCTCTTCCTTGTAACAATTTAGCCAAAGATGCCGCAATAATTCCTTTTCCTAATGAAGAGGTCACACCTCCTGTAACAAAAATATATTTTGTTTGATTCATTCTGTTGTTTGTTTGTAAGTAGTTGTGTAAAAAACTTGGCAAAAGTACAAATTTAATTAGACAATTTCTCTATTACAGAATGAGATAATTTTGCAAATTTTTAAACAGATCGATTACTTGTTTCTGTAATCAATAATTTTAAGTTTTAATTGGGAAGATTTTTGACGAATGTCTTTAATTTCACTTAGGATTTTGCTTCTTTTAAAAAAATATTTGTGTCTTGAAAAGCACATTGAATTTTAGCCAAAAAAAAATATTACAATTTAAAAAAACACTGACTTGTACACATTCATGAATTCAGGCTTGAATTCTGTGGTATCACTTTGTTTTTAGAAACTATAATATTTTTTGTTGTTTCAAACTTATGCAAAAAAAATCAAACTTCCAAAGATTTTTCTTACTATTTAATAGGATTAGGATATTGCTTCTTAATATTTCGAATCAATTCCTCGAGTCCATTGAGTTTTAGCTCATAAATTAATTGCAATTGCTGGCCTAATTCTCCTTTTGGAAATCCTTTATTATGATACCAAACGACATAATATTCGGGCAGGTCAATCAGATATCGCCCTTCATATTTCCCGAAAGGCATTTTGGTGTGCGCTAATTTTATAAGTTGTTTTTTGTCTTGATCCATAATTTTGAAGAAGAAAGAAGCTAGATGAAAGAAGAAAGACTTCATACTTTCTGCTTGCAAAACTATCACTTAATTTTTTCTTTTGCCACAGATTAAAAGGATTCACACAAATTAAAAACTTAGTATCTCAGTCTCTCAGCACCTTAGAACCTTTAAAAAAAAGAAGCAAGAAAAAAGAACTTATTTTAATTCTCTCTTCCTGCTTCAAAATTATATTTAAGACAAATTACCCGTTTCTAAAAGACTAAGAAAAAAACTTAGAGCCTTAGAATCTTAGCAACTTAGAACCTTCCTAATAGTGCCATCTCACGAAAGCCTCCATTGCCGCATAAGTTGCCAAACCTAATTGGTGATATAACTCAGCTGTTTCACGGTTTCTGTCTTCGGCTCTTTGCCAGAACTCTCTAGCATCTGTTCCTTGAAAAACAACTCCATCTTTTTGAGATTGGTGTTTGAAGATCCCGTGACGTTTAGCTAAAACCTGATCAGGGCTCATTGGAACTGCCATTTCAACTTCGTCAATTCCCCATTCTTGCCAAGCTCCACGGTACAACCATAACCAACAGTCGTTCATGAATTCTTTTGGTTTTAAAACTTTAACCGCTTCAAAAATAGCATCCAAACAAACTTTATGTGTTCCGTGTGGATCTGCTAAATCTCCAGCTGCGTAAATTTGGTGTGGTTTAATTTTTTCAATTAAATCAACCGTCAACTGAATATCTTCTGAACCAATTGGTTTTTTCTCAATTGTTCCTGTTTCATAGAAAGGCAATTCCATAAAGTGAATCTGAGAATCTGGAAGACCCACAAAATAACTTGTCGCTCTCGCCTCACCTTTTCTGATCAAACCTTTGATGTAGCGAACTTCAGGAATATCAATTTCGCTGTTCTTTTTATTCTGCAAGAAAGCTTCTGCTTTTTTGTAAATGTTATCTGCTTCTTCACTTTTGATTCCGAATTTCTCGTTGTAATCAATTACGAATCTTGCAAAACGCAACGCTTCATCATCCGCAACTGCAATGTTTCCAGATGTTTGATACGCAACGTGTACTTCATGTCCTTGCTCTTGCAAGCGCATAAAAGTTCCTCCCATACTAATGATATCATCATCTGGGTGCGGAGAGAAAATCAATACGCGTTTTTTAGCTGGTTCTGCTCTTTCTGGACGGTTTGAATCGTCTGAATTTGGCTTTCCACCTGGCCAACCTGTAATTGTATTTTGTAATTTATTGAAAATTTTAATGTTGATATCATAAGCTGGACCTGAATCTGCCAACAAATCACTCATACCATTTTCGATATAATCTGCATCAGTAAGCATTAAAATTGGTTTTTTAAGATCTAATGCCAATCCTAAAACCGCTTTACGAGTTAATTTATCTGTCCAAACAATTTTCTCAACCAACCAAGGTTTGTTGATTCTTGTTAGTTTTGAAGAAGCTTCTTTATCTAAAATAAAAACCGCATTGTTGTGCTCTTGCAAAAATGAAGCAGGAACTCTATTTGTAACTTCATCCTCAACAGATTTTTTTACAATATTTGCTTTTCCTTCTCCCCAAGCCAATAAGATTACTCTTTTTGCCTCCATGATTTTTTTAACTCCAAGCGTAATTGCTGTTCTTGGCGTATTATTCAAACCGAAGAAATCTTTGCTTGCTGCAACTCTTGTAATATGATCCAATGCCACTAAACGTGTTTTAGAGTTTTGAAGCGAACCCGATTCATTAAAACCAATATGTCCGTTACCTCCAATTCCAAGAATCTGCAAATCAATTCCGCCTAAAGCTTCGATTTTAGCTTCATATTCGTGACAATAATCAGCAATTTGCTCTTTTGTTAAAAGTCCGTCTGGAACGTGAGCGTTTTCAGGTAAAATATCGACGTGATCAAACAAAAGTTCTTTCATGAAACGAACATAACTGTTGATTGAATTTGGTTCCATTGGATAATACTCATCCAAATTAAAACTGATTACATTTTTGAAACTCAAACCTTCTTCTTTATGCAAACGAACCAATTCAGCATACAATCCTTTTGGAGAAGAACCTGTAGCCAATCCTAAAATACATGGCTTCCCTTCTTTTTGCTTTTCCTGAATTAAAGCCGCAATTTCTTTCGCCACTTCTTTTGAAGCATCAGTTGAGTTTTCAAAAACAACCGTATTGATGTTTTCGAATCGTTTTTCGAATCCTGTTGCTTTGTCGATTTTACTTTTTAACATGATATAGTTTTTTATTTAGTTTCTCATTTATTTACCATCGTCGGTATTTATGTCCTTTTACCGCATAAAACAAAATCATTGCATACGATGGCAAAAGCATTAAATACGCCAGCTGATTGCCGCTTCTTGAAGTTGCTTGTGTTCCGGCCGCAATATTTGCATTATTAATTGTTTCAGTAATCAAGCCGTAGAATAATGGAAAAATAGCTCCTCCAATAATGCCCATAATCAAAATGGCGCTTCCTATTTTAGTGTATCCACCCAAATCCTGCAAAGCCATTGGCCAAATAGCCGGCCAGCAAAGTGCATTTGCTAAACCCAATAACGCTACTAACAAAATCACTACTGGCAAGGCTGGAATTCCAGGCAACTGAATCATCAATTTAGGCGAAATCACAACAATTGCAATAACCAAAATGATTCCTAAAACGCCCGATCCTTGTAAAGCTTTTACTTGCGACAGATATTTTGGAATCAAGGTTATTCCTAAAATATACCCCACAACCATTGCTGACATTGTGAAAGAAGTCAATTTCAGATAAAAATTTCCTTCGTCTCCGTATACTCCTAATTGTTTTCCAAAACCACCAATAGAATCTCCTGCCAAAACTTCGGCGGCCAAATACAACATTAATGTTATAACGCCCAAAACCAATTGTGGACGTCTGAATGCATTTTTAATTTGTTTGAAAATGCTCAGATTTGAAATATTTCCTTCTTCATCCAAATCAATTTCCGGGAGTGGAGAAAGCTTCACAAAAAGAGCTAACACTATAATAATCAATCCCATATAAAGGTAAGGCCTTTGCAATTGTAATGCAAGAGAATTTAAAGCATTTGCTTTTGAAACCGTATCCAACATCGCGATTTTGTCAGCTGTAAACTCCTTCATATTTGACAAAACCAAAGCTGTCAATATAATTGGCGCTACAAATCCAGCCAATTTATTCGCAATTCCTAAAACACTGATTCTCGCTGCAGCACTCTCTCTTGGGCCAATAACCACGACATAAGGGTTTGAGGCTGTCTGCAAAATTGCCAAACCGGTTCCCATCACAAAAAGCGCTATCAAAAACAGAAAAAATGTACGGCTTTCAGCAGCTGGATAAAATAAAAATGCTCCTAAAGCAATGATCAACAATCCTAATGAAATTCCGTTTTTATACCCTACTTTTTCTATTACCCAAGATGAAGGCACAGCCATAACAAAATAGGCTATATAAAAAGCAAAAGTGACAAAATAAGCTTGAGACGGCGACAACTCGCAAGCCAATTCAAAAAAAGGAATTAATGGTCCGTTTAGCCAGGTTACAAATCCTAGAATAAAAAATAATGCGGTCAAGATAACCATCGGAATGATTGCATTCCTTTTTACAGCTGGTATGACATTTTCAATGTTTGACATAATACTTTTGGGTTGATTGTTAATAGATTTTTTATTTTTCAATCTAAATTAGAATCAACGCTAAATTATCGTTTTGCATATTTTGTGCAAATATATGCGTTTTTTTTGCAACACCAAAAATAATCCAATAAATGATCGCTATCCTAAAATAGATGTGAGGTTTATAGTACTTTTTGTTAAGACTCCCAATCGAGAACTGGATAGTGTTTTTTAAGATATTCTTTTACATCTGCAATATCTTCTTTCGCCGTCAAATCAGGCACATGCTCAGAAAAAGGGATTCCGATAGTGGTGTCTGGGTTTGCTTTCACAGTATTTAAAAGAACGGTTGGGAGCTCTTTTTCATCTCTTTCCAAATTCACTGGACAATTTTTCAAATGCGGATACAAAGTGCTTCCTGTAAACTTAAAAGCATTCATACTTACTCTGATTTTTCCTTCCACATCTTTATAATTTTGCAAATCATTTGCAGTCGGCTTTTCTAAAATGTCCAAAAGCTGATTGTTTTTGTCCAATTTCGCAATGGCGAAACGCGAAATTCTTTCTGAAGGAAATTCCAAAGCATCACGATCATAACTTATAAATGCATTTGGGCTGTCGGTTTTTCGCAACGCCAACAAAGCTTCCACAGAATATAAATTATCGCTATTACAAACTGAATACTCAAGTTCATTCAATTCTGGATATTGCTCCACAGCCTGAAACAAAGCATCTGCTGTTCCAAAAGGCTTTGTTCTTCCTTCTGGAATATATTGTATGGCAAACGAAATATTCAATCCATGAAAATCATTATCGGCATCATGATTTCCATAAAATTCTTTGAACAATTCACCTTGTTCTCCAATAATAATGTAAATGTTTTGGTAACCCGCTTTTTTAGCATTTAACAAAAGATAATCCAATAAAGGCCTTCCGCTGGAGCCAACTCCAATCAAGCCCTTGCTTCTTTCATTTGCCTGAGCGATTTCTTCTGCAGATAAATTATCTGTAACAGCTTCCTTTTTCATACGTGACGAAGCGCCGCCCGCAAGAATAACTAAATTGTTGTGCATATTTCTTTTCTAAATTTCGATATTTTCAATAATTCTAACACCCGGATCAACCGTTACTGCATACGCCTCTTGCGCGCCTGCCTTTAAAATCGCGTCAATGACTTGAGCTTCGTTTTTTGGATCTGCAATTACTACGATGCTTCCTCCTCCACCAGATCCCACGATTTTTGCTCCGTAGGCACCCGCTCTCAAAGCCGCATTTATCATGTCATCGATACGCGGAACAGTAATTTTCAATAAATCGCGCAAAACTTCGTGATGCTGATTCATCCAAAAACCAATTTTCTTCAAATCCAAAACTGGCTTTTCAAATTCCTTTAAAGCTTCTTTTGTATAATGGTAATTTTTCAAGGCCGCCTCAAAAAACGGAATCAAGCGGTCGGGCAAGCAATTTTTATAACGATCGACATCTTCAATTTCAGAAGCATTCAAATCAAAATCTGAATAATTCTGCTTTACAAGATCAATCGCCATCAAGGCATTTCCTTTCAAATTTCCAATCAAGCCAATAGTTTCCTTAGGAACCCCAGAAACACCGGTGATTAGTCCGTTCAATTCGGTTCCGATACAACGATAAGAAAAAGGTTCTTTTGTATTGATATAAATGATATTTCCAGCTACAATACTGAAATGATCCATCATGCCACCTGGCTCGCCATGTTCCAAAACTTCTGAAGCATAGCCAATTTGAGCAACGAATTCTGGCGTGACTTCTTGATCAACTCCAAAAGCTTCAATCAAAAACCGAATCCACGCCATCAACAATGCCGACGAACTCGATGTTCCCGAATTTATTGGAATGTCTCCTGTAACGATAATGTCATATCCGATTGCTGGCACACATCCATGCCTGCGTAAAACACGCAACGACGAGGCAAAATAATCTCGTGGCTCCAGTTTTTCAAAAGTTGCATTAATATCAATGACGCGAACTTCATCAATATCGACCATATTAATCACAAATGTGTTAGTCATATTTTGTGTCGCGGTCAGCTTTATATTTCGGTCTATGGCGCAGGCTATCACAGGCAACCCTAAATAGTCCTGATGATCTCCAAAGAGACAGGTGCGCCCCGGGGCTAATGAAGTAATTTTTCTCATGTAAAAACTTTACATTAAAATATTAAAAACCAATGATTTATAATACTTTTAGGTTATAAATTTATTTAAGTATTTCGTTTTTGATTTTACGAAACTATATATTATATTTTGATAAAACAAGAAAAAAAACAAAAATGTGCTCGAACACACTAAAATAAATGTTCTCGAGCACATATAGTAATTCTCGCATTTTTTTTCCAATAATTAAATCAAAGTTTTTATATTTGCTTATATGGATAAAAAGTACACGATAAAGGATATAGCACAAATGGCCGGAGTTTCTAAAGGAACTGTTGACCGTGTTTTGCATAACAGAGGAAAGGTCTCTCCTGCAGCACTGGAGAAAATCAATGAGGTTTTGAATGTTATTGATTATGAGCCCAATCTAATTGCCCGAAATTTAAAAAGCACAAAAGTGTATCGTATTTGTGTCTTGCTTCCGGATCCAGCATTCGACCCCTATTGGCTTCCTTGCGTCAACGGAATACAAGATGCCATAACCGAATTCAAGGCCTACAATGTGATTATCGATACACATTATTTTAATCCAGAAAGCACTAAATCATTTTTAAAAGTAAACGAAGGCATTATAGCACAATCGCCTGATGCCGTTTTGCTGACGCCATTATTCCATAAAGAGACCGTTGAAATCATCAAAGAATATGACGAATTGGGCGTCATGGTAAACACATTCAACAATGAAGTCGAATCTTCTTCCATCAAAAGCTTTGTTGGACAAGATCTTCACAAAAGCGGACGCGTTGCCGCGAGCTTAATGAATCTGATTTTAAGCCAAGGCCAAATAGCTATTATACATATTGATGAAAGCCTTAAAAATGCGGTCCACATGCAGGAAAAGGAAAAAGGATTCAGAAATTATTTTGAAGAAAAGGAACTTCATGACTTTTCGATAACTACGCTAAAACTGAAAAACTCAAACATTGAAACAAAGTTTGCTTCGTTTTTAGACGAAAATCCAAATTTGACCGGAATCTTCATCACGACTTCAAAAGCATACCAAATCGCTTCTCTTTTAGCATCAGCCAAAGACAAAAAAATTACACTTATAGGCTATGATTTAATTGAAAAAAATATCAATTTCCTAAATCAGGGATTGGTGCATTTTTTAATTCATCAAAATCAAAAAAGACAAGCTTATTTGGGAGTCAGCACTTTAGTAGAACATTTTTTATTCCGAAAAGATATCCCAGAAACCATTTTGTTGCCAATTGACATTATAAATGTCGAAAATGCTTCTTTTTACGTTTCTTGATTTTTTTCACAAAGCAAAAAGATTACTTTTTCTTAGCTCTCGCAGATTTAGCAGATAAAAATCCATTTCATCTGCTAAATCTGCGAGAGACAAAAATCTTACATTCTTTTATCTGCTCATCAACAAGAATTTCCCGAAAGAAGATGCGATATGAAAATTCGGTTCTTCAGTATTTGGATTCACCCATGTAATCCAAGTTGGTTCGTAATTATCATTTTCATCTTTCGAAAATTTAGCTCTATAAACGCCTGCTTCGATAATATCGCCCTGAATTAAATCCAATTCTTTTAAAGATGCCATACTGATCGTTCCTGCAACTGTGAACGAAACCTCATCAGTAGACGATTCTAATTCAATGTGATCTTCAGGCCATTTCCAATTGTAATCAAAAACCTTATTTGGCAATGCATGGAAATCCAACAATCTAGTCGAAGGATCAATTTCAAGGCAATAATAAGGATCGAGCCTATCATTACTTCTAAAAAAAAGCTCCACGCGGTCTGAATTGCAAATGCTTTCTACCCCATCATCCTTCGTATCCATATAAACGTCGGTATCAAATACCCTGAATTTAAAATAGAAATTTTCCTCATCCCAAAGCGCTCGAAATTCAATTTTCAAAACTGGATCATCATTCCATGGAGATGAAAAATCCGTAAGACAATTTGCGTTTAGCCAGAAATCCGAATTCAAAATTCCATTCTCGCTCTTATACTTGTTATCGATTAAAACTACCTGATATTCCTTCACAGTGATACTTCTTAAAATTTGTTAATTTTTGATTTTTGGCAAACCCGAAAATCACCGCACACCAGGCGATGATTTGTTCTTTTTTTGAATCAACCAACACAATACAAAACACAATCAAAAATGGCGTGTTTTTATAAAAATCAAAGCAAAAATCTTATGTCAAAACCCATAAGAAAAGACTGTTTAATTTTTATGTTTTGTAACAAGTCGTTGCGAATTTCACAAGTTTTTCAAGAATAGCCATTTATTATTCAAAAAACCTTCATTTCAAAAGTCTGCTAATTTCGAAAAAAAATTAAAAACATCATATCATTTTATGCTAAAAAAAATGTTTTGTGCAATTTTATGTGCTCGAGAACATAAATTTTGTGTGTTCGAGCACATTTTTTGTGTTTTTTCTTGTTTTATAAAAATATAATCTATAGTTTCGTCAGAGATTAATCTTAAAACTGAGTTAAATCAGTAATTTTTTTGATGATTTTGACGCCCAAAAAATGGTCAAAACGAAACAAAACAAGCCGTTTTTCTACAAAAAATTAAAAGGATTTTTTAAAAGGAGATACTGCTGCAGAAATTAAACAAAAACCAAAAAATGCATTTGCGAATCAAAAAAGAAATCTAAAACCTACAAACAACAAAAAACAAATTAATCATTAACCAAAACCAATTTTCAGTATGAAATTATTAACCCAAAAAAAACCTAGAGATTTTCGGATTAACAATTTGTCCCGCAAAGAAATAAAACTGACAGTGCTTTCATTATTAGTTTTTACATTTCAGGCTTCGGCTGCTTCATCAATAAGTACTTCAGACAAAAATTATACTTCATTGTTTTTTGAAAAAACAGTAAAAGGTACTGTTACAGATCAAAACGGTTTGCCTCTTCCTGGCGCTAATGTTGTCGTAAAAGGCTCTTCAAAAGGAGTTCAAACTGACGTTGACGGAAGTTTCTCGATTACTGTTGCTGATAATGTGACAAAACTTGTCGTTACTTACATTGGTATGGAAGACCAAGAAGTAACAGTAGGAAGTGCTCCTCTAAAAATTGTCATGAAAGAAGCTGGACAAAAATTAGATGAAGTCGTTATTGGATACGGAAAATCAAAGAAGAAAGACCTTACTGGTTCTGTAGCTTCTATTGGAAAAGAGAATTTAAACTTAGGCGGAACAATTTCAAACGTTGGACAAGCCTTGCAAGGACGTGCTTCGGGAGTTCAAGTGCAACAAAATAGCTACGCTCCTGGTACTACACCTTCGGTTGTAATTAGAGGAGGAAACTCTATTAATACTTCTAATTCGCCTTTGTATGTAGTGGATGGATTCATTACTAGCACGGGCGCCTCAATCAGCCCTAATGATATTGAAAACATTCAGATTTTGAAAGATGCCGCTTCTACAGCTATTTATGGTGCTCGAGGTGGAAATGGAGTTATTTTGATTACAACTAAAAAAGGAAAATCAGGAAAAATGCAGGTTGAGGCTGAAATTTCAGATGGTTTTCAAAATATCATCAAGGAACCATCTTTAATTACAGGACAGCAATATGCTGATATCCAAAATGCAATTGCAGCTGAAAACGGAAGACCGCCAGTTTTTCCATCAAGTTTTCCTATTGCAAACACGAATTGGTTTGAAGCTGCAACGCGTCCAGGAGAGGTTTTAAATAGAACGCTTACTTTCAGCGGAAGCGATAAAACATCTAAATTTTTCCTTTCCGGAAACTATTTAAAACAAACCGGAGCTATCGAAAACACTGATTTTGAAAGATATAGTGTAAGAATGGGTGGCGAAAAAAGATTTAATGAAAAATTAAACATGGGAACCAATGTTTATGGCGCTGTAAGTGAAGGAAATAACAGTGATTTTGGAGACAATATTTTATCACCAATGTTTTCAATTCAAACTGCTCCTCCAACAATTCCAATTTACAATCCTGATGGTTCTTACTACAAATATCAAGGAAAAGACAATGCTTTAGCGCTTTTATTGGAGCCAACGGATCATACCATCAACAGAATGGCGAATGGAAACATGTTCTTGGATTATGAAATTATAAAAGGTTTGACTTATCATTTTGGTGCTGGTGCTGAGTGGCAAGAAAATATTCAAGGTAAATATACCCCTAGTACATTAGTTGCTGGTGCCGCTTTAAAAGGATCTGGATCTGAAGAAAACAAAACCTATTTCAGATGGAGTACAGAGCAATATTTGACGTATAAATTCAATATTAAAGAGCAACATGCTTTTACCGCAATGATTGGAACTTCGAATCAAAAAGATACTTATGAGCGCGTAAAAGCGGCAGGAACTGGTTTCTCAAGTGATTTGCTGACGTACTATAATCTTCAAGGAGCTGCTGTTTATTTGAAGCCAGAAACTGAAAAAACAGAAACTAAGCTTACTTCTTACTTTGGAAGGTTAAATTATGCATTCAACGACAAGTACCTTTTTACTTTTACAATAAGAAAAGATGGTTCTTCTCGCTTCGGGCCAAACAACAAATTCGGTATTTTTCCTTCGGGAGCAGTGGCTTGGAAATTATCTAATGAATCATTTATTCAAAATCTGAATACTTTTTCTGATCTTAAATTGAGAGCAAGTTACGGTATTACAGGAAGCGATGGTATTGGAGATTACTCATACATGAGCAGACTGACTTCATGGGGTGTTACAATTTCGCCAGATCAATTTGTTGCAGGTACGGAACCGGCTAACTTAGCAAATCCAAACTTAAAATGGGAACAAACCGCACAAACCAATTTAGGTTTAGACATGGGATTCTTTAATGACAAACTTACGGTTACAATTGATGCCTATAAAAAGCGAACTAGTGATGCTTTATTGAATGTTCCTGTTGGTGGATGGTGGGGATTTGGCACTCAAAGAGTTAACTCGGGAGTGATTGACAATAGCGGTATTGAACTAGGAATCAATACTGTAAATTTCAAAACCGATAAATTTTCATGGAACACTTCTTTAAACTTGGCTTATAACAAACAAGAAATTGTATCGCTTGCTGATAATGTAAAAATCATCAGTACTAACACATCAAATCCAAGTGGAACAGTTTCTGGACAAGAATTCACCAGATTAGAACCAGGAAAAGAAATGGGTGTTTTGTATGGATATAAGTATGCTGGCGTAATCAAAACTGGAGAAACTTATGCGCCACAACCTCTTTCTAAACCAGGAGATCCAAAATATGTTGATGTTGACGGAGATGGAACAATTACTGCTGCGGACAGAACGTATTTAGGAAATTCGATTCCGCATTACATTGCCGGTTTTAATAATGATTTCAGATATGGAAATTTTGATATGAATATCTTTTTCCAAGGTGCTTTTGATTATTCGGTTTATAATATGACTGCCATGGTAGGCGAATCATCCACAAGCACAGATGCTTTAAACCGTTGGGTAGCTGGTACAAATGAAAACACAGATATTCCTAGAGATGGTTACTACAAAAGCAAATACGGTAGTTATGTAAATTCAAAATTTGTTGAAGAAGCTTCTTACCTGCGTTTGAAAAACGTTTCTATAGGTTATTCTATTCCAGAGAGCGCATTAAAAACAGTAAAATTTATTGACAGCATCAGATTATATGCCATTGGCCAAAATTTATTGACGCTTACTAATTATTCTGGAAACGATCCTGAGGTTAATGGCCATTCAGGAAACAATTTAGGTGGTGGAATTGATTTTAACTCATTCCCTGCTTCAAGAACATTCATACTTGGTATTAAAGTAGCAATTCACTAGTCTAAAAAGCTTTTTTAGTAACATTTAAATTTATTAAAATGAAAAAATATACCCTATTATTCCTTTTATTCGCTGCAGGAGTACAATTTTCGTGTAACGACGATCTGGATCCAACAGTGTATAGCAACTTGACTAATACGAATGGCTACCAAACCAAGTCAGATGCTATTGCTTCTATTAATTCTATTTATGGAAGGTTAAAAGGTCCATCTGTAAGTGACAACTTCTCTTATTGGGCAACAAGACACTTTGCTTTGACGGATATTGCTACCGATTTAGGACATTGCCAATATGGTGGTGATCCAGGTCAATTATCATTAGGAACTTGGAGCTCTACAAACGGCTTGCTTGCTGAGGACTGGAATGCAATGTATAAATTGATTGCAAATGCTAACAATGCAATTTTCAACATTACACCAATGGCTGGGATTTCAGCTGAAGAAAAAGCGCAATTTATCGCTGAAGCTAAATTTTTAAGATGTTCTGCATACATGGATTTGACAGATTCTTGGGGGCCAGTGATCTTGATTACCGAAGCAAATTTGGGAAATCCGGGTTATCTTGAACAAACACCTCCTTCTTCTGTTGAGGAAATTGATGCTTTTATCGTAAAAGAATTAACAGAAGCAGCAGCTGTTTTGCCTGTTAATTATAAAGATAATGCAATTTACGGAACCAATGATGTAGGTCGCGCTACAAAAGGTGCGGCACTTACTTTATTGGCTAAATTATATATGCGAAGCCACGATTGGCAAAAAGTTGTAACACTTACGCAACAAGTAATGGATTTAAACCAATACAGCCTTTATCCTTCATATTTAGGCTTGTTTAAAGAAAGTAACAAATGGTGTAATGAAAATATCTTTTCGTCACTAAGTGATGCCAATACAAATGGAACAGAATTACTGAACCATTTTGGGCCAATTGATCACCCAGTTGTTCAAAACAGATGGCAGTATTATACTGTAAATTGGGATTTCTACAACACTTTTGGCAATGAAGACGAAAGAAAACAATGCTTTTTCCCTGAATTTGAAGGAACAGATGGTCTTCTTCATAAACAAGCGCCATCATTAGGAGCTCAACCACCAGCTGGAGAATTTTACATGCCTGATGTTTCAACTAGAAAATATGCTGATGATGAAACAACAACCTATTATGATGGTCATAGTGTCAACATTTTACGTTATGCTGATGTTTTATTAAGCCGCGCTGAAGCACTAAACGAAATAAGCGGACCTACAGCTGAGGCTATTGATCTTATCAACAGAGTAAAAGCAAGATCTCATGCTAAATTATTGGTTTTAAACGGACTAACTAAAGAATCTTTGAGAGATGCAATTCTGCAGGAAAGAGGATGGGAATTCTTCTACGAAGGAAAACGCCGTCAAGATTTGATTCGAATGAACAAATATGATGTTTTAGTAAATGCCTATCATTTAAGAGTTGGTGAAGCCGCATTAATCAAAATGCCACAAAACAAATATTATACATATCCGCAAAGTCAGGTCAACCTTAATCCAAAATTAAGCAACGACGGCAGACAATAAAAAGTTTAATCAAGGACAGACAGTAAAACAATCTGTCTGTTCTTGATTTTTTTATATAAAGAAGTACTTTTCTGTTTCACAAAAGAAGCTTTTCAGATGATCAAAAAAATAATAGCAAAAGGAAGTTTTATTTTAGTGTTGCTTGCATTGACGAGCTGTTCTAAAAACCAAATCATCTCCAATATCAATATTGGCACTCATGGCAACAACGAATTGAAAATTCAAATCGATGTTACTACGAATGACCAAGCTCAGGTATATGCAGAATATTGGTCTGACAAAAAAGGAATTCAAAACAAAATGACCTCTCCTATTTCAAATTCTGGTCTTAAACATTCATTGGTGCTTTGCAACATTACTCCGGAAACTAATTATAGTTTTCAATTGGTGACGGTTCAAGGCAATGATAAAAAAACAAGTAAAGTGTATACTTTCAAATCCAGAAAACTTCCAGAATGGCTTCAAAAACAATTCAAAGCCAATTGCCCAAAACCTGAATTACTTCCTGCAAATTTCAAAAAAGGCTTTATGCTTTTAGCAAAAAGAGAAACTCCGGGAACCGCTTATATTGTTGATTATAAAGGGAATTTAAGATGGTATCATACGCTTGAAGGAATAGGTTTTAAAGTCGCTCATTTTACAAAAGAGCAAACCATTCTTTCCATTTTAGGCACAAACGACGAACCAACAAGCTACGGAAGTGAAATTCTAGAAATCAATCTTCAAGGCGACACTTTAACACACATTAAAAAAGGGCAAGGCGATTTAAAACAAACGCTTCATCACGAAATCATTAAAAAATCGGCTAACGAAATTGTCACTTTAACAGTGGATCAAAAAATAATGGATTTGACTTCTATTGGTGGAAAAAAACAAGACACAATCAACGGTGACGGAATCTTAATTTTAAATAAAAAAGGAAAACAAATCTGGAAATGGAGTGTTTTTGATGACTTGGATCCATTAAAAGATAAAGATATTTTGAAAACCAAAAAAGACTGGACACACGCCAACAGTCTGAATTACGACACAGACGGAAACTTTTTAATTTCTTTCTACAATAACGGTCAGATTTGGAAAGTAAACGCTAAAACTGGAAAAGTAATGTGGAAACTAGGTAAAAGCGGAAACATGAAAATGGCTCCAGAAACTAATTTTTCTCAGGCACACGCTGCACACATTGACCAAGAAGGAAGTTTACTATTTTTTGATAATGGCGTAGACAAAAAACAATCGTCTGTTTTTGCATTAAAAGTGGACGAAAAAAATAATGCAGCAAAATTGGATTTTCATATCAAATTGCCAAAAGACATTTACAACGACAGAATGGGAAGCGCCTATATGATTGATAAAGATGCAATCTTATGTTGTTGTTCTAAAAGACATATTACAGTTTTAACGAATAAAAAAGGCGTGCTTTTATGGGCTTTAGAATCTGAAATTCCACCTTATCGCACACAATTTATTGAAGAAGAAAAAATGAAACCTTTTCTTCTAAATTAAAAAATAAAAAACATGAAAAAAATAATTCTTATCGGACTTTTTTCAGCAATGCCAATTGTTGTTTTCAATTCCTGCACCAAATCAAATTCTCAAACTTTAGCTTCAAACGTTGCTGAAGATAAAGAAGATGAAGAAGGCTACATTACAATTGATACTTCTAAAATTCCGGACGATCAATTTGGAGAATCGGTTCGTTATGGAAGAGAATTAATGATGAAAACCGCTTATTACATTGGGCCAAACGGAATCAAAGGAAAATATTTAGGCAATAAAATGAACTGTACCAACTGTCATCAAGACGCTGGAACAAAACCTCATGCATTCAATTTAATGTCTTCGCATGACAATTATCCACAATATCGCGGGCGCGAAAACAAAGTGCTTACACTGGCAGAAAGAGTCAATAACTGCATTATGAGACCTCATTCTGGAAAACCGCTTCCGTTAGATAGCAAAGAAATGGTCGCGTTTTTATCTTATTTTAAATGGATTAGCAAATTTGTCCCAAAAGATGGTAATTTTAAGGGAGCAAAAAATTTAGAAATTGAATTTCCAGATGTTGCAGCAAGTCCAGAAAGAGGAAAAGCATTATTTGCTGAAAACTGCGCAAGATGCCACGGAAATAACGGCGAAGGAGTTTATAATGGCGATAAATCAGGCTACACCTACCCTCCGCTTTGGGGACAATACGGTTATCAACCGGGTTCAAGCATGCATCGCGTAATTAAACAAGCACAATGGTTAAAAAGCAATATGCCGTACGATAAAGTACAATTAGGAAAACCGTATCTAACAGACAAAGAAGCCCTTGATATTGCGGCTTTCGTAAATGACGATAAAATCCATTCAAGACCAAATCCAAAAACATTTGATTATCCGGATAAAACTGGAAAACCAATTGATTACTCTCATAGTCCGTTTAATGATAATTTCTCGGAAGAGCAGCACAAATACGGTCCTTATAAGCCTATTATTGCCTATTGGAAAAAAAATGGTTTGAAGCCTGTTTACTAAATTCAAAAAATACTATTTAACCTGATTACACCATACAATGAAACTAAATCTAAAAAACAGAGCGCTTTTAAGTCAAATAATGATCATGTGTTTTTTCACAATTAGTATTTCGCTAACGGCACAAATCAAATATTCAGATGGAAATGACAGCTGGAATCCGAATCAATTAGGAAATCACCGTGCTGTAATTGCCTTTTCTGGCTCAGGAAATGTTGCCAAAACGACAATTGAATGGCGAAGAAGAGACAACAATCCAGAACTTAAAAAGATTATTGTTCAAGATGCATCTGGAAAAGAAATCCAAAACATCAAAACTGAAAATATCAATAGAGAAAACGGAACTATTTTCTTTGAACCCATTTCAGGAAAAGGAACGTATTACGTTTATTACATGCCTTATATTGATGAAGGAACAGCAAATTACCCAAAAGGAATTTATGCAAAACCTGAAGACAAGGCAGATGCGCAATGGCTTTCTAAAATTAAACCAAACACGGCCGATAACGCTTCTGTTACAGAAATCCAAAGTGTAAATGCTTTCAATAGTTTTTACCCAATGGAAGTCATTGCAACGGCAGCAGAAACCAAAGATTTGCTTACAAAAAACAGCGGAAACTCTTTCTTGGTTTTCCCAGAAGACAGATTGCATTCTATCAAATTAAAATCAGATTTGCCACAAAGATGGATTCAGAAAGGCGTTCAAAATAGTTTTGCTGATACCGCAATGAAAGGCGAATATTTAGCTTTTCAATTAGGAGTTTATGCACTTGAAGATCTACAAAATGTAAAAGTGACTTTCTCTGATTTAAAAAGTGGTGGAAATACAATTGATGCTAAAAATATAGCGTGTATTAATACGGACGGAACAAAATATGATGGAAATCCTTTCACGAATACTGTCTCAGTTTCAAAAGGAAAAATTCAGCCAATGTGGTGTGGTATTGATGTTCCTCAAAATGCAATGGCAGGAACTTATAGCGGAAAAGCAACAGTTACAGCTGATGGAAAATCAAAAGAAATCATACTTCAAATAACAGTTTCAAACGAAGTAACCAAAAACGGAGGAATTGACAGCCCAGAGAAAATGACTCGTTTGAAATGGTTAAATTCAACTTTAGCACAAGAAAATACGGTTATAGCGCCTTATACTCCATTAGCAGTTAACAACACTGAAATTTCTTTATTAGGAAGAAAACTGATTTTAGCTCCAAATGGATTCCCTGCTCAAATTCAGACTTTCTTCACTCCAGAAATGACTTCGGTTACTACAAAAGCAAATAATGTTTTAAGCGCTCCAATCGATTTTCATTTTGTTGATGCTTCTGGAAAAGAGACGCAATGGAAAAACAGTGGCGTAAAATTTACTAAAAAAGAAGCTGGAACGGTTTCTTGGGAAAGCACTTCAACTTCAAAATCAGTTCAAATGGATGTTAACGCTTCTGTTGAATTTGACGGTTTTGTACATTATACAGTTAAAGTTACTGCTCTTGAAGATATTTCTTTTAACGATATCAATTTCCAAATGCCAATACAACCAGCATCTGCAAAATACATGATGGGATTAGGTCAAAAAGGTGGTGATCGCCCTGCAACTTTTGACTGGAAATGGGATGTTGCACATAAAAATCAAGACGGCGCTTGGATTGGTGCTGTAAATTCTGGATTACAATTTTCTCTGAGAGACGAAAAATATAGCCGCCCTTTAAATACTAATTTCTACTTACAAAAACCTTTATTATTGCCAACTTCATGGGGCAACGAAAATAAGGGCGGCATTACCATTACGCCAAATCAAAAATCGGTTGTAGTAAATGCGTATAGCGGCGCTAGAACAATGAAAAAAGGCGATGTTTTATATTATAACTTCAACTTGTTGATTACGCCATTCCACACCATCAATACCGATTTTCAATGGGATACGAAGTTTTATCACAAATACAGCCCAATCGATTCTATTGCTAAAACTGGTGCAACAGTAATCAATATTCACCACGCAAATGCGATTAATCCCTATATCAATTATCCTTTTATCGAATTTAAAAAGATGAAAACGTATATCGATGAAGCACATGAAAAAGGTTTAAAAGTGAAAATCTACAACACGGTTAGAGAGGTTTCAAACAAAGCTTACGAGACTTTCGCTTTAAGAAGTTTGGGTCACGAAATTTATTCTCCAGGAAAAGGAGGCGGATTCTCTTGGTTGCAAGAACACGTTGGCGACGATTATATTGCTGCTTGGTTTGTTCCTGAAATTAAAGATGCGGCAATCGTCAACAGCGGCATGAACCGTTGGCATAATTACTACGTTGAAGGAATGAATTGGCTGACTCAAAATGTTGGCATTGACGGAATTTATTTAGACGACGTTGCTTTTGACAGAATCACAATGAAACGTATCAAACGTGTGCTTACAAAAGACGGTCACCCTGGAATTATCGATTTGCATAGCGCGAACCAATACAACAAAAGCGACGGATTTAATAACAGTGCCAATTTATACATGGAGCATTTTCCATACATCAATAAATTATGGTTTGGAGAATATTTCGATTACGAAAAAAATCAGCCTGACTTTTTCTTGACAGAAGTAAGCGGAATTCCATTTGGTTTAATGGGAGAAATGCTTCAAGATGGAGGAAATCCTTGGAGAGGAATGGTTTATGGAATGACAAACAGATTGCCTTGGAGCGACGGTGCAGACCCAAGACAAATCTGGAAATTATGGGATTCTTTCGGAATTAAAGGTTCTGAAATGATTGGATATTGGAGCGAAAACTGCCCTATAAAAACAAACAACGACAAAGTTCTAGCAACCGTTTACAAAAAGAACGGAACAGCTTTAATTTCAATCGCAAGCTGGGCAGATGCAGACACAAAAGTAAAACTGACAATCGACTGGAAAAAATTAGGAATCAATCCTTCAAAAGCAACAATTACAGCTCCAGAAGTGCTTAAGTTTCAACCTGCGCAGACTTTCACTACAAATGATGAAATTCCAGTTTCAAAAGGAAAAGGCTGGTTGTTGATTGTTAAGTAATATAATCCATATTTTGTTGTGCCTATAGGCACTAGATATTGGTAGAAAACATGAATTAGAAAAGATATAGCGTGCCGTAGGTACGCAATAATTACAGCTTTGTGTACCTACGGCACACCAATGCATTTGAACCTAATTTCTACCAACATTTAGTGCCTGACGGCACATTTAAACATCAATTAACACCTATTAAATCATTGAAATCTATTTAGTCTGTTGCAAAACCAAATAACCACAAATAACCAAGCTATCCATCATGAAATTTAGACCTTTCTTATCGATTCTACTCTTTGGAAGCCTCTTTGTCACCGCACAAAACAAACCAACCGTAAAAGAATACAAAAAAGTATTTACCACATACCCATTTTCAGATCCAGATCCGATTCCGAAACCAGATACAAAGTTTTATCCGTATTTCCGTTTTGATGGATTTACAGATAAACCTGTCCAAAAAGAATGGAAAGTAATCGAAATCGAAAACGATTATATCAAACTTATGATTTTGCCAGAAATCGGCGGAAAAGTTTGGTCAGCAATCGAAAAATCAACAGGAAAAGATGTTGTGTACAATAATCATGTTGTAAAATTTAGAGACATCGCCATGCGCGGACCGTGGACAAGCGGCGGTGTTGAAGGCAATTACGGAATCATAGGCCACACGCCAAATTGTGCTACTCCTGTTGATTATAAAATTATCAATCGAGAAGATGGAAGCATTAGCTGTGTTATTGGAGTTTTAGATTTATTAACGAGAACTTCTTGGAAATTAGACATTAATCTTCCAAAAGACAAAGCTTATTTCACCACAAATTCGTTTTGGTCCAACACAACCGAATTCGAACAGCCATATTATACTTGGATGAATACCGGAATAAAAGCGTCTGAAAATCTGCAATTTATTTACCCGGGGCAAACTTATATTGGTCATAACGGAGAATACAATTCTTGGCCAATTGACAAAGAAAATGGTAAAGATTTGTCTTTCTACAAAAACAACAATTTTGGTGGTTACAAATCCTATCACGTATTCGGAAAATACAATGATTTCTTCGGAGGATATTATCACGATGAAGATTTCGGAATGGGAAGATACGGCAATCACGATGATAAACCAGGCAAAAAAATCTGGATTTGGGGACTGTCTCAACAAGGAATGATTTGGGAAAAATTATTAACCGACACTGACGGACAATATGTCGAAGTGCAAAGCGGAAGATTGTTCAATCAAGCGAGTGAAGGCAGTAATCTTACACCTTTCAAACAACGCTCATTTGCGCCTTATCAAACCGATACTTGGACAGAATATTGGTTTCCTGTAAAACAGACCAAAGGTTTTGTAAAAGCCAATAATTATGGTTCTGTAAATATTAAAAACGAAAATGGCTGGCTGAAAATCTATTTTTCTCCACTTCAAAAATTGAATGATAAAATCGAAGTTTTTGAAAATGATAAAAAAGTATATTCTAAAGATATTGCATTAAATACGATGCAAACTTTCAAAGATTCAATTCAGATAAAAGTCGATTCGAATAAATTAAAATTTGTTTTAGGCGGAAATAAACTGGTTTGGAATGCTGCTCCAGAAGATGGAAACATCAATCGCCCTGTAGAAATTCCGAAAGATTTCGATCATAATTCAATCTACGGATTATATCTGCAAGGGAAAAATTACATCAGTTTTAAAGATTATGTTCTTGCCGAAGAAAAGCTGAATGCCTGCTTAAAATTGGATCCTAACTACGCTCCTGCCCTTTCTGCATTGGCTTCTTTGCAAATCAGAAAATTAGATTATAAAAGCGCTGTGAAATCAGCAAGCAAAGCTTTGGCGATTGATACTTACGATCCTGCTGCAAACTATTTTTACGCTTTGGCGAATTTTCATTTAGGAAATACTACTGATGCAAAAGACGGTTTTGACATTGCTGCGGCAAGTGTTGAATTTAGAAGTCCTGCTTACACTTCCTTAAGTAAAATTTATTTAGCTGAAAACAGCTTGCCAAAAGCTATTGAATATGCTGAAAAAAGTCTGATATACAATCAATACAATACGGAAAGCTTGCAGGTTTTGGCGATTTTACATCGTCTTCAAAACAACTCTGAAAAAGCAAATTCGGTTTTAAAAACATTAACCTTGCTTGATCCGCTGAATCATTTCGCTGATTTTGAAAAATATCTTTGGAGCAATTCAAACGATTCAAAAAATGAATTTATTTCTGCAATTCGAAATGAAATGCCAGAACAGACTTTTCTTGAATTGGGAATTTGGTACAACAATATAAGCCGAAAAGAAGATGCGTTAAAAGTGTTTTCGATTGCTGAACCAAGCGCTGAAATTATTTATTGGAAAGCGTTCTTAGAAAACAAACCCGTTGATATAAGCAAAATTAAACCAGGAACGAGTTTCCCTTTTAGAAATGAAACGGCTGAAATTCTAAAATCATTGATTAAAACAAACGATCAATACCAATTAAAATATCATTTAGGTTTAATTGAATGGAATCGAAATTCTATTTCTGAAGCAAAAGAATTATTTTCGCAATGCGGCACAAAACCAGTCGACCCTGCATTTTACGGTGCAAAAGCTTCTCTATTTAAAGATAATGCCTCAATTGTATTGGCAAGTCTTCAACAAGCTATAAAACTGGACCCGCAAGGTTGGCGCTATCATAAAATGTTGACGGAGTATTATATCATTCAAAAACAATTTGATAAAGCATTAACAACGGTTGAATCATTCTACAAAAAACATCGGGACAATTATTTGATTGGAATGTTGTATGCAAAAACACTTCTTTTGAATAAAAAATATTCCGAAGCCGATCAATTTTTAACTAAATTGCAAATTCTTCCTTTTGAAGGAGCAACTGCTGGAAGGCAATTGTATCACGAAGCAAAACTGATGCAGGCTTTGGCAGAAATGAAAAACAAAAATTATAAAAAAGCATTACAATTTATTGCCGATGCAAAACTGTTCCCAGAAAATTTAGGCGTTGGAAAACCATATGACGAAAACATCGATGAAAGACTGGAAAATTGGCTGGATTATCAATGCTATAACAGTCTTGAAAACAAAAAAATGGCTTCAAAATCATTAGAAAAAATTGTCGCTTTCCATCCAATAGTTGACAATACAGTAATGAATTTTTTGCCAGCAAATCAGCTAGTTTCTGCTTGGGCGATTGAAAAGACTTCTTCTTCTCAAGAAGCTGAAAAATGGTTGAAAAATCAAGCTGATTTATATCCGACAAACAAAATAATTCAATGGAGTTTATTGGCCTACACCAAAAAACAATCGAATATTTTAAGCGAAGACGAAAAAGATGGCGAGGTCAGAATTATCGAAAAACTATAAAAATCAATCACATAAATCAATTTAAAATGAACAAACATTTTTTAAAATGTACATTTTTAGGCCTTGTTCTATTAGGATGCCAAAATATCGAGGCACAAAATTCAGATCAGGACAAAGACGAATTATCAACTTTTAGAGCTACTGCATTAAAAGTTCATGATTTGGTACACACCAAACTAGAAGTATCTTTTGATTATGGCAAACGTTATTTGTACGGAAAAGAATGGCTTACGCTAAAACCTCATTTTTATGAGACTGACACGCTAACATTGGATGCAAAAGGAATGGATTTTAAAGAAATTGCCCTAATTGACGGCAAAAAAAATATTCCCCTAAAATACACTTATAATAATGAACAGCTTTTTATTACCTTAAACAGAAAGTACAAAAGCTCAGAAAACTATACGCTGTTTATTGACTATACGGCAAAACCTGATGAATTAAAAACTAAAGGAAGTTTAGCGATTACAGATGCAAAAGGTTTGTATTTTATAAATCCTGACGGAAAAGAAGATAAACCAATCCAGATTTGGACACAAGGCGAATCAGAATCTTCTTCGGCTTGGTTTCCTACAATCGACAAACCGAATCAAAAAACAACTTCTGAAATCGCGATGACGGTTGATGGAAAATATGTGACCTTGTCTAATGGAAAATTAACTTCTCAAAAAACAAATAAAAACGGAACCCGAACGGATGTCTGGAAAATGGATGTACCACATGCTCCATATTTATTTATGATGGCAGTTGGTGATTTTAAAATCTATAAAGATTCTTATAAAGGCAAAGAAGTCAATTATTATCTAGAACCAAAATATGCGCCTTATGCCAAACAGATTTTCGGAAAAACACCCGATATGATGGCTTTTTATGGCAAAATACTAGGCGTGGAATATCCTTGGGTAAAATATTCTCAAATTGTAGCTAGAGATTATGTTTCTGGTGCTATGGAAAATACATCAGCAACTTTGCATGGCGAATATGTACAAAAAACAGACAGAGAATTATTAGATGATAATCAAGAAAGCACAATTGCGCACGAGCTTTTTCACCAATGGTTTGGCGATTATGTAACAGCAGAATCATGGTCAAATCTTACCATGAACGAGTCTTTTGCTACTTTTGGAGAAGTACTTTGGCACGGTCACGATGCTGGACAAGATGCTGAAGACCGTTCGCGTTATGAAAAATTGCAGAATTATCTTCGTTCGCAAAAAAATGGAAACAGCGAAATTTTAGCACGTTTTCATTATAAAAATCGTGACGATATGTTTGATAATATCAGTTACTCAAAAGGTTCAATCATTTTATATGCTTTGAAAAATCAAATGGGCGACGAAGCATTTTTCAAATCATTGAATCATTATTTGACAACAAATGCATACAAATCTAGTGAGCCACATCAGTTGCGCTTATCATTTGAAGAAATTACAGGAAAAGATTGGTTTCAATATTTTGATCAATGGTATTTTAATCCCGGAAATCCTATTTTGGATGTCAACTATAGATATGCCAATGGAAAAATCATCATTACCATAAATCAGTCTCAAGATAGCGCCGTACAGACTTTTACACTGCATCTTAAAGTTGATTTTTATGTAAATGGAACCAAAATCAGAAAAGATATTTTAATCAATAAAAGAGAACAAAGTTTCAGTTTTGACCTTCCTTCAAAACCTGAATTTATCGATTTAGATCCAGATAAAATAGTAGTTGGCGAAGTTAATGTTAATAAAAAAACAGCTGCTGATTATCTTTTTCAATATAAAAATGCACCATCATATTATAACCGAATTGAAGCGATAAAATTTGCTTCAAAAGACAGAAGTCAAGAGTCTCAACTTATTTTATTGGAAGGTTTAAAAGATCAACAAGAAGACTTGCGAGTTTTGAGCATCAGAGCAATTGATTTGAATGAAAAACAGACCAAAGATCAAGTTTTAAAAACGCTTCTTGATATTGCCAAAAATGATAAAAAGACAATTGCAAGAGCAAATGCTATTGTAAAATTAGCTTCCACAGGAGATGCTTCTTATAAAAGTTTGATGGAAGAAAGCACAAAAGAACAATCATACAATGTGATTGCAGCAGGAATTACAGGGTTAACAAAATATGCACCAACAGAAGCTGATAAAGCATTGGCTTCACTAGATGACGATACAAAAAAACACGTAACGCCAATAATCAAAAGATTGAGTAGCCAAAAATAATTAGTAGGTCCATTTAGAATTGTTTTGTTTTGAAGGCCTCTCTAATCTGGTTCTTAGAGAGGTTCTTTTTAAAGTGAAAGACCAAAATCGCATCAAAATGAAAAATTTATTTTACTTGTTTTTAGCTTTCTTATTTGTATCATTTTCGACCGACAAAAAGAATGCTGAAATCATAATTTCGCTTCCATTAGCAGGAAACGCTTACAGTTCTAAACATTTGGAGAGCAAAACAATTAGCGATAACGGCATAGAAAACTGGACAGATTCTAATGAGACCTTTACCGTTTATTTTCGAATTTTCAAACCGGGCACCTTTCAAATTTCAGTAGAAGAATCAGTTGAAGTTTTTGGCAAATCAGAAGTCGAATTTTCAATTCATAACGAAGCAAAAAAAGTAACTTTCAATTCTTCAAAAAAAGCAGTCTTAATCGGAAATTGGAAAATCAACCAAGAAGGTTACGTAGCATTAAAAATAAAAGGAATTTCAAAAAGTGGCAGTCGTTTTCCGTCTATCAGTCGATTAAAAATTTCCAGTGCTGATTATAACGGAAAAATTTCTTTTGTTCCAAATAATGAAGGCAATTTTTATCATTGGGGACGTCGCGGACCTTCTGTACATTTAAATTACAGCATTCCCGAAAACACAAATGCCGAATGGTTTTATAATGAAATCACCGTTCCAAAAAATGAAGACAAAATTGGTTCTTACTTTATGGCAAATGGTTTTGGCGAAGGCTATTTCGGAATTCAGGTAAACGCAGCAACAGAAAGAAGAATCTTGTTTTCAGTTTGGAGTCCGTTTCAAACAGACGATCCAAAAAGCATTCCCGATTCACAAAAAATTAAAATGCTTAAAAAGGGTGAAAATGTACACACGGGCGAATTTGGAAGTGAAGGTTCTGGTAGTCAAAGCTATTTAAAATACAATTGGAAAGCAGGCATAACTTATAAATTCTTGCTGAGAGGATTTCCAAATGGAGACAACAGCACAACATACACGGCTTATTTTTATGCTCCAGAAGTAAACAAATGGTTGCTTATTGCAAGTTTTAATCGACCACAAACGAATACTTACTTGAAAAGATTTCACTCTTTTTTAGAGAATTTTATTCCGGAACAAGGTGATTTATCTCGAAAAGTTTTGTTCAGCAATCAATGGATTTGTGATGAAAAAGGAAATTGGGCTGAAATCAATACGGCTCGATTTACAAACGATAATACTGGCGCAAAAGAATATCGCATGGATTTTTCTGGAGGAACAGAAAGCAATTCCTTTTATCTGAAAAACGGAGGTTTTTTTAATGATTTTACAACACCAAAAATAAATTTCACAAGGCTATTAAACAATAAAAAACCTGAAATAAATTTCGCGACTTTACCGTAAGTTATCTCTAAAAAATAAAGTTTCATGATAATCTCTAATGATTATCAAATCATTACAAAAACAAATTAATTATGAAAACCAGAAATTTTAAAATCATTTTGGCCGTTAGCGTTATGTTGTGGGGAACATTTGCAACGGCTCAAATGATTAAAACAAAAACGCCGGCACGTCCAAAAGGCCAAACCGATGTTTTACGTTTGGCTGCACCAGCCATTCCAACTGTTCGTATCGCTTTCATTGGGCTTGGCATGCGTGGCCCAGGTGCTGTAGAGCGTATGACACATATTCCGGGAGTTGAAATTATCGCACTTTGTGATATGAAACAGGAAAACACTTCAAAAGCTAATGAAATCTTGACTAAAGCAGGATTTCCAAAAGCACAAGAATTCTACGGCGACGAAAATGCTTGGAGAAAAGTAACGGCATTACCAAATGTAGATTTAGTATATGTAGCAACAGACTGGCTTCATCATGCTGTAATTGGTGTTCAAGCTATGAAAGATGGAAAACACGTAGCGATCGAAGTTCCGGGAGCTTTGACGATGAAAGAAATCTGGGAGCTCATTGATACTTCTGAAAAAACGAGAAAACATTGCATGCAATTAGAAAACTGCGTATATGATTTCTTTGAATTGACCACATTAAATATGGCACAGCAAGGTGTTTTTGGAGAAATTCTGCATGCCGAAGGTTCTTACATTCATGGTTTGCAACCATTTTGGGGAGAATATTGGAACAATTGGAGAATGGATTACAACATCAAACATCGTGGCGATATTTATGCAACACACGGAATGGGGCCTGCTTGTCAAGCTTTAAACATTCACCGTGGCGACAAAATGAATTTCTTGGTTTCTATGGATACAAAAGCGGTTGGAAATCCTGCTTACATCAAAGAAAAATCTGGACAGGAAATCAAAAATTTTAGAAACGGAGATCATACAATGACGATGATTCGCACTGAAAACGGAAAAACAATTCAAATTCAGCATGACGTAACATCTCCTCGCCCATACAGCAGAATGTATCAATTAAGTGGTACGAAAGGTTTTGCAAATAAATATCCTTTAGAAGGTTATGCGCTTGATGGAAAAGAATTAAGCGATGATGTAAAACCAAATCATGAAAAATTGAGTGCGCATTCTTTTGTTCCTGAAGAAGTAAAAAAGGCCTTAATGGAAAAATACAAACATCCGATTGCAAAAGGCATAGAAGAACAAGCGAAAAAAGTAGGCGGTCACGGCGGAATGGATTTTATAATGGATTACCGCTTAATTCACTGTCTGCAGAATGGTCTTCCATTAGATATGGATGTGTATGATTTAGCTGAATGGTCATGTTTAGGCCCATTAACAGAGGTTTCTCTTGATAACAATTCGGCTCCTGTTGAAATTCCAGATTTCACTCGCGGGGGTTGGTATAAACTTAAAAAATTAGAGTTTTCAGAATAAATATTGGTTAGTTAGGAAGACAAGAGGGCAAAGTTTATATTTGTCCTCTTGTCTGTTTTAAACACATCTTACTCATTACAAAATGAAAAAAATAGTTGCTTTTCTTTTTATCGCTTGTTGTTTATTTTCTGAAGCATCAGCGCAAAACAAACAAACTTTCGCAATCAGTGACGGAAATTTTCTTTTAAACGGAAAACCGATCCAAATTCACTCTGGCGAAATGCATTATTCTAGAATTCCGCAACCTTATTGGAGACATCGTCTAAAAATGATGAAAGCAATGGGATTAAATGCCGTTGCAACTTATGTTTTTTGGAATTACCACGAAGTTGCACCAGGAGTTTGGGATTTTAAAACAGGTAATAAAAACTTAGCCGAATACATCAAAACCGCTCAAGAAGAAGGTTTATTCGTGATTTTACGTCCAGGTCCATATGTATGCGCAGAATGGGAATTTGGTGGTTATCCTTGGTTTTTACAAAATGTTCCTGATATGGTCATTCGTGGAAATAATACACAATATTTAGCTGCTACAAAAGCTTATTTTACCGAATTATACAAACAGGTCGCCAACTTGCAAATCACTAAAGGAGGGCCAATTATTATGGTTCAGGGCGAAAATGAATTTGGTTCGTATGTTTCACAGCGAAAAGATATTTCGCTTGAGGAACATAAAAAATACAGTGCTGCCGTTTTTCAGCAATTAAAAGATGTTGGTTTTGAAGTTCCGTTTTTTACTTCAGATGGAAGCTGGCTTTTTGAAGGTGGTGCATTGCCGGGCGCTCTACCAACTGCAAATGGCGAAGATGATGTTGCAAAACTGAAAAAAGTGGTCGATCAATTTCACGATGGAAAAGGTCCTTACATGGTTGCCGAATTTTATCCAGGTTGGCTGGATCATTGGGCAGAACCATTCCCGATTCAGAAACCGGAGCAGACGGTACGTCAAACCAAGAAATATCTGGACAATCAAGTTTCTTTCAATTATTATATGATTCACGGAGGAACTAATTTCGGATTTACTTCTGGAGCAAATTATGATAAAGAACATGACATTCAACCCGACATGACTTCTTACGACTATGATGCGCCAATTAGCGAAGCGGGCTGGGCAACTCCAAAATACAATGCCTTAAGAGAGCTTTTAAAAAATAGCGAAACTCCAAATATTCCAGATCAGATTCCGGTGATTACAATTCCGAATATTTCTTTAACAAAAGCTATTGATTTGGAAGATTTAAAATCAAAAATCGATCCCGTAATTGAAGACAATCCGCAAACATTCGAACAATTAAATCAAGGTCATGGTTATGTTTGGTACAGCAAAAAATTCACACAACCCATCAGTGGAAAATTGGAATTAAATGGTTTAAGAGATTATGCCATCGTTTATTTAAACGGAAAAAAGGTTGCAGAATTAAACCGTTATTACAAAAATTACAGCTGTCAAATTGAAGTTCCGTTCAATGCAACTTTAGATATTGTTGTTGAAAATATGGGACGCATCAATTACGGTTCTCAAATTAATTCTAATAATAAAGGCATTATTACTCCTGTAATCATCAACGGAGAAACGATTACTGGGAATTGGGAAATGTACAAACTGCCAATGAATACAGAACCCGATTTGGCCATTTATAAAAATTCTGCAAAAGCAAATCGTCCAACTTTATATCAAGGCACTTTCAATTTGAAAAAAACTGGAGATACTTTTCTTGATATGAGAGACTGGGGAAAAGGAATTGTTTTTATAAACGGAATCAATATTGGACGTTATTGGAGCGTTGGTCCGCAACAAACTTTATATGTTCCGGGTTGTTGGCTTAATAAAGGTAAAAATCAAATTACCATTTTTGAGCAAAAAAATCAAACCATGCAAAAAGAAGTAAAAACGATTGCAACACCAATTTTAGAAGATTTAAAACCTGAAAAAGGGCAATAAATAAAAAAGCCATTCCTTTATATAGTGAATGGCTTTTTTATTTGATTTATCGAAGAAATTTAGTTCCAGTTGAAAGTAATTCTTTTTTCAATCTCTGAACTTAAACTTAAGAATACTGGACAAGTCATTGCAGCACGCTCTAGAATTGTTCTGCTTTTTTCATCTGCATTGCTTTTCATTTGAAAAACAATTTCAATTGCACCAATTCGTCTTGGCTCTGCATTCATGATTTTTGTTACTTCTGCAGTAGAACCTACAAAATCAACTTCCATATCGCGCGCTTTGATTCCCATAATCGTCATCATACAGCTTGCTAGAGCATTAGCTACAGTATCTGTTGGAGAAAAAGCCTCGCCTTTTCCGTTATTATCTAGAGGTGCGTCTGAAATGATTTCGCTTCCAGATTGCACGTGAATTGAACTTGTTCTTAAATCGCCTAAATAGGTTACTTTTGATGTCATTAGTTTGCTGCTTTTAAAGTTAAATCGCTGTCGTAATATAAAATGTAAACACCTTTGTTTGCGTGTCCTCCATCTTCTTTTCTATAATATTGAAATTTATTGTCTACTTGTTCTGTAGTCATTAAATCGGCTGTTTCTTGGTATGTTTTCCCTTGAACCAAACGCATCATGGTATCAAAAGTCACATCAAATCCTTTTGTTGCATAAATACTCGGATTTACTTTGTTTTTCAAACGGTATTCTTTTTTGAAAATCATAGCTCCCGCTTCACTGCTTTCACGTGTTACAGATGGATACATCAAATTCAGTTTAACCAAATTGTCAAAAGTAATTTCATCTGTATCCAATGTACTGTTTGGCTCTAAAATCACCAATTGCACTTGACATGTTTTTTGCGAATCAAGCAATGCTTTTATTGTTGCTTTTACCATTGCTGTATTTCCAGTTTCCATCACCACGTAGTTCATTCGTCCTGGAAGCAACAAACCTTTCAGGTTTGCAACATCCAAACCACCAGTTTCTGTCAAGGTCGCAAATACAACACCTTTTTGATTTTGTTTGATATAGTTGATTACCGATTCTTTTTTCTTGTCGACAACGGCTACTATATTTCCATTTTTGGCGCGCATATAATCAAAAACTGAATTACGCACCACATCATTTGACGGAATCGCTTGATACAAATTATCAATTGGATTCGCAGCATCTTTTGATAATGGCGAAATCACAGGAACATTATAAATGCGAAGCGAATTTGCGGTCGACTCAGCATTATTTTGATAAAATGGCCCAATTACAGCGTTTGCATTTTGCAGTTTATTCTGTGCAATCAAACTAGAAACATTTGATGACGTTTTTGTTTCTCCAGAATCGTAAATCGAAACATCAATCGGCAATTTCAAAGTTTTAGCTGAATCAATTGCCATCATTGCTCCCGAATAAAAATCAAGCGTCATATTCAAAAACTTATCATTTTTGATTTTTGTTGCTAAACTCGTCGTATCGCTTTGAAGTTTTGATAAATTAAATGGCAACAACAAAACGACTTTCTGACGTTCAGTTTGGCCTCTTTTCTTTGTCAATTCTACTACTTCAGGATCTGCAGAAACCGTTTCAGATTTTACTTTATCTACGATTTTAATTCCACTTGGAGTGTCAGCAGTATTAATAATTGGTTTTTCAACTGCTTTTTCGACTGGTTGTGCTTGCGGAATAATTGGCGCTGGCGCTAAATATCCAGTCGGAACTTTTAAAACCATTCCTTCTTTTACACCTTCAGAAAGCGACGGATTTAAAGCAACCAATTCGTCTTGCGTCAAATGAAATGTTCTTCCTAAACTATAAAAAGTTTCTTTTGGTTTCACTTGATAATCCATATAAGTTGTAGCTTTTTTAGGGGAATCAGTTTTTTTAGTTTCAGCAGGTTTTGCTGTATTTGCCACTGGAGCTGCATCAGTTTTAGGAGCAGTTCCTTTTATAGTCAATCGATAACCAACCGTTAAATTTTCAACAATTTCAGGATTGCGTTTTTCCAATTCTGCAACCGTCATATTGTATTGTTTAGCAATACCAAACTTTGTTTCTTTTGGTTGCACATCATGAAACACATATTTTTCTTTTGAAACTGATTCCTTTTTTATAGGTGTTACCGTTACTTGACTATGCAATATACTTTTGTCGAATGGAATTGTCAATGTTTGCCCAGGTTGCAAACCATCATTTACTAAAAATGGATTTGCTGCTTTTAAAGCTTCATCAGTAATACCATACTTTTTTTCTATACCAAACAAGGTCTCTTTAGGTTGTACTTCATGTGTAATCACTTTTTTAGCTGATCCTTTTTTAACTATGGTTTCGTCTGTTTTAGCAACAGCAGATTTGGAAGTATTAGTAGGAATCAGCAAAACCGTATTTGGTTTTACTCCATTTCGAGCATCTGGGTTCAATGCATAAATATCGTAAGGTGTTACTTTAAATTTTACGGCAATCTGGTTTATCGTTTCGCCACCTGTAACTGTATATTTCACAACCTTTTCTTGTGAAAAAGCAGAACAGGTTACAAAGAAAACCAGAAACAATAATGTTGAATAATATTTCATAAATAGGACTTAAAACAATTTAATTTTTAATTCAAAAACAAGTTACTACATTCTGATCAAATCAAGATTCAGGCCAATGTTAATTTGGTCCCAAAATTATCTTAGATCGATCTCGACCTTAGCAATAATTATCTCTTTATATAACTCATCTTCTTCCTTTTTCTTGCATTTGTACAAAACTTCTTCCATGTTTTGATACTTATCTGAGTAAACATAATACGAAAGACTGTTTACATTGAAGAAGAAACTTGCGTTAAAATCGCCAGAATCAATAAGTTTCATAATAAACTTATCGCGTAGTGTTGCGTCTGTAAATATACCTAAAACTAAGTAATACCCGTTTGAAACTTCTTTAAGATTATCAAAAACTTCAACTTTTACTGTTTTATCTTTTTTAAGCGGATTTTCTTCCAATTCACGTTTCATTTCTTCTAAAGAAATTGTTTTTGAAGCTTCAGAAACACCCGATTTATTTTGCTTTTGAATTGCTTCATCTTGATACTTTTTCAATTTTACCAAAGCCAATTTGTCATCAAAATTTCGCGCTTCCATGCTGTAATAAGAAGCTTTGCTGATATGTCTTTTCACTTCAATTTTCTTCTGGATATCCAAAGAATCAATTTTAGCTATCAAAAGCTGATTTTGGGCATCACCTTTTTCCTGATCAATTTTATAGCGTTTGATTTCTTCCAATGAAAGTCTTTGCTGTATTGATGTTGTGTTGTTATTTTTCTCGCTTTCGCGGATTTTCTTCTTATATTCCTGATTCTCTTCAACAGCAATTTTCTCCACTTTATTCATCAAGCCAGCATAAGCTTTTCTGTTTTCTGCCAATTCTTTTTTCAGCTGCGTAGATAATTCGTTTGTTTTATTGATTCCTTCAGAAGATTGTTTTTCTAGTCTTTTAGATTCTTCAACATTCAATATATCCATTCGTTTTAATTCTTTCAAATCATTGTCCATTGCAATGACAAGCGAATCTAATTTTGCCATCAAAATATCTTGAACATTTTTATTGGCCTCCAAAACCAAACGCAGTTTTTCAACCGAGTTTTCTTTAGAACCATTCATATCGTTCAGATTTACTTTCAGATCATTAATCTTTATAATTTTCTGATTCATTTCTTTTTGAACAACCAACCGATCTTTCAAATCTTCAATTTCAACTGTTTTGGCTTTTGTTTTTTCAACCACAACTTGTTTTTCGGCCAAGGCGAGCATCAATTCTTCGTTTTCGTTTGCCGGTTTTATTTCTTTGGTGTTGATGGCTAGTTTATTTCCAACAATTAATCCGTTTACGATTTCTGGATTTTGAGATTCTAATTGTTCAATCGTAATTCCGTATTTTTTGGCAATCGAAAACTTCGTTTCTTTTGGTTCTACAACATGAAAAACTGTCTCTTGATTGATCACGCGTACTCTTCCGTCAAGCGTTTTTCTTTTATTCGGAATAGAAATCGTCTGACCGATCTGTAATCCATTTATTAAAATATCTTTATTTAAACTTTCTAAATCTTGTACCGAAACATTGTATTGTCTCGCTATGCTAAATAAAGATTCTTTAGCCACAACAAGATGTGTTGTTTTTGAAACTGATGCATTTTCAGTTTTAAGACCATTTGAATTATTTTGCGGAATAACTAATTCTTGACCAACTTGAAGTCCGCCAGCCAGAATTTCTTTATTCGCTTCTTGGAGCGCCTCCTGAGAAACATGATATTTTTTTGATAAACCGTAAAGTGTTTCCTTTTCGGCAACAATATGAGTAGGTTGTTGCTCTGATTTTATTTTTTCTGAAGAATGAACCGGAATCTTAATAATTTGATTGTCTTTGATTCCGTTTTGTGATTCGGGGTTGAGTTTGTAGATTTCATCAACCGAAACCTTATATTTTTGGGCTATAAAATAAGCGGTTTCTCCCTTTTGAATTTTGTGCTCGATAAATGAATCTTGTGCAGTTATTTTGTTAAAAGACAGAATAAAGACAAGAAAAAACGTTAAAAATTCTCTCATAAATAGTAGGTTATAAAAATTAAGGCCTTACAAATGTAAGACCTTAATTTTAAATTATACTACTATTCCCACTCAATTGTTGCAGGTGGTTTTGAACTAATATCGTAAACTACACGATTCACGCCTTTTACTTTATTGATGATGTCATTTGAAACTTTCATCAAGAAATCATATGGTAAATGAACCCAGTCAGCCGTCATACCGTCTGTAGATTCAACAGCTCTAAGCGCTACTACTTTTTCGTAAGTACGCTCATCACCCATTACACCAACCGAGTTTACAGGAAGCAAAATTGCTCCAGCCTGCCAAACTTTGTCGTATAATCCCCAAGATTTTAATCCTTCGATGAAAACTGAATCTACATCTTGTAAAATTCTAACTTTCTCTGGCGTAATATCTCCTAAAATTCTAATTGATAATCCAGGTCCTGGGAAAGGATGTCTTCCTAATAATTCTGGATCTATTCCTAATGAAGCACCAACTCTTCTTACTTCGTCTTTGAAAAGCATTCTAAGTGGTTCAACAATTTTTAATTTCATGTAATCTGGCAATCCACCAACGTTGTGGTGCGATTTAATTGTAGCAGATGGTCCTTTTACAGATACAGATTCGATTACGTCTGGATAAATTGTTCCTTGCGCTAACCATTTTACATCTTCTAATAAGTGTGATTCGTCATCAAAAACTTCGATAAATACACGACCAATTGTTTTACGTTTTGTTTCAGGATCACTGATTCCAGCTAATTCGCCAAGGAAACGATCTCCAGCATCTACACCTTTAACGTTTAATCCCATTCCTTTGTATTGATCTAATACATTTTGGAATTCGTTTTTACGCAAAAGTCCGTTGTTAACGAAGATGCAATATAAATTTTGTCCGATTGCTTTGTTCAATAAAACTGCCGCTACAGTAGAATCTACTCCTCCAGATAAACCAAGAACCACTTTGTCGTTTCCTAGTTTTTCTTTTAATTCTGCTACCATTTCTTCTACGAAAGCATTTGGCGTAAAATTTTGAGGAACTTCAGCGATTTTCACTAAAAAGTTCTCTAACATTTTTGCACCTTCTGTAGAGTGGTAAACCTCTGGATGGTATTGAATTGCATAAGTAGTTTCGCCTTCAATTTTATAAGCTGCGAATTCTACGTCATGCGTACTTGCTAATTTTACAGCATTTGTTGGAAGCGCTTTGATACTATCGCTGTGGCTCATCCAAACTTGACTGTTTGGTGAAACTCCGTCGAAGAAAGTTTCATTTTCTTTAATATAAGACAAGTTAGCTCTTCCGTATTCTCTTGTGTTTGAAGCAGCAACTTCTCCACCACTAAAGTGTGCTAAATATTGTGCTCCGTAACAAACAGCAAGTAAAGGCATTTTACCTCTAATTTGCGATAAATCAGGATGCGGCGCATCTTCTCCTCTAACAGAGAAAGGGCTCCCTCCTAAAATTACGGCTTTATAACTTGATAAATCACTTGGAATGTGATTGTAAGGAAAAATTTCGCAGAATATATTTAATTCGCGAACTCTACGCGCAATAAGCTGAGTATATTGCGATCCGAAATCTAAAATAAGTACGTTGTGTTGCATGCGCAAAAGTACTTTTTATATTTGAAATTGAAAAATCGGAACGTTGAAAAAAAATATTTTTTTTTTCAACGTTCCGATTTTAGGTTCAAAGGGACAAAGTGACAAAGTTTCAAAGGTAAAATTCAAAGACATCAACCTTTGTAACTTTGTCACTCTAAAGAAAAACCATTTTCAAAAAAAACTCGTATCTACAGAAAAACCCATTAAAAATTAATCATGAAATCAAAACTTATTGCCTTGACAGCTTGCTTGTCATTTTTTTTAACTTCTTGTGATGCTGTCGATGACTTATTGACTTTCACAATTTCGAATAATGCTTCAATTACAATCAAAAGCACGTCGCCTATTAATTTGCCTTCGGAAATTATCACGCCAGAAGTAACTACCAATTCATCTGCCGAATTTGACAACAATAAAACTAAAGCAAGTTTGGTAAAAGATGTAAAGCTGAAATCACTAAAATTATCAATTTCAGATCCATCAGACAAAACGTTTACATTCTTGAAATCAGTTCATTTGTATATTTCGACAACAAATTCTGATGAAATTGAATTGGCATACCAAGACAACATCAACGCAACAACAAACGCAATTGATTTGATTTGCACCGATAAAAAACTAGATCAATACATTAAAGCAGACAGCTACAAAATTAGAACGCAAGTCACTTTGAAAGAAACTTTAACTAAAGATGTAACCGTAAAAGCGGATATGAAGTTTAAAGTTACAGCGGATCCGTTTTAACCTAAGGGGCTAAGGAACTAAGATGCTAAGACACTAAGTTCTTTTCAAACATTAAAGACAAAAAAAGAGGTTCTATTTTAGAACCTCTTTTATATGTTTTCTCCTAAAATGAGAACTTAGAACCTTAGAATCTTAGCATCTTAGAACCTCAAAAAATTACTCTTTTGTAACCACAATCGAGGCCTTAAATCCTGCAGCGAGATTGTCCCAATAGTCATTAGTCACCAATGCGCCTTTATCGTCGTAAACTTGAATTTCGGCAGTGTTTCCTCCAAGACTTCCTATATTTAGGGCTTCAAAATCTAACTTATTGAATCCGTCGGATAAATTAATTTTCACTTCTTTAAAATTAGCATCCAAAAATATCTGATCTCGGATTACTGCATCATTATTAGACACTTTTACCAAATCGCCATCGATTGCTCCGAAATCTCGAAACTTGACAATAAAATATTGCGATTTTGTCTTGAAATCTCCTAAAGAAATATTCTTTTTCACCAATGTTCCTCTTCCTTCACGAAGTCCAGCATCCTTTAAGGCTTTATCCAGATCTTTTTCCATTTTGGCTACATAACGATCCCCAGGATTAGCAAATTGACTTTCAGTCGACATGGTAAATTTGCTTTTTTCTTCTCCTATCTGAAATTTAGATTTTGTCGTTAATTGCGTATTATCGTACACATTTGGCGTTTTGATACTTGGAACATCAGATGTTGGAGCAGGATCATTCAAATCTGGCAAATCTGGAGCGGGTATTTTTTTTGGTTTCGCATTAAATTTTGGAGCAGGAATACTCTTGAATTTAGTGCTAAATTCGTTTTGAGCTGATAGTGTCGCAGCAGTAAAAAATAATATGAAAAATAAGATGTGCTTCATTGAAAAAATTTTATCGACTCGGCCTGTATAATTTTTGCAAAATATTTTAAGTGTAGAGCAAAAATAATATAATTTGTTTACGCACTTCCACTTTAAGTATTTTATAACAATAATTTGGGCAAATTTTTAGAATCAAAAAACCTGCCAAATACTTTTTGCTTTGCAAAAAATAAATTTCAATTTTATCCTCAAGCCTCAGAAGCAAATTCTAACGACTCATTTTTAAAAATACTTCTTTTTTCTTTCAAAATAAAATTCAGTATTTTGATTATTAACAACTTATCCTTAACTTGAAGTCTTTAATTACCATTTAAAACTACAAGAAAATGGATTATATAGATTATTATAAAGTATTAGATGTCACAAAATCTGCCACTGAAGCCGAAATCAAAAAAGCCTACAGAAAATTGGCTCGCAAATACCATCCCGATTTAAATCCGAATGACAAGGAAGCGGAGAAAAAATTTAAAGAAATCAACGAAGCAAATGAAGTTTTGAGCAATCCGGAAAATCGTAAAAAATATGATAAATACGGGAAAGACTGGAAACATGCTGATGAATTTGAAAAAGCAGGTCATGACCCAAATCAGCAACAGCAACACTATTCAAGACAGCAAAGCGGACAAGATTTTTCAGACTTTGGAGGCGATTTTTCAGGAAGTGATTTCTCAGATTTCTTCAATTCTATGTACGGATCAGGAAGAAGCAGAAGTCAATCCAAATATAGAGGCCAAGATTTCAACGCCGAATTACAACTCGATTTGGCATCGGCATATACCACACACAAACAAAATTTGAGTGTCAACGGCAAAAATATCCGAATTACAATTCCTGCTGGAGTTGAAAACGGACAAATCATAAAAATTCCGGGGCACGGAAGTCCAGGCGCGAACGGCGGACCAAATGGAGATTTGTATATCACTTTTCAAATTTCTAATAATTCTGATTTCAAAAGAGATGGAAACAATCTCTACTCCAATGTTGATTTAGACTTGTACACTGCTATTTTAGGAGGTGAAATCAGCATAAAGACTTTTGATGGAAAAGTAAAAATAAAAGTCCCAGCCGAAACACAAACGGGAACAAAAGTGAAACTAAAAGGAAAAGGTTTTCCAATCTATAAAAAGGAAAATCAATTTGGTGATTTGTATGTGACTTACAACCTCAAAATCCCAACCAAATTATCTGAAAAAGAAAAAGAATTATTTGCAGAATTAGCTAAACTTAGAAATCATGGCCAGTAAAAATTTGATTCAAATAAAACAATTTTGTCTGTATCACGAAATTGAAAATACTTTCATAAAAGAGCTCAACAATTATGGTTTGGTAAAAATTATTTTTGAAGAAAATGATGAATACTTAGAACCGGAACAATTGCCAACAATCGAAAAAATGATGCGTATGCATTACGATCTAAATATCAATATGGAAGGAATTGACGCGATTTATCACTTGTTGAACAAAATCGAAATTTTGCAACAACACTTGACAAATACGCAAAACAAACTCCGAATTTATGAAGAAGAAAATCTTTAATGAAATACGAATTTGCTTTCAAAATATCACAAAAAAGAGCAATTTTCTTCGGGATTTCAACCGAAAACGATTCTTTTTGACGCGCTTATTTCATAAATTGCAACGCATTAATTAACCTGAATTGTTTTTAAAAAACCATCAAAAACAATTCGAAAAAAAACTCAAAATGAAAAGAGAAAACATCTTGACAGGATCACCTTGGGAAGACAAAATGGGATATTGCCGTGCCGTAAGAATTGGCAATATTATTGAAGTTTCGGGAACTGTTGCAATCGTTGACGGCGATAAAGTAAAAGCCGATGACGCTTACGCACAGACCTATAACATCATTGAACGCGTTGAAAAAGTTTTAGAAGATTTGAACGTTGGAATAAAAGATGTTATCAGAACTAGAATTTTCACTACAGATGTTTCTACTTTCGAGGAAGTTGCCAGAGCGCATTCGGCTTTCTTTAAAGATGTAAAACCTACAACTGGATTTTATGAAATCAGCAAATTAGTTGCTCCTGAATATTTAGTTGAAATAGAATTTACTGCTGTTGTTCAGTAATTTTTTATAGCCACGAATTTCGCGAATTACACTAATTATTTTTTTATTGTCATCTATTAAAAGATTAAAAACGATTATTTTCTCTTTTAATTCGTGAAAATTGGCGAAATTCGTAGCTAAAATATTTTTACTCTTAATGGCTTTCCAAAATCCCAAACAATTCCTGATCGACCTATTCAAATGGATTCTCATTTGTGTCTTAATCGGTATATTTTCAGGATCCGCTTCAGCATTTTTCTTGGTTTCTTTAGAATGGGTTACGCAATTCAGAATTGCACATGACTGGATTATTTGGCTTTTGCCAATTGGCGGATTATTAGTTGGTTTGAGTTATTACTATTGGGGAGAATCTGTTGCAAAAGGGAATAATTTATTGTTGGAAGAATATGAAAATCCACAGCAAGTAATTCCGTTTAAAATGGCACCTTTAGTACTTTTAGGAACTTTGCTGACACATTTATTTGGAGGTTCTGCCGGACGCGAAGGAACTGCAGTACAAATGGGAGGTGCAATTGCAGATCAGTTTACAAAATTCTTCAAACTAGATAATTCGGAACGCAAGATTTTAATTATCCTTGGAATTAGTGCAGGTTTTGCATCCGTTTTTGGAACACCTTTGGCGGGCGCTATTTTTGCTTTGGAAGTTTTGTATTTCAGCAAAATCAATCTTAAAAGCATTATACTTTCTTTTTTAGTCGCTTATGCCGCTTATTTCACAGTTGAATTTTGGGAAATAAAACATACGCATTACAGCATTCCTGTTGTTCCAGAACTTACTTTCAGTAATTTATTTTACACCATAATTATCGGCCTTTTATCTGGTTTTGCGGCTTTATTATTTGCAAGAAGCACGCATTTTTGGAGTTCACTTTTTTCAAAAAACATCAAATATCCGCCACTTCGCCCTGTTATTGGTGGTGTTGTTTTAGCTATTGCCATTGCTGGTTTTGGATTAACAAAATTCTCAGGACTTGGAGTTCCTGTAATTGTTGATTCATTTTCAAATCCAAACGAATGGTATGATTTTCTATTAAAAATTCTTTTTACCGGATTTACTTTAGGAGCTGGCTTTAAAGGCGGTGAAGTAACTCCGTTATTCTTTGTTGGCGCGACTTTAGGAAGTGCTTTGTCAACCGTAATGCCAATGCCAATTGCACTTTTAGCCGGAATCGGATTTGTTGCCGTTTTCTCAGGCGCGACCCACACTCCTATCGCTTGCACGATTATGGGAATGGAATTATTCGGAATCGCACCTGGAATATTTATCGCCATCGGATGTACAATTGCTTATTTTTCTTCGGGCTCTGTTGGTATTTACAAATCGCAAATTGTCAAAGGCGCAAAATATAAATTGTACCAAAGATTGCAGAAAAAAGAATTAGAACATCTTTAAAAAATGAAATTCCAATAATAGAAATTCTAAATTCCAAACTGATTTAAAAACTTCAATATTGAAATTCCAAATTCCAAAACTGAAGTGAATATTACAAGAATAAAACTCAAAATTTCCAAGCCAAACTGATCACTTAAAAAAACTTAGCACTGAATACTGAGACTGTGACTGTGACTGAACACTGTGACTGCGACTGAATACTAAAATTATTTCAGCATTACATTAAAAAAATGTAAATTCGCACACTATGAAAATACAAGATATACAAGCGATACAATTGTTGCTTGCTGCCCCAAAGAAAATTGCAATAATTCCGCATAGAGGCCCAGATGGAGATGCCATGGGATCAACCTTGGCCTTATACCACTTTTTAATAAAAAACAATCATCAGGCAACTGTAATTGCGCCTAATGATTTTCCAGAATTTCTGGCCTGGCTTCCAGGTTCTGATACTGTAAAAGTATTTGAAAAAGATACTGAAAACTGCACTAAAATTTTAGAAGAAGCAGAGGTGATTTTCACGCTTGATTTTAACGCATTTCATCGTACAGGCGAAATGGAGCATACTTTAGCAAAGCTTACCGTGCCTTTTGTCATGATCGATCATCATCAAAAACCTGATGATTATGCGACTTATATGTACTCTGACACTTCATTTGGATCAACTTGTGAAATGGTTTACAACTTTATTTCTTTCTTAAATAAAAAAGAAGATATTGACAAAACCATTGCAACGTGCATTTACACGGGAATTTTAACCGATTCTGGTTCATTTCGTTTTCCAGGAACTACAGGAAACACACACCGAATTATTGCCGAATTAATTGACCTTGGAGTTGAAAATACGCAAATTCCGGTTTTATTATTTGACAACAGCTCATACAGCCGTTTGCAATTATTAGGGCGTGCGTTGCAGAATATGAAAGTTTTTGAAGCGCACAAAACGTCATATACTTCGCTCACTCAAGATGAATTAGACTCATTTGATTATGTAAAAGGCGATACCGAAGGAATAGTAAATTATGGCCTAAGCATAAAAGGTATTGTTTTTACTGCTATTTTTATCGAAAATAAAGACGAGCAAATTATCAAGATATCTTTCCGTTCGCAAGGCGGTTTTGATGTTAACCAATTTGCCCGAGATCATTTTAACGGTGGAGGCCATAGCAATGCCGCTGGTGGAAAATCTCTATTATCAATGGAAGAAACTTTAGCTAAATTTGAAGATTTAGTGTCTAAACTTACAATATAACTGAATATGAAATATTTAAAAATCAGTATTTACATGCTCCTTTTTACTGTTTTGCTTTCGAGCTGCAAACAGCATGAAGAAGCCAGAAGACCGCTTTCAAGAGTATCAGGGACTTTTATGAAAAAATCGGCTGACCGAAATAAAAAGTTAGTTGCTAATGAAGAGGAAGTCATCAAAAAAATCATCAAAAGCAATCCGAAAGTAAAATATTACGCAACACGAAAAGGATATTGGTTTTCTTATGATGAAAAAAATCCAACTGAAACTCAAACGCCTAAAAAAGGAGATATTGCTTATTTCAATTTAGAAATAAAAGATATTCAAGGCAATGTAATTTACTCCGAAGCCGATCTTGGACCACAAACTTATTATGTTGACAAACAAGATATCATGATGGGATTGCGCGACGGTATCAAATACATGCACAAAAATGAAACCGTTACCTTTTTATTCCCTTCACATATCGCTTACGGGTACCATGGAGACAATAAGAAAATTGGACCAAATGAATCGTTAATGTGTACCGTAACGTTACGCAATTTTGTTCCTGATCCTACAGCTCCAAAAGTTGCAGCTCCTGCACAACAAACCACTCCAATGGAAGTTTCTACTGGACAAACTCCAAAACCCGCTACACCAAAACCAGTCGCAGCAAAGCCTGTTGCTCCAACTAAAAAAGATACAGTAAACCCATAAAAAAAACATTTTAGAAATGAAAAAAAGTATTTTATTATTACTACTAGCCGTTACTTCTCTTTATTCATGCAAAGATGAACACAGTAATTTGCCTGATGGTCTATACGCCGATATTGAAACTAACAAAGGACATATAATCGTTGAATTAGATTATAAAAAAGCCCCTATTACTGTAGCTAATTTTGTTACATTGGCAGAAGGAAAAAACGAATTTGTTACTAAAGATTACAAAAAAGGAAAACCTTTTTACGATGGACTAAAATTCCATAGAGTTATTGAAAATTTCATGATTCAATCTGGAGATCCAGAAGGAACAGGATCTGGAGATACTGGATATAAATTCAAAGACGAAATTACCGATTTGAAGTTTGACAAAGCTGGAGTTTTAGCAATGGCAAACAATGGCCCTGGAACAAACAGCAGCCAATTTTTTATTACACATGTTGAAACGCCTTGGTTAGAAGGAAGACACACTATTTTTGGTCATGTAGTTGATAAAGGACAAGAAGTAGTAAACCAAATCAAACAAGACGACACAATCGTTGCAATTACGATTATCAGAAATGGTGAAGCGGCAAAGAAATTTGATGCAGTAAAAGTATTTCACGACTATTTTTCTGAAATTGAAAAAGAAAGAAGCAAATATGCTGGTGTTCAAAAAGAAAAAGTGGCTTACTATGCTTCAATAAAACCAAAAGCTACTAAAACACATTCAGGTTTAGAATTTGTTATTACTGAAAAAGGATCTGGGAAAAAACCAGCGACTGGATCTCAAATTTACATTCACTATGCAGGTTTCCTAGAAGATGGAACATTATTTGATTCAAGCATTGCGGATGTAAATAAAACTTTTGGAAAATACGATAAAGCTAGAGATGAACAGCATGGCTACCAACCAATTCCATTTCAAGCAGGAAGAAAAGACGGTTTGATTCCTGGATTTATCGAAGGAATCGAGCAACTTTCATTTGGAGATAAAGCGGTTTTATTTATTCCGTCTCATTTAGCTTACGGTGCAACTGGAGCTCCAGGAGTTATTCCGCCAAATGCTAACATTATTTTCGAAATTCAATTATTAGAAAAACCACAATAATAAATTATACATCGACTTAAATTCGAAACAAAATGAAATTTAAATTTCTAGTATTATTTTGCTTGGCTTTAGTAAACTTACAAGCTCAAACAACAAAAAAGCCTGTAGCAAAACCAAAAGCACCTCAATCAAAAGTTGCTCCGGCCAAACCTGCTGCAACAGCAAAACCAGTTGTTCCTGAAGATCCGAACAATGGTATTTTTGCAACGATTTCGACTACCAAAGGAGATATCGTTATTTCTTTATTATATAAAAAATCACCTCTTACGGTAGCCAACTTTGTTTCATTGGCAGAAGGAACAAATCCTAATGTAAAAATAGAAAAACTAAAGGGTAAGCCTTTTTATGACGGATTAAAATTTCATCGTGTAATCAATGATTTCATGATTCAAGGAGGAGATCCAGACGGAAATGGTTCTGGTGGCCCTGGATATTCATTCAGAGATGAATTTAGCCCTGATTTAGTATTTGATAAAGGCGGTATTCTTGCAATGGCAAATTCTGGTCCAGCGACAAATGGAAGCCAATTTTTCATTACGCACAAAGACACTCCATGGTTGACTGGAAAACATACTATTTTTGGATATGTTGTTTCGGGAATGGACAATGTTAATAAAATTGTTCAGGATGATGTCATGACAAAAATTACTATTACACGCAAAGGTGCTGAGGCACAAAAATTTGACGCTGTAAAAGTTATTGCTGAGGATGCAAAAAAACAAGAAGCAAAAAAATTAGAAGATCAAAAAGTAATCGCTCAAAAAGCGGCTTATTTTGCAACAACAAAAGCTAAAGCAACTACAACTGCATCTGGTTTAAAATATGTAATTACACAAAAAGGAACTGGTGTAAAAGGAGCTGAAGGATCAACAATTTATTTCCACTATGCTGGATATTTTGAAGACGGAAATCTTTTTGACAGCAGTATGTCAAATGTGGCAAAAGCATACGGAAAATATGATGCCAATAGAGATGCACAAGGTGGCTACAAAGCTTTTCCTTTTACAGTTGGTAAAAAAGACGGGATGATTCCTGGTTTTCTTGAAGCATTAGATATGATGACTGACGGTGAAAAAGCGATTTTCTTCCTTCCTTCAAATTTAGCTTATGGAGAAAAAGGTGCTGGAGGCGTAATTCCGCCAAATGCAACTTTGATTTTTGAAATTGAGACTTATAAAAATCAGCCGGTTAAATAATTAACACCAACGATTTATAAAAAACTAAAACCATCAAAACAAACGCTTTGATGGTTTTTTCTTTTCAATCCCATTCTGATTTTCTGATAAATACGCAATTTACAAATCCAAAACACCCATAAAACAACATTAAAACCAACGTTTAAGCACAATTTCTGCCAAATCACAAACAAAATAGCTTACCTTTGCCGGCCTTAATTTTTAAAACCGGAATTTCCAATGTCACAAAACAATGTATTAAAAGGAGTTTTTTTAGTTGCTTTAGGAGCTACAACTTACGGAATGCTAGCCACTTTTGTAAAAATGGCGTATTCTGAAGGATATACAACTGCCGAAGTAACCACTTCACAATTTGTTTTAGGAATAATTGGAATCCTGATCATCAACACATTCCAGAAAATAAAAAATAAAGGAACTGCCGTAAAAGCTTCTTCAAAAAACATCGCCAGCTTAATGCTTGCTGGAACATCGTTAGGGATGACAAGTTTGTTTTACTATTTGGCTGTAAAATACATTCCGGTTTCAATTGGAATCGTTTTATTAATGCAAACAGTTTGGATGGGCGTTTTGCTTGAAATGATTTTAGAAAAAAAATTGCCTTCAAAGCAAAAAGTTACGGCTGTTTTTATTGTGCTTGTCGGAACAGCATTGGCTACAAATCTTATTCATGCAGATTTCAAATTGGATTGGAGAGGAATTGTTTGGGGACTTTTGGCCGCGGCATCTTTTACTACAACCATGTTTACTGCAAATCGTGTCGCTACTGAAATTTCTTCGGCACAACGAAGTCTATACATGCTTTTGGGTGGAGCTGTAATTGTTTTTTCTTTTGCTTTTGCAACCCAAGTGGGTACATTTAATTTGGGTATTTTCATGAAATGGGGAATTGTCTTGTCTTTATTTGGAACAATCATCCCTCCTATGCTTATGAATGCTGGTTTCCCATTAACAGGAATTGGCTTAGGAAGCATCGTTTCTGCTCTCGAACTTCCTGTATCGGTGACAATGGCTTTTATTCTTTTAAATGAAAAAGTAATCTTTTTACAATGGGTTGGGATTGCCTTAATCATTCTTGCCATAATTATTATGAATGTAAATTTTAAGGCAAAAAAGTAAACGTTTTTACAAAGCTTTAAAAAAAAGTCTCTTGTAATGCAATAATTGTTAATTTTTTTATAAATTCGTGATATACAACAAGATATCATGAAACAACCTTGGCATTTATATTTAATGGCTTCTTTATATATACTTGCTGGTATCAATCATTTCAGGAAACCAGGAATGTACATCAGAATCATTCCTCCCTTTTTTAAAAACCCCAAATTAATAAATAACTTAAGTGGATTTGCCGAAATTATATTAGGCATACTCCTAATGCTTTCTTTTACAAAAAATTTTGCTGCATGGGGAATTATTGCATTGCTAATTGCCGTATTTCCAGCCAACTTGTATATGTACCAAAATAAAAAAGCGAGTTTTAATTTACCAAAATGGATTTTATTTGTACGTTTGCCCTTACAAATTGTTTTGATTTTTTGGGCATACCAATATACCCTTTAACAATCGAATCTATTAATTTTAAATTACTTAATTATGAAAAAATTATTTGCAGAGTTTTTTGGAACATTCTGGTTAGTATTTGGAGGTTGCGGAAGTGCCATTTTTGCGGCCGGAATTCCTGATTTAGGAATTGGATTTGCAGGAGTTGCTTTAGCTTTCGGTTTAACGGTTTTAACAATGGCTTATGCTGTTGGACACATTTCTGGAGGACATTTTAATCCTGCAGTTTCATTTGGATTATGGGCTGGCGGAAGATTTTCAGCCAAAGATTTAGTACCATACATCATTGCACAGTGCGTTGGAGCAATTGCTGCCGCAGGAACTTTGTACACGATTGCTTCTGGAAAAGCGGGTTTTGCAATTGACAATACGAAAGCTGGCGCATTTGCATCAAACGGTTTTGGTGCTTTTTCTCCTGATGGCTATTCTTTGCAATCTTGTTTTATAGCTGAATTTGTACTGACTTTATTTTTCCTTTTAATTATTCTAGGTGCAACAGATAAATTCGCAAACGGAAGATTTGCTGGGATCGCAATTGGTTTGGGTCTAACTTTAATCCATTTAATTAGTATTCCAATTACAAATACTTCTGTAAACCCTGCGAGATCTTTATCGCAAGCGATTTTTGTTGGAGGAGAACCATTATCTCAAGTTTGGTTGTTCTGGGTGGCACCAATTTTAGGTGCTGTCGTAGCTGGATTTATCTATAAAAACTTGCTACAAAATCAAGACGAAGCCTAATTTTCATTTCACTAAAAACATTTATAAATTTTAAAAAATTAAATATGGAATTTTTATATTTCTTGCTTATTGGCGCAATTTCAGGATGGCTTGCTGGCCAAATATGGAAAGGTGCAGGTTTTGGTTTAATTGGTAATATTATCGTCGGAATTATTGGTGGTTTTATTGGCGGATGGATCGCCGGAAAACTCGGTATTGGCGGAGGCGGACTCCTGTGGCAAATTCTGATTGCCGTTGGAGGTGCATGGGTACTGCTTTTTATCATCAGCCTAATCAAAAAATGATAAGACATCAGCAATAAATTAATTACCTAATATCTTATAAAGAGAAAAAAGATTCATTGTGAACTTTTTTCTCTTTTTTATTTTTAAACAAACCAAAAACATAATTCATTAAATTTGAGCAACTACACTATTGAATTATGAATGCAATAATTGATTATTTCAGCACAATTCCCTCTTCACATCGAAGTCTAATTTTGATTGGAGGCATCACTCTTTTTTGGTTGATTGAAAATGCCTTTCCGCTTTTTCAAATGCAATATAAAAAATGGCATCATGCGGGCATCAATATCTTTTTTACATTGACAACCATTATCGTCAACTTTGTTTTGGCATTTATTCTAATCAAAACCGCAGCTTGGACAACCGAAAATCATTTTGGAATTCTAGAATGGCTTCCAGAAATTCCGATTTGGCTTTACACCATTATAGGTCTGCTTTTGTTAGATTTAATTGGTGCCTATATGGCTCATTTTGTCCAACATAAAGTAAAATTTTTATGGCGTTTTCATTTGATTCATCATACAGATACTTGGATCGACACAACTTCAGCAAATAGGCATCATCCGGGTGAAAGTGTAATTCGGTTTATTTTTACCACTTTAGGCGTTTTGATTGTCGGAAGCCCAATGTGGATGGTTTTTCTGTATCAATCATTATCTGTAATAGGTTCACAATTCAATCATGCCAATATTTCGCTTCCAGAAAAGCTAGATGTTTTTCTGAGTTATTTTATTGTTTCGCCAAATATGCACAAAGTACATCACCATTATGTACTGCCCTATACGGATAGCAATTATGGGAACATTTTTTCGATTTGGGATCGCCTTTTTGGAACTTTTACGACCTTGCCAAAAGATCAATTAATTTATGGAGTAGATACCCATATGAAGCCCGAAGAACACAACAAATTGGGAAATTTATTGCAAATTCCGTTTCAAAAATCGAGATCGATAAAAAACAGTTAAAATCAGTAAAAAAAAATACCTCGGCGAACCAACTAATTATTTTTTTTATTAATATTGATATATAAAATGAAAATCAATCTATTAATCATTAACCTCTATTTTGAATTAATTTTCACGAGATGAAAAAGAGTAGCCGCAAAGAATTGAATTGGGAACAAACAGAAAGACTTGTTTCGTTAGCTTTAGAAGAAAAAAATCCATTTGAAATTATAAAAAAAGAATTTGGATTAGCAGAAAAGGAAGTTCTGGAAATCATGAAGAAGAAAATGCCTCTTGAAAAATTTGAGATGTGGAAAAAGAAGGCAATAGCAAATAAGCCAAAACCTAAACCAGTCAAAATTGATGACTTCGACGAAGACTTGGACGGAAAATATTACATAAAGAACAAACTAGACTAATAGAAAACTCCTGAAATTCAGGAGTTTTTTTTATTTTTATATATAAATGTAACAATTTGATAATTTAGAAGTCAAATACACATAACTAAACGCGAACAAATGAAAAAAATAATTTACACCTTAGCTCTTGCTGTAACATTTTGGAGCTGTAAAACGGGAAGTACATCGGGAGATGCAAAAAGCAAAACTGTTGATGTCAACATTAATCTAGTCGATGTTAAAGATGACAAAGTCTTGGTAACAGTAACGCCTCCTGCAATCAAAACAGATGAAGTGATTTACAGTATCCCAAAAACAGTTCCTGGAACCTATTCAACAGACAATTATGGTAAATACTCTGATGGTTTTAAAGCTTTTGATGCCAAAGGAAATGAGCTGACTGTAAAAAGAATTGACGATAATTCTTGGTCAATTTCAAATGCAAAAACACTTAAAAAAATCACTTATTTAGTTGGAGATACTTTCGATACTGAAAAAGGTACTGGATTTGGAAATGATGATGTGTTTTCGCCAGCAGGAACAAACATCAATGCCGGAGTAAACTTTATGGTGAATACACACGGTTTTGTTGGTTATTTCCAAGATAAATTAGATGTACCATACAAAGTTACGATTACACATCCAGAAGCGCTTTGGGGCGCAACTTCAATGACGGATACAGATGATAGCAAAACCAGCGACGTTTTTACAACGCCTCGTTATGCCGTTTTGGTTGAAAATCCAATTATGTATTCTAAGCCAGATTACACGACATTCAACGTAAACGGAATGGATATCTTGATTGCGGTTTATTCTCCAACTGGAAAATTTACAGCGGAAAGCATTACGCCTGAAATGAAAACTATGATGACGGCGCAGAAAAACTTTTTAGGAAAAATCAATTCTACTAAAAAATATACTGTTTTATTGTACTTGTCAACTCTTGCAAAAGATGATGCACACGGTTTTGGAGCTTTAGAACATCCAACAGCAACAACAGTAGTTTTGCCAGAATCTATGCCAAAAGAAAAATTGGTTGAATCAATGAAAGATGTGGTTTCGCATGAGTTTTTCCATATTGTAACGCCATTGACAATTCACTCAAAAGAAATTCAGTATTTTGATTACAATGCACCAAAAATGTCTGAGCACTTATGGATGTACGAAGGTGTAACGGAATATTTTGCGAATCTTTTCCAAATCAATCAAGGTTTGATCGATGAAGCAGAATTCTATACTAGAATTGCTGATAAGATCGAACAAGCAAAAGGCTTAAACGATACAATGTCATTTACTGTAATGAGTAAAAATGTATTGGAGCAACCTTATAAAGACCAATATTTGAATGTGTATCAAAAAGGTGCATTGATTGGTATGTGCATTGATATTATCATTAGAGAAAAAAGCAACGGAGAAAGAGGAATTCTTGATTTAATGCACAAATTATCAAATGAATATGGTATTGAAAAACCATTTAACGATGAGGAACTTTTTGCTAAAATCACACAGTTGACTTATCCAGAAGTTGGTGAATTCCTAAACAAATATGTAGCTGGAACGACCCCAATTCCTTATGACTTTTACTTAGCGAAAGTAGGTGTAACAAAAGCAAATGAGAAAAAACCAGGGCCAATATTCTTGAAAGGACAAACTCCTTATATTTCTGTTGACAAACAAACTAAAGAAATTGCTGTTCGCTCTGACATCCAACCAAATGAATTTTTCAAAAATCTTAATTTGAAAGGTGGCGATATTATTGTTTCAATAAATGACAAGCCATACTCACTAGCAAATATTTATGATTTAATTGGAGAAAGTGAAAACTGGAAAGAAAACGATCCAATTACAGTAAAAATCAAACGTGCTGGAAAAGAAGAAACTATAAAAGGAACAGTTAAATTGCCTTATGAAGAATCTGAAACTTTTAAAGCTACTGATGCTTCGAAAGACAAACTTAAAAATGCATGGTTGAAAGGGTAATTCTTTCCACTTTATAAAATAAAAAACCGACAAGTGATTGTCGGTTTTTTTATGTCAATTTGCAGAAGAAAACAAGAATTTCAAGATTTGATTTGGTTTACGTGGCTTCAATTTCGCTCAGCCTGACAATCCGAAATTCAACTTCTTTCTTCTATATTCTATATTCTTATTTCTTCACAGGAAATTTCCAGTCAAACTCATCTTTGTCATTGATGATCGCTCCTATTTCGAATTTTACTACTTCATCAAATTCGGTTTGAAGAATAAACCAGTTGTCTTCGTTGAAATAATTCTCAAAAGTATCAAAAGTTTCTTGATTGAATTTTGTGATTCCTTTTGTTGCCAGATCTTTCTTTACATCAGCAATTTTTCTTCCGATTAATTTAAATCCGAAAACTTCTAGCTCATTACTTGAAGCTACTGCGTAACCAAATTTAAAATCTTCTTCTTGATAAAAAGTCAATCTGATTTTATGCGCATTGTACACAAAAATCACATTTTCATCTTCATCTTTATAGTTTTTATCAGGTTTTCCTAAAACAGCTGTTACATCGTTCTGTTTCATTCCGAAAAGCAATTTGTCAATTCCTGATTTTAGATTTATTTTCATATTTCGTTTTCTTTGTTTGAAGTGCAAATTTCGTGAAGTTTTTTGTTGTTTTGCCACGAATTGCACAAATTTTATCGAATTAGTTCTATTATTGTCAGGCTGAGCGGAGTCGAAGCCTTTTTTCATTATCGAAACCCTTCGACTCCGCTCAGGGAGACAATTACTTAATTTTGATAATTCTTTTTATTCGGTTTATTACTCATGTAAAAAGTAATTTTTCCGCCATTCATCACATCTTCATGCTTCAAGAAAGATTTCGAAAGTTCTTTTCCGTTTAAAAGCACTTTTGAAACAAATACATTTTTATCTGATTGATTGACTGTTGCAACTTCAAAAGTTTTTCCGTTTTCTAAATTGAAAATCGCATTTTTCACTAATGGGCTTCCTAAAGCATATTCATCAGAACCCGGCGCAACTGGATAAAATCCTAAACTGCTGAAAATATACCAGGCGCTCATTTGCCCGAAATCATCATTTCCTCCTAAACCATCGGCTCCATTTCGGTACATTTTTTTCAAGATCATTCTAATTTTATCTTGCGCTTTCCAAGGTGAATTTGTCCAATTGTACAAATAAACAACGTGATGCGAAGGTTCATTTCCGTGAACATAATTTCCTATGATTCCGTCTCTTGTAATATCCTCAGTATTTTCGAAATATTTATCTGGAAGATGCATATTGAATAATGAATCCAAACGAACGCCAAATTTGTCGTTTCCGCCCATCAGCTTAATCATCGCAGCAGGATCTTGTGGCACATATAAACTATAATTCCATGAATTTCCTTCAATAAAACCTTGCCCATGCGTGTCTAATGGATCAAATTCTTTTTTAAAAGTTCCATCGTTTAATTTCGGACGCATAAATCCTGTTTTTTCGTCGTAAACATTTTTATAATTTTTCGATCTTTCGATGAATTCATTATAAATGTCTGTTTTTCCTAATTTCTTTGCTGCTTGCGCAATTGCCCAGTCATCATAAGCATATTCTAATGTTTTTGAAACCGAAGAACCGTTTTTATCCTCAGGAACATAACCCATTTTCATATAATATTCCAATCCATCGTAATATGGAACTTTTGCTGTATTGACACACGCTTGAAGGGCTTTTTCGGCATCAAATTTTATATTCCCTTTTACAATGGCATCAGCAACTACAGAAACAGAGTGATACCCAATCATACACCAATTTTCATTAGCATAATGCGACCAAATTGGAAGCATTTTATGTACACTTTGATCCGAATGTGCCAACATTGAGCTTACCATATCCGCATTTCGAGTTGGCTGAATGATATTAAAAAAAGGATGCAAAGCTCTGTAAGTGTCCCAAAGCGAATAACTCGTGTAATTGGTAAATTTCTCAGCCTTATGAACGTTCATATCCAAACCTTTGTAGTTTCCGTCAAGATCCATATATTCTGTCGGACCAAGAAATGCATGATACATAGCAGTATAAAAATTCACGTAATCTTCTTTTTGAATGGTCTCAATCTGAATTTTATTTAATTCATTGTTCCAAATTTCCTGACTTTGTTTTTTTACTTTTTCGAAATCCCAACCCGGGACTTCTTTTTTCATATTTTCCAAAGCTCCTGCCGAACTTATTGGTGACAATGCCATTTTGATCTTGATTTTCTCGCCTTCTGCAGTATCAAAATCAAAGAACAATTTTAGGTTTTGTCCTGCCATTTCTGGAAAGTTTTTCGTTTGGTCAAATCTTCCCCAAAAACCTCTATAAACACTTTTTTCTTGAGCCGCTTGTCCGTAGCTTTTTATTGGTTTGCTGAAAGACATTGCAAAATAAACCGTTCTGGTTCTAGCCCAACCATTTGTCTGACGATAACCTGTGATCAAAGTATCATTTTCAACACGAACAAACGTCCAGACATTTTTCTTATCATAATTATAAATTCCCGAAGTCAAATCTAAAATAATATGCGCATCATCTGATTTTGGAAAAGTGTATTGATGCATTCCAACTCTTGTCGTTGCAGTCAATTCGGCTTTGATTTTATGATCTTCTAGAAAAACACTGTAATACGCTGGTTCTGCTTTTTCTGTAGTATGCGAAAATGCCGAACGATAACCAGACATAGGTTTTGAAGCCACTCCTGGATTTAATTGCAGTTTTCCTGTTGTTGGCATAATCAAGAAATCGCCTAAATCAGAATGTCCTGTTCCGCTGAAATGCGTATGACTGAAACCAACGATTGTTTTGTCTTCGTATTGATAACCTGCACAATATTTATACACTTCTCCATTGTATTTTCCATTCAAACTATAAGCGATCGTATCGGTTTCTGGACTTAGTTGCACGCTTCCAAAAGGCACAGTCGCTCCGGGATAGGTGTGTCCCATTCTGGCAGTCCCAATCATTGGATCAACATATTGAATTAGGTTTCGTTTTTCAGTGGCCTTTTTTTGTGCCGTTGCATTGAAAGCAAACATCAAAAATGAAAATCCGAAAAGAAGGCTTTTGCAGTTTATTCTATTCATTGGGTATTTTTTTAATTATATTTTTCCAAAAAACATAAGATAATCGCTAAAACGATTTAATTGATTTTTGGTTTAGAAAAATACAATAAAATACGCTTTTAAAAAAAATAAATTTATGCTGTGTGAAGCAGTTTTAAATATCTTTACCGTTTAAAATCTTAAAACAAGAATAGATCAACGTTTACTATTGAAAAATAGATAACTAGTTGTAAATTTCAATAGAAATAAGAATACAACCAAAATGAACTTAATTAATCAATTTTTACGAACTATGAAAAAGTGCATGTCAATAATTTCATCAATCTTAGTGAGCACTATAATTTATTCTTGCTCTCAAAAAAAAGAGAAGACAGACACAAACTTGAAAGAATATTGTGAGATTATTTTTAAATCAAATAAGAAAAATGTTTATGTCGATAATCATTACAGTTATTCAGAAGAATTGGTTAAGCAGAAAAATGGAAAATATGAAAAAATAGAAAAGAAGTTAACCTTCACTAAAAAAGAGTGTGACAGTTTAGCAAAATACGCTTACCAAATTATAAAAAATCCAACTCTCTCTCATACAATATTAACTTGTGGAGCTGGCGAAAACATTTCAATCGAAATCAGTTATTGCGGTACAAGTATTGCATGTAAATATTCGTCAATAGAAAGCTGGTCTACATTATCAAATGATAACAGAAAACTATATAACATTTTAAATTCCAAAACTGCAATCCCGAAATAAAACACTCGTATTACAGTTACGAATTAATCATAATTTACCTTTCAAACTCTCTTTCACCTCATCAAACCATTCATTTCTCAGAATGCTTAATACAATAGAATCACGGCGCAAATCGCTGTCTCGTGTTGGCATATTGCTTCTTAGGATGCCATCAACTTTACAGCCAATGCTTTTCATCGCGGCAATACTTCTTTCGTTATTATTGTCAGCGCGGAATTCTACTCTTTCCATTCCCAAAGTTTCGAAAGCAAATTGAAGCAATAAAAATTTACAGTGTTTGTTCAGTCCCGTACCTCTAAAAGCAGATCCGTACCAAGTGTAGCCTAATTGCAGTGTTTGAAATTCAAGATTGATGTCGTAAAAACGAGTCGACCCAGCGTATTTTTGAGATTTTTTATCGAAAACAATAAAGGGAAATTCTTTTTTCGATTCTCTTGCTTTGATTGCCAATTGAATGTAGTTGATCAAATTTTCTTTTCCTTCGGCACCAACTAATGAATATTTCCAAGTTTCTGGCTCGTTGATTGAAATTTCTAAGAGATTTTCAACATCTGATTCTTGAAGCGGGCGCAACAAAACGAAATCATCTTCTAAAATTATATTGTCTGAGAAACTGAAATTTGAGGCTGTATCCATTTACTATATTCTTTTAAGTCTTGTTCAATTATTTTTGACCTTGTACAACTCGATCTATTTTTAACTGTCGCAACTGCCATAAAACAGCAATCAAAGCTCCTATAGCTCCACCCGCATAACTAAAATTGTGCATTTCAACAGCTGCAATAAAATTTTTCACATTTTCAATTTGAAGCGTAAAACAGCAAGTTGATTCTAATTTTGAGAAACCAAAATATCCATAACACAATCCTAGCAAACCAACCATTGCAGTTGTCCCTAACATTATAAGAATTGCATGGATAATGCTTTTTGTCATTGTTTTTACATTAATAGAAAACAATCCTACAAAACCAAAGAGAATCCCTGCATAAAAACCAATCCACCAAACGCACCATACACCAATTATTGAAGCAACCAATCTCGGAGCGTTTCTTCCGTATTCTACAAAGCCAAATCTTTCAAACAAAACTTGTGTGAAGAATTCTTCTGAGATTGTATATGTAAACTGATTATGCAAAACACCAAAAAGTGAAGCAATAATAATACTTAAGAAAATACAACTAACAAAAACAAGCGCTTTTTTCATCTTACATTTTACAATAAGAATTACTCACTCATTTCGTCATAACGTTCTGGAATTTGTGGATCGTAAAGCGGGCATTTGAATTCTTCCATTATAGAAACCAATTGATTCATAGTTTTTCCTTCGGTTCCATAACAATCAATTTTAACGCTTTGTGGTGTTGTAATTACTTGAAAAGCGCCTCTCCCAGCATTATTTTTCCAGCTGTTTTCATCGACTCTTTCCCATTTTGAAAACACCGAATTGATTCTGTTTACGATTACATCAATTTGAAGAACAGCCAGACCTTCTACTTCTTCTTTTTCAACAAGAGCTTCATAAACTTCTTGATTGTTAAGGTAGATTTCATCTAGATATTTCCAAAAAAGCAATTCGTACATATTGAAGTTTTTTTAAACCATATAAGTAATATAAGTTCATATTACAAAGTACTAAAAAAATACTAAATTGGACTTATATTACTTATATGGTTAATTTATTTTAATAATTGAATGTTCCGTATTCGCTGATAATTGTAAGCTTTTTAGAATCTGAAGCTTCTACTCTACCAACGATTTGTGCATCGACATTGAAAGATTTCGAAATTTCGATAATATCTTGTGCAATATTTTCTGGAACGTAAAGCTCCATTCTGTGTCCACAGTTGAAAACTTGATACATTTCTTTCCAATCTGTTTTTGATTGTTCTTGAATTAATTTGAACAATGGCGGAACCGGAAATAAATTGTCTTTTATAACGTGTAAATCTTTTACGAAATGCAAAATTTTAGTTTGTGCACCACCGCTGCAGTGTACCATTCCATGAATATCTTCTGGAGTGTATTTATCTAAAATTTTCTTGATGATTGGCGCATAAGTCCTAGTTGGCGAAAGCACTAATTGACCTGCATTGATTGGGCTATTTTCAACTTCATCAGTCAAATTAACTTGCCCAGAATAAATTAATTCTTCTGGAACCGCTGCATCATAACTTTCTGGATATTTTTTAGCCAAATATTTTCCGAAAACGTCGTGACGCGCAGAAGTAAGTCCGTTACTTCCCATTCCTCCATTATATCCTTTTTCATAAGTTGCTTGACCGAAAGAAGCCAAACCAACAATTACGTCACCCGCTTTGATATTTGCATTATCCACAACATCGCTGCGTTTCATTCTTGCAGTTACTGTTGAGTCAACAATAATGGTACGAACAACATCTCCAACATCTGCAGTTTCTCCGCCTGTTGAATGAATCGTTACGCCAAAAGATTTTAATTCGTTGATTAATTCTTCTGTTCCATTAATGATGGCAGAAATCACCTCAGCCGGAATTAAATTTTTATTTCTTCCGATTGTTGATGAAAGCAAAATATTATCTGTTGCTCCAACACATAATAAATCATCAATATTCATGATTAACGCATCCTGAGCAATTCCTTTCCAAACCGAAAGATCTCCGGTTTCTTTCCAATACATATATGCCAATGACGATTTTGTACCTGCGCCGTCAGCGTGCATTATCAGGCAATGTTCTGCATCTTGGGTAAGATAATCAGGAACAATTTTACAAAATGCCTGCGGAAATAAACCTTTGTCAATATTTTTTATGGCGTTGTGTACGTCTTCTTTTGATGCCGAAACACCTCTTTGCGCGTACCTTTTGCTAGAATCTGAACTCATGAAACTTAGTTTGTGTTGATGTGGTGCAAAGATAATTAGATTTTTTAATTCTTGGGTTTATACCAATTTAAAATTAGATTTTATTCGACCTTAAATATCTCGTATTAAAAATATGTCATTCATAAAAAAAATCGACAGTGAGCAAACTGCCGATTTTTAGACATCAAAATTATTCGAAGATTATGATATTTTACTTCCAGTCAGGCATCGATGCATTTTGAAACAAGGTCGTCCTTGTAGTATTGTCGGTTGTACTGACTGTTTGAATATTTTTAGCTGAAAGCCCATCATTTGAGGTATTTACAAAAATGACTTTTGCTTCATTTGGTGAGAATTTGACATCCAAATCATTGAAACCATTTTCTTTATCTGAAGCCAATTCTGCTGATGTATTCGTAGCAACAGTGTATATGAATATTCTGGAATCCAATCGTCTGTAATCAGCATTTTCAAATCCAGAAACATCTCTGGTATATACTACTTTTGAATTATCAATAGAAATATCAATACCGCTTGCACCTCCGGTTACTCCAGAAAGCACTGTGTACAAAACAGTTCCGCTCATATCTATTGCATAAATTTCGACGCTGTAACCAGAAACATCATTTACTTTTAAGACAATCTGGCTTCCGTCGCGGCTCCATTCGCATTCTGAAATAAATTTGCCATTTGGTGTTTTGAACAATTGAACCAAACCAGATCCGTCAGCATTTATTCTGTAGAGTTTATCAAAATTTGGATAAATCAATTGGCTTCCATTTGTGCTCCAAGCATAACTTACATTATCCATATTGAAACCAGCAATTGGCACAAAATTGGTGATTTTTCTAACATCTGTACCATCAGGATTCATACTGAAAATTTGATTCAAAGATCCGTCAGTGCTGATATAAGCAATTCTATTGATACTTAAATTTTTTCTTGGCCTAAAACTGTTTACTTCTGCAGAAGACAATTGGAGTTCATTTCCTGATTCATCAGCTGTAAAAATCACGTTATTGTTTTTTATCTTTTTCACATACATATATCTCGGATTCGGGAAAGCCAATGTTCTAAATGAGTTCGTCACGCTGTTTATAGGCTTATTTATTCCGTCACTAACAGTTACCTGCCAATAATATTTTGTACTATAACTTAAATCTTTGATGCTTAAAGTTGTTGCTGTAAGATCGGAATATGTTTTGACCTCATCTGTCGTTCCATTTTTTACCGTAACCGTATAAGTCAACGGATCTCCTTCTGGATCTTTTGCAGTCCAAGTCAAATTAAGGCTCAAAGCTTGTCCTGTAGCATTGTCTACAGGAGCAGTAAGAGCCGGAACCTCTGGCGGTTTATTTGTTGCAGTTGATACTTCTAACTCAAAAATAACTTCAATTTCAATATCTTTTTCAATTGTACCTGGCACAAATCTGGCAATAAAACCATCTTTTTGAGCTTGAAACGCGTATTTCCCTACGGGTATTTTGTCGATTTTAAAGTATCCATCTTTATCGGTATAAACTGTACTTGTAGTTGGGCTTGAAGATACACGAGCATTTTCGATTCCTGTGTATGTTCGAACATCAACAACTCTTCCTTTTAATGATCCTGTTCCAGTTTCTTGAAATTGTTCTTCACTGCAAGAAAGAGAAATCAGAAGAATAAAGCACGCCAAAATTTTTAATCCTTTTTTCATTTGAGACTGAGTTTTATTAAACTTAATATTGAACTTAATTCTTTAATCATTTGTCATTAAAGATTAAAAAGCTGCTTATTTTTTCTTTACACTAGTGTTTTTCGGAAAATAATAGGTCATTCCTAATCCAATCCTATAAAAATAATCGTCACGAACTCCTGCCACCAGATGATCTACATTATCACTAAAAGCGGCATTAAATTCACCATACATTTTAATTCCCACATGGGGCGAGACGAGATATTCGACTCCTGCTCCAACTTGTACTTTGCTGTGGAAATTTTCTCGATGATGATCAAATTCAAATCCGGTACCAGCAAAGACATAAGGAGAAAAGACGTCACGAGGCAATATGATGCATTCCAGATTTAAGTCTAAAGACAGATAGCCATAATCCATATAATTCTTATTGGCGACTTGAAAAACATTTGACGAAGCACTTAAATTAAATGTGGGAGAAAAAAAGAACTTCATTGCCCCTCTTGCCATTGGCATAGGCTTTGGATTTGGGTAATCTCCTTGCATAATTGCGGTTCCTACTACTGCTTCAATTCCAAATCTAGCTCTTCTGTGTTCGCTTAAATTTCTGTTGTACAATTGTGCTAAATCGGCTTCGTTTTTTTCTTTATCGTATTCGGCTACAAAATCGTCGATTTGTTTTTGCGGTGCATTTACTTCCCAAAGTTTGTCTTTGATTCCATCCACAATAAGTCCTTCAACTGCTTTCTCAATAGCTTCTGTTACTGCCATTTGAATTGGCTCATTTCTGGTAAAACCAGTTTCAACTTCCAAAAGTCTATTTAAATTGACATATCTAAACAAGCTAGCATCTACACTTTGTGATAAAATGGTTTTCGAAACATAAACCGTATTTAAGATTTTTCCGTTTGATGTCGAAACCAACCTTAAATATACTGTTACACGATCTTGTCTGTATTGAGTAGAACCACCTGCACCAAAATATCGAGCTCCAAAACCACCTGTAATAATATTGGTATCATAAGAAATAATTCCACCTTCAAGCAAAACTCCTGCAAATAAAAGTGGCGTTAAGACTGCTTCATTAGGTTCTGTTTTAGATGCATATTCTTGACGTGTTGAACGAATAATGTTTCGTTCATTTAAAAGATTCCCTAAATTTTCACGCTCAATTGGTATAAACCATTTTGAATCCTGTAAAGCTTTTATTAAAATAGATGTTGCTCCTTGTGTAACAGCAGTACTAAAGGTGCTTCCTAATTCGGTGGGTTTATATTGTCCTGTTTGGTCTTTAAATTTATAAACACCTACAACTATCTGCTCTTTGGGTTTTGGCATTTCTACCAATTTTTCAGTGGCAGGCGTATTTTCTCCATATACCGCTTTCTGCACCCCAACAGGCTGATTAAAATATGCTCCACATCCTGAGAATAGGCAAATTAATAAAAATAGAAAAAGGGGACTTTTATTCATAATCTCACTTATTTACAATAATACATGAACCTTTTTTACTTGGACAAAGCAAAATTTATTGTCCCGGAAGAATTACTTGTGTCTGCTCACCAGTTTCTGTATCCAAAACATCTACAACCAATCCTAAATTAGAATGGTAAATATCAACCGACAACGTTCCAAAAACATAAGTTCCTGGTGAAAGCGTTCCATTTCCCGTGCCTGTTCCTGTGCCTGTGCCTGTGCCTGTTCCTGTTCCTGTGCCCGTACCTCCTGTACTAGTACCAAATTGATTATTGAATAAGGAATTAGAAAGCCTATTCAACAATTGATTGTTCAAATTGCTTTTAAAACGCTCCAAATCAGTCTGCTGTTTATAGCCCGTATTTGTCTGTTCTTTATAATCATTTTGAGCTTGAGCAGAACTCAGCAACCAAGGATAATTGAACGTATCTCCTCCAAAATTTGGATTTGCAGCCTTATACGTAAGGTTTTGCGCAATTGATATAGTGCAAAAACCAAACAAGCACACCAGTAACACTATAGTTTTCATATAGATACTTTTTAGTTTGAACATTAAATAGTAAAACTCTTTATAGAAATGATATACTCAATGCAAATTAATATTGAGTAATCATTTTGCTTTGCTTTTCGAGATCTTTAAAATACTTGAATAGCTTTTGAGTCGCTGAATCAGCCATGTATTTTAAAAAATCTTCATCAGGACGTGAAATAAACTCCTCTATAATATCACTATCAACTAAGATTGTAATTTTGGTCGTGCGTCCAAAAGTCAGTTCTTCTTGAACTGTTACAATTTTAGTGGTATGAATTTTCAGTTTCGAATATTGTGCATAAAACATATCATAGTAATCATTTCCAAGTTTGGTCTTTGTGTCATTGGCCACAATTCCAACCATTTCGATGCCATCAACAGGAACCGATTTTCCTGCATCACTTTCTGTCTGTTCTCCAAAAACAACTCGATCTTTACCTATAATGGCATTTTTTTCATCATAAATCAACAACATTATTATCACTTCATCTTGTTTGGTATAATTGACTTGTGTTTTGGACAACTCAACTTTTTGAATGGGTTCTAATGTTACTCTTCCGTCTTGAGCATTAGTTGATTGATTTGAATTTGATTTGTTTTTCTTAAATACACTTAGTTTATATGAAATATTCTTAAACTCTGATTTTAAATTTTCTGCAGTTCCGGTTATAAATAATAAATTCTCGATTTCTTTTACCTCGATTTTTGCTTTCACCTCTTTATTGTAAACGGCTTGTGAAAATCCGTTTTCAGAAAAAAAAATAAAAAAAGCTGCAACAATTATGTTCAGATACTTTTTCATGATCTTATCGATTGAATACGTAAATTGTACCAGAATTTCCAGATTGATTAATGATCATATCCCTGGATATCGAATTTGATCCTGTACTGAAAACCGTTAAATTATTGCCTTCTTGATTGACTTTCATCGCTTCGACTCCGCGAGAGTATATTGAAGATGAAACATCACTTATATAATTATTATTCCCTGACTGTATATAGGATTGATTTATTTCGTCTGCTTTTTTGTAGACATTCATGTAGTTATTATTACCAGTTTGCTGTGCAGTTACATAAGCATTATTACTGATAATTGTAAAATTGGCCTGATTGTAATTGCCAATTTGTGCAATTTTGACTATATTATGACTTATAATATATTGGTTGGTATTCTGATTTTGATTGCGATTATTTGATTCATTTAAAGCTATAGCATAAGCACTTATATTCCCATCAATTGATTGTGAGAATACAATTTCTGTAAAAAGAAAAAATAGTATTATTATAGCTTTCATCATTTTATTTTTAAATAATAAAAAAAGGAAGAACTGATATATCTAGTTCTTCCTTTTCTTGGTTTTTTAGTTTGCCTGTAACACTACGCTGCCATTTAAGACGCCAGTTTGAGCAACAGTACTCATATTTCCCCATCCAAATTGTGCTGTCAAAGCATAGTTAGCAACTCCGGATTGACCTATGCTAGAAGTGTTTCCAATTCCAATTTGAAGTGTTGAAGCTGAATTGAATAATCCTTCTTGATAAGTATCAGATTCGTTAGCGATACCAAATTGATAAGCATCAGCACTATTGCCCCAACCAACTTGAGTCGCACTAGAACTATTAAAGAATCCGATTTGTGTTAGATCAGCATCATTTCCAATTCCGAATTGGAAAACTGTAGCACTATTTCCTAATAGTGGACCTTGGTCAATGTCAGAAGTATTTCCCCATCCAATTTGTGTAACTGAAGCAGAGTTTGCAACACCTAATTGATCAATAGTTGACGAGTTATCAACACCTACTTGAAAAACAGTTGCAGAATTTAAAATACCATCTTGTTGAACATCTGAATCATTTGATCCAACTTGAACAACTAATGCTCCATTTAATAAACCATTTTGGTCTACATTACTAGTGTTTTGTGCCATGGCAACGCCTGCAAACAGCATCGCGGAGATGCTTAAAATTACTTTTTTCATAATAAATATATTTAATTGGTTATTAATACAAATTATTATGCAGGTTGTAATTCGGGGGAAAAAAAATTTGGGTTTTGAAATGAAATCTTAAACGAAAATTGGGGGTTATTTCCTGATTTCTTTTTCAAAATTAGAAAACTTCTCGATAACCAAAACAGGTATAATTACGTATTTTACAAGAACTTAACCTGTTTTCGATGAAGTGTGAAACTATCTCGATGAACTGCCATTTTCGTTTTTTAACTTAGTACGAAAAAACTTATTTCTTTCAATTTCTTTACAAATAAGTCTAAACAGACGTTAAAAAAATGTTACAGAATCACTTATTTTAACATATTCACAAAAAAAGCCTGTCTTTTTTGAGACAGGCTTTAATTAAATGTTTCGAAAAGGTTACTTGGTAAACAACAATTCTCTGTACTTGGTCAAAGTCCAGCTTTCATCATCTACTAATAATTCTAATTTATCACAATGATTGCGAATATCTTCAAAATATGGTTTTACTTTATTGCAATAAGCTTCGGCCATTTTTTGAGCATCAGTCAATTGATTTGCTTTCTTTCTTTCATTAGTCATTGCAAGCACCTTAGAATTGATTCCTTCAATATGACCTGAAATTTCTTTAATTAAAACAATCTGCTCTTTGGCTAATGCTTCAAATTCTTTTGCAAAAATTTCTTTTAAACCTTTTACGTTTTCAATTAATGTATTTTGGTAACGAATCGCCGTCGGAATTACATGGTTTCTCGCAATATCGCCCAAAACTCTTCCTTCAATTTGGATTTTCTTAGTGTATTCTTCTAATTCAATCTCATAGCGCGCTTCTGCTTCAACATGGTTAAATATTCCTAATTCTTCAAATAAATCTAAAGCTTGTTTTGACACTTTAGCTTTAATAGCCTCTGGAGTCGTTTTAAAGTTGCTTAATCCTCTTTTTGCTGCTTCTTTCTCCCAAGCTTCGCTGTAACCGTCACCTTCAAAAAGAATCTTTTTAGATTGTTTGATGTATTCTCTCAAGACATTAAAGATCGCATCATCTTTTTTCATGTCTTTTGATTCAATCAAGTTTTCAACTTCATTTTTAAAGTCAATTAATTGTTTTGCAACAATCGCATTCAAAGTTGTCATTGCATTTGAACAGTTTGAATTTGAACCAACTGCTCTAAACTCAAATTTATTTCCTGTAAAGGCAAAAGGTGAAGTTCTATTTCTGTCTGTATTATCTAATAATACGTCTGGGATTTTACCAACAACGTTTAGTTTTAAATCTGTTTTTTCCTCTGGCGAAAGTTTTCCCGTTGTTACACTTTCTAATTCAGATAAAACTTTTGTCAACTGTGCTCCAATAAATACCGACATAATTGCTGGCGGTGCTTCGTTTGCTCCCAACCTGTGGTCGTTACTTGCTGTTGCGATAGAAGCTCTCAATAATGTTTCATTATCATTTACCGCTTTTATCGTATTAATAAAGAAAGTCAAAAACTGTAAATTGCTCATTGGCGTTTTACTCGGACTCAATAAATTAACTCCAGTATCTGTTGCTAATGACCAGTTATTATGTTTTCCCGAACCATTTACTCCTTTAAATGGTTTTTCATGGAATAATACTTTAAAGTCATGACGCTCAGCCACTCGCTGCATAACATCCATTAATAAAGAGTTGTGGTCTACCGCTAAATTTGTCTCCTCAAAAATTGGAGCCAACTCAAACTGATTTGGTGCAACCTCGTTATGACGCGTTTTTACCGGAATTCCTAATAACATGCATTCCTGCTCTAAATCTCTCATATAAGTAAGAGCGCGAGTTGGGATAGATCCAAAATAATGATCATCTAACTGTTGTCCTTTTGCAGAAGTATGTCCTAATAATGTTCTTCCTGTCATCATCAAATCCGGACGAGAATTTGCCAAAGCTTTGTCAATCAAGAAATATTCTTGCTCCCATCCTAAAGTTGCTGTTACCTTTTTTACATTTTTATCAAAATAGCGGCAAACTTCTGTCGCAGCTTCATCAATCGCAGATAATGCTCTTAACAACGGAATTTTATTATCCAAAGCTTCACCAGTATACGCGATGAAAACTGTTGGAATACATAAAGTTGTACCATATATAAAAGCTGGAGAAGTTGGATCCCAAGCCGTGTAACCTCTTGCTTCAAAAGTATTTCTGATACCTCCATTCGGAAAACTTGATGCATCTGGCTCTTGTTGTACCAATTGCGCACCGCCAAATTTCTCTACAGATTCACTTCCGTCATAAGAAGTTTCAAAAAAAGCGTCATGTTTTTCTGCAGTTGTCCCTGTTAGAGGCTGAAACCAGTGCGTATAATGCGTTACACCTTTAGACAAAGCCCACTCTTTCATTCCCATGGCAATATAGTCAGCCAATTTTCTTTCTATTTTGGTTCCATGTTGAATGGCATCTCTTACTCCTTTTAATGCATCTGAAGTCAAGAACTGCTTCATCGCCTTTTCATTAAACACATTTGCACCAAAAAGATTTGATTTTCGGCCAATTTCCTCAAATGGCACCGGCTTTCTGTTAGAAGCTTCATGTAAAGCTTGGAAACGTAATGTTGACATGGTATGTAAAGTTTTAATTCGTACTAATTTTCATTAAAAAAATGAAGAACAAATATAAACAATAAAAGTGCCTGTTCAGAATATAAATTTGAGTTTTTTGAACTATGATTTCTCAACAGAAAAGGCTTTTTTCCGAGAATAAGCAAAGGCATTCGAAGAAATATAACAATTAACAGCAATATTCTCTATTAAATAAACATTTTTTCATAATTCCTTAACTCAAAAATTCAAAAATTGTCCTTAATTATTACGAATTTATTTTTTATACCTACCTAAAATTGCTTTTTTAAAAATATACCCCATTCAAAATTGCGCTTCTCTAAAAAATAATACTCTGCAAAACAAAATAGCCCCCTAATTTTTAGGAGTAAAAAAATAAATCTATATTTGACCCAGCGAAAAAACAAAAAAAATTAATTTATATTATTATGGCTAAAATTAAGTTAGAGTACATTTGGTTAGACGGATACGAGCCAACTCAAAATCTTAGAAGTAAAACTAAAGTTGAAGAGCACGAAAATTTCAAAGGAACATTAGAAGAACTTGGAAACTGGTCATTTGACGGTTCATCAACAAAACAAGCTGAAGGAGGATCTTCTGACTGTCTTTTAGTTCCTGTTGCAATTTATCCTGATCCAACTCGTATCAATGGTTGGTTGGTTATGTCTGAAGTTATGTACGCTGACGGAACGCCACACCCATCTAACGGTAGAGCTACAATTGATGATGATAATGATGATTTCTGGTTTGGTTTCGAACAAGAGTATTTCATCATGGATACTAAAACTCAACTTCCACTTGGTTTCCCAGTTGGAGGATACCCTGCTCCACAAGGGATGTACTACTGTTCAGTAGGTGGAAAAAACACTCACGGTAGAAAATTAGTTGAAGAGCATGCTGATTTATGTATCGCTGCTGGAATCAACTTTGAAGGAATCAACCAAGAGGTTGCTTGCGGACAATGGGAATTCCAATTATTCGCTAAAGGAGCTAAAAAAGCTGGAGATGAAATCTGGGTTGCTCGTTACTTATTAGATCGTTTGACTGAGAAATATGGTTACTATATTGAATATCACCCAAAACCTCTAGGAGATACAGACTGGAACGGTTCTGGAATGCACGCTAACTTCTCTAATACTGTATTAAGAACATGTGGTTCTCAAGAAGTTTACGAGAAAATCTGCGAGGCTTTCCGTCCTGTTACTAAAGAGCACATCGCGGTTTACGGAGCTTACAACGAGCAACGTTTAACTGGTAAACACGAAACTGCTTCTATCAACGATTTCTCTTATGGAGTTTCAGACAGAGGATGTTCTATCAGAATTCCTTTGATGACTGTTCAAAAAGGATGGAAAGGTTGGTTAGAAGACAGAAGACCAGCTTCAAACGGAGACCCTTACAAAATTGCTGCTAGAATTATCAAAACTGTTAACTCAGCGCTATAATTCAAAGCTTAAATTATATTCTAAAAAGTGCCAACATTTATTTGTTGGCACTTTTTTTTTAAGGCATCAGAGTCAAAATTTTGATTTATACATTTTAAAAGATTAACTTTAAGGCATTTAACTCTGAGTTAAAACTTGCAACCTATCTTTGTAAATCATTTTAAAAGAAATATTATGATAGTCTGGTCTCTCTTTTTACTTGCTGTAGTTTTTATTCTTGCTTTAGACTTAGGTGTTTTCAACAAAACCCCTCATATTATTAGTACCAAAGAAGCCAGCAAATGGACAATGATCTGGGTGACGATGTCATTTTTATTTTCCGGAGTAATTTATTGGCTGTACACTACAGATTATATCGCAAATCCTGATAAACTTGAACCAGCCGTAGCTTCAATGAAGTTCATTACAGGTTATTTAATTGAACTTTCCTTAAGTGTTGATAATATTTTTGTAATTGCTATTATTTTCGCTTCATTCAAAATTCCGCAAAAATACCAGCATCGCGTATTATTTTGGGGAATTTTGGGCGCAATAGTTTTTCGTGGCTTGATGATTTTCTTTGGCGTAATGCTGATCAATAAATTTACTTGGACAACGTATTTATTTGGCGCATTCTTGATTTTTACCGCCATCAAAATGTTGTTTTCCAGCGAAGATGAAGATTTTCACCCAAAAGACTCTCTCATTTACAAAATATTAGGAAAAGTAATTCCGATTACTTCGCACATGGAGCATGAGAAGTTTTTCATTTTAACCGAAAAAGGAAAAAAAGCCGCTACACCATTGTTTGTTGCTTTGATTGTAATTGAAGTGATGGACGTTTTATTTGCAGTGGATAGCGTTCCAGCAATTTTGGCCATTACATCAGATCCGTTTTTAGTATTCAGTTCTAATATTTTTGCAATTCTAGGATTGCGTTCTATGTATTTCTTTTTGGCGAATATGTTGGCGAAATTCAGTTATTTAGAATATAGCTTGGTTGCTATTTTAGCATTCGTCGGATTAAAAATGCTTCTTCACGATTGGATTCATGTTCCCGAATGGGCTTCTCTTGGATTTATCGCTTTATCGCTTTTAGTAGGGATTTTGGTTTCGCTTAAATTTGGAAAAGAAAAATTATTGACTGATTCAGATTCTGAAAAGCACTAATGCTTAAAAATATAATGTCATAAAAAAAAAGGAAATCTTGCGATTTCCTTTTTTTTTATTTTGTTGATTCACTTAATTAAGCTTTTTCACATTTGAATCATCAATGTTGTATTTTTTGATAACAGCATAATAATCTGAATAATCAGATTTGTTTACTGACTTATTATAAACAGCTCCAGGAATTATGACTACTCTAAATATTTTGTTTGTTAAAAAAGAACTAGGCAAAGTATTTTTTGGGAAACTTGCATCTATAAAAATTGAAAATTGATCATATGAAAACGTATAATTATATTGAGCAGTTCCGTTGCTGAAATAATATACCTGTGGAAGCAAAGCCCAAGTATCAATTCCTCCATCTGTATTAACAAGCTCATAAACTAAAATGTTATCATTTTTGTCAATAACAGGATTAAGGACAAATGTTCTTCCATAATTATTACCCGAAGTAAAGTCAAAATTTACTTCGAAAATCTCATTAACATAACCTGGAGCCCCCGTAGGTCCTTCCGGTCCCGGAGGCCCTTCTGGCCCTTCGCAGCTTGTAAATGCAATTAATCCAATAACGGCAAATAAGGTAAGTATCTTTTTCATAATATATATTTTTTAAAGTTTATAAAGGCATTCCAAAAACCAAACCAAAAATTTTGTTAAACGGGTTTCAGAATAAAATTTCTAATTATTTTTTTGCAACAACTTGATTTTTAAGCAAGATTTTATTGAAAAACAGCACATGATATGGCAGTGAATTTTCCCAATAATCCCAAGTATGCGCACCTGGACGTTCGGTGTAATCGTGTTCTACTTTATTGTACACCAATCTTCGGTGCAATTCTCTATTTGGCTCAATTAAAAAATCATCAACACCACAATCTATAATCAACGGAAGTTTGTTTGCTTTTATTTTATCCAACATATTCATGACAGCATATTGCTCGTACATTTCGGTACTGCCGCTTTTATCGCCAAAAACAGGTTGCATCAACTTTACCACCTGCGCCGCCGAATCTCTGTTCAGCATTGTACTCATATCGACTGCGCCACTCATGCTTCCGGCTGCGCAAAACAAATCAGGATGTTTTGCCGAAAGATACAAAGCACCATGACCTCCCATTGAAAGTCCTGTGATCACTCTTCCGCTTTTATTGCTAATGGTTCTGTATGTTTTATCGACTTTCTGAATCACTTCTTGCGTGATAAAAGTCTCAAACTGACTTTCTTTATTTACTGGACTATCCAAATAAAAGCTGAAAACCTCGCCTTCTGGCATTACAATAATCATATTGTATTGATCTGATAAAGTTTGAACTAATTTTTTGTTTGGAGTATTTTTCAACCAATCACTAAAATGTCCGTAAGCGCCATGCAAAAGATACATTACCGGAAAAGCCGATTTGCTTTTGGCATAACTATTAGGTAAAACGACCGCCGCTTTGTAGGTTTTGCCCATAGCGGTACTGGCAACTTGTAAAGTATCTACTTTCGCTGCATATGTCATAGTGGACATGCAGATAAAAAAAGCAGCTAACAGCATCTTAATTTTTTTCATTTTTTATTTTTTTCTGATTAGGGAATGTAAATATACCTTTTTCAAAATAAAATATATGAAAAATCCGACTAGCATTTGCTAATCGGATTTATATTTTTTTGCTACGGATTTCACAGATAAATAGGTTATCAATCTTTACGAAAAAAAAATTATAATCTATTAACTAATAATCGTCTTGTGTTCTAAACGATATTGCGATGCGCTTTTTCCTGTGTATTGTTTGAAAGATTTGCTGAAATGGCTAAAATTATTGAACCCGCTTTCATAACAAACTTCATTAATACTTATTTGTTTTTCTGCCAAAAGCTTAGAAGCGTGCACCAAACGATATTCGTTCACAAATTCAGTAAACGTTTTGTTCGAAATCTTTTTGAAATAACGACAAAACGAAGGCGTTGTCATACTCACCAAATTCGAAATTTCGTCAATAGCAATCGATTCTTGAAAATGATCTTTTACGTAATTAAAAACCAAATTCATTCGGTCATTGTCTTGATTTTGCAATTCCAACGAAAATCCGTCAGCATTCAAAACCGTATATTCCTCTGATGATTCCAACTCATCTAAAATGCTCAATAGTGTCAGCAAGCGCTCAAAAGGAAGCTGGTGCTCCATCATTTCGATTTTTTTGCCTATCTGTTTTTTGGTTTCGCCGTTAAAAGCGATTCCAGTTTTTGACTGATTGATAATATTTTGCACCCTTTTCATTTCGGGAGCAACAAAAAAATCATTTGCTAAAAATTCCGGCTTGATATGAATAACAGTTTCTTTTTTATTTCCCGTTTGTTCATTTGTAAAACCGCAATGTGGCAAATTGGCACCTATTAATATCAAATCTCCATTGGTATAATAAGAAACATGGCTTCCTATTTGCCTTTTTCCCGCACCACCATTAATATAAACCAACTCAATTTCAGGATGATAATGCCACAAATGGGCTTTACTGTTGGTCTTTTCGGCATGTTTGGTGTAGGTAAAAGAACTTCCATATGAGTTTGATATCACTTCAAGAGCTGGGGCGACTGTTTTCATGATATATATCTTTAAAAAATAATAGCAAATTTAACAAAAACGCCTAAAATAATTTAAATTTTAACCTATAACGGTTTCGTAACTGCGAATTTTTCATAAAATCACTCAAAACAGCACTGCCGTTTTTACACCAAAACAGCATATTTTTTGAAGCCACATTTTTTTATCCGTGATTTTTTCTGAATATCATATTTAAAAGCGCTTTTTTATACAAATACCTAATTTATGTAAGAAAACCAGAACTTTTTAACATATCTCAATTTTATCAAAATGTTAGAAAATAGTAACCAAATTAACAAAAACACCTATAATAATTCAAATTTTAACCTATATCGGTTTCGTAAATGAGAATATAGCATATAAATCGGAAAATAGAGTTGTGTTTAAAACGCAACTGCTGCAGTAATTTTACATCAGAAAAATGAACTAAAAATTTAAACATAGAGAAATATGAAAACGATTTTAAAATTAAGTTTAGTAGTAGCAGTATTATTATCAGGATTTAATACTTATGCAATCAATGGTGATGGAGAATTTGGTCTTCACGTATTAAAAGGAAATGGAAAGCTTATCACGTTTGCTTTAAACCAAACTAAAAAAGCAAACTTATCTATATATGATAAAGATGGAACTTTATTATATAGTGAAAATGCATCTGGAAAAGATGGTATCTTAAGAACTTTCAGTTTAGAAGAATTCCCAGCTGGAACTTATTATTTAGAAGTTGAAGACAGCGTTAAAAAAGTAAGACACGAAATTACAGTTTCTGATGATGCTACAGTTTTATCATCAAAAGCAGTTTCATCTGTTTACAAAAATGCTGCAAAAAATACTAGCGTAGCAGTACGCTAAAAAATTTATACTCGCATACAGTATAAAAATGAGGTTAGATAGTTAGTAAAGTTTAAAAACCGAAAGGTTTTAGAAACAGCTCTTTGTGGTTATTGAGCTGTTTTTTTTTGCTCTTTATTTAACGCGTGTTTTTTTTAACCGCAAAGACGCTAAGGTTTCGCAAAGTTCGCAAAGTTTTATATTATAAGCCTTGCGAACTTTGCGATTTTTCTTGCTCCCGATCACTATCGGGATTGCGGTTAAATTTCTTCAATCTTTTGTAAAGAAATCATCAAGCCAAAATCATCAAAACTTTAAAAAATAATTACTCAATTAACAATATCGTTATACATAATTCAAAATTTAACCTATAACGGTTTCGTAAATGAGAATATAACACATAAATCAGCAAATAGAGTTGTGCAATAATCAACACATCATAAGTAATTTAGCATCAGAGAATTAGAACTATTAATCTAAAAAAACTAATGCTATGAAAAATTTAAAATTAAGTTTAGTAGGTGCAGTGCTTTTCACAGGATTTAGCGCTTTTGCAATTGGCGGGAATGAAGATTTTAATCTTCATGTATTAAAAACAAATGGTAAACTGATCACGTTTGCACTTAATCAAGTGAAAAAAGCAAACGTTACAATTTACGACAAAGATGGAACCATACTTTATTCTGAAAGTGCTTCAGGCAAAGACGGAATTTTGAGAACTTTTAATTTAGAAGAATTCCCAGTAGGAACTTACTATTTAGAAGTGGAAGACAATGTGAAAAAAGTGAGACACGAAATCACAATTACTAGCGACGCAACAGTTTTATCAAGAAAAGCAGTTTCGTCAGTTTACAAATCAGGATTTAATAAAAACTCTAGCGTAGCAGTACGCTAATCTTACCTATATATAGGTATAAAAAATTGGTAATAAGATCAAGCTAAAATTTAGCGCAATGAAAAACAGCTCTTTATGGCAATGGAGCTGTTTTTTTTATTCTATACTGTTTGAAGTAACTGATTTTCTTTCAGTTAATTCTTAAGAAATTGTTATTTTAAGATTAACTAAAACATTGAAAAATAATAGCTGTTTTTGCAAAAACGATAAATATAATTCAAATTTTAACCTATAACGGTTTCGTAAATGAGAATATAGCATAGAAATTGGCAAATAGAGTTGTGCTCAATTACCCCTTGTTGAAGTAATTTTACATCAGAGAATTAGAACTATTAATTTAATAACTAAGATTATGAAAAAGATTTTAAAATTAAGTTTAGTATGTGCAGTACTTTTCGCAACAAGCAGTGCTTTTGCAATTGACGGAAACGACCTTTTGAATGTTCATGTTTTGAAAGGAAATGGAAAAGTGATCACTTTTGCTCTAAATCAGGTGAAAAAAGCTAATGTGGCTATTTACGACAAAAATGGAGAATTGATTTATTCTGAAAGTGCTTCAGGTAAAGACGGAATCCTAAGAACTTTTAGCTTAGAACAGTTTCCAGAAGGAACGTACTATTTAGAAGTTGAAGACAGTACAAAAAAAGTAAGACACGAAATTACAATTACTGATGAAACATCTGTTTTATCATCAAAAGCAGTTTCGACAGTTTATAAAGCAGGTTCTGCTAAAAATACTAGCGTAGCAGTACGCTAAAAAAGTTATACTTCTCATAAAAGTATAAGGTTAGATAGTTAGTAAAAACGTGATTGTTTTACGAACAGCTCTTTGTGGTTATTGAGCTGTTTTTTTTTGCTCTAAACTGAACTGATTTTTTGTCATTTTACTTTTTAAGAAAATAATTCCTAATAATTTTAAAAGTCTGATTTCTACACTTTTAAAAAATTCCACAAAAAGCAAAACCAAAAAACCTTTTTTTACGTACATTATGTAAGAAAATTATAGAAACATCTTTAATTCAGCAACTTAACCGTTTGAAAACGGCTTTTTTTTGCAGAAAATTAAATTTCTTTTATATTTTTACCGAGCCACTATTTAATATTAATTTTAAAAAACAATTTAAAAAAAACATGACAAAATTTACCAAAATGGGCTTGATTGCAGCCTTGTTCCTATCAGCAATTTTTACCTACGCAAGTGAAGGAAAAGGTGATTATATTTTGAATATAGTTACTGGAAACGGAAAAGTAGTAAGCTTTACTCTTGACACCGTTGAAAATTCTTCTTTTTCAATTTATGACGAAAACCATAATTTAGTTTACACAGGAGAATCTGCTGCAAACAAATTAGAAGTTTCAAAAACAATTAGTTTAGAAGGTCATCCTGCTGGAACTTATGTTTTAGAAGTAACTGAAAATGGTAAAATTGCGAAACACGAAATCAAAGTTGCAGCCAAAAAAGTGAAGGCCGTAAAGTTAGATGAAACTGTTAACCAAAGTCCTTCTTTCCGTCGCTAACCCTTTTTGTCCCCAACAAAAGAAAAAGCAGCTCGTTCCAGGAGCTGCTTTTTTTTATTTATGGATTTTCTTTCTTTCTGAAATCATTTCCAATTTTGACTATTTTCCAAAATAAATCGGCGTCATGCGGAAATGGGATTTTTTGTTTCTCCTTTACAATGCCTTCCTCATAGATTGAAGAATGTAAAATCGCTAAACTAAAATCGAGCAAATCTAAGGTTCTAAAACTTTGTCTGAATTCTGAACGCAATTCGGCGTTATTTGTAAAACATACATTTCCATTTTCTTCTTCGTTTAAAAATAGTAAACCAAGACGTTTCGAAATTAAATTTATGATTTCAGTATTAACAGTGATTTCTTCTTCAGCTGTTTTTTGAAACAGACTTTCAAGAGTAAAATAGTCTTCACTCCCATTTAAAGCATTTTTTAAAATGAGATTTTCCAATTCGGTTAAATCAAAATTTTTCATTTCGCTTTGTTCTCCGTGCCAATTATTTATTTGATCCAAATATTTCCGAATTATCATAACTCTACCATTTTCATAATCATAAAGTTAGATGATATATTTTCAAAAATAAAATTGACATCAGTAAAATTTTTTCTTTGTAAAAGCGTTATAAAAAATAATCGTAAATCATTTCGCACATTCGTCTTAAAAAATCGACCAAAAGAGAAAAAAAACAGACCATTTACACGTTATGTTACTGATTTAGATATATTTGCAAAACGAATTGAGAATACACGATTAAAATGACCGAGAGAAAAATGACTAACAAAACCAATCTTTTAAACTAATACTTATGCAAAAAAAACTTCTTGTTTTAGTATTATTGATTGTTTTTTCATTTCGTGCTGCTGCCCAAAATGAAACCGTGTACATAACCGACAAAGTAAGCGACAAATATGCTTATGTCGATGTTATTAAAACCTATGAAAAAATCGCTGCAAAAGGCTATAAATCTGTAGACTTATTTCAAAAATTAGGTGACTCCTCTTACCAGCACGATAAACTGGAAAAAGCAGCCGCGTGGTACGATCAATTATTTGCCATGACATATGATTTAGATCCTGTTTACTATTATCGCTACGCAGAATCGCTTAGATTCATTTGTCAAGATGATAAAGCGAATGCCATTATTGCAAGCCTGAATAAAAGATCAAAAATGTTGGTGAAAAAGAAGGTTTGATTTTTTCTTTTTTACAATCATATAAAACAGAAAACCTCTCAACAATGAGAGGTTTTCTGTTTTTCAAAACTTATACTATTTATTTTTACTTCGTTTCTGTAATAACTTTATACAATTCTTGACAATAAGTAAACTTGTCATTTTGATTGTTTCTTTTATTTTCTCGCCCAGTTTCATACACAAAAATTTGAAACCAATTTAATATCCTAAAAGCCATATTCTGTTTTAACCGATTTTGATCGTTTGACTTCATCACATTCAAATCCTTAATTTCAGATTTCCAATACTTAAAATCACTATTGCTTTTTGCCCATTTTAAATCCTGCTCAAAACGAAGCGAAAGTCTTTCTAAAATTTTACTTTCTAAAACCTTTATTTCTTCTGTTATAGATATTTCATCCTTATAGGCTTTAGATTTTTTGATTTCGTCAATTTTAGCTTTTAGAAAATCATCTTCATTTGTATTGAAAAAAGTAATTCCGTTGTCATAAGTATTCACCGAAAATACCATTTCGTTATTTGCCTTTAAACTATCTGCGATTCGCAGATTGGTTTCATAAATTCTTTTGACAATACTATCGTTTTTTGGTCTTATATTTTTTCGATAAGCTTGAATTTCCAACCAATCAAATGCACGAAGCATTTCAGATTGCTTCGGCCACTTATGTTCTTCGTGAGCAATAAAAAGTGTATTTACAATTTTTGCTTTGTCTAGCCAATCCTTATTTTCAACCATTTCCTGATAATTCATATCCCGATCTCCAACCATGCCGATATATGAAAAATTGTTAGACGGCTTTATAAACTTATCCATTCCATTAAAAGAAGCGCCACAAGCAATAACACCTTGAAAAGCACCTGTAGATATCGCAAAAAGGCTAGCCAATCGCGCACCACCCGAAAAACCTGCTATATAAATTTGTGAACTATCAATAGTATATTTTTGCAATACATCATCAAATAATCTATTGGCAATAGTAATATTATCTTGAACTAATCCATTTTTTAAAGTATTAGAGCAAACTAAGATATAATTATATGTTTCTGCAGCGAGAATAAACGGTTCAATCCCTTTTTTCCCTCTCGCAGCAGGATCAAATATAAAAACCATTGCCGATGGCGTTTTAACATCATATTTTTTAGGAAAATAGATTGCATACGATTCTTTTGGAGCAGTTAAAATTTTAACCGAATCAATGATAACTCCCGTTTGTATCAATGGCGCATCCTGGGCGGAGACAAAAACCGTAACAAAAAGAAACAGAATAGTATAGAGTGTGTTTTTCATACTACTAAAATAGAAAAACTTTAAGTCCAAAAGACACAAGATAAGCACAATATTGTCATTTCGACGGAGGAGACCCGAGCGATCGCGAACTGGCGAAGCACTTCGCGAAAAACTCTACAAAGATTGGCGACATCCTGGACGGAGCTACTTAAGGAGATTTCTCCTTACGTCGAAATGACAAATTGGAGAGGATAAACTGTGGGGTCACGAGCGGGACGCTCGCGCTAGTTGGGAGAATTAGGAAGACTCCTGTCATTCCATTCTAAGGTTATAAATTTAGAAGTATACTCTTTCATATCCTCAAAACCATCAAACAAAATGGCCGAACCTTTATCTTTTACAGCTTCTTGCACTATTTTAAAAGTTAATACTGCTCCTTGAGAATCTAATCCTGCTACATCAAATACTATATCTTTTGTTTTTGCAAAAGACTTATATAAGCTCAGTAGCTTTCGCTGTGTTCCACCCAGTTTGTTCATTTTAGTTTTTCTTGTGACATACTTATCTTCAAACAATTTTTCGAGAAAAGGATTCGTAAGATCAGCATCTTTTTTAATATATGTACCAACCTTAGAAGGAAAAAAAACATCCCTAAAGTTCGACTCTCTAAAAAAACCAACAAACGACATTTTTTTGTTTATGATAACATTTTCATGTTTTATAGCGCCACAAAAAATATCTTTAAGATAAATTTCTGTATCATAAAAATGTTTTCCATTGTATAAATACAAAACAATGACTTCTCCTTCATATAAAATAAAAGGTGGTATATAAAAAGTATCCGTTTTAATACCTTTATTTTCTAATACTATTCTCATGACATAAAAAAATCATTTTTCAATTCAAATAATGAAGATATTAATCAAATATAAAATTTTACAATAACAGACAAACAAAAAACCTCTCAAAAATCTTGAGAGGTTTTCCATAAATCTATAAATAAAGAAATTACATATTCCTTCTATACTGCCCACCAACTTCAAACAACGCCGAAGTAATCTGACCTAACGAACAAACTTTTGTAGCTTCCATTAAATAATCGAATAAGTTCTCGTTTTTAATTGCGGCTTCTTGTAACTGGCTTAAATGCTCGTTTACTTTTGCTTCGTGGAAATTATGCAGGTTGTCCAGCATCGTAATCTGGTATTGTTTTTCTTCTTCTGTGGCACGAATTACCTCAGCCGGAATTACCGTTGGCGATCCTTTTGAACTCAGGAACGTATTTACACCCACAATTGGGAAATCTCCGTTGTGTTTTAAGGTTTCGTAATACAAACTTTCTTCCTGAATTTTAGAACGCTGGTACATCGTTTCCATTGCGCCTAGAACGCCTCCTCTTTCTGTAATTCGGTCGAATTCTTGCAAAACGGCTTCTTCAACCAAATCAGTTAATTCTTCGATGATGAAAGAACCTTGAATTGGATTTTCGTTTTTCGCTAAACCTAATTCTTTATTAATAATCAGCTGAATCGCCATTGCACGACGTACCGATTCTTCTGTTGGTGTTGTAATCGCTTCGTCGTAGGCATTCGTGTGCAATGAATTACAGTTGTCGTAAATCGCATACAAAGCTTGCAAAGTCGTCCTAATATCATTGAAATCAATTTCCTGTGCGTGTAACGAACGTCCAGAAGTCTGAATATGGTATTTCAGCATTTGTGCTCTTTCGTTGGCTCCGTATTTCAATTTCATGGCTTTTGCCCAAATCTTACGTGCCACACGTCCAATAACCGAATATTCTGGATCTACTCCGTTCGAGAAGAAGAACGATAAGTTTGGTCCAAAATCGTTGATGTTCATGCCACGGCTCAAATAATATTCCACGTAAGTGAAACCATTTGAAAGCGTAAATGCCAATTGCGTAATTGGATTCGCGCCCGCCTCGGCAATATGATATCCTGAAATCGAAACCGAATAGAAATTACGAACGTTTTTAGTAATAAAATATTCCTGAACGTCTCCCATTAATCGAAGCGCAAATTCAGTTGAGAAAATACAAGTATTCTGCGCCTGATCTTCTTTTAAAATATCGGCCTGAACTGTTCCACGAACTTGAGCTAACGTTTTTACTTTTATTTCGTTATAAACCTCCAAAGGCAAAACCTGATCTCCTGTAACACCCAAAAGCATTAATCCCAAACCGTTGTTTCCTGTCGGAAGTTCGCCTTGGTATTTCGGTCTTTCGATTCCTTTTTCTTTATATAATTTGTTGATTTTTGCTTCAACTTCTTTTTCTAAACCATTTTCTTTAATGTAAATCTCGCATTGCTGATCGATTGCTGCATTCATAAAGAAACCTAAAAGCATTGGCGCAGGTCCGTTGATCGTCATACTTACCGAAGTCAAGGCATGAACCAAATCGAAACCTGAATATAGTTTTTTAGCATCGTCTAAACAGCAGATTGAAACTCCCGCATTTCCGATTTTTCCGTAAATATCTGGACGCAAATCTGGGTCGTTTCCGTACAAAGTCACACTGTCAAAAGCTGTAGAAAGACGTTTTGCAGGCATTCCCGCGCTTACGTAGTGAAAACGTTTATTGGTTCTTTCTGGTCCGCCCTCGCCCGCAAACATTCTCGACGGATCTTCACCTTCACGTTTAAACGGATATAATCCAGAAGCGAAAGGAAATTCTCCAGGAACATTTTCCTGTAAATTCCAACGCAAAATATCGCCCCAACCTTCATATTTAGGTAAAGCAATTTTGGGTATTTGCAAATGCGATAAACTTTCAGAATGTGTCGCGATTTTAATTTCTTTATCACGAACTTTAAAACTGTAAACCGGATTTTTATATTTCGCTACTTTATCAGCCCAATTCAGGATAATTTCCCAATTGTACGGATCTAAATCCATTTTTACTTTATCAAATTGATTTAGTAAAAGGTTTAGGAAGATTCTGTTTTCGTCGTGTTCAACAATTCCGCTTGGTAAAACAGTTGAATCGTCGATTCCTGCTTTTGTAATTTGAGGAATTTTTCCAGAAACCGATTCTATGGTTTTGAAAATTCCGTATAATTTCTGAGCTACTTTTTGCTGTGCAATTGCAGTCTCATCATAATTTCTATTATTCTCAGCGATTTCAGATAAATAACGTGTTCTTCCTGGTGGAATCACGAATATTTTCTCGCTCATTTCTTTAGTGATTTGAAAAGTCGATTTCAAGTCAGAATTCGTTTTTTCTGCCACTTTATCCATGATCGCTTTATACAACGTGTTCATTCCTGGATCGTTGAACTGCGAAGCGATAGTTCCGAAAACTGGCATTTCATCAGGATTTTTATCCCAAAGATTATGGTTGCGCTGGTATTGTTTTTTGACATCGCGAAGAGCATCAAGCGCGCCACGTTTATCAAATTTATTTAAAGCTACTAAATCGGCAAAATCAAGCATGTCGATTTTCTCCAATTGTGTTGCAGCTCCAAATTCTGGTGTCATTACATATAAAGAAACGTCAGAATGATCCATAATTTCGGTATCAGATTGTCCGATTCCTGAAGTTTCTAAAATAATCAAATCGTATTTTGCGGCTTTTAAAACCTGAATTGCTTCGGCTACATATTTAGATAAAGCCAAATTCGACTGACGCGTAGCCAACGAACGCATATAAACTCTCGGATTATTAATTGCATTCATACGGATTCTGTCTCCTAAAAGCGCTCCTCCAGTTTTTCTTTTCGAAGGATCGACAGAAACCAATCCGATTGTTTTTTCTGGGAAATCAATTAAAAAGCGGCGAACCAATTCGTCAACCAAAGAAGATTTTCCTGCTCCACCTGTTCCTGTAATTCCTAAAACTGGAATTTTTGAAGTGGCGTTGCTATCGTGAATTTTATCAAAAACTGGTTTTGCTATTTCTGGGAAATTCTCAGCCGCCGAAATCAAACGCGCAATTGCTGTTGGAACTTTATTTTCGATATGATCGATTTCTCCGTTTAGTTTATCTCCAATTGGAAAATCGGCTCTTTGAACCAAATCATTAATCATTCCTTGAAGTCCTAAAGAACGACCGTCATCTGGAGAATAGATTCTGGTAATACCATATTCGTGCAATTCTGAAATTTCACTTGGAAGAATTACACCACCTCCACCTCCGAAGATTTTAATATGTCCTGCTCCTTTTTCTTTAAGCAAGTCATACATATATTTAAAGTATTCGTTGTGTCCGCCTTGATAAGAAGTCATAGCAATAGCATTCGCGTCTTCTTGAATTGCGGTATTTACCACTTCTTCAACACTTCTATCGTGACCTAAGTGAATTACTTCAACTCCAGTTGCCTGAATAATACGACGCATGATATTGATAGCGGCATCGTGTCCGTCAAAAAGCGAAGCAGCAGTTACAATTCTTACTTTATTTTTAGGAATATATGGTATTTGTTGTTCCATTTTATGAATATGATAATTTTAAGCGACCAATGTACAAAATATTTTAATATTTCATTATCACGATAGCTTTATGTTAACAAAAAAATGAAAATTGTTTTTTTTCGAAAAGGGTAACAATTTTTGAAGCAAATTGATATAAGTTAAAGAAAGCTTAAAGACATGGCAATTTCGCAACATTTTATGAAAATCAAAAAACATGTTTCAAGCTTCGTGATAGTAATTTAGCATTGTAGAAAAGCCCCAAATTTTTACCAAAACTTAGCAAATTAAAAGTAAAACGTAAAAATTTAAAAAAATGAGAACATTACATCCATTCGTCCTAATTTTAGGTTTGAGTTTTTTTGTAACTTCTTTTAACAGAATTGAAAATAATACTATTTCACATAAAAAAACTCCAAACACTCACGCAGTCTCAAAGAATTTAAATAATGAAGACAGCGAAATTTCAAACGACTTCTTTAAAAGATATTCTGATTTGAAAAAATACAAATCTGATGTCATGTCATTGTACAAAAACAGAACTCCAGGAACTATTTGGTATGATGAAAATGAGATCAGCGAATTTGGCTCAGCATTATATGAAAAAGCTAAAAAAACAAACGATTTGGTCATTCCTTATCAAAATGAAATCGATCAATTATTTAGTTCTTCATCAGACAAAAGCACTCTTTCTCAAACCGATGCCGATTTGCTTTTAAGTTCTTTGTATGTTGTTTACACTAAAAAAAATAATGCCGACAAGAAAAAAATTGCATATGATGCGATGCTGAAAGATTTCTTAAATTATAGTACAATTGAAGAAAATAGTACTGTTGATGCCAATGCAAAAGTAGAATTTGACCAATATTACAAATTGCAAGATGTTCTAAAAAAATACAAAAGATTAGAAAAATCAAGCAAATGGAAACCAATTGTTCCAGCGGAAACTCCTTATAAAGATTTGCGTCCGGATGCGGTTTCAAATACAATTGCCCAAGTAAGAACACGTTTATACTTGTTAGGCGATTTAAAACAAGATTCTAAAAGCGATGTTTATGATCGTGAATTGATGGATGCTGTAATGAAGTATAAAGTTCGAAACGGATTCAAACCCAATTATATTTTGAGTGCAGAACACATTAAAGAAATGAATGTACCACTTGAAGATAAAGTAGCGACTTTAAAACTTAATATGGAAAGATGTCGTGAAATTGCGGCACAAATTGCTGCTAGCGATGAATATGTTCTGGTTAACGTTCCTTCTTATGAATTGGTTTATGTAAAAAACGGAAAAGTTCAAATGACTTCGCCAGTATTCGTGGGAGCGCCTTTAACTAAAACCACCATTTTTAATGGAGAAATCGACAGAATTGTTTTTAGTCCGTATTGGACTGTACCACAAAGTATTGTAAACAATGAGTTGAAATCTAAAATGGCTGCAGATCCAAATTATCTTGCCGAAAAAAACATGGAAATGGTAAACGGCCAAGTAAGACAAAAACCAGGACCAGATAACTCATTAGGTTTGGTAAAATTTATGTTCCCAAATCCAGATGATATTTATATGCACGATACGCCTTCAAAAACATTATTTGATTTTGAGCAAAGAACCTTCAGCCACGGTTGCATCAATGTGAAAATGGCAAAAGAATTAGCGGTTGCTATGTTGAAAGATTATCCTGAATGGACTCAAGACAAAATTGATAAAGCTATGGCAGGCAAAACAGAAAACAGTTTCAAACTGTCTAAAAAAGTACCAATTTTCATTACCTATTTCACTTCATTAGTGAATGAAAATGGCGAAATTGGTTTCTTTCCAGATGTTTATGAAAGAGATTCAAATGTAATCCCTTCAGAAAACACTGTCGCAGATAAATAATTTAAATTTTAGAATTAGTTGGGAGAGAATTTACCTAAAACAAAACGGGTAGGTTCTCTCTTTTTTATTTTAAAAAAACTTAAGATGTTAATTTTAAATCTTTTAAAAGCAAAAATACTTTAAAATCTAAAATATTTTTGCAAAATAAAATACCGCTATTTCATAATTTTAAAAATTAAGAAACCATGAAAACAAATAATATTGAAGGATTGACTTTATTTGAGATCAATATTCTAATTCAGCAAGGAGGAAAATTTGTAAAATTCCCTTATTTGTCTGGATTAGTCAAAAAAATCAAAGGTTCTAATATTTACTTCATTCGTCCTGAAGAAAAAACGTTTAAATATGCCTTAAAGCATTTTTTCACAAACATAAATCTAAGTCTGCACACTTTTCCGTATGGTCCGTTTTATATTCTGAAATCACTTTATTTCTTAATACGAGGAGGAAAAGATTATACGCTCACGATGTTGGAAAATCTGAACAGGAAAAATTTTCTTTACAATCCTAATTTGTATGATTTGTATGATCTGCGCAGTCTAGAAGAAGTATGATCAAATTAAATTGAATTTTATTAAGAAATTCCATATTTTAGCTATGCTATAGCTCAATTGCTAAATTTTATATTATGGAAGATTCTAATAAGTTGATTGACAGAAGAAATTGGTGGAGCAAAAACTGGAAATGGTTTGTACCAACAGGCTGTTTAACCCTTGTCATACTTTTTGTTTTATTCTTAGTCGGGATTTTCTATGAAGCCACTTCAATTATTAAAGATTCTGATGCTTACAAAGAATCGATGACATTGGTACAGCATAATGAAATTGTAATCCAAAAACTTGGGGAACCTATAGAGACCGACGGAATGTTTTCTGGAACTGTCAATGCCAGAAATGAAGTCAGAACTTGCGATGTACAAGTACCTATAAAAGGCCCTAAAGGAAAAGGCACTTTGTTTATTGTAGGCGAACGAAGAGGAAAATGGAAATACAGTGAATTGTCTGTTTATATTAAAAACACAGATGAGAAAATTGATTTACTTGAGAAATAATATTTATGCAAAAATATTTTTTTATCCTTTTATTGTTTTCCTTGTTTTCATGCAATAAAATTGAAAACAGCCATTCTTTAAATCAGGAGGATATTGCATTAATAAAAAAACTGAAGCTATTGGATCAAAATGAAACGATCCTCAAGTTTTATAGCGAATATAAAAAGCAAATTGCTGGCAATTTTTTTACAGATAAAAGAGCCGCTTCTTATTGGGTTGACAAACGAGATTCGTCAAAAACCATTATTCAGTTTGCCTATTATTCTGATATAGCTAAAATTGACACTGTTTACTATGCAGGATTAACCTATTGCCCCTATGCGCTTATTACAAAAAAAGACCATACTACCTTTAAAGTTTGTGTGGACGGAAATAAGCAAGAAATAAGATCTTTCTTTGAGGAGTTGTTGCTTCAATGGAAGAAAAATCGTTAAACATGATGTTTTCAAAATTCTCCAAATCTTAAAAACGAAAAACTTATCGTCTAGCCCCGATAGCAGTGAAAATCCTTTTATGCCGGTCCCGATAGCTATCGGGAGGCAAAAGATTGCAACGGATAGCGGGAAAGGTGTTAATTATGAAACAAAATCTTTCTGCTCCTTAAATAAAATTGTGGCGTTGTTTTTGAATAAGTAGTATTTTTGAAACTTAAACAACCCCCAAATAAATGAAAAAGATTTTAGTATTCGCCCTTACATTTTCACTGGTTTCATGCGCCGAAATGCAACAGACTTTAAATCAGTTCCCACAAATATCATCGCAGATTCCGGTTGGAGGTGTTGATATTGCGGCTGGATTGAAAGAAGCGTTAAATAAAGGAATTACGCAACAAGTGAGCAAATTAACCGCTGTTGACGGTTTTTATAAAAATGAAGCTGTAAAGATTTTATTGCCTGAGGAATTACAAAAAGTAGATGCCACGCTAAGAAAAGTGGGGTTGAGTTCTCTTGCTGATGAAGGAATCAAAATGCTGAACCGTGCAGCCGAAGATGCTGTGAAAGAAGCAACGCCTATATTTGTAACAGCAGTTAAAAACATGACGTTCACAGATGCTAAAAATATTTTGCTAGGAAATGATAATGCCGCAACAACCTATTTGCAAGGCAGTACAACAACTGCTTTGTACGGAAAATTTAATCCGGTAATTAAAAATTCGTTTGCAAAAGTTGGAGCTGATCAAGTATGGACAAAAATTATTACGAAATACAACACTATACCGCTTGTGAAAAAAGTAAATCCAGATTTGACTGATTATACAACGAATCAAGCATTGGCAGGTGTTTTTAAAATGATTGCCGTAGAAGAAAAAGAAATCCGAAATAATATCAGTGCAAGAACGACACCTTTATTGAAAAGCGTTTTTGCAATGCAGGACGGAAAATAATTTTTTCAAGGTACAGAGTTACAAAGTGACAAAGATACAAAGCACTCTTTGTCACTTTATACTTTGTCACTTTGTTACTAACCAAAATAAACCAACCAAAATGCAAAAAATTACCATTCTAATTCATTGTAAAGATCAAAAGGGAATTATCGCTGCAGTGACTACTTTTATTGCTAAAGTAGAAGGAAATATTACATACATTGACCAACATGTTGATGTGGAGCAAAATGTATTTTTTATGCGATTGGAATGTGAATTAACCAATCCTAAAATTACTATCGACGCATTTAAAGCTGATTTTAACCAAAGCATTGCGGCAGATTTCAACATGTCATGGGATTTGTACAATCAAGAACAGAAACCAAAAATGGCTTTGTTTGTTTCCAAATACGATCATTGCCTTTTTGATATTTTGGGCCGTTATAGTGCCGATGAATTGAATGTTGAAATTCCGGTAATCATTAGCAATCATAATGATTTGAGAGGCGTTGCAGAACGTTTCAATATTCCTTTCCACTGTGTTCCTTTTACAAAAGACAATAAAGAAGAAGGTGAAGCGAAGCAAATTGAATTATTAAAGCGCTACGAAATCAATTTTATTGTTTTAGCACGCTATATGCAGATTGTGACACCAAAATTAATCAGCCTTTACGAGAATAAAATCATTAATATTCATCATTCGTTTTTACCTGCATTTCCAGGTGCAAAACCGTATCATTCGGCTTTCAAACGCGGTGTGAAAATTATTGGCGCAACGAGCCATTATGTTACAGAGGAATTAGACGAAGGTCCGATTATCGAACAAGATATCGCGAGAGTTTCGCATATTCACTCTGTGGAAGATTTCATCATGAAAGGACGTGATTTAGAAAGAATTGTTTTAGCAAGAGCAATCAAACTTCACGCTGAAAGAAAAACAATGGTTTATAGCAATAAGACGGTGGTTTTTTCTTAAGGGGCGAAGGTTCTAAGATGCTAAGGCTCTAAGTTTTTTTTGCATTGAACATAAATAACAAACCCGATAGATTTTTAAAATCTGTCGGGTTTTCATTTGGAAGTTGGTCCTATTTTGGACCTTTCCTAAAGAGCGCAGCCCCTTAGTATCTTAGCATCTCAGATTCTTATTTAACTAAATCGAATCTATCAGCGTTCATAACTTTTGTCCATACCGTAACGAAATCTTTTACGAATCGTTCTTTTGCATCGTTGCAAGCATAAACTTCAGCAATGGCGCGCAATTCTGAATTTGAACCAAAAATAAGATCAGCACGAGTTGCAGTCCATTTCAATTCACCCGTTTTGCGGTTGTGACCTTCAAAAGTTTCAGCTGTTTCGTCGATTGCTTTCCATACCGTGCCTAAATCTAGCAGATTGATAAAGAAATCATTATTCAATGTTTCTGTATTTTTTGTCAATATACCATGTTTAGAACCGTCGTAATTTGTGTTCAACACTCTTAAACCGCCTAATAAAACAGTCATTTCAGGAGCTGTTAGACCTAGCAATTGGGCTTTATCTACTAAAAGTTCTTCTGTTATTCCAAAAGTTTTATTGCTTTTATAATTTCTGAATCCGTCAGCTTTTGGCTCTAATGCATTAAAAGAATGAACATCCGTTTGTTCTAAAGTAGCGTCACCTCTACCAGGTGTAAAAGGAGCTTCAATATTTAATCCCGCGTTTTTAGCTGCTTTTTCAATTCCAACAGATCCTCCTAAAACGATCAAATCTGCAATAGAAACTACTTTGCCAGTAGCAGTAAATTCATTTTGTATTTTTTCATACGTTGCCAATACATTTTTTAATTGTGTAGGCGAATTGGCTTCCCAACTGATTTGAGGTTCAAAACGAATACGAGCACCATTAGCGCCTCCACGTTTATCTGAACCACGGAAAGTCGATGCCGAAGCCCATGCAGTCGATACCAATTGTGAAATCGAAAGACCGCTAGCTAGAATTTTTTCTTTTAAAAGAGCAATATCGGTATGATTTAATTCGTTTTTGGCTGCAGGAATCGGGTCTTGCCAAATCAAGATCTCAGTAGGAACTTCTGGTCCTAAATAACGACTGATTGGCCCCATATCTCTATGTGTCAGTTTGTACCAAGCTCTTGCAAAAGCATCAGCAAACTTGTCGAAATTTTGCATGTAATCTCTTGAAATCTTTTCGTAAGCAGGATCCATTTTCATGGCCATATCTGCCGTCGTCATCATTGGCGCATGTCTTTTTGTTGGATCATGAGCATCTTCTACAGTTGTCGCAGCGCTTTCGTCTGTTGGTGTCCATTGATGTGCACCTGCAGGACTTTTAGTCAATTTCCAATCGTATTTAAACAAGGTTTCAAAATAACCATTGTCCCAAGTTGTCGGATTTGGCTTCCACGCACCTTCAATACCACTTGTAATAGCGTCTCCACCTACTCCAGTTCCGTGTGTACTTTTCCAGCCAAGCCCCATTTGTTCAATGCTTGCACCTTCTGGCTCCGCTCCTACTAATGATGCATCTCCAGCTCCATGCGCTTTTCCGAAAGTATGTCCACCTGCTGTTAAGGCAACCGTTTCTTCATCGTTCATTGCCATACGAGCAAAAGTTTCTCTAATATCTCGACCAGAACCTAGTGGGTCCGGATTTCCATCTGGGCCTTCTGGGTTTACATATATTAATCCCATTTGCACGGCAGCAAGAGGATTCTCTAAATCTCTCTCGCCAGAGTATCTACTATTAGGTTTGTCACTGGTAGCTAACCATTCTTTTTCATTACCCCAGTTTACATCTTGTTCTGGTTCCCAAACATCTTCTCTACCTCCGGCAAATCCAAAAGTTTTGAATCCCATCGATTCTAAAGCGCAGTTTCCTGTCAAAATCATTAAATCGGCCCACGAAATTTTATTTCCATATTTTTGTTTGATAGGCCAAAGCAAAAAACGAGCTTTATCTAAATTTCCATTATCCGGCCAGCTGTTAAGTGGCGCAAAACGTTGGTTCCCAGAACTGGCGCCTCCACGTCCGTCTGAAATACGATACGTTCCCGCACTATGCCATGCCATACGAATGAACAAAGGACCATAATGGCCATAATCTGCAGGCCACCAATCTTGAGAATCTGTCATTAATGCAAAAAGATCTTTTTTGACTTCATTCAAATCCAAACTCTTGAACGCAGCGGCATAATCAAAACCTTTTTCCATAGGATCTGACAAACTAGAATGCTGACGCAAAATGTTTAGATTTAACCGATTTGGCCACCAATCTTTATTAGTGGTTCCTGCCCCTTTTGTTTCTTTCATTTGTCCATTATGAAACGGACATTTGCTTTCATTTGATTCGCTCATTTCTTCTATTTTTTTAGATTGCTGTTAATGATTTTTATCGAAATGCTAATTTTTTCAAAAAGCACATATCACTGATATTTAACGCTTTATCAAATATACAAACTTATCGTTAGCATATTCATAAACAAAATTGATTGTTATTATATTTTAATAGCCAAAAATTATTTAACGCTGCAGAAAGCTCAGAAAAGCGATTTTACAAATCTTAACTTATGGTCAACAAAGTAATAACAAAACCTTAACAGCAAAAGATTGATATATGTCGGACATTTGTAATGTAATAAACTGGTTATTTATTATTTTGGTTTTGGTTAGTTAAATGATGCCGGCGTCTTCGAGACGCCGGCATTCTTTTTTTATAAATTCCAATAAAAAAATTCCAAATTCAAAATCCCTCTTAAAGTGATTTAACCGCAAAGTACGCTAAGATTTTTGTCAAGTATTGTGAAATATAAACGCAAAGTTCGCAAAGCTTTGTGTAAAAAAACTTTGCGAACTTTGCGTAAAACTTTGCGTGCTTTGCGGTTAAACTTAAATTGGAATTTGGATTTTTAAAAAATTGGATTTTTTTAAACAAGACATTAACTTATCTCCAACAAAGTAATAACAGGATCTTAACAGCATACGATTGATATATGTCGGATCTTTGTAATGTAATAAACTGGTTATTTATTATTTTGGTTTTGGTTAGTTAAATAATGCCGGCGTCTTCGAGATGTCGGCATTCTTTTTTGGTATAAATTCCAATAAAAAAAATCCAAATTCCAAATTCTCTTTGAACATAATTTAACCGCAATCCCGATAGCTATCGGGATTGCGGTTAAGCTTAAATTGGAATTTGGAATTTCAATATTGGAATTTTCTTTTTTTAATTCTTCAACCTTTCATGAAGTAATTTAAAATATGGGAAAGCTTTTAACAATCGGCTTCCATGCCAAGAGAACATTTCTCCATCAACGAAAATGGTTTTAGCGTGATGCGTAAATCTTCCTATTTCGAAAGCATCTTCTTCTTTAAAAGGATAAGGTTCTGAAGAAAGAAAAACAATATCCGGATCGCCTTCTAAACGCATTTTCTTTAATTCAATTTCAGGATAACGCCCTTTATCTTCGTATATATTTTTAAAATGATTCAGTTTTAATAACTCGTTTATATAGGTATCATTTCCAGCAACCATGTATGGATTCTTCCAAATAAAATATGCTGCTTTTTTTTCTTCTATATTCTGAATGTATTTTTTAAAATCGCTCAAGGCGAAAGCTAATTTATCATTCCACTTTTGAGCTTCGGTTCTGCAATTGAATAATTGCCCGAAATCTGAAATCATTTGGAAATTATCTTCAATCGAAACAATATTCGTTACCCAAACCGGACAAATGGTGCTCAATTGCTCTACAATTTCTAGTGTGTTTTCTTCTTTATTACAAATGATAATATCTGGTTGCAATAATTTGATTTTTTCGAAATGTATTTTCTTGGTACCGCCAACACTCTTTTTGGTAGATTTAAAATGAAACGGATGCACACAAAACTTAGTAATTCCGATGATTTTTTCTTCTAAACCTAAATCATATAATAATTCGGTTTGCGAAGGAACAAGGGAGATTATTCGTTTTGGAGCATTTTCAAAAGAATGAACGGTTCCTATTTGATCTGTAAATTGTTTCATTATTTTTTTGTTTACTTCGTCTGTTCGGCTTTCAGCCTCGGGTCAGGTTTAAAGTTTCAAGTTTGTTGGGATGTATTTAACCGCAAAGTTCGCAAGGATTTCGCAGGGTTCGCAAAGAAAAATAACTTTGCGTTCATAGCGTAAACCTTTGCGAACTTTGCGGTTAAAATATGTTCAAAGTAAAAGCAACTTGAAACTTTAAATCTGAAACTTTAAACTAATAATTTCTTCCATTTCTTTCTGAACTTTCAAAGCTTCTTCTCTTGCTTTTTCGGCAAAATCAGTTCCTTTTGAAGCATATATAATGGCTCTTGCCGAGTTTACCAACAATCCTATTTTATCATTCATTCCGTATTTACAAACTTCAGACAAACTTCCGCCTTGAGCGCCAATACCTGGAACTAACAAGAAACTGTCTGGAACAATTTTTCTGATTTCGGTAAAATATTCTGCTTTTGTTGCACCAACAACGTACATCAAGTTTTCGCTGTTTTTCCAAGTTTTAGAAGTTTCCAAAACTTGTTTATACAATTCTTTTCCATTAGTATTTAATGTCTGAAAATCAAACGCACCTTCGTTTGACGTTAAAGCCAACATTATTGTGTGTTTGTTTTCGAAGGCAAGAAAAGGCTCAACCGAATCTTTTCCCATATATGGAGCAACTGTTACGCTGTCAAAATTCAAATCCTCAAAAAATGCTTTTGCATACATACTTGAAGTATTCCCAATGTCTCCACGTTTTGCATCTGCAATAGTGAAAACGTCCGGATAATTTTCGTTGATGTAATTAATTGTTTTTTGCAAAGACATCCAGCCTTTAATTCCGTATGCCTCAAAAAATGCTGTGTTTGGTTTGTATCCAACTGTCAAATCATGCGTTGCATCAATTATCGCTTTATTAAATTCGAAAATAGGATCTTCGGTTTCTAATAAATGTTGTGGCATTTTATCCAAATCAGGATCTAAGCCAACGCATAGAAATGATTTTTTTTGAAGAATTTGTTCGTGAAGCTGTTGTGTTGTCATAGTGTGTTTTAATAGTGCGGCAAAATTACAAATTATAATTGTGAATTGTAAGTTGTGAATTGTGAATTGTCAGCATGACGCAAAAGGCATCTTCACTCATGTGATCAATTATCTAATTTTCTAATTGCCCCATTCTCTAATTGACATTGAATTCCTGTAACAACTCTTCAAAATTATGTAAGAAAAAACCATCTCCTCTTCTCTAATTTTGAAAATGAACCTTAAATCAGACCGTTATGAGCCCAAATATTGGAATTTCAGCATCACATTTAAAAAAGAGCACAAATATATTAGCCACGATTTTATCAAACGAAATGACGCTTTATGTCAAAACTCGAAAATTCCATTGGAATATTTCAGGAAACAGTTTTATGGAATTGCACAAATTGTTTGAAGAACAATATAGAATTCTAGAAGCACAAATTGACGAGGTCGCTGAGCGCATCAGTCAATTGGGCGAAAAAACTATTGGAACTATGAAAGAGTTTATCGAAAATTCGACTTTGAAAGAATCTCCAAAAGAATATGCTTCACAAAAACATATGCTGGAAGAGCTTCTTGAAAATCACGAACAATTAGTAAGCGAATTAAGAGATTATATACCGGTTTTTGAAAACGAAGCAAAAGACGCGGGATCAGCCGATTTTGTAACTGGATTGCTTCAGGAACATGAAAAAATGGCTTGGGTATTGCGCCGTTATCAAGCTTAAAATCGAACAGAAGTGCAAATTATGCAACAATATTCAAAATAAATGTAACAGTTTCCATCTTTAAAAATTGGAACTTTACATTGTAATTAATTTTCAAACAAAACAGTTATGAATACGACCGAAATAAAAGGAAACTGGAATGAGTTGAAAGGGAAATTAAAACAAAAATATGCTGAACTAACAGATGATGATTTAATGTTTGCTGAAGGTAAAGAAGACGAGATGTACGGAAGACTGCAGCAAAAATTGGGTAAAACCAAAGAAGAATTTCATCAAATGCTTTCAGATTTGTAAAAAGAACTTGAACTCAATTCAGGGAAATACCGTCTAGTAATACAAATATTAGGCGGTATTTTTTTGAAAATTCTATTTCTTTTTTATCTGTTTCAACATTCTTATCAAGGATTAAACATTAACGCCAAAAATAAATTAAGTATCTTTAACCAAATTTTTATAAAATGAAACTATTTATAAAGTTCGACATTAATACCATTTGTTCTCTTTATCTTAAACATAATCTTGACCAGCAAAATATCAATTTTACGAGTTTAGGATTTGGTGAGATTGAGATTGCCGACAATCTTGATGCTGATGCACTCGAAACTTTAAAAAATAATTTGAGCCCTTGCGGTTTTGAGATTGTAGAAAATCAAAAAAGCGTTTTGGTGCAAAAAATCAAAGATGCCATAATCGAGCTGGTTTTTATGGAAGACAGCAACAATTACAAAAGTTCTGTTTTTCTGGCTGAAAAACTAAACCACAGTTACGGCTACTTATCTAATGTTTTTTCAGAAGTCACTTATTCTTCTATCGAAAATTTCATCATTTTACAAAAAATTGAAAGAGCTAAACAATTGATTATCATTAATGAAATGAGTCTCACTGAAATTGCTTTTTTACTTAACTATTCAAGTGTAGCGCATTTGAGTACACAGTTTAAAAACACAACCGGAATTACGCCATCGGCGTTTCAGAGAATTATCAAGAAGCGAAGAGAAAATTTAAAATAAAAACCCAAATACCACACTAAAATGCAAAAAAACGCATTATATATTTTATTGGCTGATGATGATGAAGATGATCGTCTTTTTTTTAAGGATGCATTTGAAGAAATAAAAATTCAGACCAACGTAGATTTTGTTCACGACGGAATGCAATTGATGGATCATTTAAATGATCCTGAAAACAAACTTCCTGATATTTTATTTCTGGATTTGAACATGCCGAAAAAAACGGGAAAAGAATGTTTGATTGAAATAAAAAAATCTGAACGTCTCAAAAATATTATCATTGCCATCTACTCCACTTCATCATCTGAAGAAGATATTGAAGATACATTTATTCAAGGTGCCAATATTTACATTAAAAAGCCAAGTGATTTTAATACACTCAAAAAAATAATTAATGAAGTCGTGACCGTAAACTGGCACTATCATACCTCAGGGTTAAACCGTGATAATTTCCTGCTCCGACTAAAATAGAATAAGCTTGCCAAATGAAGTGGATACCAAATTTTAATTCTTCAAACTCTTTGAGAGTTATTTTTGTAATCGCAGTTTTCATTCTGTTATTTCTTTCTTCAATCGCTTACAAACATAACCAGGACTTGAATGAATCAAGCAAACTGGTTATGCACACTTACGAAATAAACATTCAATTAGAGCGATTAATGTCGGCTATAAAAGATGCTGAAACGGGCCAGCGCGGTTACATCATAACACGCAATGGCCGTTTCTTGGCTCCTTATCTTTATTCCCGCGATAAAGTAAATGCTTCTTTTGTAACGCTAAAAAAACTTACTGCTGATAATCCTGTTCAGCAACAAAATCTCGAAAATTTATTCAAGCTTATTATTCAGCGATTTGTTTCTTTTGAAAATTGCTTAAAATACAGCGATCCAAAAACGTACGACAAAAGAAAGCTCGACAATCATATGTTTGGTGGTCGAATTTTAATGGAAAACATTCGTTTTCAAGTAGATAAAATGAATGATATTGAGAAAAAATATTTGGAAAACCGACTTAAAATTTACGACCAAGAAATCTCTTTAAGTCCGATTTTCTCGATTTCGTTATTCTTAACTGCACTTACTTTTATTTTATTGGCTTACAGACAAATCAGCCGCGATTTTGAACGATTGAAAGTCTTCAATAAAAAGCTTTTAATTTCAAGCGGCTTAATGGCCGAGTCAGAAGCCATTGGTAAATTCAGCACTTGGCAATGGGATTTGGATTCGAATAAAATAGATTATTCAGACAATCAATTTAGATTATTGGGCGTTGAACCCGATTCTTTTGTGCCTGAAAAAGAAACTTTTCTTGAATTTGTGCATCCAGAAGACAAAGATGCCGTGGCCGCTTCAATGGAACGAATTATTGAAAAACGAAATCTTCCGTTCATCTACTATAAAATTGTTCGTCCAGATCATGAAATACGTTATTTTAAATCAACTGGAAAATTATTAACCGATCAGCAAGGAAGCAAAATTTTATTGGGAATTAATTTTGACATTACAGATGAACACCTTTTAAATATTGAACTTCAAGAACGAAACCGTGAATTGGAAAAAAGCAATAAAGAGCTGGCTTCTTTCAATCATGTGGCAAGTCATGATTTACAGGAGCCGCTTCGAAAAATTCAGACTTTTATTTCAAGAGTTTCAGATGCAGACAAAGCGGTTATGTCTGACAGCGCACGCGAATACCTTTCTAAAATTGAAAGTTCGGCAAAAAGAATGCGCGTTTTGATTGATGATTTATTGTTGTTTTCAAGAACCAATACCACTAAAAAAGAGTTCATAAAATCGAATTTAAATGAATTGCTGAAAAATGCAGAATCTGAATTGACAGAAATCATTCATGAGAAAAAAGCCGTTATTACAGCTTCAAAATTGCCAAAACTAGAAGTGATTCCGTATCAAATCGAACAGCTTTTCATCAACTTGATTGGAAATTCTTTAAAATACAGCCAGCCAGATCGAACTCCGGAAATTGATATTGAATGTACCAAAGTGCTTTCTGCAGATTATCCTGATTTATTGGAACAAACGACAAAGAAATTCCACAAAATAACTTTTTCAGATAACGGAATGGGATTTGATCCGCAGTTTAAAGAAACTATTTTTATTCTTTTCCAGCGTCTGCATTCTAAAACTGATTATCCTGGAACCGGAATTGGATTAGCCATCTGCAAAAAAATTGTCGAAAACCACAAAGGTTATATTTTGGCTGACAGTGCTCCTGGAAAAGGCTCTGTCTTTACCGTTTTTCTTCCAGATTAAAAATTACAACACATACATAGAATTTTTCATCCTCTTTTAAAGGTAATTGAAAAAGCCAGCTTTCACACATAGAAACTATGTTTATTATTCTAAAAGTGAAACGCCTTTTCAATTTTTAAAAACTATGTTTCTATGTGTTGAGAATAATTTCACTCAATTATAAATTCTTACAAAGAGCGTTTACAGCAAATCAATAATTTAAGCTGTAAACGCTCTTTTTTTTATATTAAAAATCGCCTTAGCACCTTTGTATAAACAGATTATGGGAATTATATAACGTTTCTTTTTTATGCTGTAAGACAAAACTTCTTATTCGTTAGCACCTTTGTAATGTAATACTTTATGAAGTAATAATGAAAGCAAAGCCCGTAATAAAAGCAGCTATTTTTAAAGTCGTTTTCTTATTGACACTATTATTTTTTTCAGCATGCGGAAAGAAAGAACATCAAAAAGCAAACGTTTTTAAAAATGAAACTTTTAGCCAAAACAACAAACAGCAAAACGATCAGGATTTAGCAGAAACATCCTTTTTTATTGCAGCGGCAAATGTAAGCAATGCTCTTATTTCAAAAAGTCAATTTGCACAAAAACGTTTAGAAAATCCTATACAAGATTTGAGCAAAAAAATTGAAGACAATCAAAATCAATTGCTTCAAAAAATATCAGAAATGGCAAACAAAAAACTAGTCATTATTACAGACATTAATGTGAGCCACAAAAGAGATTTGTTTGAGCTGATTGATACAAATGAAAACACTTTTGATAGAATTTATCTGAATTCGATTTCGGAATCATTATCAGAACAAATCAAATTGTTTGAAAAGATTTCAACCGAAACAAATGATGAAACTATTTTAAAATTAGTGCTTCAATATTTGCCAGAACAGTATCAGCTTTTAAGAGAAACAGAAAAACTAAAAACAGAATTTATTTAAACGCCTTAAAATCTATTATTAACTAAATTATTTATTATGAAAATGCAAATCAAATTTTTATGCGCCTTAACCCTATTTTTATCAGCTTCATTTGGAGTGCTTCAAGCTCAAAATGATGAAAATGTAACCACCGAGTTTGGTGTAAAAGGAGGATTCAATATGTCAAATTTATATAACAATAATGCTGACGACGAAAATATATTATACGGATTTAATGCGGGGGTTTACGCCACATTGCCAATTTCAGATTTTATCGCAATCCAGCCTGAAATCTTATATACTACAAAAGGTGCCAAATTAGAATACAACAATGCCTTTGTAAGCGGAAACGGAAAATTTAAACTGGATTACATTGAAGTGCCTTTGTTAGTGCGAGTAAACATTACCAAAAACTTTAATATTCATGCCGGAGGATATGCATCGTATCTAGTGGGCTCTAAAGTTTCTGGCGACGGTGATTTCAACTTTGATGAAGAAATCGACACCAATGATTTAAACCGATTTGATGCTGGTTTATCTGCCGGTGTTGGAGTTGACTTTAGTCCGATAAGTATTGGTTTACGATACAACTACGGATTAACAACGATAGGAAAAGAAAGAACAATCGCAGGAACTACTTATACAGTTCCAGATGCAAAAAACAGCAATTTGTCTTTATACCTATCGTATAAATTGAACTAGAAAAACATTTTAATTAACCTCTAAATAGAAATACCATGTCAAATTTATTATACACAATAGCAGTTATACTGGTTATTCTTTGGGCTCTTGGATTCTTTGTTTACAGTTTCGGAAGCATTATTCACATTTTATTGGTAATTGCCATTGTTGCTGTATTGCTTAGACTTATAAAAGGCAGGGAAATTTAAAACAAATCACATTTAAACAATTATATATTAATCATTAAAATCAAATATTATGAAAGCGAGTAACACCATTTTAGGAATTGTTGGAGCTGCAGCCGCAGGAGCATTATTAGGAGTATTGTTTGCACCAGACAAAGGGTCTGAAACAAGAAAAAAAATCAAAGATAAATCGAAAGATTACGGAGATAACATGAAAGCGAAGTTTGACGGAATTGTAAACACAATCAAATCAAACGGAAAAGAAATGATGGATGAAGGAAAATCTAAATTTAACCAAGTTAAAGACGATTTTAATTCAATTAAAGACGAGGCAAAAACTGTAAAATCGAACTATTAATCTAAAGTGCGATTTTTAAACCCTAAATACCTTATATCATGGAACCAAATGCAACAACAAACGAGAATTTAAATCTTTATGAAAAAGCAGAAAACTATGCTAAAACAAGTTTAGAGTTATTAAAACTCAAAACAGTATGTTCTGTCGCAGATGTAGTATCAACTTTAACATCAAAGATAGCAGTCGGTATTGTTGTTGCATTTTTTACCCTGTTCCTAAATATTGGGATTAGTTTATGGGTTGGAAAAGAACTTGGCGAGTATTACTATGGATTTTTTATCATGGCGCTATTTTATTTAATTGTTGCCATCGTGATTCACAAAACGCATCATTCGCTGATAAAAACGCCAATTGGAAATACCATCATTTCAAGTATTTTAAAAGAGAAACAAAACTGATTTAGAACTTATTAATAACTAAAAAAGACTGTTATGGAGCCTATTTACACTATTGATCAGTTGAATCAGAGAATAAAGCTATTAGAAGATCGTCAGGACGCCGAATGGTGTTCTATAAAAGATGAAATCGACGACATCAAAGAGAACTTAAAACCACTAAACTTGATTCGCAATACGGTCGAAGAAATCAACGAAACAGTTGGTTTCAAAAGCCATCTTGCACAATCGGCAATCAGCATCGGAATTGGATATTTAGCCAAAAGATTTATTGTCGGCAAAAGCGATTCAATGTTTAAAGGAATTTTGGGCTCGATCGTTCAATTGGTTATCACCAATTTGGTTTCAAAACCTCATCAAGAATCTTCAGATGAAACTTCACCAGAAGAATCATCACAATATGAACCATCATAAGAGTAATTTGTCAAACTTAAATTTAATATTATGGAAAAGTTTAGCGAAATAATAATAAAAAACGGTGTCTACATGTACTCTAACCTATATAAATGTCTCGAATACACAAGAGTATTTCTCGGTATCTAACACGCTTATACGTTTTTTCTAATGGAATAATTTCTTTTAAATCAAACGATTAAACGGTTAATACACACTATATTTTTTGAAAGATGCTAAGTCTCTGAGTTTCTAAGATGCTAAGTTCTTAGAAACCGGAATGCTAAGCATAGAAAAAGGCCGAACTAAAAGTTCGGCCTTTTTTTTTTTAGGGACTAAGGCTCTAAGATACTAAGGTGCTAAGATTAAAAAAGCCGAACAAAGTTCGGCTTAAAAATTATTCAAAGCTAAGAGAAAAAACTTAGAGCCTTAGCAACTTAGAACCTTAGCACCTTTAATTGTAATTTTGATAAATCGGCAACTTCAAACCAACGTACAAATTACACGCTTTTGAAGTATTCGAAAACAAATTTGAAATCAGCGAACCAGAACCCACAAACAATGGGCCGGCTCTAAAACCAGTTCCGATTTGCGTACCGCTGTATTCCATATACGTTACAGGAATGTAAAAACTGAATTGTCTAGTTTCATATCGAGGCGTGAATGTAACCGAATTCGGAAGTGCCGTTCCGTTTATTTTTTTGGCATCAACCAAGCTGAAATCACCGCTTAAATTCAAGTAGAATTTATTGTCGATATTCCAATCAAAATTCGTGTGAAGTGCTGTTGGCAAATTAGCCTTTACACCCGTTTTAGAGGAAACTTTTGTATAATGTGTGTCAAAGAATTCGAAAATACTTTCTGCATTGTCGATATCGGCTTGAGATACTCTTCCAGCCAAGTTATACGTATTCTCAACAATATTTTTATAATTGATTTTTCCGATATCCGTTACCGATGCCGCCACTTTGAATTTGTAGCGATTCCCGATACAAGTATGGCAGTTCGTGCGATATTCATAAGTAAAACCCAAATCAAGTCCTACTCCTGCCGATGAACCATCAAATTTAGGATCATTTCCGTTTTGGTAATCGTAACTTGCAGCGGTTTTTAAAGTTCCTGTTGACAAATATTGGCTTTGCTCTGGATTGGCATTGTTTTTAGTAAAAGCCACGCTTAAATCATTTCCGTTGATGTAGCCGTTAACGCCCGCCATTAAATACTTAACAGTAAGTCCGCCTTTTATGAAATGATCGTCATGATCCATTAAAACAGTTGCGTAACTTGCTCCAATTTCAGCCCAAGAATTCGTCACACTATTTGGACTTCCGCCTTGAATCATAAAACTGTTTGAAACATCAAGATCTTTATTTAGCTCGTCAATCAATTGTCCATTGACATCCACAAGACTTGTCACGCTTCGCACACGCGAATAAAGCGCAATACTATGTACAGGCGTAATATTCAGCGTAAACGACGGCCCCATAATATCGAGATTCAAATTACCGCGATTGTTTGATTTGATGTTTTTGCTAGCATCAGCTTGCAGATCGTAATTGCCGTCTAGAACCTCAGCAAAATTAACGCCGTACAAATCATTTTGCCCTGTTGCACTTGCCGAAAAAATAGTAACATCCGACTTGTATTTCGAATCCACAATCACCGACGGATTAAATAAAACACCTTGAATCCCGGCATAATTATCATCTCTAAATCCAAAATACGATTGCGATCGCGCATAAAAAAAGCTTCCAAAGAAGCAAAATAAAAGTAAAGTTCTCTTCATAGATTATTTTTAGACTGGTTAGGTTGGCTTGCCTTTAGAATTGTTTAATAAAGGCATGCAAATATGAAACAAAAAAAGCCAAAAAAAAACTTAACGAATTATGAATTCGTTAAGTTTTTTTTTGAGGCTCTAAGATGCTAAGATACTAAGATTCTAAGGTTTACAAACAATCTTAATAATCTTACTTTCTCACTATTAGCTATACAACTTCTCTTAAATTTAAGCTCTGAAAATCAAAAAAATTAAGCCCTTTCATACAATAAAAAAGGTTCTAAGATGCTAAGGCACTAAGATCCTAAGGTTTATAAACAATCTTATTAATCTTACTTTGTCCTTATTGTCAAAATTAAGCGCTTTCATGCAATAAAAAAAGCCGAACAAAGTTCGGCTTAATAGTATAAGTTCTAAGAAAAAAACTTAGAACCTCAGCATCTTAGTAACTTAGCACCTTAAAAGTTTACGTTTAGTAAACTTCAGAAGCTTCTTTCAATTTCTCCATATTATTCACCAACTGAAGCTCGGCAACGATTTTCTGGATATCACCATTCATGATGTTTCCTAGATCGTAAAGTGTCAAACCAACTCTATGATCAGTTACACGACCTTGAGCGTAATTGTATGTACGGATTTTTGCCGAACGGTCTCCAGAACTTACCTGAGAACTACGTTTTTTAGCATCTTCCTCTTGCTTTTTAGCCAATTCCATTTCGTATAAACGAGAACGTAATACCATCAAAGCTTTATCTTTATTTTTGTGTTGAGATTTCTCATCCTGACATTGCGCTACCAATCCGGTTGGAATGTGCGTCAAACGTACAGCCGATTTCGTTGTATTTACCGACTGTCCTCCAGGTCCTGATGAACAGAAGAAATCGACACGAACATCGTTCATATCCACTTGTACATCAAATTCTTCCGCTTCTGGTAAAACCATAACCGTTGCCGCCGATGTATGCACACGACCTTGAGTTTCTGTTTGAGGAACACGTTGCACACGGTGAACACCCGCTTCAAACTTCAAAGTTCCGTAAACGTCTTCTCCAGTAACTTCAAAAATAACCTCTTTGAAACCACCAGAAGTACCTTCGTTCATATCAACAACAGAAGTTCTCCACCCCATGCTTTCGCAATATTTAGTGTACATTCTGAATAAGTCACCTGCAAAAATACTCGCTTCATCACCACCCGTACCCGCGCGGATCTCCACCATTACGTTTTTAGCATCTTCAGGATCTTTCGGAATCAACATAAATTTGATTTCATCCTCCAATTCTGGCAAACGCTCTTTTGCTTCGTCCAACTGCATTTTAGCCATTTCTACCATTTCAGCATCACTACCATCAGCAATGATTTCGTTAGCCTCATCGATATTTGCCAAAACTATAATGTATTCTTCTCTCTTTTCAACCAAAGCCTTAATACTTTTATATTCTTGGTTGAGTAGCTTATAACGTTTTTGATCTGAAATGACATCCGGCTGAATAATCAAATCCGAAATCTCATCAAAACGCTGCTTTACATATTGAAGTCTATCTAACATTTTCTTTTTCCTTTATTTTGGACTGCAAAATTACAAAATATTTGTGGAAAATTCTAGTGGTTATTTTTTGGGGAATTTGAATAGAATTTTTAGTGGAATTAGGATACTTATTTGGAGCTATTTCCTGTCCCGATAGCTATCGGGACTGATATCTTTTTAGGCAGAAAATCTACGGTTTTAATTTAGAAGTTTTTGGTTGCCTAAAAAGGATGCCGCTTCTATCAGGGCTACGGGCAATTGGTTTCAAAAGAGTTTTTACGGATTTCCGTAATGAATTTAAATCTTAAGTTATTAGTTTTGAAAACCATACTAACTAACAACCATAACTTTGAAAAATGAAAAAACTATTTACCATATTCTTATTGCTCTTTGCAATAACACAAAATTATTGTCAACCACCTAACAAGTCTGAAGCACGCAAATTTATTGAGAACGCAGAAATCACTCAAATAAATAAAGATTGGACTGTAACAGCCGAATTTAAATCTGGAGTTGGTGAAATACTATCTTTCTTTCCTATTGAAATAATTAATTTAAAATCCAACAATAAAATAAAAGCATTGCAAATGGATTATGGAAGAAGTGGTTATACTTCTTTCAGATCTTCGTGGATTGATTTAGATGAAATCGATGAATTTATATTATTCATAGAACAATTTGTTATTCCAAATCTTAAAGACAAAACCGAAAAAAAACAATCAACAACATACATCTTTAATTCAAAGGAAATAGTGTTCCGTTTTAATATTGAAAACACGACTCGAAGAATCTCAATATATTGTAAAGATAATGGCATTGTTGATTACAATCAATATTTCTGGACAGAAACGCAAATAGGTAAAATTCCAGATTTGCTTACAATGTTGAAACAAATTAAATAATTTAGAATTAAACAAAAAATGAAAAAAAACAAATACTTAATCCTAATTACACTTTTCACAATAAATCTTGTGATTGGCCAAAATTACCCGAAAATAAATGTAAAAATATTTAGTCCAAAAAATAATTCTTATAGTATTTCTTACCCGGAAAATTATATCACTGAAGAGAATGAGGAAGGCGTAGTTTCTATTTTCAACAAAAGTAAAGACGGAAACGAAAAAGAAGAAAACAATATTACCATTAGCAATTATTTAGTTGACAAAAATTTTACGCCTGAGGAAACTATTGCTTTGATGAAAAATTATTTTAAAGGATATTTCTCAATTGACTTAGTGGATAAAGATTTTAGATTATACAAATCAAAATATGACAATCTTTTAGAATGTGACATAAAAGAAAGTGATAACTATTGGAAATGGTGGGCCATTACCTTAAAAAACAAAATATTTATCATTTCCCTTAATAAAAAAACAGAAATTACTGGCGAAAATATTGCATTATTAAGACATATGATTGACACTTTGATTATTAATTAATATTCAGGCACTATACAGAACAGCTAATACAAAGGATTAGGGTGATTGGCCTAGTGAAAAGATGTTTTTGCATTTACATAATTTTGCAAATCCGAAGAATGGGCTTAATTTAGTCCCAAACCCGCTGCAGTACCAGAACGTTACCGGCAAGCTCACAACAACTATGAAAAACATTATCGTATTTTATATATTATCTGTAATTATGATTTCATGTTGCTCGCAAGAAGATAAAATAGAAATCTATTTACTGAAATCACGAGTAAAAAATAGCCAAGGAATTCCATTAAAAGATGTAAAAAATGTCGAATGGGAAATCGATACGGCAAATTTTAAATATGTAACCTGCGACACAATCAACAAAAAATTTATTTACAGTGGCGAATTTGACATTTCAAAAAGTATTTTAGAGAATAAACCTTTCATTGAAGACAGTGAAATTGAGTATTTGGATTTAAAAAGAAATATAATTGCATTTAAAAAATCGGTAGGAAAAAAAATCGGATCATTGAAAGGTAAGATGTTAGAAGGTCATCAATTCGTAATTACGGAAAATGGAGTTCCAATATTTGGCGGTTATTTTTGGAGTATCTATTCATCTTTTAAAAGTAATTGGAATACAATTTTCCATACCCACCAAATCTTAAATCACAAACCAAAAGAAGACACTGCATACTCAATTCTAAAAGGAAATGGGATGAATATACTAGATACCAAAATTAATTTTAATAAGTATCCAAAGTTGATTGATGCTTTGAGAAAAAACTAACAGAATAAAAGAATAAAGCCTGCCGGTAACAGGCGCTTGTACGAGATTGGGGTTTTAGTGGAATTAACGTAATCAAAAACATTTACGTAAAAAAGAAAATACTCTTCTCCGATTTCCCCAACCCCGCCAAGCGCCAGAACGTTAGCAGGCATTTTACAGCAGAAACTAAAAACTACTAAAACCAAATGAAAAAAGGAATTGTTATTCTAGCCTTATTGCTTAGTCTAAAATCTATTTCCCAACAGAAAAATGACATTAAACTTTCAGAACTAAAATTATGCGAATTAACTTTAGACAATTTAAAACAAAATAATGTTGAATTAAAACAAATCAATTTGGAAGAAATGGATTTGTGTTTGGATGGTTTTGTACAAGATGGAAGGTTTGAAAATAGAATTGGATATACTTCAAAATTATATCCAGGTGTTATCTTTCAGAAATATCGTAAAGATTTAAATTCAATTGCAAAAATTCATTTAACAAAAGATTTTAAGGGATATTTACCTGACGGAAAATATGTTGACTTAAGAAATATTAAAGCAAGAGAACTTATCGCAAAATATGATAGTTTAGACATTTGGACTTCTCGCGGTTGTTCTGATTATTTAGGAATAAATAGAAACAAAGAAATTTATTTCTATGTAAAATTGAATAAGAAAAAAGAACCTCGTTATCCAATAGATTATAAATATTATTCCGACCAACAAATAGAAGGAATTGATATCGTTGCTGATTGCTACTCAGCTCAACAAAATACTAAAGAAAGTAAACCTTTATACATAGTTGAAGGTAAAGAAGTGACCGAAGAGATTATCGCCGAGATAAAACCTGATAACGTAGAATCGATAAATGTTTTAAAAGACATAAGTGCAACCAAAAAATACGGAGAAAAAGGAAAAAATGGAGTTATAGAAATTTATTTGAAAAAGAAGTAAAAAAACGCCTGCTAACATCTACTACAACGGATTTGGGCAATTGGCTTAATGGAAATATGTTTTTGTATTTGGGATGATTTGCCAAATCCGAAAGATGGGCTTAATTAGTCCTAAACCCGCTGTAGTACCAAAACGTTGGCGGTAATTACAAACAAAAAACCAGAAAAAAAAAAAAAAAACATCATCAATGAATAAACAAATTTTAATATTACTTGTAATTACATTTAATTTTTCTTATTCTCAAAAATTATTGACTTCATGGAGCCAACAAAATATTGAAAATTATACCAAAGAAATGTATGACGAAGCACAAAAACTTACCTCAGCAGATCTTTTAGTCAAAAATCTTAATGACAAAAGTTGGAGTGCTGTTTTTTTGACTTTAAACGCTTCAATAAATAATTACTCAAAAGACAATGTTTATTTGAATTCTTTGGCGAATCAAATAACTGATAAAACTGAAACAAAGCTTGAAGGAACCAGTCGTTTAATAATTTGGGATAGAATTGTAACTAAAGATATAATTTTCGAAGGTAAAGGATTAGTTATTGATAACGATCTGTTCACTGTTTCAGGAAGAGCAAATCAAATTCTGCAAAATTTGACAAAAAAGAACTTTGGATATGTAACCATAAATTCAACTGAAAAAGAGCTTAAAGCGCTTAAAAAAAAATGGTTAAGTTATCTCTCAAAGAAAAATGTTGAAGAATTCAAGCCTTTTGATTACAAAAATTCTAAAATTCCAGAAATTAGCAGTTTAAATGCAGTTAATGCTCTAATAATCTCATTGCAAGACAATTCAACAAAGGAAGCAATAACGAAAAAGTGCTTAAAAAATGTTTATAAATTAGATGAAATGCCAAAGGATAAAGGTTCTTCTGCAAATTATTGCAATCCTGATACTTATACATACACATATTTAGCAATGCTATTTGGAGACGAAAAAACCGATGAATCTAAAAACGCAGATTGGTGGCTAAATTTTTGGAATGAAAATCACAAAAATTTGGTTTGGAATTCTGAAAAAGGGATATATATCATTAAACAAAAATAACTACTACCTCTCGCTGGCGCGAGCATCTTGCTCGTGCACGCAATCCTAGTAAAATCCAATATCAAAAGTATAGTTACGAGCGGGACGCTCGTGCTAGCGGAGGGGCTATATTATCCAAATAGAATGTAAAAATGAAACTAAAAACAATTTTAAGTCTTTGCATTTTAACGTTATTAATTTCTTGCAATGCAAATAAAACAATTGAAGGGAAATATCGATCAAACTTTGCAGATTTAGGTTTCTTTATAACTGAAATCGAATTGAAAAAAGACAGTACTTTTCATTACGAATTTTCTGGAGATTTAATACATACTGAACTTGATGGAAATTATAAAGTTGAAAATAAGGTTTTATATTTACGTTTCAACAAGTTAAAAGGTGAAACTGAAAATGAAATTGTTGAAGTAAATGGAAAAGACACAATTATAAGTTTTGAAGATTTTGGAAAAACTCATTCTTATGATTTAAAAAAAGAAAAGGAAATAGAATATCATTTAAAATACAAAATATCAAACGAAAAATTATTTGCTTACAATATACAGACGAACAAAATAGTACGAAAAGCAAAAAAATATTCACACAAAAGAAAATATATTTTATTTGGCTCTAAATATTACAATAAAAAAATATATCTGAAGAAAATTGAAAAATAAAATACAGCCACTAGCCCGGATTTGCAATCCATGCCCGCAATAGCAAGACACTTTGTAAATCACGCAGAAAACAAACCAATCTTTATGGCCACGGATTACAAATCCGCGCTATCGGATAATGATATTTTATAAAAATCATTTGAAGCTTTTTTAATTATTTTTAAGCCTTATTAAACCATATTCTAAGAAATCGCTAAAACATTATTTATGAATAAAATCTACTCATTACTTTTTCTACTATTTATTTTTTTGACAAGCTGTAAACAGAGCGAAGAAAGCAAAATAAAAGAAACCTGCACAACTTATATGGAGGGCAGGTTAGCTTTTGAAAATGGCGACACTTTAAAAATAAAACCGGTTATCGGAGATACTCTTTACAGACTGATGCTTCTAAACCGTCAATATTCAAGACTTCTTGAATCTGATCTTACATTTGGTCAAGAGTTACTAACTATAACGCCAAAAACTGTTGAAATTAAAGGAAATAAGGCAACCTGCATCATGAACAGTCCGATACCTTTCCAACTAAACTTAGTGAGAAATAATGACCAATGGACAATTGTTGGCGAAAATGAAATATTTCCAAATGCTTATTCCATTGCTGCAGTAGAGAAAAAAATAAAGGATTATAAAGTGTATTTAAAAGGAAAACCTGCTAGAGATCCTGTTTTTCAAATTACCAATATTTTCTTTAGTGATGTGAATAACTATTGTAAAAACAACGATTTAAATGCATTAAAAAACAATTGCGATGATGCGACAGCAGATTTTGTGAAACGTCTTTATGAGTATGCAAAAAAAAGATCTGGTGCCGATGTAATTAATGAAGAAATCAACAATCCGCATGCGGCGAGCGGAGATATTTCTTTTAAAGGAGATTTGGCTTATTATATGTTTTATCAGGAAAGTTCCTCGGTGCTTCTTAAGAAAATTGGAGACACTTATAAAGTGATTGGTTTTAACGGAATCAAATCTGCTTCGATAAGCAAGCAAATGATGGAAGATCAATATGTAGAATTGCTTAGAGCGGTAAGATTGATAAAATCGGAACAATATCGAAACAAAAATATTAAATAACGAAAACACGTTAGCGCGGATTTGCACTATCAAATTTAATTTAGTCTCAAATCTATAGTAACGAAGCCTTAACAGTAATACTAAAAAATGAGCTCTAATGTACTCACTATCATAATTTTTATGATTTCATTTCTCATTTTTGGGAATTATGGATTTCATTTATATTATAAAAATAAACGTAAGCTCCTCTTTAAAAGAATTGGGAATCAAAATTTTGTAGAAATTAAAAACGTAAGAACTGAAATTTGCGCGAAAAGCAAATTTTCTTTTTCGTGGCAATTATTTATGTCTGATATTATCCTTTTCGAAAACACATTATTAATCTTGTTGCGAAATTATAATTTAAAAGGCTTAATTAATCAAAACCAATCCATTATCCAAATTTCTAAAAGTCGAAATACAGAAAAACTAGATGGTGTTGGGCGAATATACATACTTGAAAACAACGAATTTAATGGAGAAAAAATCAAAATTAATTCGACACAGTATCTGATGACAAAAGCTGAATTTGAAGTAGATTTAGATTTTAAAAACAAATTAGACGAACTAAAAGTTGTAACAGAATTTATGAATGACAAACTCAAATAGGTCTGCTCTCAACAGCTATCCTGCTCTTGCTGGCATGAGCGTCTCGCTCGTTTTCACACATCCACAAATTTCAATCAAACACTATATAATTTGAAAAAAATAATCATCTTTCTATTTATCATACTATTTTCATCTTGTAAAAAAAACAGTGAAGAGCAAAAAATCATGTATAGGCAACTCATAAACTATCGAGATGAATTAAAAATAAATTCACGAAATAATGATGAATACATTCTTACTCGCATAGAAAAGGAGAAAACCACTATGCCCAATCTTGAAGCTTCAAGGATCGTTTTACTCGAATACGAAAAATCATTTGAGAAATTGAAATATAAAGAACGAGATAAAATAATTATGCTCCGTGATTCATTCAATAACAAGCATAATTTATATCTGCATTTCGATACTTTCGATTATAGCAATGTATCTGATACACTTTTTAACCGATTAATGGAAATCGATTTCTATCGCATACAACTTAGGTATCAAGAAAGAAATTTGCTTAGACGCGGCTGTATTTAAAGATTCTTTACAAAATACTTCCCTTAAAAATAAAAATTCCCACGTCGGCGCAAGCGTCACGCTCGTACTAGCTTCTTTTAGCTAAAAAGTAAAGTTTTTTTAAATTATATTTGGGTAAAAGTCTGAGACTTTAAATAATCTTCGTTTTTAAATTACAAATTCAAAAATTGGCGCAAAGTCAGAGACATTTGCGCAGCGGCGGATTTCAAATCTGCGCTAACGAATAAAACAAAAATTTTATGATCGATATTCCTGAATTAAGCAAAAAGGCATTAAGTCGTTTAGTTCAAATGGACAATGTAATAAACGGCGGTTACTCGAACGAACAACTCATTTTTCCTTTAAAAATTCAAGATGGCGGAAAGAAAGAGATTGTTAGAATTTCTGAACAGGAACTTCGTTTTTTATTTATTGAAGAATTTAAAATAAAATACCCTAATCTATATTATTCAATTGAAACGCCAACAACATGGAAATTTTCTTTTGGCAAAACTGTAGAAACCTGTATTGTTGATGATAATGGTCAATCGGCTTCGCATGATATGTGTGTATTTGAAAAAAATGTCACAAACCATTACGTGCGTAAAATGAATATTGAATTTAAATATCGTAATTCTGGAATTGAAAAAAGCGGAAAAGATATTTTAAAACTAATCGCAGAAGAACAAGATGGTGCATTCATACATTTGTTAAAAAACACCAATAGCAAGACATTGTCAAGCGTTTTTACCAAGCTTCTTAAGAGCTTTTTAGGCTATCAAGCACTATGGACAAATGAAAACAAAACGATTCAAGTAGTGATTCTTTCCCTTGAGCAGAAAAAATTAATATATTGTGAACTACGAAAAAGCGACCTTCATAAACTAGCAATTTATTTCTCTTCTTCACAAGTTGGAGATATTAACAAGTTTGAAAATGGCAATTGGACAATTGTTGATTTAAATAAAAATTGAAGATTTTCGCCGAAATTTATTTTTACAACAAATATTTAAAATTTGTTCAGAATTAATAGTAACATCAAATATATCAACACATTACAAAACAAATCTCTATATTTGATATTCACAAATACCGCTATTAATGAAAGAACAACTTATTAAATTCGGGCGTCTGTTGTACGGAATCGGGATTGTTGCTTTGGGAGTACACCAGCATATCATCAAAGATTTTCGTTCGGAAATTTTATCTCCTTTTCCCGCTTGGGCTCATGAATATACTGTTTTTTCAATCCTTGCAGGAGTCAGTTTAATAGTTGCCGGAATTATTATTTCGGGAATAATTAAAATTAAATCCGTTGATACCCGAAGGGTTTGTCTTTATTTAGGATTTGGATTTCTTGCTGGTTTCCTCTTTTCGCATCTTCTCTTTATTTTGATTTTTAGCCCAAAATCTCCCGATTTTCAAGTTTGGATAAATGCTATAGAAGAATTGACTTATAGCGGTGGTGCGTTTGTAATGGCTGGCTCGTTCCCAATAAACGATAATGCTTCTGAAAAGAATTTCGTTGCAACAGCATCTGAAAAAATTATTCCGTTTGGGCGTATTTTTTATGCGCTTCTAATCCTCTTATTTGGAAGCAGTCATTTTGTTTTTGCTGGTTTTATTGCTTCGTTGATCCCAAATTTTTTTCTGTTCCCAATGTTTTGGACTTACTTCACTGGTGTTGCCCTTATCTGTTCAGGCATTTCGATTATTTTCAAATTGTGGATAAAACCAATCGCATTTCTTTTGGCCGTTATGCTTGTCGTGTTTTTCATTTTCTTTCATATTCCTGATGCCGTTTCAAATCCAATCGCAGGTGGCGGAAATGAAATTGTACGTGCCATTATTGCTTTGCTTTTCTGTGGTATTGCACTGGTAATAGCATTCACAAACGATTCCAAAAAACAACTTTTGGCTTCTGAACCAATTTAAATTAACTGTAAAAATGGCTGAGACAAAAAAGAAAAACTGGCTCAAAATAATTGTCGAAAATTTGCTCGATCTTGTTTTACATTGGAAATAACTTTAGGTTTTTCCGTGTTCTACGATTTTTAAAATTTACGCGACAACACATTCCATATTGTTTTCCTCCATGATCTGCATATCCATTATTTTTTGAGCGATTGTACCTCTTTCAAATAATCGGATGAATTTGAAAACGGCACTAACAAAATATCCTGGGTTTGAAACCAATCGGGCTATTTCGGTTATTCTTTTATCTCTTAATTTCGTACAGTCTTCTCTTTCATTTTCTGGAACTGCGACAAATTCGGTAGCAAATTTCCATGCACCATTTCTTGCGGTTTCCATACTAAAATCGATAAAAAAATTGTCTACTTTACCTGTAAATTTTAATATCCACGTAAGTGTTGGCCAAATTTTGATCAAACACTTTTCGACACCAGCTACCAAATTGCTAAGAATAGCATTTATTTGGTCAAAATCATGTTTTAAATCTTCGATATCTTCAATGGTACTAACCTCAGCTGATGCTATTCCTAAATCGAGATTGATGTGCGCATTGATTCCGAGTAACAAATGTTGCAGTACTATTGGCCAAAACTTTTCGGCCTGTTCAAAAGCAAATCCCCAACATTCTGATGGTTTTTCTTTGGCTTGATATTGATAATACGCTTTAAGATATCTATTGGCAAAAATGACGTCTAATTTTTCCATTCGCTCGCCATTTTGAAAAGAGCCAGCAAGAATGCCTTCTTTTATTCTGACTGTAACTTCACGATACAGAATAGCAAACAAACCCAGATTGCTTTGCTCTAGTTTTGATCTTTCTATTATTTCATCCAATAACAGAATTACTTCATCAATAGTCCCTGCTTGTTTCATACTCATTTATAATCGGTTATCATTAAATTGAGAGGAACTAATATAATTATTTTAAGCTTTCACTTGATATCTTTTTGAAGTAATTCTCTTGTTATCTTGTTGCTTTTAAAAATTCCGAAACTGCAAAAAATCATGCAGCTTTTTTTATATTTACATCAAAGCGAATCAATCTTTAAACCTACAGATTTCAAATTACCTTATTTATATATGGATGAAATACCAAAAATTGAAAACAAAATTGAGGCGTTGTATTTATATATAAATGGCAATTCTGTAGATCAAGAGGGCGATTCTTGGCACTATTATCATAATCCTAAAATAGTTTCGCACCTCAATAGTTTTTCTAAAAACGAATGTGAAAAATTCGTTTCAGAAATTTGGAATTGGAAAGAAGAAATCGTTCTTGATTTAGCCGATCCATTTCTTAGCATTGTTAACCCAAATTTAAATGGATCTTACTTGTATTGCAAACTAATATTGCATGTTGATGATCTAGAAAGTCAAGAATATTTAATACAAAATATACAAGTAGTACATAATATTCCTAAAAGAAGCCAACCCCTAAATTTTTATCTTGATTTAGCAAAAAAAGTCTTGAATGTAAACGAAAAAAATAATGGAAGCTATAATTATGCTGCAGAGGAAATGAGATTAAAAATCATCGAAGAAAAAACGTAATCATAAGAATCTGGATTAATGAATTTAAAAAACAATACACATATGAAAAAAATGATTAGAATATTTTTGCTGGCAATACTGTACATCTCATCAACAAACTTTTCTTTTGGGCAAAAGCTTGACAGAGATCAATTAGCAAATAAAATAGTATTGGCTTTACAGCAATCTGATGTCAATGTTTTTATCAATTTAGTTCCGACGCTTTCTGAGTATGAAAACGGAATTAAAATACAACGAAGTTACAGCAAAATCACATTTAAAAGACCTATTAAAGAAGAAGCAAAATTAGTTCAAGCCGATGAGCTAAAAAACGTTAAAGGCAGATACGAAGACTTAAAAGGCGAATTGTGCAGAGGCAAAAAAAATCCGGATTGGAATACGGCCAAAATCAACCGAATAATTTATGAAACTGAAAAAAGTGACGGAAATGAGTATTCAGCAATTTTAGTCGAATTAACCGATTCCAAGAGCGACCGTAAATATTATCTAGAAATTGAAGCAACTTTGACAAAATCAGGTTGGAAATTATTTGATGATGTTATGATGGTTGAAGATCATATCGAAAAGCGAATTGAAACAAAAAATAAAAGGGAAAGTTAGAAATGAAAAAACGTATCCTAATACTGATTTTGGCAACGACAGGACTTTTTTCCTGCAAGCAAAATGATAAATCAACTCCAGATTCGGCAAAAGATTCTGAAAGCCAAAAATCATTGACTAATAAAAGCGTCTATTCTACTTATAAATACACTGATTCTGATGGCGCACATGTTACAATACAAAACAGTTTCCCAAAAGGCGGAATGAAATACACAGATCCAACTGGCAAGGAATATCGGTATGCTATATTTTGGACACAAATTAGCAATGAGACAAACCATCCGCTTGAAGTTAGGATTGATTTTCCTATTCATTCGTATGAAGTTCCGTCTATGCCTGGCTCGTATTTTAAGATCTTGATGCCACCAAACCCAATGACATCTGAGAAAGTTTCTTTATTTAATTATGGTCTGACCGACTTAGAACCTTTTTTAGATCAAAATTTCGACAAATCGTCTTCTTTAAAAAGAATCATCAACCCGAAAAAATCAAGTAGTTTTTATGTCGTATTGCTTTCTGTAACTAACGGTGCACGCGGTACTTTACGAACAGGACTTAGCATAAAAGGCCAAAATCTATTTTACAAAATCAACGATAAAGAAATTCATTGCGGCAATATTAATTTGGAAAATTTAATATTGCAACAATAAAATTAACGCCTGCTTGGATTTACAATTAGTACACCATAATATTTTTTTTGAGCTTTTATGGTTATCCTTACTATTCTTAAATCTTAAAAAATTAGCTTTGAAAAAAAATAAACTATCCTTCTTAACAATCAAAAATGAAAAAGCTCCTTTTAGTAACAACATTGGCCTTTCTCTTAATTTCTTCTAAAAATTATCAGGGAGATTCTGATTTAACTTTTGACTATCAAATAGTATACAAAATGGACAAAACGGATTTTTCTGTATTTGCATCTAAAGCAAATTCAAAAAATTTATTACTGTCAATGACACACGATAAAAATGCTTTCACTTTTTTACAAGAAACAAAATTCTTTGCATTGCGAATTTCCGATTCTAATGATGTTGATTTGTCAAGGTCACGATATGAAGGTGATCCATCAAATCAAGATTTTAATGAATTAGTTGAAACTAATGATGTAAAAACAATAAACGATCTAAAATGCACAAGATTTATTGCAAAATCTCCAATGAGTAAATCTCAATCAGTTGAGGTTTATATTGCCAAAAACAACAAAATTAATAACGTCCATTTTTTATTTAATTTTCGAACCAAAACTACTACTGCGCTCAAAGGTTTAGTTTTGGAAATGAATTCAATAGACAATACAACCAATAAAATCAAACCAATATTAACGTTTTCTGAAATCAAACCAACTAAGAAAATTATAAAAATTACAGATGCCGATTTAAAAAAGCTGATTGAAAAAAAAGAATATGAAACTAAACATAAGAATGACGTAACTATTACGGCAGAAGTAGATGAGCCGGAACTGGAATCTTCTTCCAAATTAGATTTGCAAACACTGGATAAACAATTGCAAACAGGACGTATAGAACTGGGAAAGATAGAAGAATTTCCGTTTGACTATATCTATGAAAAAAATAAAAACATAACGACTTTAACAATCAATGAATCTCCGAAATTAAAAAGCTTTCCTGAAAGCGTAAAAAACTTTAAATCATTAGCTGAATTATCCATTTTCGGAGCAAAATTAGCGGAATTCCCTACTGGATTTTGTTATATAAACAGCTTAACATCTTTAACTTATGGTGGCAATCTCACGACTGTAATTCCACAAGAAATTGGCAATCTTAAAAATTTAAAGAACTTAACCTTATACAGTTTGCCACTGAAAGAAATTCCAAAAGAAATTGGAAACTTGGAGAATCTTCAACTTCTGTTTATTGATGATACAAAAGGAAGCCGTGTAGCAGGTGGCCCTTTTAGATCAGGTGGTATACAATCTATTCCGAAAGAAATTGGAAATCTAAAATCTTTAGTTGATTTAGAATTAAACAGTAATAATCTAACGGAAGTTCCTAAAGAAATTGGCTCTTTAAACAAACTGTCAACGCTTACCTTTAGCGACAACAACTTAAAATCGTTGCCAAAAGAAATTTATTATTTGCAAAATTTGGAAATTCTTGATTTATCAAACAATCCTTTGGAAGGTGTTTCTAAAGATATTGATAACTTAAAAAATTTGAAACTCTTAAATCTACGCAACACTACATTAAAATCTCTTCCAAAAGAAATTTATAACTTGCAAAATTTAGAAACGCTTTTATTATCAGGTAACTTGCTAGAATCTATTCCTGAAACTATTTTCAATTTAAAAAATTTAAAAAGACTAGATATTAGCAAGAATAAAATTCCAAGAGAAAAAATCATGGAACTTATGAATAAAATGCCGAATACGCGAATCATATTTTAATACAAATCGAATAATATAAAAGCATTGTAAATCTGATAGGCAAGAAACATTACCCAAAAAACAACTTTTAAAAACACCAAAAAGTGAACCAACAAAAATCTTCAATTGATCCCGCAATAAAAGCTGTATTTCTGCTTAAGAATATTGGCTTCCTAATCGTATTGCTTTTTCTATTTGTCTTCTGTTGTGAAAACACATACAACAGGGTTTACGGAGATAATCATTACAAAAACAAAATAGGGGATTTATTAAAAAACGGAAAAACCATAATTGCAGATCTTGACGACCAATATGTAACGCATCAAGTTAAAATTGGCAGTACGTACACCAATTCGTATGACTTTAAATACAGTTTCAAAGTCGATAATAAAACGTATGATGGCGAATTTACCACGGAAGAATTTATACCTCAAAACCCAGAACGCTTAATAAAATACATGACAGTTCATTACTTACCCGAAAACCCTGAAATTAATCAAATTGACGCCGAATTAGAATACGAATTCGCAAAAGACACGGTTGAGGAACATACTATTGGAATGTTGTTATTGAATTTGTTTGGTTTAGTCGTATCTTTCTTTTTGATTTTATATGTGCTGCTTTCCATTACTCATAAAATCAAAAATTTTGATCAACCAATTGAAAACACCATAAAAAAACAAGCTTATTATAATGAGGTTAACCAAAAAACGGACTACTCAAAAATAAGATAAACTTTAGGCATTCATTTAACAGCAAAATTTCGCATTAATTTATAAAATCAAGATTATGACACTCATTGCAATTTTCTTTCCGTTTGCTTCTTTCTTTTTGAGAGGAAGAATTTTAACTTCAATTATTTGTCTGATTTTGCAAATCACTTTAATTGGCTGGATTCCTGCCGCAATTTGGGCGGTTATTTCTTTGCAAAATGCCAGAGCTGATAAACGCAATGAAAAACTAATAAGAGCGATGAAAGCGAAATAATAAACAAATTTCAATACAGCAAAACGATTTCTACAAAAAAAACAAAAGCCACAACGAAATTAATCTTTGCGGCCTCTGCCCTCCTTAAAAAGAGTGAAAAAAAATGAATCTTATAGTATAGAAATACAGTATTTCCAGACAGTTATTTTTATTAAACAACTTCTTAAATTATTTAATAGTCATTTTTCTTTTAATGATAATTTAAAATTACCATCTAAAAGATAGTGTAACCAATCGCTTATTCCACTTTATTCTGAAAATTCATTTTAAAATTTCAAAGAGTAAGTTATACTATTTTAATCTTTTCAAAGAATAAAAACTTACGGGACCTGTTCCTGTACTACCTGAGCTCATTGCCTTTATTGTAACATCTGCAGTGTTTGTATATCTAAAAGAATATGTTTTTGCAGTACTCATATTTATCGCAGTAATTAGTGTCAGATAATCCTCTCCTGGTCCACTTATATATTTACCTATTCGGGCTACCCATGCGTTATCTGTATCACACCAAACACCTATTATAGAATATCCTGAAGCAGTAACATACTGAACATTCATAGTAACTGAATATATACCATTATCCGCAACCTTAAAGCTATTAGCAGTAGAGTTGTTTGTAAATAAACTCTTATTATCTATAATTACATTTGAAATATTTCCAATTGGCATGGGATTATTATTGAAAGGAATAACGAAGTCAGCGGTCATTAACGCAGTAATTTCCTGCGCTACAACCAATTGTCCACCTACTGAAATTACCGTTCCAACATCCGTTGGTACAATATTCTGTTTAGGAATAGCTTGCCATATAATATTCCCATTTACATCTGCGGCAGTAGCCACATTTCCCACTGCAGGAGCATTACCATCTGTTCCCTTTGCAATTTGAGCCATGTTTGTTACTGTCTTTCCTGTTGCCGTAATATTGTTTGCAGCAGAAATGTTTTTAGCATTCATGTTTAAATCCATAAGCGCCTTATGGTCTCCTAAGTTGTCCTGCACACTTGATGGAGATTTCCAGACAATATTACCATTGCTATCTAAAGATGTAGCAATAAAACCCGCTGCAGGAGCAGATCCATCAGTTCCTTTACCAATTGACAAGTTATTTACCGTTGTTTTTCTGGTTGTTTCATCAATTGAGAAATCATCACCGCCACTTTTATCTGACCAAAATCTAAAAGAGCCATTATTTTTGTATATACCATACTTATTAGTGTTTGCCCCTACTTGGTCTGTAAAATATACCGTATTAACATTATTAATGGTGTTTTTTGCCATGTCAAGCGTCGTAGTTGCAGTATGGTTTCCTAAGTTATCACCTTTCGTAGTTATAGTAGAAGGATCTGTCCATTTAATATTACCAGCTCCATCAACAGAAGTTGGAATATAACCTGCAGCAGGTGTAGAACCATCAGTACCTTTTGTAATTGCAGCCGTTTGTGTTGTTGTTTTTGTAGTTACAGTTGTGTTTGCAGCATTAACTGTACCCGCCGCTGTAATATTGTTTGCTGCAGTAATGTTTTTAGCACTCATGTTTAAATCCGTAGTAGCGGTATGGTTTCCTAAGTTGTCCGCAGTTGAAGTTGCATTGATCACATAAGGAGTCCCTGTTGCTCCTGTACCCGTTACGGTAACATTTGTTCCGGCAGTAATTTTAGTTTCTGCTCCCGTAACAGTAGGAATTGTTGGTTTGTTCTTGATATACGAAGGATCTGTAGTTGTAGCCATGTTCCAATCTCCCTGTACCTGGCTTCCAGCCACTATACTTGATGGTGATTTCCAAACTACGTTACCATTAGTATCTAAAGATGTCGCTATATACCCCGCTGCAGGAGCCAATCCGTCTGTACCTTTAGAAATAGCAAAATTATCAACTATAGTCTTTTTTGTTGATTCATCAATCGAAAAAAGACTAGCATTGCCATTTTTATCTGATGAAAAATTAAGCAGTCCGTTAGATTTAACCACAGCAAGCTGAGATGTATTTGACGTTATGACGTCTTTAAAATAAATTCCCTTTACATTGTTAACGTTATGTGATGTCATATCAAGATTATCTCCTGCAATATGATTTCCTAAGTTGTCCCCTACTTGTACAAATGAAGCTCTGGATACCCATTTTAAAACACCATTAGAATCTGCCACCAAAACATTATCTGAGCCAGAACCTGTTTGTAATCCTGCTATAGCTAAAGTATTAGATGCTGTAGCTGTTACGGTTGTTGGCTTTAGCAACACACCACCCAACTGCACATTTCCAGCAGTAGAATTTAATCCGTTGTCTGCTGTACTGACGGAATTCGGATTTACTTGTATTTTTTCACCGTTGACGGTTACAACAGTTTTTGTCTGAGCGATCATAAATCCACCTTTGATCAGAGCTAACGCTAAAATTAACTTTTTCATTTTTAAATTCTTTTTAAGGTTTTTGTCTTAATTCAAAGTCTCTATGAGCATACTTAGATCATATACTTATATTGTAGAAATTGATTTTAAATTACGATGCAAAATTATGCTCACGATTAAGAACCTTTTGCTTGTAAAAGTTCTAATTGTAATAAAATAAGGTAATTTTAAGAGGGTGATTTTTGAACCTAAAAAAGCAAAACATAAGAAAACAAAAAACTAATACACAATAAGTTAATCGTATCTAAAAAAAAAAATTAAAAGCAACTTCTGATCATCGCCTACAGTTGCATTTTTAGAAAGTTTAGTATCAATCTAGGAAGCTTACGTGAAAAAAAAAAAATAGGCAATTTCGGCTGTAAAACAACTGCTCAAACCATGCTGTATTATCGTTTCTTTCTCATAAAAAATTCCTTTTCTCCCTCCTATTATGTGACGACCAACATAAAGGGAAATGCTCTCTTCAATAATTTACGGTGATTTTGGCAAGTATTTTTTTATCGATTTTATTTCGCAAACTTTTCTTATTTTTGAATACATAAAAATCAGATTGTCAACAAAATACATTATTTAAAATCTGTTTTTTTTTAGCAGTTCATAATTTCCAAAACCTCAAAAAAGCAAAATATGATTAGAAAATCCTTTTTATCTGTTTTAGTTGTTTTAGCATTGGTTTTAAATTCCTGTAAGCAAGAACCAAAAGAAACACCTGCCCCATTAATTGACGTAAAAACTTTTTTCAAAAATGGAGAAAAAAGCTCTTTCCGAATTTCCCCCGACGGAAATTACTTCAGCTACCGCGCTGACTACAAAGGCAAAACCAATATTTTTGTTCAAAAAGTAAACGAGACCAAAGCGGTTCGTGTAACAAACGATACCTTACGCAGCATTTTCAATTATTTCTGGAAAGGCGACCGAATTGTATATGCGCAGGACGTGGGCGGAGATGAAAATTTTCAACTTTTCTCCGTAAAGGCAGATGGAACTGATTTAAAAGCTTTAACGCCTTTTCCAGGCATTAGAAGTGATATTACAGATGCTTTGATCGACATTCCTGGAAAAGAAAAAGAATTGATTGTGCAAATCAACAAAAGAGTAAAGGAATATTTTGATCCCTATATTTTGAATATTGAAACCGGAGCTTTGACACTACTTTACAACAATAAAGAAAACTTTGATGCTTGGGTAACAGACAATAATGGCGTTATTCGTCTTGCCTCAAAAACCGATGGCGTTAACATTACGTGGAATTACAGAAATTCAGACAAAGAACCTTTTACACCTTTGATTACGACAACTTTTAAAGATATTTTTTCACCTGCCTCTTTTGACAAAGACAATAAAAATATTTATGCGCTGAGCAATCTCGGAAAAGACAAAGTAGTTTTGGTGGAATATGATCCTGTTGCTAAAAAGGATGTAAAAGAGCTTTTTGCTGACAGCAAATATGATTTAGACGGCATTAACTATGACCGAAAAAAACAAGCTTTGACTTCTGTTGATTGGGAAGCTGAAAAAAAGGAAGAACATTTTTTTGATAAAGATTGGGAAGCCATTCACGAAAATCTGAAAAAGCAAATTGAAGGCTACGAAACTGAAATTGTAAGCTACGACGATGCGCGAACCAAAGCAATTGTTTGGGCAGGAAATGACAGAACGCCAGGGAAATTCTATTTATATGATTTCAAAACCAAAGATTTAAAAGAAGTCGCAAATCCGTATCCGTGGATTGAAGAAAAACAAATGAGCCACATCAAGCCGATAACATACAAATCAAGAGACGGTTTGGAAATTCACGGTTATTTGACACTTCCGTTGGGTGTTGAACCTAAAAATCTGCCGGTTATTATTAATCCGCATGGTGGGCCTTGGGCGAGAGACGGCTGGTATTACAATCCGGAAGTTCAGTTTTTGGCCAATCGAGGTTATGCGGTCTTGCAAATGAATTACAGAGGAAGTACGGGTTATGGAAAGAAATTTTGGGAATCAAGCTTCAAACAATGGGGAAAAACCATGCAAGATGACATTACCGATGGTGTTGAATGGCTGAAAAAAGAAGGCATTGCCGATGAAAACCGTATTGCAATTTACGGCGGAAGCTATGGTGGTTATGCAACGCTTGCCGGAATCACTTTTACTCCAGATTTATACGCAGCAGCGGTAGATTATGTGGGTGTGAGTAATTTGTTTACGTTTATGAATACGATTCCGCCTTATTGGAAACCGTATTTGGATCAGTTTCACGAAATGGTCGGCGATCCTAAAAAAGACAGTTTGTTGCTTGCCTCTGCATCGCCAGCCTTGCATGCTGATAAAATCAAAACGCCATTGTTCATCGCACAAGGTGCAAACGACCCGAGAGTAAACAAAGCAGAAAGCGACCAAATGGTTGAGGCTTTGAAAAAACGAGGCGTGGTGGTTGAATATATGGTCAAAAACGATGAAGGTCACGGTTTTAGAAACCAAGACAATCGCATTGATTTTTATGGTGCCATGGAAAAATTTCTTGACAAACATTTGAAACAGAAGAAATAAATAATATCAAACTTTGACTTACTGAAAAGCTGCAGGAAAATATTTTCTGTGGCTTTTTTTATTTAGTAAAGAGAAAAAATCAATCTTTGTATAGAATTTTCAAACCCAAAATTTCATATAAATGAATTATAAAGAAATCAAACCTGATGGGTTCTTGGCCAATTTTGTGCAGTGTTTTTGGTATTATGAAACTACTAATACCGAAACGCATCATACAATTTTACCAGACGGTTATTTTGATTTAATTGGCGAATTTGAAAACGATGTTTTAGAAGCCCTGGAACTGACTGGAATTTGGACCCAACCAAAAAATATTGTCATTCCAAAAAACGTAAAATTCTTCGCAATTCGGTTTAAACTTTTGGCAGTTGAATATCTTTTTCAAAAAGAACTCAAATCTATTTTGGATACTTCTATAAATCTGCCTTTTGATTTTTGGAATTTTGATAGTTATAAATCGGATGAATTTGATCGATTTGCTTCTGAAATTTCGGCCAAATTAGAAGCTTCCTTAAAACACTTAAATCAGATTGACAACCGAAAATTAAAGCTTTTTGAAATCGTTTATCAGCAAAAAGTCAAAACGGTTTCAGAACTTTCAAATCACATTTTCTGGAACAGCAGGCAAATCAATAGATATTTTAGTTCGCAGTTTGGAATTCCGTTAAAAGAGTTTCTGAAAATTGTTCGTTGCAATGCTTCTTATGATGAAATTTCGAATGGCAATATTAGTCCCCAAACCGATTTTTTTGATCAGGCGCATTTTATCAAAGAAATAAAAAAATACACTGGAGTTACTCCAAAAGAATTGAGCAAAAATAAAAACGACCGATTTTTACAATTATCAAAGTCGGAAGAAAAATAGTTTTGCTGTATAATTTTAAACTTTTATTGAAATGAAAATAAGCAAACTTTCTCCAAACTTTGAAGTAACTGATATCAGGAAAACAGTTGAATTCTATACCGAAAATTTCGGATTCAAACTCATTATGGCAGTTCCTGAAACCCAAGACGGAGTTGAACAGACTCTTGCCGACAACAAAGAATATGTATATGCCATGATGCAAAAAGACAATATAGAATTTATGTTTCAGCGTTCAGACACATTCAAAAATGATGTTGTCTTTGCTAAAGATTTAACATTGGGTGCAACAGTTTCTTTTTATATGGATATCGAAGGCATAACTGATTTTTATTCGGTTCTTAAAAGTAAAAATCTTGAAATAACACCGCTAAAAACCACTTGGTACGGAATGCAGGAATTCTATTTAAAAGATTTGAATGGCTATATTTTAGGCTTTGCCGAGAAAAAGGAATAACATTAAAATAAAATGATCATTAAAAAGCTGCAGAAAATATTTTCTGTGGCTTTTTTTTGAAATAAAAGGTGGACGAAATATCTTATATTTGTTTCAACCAATCTTTCTTTAATCTACTTCTCCACTAACTTTAAACAATCTAAGCTACCATGGAAAATTTCGATTGGACTTCTTTCACCAAAAAAATAGCCATTAGAGCTGAACTTTCAGACATTTACAATGCTTGGACAAAAGCAAATGAGTTAGAAAAATGGTTTCTCGAGAAAGTATCTTTTTTTGATGGAAAGCAGGAACTTTTAAACAAAGATGAAAATGCTAAAGATGGAAATACTTATGAATGGCTTTGGTATTTATATGATGATTCTATGAAGGGAAAAATCGTATCTGCCAACGGAAAAGATCAATTGCAATTTACTTTTGAAGGAAACTGTCTTGTAGACATTAATCTAACTGAAAAAGAGGATTACACAATTGTAGAACTTCGCCATCATAATATCCCAACTGATGATTCTTCGAAACAATATATCAGATTGGGTTGCTCGAATGGTTGGCATTTTTATCTTACAAATCTAAAATCAGTTTACGAAGGCGGATTGGATTTAAGAAATAAGGATAGTAATCTGAATCCGATGATTAATAATTAACGACAATGATATCCCAACTAAACATTGAAGAATTTCGAAAAAGGCTAAAACTAAATACTAAATTAGGCAATCCAAAAATTAGTGGCAGTCCTTTGCACGCATTTAACTTGGTTGGCGAAAAAGACAAATTATTTTATGGGAATATAAATCAAAATGATTTTAAAATCACTAAAAATGCAATACTGCATCCCATTCCTTTTGTTTTGGAAGGAAAAATTAAATCAAAAAACGAAACCCTAACTGAAATAACTTATGTAATAACTCCAATCAAATTTGGATATTATTGGATTCGTTATTTTCCTTTTATTGCATTTGCATTATTCAATACCATTTTCATTATTGAAAAATCGCCTCTTCTGGTCTATTTATTATTCAACTTTTTTATCGTAATAATAGGTTCTTTTGCCAATTTTAGAATCTTTTATAAGAAGAAAAAATTTGAAAGGGCTTTTAAAACAATATTTGAAATACAAGATAATGAGTCAATAATAAATTAAGCTTTGAAACTCTGCAACTTTGCCTCTTTGCCCCTTCAAAGAAAATTCCCTAATTTCGCCTATTAATCAAGAAAGGAGAAAATGAAGGTCTGTATTGCCGAGAAACCAAGTGTAGCACGTGAAATCGCATCCGTTTTGGGTGCCAATACCAAGCACGATGGCTATTACGAAGGCAATGGTTATGCAGTTACTTATACTTTCGGGCACTTATGTACTTTAAAAGAGCCTAACGATTATAAACCGCACTGGAAAAGCTGGGATTTGAATAATTTGCCGATGCTTCCTGAAAAATTCGAAACCAAAGTCGTTCAGAATTCGGGAATTCAAAAACAGTTTAAAATCATTAAAAGTCTTTTCGACAAAGCCGACGTGGTCATCAACTGCGGGGATGCTGGACAAGAAGGAGAATTAATTCAGCGTTGGGTGATGAATGAAGCGCATTACAAAGGCGAAATTCAGCGTTTGTGGATTTCATCTTTGACTACAGAAGCCATCAAAGAAGGTTTTGAAAACTTAAAACCCTCTTCAAATTACGATAATTTATTCTACGCGGGATTTTCAAGAGCTATTGGAGATTGGCTTTTAGGAATGAATGCTACACGTTTGTATACTGTAAAACATGGCGGCTACAAACAAGTTTTGTCTATTGGCCGTGTGCAAACGCCTACATTAGCGATGGTGGTAGATCGTTTTAGAGAAATCGAAAACTTTAAACCTCAACCATATTGGGAATTACAAACTTTATACAGAGAAACGCTTTTTAGTTATGAAGAAGGTCGTTTTTTAAACAAAGAAGATGGAGAAATTCTGGCAGAAAAAGTAAAAGAAAGTGAGTTCGAAATTGTTTCTGTGGATAAAAAGAACGGAAACGAATATGCGCCAAAGCTTTTCGATTTAACAGGTTTACAGGTTTATTGCAACCAAAAATTTGGATTTTCGGCAGAAGAAACACTGAAAATTGCACAGACTTTATACGAGCAAAAAGTAATCACGTATCCCAGAGTTGATACGACTTTTTTGCCAGGCGATATTTATCCGAAAGTGCCGGGAATTCTGCAAAAATTAACCAATTATGCCGAATTGACGCAACCTGTTTTGGAGAAAAAAATCAAAAAATCGCCAAAGGTTTTCAATGATAAAAAAGTAACCGATCACCACGCGATTATTCCAACCGGAATTCAAAATAATCTGCCTTACAACCAACAACAGGTTTACGATATTATTACTAGACGTTTTATTGCTGTTTTTTATGACGATTGTTTGGTTGCCAACACCACAGTAATTGGAAAAGCTGCGGAAGTAACGTTCAAAGCAACGGGAAAAGAAATCTTGAAAAAAGGTTTCAGAGTTGTTTTTGAAGATCCAAATGCGAAGGAAAAAGAACCAGATTTACTGCCTAGTTTTGTCGTGGGCGAAAAAGGGCCACATGAACCTTCGTTTCTTCAAAAAGAAACCAAACCGCCGAATCAGTTTACTGAGGCGACTTTATTGCGTGCAATGGAAACCGCTGGAAAACAAGTTGACGACGAAGATTTGCGTGAATTGATGAAAGAAAACGGCATCGGGCGTCCGTCAACCCGTGCGAATATTATTGAAACGCTTTTCAAACGTCAATATATTGTTCGAAATAAAAAACAGGTTTTACCGACTTTAACAGGAATTCAGTTGATTGATACAATTCAGAACGAATTGGTAAAATCGGCTGAACTTACAGGAACTTGGGAAAAACAACTGAAAGATATCGAGAAAGGAACTTTCACTGCTGCCGCATTCATTAGAAACATGAAACGCATGGTCGAAGCTTTGGTTTATGAAGTTCGAAGCGAAACCAAACACGCTAACATTTCGCATGCCGCAACGATTCAGAAACCTGTCGCAAAAGCTGAAAAAGAGAAAAAGAAAACTTCTGGAATTTCTGCAGAAACGTGTCCGAAATGCCAAAAAGGAAATTTGATAAAAGGAAAATCGGCTTTTGGATGCAGCGAATATAAATCGGGTTGCGATTTTGTGTTGCCTTTTGTTTTCCATGATAAAAAAATCACCGAAGCTCAGTATTTAAGATTGGTTCAGAAAGGTTCAACCGTAAACATAAAAGGTTTTAAAACCGACTCTGGAACTGTCGAAGGTTTGATTCGTTTTGAGGAAAATTACAAGCTGAAATTAGAACCTAAGAAAACAGAGAAAAAAGCTGAAGCAAAAGAAAATTCAGATGCTTTGACTTGTCCGAAATGCAAAAAAGGAACCATACTAAAAGGTAAAACCGCTTACGGTTGCGCCGAATATAAATCAGGTTGCGATTTCAAAGTAACTTTTGACGAAGTTCGCGCAAAACTAAAAGATCAAAAACCCACTAAAGAATTGGTTTACTCAATTTTATCAGAAAGCGTTTAATTTTTTTTCGCCACGAATTCCACTAATTTACACTAATTTATTTCAGGCAGATTTTGCTGATCTAAGCTGATACGCACAGATTTTATAATCAAAATTAAATCTACTTAAATCAGCAAAATCTACGTGAAACAAAAATCTTCAAACTTTTCGCATAAAAATACTCCAATTATAATTCGCATAATTTAGTGGAGTTCGTGGCAAACATTTTTTTTCATACATTAGTACCTCAATACCAAATCAAAACGAAAAAATATGTTTCAGAAAATTACCCTTGTAGCCCTAATTATAGCTTTTGTTTCTTGCCAGAAAAAAGAAACCGTTGAAAAAGACAAAATCAAAAAAGCCGATTGGTTGATTGGAAACTGGGAAAACAAATCTGATGAAGGTGTTTTATCTGAAAACTGGATAAAACTTAATGATAGTACTTTTAGCGCTTCATCTTATTTCATTAAAGGAAAAGACACTTTACATTTTGAAACTATTATTTTGGCTCAATTAGGCGAAACTTTAACCTATAAAGCAACGGTAAGAGGTCAAAATGAAGACAAACCGGTTTTCTTCCCTTCTACTGCTGAAACCGATCAAAAATTAGTTTTCGAAAACCCGAAGCATGATTATCCACAAAAAATCACGTATACAAAAGGAACAAAAAATACGTTGACTGCTGAGATTTCGGGAAATTTAAATGGAAAACCAAGTTCTGAAAAGTTTGTGATGACCAAGAAATAACATTTTAAAAATAAGCTAAGATATGAGAATAAAAATCCTACTATTTGTCAGCTTTTTTGCAACAGTAACTGCACTGCAAGCACAAAGCATTATTGCTAAAATAAATTTTCAAAACAAAAATTTAATATTTGGGAGCTTAAATAAAAATTTATATTCCCTGAATATCGATACAAAAAATACAAATTGGATTTTTAATTCTGAAAATGAAATATACAGTCAGGCAGAAATTAAAGACAATAAGATTTTTATTGGTGATGCCAATGCGATGGTTTATTGCGTTGGAGCTGATGGAAAACAAATCTGGAAAATAAACTTGGGAACATATAGCCCTATCGCCAATAAACCAACACTTATAGATAATAATCTTTATGTAACCTCAGCATCTAGTTTATTTATTCTTGATCCTCGAGATGGTTCAACAGTAGGGAAATTTTATGCTGATGCGCCAATCAGTTCTCCTGTTTCAGTTAAGGACAATTCGATTTTCATAGGCGATTCAAAAGGGAAAATATATAAATTGAGTTTACAAGGATCAGCAATTGAATCGTATCAATGTGCTTCGGCAAGTATTCTTGGAAAAATAATTGTGGACCAAAACAATCTTTTCTTTGGCAGCAATGACATGAATTTTTATAAATTCAACTTAGACGAAAAGAAAGTTGTTGCTAAGGCTATAACAAACGAATGGGTTTCTTCAACCGCAGCAATAGATGGCAATTTTATTTTCTTTGGCAATGACGGCGGCTTTTTTTATTGTCTAGACAAAACAACCATGGCAACAAAATGGAAGTTTAAAGCTAATGCTAGTATTCGCACTGAGTCGCTTGTTAATGGAAACAAAATCTTCTTCGGAAGTGATGATAAAAACCTTTATGTGTTAGATAAAACTGGAAAACTAATCAAGAAATTTCCAGCAAAAGAAAAAATAAAATCAAGTCCAATATTGGTTGAAAATGCTATTTATTTTGCCGACGAATCTGGTGAAGTTTATAAAATCAGTACTGATTTAACCACAATTAAATCGGTTTTTAAAGCAACGGTCGAAAATCCAGATACTTCGTCAAAAGCGGTTGAAACTGCTAAGAAATAATGCTTCAAATTATGCAATCTTAAAAAATCGAATAACTCAATCAATTGAAATAATTTGAAGTATAAATACAATTACATTAGGGCTACTATGATTTTTTGCATCATAGGTTTTGTAATTCCCGGATTTACTGCCATTTTTTTAGTTTGTATACAGCAATTTCTAGAAAAACTAGGACTGGAATGCACTATAGCATGGAAATCATTTTGGATAATTTCTTGGATCGGGATGATTTTACTTCCTGTTTTATTTCTTAAAAACCTTAGGAGTAAAGAAACTGAGACTTCAGAAAAATTGAAAACCAATCTGATCTTCTTTAATTTATTCGAATACTTTTTTATTCAGACTGCGCTTAGTGTATTTTTTACAAAAGCTACTACTCTGTGCTATGGTTCAGGTGGACAAAACGGACTTGAACTTGCCTTTACTGGATGGCTTGCTTTACCTATTTTAATGGTTTTCAGCTATATTTTTGAATATCATACTGATACTACAATAGCTCCTGAGAAATGAAGAAGAAGATTGAAGTTGTCAAAAATTTTAAAAATAAATTCTTAACGTTAGCAACTGGAAGGTTCTCATGAAAAAGATACTTTCATTAATTATAATAGTGGCATTAACACTAAGCTGCAACGAAAAAACCCAATATTTTTTTGATGATATTTTGGACAATTTTTCATTTAATAATACATTGTCAAATAGTACTCAAATTATCATAAAACAGTACGATTCAACAGTAACAAATAAAACCGTTTATGTACAATCATATAATTCAATAAAAAAATACAAGACAAATTCAAAGCAACAATTTGAAAGTTTTAAAGCTATTTTTATAGATTCAGAAAAGACAAGCTATTGTTGCTGTCCGAAAAGCTCATATTCAATTCATTTTCTGGATCAACAAAAAGAACTTGATTTCTTTTATGTTGATACTCTAGAATTTAAAACCAAAATAAGAATTTGCGAAAGTGGCTATCAATATTCTTACATCGTTGAAAAACAAAAATGGAAAGATTTTTTAAATGAAATAAACTAAATGAAAAAAACAGAAACACAAATTAAAATTCTTGGAATATATCAAATAGCTGGTGGGGTTTTAGGATTACTTTTTACCTTCATATTTTTTAGCAAATTGTTTTTTGGCAATAAGTCAGTTCTAACAATCATACTATCTTCGATCTTATTATTTTCATTCTCCGTTTATTGCGGTTTTTTATTGCTTACCAAAAAATATGACAAAGGCTTAAATCTGTCCATTATAAACCAAATCATTCAAGTAATCAGTTTTTCTGTGTTAGGCTACACATTTGAATTTTGCTCCGGCATCTTTTTAAAATTTGGTCTAGATTTGACAAGCGACACCTTGCTAACGTATAATTTCGGCTTGACAACTTGGAATCTAAAATTAAATTCAGATCCTTCATTAACCAAAATTAGCATAAATATTTTAGCACTTATGCTAATTAACTTGATATTCAATATTAAAGAAAAAATAATACAACAGAACAAATTGGCTAAAAGCACTGTATAAAAAACTCAGTATCTCAGAACCGTAGCTCCTCAAAAAAACTACTCATTCTCCCCGATCTTATTCACCATAAAAATCATCAAAATACCTAAAAGCGCCATAATCAAAAACGCCCATTTCATACTCAAATATTCAGAAATAAAACCTACCATTGGCGGTACCAACAGGAAACCTAAATAACCAATTGTAGAAATCGAAGTTAATGCTGAACCACTGCTTAATTTTGAAGATCTTCCTGCAATGCTAAAAACCAAAGGAACAACACAAGAAACTCCAAATCCAATCAACATATAGCCGAAAATAGTTGGATAAACATACGGCAGTATAAAACAAATTCCGAAACCAACTGTGATCAATATGCCACTATACAGCAGAATTTTTTTCGTACCAAATTTCATTACACCATAATCTCCAAAAATACGTCCGAGCGTTACTGCAGTTGCAAAAAACACAAACGCGGCACTGGTTAATTTTGGTGAAGCTTTTAAAATGTTTTCAAAATAAATACCACTCCAATCGTACATCGTATTTTCGCAAGCCATTGAAACAAAACAAATCAAAGCAAATTTGATCAAGTTTTTTTCAGGCATCGAAAAGAATTTCTTTTTTACCGGAACAGGTTCATTGTGAATGCTCATTGGGTAAAAACAAGCCGTAAGCGCCATCATAAAAACACTAACTCCAAGTAAGTGATGCGCAGGTGTCACATGTTGCGTTACCATAACATAACCTAAGCCAGCTCCCGAAAAAACAGCAATACTCCATACAGCGTGAAAACGAGTTATGATCGATTTAGGATATAATTTCTGAACTTCCAAAGATTGCGCATTAATCGACAAGTTGAAAATATTTCGAGAAGCTCCAAATATTAGAAGAACAATAACCAACTGCCAAACAAAAGCAACCAAACCTGGCAAAGCAAGCACAATATTGAACATGATTGCGCCTAAAAGCATAATATAACGACTACTGTATTTATTCAATAATTTTCCTGTAAAAGGCATAGTAAGCATCAATCCTATTGGAAAAGCAAATAAAACTGCTCCAAATTGAGCTTCAGACAAATGCAATTGGGCTTGTATGTGCGGAATTCTAGAAACCCATGATGAATAGCCAATTCCAGATAGGAAAAAAAATACGGTGTTTGCTATTCGGTATCCTTTGGGTGTGTTTTCGTATTTTTTTAAGAAGGGTAAAATCATGAAGTCAATTTTCTGACTGCAAAATTAAGGCTTTTAAATTTTATCCAACTACAACTTTGAATAAGAATTCCCTTTAATTACACACAAAGCCAACATTTAACAATTTCGTCAACAAATGATAAAAATAAAAATTGTTAAACTTATTTTAATTTTTACATTTGCACTGTTTTTATTTATTCTAAATAAAATTTAATATCAACCAATTAAAATAATCGATGAATAACCTTAGTCTGAAAACTTCTCGTTTTCTATTTTCAATCAGTTTTTTATTTTCATTTTTAAGCGTATTTGCACAGCAAAACAGCGGAAAAATCAAAGGAACAATCACAACATCTGACGGCGACGCCGCTGCAGGTGTAAATATCATTTTAAAAAATTCAAAATATGGAACCACAACTAATGACGATGGTACTTTTGAATTTAACCGAGTAAAAACAGGAACTTATACGCTGCAAATTTCTTTAACTGGCTATGAAACTTCTGAGAAAGAAGTTGTTGTTATAGAAAATGAAACCAATACCTTAAACCTGCAACTAAAAGTTTCTAATAAGGAATTACAAGAAGTTGTAATTAGTGGCAAAAAGAGTATTGTTTCTAAAAAAACGGATTATGTTGCCAGAATGCCTCTTAAAAATCTAGAAAATCCGCAAGTTTACAGTGTTATCCATAAAGAACTTTTGCAAGAACAAGTTGCTGTAGATATTAGAAGCGCTGTTCAAAATTCGCCTGGAGTTGTTTCAATAAGCTATCCATCAGGAGGTGTTGGCGTAATTTTTAGAGGATTTTCTACTGGAATAAATGCACGAAACGGAATGGAAACAGCTTCTGGGCGTTCTTCTGTTGATCTTGGAAATGTTGAGCGTATCGAAGTTATGAAAGGACCATCTGGAACTTTGTTTGGTTCATCTGTTTCTTCATTTGGAGGAGTTGTGAATTTAGTTACCAAAAAACCTTTTGAAACAACTGCTACTGAAATATCATATACGACCGGAAGCTATAATTTAAACCGACTTACGGCAGATGTAAATACACCATTAAACAAAGACAAAACCGTTTTGTTCAGAATCAATATGGCTGTGAACAGAGAAAAAAGCTTCCTAAATTATGGTTTTAATAATGCACTGCTTTTCGCGCCAAGCTTAACTTATAAAGCATCTGAAAAACTTACTTTCAATTTTGATGCTGAGCTATATAACGTAAACAACACACGTCGCACCTATAATACATACGCCACGACTTCAGGAATCACAAATCCGAATGATTTGAAAATTGATTATAGAAAATCAATGTTTCATGATGACAATGATGCAAAAACAACTGCAACTAAATTTTTTGCGCAAGCAGAATATGAAATTTCAGAAAACTGGAAATCCACAACCGTTTTCTCTTTCGTAGGTGAAGATGTAGAACGCAGTTATCAGAGTTATGCAGTTTGGAGTTCTCCAACGCAAGTAGCGAGAAGAGTTGGACTTTGGGGACCAATTTACAACAACTACACCAACATACAAGAAAACTTAAACGGAACTTTCAATACTGGAAGCATTAAACATAAATTCTTGGCTGGTTTAAATTACAGACTTTATAGCGGTTCTTTTTCTGGCGGAACTACTTTTACACTTGACAATATTGATGTCACTACCAACTTCGCTCCTATTAGAAGAAAAGCAGTTGATGCGGGACTTGTTTTGACTACATCTCCAGTTGCTGATCAAAAAACATTTAGTGCATATGCGTGTGATGTTATCAACTTTACAGATCGTCTTTCTGCTATGCTAAGTTTGCGATTGGATAATTTTGATCGCGAAAAAGTGGGAACTGTTGAAGGATATCATCAAACTGCATTGTCTCCAAAACTTGGATTGGTTTATGAACTTGTAAAAGATCAAGTTTCGTTATTTGGAAATTATATGAACGGTTTCCAAAATATGCAACCTGTTACACAACCAGATGCAACTCAACTCGTTTTAGATCCAATTTATGCAGTGCAATATGAAGGAGGAATTAAAGCTGAAGCTTTTCATAAAAAATTAAGCGGATCTGTAAGTTATTACAATATTACAATTGATAATGCAACACGATTAAATGCATCAGGGTTTACAGTTCAAGACGGAAAACAAGTAAGTAAAGGTTTTGACTTTGAATTAATTGCAAATCCAATTAACGGATTTAACATTGTTGCTGGCTACGGCTACAATGACAACAGAATCGTAAGAGCTTCTGACGCAACAATAGAAGGAAATAAAGCGACTGGCTCACCAGAAAATGTTTTCAATTTTTGGACTTCTTATACTTTTCAAAACAAATTAAAAGGTTTAGGATTAGGTTTTGGCGCCAACTATGTTGACAAAAACTATTTTACTGCAGATAATACTTTCTACATGCCGTCATACACGACTTATAATGCATCTGTTTATTATGATCAATCTTCTTGGAGAATTGGTTTGAAATTCAACAATATCAGCAATGAAAAATATTGGGATTTTTGGGGAACATCACAGGCGCCTACAAACATTTTGGCAAGCTTAACTCTTAAATTCTAAAATTTAATTCATAAAAAGCACCTCTTTATTATAGAGGTGCTTTTTAAAAATAATAGCAGTTTAATTCTAACTGCGGCATCATAAGCAAACATGACATTTAAAAATTTAATAAAAAAAATACATTTATGGCTAGGATTGTCTTCTGGCTTAATTGTTATCATACTTGGCATTACGGGCTGTTTGTATGTTTTTGAAGAAGAATTACGCCCTATTGTTTACGAATATTATTATGTTGATCAGGTCAAAACTAAAAAACTGCCTGTTAGCCAACTTATAAAAATTGCTGAAGAAGCAAACGCAAAAGCACATCCAAATCAAAAGCTTTCTGGCGCTCGAATTATAAATGATGATAAACGCACTGTTATTGTGTGGTTTTTTGAAGAATTAGACAAAGATGCAATCTGGTATTGGAATCGTTATCAAAACACTTACGTTTACATCAACCCATACACAGGAAGTGTGCAAAAACTCGAAGAATATAATTTTGAGTTTTTTGTTTTTGTCCGAATGTTGCACCAAACGCTTTGTTTAAATAGCGAAATTGGCGATCCAATTGTTGGAACAGCAACCATTATTTTTATCATTTCGCTGATTACAGGTTTGATACTTTGGTGGCCAAAAAACAAGCAAGCTGCAAAACAACGTTTTTGGTTTCGATGGAAAAATACAACTCAGTGGAAACGCAAAAATTACGATTTGCATAATATTCTAGGCTATTACATGATGTTTTTTGCTTTGATAATTGCGCTAACCGGATTGGTTTGGGCCTTTGAATGCTACGATAAAGGTGTACAATGGATTTTTAACGGAGGTAAAACAATTGAAAAAGTAAAATTAGTTTCGGATACTACTCAATACAATGTAAAAACAGCAACCGATAAAATTTTCATCGCAACAAAAAAGGCAAATCCTAAAGCGAAAAGCTATTATTTATTTATTCCAAAAGCAGATGATTCATTGGCTACCTTTCAAACATTTGTGCGATATAAAAATCGTTTTGATGATATTTCAATGGAATTTGACCGATACACCGCCAAAAATCTAAGAACAATCACTTATAATGATAAAAGCGGAGGTGAAAAATTTCGTTTTATCAATTATGATTTACATGTTGGAAGCATTTTAGGTTTTCCTGGAAAAGTATTGGCTTTCTTTGCTAGCCTAGTATCTGCAAGTTTACCTATTACAGGCTTTTTAATTTGGTGGGGACGAAATAACAAAAAGAAAAAAACACTCGCTAAATCATCTTAAAAAAAAATCTGCAAAATATTATTAGTATTTATTCTAAATAAGAATTGTTAAACTGATTTTAAGCTTTATATTTGCATTTAATTCGACAGGCAAGCAAAGTCGGCTGTTCAAAGATTTCTTCGCCATTAAAACTGAAGAAAGAATTTTCTAAAAACTATTAATCTTAATCTTAAATATTATGAAATCGAAAACTTTAAAAACAATTGCATTTTTATTTTTAATGTTAGTTGCTACTCCACAATTATTTGCGCACGCACTTTGGATTGAAACAAAAGCTACTGGAACAAAAGGAAAAGCACAAGAAATTTCAGTTTATTTTGGAGAATTTTCAGAAAACGACATAACAAAAGCTGACAAATGGTTTTCAGACTTAAAGGATTTCTCTTTAGTATTGGTAAGTCCGTCAAAAAAAGAAACAAAACTGACTTCTAAAGCTCTAGACAATAAATACCAAGCTTTCTTTACACCAGATGAAGACGGAGTTTATACAATCGTTATGCATCATAAAGTAAAAGATGTTTACGGAACAATGGTTTTAGATTATAACTCAAGTGCAACAGTGGTAGTGGGAAACAAAACGGCTGGAAATTATGCTACAGCAAATAAAAACCAAATTGGCTTATTTTCTGAAAATGCAGACATCGCAAAAAAAGATTCAAAAGTAACAGGGTTTGCTCTTTACGATGGCGCATCGGCAAAAGAAACAAAAATCAAAGTGATTGCTCCAAACGGCTGGGAAAAAGAATTATGGACAAATGATAAAGGTGAATTTTCTTTCACTCCTATCTGGTCTGGAAATTATATGGTTGAATATGCTCACACTGAAAAGGCTTCTGGTGATCATAACGGCAAAAAATACGATGAAATCTGGAAAATGGCAACATATCAGATTACTGTAAAATAACAATACCCCTTCATTTTTAAATTAGTCTTAGTAAAAAGCTTTGCTCCTTTGGGCAGAGCTTTTTCTGTTTTAAAGCATCTTCTTTTAATTCAATCTAAATAAGAAAATGAATTAGGAAAAACAAAATCTTAAGCAAATCTTAAGACAAAAATAATAAAACTTTAATGAAGAAAATACCTCTATAAATTTTGTTAAACCCTTAACGCGCCCTTATATTTGCAAAAAATTATTTTTATTAAATCTAAATAAGTCACATGAAACATAGTTTACTACTTGCTTTATCTTTAATAAGTTTTGGAGCTTATAGCCAAGAATTTACAAGTGCTGAAAATACCACAACTGTAAGCGACACTGTAAAAAATAAAAAAGGAGAAATCCTAAATGAAGTAGTTGTTACTAAAAACAAAGAGCCTAAACCGGTAACCGCAGTTCGTTCTGGTTTGAAACCAATGGATAACCCACAAGCTATTCAAGTTATTGGTTCAGAAGTTATCGAGCAACAACAAGCAATCAGATTAAGTGAAGTTTTGAAAAATGCAAATGGGGTTTATGTAGGTTCAGCTCGCGGTGGCGCTCAAGAGTCTTTCTTCTCTAGAGGTTACGACATGTCTGCCAACAATATGTTTAAAAATGGTTTCCGTTACAATGCGGGTTCTATTCCAGATGTTTCAGGTCTAGATAAAGTTGAGTTTCTAAAAGGTGGCGCAGCTCTATTATTTGGAAACGTAGCGCCAGGGGGAGTTCTTAATTTAGTAACAAAAACACCTCAATTCAAAAGCGGTGGAGAAGTTTCTATGCAATTTGGAAGTTATTCTTACTATAAACCAGCTTTCGATTTTTACGGAGGTTTGACAAAATCAATCGCATTTAGAATCAATGGTTCTTATGAAAATTCTGAAAGCTTTAGAGATGTTGTAAAAAACGAACGTGTTTATGTAAATCCATCGTTGCTTTTTGTTATTAGTCCTAAAACTCAAATTACAGTTCAAGGAGATTATTTAAGCCAAGACTGGACTCCTGATTTTGGAACTGGAATCGTTGGCACACAAATTCTTGATTTGCCTCGAAGTGCTTTTTACGGATCACTTTGGTCTAATGGTACAACCAAATCTTCAAGCGCATCTGTATTATTAAACCATGATTTCAATAAAAACTGGAAGCTTAATTTTAACAGCTCTCTTCAAAACTATGACAGAGCTTCAAAATCTACAGCACAATTGTCTACAGTACAACCAAATGGGGACTGGACAAGACCTTTGGTTCAAAATGAAAACTTAGAGCAAATTTTAGGAGACCAATTAAGCCTTCAAGGAAACTTTAATACAGGATCAATCAAACATCAGGTATTTACAGGTGCAGACTGGGAAAACTCATTCGCGACAGCTTATACTTTTGCATTTAACCCTGCAAATTATGACACTATAAACCTTTTCAACTTTGACCCGTCAACGCAAAGAAATGATATTCCTAATGCAAGAACAACTCAAATTGCAAAAACAGAAACCAACCGTTTTGGTGTGTATTTTCAAGATTTGATTTCAATTACAGAGAAGTTTAAAGTTTTAGCAGGTATACGTTGGTCATGGCAAGAAGCTGAAGTTACAACTTACAAAGAAACTTATGCTGGTGGTAAACAAACTGTTAAACCAGAAGATGCGGTACCTGTAGTTGGCGACAAAAAATTAGACAATGCATTTTCTCCAAAAGTTGGATTAATTTACCAACCAAGAAAAGACGTTTCTTTATTTGCTAGTTATTCTACTTCGTTTACTCCAAACACTGGAACTACAGCAGATTTAAAACCAATTGAACCATCTATTATTGATCAATATGAAGCTGGTGTTAAAACAGACTTCTTAAAAGGATTATTAAGCACAAACGTTACTGTTTACCAAATCACAAATAGCAATTTGGCTCAAACAGCTGAATTCAAAGCTGATGGAAGTTTAAACTCAGATACAAACATTAAAGTGTTGAGTGGTCAAACTAAAAGTAAAGGTGTTGAAATTGACATTACTGCAAGACCAGTTGAAGGATTTAGCATTATTGCAGGTTACAGCTACAACGATATGCGTTATACTAAAACATCTGGTTTGAACGGAAGTTTTATTGAAGGTGATCGTCTTGTTAGAACTCCAGCAAATACAGCAAACTTGAGTTTCTTTTACACTGTGCAAGAAGGATTTTTTAGAAATTTATCTGTTGGAGCAGTTGGAAACTACATCGGTGACCGTTTAGGTGGATGGAACGATCAAATCAGTACAGATACAGTTAAATATCCTGACGGTATTTACCACAGAGAAATTCCATTAGAAGGTTATGTTACAATTGATGCATCTGTTGGATATACTTGGAAAAAATTCTCGCTTCTTTGTAAATTATCAAACATTACAAATGAGTTAAATTATACAGTTCACGAAAATTACAGTGTGAATCCAATCGCACCTCGTCAAGTTATGACAAGTCTACGATACAAATTCTAAATTTTTGAATTAGATTTTAATTTGTTAGAACTTTTTTAGCTCTTTAATTCTAAAAAGCATCAAAAGTTTTGGTTTAAATTTCACCCAAAAACCTCATTTAGCAATAAATGAGGTTTTTATTTTTTACATCAAAAAGTGCTCTAAATATCTTTACTTTTGTTTCTCAATTTTATTCTTTGCAAAACCAAATTCTATGTCAGATTCCAAACCAAACCAATTAAAAAAAACACTTGGATTAAGCTTTAACATAGCCGTATTAATTGGCGGAACAATCGGAGTCGGGATTTTGCGAACACCAGGTTCAATTGCTGGACTGTTGGATAATTATTGGCTCATTCTTGTCTCTTGGATTTTTGGAGGATTATACGTTTTGTTAGGTGCCAATTCGTATTCTGAATTGGCGACAATGCTTCCTAAAGCAGGAGGTTCTTACAATTACATTAAAAGAGCCTTAGGCGAATATGCTGGATTTTTATCGGGCTGGTTTGATTATATTGTCAATGCAATTCCGCCTGCATTTTATTGCATTGTGATTAGCGAATACACGATCATTTTATTTCCTGAACTTAAAAGCCTTTCCACTGTAATATCGATTTCTTTATTAATCGCTTTTGTATTGCTTCATTTAAGTGGCGTCAAAAACGGAAGTGTCATTCAGCAAATTACAAGCTTTTTAAAAGTAATTTGCTTTGTCGCTTTGGTTGTCGCTTGTTTCATGTATTCTGGCGTTGAAGTTCCAGAGATTAAGACAAACGATTCGGTTTTTCAAATCGGACTTGTTTTTGGATTTTTCAAATCATTACAACTTATTATCGGAACTTATAATGGCTGGAATGCGGTTTGCTTTTTCGCCGAAGAAAATGACGATCCAGGCAAAAACATTCCGAAATCTTTATACAGTGGCGTATTGCTAGTTGTAGTGATTTATGTTTTGGTTAATGCCGCATTCTTTCATGTTTTGTCAATTGAAACTTTAGCAAAATCAAATTTGGCTGCTGCCGATGTTGCCAAAATTCTTTTCGGAGAAAAAGGCGCAATAATCGTAACCGTAATTTCAATTTTCTCTTTAATCAGCATTTTGAATGCTTTTATGATGATCCCGCCAAGAATCCTTTACGGATTAAGTCGTGACGGTTTTTTTATCAAAAAAGGAACTCAAGTAAATAAAGGTGGAACACCAATTGTGGCGCTTTTAGTTTCATCGCTTTTTAGTTTATTTTTAATTTGCATCGGCTCGTTTGAAGTATTGTTTTCTTTCGCCGCTTTTATCTCAATAATCGTTTGGGGATTGGCCTATTATTCGCTTATAAAATTAAGAAAGTCAGAACCTGACATGATAAGACCGTATCGTACTTTTTGGTATCCGTGGAGCACTATAATTGCAATTATTATTTCGATTGGATTATTGTTAGGCTTTATTTATAGCGATCCTGTTGCTTTTTCGATAATTGTTGGAATTACCTTGATTTCTTATCCTTTGTTTTTGATTTTGAAGAAGAAAAGATAAGTCATTTAATATTTACGCGCCATTCTTGTCATTCCGAGGAACGAGGGCACGAGCGACAGCGAACTGGCAAAGCAATCTCCACGAGTAGCTCTACAAAGATGGGCGACATTCTGTATGGAGTTACTTACGAAGATTCTTCGTTCCTCGGAATGACAAGATCACGGTCAAACAATACAACAAAAAACCCGACAGGTTTCAAAAACCTGTCGGGTTTGCTTCTTATAAACGTAACTGATTTATTTCAAACCAGCCAAACTTTGCTCGATTGTAGCAATTTTTGCTAATGCATCGGCTTGTTTTTGTTTTTCTAAATTAAGAACTTTCTCTGGAGCTCCGTTTACGAATTTCTCATTTGAAAGTTTTGCTTCTACAGATTTCAAGAATCCTTTCGTGTAATTCAATTCCTCTGTTAGTTTTGCAATTTCGGCTTCAACGTCGATGTTTCCTGTAATCGGAATGAAATATTCATTTGATTTTACACGGAAAGACAATGCGCCGTCCACTTTTTCAGAAACATATTCGAAAGCAGAAACGTTTCCTAATTTCGTAATAATTGAATCAAAATAAGTAGAAACATTCTCACTATTGATTCCTTTTAATTCGATTGCATCTTTAAACGGAATGTTTTTGTCTTTACGAATTGTTCTAATTCCAGAAATTACTTCAATTGAATTTTCAAAATCAGAAATTAATTTTGCGTCAAATGATTTTACTTCTGGCCAAGTCGAAACAATTAAAGCTTCTTCTGGAGTTCTTTCAGCAATTAATTGCCAAATTTCCTCTGTCAAGAAAGGCATGAACGGATGCAATAATTTCAAGTTGTTCTCTAACATTTCGATCGCTTTCGCGAAAGTTACGCTGTCAATTGGCTGTTGGTATGCTGGTTTGATCATTTCTAAGAACCAAGAACAGAAATCATCCCAAACCAATTTATAAATAGCCATAAGAGAATCTGAAATTCTGTATTTCTCGAAATTATCTTCAATATCAACTAATGTCTGCTGTAGTTTCGCTTCGTACCACTCAATCGCTACTTTTGATGATTCTGGTTGCGGAATAGTTTCTGAAACTTCCCAACCTTTAATCAATTTAAAGGCATTCCAAATTTTGTTTGAAAACGCTTTTCCTTGGCTGCATAATTCTTCATCAAACATGATATCGTTTCCTGCAGAAGCACTTAAAAGCAATCCTACACGAACACCGTCTGCACTAAATTTATCAATCAAATCTAAAGGATCAGGAGAGTTTCCTAATGATTTAGACATTTTACGACGTTGTTTATCACGAACTAAACCAGTCAAATATACATTTGTAAATGGTTTTTCGCCTGCATATTCGTAACCTGCAATGATCATTCTCGCTACCCAGAAGAATAAAATATCCGGACCTGTTACTAGATCATTTGTTGGATAGTAATATTTGTAATCTGGACTTTCTGGATCCATAATTCCACCAAAAACAGACATTGGCCATAACCAAGAAGAAAACCAAGTATCTAACGCATCAACATCTTGTTTTAAGTCAGATGTTGTAAGTGAGTTGTTAGATGTTTTTTCTTTTGCTAACGCTAATGCGTCTTCGATGTTTTCAGCCACTACGAAATCTTCTTTTCCATCTCCATAATAGTACGCTGGAATTTGTTGTCCCCACCATAATTGACGAGAAATATTCCAATCGCGGATATTGTTCAACCAGTGTGCATAAGTGTTTTCGAAACGTTTTGGATGCAATTTAATATCTCCTGTTTCTAAAACCGACTTAATTGCTGGTTTTACTAATTCTTCCATTTTCAAGAACCATTGGTCTGATAATCTTGGTTCGATTACCGCTTTTGTTCTTTCAGAGGTTCCTACTTTATTTAAGTGAATTTCTGTTTTTGCTAAAGCGCCAATTTCTTGAAGTTCTTTTTCGATTTCCTTACGAACTACAAAACGGTCTTTACCTTGATAGTGTAATCCGAAGCTGTTTAAAGTCGCATCTTCGTTAAAAATATCAACGATTTCTAGGTTGTGTTTTTCACCCAACGTTTTATCGTTCATATCGTGCGCAGGCGTAACTTTCAAACATCCTGTTCCGAATTCTACATCTACATATTCGTCTTCAATAATTGGAATTACTCTGCCGCAAATTGGAACGATCGCTTTTTTACCTTTTAGATGTGTAAAACGCTCATCATTCGGATTGATACAGATTGCAGTATCTCCAAAAATAGTTTCAGGACGAGTTGTGGCAATGGTCAAAAATTCCTCAGTGCCTTCGATCTTATATTTTAAGAAAAATAATTTTCCTTGTTGTTCTTCGTAAATTACTTCTTCGTCAGACAAAGTAGTTTTAGCTTCTGGATCCCAGTTTACCATACGGTATCCTCTGTAGATTAATCCTTTGTTGTATAAATCAACAAAAGAACGAATTACAGATGCCGACATATCTGGATCCATTGTAAATTTAGTGCGTTCCCAATCGCAAGAAGCACCTAATTTCTTAAGTTGTTCTAAGATCGTTCCACCATATTTATCTGTCCATTCCCAAGCATGTTTTAGGAATTCTTCGCGAGTTAAATCATTTTTATTGATTCCTTCTGCTTTTAATTTCGCTACAACTTTTGCTTCAGTTGCGATCGAAGCGTGGTCTGTTCCAGGAACCCAACAAGCGTTAAATCCTTTAAGACGCGCACGACGAATTAAAACATCTTGAATCGTATTATTCAACATATGTCCCATGTGAAGGACTCCAGTGACGTTTGGCGGCGGGATTACAATGGTGTACGGCGTTCTATGATCTGGTTCTGAATGAAAATAGTTGTTTTTCATCCAGTAATCATACCATTTACTCTCAATCGTCTTAGCGTCAAATTGTGCTGGAATTGTCATTTATATATGTTTAATCGTTTATTTTTTGTTGATTCGTTTAATCGTTAAATTGTTTAATCGTTTGTTTGTTTTTGCGAATTCCATCAAGGTAAATCGGTTAAAGAATTAAACAGTTAAACAAATAAACGAAACTTTGGTTCAATTTTTGTATTTATAACTGACAGCAAAAGTAAATAATTAAAGACACTATAAAAAGCGAATTATTAATTTGTGTGTTAATTAAAAGAATGTATATTTACTTACAATTAAAAATAATTTCAAATGAAAAATGTTGCCTCTTTTATTGCAATCGTATTGTTTAGTGCAATCGGTTATTCGCAAAACGGCCCAAAAATTGAATTTGCAGCCCAAGATAATACAATTGATTATGGAAAAATTTCAAAAAGTGATAATGGAGTTCGCTCCTTTGAATTCACCAATACTGGTGATGCTCCGCTAATGATCATAGGTGCAGAATCAACCGTGAGTTCTATTGTGGTTACTAAACCTGCAACGGCGATACAACCTGGAAAAAAAGGAAAAATTGATGTAAAATATAACATGGTTTCTGGTCCGATTCGTAAAACAATTACTGTTGAAACCAACGCTGTAAATTATCCTGACGGAAGAGTTGCCTTAAAAATTAAAGGTGAAGTTTTATAAGAATTTTTAAATCTTAAAATAATAAAAAGCCGTTTCTAATTCAAGAAACGGCTTTTTTTTATGATTAATGTTTTCAAAATTAAACCGACAGGTTTTAAAAACCTGTCGGGTTTATTATAAATATGATTAATTATTTTTCAGCACATTCAACAGAGTCAAATTTATATTTAACGCGATCAAAATCGATTGGTTTGTCTTTAACTAAATACGTTACACCCATTGTCGTTTGCATCGTTCCGTTTCCTAAAATAAGCTGTTTATCGCGTTTCAAAAGAGCCATTGGGTTTTTGAAAGTCGCATTATTATTTGTTCCGTCTACAAAAGTGTAATCCACAAACAAAGTATCACCATGGAATTCTCCGGCAATTTCTCCTTTTTTTACTGGTGACGAAGCAACCTTCATAATCATATTTCCACCAATTTTTCCGTTTTTCAGTTTATTTACTGTTAGGTTTAAAGTATCATTTTCATAGATTGCTTTATAACATTCTGTACTTACTACTTTTTCGCCTTCAGCTTTAGCGGCCGCTTCAGCTTTTTGTTTTTCCTCATTTTTACAGCTTTGAAGTCCAACAAGAGACAAAAGCATACAAGACAACACTATTTTTTTCATAACTGAATTTTTTAATTTCATATAAAAATAAATAAAAAAGAAGCCAAAAAAAAGGCTTCTCGTTTATTTATTTTATGATGTTTATTCACATGGATAAGACACACTACAGTGCGCGTCTACGAAATATTGGAATTATATTTTACAACTTCTTGATTACAAATTCAGATCGTCGGTTTAACTCATGATCTTCTTCTGAACAAGCGTCATCTGTTTTACATTTTATAATCGGAACCGATTCTCCATAACCTTTTGCAGAAACTCTGCTGGCACTAATTCCAGACTGAATTATAAATTCTCTGGTTGAATTTGCTCTTTTTTGAGAAAGCTCTTCATTGAATTTTTCATTTCCGCGTGAATCAGTATGCGAACCAATCTCGATAATCATCCCTGGATATTTATTCATCAACGCAACCACTCGGCCTAAAACTACTTTTGATTCTTTACGAATGTACCACATGTTGTAATCAAAATAAATCGGATCAGTTTTAATAATCAATCGGTCTTTATCATCTTTTACAACATCTTTTTCTTGCTTTAAGATTTCAGCAATTTTTTCCTTTTTCTTTGCTTCTTCTGCTTTTATTTCATCTGCTTTTGCTTTTTTAGCTGCTTCATTTAAAGCAATAATAGCCAAAGCTTCTTTTTCTTTTTTCTCTGTTTCTAGCTGAATTTCTTGCTTTCTTCTTTTCTCGGTATTTTGCTGTTCTTCCAATTTAATTGCTTCTAAAGATTTAAGTGCCAATGAACCATCATTTGTAATGTTTCTGGTTTTGTCAATCTCAAGCGTTTTAGATTCATTGGTATACTTTTCTTTGAAAGCAACAATCGTATATGAACTTTCACAAGCAACTGTAAAACTGAATTTCCCATCGGCTGCAACCGAAATCGTATTTAAAGTCTTTTTAGAAGCATCTTGAAGCATTACAGTTGCATTTTCAAGAGGCAAATTTGTATCAACGTCTGTAATTGTTCCCGCGATAAATTGTTTGCAGTCTTCAACGATTAAATCTTTAGTTTCTTTGAATTGGTAAATATCATCACTTCCCTTTCCTCCTTCTCTATTGGATGCAAAAAATCCTTCTTTTGTATCAGAATTGATTGTAAAAGAAAAATCATCTAAATTAGAATTCAATGGCAAACCTATATTTACTGGTTCTGAATATTCATTTCCTTTAATTTCAGAAACAAAAACATCCAATGAGCCATATCCTAAATGTCCATCAGAAGAAAAATAAAGCTTATTGTCTGCCGAAACAAAAGGGAATTGCTCTCTTTTATCGGTATTAATAATTGGACCTAAATTCTTTGGCGTGTCAAAAGCTCCCTTATTGATATTTACCGAATAAATATCAAAAGAACCCAACGATCCCGGCATATCAGAAGCAAAATACAACACTTTTTCATCCACACTAAGCGCTGGATGTTCAGTCGAATAATTTGGACTATTAAACGGTAGCGACGTAACGTTTTTCCATTTTCCATCCACTAATTCTGCTTTGAAAATTTGAAGATTCGAAACTTTCTGATCGTTCGTTTTTCTGGTTCTATTTTTGGAATTATTACGTGTAAAATAAACCGTTTTTCCATCTTTAGTAAAAACAGCATTTGATTCGTGCATGCCGGTTTTTAATTCCTGAGCAAAATAATCAATGTTTGGTTCAGCAGCATTTATTTCATTTAAGGAAACAGAAACCAAGTTCAAATACGTTTCATTGTCCCATTTGAATTTCTTATCAAACAATCCTGGTTTTAATTTAACAGCGGCAAACACTAATTTCCCATTGTATGGAACTGCTCCAAACTCAGAATTTGGTGTATTGATTGCCAGATTTTTTATCTCAAATCGGTTTCCAATAGCCGAAACATTTTCAAGTTCTTTCAATTCATTTTTAAAATAAATAGAATCCTTTCCAGTAGTCGAAGATGCATAATATTGTTTTAAAGCCACATTTGCATCGTCATAACTATTTGTCGCTTTTAGAGTTTGCGCATATCTAAAATAATATTCGCGATCTAAATTGTTGTTGTAATTCTTAAAGAGCAATCGGTAATACTGTTGCGCTTTCACAAAATTATTCGTGTAATAGTACGAATCAGCCAAGTTTTTAATAGCTTCTTGCGAAGGTCTTTCTTCGGCTATTTTTTCATATAAAACAATGGCTTCACTGTAAAATGTCTTATCAAAGAATCGTTTGGCTCTTGCCAAATCCTTATCTTGGGCACTTATAAATTGTATTGAAAATACGAATATAATAACGAGTAGTTTTTTCATATTTTTCATTTTAGAAGAATCTAGGTGATTTATCATATCCTTTTCCTAATAAATCCAAATCAAAAAGAAGCATTATTTCGTGCGTCCCCGAATTAAACTGACCTAAATTTGAAAGCGTATAATCGTAAGCATAACCAACTCTCAAGGAAGGAGTAACATTGATATTTGCTAAAGCACTAAAGGAATCATTAATTCTGTATGCTACCCCAAGTTCGAACTTCTCATTATACAAGACATTTGCCGTGATATCGACAGCCACTGGTGCACCTTTCACAAATTTAGCCATTGATGCAGGTTTTAATTTCCACATGTCATTTAATTGGAAGACATATCCGCCAGTTAAATACATATGAATTTCTTCAGAACCATAGGCGTTTATTCCTGATTTTTCTTCGATTTGTTTTGACCTTAATAAATTTGGCGCCGAAAATCCAACATAGAGATTATCTCTAAAATAATAAGCTCCTACTCCAATATTTGGTTTCGTCGCATTGATATTTTCTGCGAAAGCAGCATCTGTAGCAGCATTTCCACTTTGTAATTGAAAACCATTAAAATTCGATTGCAGTGCAGAGAATCCAGCTTTTAAACCAAGGGAAAGTCTATTTTTTCCGCCCAAGTTTAAGATATAAGCAAAATCTGCATATCCATTCGTTTCTTTTTTTGCTCCATCACCAATATCATCAGAAACTAAAGACATTCCAACTTCGACTTTTTCACTCAACGCCGTGTGACCAAAAAATGTAAAAGTTTTTGGCGAACCAACTGCTCCAACCCATTGCGTTCTGTATAACCCTCCAAAATTCATCATAAGAGGAGTTCCAGTTGCATAGGCAGGATTTATCACGCTCATATTGTACATATAATGCGTGTACTCAGGATCTTGCTGCGCCGAGACAGTGTTTATATAAAAGAGAAAACTTATAAAGAGTATTATTTTTTTCATTTGAAATTATATTAAATAATGTAAAACGGAATTATCGATTTAAATAAAGACGGCCTTGTATAGGTGGTTTATTGTCTTTATTAAAATGGATAACATAAAAATAAACTCCATTTGGTGCGATTCCGTGATTCAATCCTTGTGTTTCATAATTTATTCCGTCCCAGCCTGGTTTGTCTTTTCCGCCTCTGTACATACCGTTTCCATATCGATTGAAAATTTCAATAACATAATCTGGGAATAAGTAATCGATATTTGGAATCACGAAGACATCATTTATGCCATCTCCATTCGGCGAAAATCCGTCAGGAATAAAAAAATCTGGTGGTACAACAGGGCAATCTGTTAAGGATACGGCTACCTCTAGATAATCGTAAGAAGGACAATTTTCGCTTGACGAAAAATCATATCCGTAATATTTCCTTTTATCAACTAAAACTGTTGTTGGTGGCAAAAGAGCTCCTCCTTTTGGCGCATCATACCAAACTACAGATGAAGGTACATTTGTATTGTTTGATAAATCACCAATAGTTGGCGAATTAAGTCCACAGAAATTCTGTCCATCTGTATTTAACTCTGGCGCAGGAGTGTCTTTTATTGTTACTTTTATTGTTGTTACAGGAGAAGTACAAGACAAGGTTGTTTCTGTCAAATATAATGTTTCGTCTTTAAGAACATATGTATTAGGAAGTGGCGTTGTCATTGCTGGCGAATTATACCACTTAAATTGTGGTCCGCTTGGGTCTAAATTCCCAATAATAGCTCCTTCTGATTTACAAAAAGATTGATCAACAGATACTGGCGCAGGTGGAATTGGATTTATCGAAAATACTCCCGATACTGAATTTACTGGGCTATCACAACTGGTAATATTATTTTTTAAATTCTCAATTTTAATCGTCGTCGAACCAGTATTTGGAAGCAATGCTGCAGGAATTACAAAACTCGCACTACCACTTACAGGCGTCAAAGCAACAGTTTGCACCGTTGCCACATTACTATTTGAAAGCGAGTATGACAAGGTAACATCGGTCAAAGTTCCTAAACCAGAAACTGAAGCTGTTACAGCTGATCCAAAGCAGACTGTTGCCACCTGAACTCTCAAATTTGTAATATTAGGCAAAGGATTCACAACTATATCACCTTGAATATCAGCAGTATTTGTACATCCAGAAATTACATGCGTAATCTTCACAATTTTGATTGTACCATTTCCGCTTTGCGAATTTAAAATTAAAGGAATAGTAAATGTTGCATTCCCTCCAACAAAAGTCGCCGTTACCGTTTGAGATGAAGCATTATTAACTCCAGAAATATTATAGATAATTTCATAAGTTCCGTCAACAATTTGTGCAGCACCAGTTATTTGTACTTCTGTTGCTGTGTTTTGACATGCGGCTATAGGTGTGATTTTTGCACCTGCTAAATCTGGTATTGGATATATATTTACAGTTTCTGAAAGATTATTAATAATATTTTTACATGCTCTTACAGAACTTGAATCATAAATATCTGTTACGGTCACCTTATAACTTCCTACTTGTTGAAAATATGTTGATTTTAATGGAAAAACTAAAACACCATTAATAAAATTCGCAGGCAAAGTTTCACTTCCTCCATTTGGTCCAGAAACAACAAATGAAACAAAATAATCGCCATTTTTAACTGAAGCAGGTCCATTCGTAATAGTTGCCACATAAGTGGCAGTAGGAATTTCTGTCTCACAAATATTGTTAGCATCAACTTTAATTTTTGCTCCTGTAAAATCAAGCTTTTTTTCCAATGCAATTCTAACTGTCGTAATCTCGTTAGAACAAATTGGATTTTTAGATTTCACGGTATAATTATAATAGTAGTTGCCAGCCCCTTTATTATTATAGATTTTTTGAACATTTACAGAATGATCTCCAACAAAAGTCAACTCTCCAGTACTACTTGCATCTGTCCATGTCCCACCTAGATCTTGGTCACTAAGCAAGCTATTCAAATCGAAATCTGTATAGCCCCCTAATCCATCATCCGCGCACAATTTTAAAGTCGTAGCCTTGCCAGATTTAGGAGCTTTAAAAATTGTTACTACAGCTGTTGAAGACATAGCTGGACAAGTACCTCGTGCTGGCATAGTGTAAGTATATTGAAATGTTCCTTCCATATCAGTCACATTTACAATTGGCCTTACATTTTGATTGGTAGTATCATTATGCCATTGTCCGTTAGAATGTGGACTTAAATACAAACCGTTGAACGCAGAAAAAAGATTAAATTCTCCAACAGCACTACAAACAGAAACGTTTGGAGATGTTACGCCAGAATACCCTCCAATTGTAACGGTAACGACTGCATTATTATCCGGACAAAGTCCAATTCCTTCAACAGTATAGGTATATCTAAAAACACCACTTGTACGAATTTCCTGAGCGTTCAAAATTCCAGTATCAGGATCTAGCCCACCAGAACCATCGGTATCTGTCCATACTCCACCGCTAAGTGGCGAGCCTGTTAAGTAAGTAAACAAATCAATAGATTCACTGCTGGACGCAGTTACGTCACAAACTGTCAGCGTTCCGTCTTCACCCGCACATTGCGCATAAATTGTATTTGGAATAAAAGATAAAAAAGCAAAAACAAGAGTAATTCGTAAGAAATTAATGTATTTTTCGATCATAAATTATGTTTTTGGGCATAAACATTATAATTCGCAGCATTCAATACACTAAGGTAATTTAACAATTATTTTATCACAAAAGTGTGCTTGCGTTTCAAAAATAGTGATTCTATTGATTATGACGCAAATAAAAATTCTTAAATATCTCTATTACAACTCATCTTCAAGCCTAAACCTAAATTTCAATACCACACTGTCTCGCTCCACTTCAAGGGTAATCCAAACATCATCTTCAGATTTCAAAAGACTATTTATTTGCTGTAACGAATATTTATAAGGCAATGCATTGTTTATACTGATAATGATATCGCCTTTTCTTAAACCACATTTTTCTGCTGCTGATTTTTTCCTGATGTTCACAATTTCATATACCGGTTTTAATGAAAATTTATATTTAAAATTATCATCTTTTTTCCCATCATAACCTACATCAGACATTGAGTTAGCAACTTGAACAGTTTCCAAATGCACAGTTTCCTGTACCCATTGCAAACCATTATGTTGTATGGTGATCCCGCTTTTGTTATAAGTGAATGGCTCTGAAAATTTGTTGTTCTTTTTTAAGTAAAGTTTTTGATCTGCATAATCTAAAACAAGAGTGAAACGCTTTAAAACTTCTCCTCCAATTGAACCAATACGTCCTGGAACCATTTTCACATTTCGAATTGAGCTTGAATCAGGAAATGCGACTATTGGATTTTTAAAATCAAATTCGTCAACTGAAAACTTGGCTATTTTAGCACGATGTCCTTCAATATCACCACTAAAACCTTTTCCTAAAAAATCGGGAAAATTTTTCTTAGGCAATTTTATTTTGTCATTTTCAAATATCCAAAAAGCATCACTATTTCCTATATCTATTAATAATTTAGCCGAAATCTGAACGCTGTCCACTACTGCAGTTGTCGTAATATAAGGTTTGGACCTTTCGATCGTAATTGGAACCGATTTAAATTTCTTGTCCAATCTTTCCTTAATCCCTTCATTGTTTGGATAAACGTAGATTTTTTTCTTCGAATAATTTATTTCAACTAAATTATTCTTAAAAAATTTATATCCGATAATACCATTGACTGGAATTCCGATATGAGATGACAAATTAAAATTCTGATCTAATATTATATAAACCAAATGATTGTCTGATTTCAAACCATGTGTTTCGAAAACATTATTCGTTGATTTTAATCCTTCGATTTCGTCTTCACTACCTAAACCTCTCAGTTTTATTTTAACAACGTTATTAAAACTGACTTCCTTTTTCTCATCCATGCTGAATAAAATTGTCTCTTCAACTCCAGAATCCAATAAGAAATTCAGTTCTATTCCGTTTACTTTTATAGGAATAAAAACAAGATTATTGATCAATTTAAATGGAATAGTGATCTTACTGCTATGGCTTTGGATCAAAAAATCATCTTGAGCTTGTATACTGAAAGATGCCAAAAGCCCAAAAAACAACATGAAATATTTTTTCATTGACAATATTTTAATATAAAATTAATAAAAATATTGATAATTGTTACATTTCCATAACACCCCATAATGTTTACGTTAAATTCGAAAAAAATATGCAAATTTGCACTTCAATAATTTATACTCATGCCAACAATTTCACACAAAGGCAGAAACATGCCTGAATCACCGATACGAAAGCTGGCTCCTTATTCTGATTTAGCAAAGAAAAAGGGTCACAAAGTGTATCACTTAAACATTGGTCAACCGGATATCAAGACACCGGAAGTGGCCATCGAGGCGGTAAAAAATATTGATTTGAGTATTATAGAATACAGTCCGTCTGCCGGATATGAAAGCTATAGAAAAAAATTATCTCATTTTTACCAGCGCCAAAATGTAAACGTAAACCCAGAAGACATCATTGTTACGACAGGTGGTTCTGAAGCCTTACTATTTGCGCTGGCCACAATTACAGATCCAGGTGATGAAATCATCATTCCTGAGCCTTTTTATGCTAATTATCATGCATTTGCATCATCAACAAGTGCCACGGTAGTACCTCTTGTTTCTACTATTGAAACTGCATTTGCATTGCCAAGCATTGAAGAAGTTGAAAAGTTGATCACACCAAGAACAAAAGCGATTTTAATTTGTAATCCAGGCAATCCAACTGGTTATTTATATTCTGAAACAGAAATTAAACAATTAGCAAGCTTGATCAAAAAGCATGATTTGTATTTAATTGCTGATGAAGTGTATCGTGAATTTTTATACGATGGCGTTGATGTGCATTTTTCTGTAATGAATTTAGACGATGTACAGCAAAACGTAATTATGGTTGATTCTGTTTCAAAGCGCTACAGTATGTGTGGTGCTAGAATTGGATGTCTAGTAACTAAAAACAAAGATGTTTTAGCAACTGTAATGAAATTTGCCCAAGCCCGTTTAAGTCCACCAACTATTGAACAAATTGCTTGTGAAGCTGCGATAGACACGCCACAAAGTTATTTTGACGAAGTAATAGACGAATACAAAGAACGTCGTGACACTTTAATAGCTGAATTGAACAAAATTGAAGGCGTAATTGTGACAAAACCAAAAGGTGCATTTTACTGCATCGCACAATTGCCAATTGCCGATTCAGATGATTTTGCACAATGGCTTTTAGAAAGTTATGATTTAAATGGCGAAACTGTCATGGTTGCCCCTGCAAAAGGATTCTATTCTACACCAGGAATGGGCCTAAATCAAGTAAGAATTGCTTATGTTTTAAACAAAAAAGACTTGATTACAGCAGTAAATATTTTAAAAGAAGCACTTTTAGTTTACAATAAAAGATAAAACAAACTAAACTTAAACTTTCAAAAGACAATAACCAATTACGTTATTGTCTTTTGTTTTTTGGCTCAAATTTAAATTATCTCCAAAAAGGAGCAATTAAATAGTAAAAACCATAGAAAAGGTTTCCCATTTATTAATTATCTTTACCGCCTTAAAAAGATATACCCATTATAATAGTAGTTTTTAATGATAAACAACGAAGATTTTTTAGACGAAATAGGTGACAGTCATTTCAGCAGTAATGCAAAAAACCCTTTAAGAGAGGATGCTTTTGACATCACTGATGAAGAAAAAATAGAAAAAATTAAAAAAGATGTTGAAAACATTCTGCAGACACTTGGAATGGATTTAACAGATGACAGCATAAAAGGAACTCCAAACCGAGTAGCAAAAATGTTTGTAAAAGAAATTTTTGGAGGTCTTAATCCTGCAAAACAGCCAAAAGCTTCTACTTTTGACAATAATTACAAATACGGCGAAATGCTTGTAGAAAAAAATATTACTGTTTATTCTACTTGCGAACACCACTTACTGCCAATTATTGGACGTGCTCACGTGGCTTACATCTCAAGTGGACGCGTTATCGGTTTGTCAAAAATGAACCGTATCGTTGAATATTATGCAAAAAGACCTCAAGTTCAAGAGCGTCTGACAATGCAGATTGTGCAGGAACTTCAAAAAGCTTTAGGAACAGAAGATGTTGCTTGCGTTATCGATGCAAAACATCTTTGTGTAAACTCACGTGGAATTAAAGATATCGAAAGCAGTACAGTAACTTCTGAATTCGGTGGAAAATTCAAAGACCCACAAACTAAACGAGAATTTTTAGACTACATCAAACTAGACACTCAATTTTAGTTTAATCGGTAAATCGTTAATTTGTTTAATCGTTTAATCATCGAATCTAAATCCTGATTAAACGATTAAATATATCAAATATCTAAACAGAAAAATATTATCTTTCACAAGAATAAATCCGTTTATAACGATTAAACGGTCAAACAATAATATTATGCCATTATATACATCACAACCGCTGAAAATATACAATTCGCTTTCGGGTGAAAAAGAAGATTTCAAACCAATCCATGAAGGAAATGTTGGAATGTATGTTTGTGGACCAACCGTATATAGTAATGTTCACTTAGGAAACGTGAGAACTTTCATGTCTTTTGATGTAATTTTCAGATACTTTTTGCATCTTGATTACAAAGTTCGTTATGTTCGTAATATTACCGATGTTGGACACATTGTCGATGATGTTGATGAAGGTGAAGATAAAATTGCTAAAAAAGCACGTTTGGAACAGCTAGAACCAATGGAAGTTGTACAGCGCTATACTGTCGATTTTCATGACATTCTAAAAGCTTTCAACTTTTTGCCACCAAGTATCGAGCCAACAGCGACAGGACATATTATTGAGCAAATCGAAATTATCAAAAAAATCATTGACAAAGGAATTGGCTACGTTGCCAACGGATCCGTTTATTTTGATGTTGTAAAATATAACGAAACGAACAATTACGGCATTTTAAGTGGGCGAAATATCGAAGACATGCTTGCTAACACACGCGATCTTGATGGACAGTCTGACAAAAGAAATCCGCAAGATTTTGCACTTTGGAAAAGAGCCGAACCAGAACATATCATGAGATGGCCTTCGCCTTGGAGCGACGGTTTCCCAGGTTGGCACTTAGAGTGTACTGCAATGAGTACAAAATACCTAGGAAATCATTTTGACATTCACGGAGGCGGAATGGATCTAAAATTCCCACACCACGAATGTGAAATTGCGCAAAATGAAGCTTGCACAGGACAATCTCCAGTAAATTACTGGATGCACGCCAACATGCTTACCTTAAACGGAAAGAAAATGGCAAAATCAACTGGAAATAATATTTTACCAGGTGAAATTTTGAGCGGAGACAACACAATTCTAAGCAAAGCATTTTCTGCTTCAGTGACTCGCTTTTTCATGCTACAAGCACATTACAGAAGTATTTTAGATTTTTCAGATGACGCCATAACAGCTGCCGAAAAAGGATATAAAAGACTAATGGAAGCACTTGATGCCTTGCCAGCTATTTCTCCAAGCAATTTAAGTTCTATTGACTTTGGAGCATGGAAACAATTGTGCTACGATGCGATGAACGACGACTTCAATACGCCAATTTTAATTGCACAACTATTTGAAGGCGTTCGATATATCAATTTATTAAAAGACGGAAAAGAAACTATTTCTGCCGAAGATCTACAAACATTCACAACAGCCATCAATGCTTTTGTTTTTGATGTTTTAGGATTAAGCGACGAAAAAGGTTCTGATAGCAATAACGATAAATTAGAAGGCGTTGTAAATATGCTTATCACAATGAGAAATCAAGCGAGAGCAGATAAGAACTTTGCGCTTTCTGATCAAATTCGTGATCAGCTTATCGCTTTAGGAATCCAGTTGAAAGACGGAAAAGAAGGCACGAGCTTTTCAATCTAAAAAAGTCATTTCATAAAAACCATGAAAGCCATCACTCCATTTGTTTATTTAGTGCGCTTTTATCAAACCGCCATTTCGCCGTTTACACCAGCGTCATGCCGATTTGAGCCAACATGTTCCAGCTACATGATTGAAGCCCTTCAAAAACATGGATTATTTTATGGAGGTTACCTCGGAATGAAACGTATTTTGAGCTGTCATCCTTGGGGAAGAACCGGTTATGATCCTGTTCCAGAAAAGAAATGTTCACACAAACATTAACTTTTTATAAAGAGGAACTCTGCTTTAAATATTTATTTTTACAATTAATAAAAAACACAATATTACATGACACACGCCTTAAACATGGTTTGGAATCCTTCAGAAGGAATCGATTTAGGATTTTTTATGATTCGTTATTACAGTTTAATGTTCGTAATCGCTTTTGGTTTAGGATGGTACCTAATGAAAAAGATTTTCCAACGCGAAAACGAGCCACTTGACAAATTGGATTCTTTATTTGTTTGGACTGTTTTGGCAACCTTGGCTGGCGCGCGTTTAGGTCAGATCCTTTTTTATGATGAAGATCATTACTTCAGAAATCATCCTCTAGAAATGTTTTTACCAATTAAAGAACACGAAGGCTCAACTCTTTTTGGCTTTATTCACGGTTGGGAATTTACCGGTTTTCAAGGCTTAGCTAGCCATGGAGCTGCAATCGCCATTATCATCACAATGTACGTTTACAATAAAAAAATATTACACAGAAGTGTATTGTGGATTTTAGACCGAATTGTAATTCCAGTAGCAAGTGGAGCAGTTTTCGTGCGAATTGGAAATTTCTTCAACTCTGAAATTGTTGGAAACAAAACTTCCTCAGCATTTGGAATTCGTTTTTTACATGATGAAATTAGCCCTAGGGATGCCGTACAAAGCACAGGAATAACAAATCCGAAAGAAGCTTACAATGCCATTGCGCACGATCCAAAATTTGCAGATATATTAGCTCAAGTTCCAGCAAAACATCCAACACAATTATATGAAGCTTTCTGCTACATTTTTGTATTTGCAATTTTATACTTCTTATACTGGAAAACAAATGCGAGACTTAAATCCGGCTACCTTTTCGGATTATTTTTAGTGCTTTTATTTGTTGTGCGTTTTATCGTGGAGTTTGTAAAAGAGAGTCAAGGCGGTTTTGAGAGCGAATTAGGCTATTTCTCAACTGGACAATGGCTAAGCATACCTTTTATCATTATCGGTCTTTTCTTTATCATTAGAGCGCAAAGAAATCCTTTAGCAACATCTTAAAAAAAATCAAATAATTAAAAAGCCCAATATTTAAAAATATTGGGCTTTTTTTTTGCCTTGAGAATTCCTGTTTAAAATATCAATATCTATTCAATTAATTTCACTTATTGAATTATTAGAAGCAGAAAAATATTCTTTCAAGAGAAGTATTGTCCCGATGTCCACTATATCTTTTCCCTGCTAAAGAAGCAGGAAAAAGGATGCCACTCCCATCGGGGCTAGACTAGAAGTTTTTGTTTTCAAAAGTTCTTCAACAAAGCTCTAATTAAACAATTAACCGAATCTAATTTAAACGGAATACAGAGCAAGCAAAATCACTCTTTAAATGTAATTCTAATCAAAATTCTAAATGCTTGTACTTGAGAAACAAAAGTCTCAAATAATATAAGGCACAAAAAAAGATCCAGTTTTCACTGGATCTTTTTCTATTTTAAAAATAAGGTTAATTAAGCCTTATTATGCTTGTCTTCAATTGTGTGTTTATCTTCACTTGAAATCGTGTCAACCAATACTGGTGTCGCAATAAATAATGAAGAATAAGTACCAACAATAATACCAATCAACATAGCGAAGATAAATCCTCTGATTGACTCACCACCAAAGATAAACATCGTCAACAATACAATGATCATCATTAATGAAGTATTCAACGTTCTTGATAATGTAGTATTAATAGAAGCATTTACGATATCTTCAAAAGTTCCTTTACGGTTTCCGATGATAAACTCTCTAATTCTATCAAATACAATTACAGTATCGTTCATAGAGTAACCAATTACCGTAAGAATCGCAGCGATAAAGTGTTGATCCATTTCCATGTGGAATGGCATGAACTTGTAGCATAAAGAATAGATTCCTAATACAAAGATTACGTCGTGAGCAACAGCTGCAATCGCACCTAATGAATATTGCCATTTACGGAAAGAAACCATTAAGTATAAGAAAATAACCGCCATCGCACCAAGAACTGCCCAGTAAGAGTTCGTTTTGATATCTTCAGAAATAGAAGCTCCAACTTTAGAAGCTTGCAATACTCCTACTCTTTTTCCATCAAAAGAGTTGATGAACTTATCGTAAGTAGTATTTGGGAAATATTTCTGTAATCCAGCATATAATTTTTGGTTTACTTCCTCATCGATAGCAACACCATCTTCTTTAATTTTATATTTAGTAGTGATTTTCAATTGATCATCATCACCTAAAACTTTAGCCTCAACTGGAGTTCCAAAAGCCGCAGATAACTCATCTGAAACTACAGTAGCATCAATCGGTTTTTCAAATTTAACTTGGAAAGTTCTACCTCCAACAAAATCAACACCTTCATCTAATCCGTTAACGAAGAAGATCGAAACTAAACTTACAACTACTACAATTGAAGAGAAGATATAAGTGAATTTTTTGATTTTGATAAAGTCAAAGTGGAAATTAGTAAACCAGTTTTTAGTAATGTTTGTACAGAAAGTCAAATCAGCTTTACCAGCGATGTTTCTGTCAATAAAAATTCTAGCAATAAAGATCGATGTAAACAATGAAGTTACGATACCAATTAACAATGTCAATGCAAAACCTTTAATTGGTCCTGTTCCGAAGATGAATAAGATAGCTCCAGTTAAAACGTGAGTTACGTTAGCATCAATAATAGAACGCATTGCACCATGCCATCCGTAAGAAGCTTGAACAGCTTCAGCCAATGACTTACCTTCACGCAATTCCTCTTTTGCTCTTTCATAGATTATAATGTTCGCATCTACCGCAGTACCTAATGTTAACACGATACCTGCAATACCTGGCAATGTCAATACGAAACCAAAACTTGCCATAATTCCGAATAAGAATAGTAAGTTCAATAATAATGCAAGGTTTGCATACCAACCTGCTTTACCATAATAGAATACCATCCAAACACAAACTAATAAGAAACCTAATACAGAAGAAATTGTACCTGCATCAATAGCTGCTTGACCTAAAGATGGACCAACAACAGTTGATTGGATAATATCTGCAGAAGCTGGTAATTTACCTGCATTTAATACGTTAGCTAAATCTTTAGTTTCAGCAACATCAAAAGAACCTGTAATTTCAGATCTTCCTCCAGCGATTGGTCCGCTAGTAACACCAGGAGCAGAATAAACGATATCATCTAATACAATAGCGATATAACCTTTTTGAGCAAAAGCTCTTCCTGTCAATTCTTCCCAAACTTTAGCACCTTGGCTGTTCATTTGCATAGAAACAGCTGGTTTTCCTAATTGGTCAAAAGTATCTTTTGCATCAGTTACAACACCACCGCTCATTGCAGGTGCGTTATCTCTGTTTCCTTTTAAAGCATATAATTCAACTGCTTCAACTTCTTTACCTTTAGCATCTTTTAAAGTAGTTGGCTTGCTCCAAACAAATTTTGCATAATGTTGGTCAGCACCTAATAAAATTCTGATATCTGATCTTTTGAAATAAGCATTAACAGTAGCTGTATCTTTTGGAGCAAAATATCCTAAAACTGGTCCACCACCTTGACCAATCATTTTGTCAAATAATGGATTGTTTCCTTTTTTAACATCTGCAGAATCTTTAGCATCAGTCAATAAAGCATTCAATGAATCTTTAGCAACAGCTTTAGTTTCAGTTTTCTTAACTTCAGTCTTTTTCAAAGCCTCGTTAGAAGCTACTAAGAAGTTTCCGATTTCTTCAATTTTAAAAGTTTCCCAGAACTCTAATTGAGCTTTTCCACCCAATAATTTTTTGATTCTATCAACATCTTTAGCACCTGGAAGCTCAACTAAGATTCTTCCTGTTTCTCCTAATTTTTGGATATTTGGTTGTGTTACACCGAATTTGTCGATACGCTCTCTTAATACTTTGTAAGCACTTTCTACAGACTCGTCAACTTTTCTTTTAATTACTTTTTGAGCTTGCGCATCAGTCATTTGGAAATCAATTCCGCCTTCTCCTTGTAAACTTCTGTTTGCAAAAATATCTGGCGAAGCTAACTTCACAGTTCCGTTTGAGTTTGCTTCAAAAGCTTCAAAAAACTTATTTAAATAGGTTTTATTTCCTTCTAAGTTCGCAGTTGCATCAGCTAATGATTTATTAAATACTGGATTTTTAGAGTTGTTTGCTAAACCTTTCAAAACGTCTTTAATAGAAATTTGAAGAATTACGTTAATTCCTCCTTCTAAGTCAAGACCTTTGTTTAGCTGCTTGTTTTTTATCTCATTATAAGTATAATCAGTAAAACCAAGATCAAATACTTTCTCTTTACCAATAGAATCTAAATATTTTAGCTCTTTATCAGGGTTATCTCCTGCAAAAGCTTTAGCCTCACCTTTGACATTATTTGCCACAAAAGTGAAAGAAAGTTGGTAAATACTTACCAATGCAAATAGAATTGCGAAAAATTTAATAAGTCCTTTATTCTGCATTATTACTAAAAATTAATTAAGTTTTATTATTTGTTTTTGTTTTAAATCCTGATAAAATAAGCCCTGACATGATTTTTTAAAACAAAAATACGAGATCACGAATTACCAATTTTTTTTTAAACCGAGCAAATATATAATTAACGAAAATATTAACCAATTTATTTATTAATTAATCTCAAAAAAAAAGCTGCAAAAGTGCAGCCTTTTCTTTTTTTTACCGTTTTTATTATACTAAAATAGTCTTTAAGGCATCATTCATGCTACGAACCGCATCTGCACTTTTAGCAAATAACGCCTTTTCTTGATCATTTAAATTGATATCGATAATTTCTTCAACACCGTTTTTACCGATTATACAAGGCACTCCAATGCAAATATCATTTTGTCCGTACTCGCCTTCTACAAAAACTGAGCACGCGATCATTTTCTTTTGATCATTTAAAATACTGTCTACTAAGTAAGCTACAGACGCTCCAGGCGCATACCAAGCCGAAGTTCCTAATAAACCTGTTAGCGTTGCTCCACCAACCATAGTATCAGCAGCTACTTTTTGAAGCACCTCTTCTGAAAGAAATTGTGAAACCGGAATTCCATTATAAGAAGCCAAACGCGTTAAAGGAATCATTGTAGTATCACCATGACCTCCAATTACCATAGCCGAAATATCATTTGCAGGCTTATCCAATGCCAATGAAAGATACGTTCTAAAACGAGAGCTGTCTAAAGCTCCTCCCATTCCAATTATTCTGTTTTTTGGCAAGCCTGTCGCTTTTAAAGCCAAATACGTCATTGTGTCCATTGGATTAGAAACAACAACAATTATAGTATTAGGAGAATATTTAAGCACATTTTCAGCAACTGTTTTCACAATTCCCGCATTGATGCCTATTAACTCTTCTCTAGTCATTCCTGGTTTTCTCGGAATTCCTGATGTAATTACTACAACATCACTTCCAGCAGTTTTAGAATAATCGTTGGTAACACCAGAAACTTTGGTATTAAAACCTGTATTTGTGGCACATTGCATAATATCCAACGCTTTACCTTCGGCAAAACCTTCTTTAATATCCAACAGTACTACTTCGCTTGCAATTCCTCTATAAGAAATAACATCCGCACAGGTAGCTCCAACATTTCCTGCTCCTACAATGGTAACTTTCATATTTTTTTACTTTATCGGTTATTAATATTTGTCTATTCCTTAAAAAGACAATTCGTTTAATTGTCTAGTAAATTTAAACAATTAAACGAATTGGAATTATTAATTTTTCATTTTATGCATCAATATTTGCATAAACTGCATTTTTCTCGATAAACTCTCTACGTGGTGGCACTTCATCCCCCATCAACATAGAGAAGACTTGATCAGCTTCCGCCAAACTATCAATATTTACTTGACGTAAAGTTCTGAAGTTCGGATCCATTGTAGTTTCCCATAATTGCTCCGCGTTCATCTCTCCAAGACCTTTATAACGCTGAATATTGGCACTCCCTCCCATTCTCTCGTTAGCTTGGTCACGTTGAACATCATTCCACGCATATTCTTTTTTGTTTCCTTTTTTAACTAAGTACAAAGGTGGCGCCGCAATATATACGTGACCTTCTTCAATTAGCTCTTTCATGAAACGGAAGAAGAACGTTAATATTAAGGTAGAAATGTGGCTACCATCGACGTCGGCATCACACATGATGATTACCTTGTGATATCTTAGTTTTTCAAGATTTAACGCTTTACTATCTTCTGCTGTACCTACTGTTACACCAAGAGCGGTAAAAATATTTCTGATCTCTTCGTTTTCAAATACTTTATGGTGCATCGCTTTCTCAACGTTCAAGATTTTACCACGTAAAGGCAAAATCGCTTGGAAGTTACGATCACGTCCTTGTTTTGCTGTTCCACCAGCCGAATCTCCCTCGACAAGGTAAACCTCACATCTTGCTGGATCTTGCTCAGAACAGTCAGATAATTTTCCTGGCAATCCACCGCCACCCATAACGGTTTTACGCTGTACCATTTCACGCGCTTTTTTCGCTGCGTGACGTGCTTGGGCTGCTAAGATTACTTTTTGGATAATTAATTTTGCATCATTTGGATTTTCTTCCAAATAATTCTCTAACATTTCTCCAACAGCTTGAGAAACTGGAGAAACTACTTCTCTGTTTCCAAGTTTAGTTTTCGTCTGTCCTTCGAATTGAGGTTCTGAAACTTTTACCGAAATAATTGCTGTTAATCCTTCACGGAAGTCATCTCCAGCAATTTCGAATTTCAATTTATCTAATAAACCAGAAGCATCAGCATATTTTTTAAGCGTTCTTGTCAAACCACTTCTAAAACCTTGCAAGTGCGTTCCTCCTTCGTGCGTATTAATATTATTTACGTAAGAGAAAATATTTTCTGTATAACTTGTATTATAGATCAAGGCAACCTCAACTGGAATTTCTCCTTTATCATTATCCATACTGATAACGTGAGAAACAATTGGCTCACGGTTACCATCTAAATAACGGATGTATTCTTTCAATCCTTCATCTGAATGAAAAACTTCGCTTCTGAATTCGCCTTTATCGTCAACTTCTCTTTTATCTGTAAAAGTAATTGTGATTCCTTTATTCAAGAAAGAAAGCTCACGCATACGTGCTGAAAGCGTGTCGTATGAAAACTCTGTTGTTTGAGTAAAAATCGTATCGTCTGGAAAGAAAGTCTGACGTGTACCTCTTTTATCTGTTTCTCCAATTTGTTTTACTGGATATAATGATTTTCCTCTTTCATATTCCTGCTCATAGATTTTCCCTTCTCTAAAAACAGTAGATTTCATATGAACCGAAAGTGCATTTACAACCGAAACCCCAACTCCGTGAAGACCTCCAGAAACTTTATAAGAATCTTTATCGAATTTACCTCCAGCACCAATTTTAGTCATTACAACCTCAAGTGCCGAAACTCCTTCTTTTTTATGTAAATCTACTGGAATACCACGACCGTTATCTTCAACTGTTACTGAACCGTCTTCATTGATTGCAACGCTAATAGCATCACAATGTCCTCCCATCGCCTCATCAATAGAGTTATCAACAACTTCATAAACCAAATGATGCAGTCCTCGAACCCCTACATCTCCAATATACATCGACGGACGCATTCTTACGTGCTCCATTCCCTCTAATGCCTGAATACTATCTGCTGAATAATTGTTCTTCTTGATTTCTTCGCTCATATAATTTATTCTAAAAATGTATTTACTGTCTAACACGCAAATATATAAAAACGCAAATTATATATCCGTTAAAATCCCATTTAAAGCGCTTAAGTTATTAACAGAATGGTCTGAAAAATCAAAAAATCGGCCAAAAAATTAAATTCCAATTATTAAAATCCCAAATTCCAAACTTTTTGATAAAAAACTCCAAATTCCAATTTTAAAAATCAGCTCTAAAATTAAATTCCAAATTTTAAAAATTCCAAATTCCAAACTTTTGAATATAAATCCAAATCTCAAGTTTAAAAGTCAACTCAAAAATTAAATTCCAAACTTTAAAATAAAAAATTCCAAATCCCAAGTTTAAAAATTGGAATTTGGAATTTAATTTTTGGAATTTTCTATGTTTTATTTTTTATTAAAATCTCCAGCGTAAATTGATGTCATTTTATCTAGACTTAAGTATTTTTTCAAAACCTTGTTTACGTCTTCAACTTTAAGCACTTTTACTTTGCCTTCAAGATCATCATAATCTTCAAGCGGAATTCCGTATTGCAAATAAGTATTTACTAAACTGATCAAAGTACCATCGCTTCCTAATCTGGTTTTTCTTTCATTCTGCCAGCTTACCAAGTTCGATTTTAATTCTTCTGCTGTAAATCCATCTTTTAATGCTTTTGCAATTTCTTCTTTTGCAGCATTTTCAACAGCATTCTTTTTTGTTGGATTTAAAAAAGCATAGTAACTCCATGATGCCACATCATTTGCAATTGGAATATTGACAAAAGACCCAGCTCCATAACTTATACCGTCTTTTTCTCTTAACCTCATTGGAATTCTTGCACTTAAAAACCCACCGCTACCTAAAATTTCATTTGCCATCACAAATGCTGGGTAATCTGGATTTTTAGTATCCATTTTAAAGCTAACTCTTCCTACAGCAACTGCATTTTCTTTGTCTGGAGTAATAATATCTTTATCTAATTTTTGTGTTTCGAAAAAAGTCGGAGTCGCGCGCTCGTATTTCGATTTAGAATTCCATTTTCCAAATGTACTTTCCAAAATTTCACCCGTAGATTTTGCATCCAAATCTCCAACTACACTTCCAACACCATTGTTTCCTCCTAATATATTTTTGTAAAAATCTACAATTTCAGATTGTTTTATAGCTTTAAAAGCGTCTATTTCTTCTTGAGTTGTTGACGTATAAAAAATACTTTCTTTTGGATATTTTGTTGTTTGTCTTGCAATTTCGGTAAATGCAATAGATTGAGGGTCATTTAAGCTTCCTTCTAAATAAGTATTATACTCTGCTATTGTTTTAGTTAATTCATTTTGTGGAAAAGTTGAATTAAGAAGCAAATCTTCTAAAATCCCCATAACCTCTTTAAAATTTTCTTTATATGTACTTACATAAACCGATAAAGTTTGATGATTAAAGTTAAAATTAACACTCGATTTCAACTGGTCTAAGCGATCTTGAATTTGTTCTTTGCTTTTTGTAGTTGTTCCCGTTTTCAATAGTTGCGCCATGATACCACCTATATCTGATTTTCCAGAAAGATCTTTCTCGTTGCTTACCGGAAAAACAAAAGTAGCCTGAACTTTTCCTCCTTTTATTTCCTTTTTAATCACCCCGTATTTCATTCCGTTGGTCAGTTTCCCTTCAGTCAAATTTTGTTTTAAATTTTTGATTGAAGCTTCAAAAGCCGCCACTTCTTTTTCTAAAGCTTTTCCTTTGTAATCTTTAGTAAGCGCTACAATTTGATCGTCTGTATACTCAACAGATTTTAATCTTTGTTCATCTTTTGAAGGAATAAAAATACCAACCGTTCTGTTGTTGCTTCTAAAATACTTTTCAGCAACACGTTGAATATCTTCTTTTGTCAACTTTTCAATAGCATCACGATATATATAATTCAGTCTATAATCCCCAGAACCAATAACTTCTGTCAGATTGATTGCAAATGAGATAGTATTATTTTTAGTTGCTTCAATTTGTTTAATAATTTTAGCTTTAGCTCTGCTTACGTCTTGATCTGTATATTGTGTGGTGCCAATTTTATCCAATTCAGCCCTTACAATATCTTGAGTTGCTCTAATGTCTTTATCATTTGCGACCGCAAATCCAAAATACATATAACTAGCATCTCTTGTTGTTGGTTGCCAAAAATACAGGCTAGAAACTTTTTGAGTTTCAACCAGAGATTTGTACAAATAACCAGAAGGATCAGCTGTTAAAATTTCGCCTAATGCATCCAGCGCAGGATAATCTTTATCAGCATAAGCAGCGGTATGATACAAAGCTCCCATATTTTTGCTTTCACCAGCTCTTTTTAGCTCTACAAATTTCTCTCCATCTTGAGCAGGTTCAATTGTATAGGTTTTATCCAAAATTCTTTTAGGCCTTGGAATAGCGCCAAAATACTGACCAACATATTGCAATGTTTTCTGCTCATCAAATTTTCCAGCAACAATCAAGGTAGCGTTATCTGGCTGATAATATCTTTCATAAAAAACTCTAAGTGTATTTGCTTTTACGCGCTCAATATCTTCTTTGCTTCCAATAGTACTGTTTCCGTAGTTATGCCACAAATACGCTGTCGAAGTAATTCTTTCTTCCAAAACTCGGTCTGGGCTATTTTCTCCGATTTCGAATTCATTCCTAACAACTGAAAACTCTTTATCAAGATCGGATTGCAGAATAGTTGAGTTTATCATCCTATCTGCTTCCATTTGAATACTCCATTTCAGATTTTCATCATTTGATGGAAAAACTTCATAATAATTTGTTCGATCGTACCAAGTAGTTCCGTTGGCATTTCCTCCTTTATCTGAAAGCATTTTTTTGATGTCTCCCAAATTTTTTGTACTTTTAAAAAGCATATGTTCTAGCAAGTGCGCCATTCCTTTCTCACCATACCCTTCATTTCTAGAACCTACATTGTAAACAATATTGACCACCATATTGCTTTGAGAAGCATCAGGAATCAACAAAACTTTTAATCCATTTTTTAAAGAATATTCTTTGACACCTTCGACGTTGGTAATAAATTTAGGCGTATCCTTAGGTGCCGCCGGTTTTTGCGCATAAACTGAACTCAACGAAAGTAGTGAGCAGCACAACGCTCCACTTAGTAATAAGTTTTTCATAGATTTTGTTTAATGGTTTAGAATTAAATTATTCTTGGTAACCAAATATAGTATTTTTCTTAAACACGAAAGATTAACATTAACTTAGTTTTAATAAATTAGTTAAAAGGCCTAAATTTTCAATGCAAATCATCCGCAACACTAACAAAAATTCAAACTTTACTCAAATCCATAATAAAACAAAACCGAGATAGCAATATTACATACTATCTCGGTTCAATATTTTAAAGTTTGAAAAAACTTATTTCAAATTGTAAATTAAGATTTCAAAAGCTCAACCCCCGGTACTTTCACGTGTGCAGCATTTGCTCTTCCACTTGGATCAAGATTGTCTTGCCATTTTGGAATCCATTTGCGCACGGTTTGCGCGGCGCTTACTTGTGGGTAGAATTTATGAAAAATCGATCTGTACAAGTACGCTTCCTTAGTTGTTGGCGAATTATATGGAAACTCTGCACTTGCACCAGCCAATTGCTCGTCTGTTACTTGCGAAGCACAATATTCAATCAATTCATCAACCCATTTGTACCCAACTCCATCAGAAAATTGTTCTTTTTGACGCCATAAAACCTCAGCTGGCAAATATGGATCTTCGGCAGTATCAAATGCTTTTCTTAAAATATATTTTTCAATTCCGTCATACGTTTTTGGCTGTTTTTCTTCCGGTTTGATTCGGATGGCAACATCTAAAAATGAAGTATCCAAAAATGGAACTCTTGCCTCTAAACCATGTGCCATTGTCGTTTTATCCACACGCAATAAATCAGCAGTAAAAAGTTTTTGTACTCTTTCTATGGTTTCATCCTGAAATGCTTCTGTTGATGGAGCGTTTCTGAAATATAAATGTCCACCGAAAATTTCATCGGCTCCTTCGCCTGAAAGCAGCACTTTTATCCCCTGATCTGCAATTGCCCTTGATAACAAATACATCGGCACACTCGAACGTACAGAGATAATATCGTAAGTTTCTATATAATAAATCACTTTTTCGAGAACCTCAACTCCTTCTTCTAAAGAAAAATGAATTTCATGATGTTCTGTTCCTAAAAACGCAGCAGCTTTTCTTGCTGCAATATTATCTGGCGCATCAGCATTTAAGCCGATAGAAAATGTATGCAATTTTTCTCCTTTTTCCTTCAAAAGTTTTGAAGCAATTGAAGAAATCAAAGAAGTATCCAAACCTCCAGATAAAATAGTTCCCAGCGGAACATTGCTAAGCAAACGCTTGCGAACCGCTTCAATCAAACTTTCGCGAATCAAGCCCAAATCTAAGCTTTCAACCGCTTTTTTATGGTCTTCGCATTCTGGTTGATAATATTTTACAAAACCAGTTTTTGCTGTATAATAGTGCCCTGGAGGGAAAGTTGAAAATGATTTGCATTGATCTGCAATTGACTTCATTTCAGAAGAAAAATAAATTCTTCCTCTTTCGTCCAATCCATAATATAATGGTTTCACTCCGATAGGATCTCTTCCTGCGATATAATCGTCTCCATCGATTACTACAAAGGCAAAATCTCCATCAAGTTTGTTGCAAAAGTTATAGCCAAATTCTTCATACAGATGCACAATAACCTCTGAATCTGAATTGGTTCTAAATGTGTGCTCTTTTAAGACGGTGCTTTTTAATTCCTCATAATTATAAATTTCACCATCGTGAATCACCCATGCACGATTTGTTCCCTGAATAGGCTGTTTGCCTGTTTGTAAATCAACAATTGATAAACTTTCGTGACAAAGCACGCTTCCATTATCCATAATATGAACATCACTCTCATCAGGGCCTCGATGTGACATTCTCGCTGAAAGCTCTTGTACGAGTTTAGGATCTTTTCCTTTGCCTATAACGGCCAATAATCCAGACATATTCTACTTTTTTTTACTTAATATTTTCTTCAAACTCACTATATGAAGCCAACTAGCTGCAAAAACGATTATACTTTATAATCTGTGGCAAAACTAAATATTATTTTCTGTTTTTTCTTTACAATCTTATTATAATATCAGGCATTTAACTTTATTTCGGCAAATGCCAAATATAAAAAAGAAAGCCTAATAATTGTCTCAAAACAACCTGTAACTATTTGAAATAATACAACTTAAATTTAAGACAAGAAAAACGTCCTCTGAATTGAGAACGTTTTTCGAAAAAATATATACTAAATCTAATAAATTAACTTGTTTATGCTTTCACATAAGCATCATCGTGAACGTTTGCTACCGCTCTTCCTGATGGATCGTTCAAGTTTTTGAAAGCTTCATCCCATTCTAAAGCGATTTTTGTACTACATGCTACACTTGCTTCTTGAGGCACGCATAACGCTGCCGCATCACTTGGGAAATGTTCTGTAAAGATAGAACGATAGTAATATTCCTCTTTTGAAGTTGGCGTCTGCAATGGGAATTTAAATCTAGCGTTTGCCAATTGTTCATCCGAAACTTCTCTTGCTACAACTTCTTTCAAAGTATCGATCCAGCTGTATCCTACTCCATCAGAAAACTGCTCTTTTTGTCTCCATGCAACACTTTCTGGAAGCATATCTTCAAAAGCTTTACGAACAACCCATTTTTCCATCGGGTGCTCCTTGTTGATCATTTTATCTTGTGGGTTGATGCGCATAGCAACATCCATAAATTCTTTATCTAAGAATGGCACACGACCTTCGATTCCCCAAGCAGCTAAACTTTTGTTTGCACGTAAACAGTCGTACATGTGAAGTTTACCTAATTTACGAACGTTTTCTTCGTGGAATTCTTTAGCGTTTGGCGCTTTATGGAAGTATAAATATCCTCCGAACAACTCATCTGCACCTTCACCTGAAAGAACCATTTTGATTCCCATTGACTTAATAACTCTTGCCATTAACCACATTGGAGTCGAAGCTCTAACTGTAGTTACGTCATACGTTTCTAAGTTGTAAATTACATCACGAACAGCATCTAAACCTTCTTGGATTGTAAATTTGATTTCGTGGTGGATTGTTCCAATATGATCTGCTACTTTTCTTGCTGCTGCTAAATCTGGCGAACCTTCTAAACCAACAGAGAAAGAGTGCAATTGTGGGTACCAAGCATCTGTTGTATCATCAGACTCAATTCTTTTTTGAGCAAATTTCTTAGCTACCGCTGAAGTAATAGAAGAATCTAAACCTCCAGAAAGTAAAACTCCGTAAGGAACATCGCTCATTAATTGTCTGTGAACTGCCGCTTCAAGCGCTTTTCTAATTTCTGGAATGCTTGTTTCATTGTCTTTTACTGCATCATACTCCGTCCAGTCTCTTTTGTACCATTGTACAAATTCTCCGTCTTTACTTGACAAATAGTGTCCTGGAGGAAATAATTCGATTTTTGTACAGTATCCTTCTAAAGCTTTTAACTCAGAAGCAACATAGAAAGTTCCGTGTTGATCCCAACCGATATATAAAGGAATAATTCCCATATGGTCACGAGCAACAAAATATTCGTCTTTATCAACATCATAAATCGCGAATCCGAAGATACCGTTCATTTCGTCAACAAAATTTGGTCCTTTTTCTTTGTAAAGTGCCAAAATAACTTCGCAGTCACTTTCTGTCTGAAAGTTATATTTTCCTTCAAATTGCTTGCGAAGATCTCTGTGATTGTAAATTTCACCATTTGCAGCCAAAACCAACTTTTTATCTTCTGTAAATAAAGGTTGTTTTCCTGAAGCTGGATCTACAATTGCCAAACGCTCGTGTGAAAGAATCGCTTTATCATTACTATAAATTCCGCTCCAGTCTGGTCCGCGGTGACGAATGATTTTAGACATTTCTAATACTTGAGGTCTTAAAGTTTCGGCTTTTTGTTTTAGATCAAAGGCACATACAATTCCGCACATAATATTCTATATTTTTATTTGTAAATTTTAATTTGATAAGGCAAAGATGAAGTATTAGTTACAATTGAAAAACACATTACACAATATCAGTTACAATTATTAACCAAAAAAATCAATTTACATTAAAATTGTAAAAATTTAACATCAAAAAAAGCCTTGAACTTGAAATTTTCAATTTTGAGGCCAAAACCGCTTTAAAATTCAAAGTTTAACCTGTTTTTTTGAATTAAATTTTGAGTTATTCGAATATCTATGAAAAATTCTTAAAGACAAGAAAGAAAGTTGTTTTGGAATTATATTTTAAGCAAAGAACTTAGCCTATTAGTTTGTCATCGTGACGAAGGCATACAACTTTTATTTAGTCCCTACGGGACAACTACACTTGAAATCTATAATTTCTACCAACATTTAGCTCCTAAAGGAGCATATCTCGGAGAGATTAAATATCGGTAGAAAAAAATTCAACGCAATACAGAGATGTCCCGTAGGGACTAAACCAAACAAATTGCTTAATCTACACTCTCAATAGTATAATGCGTCTTATTAATTTCAAACTGAAAGCCAGTTTTATTTCCCATTAAATGATTTCCCAATGGAGATTGTGGAGAAAGTGCAATAACATTAATTCCTTCAATTGCAATTTTAGGAAGCGCAACGCTTACGTACAAATAAATTCCGTTTGCTTTTACTAGACTTCCCAAAACAATATTTTCAGTCATTTTTACAGGATCTATTTTATCCAAAATCTCCTTTTGAACGATTGCTTCTTTTAGTTTATTCGTCAATTTTTCCTGTTCGATATGCATCATCGATAAAGCGGTTTCGTGCTTGTCCCCAGCAGAACCTTTTGCATCATTTTTGGAATCTTCGGTCAAACCAGAAATCATGTCTTTAAAAACATCGATTCGGTCTTGAACCATTTGTGAATAGTGGGTATATATTTTTTCTTTGAAAGTCATTTCTTTTTAGGTACTGAGGTTCTGAGGTACAAAGATGCAAAGGTTTTTTATCATAAAAAAATTAGCCATGAAAACACGAGTTTACTCCAAAAAACTCATGAAATCATGGCTAAAAAGTCCCAGATTTAAAGTGAGTCTGGGGCTGACTGCCTTTTACGGCAAAATCTTTCTAAAAGTCGAACTTATAATTTCCTCCAACTAAAACTTGGAATCCTTGAACAGGATAATTCAGCCATCTTTCGTAAGCTTGATTTCCAATATTATTCAGTTTTAAAAAGAAAGTCAAACGTTCGTTGTATTTGTATCCTAAATGTGCATTCGCATCAAAATAGCTTTTTAAAGTTACTACAGATGGTGTAGTGCCTAAATCTAGATTTGTCTGCATGTCTTTACGTTCTCCAACATAAAATACATTAAGACCTGCGTACCATTGTTTTGTAATAGTAACGTCAAGATTTGAACTTAATTTCATTGATGGCAAATTCCACGCTTCTAAGCCGTCTGTTTTGTAGCTGTTGAATGTTCCATTGATTCCAAAAGAAACATTTTGCGAGAAATCAGCTTTTAATTCTCCGTAGAAACGGAAAGTTCGAACATCATCGTAAACTACATCAAAAGAGTTTCCGAAAGCATAATTCTGATTTGAAAAATCTTCTGTATAATCTTGGCTTTTAAACAACGCCTTATCTTTTTCATTCAAATATGAACCTGTCAAATTATAACTGACATTGTTTGCCAATTTTCCTTTTAATCCAGCAAAAACAGTATATTGATTACTTGTTGGCCTCATATTTAAAGTTGGAGACAAAAATGGATTTTCGCTCACAAAATCGGCATACGAATTTTGATTCAAACTTCCGTTTGCTCCAGTATAGAAAATCATTAAATCGCCAACTAATTTGTATGATGCGTTGATTTTTGGATAAACAAAAAATTTATTGCCGCTATTTTCAGAATCTAAACCATAAAACAATCCAGCTCCTAATTCTAATGTCCATTCGTTTTCATGAATCACAAAACTTGGCTCAATTCCAAAATTAGTCAAACTATATTTTAACGGCTCTGTGTTATCTGCCGCATAATTATGTTCAAAAGAACCACTTACATGATCGATAATAACATTTGTAGTTATGGCTTGATCCATTACATCAACTTTGAAAGTCGGCTTTAGATAAAAACGGTTTTCTGAAGAAGAAAAGCTATCTGAAAAATGCGTAAAACGAGTTGCAATTTTGCTGAAAATCCCCTCTGTAAATTCTGCATTTCCACCCAATGAAATGGTGTTATAAGAATGATTCGGATTAATTCCTCTGATCAAATCTTCCTGCGTCTGAGGAGGCAAAGTCATTCCGAAATCGGCTGGAAGACCATACCAATTATAAAGCTGATTTTGATATCCTAAATCAACTCCCCAAGACATATCACGATTGATTACGCCATACCCTACATTTAATGCCGTGTCGTAAAACTCATCATTCAAATTCACATCTTTAATACCGCCTTGTGAAGAATGATGACGCAACATTCCGGCAACATAATCATTATTTCCTAAATCCTGTGTCACAAACAACTCAGCGTTTAAAGTTCCGTAATTTCCAACACCTAAAGTTGCATAATTATTGAATAATCGCTCTTTTTTAGATTTATCTACCGCCTGGGCATTCCCTTTTGAAGGTGTAAAAGTTGACGCAACCGGAACCGATAAAATACTGTATTTAATAGTTTCTTTCGGTTGATTGCCACTGTCGTCAAGCGAAGGAGTTTCTTTCACTTTAAAAGCATCTGATATAGTTGGCGAATAAGGTTTTACTACATTAACCGTTTCAGTTCCGATGTTTTCATTTTTCTTCTGAGAAAACGAAACCTGAGCAACAAATAACAGCAGTAAAACGATGATTTTATTATGGCACTTTAAATTCATATTTCTTTTATTTTGTAAAATGAACAGTGTAAGATGTGAATTGTAAAATGTAAAATATTTTTACACCTTATTTTTTACATTTCACTTTTCACGATTTTACATTTCACAATTATCTAATTTTCTAATTATCTCAATTCCCTAATTATTAAGCTTCCCACTCTCCTTTGGCAACAAATTGGGCTTTTCCGCCTATTTTTATGTCAAATTGTTCTCCAGTTAGTTTTCCTTTAAAATAAATTTCAGATGGACGATTGATATAATCTCCCTGATAATTTGTCAATTCAATTTCTGGTTTGTGATATTTCAATAGAAAAGCCTGTAAACAAGTACTCGCGCTCCCCGTCGCTGCATCCTCAACCAATTGATTATGTTCAATGCAAAGCATTCGGCTGAAAAGTTTTTCTCCTTCTAAATAGTAGAAATACAAACCTCTGTGATCGGTTTTACAATGTTTCTTAAGCCATTCATCTGTTTTGTCTTTGTCTAAAACCAAGTTTTCCAACGCTCTTTTGCTGCTTAACCCAACCATTACAAAGGCGCTTCCCGTTGTTACTTCCTGAATTGGAAACTGATTTTCAAAATCACTTATGGTCAGATTGCTGAAAGTTGAGAAATCTTCTTTTGAAAAAATATCCCAAAACTTCGGTTGCGCCGCCTTCAACCAAATCAAATCTTCAGTTTTGTGAATCGCGATTGGCCCAATCGGAACTTCCAATTTAATTTCGTCAGGCGAATGATCAAAAATCTTATTCATCAAAACCCATGAAGTGCCAATTATTGGATGTCCTGCAAACTGCATTTCATGCGCCGGAGTAAATATTCTGATTTCGGCTTTGCTGTTTTCTTTGTCTAATTTGGTTACAAAAGTACTTTCGGCAAAATTGATTTCGCGCGCAATATTTTGCATTTCTAAAGCACTTAAATTTCCTGCATCCAAAAAAACTGCCAATTGATTCCCAGCATATTTTTTATCGGCAAAAACATCAACTATATAAAAAGGTAAACTCATTTTTTTTCTTTTTTTTTAGAATAGACAGATACAAGGAAAAAGACTTTATTTCTTCGAAACCTTGCTTCTTGCATCGTTTTTCTACATACTTATTTTGTAATTGACGAATTCGTTTTTGATTCTTCTAATTTAATCGCGCTCAACTCTCTTTTTGCTTCTTCCACTACATCTGGAAAATCAGTGAAATTATTGATTACGTTGTCTAAAATATAAGTTGCTTGATAACTGTCTTTCAATCCGTAGAAATTTTTCGCCATCAAAACCAATCCTTTTGCTCCGTAATATTTGTAAGCCGAATAATTTTTCGCCAATTTTTGAACCGCCACATTCGAGGCGTCAAATTTTCCTTCTTTGGTTTTAAAATAAGCATCATAATACAGCGCTTCTGCCGCTAATTCTCCTTTTGAAGTTGACGACAATTTTGCATAAGCCGTTTTTGCTTTGTCTTCATTTCCAGTTTGCATTGCAGCACGAGCAACAATAATTTGTGCATCGGCTTTTACGCCTGCATCTGCTTTTGGATTTTCTAATACTTTGTCAGCAGCAATAACCGAATTGTCATAATCCTTTTTGTCATAATAACATTTCATCAAATTCGCTTGCGCAAAGTTTTTATTTTGAGCATTATCAGCTTCATTTTCTAAACGAACTAAAACCGGAATCGCCTTGTCGCAATCTTTAGTTTTTAAATAAATCTGCGCCAATTTATTTAGTGATTGCTCACTAAATTCATTTCTTGGCTGACCAATTACATATTGATAATTTGCAATCGATTTTGTTTCTGAACCATCAGCATAATACAACTGTGCCAAATAGAAATTCGCCTCTAAAGCATGCAATCCCGAAGGAAATTTGCTTACATAACCTGCAAAACCTGTAATTGCAGCTTTACTGTTGCTTTGACTGTATTGCTTGAAAGCAGCATCATAAGTATCATTATCCAATTCAGCATCTGTAACCGAAACGAAATCTAAAGTTCTTACCCAAGTTGCATATTCATCTACTTTTCCAGAATCAACATAAATCAATCTTGCTGTCGAAACGGCTTCTAAAGCTTCTGGAGTTTTAGGAAACTCCGCTGCAACTTTTTTGAATTTAGCTAAAGCCAATTCGTCACGATCTGAATTGTAATAAATCAAACCTTGTTTTAAAATTGATTTCGAAGTAAACAAACCATTTGGATATTCAGAAATCAATTGATCATAAGTTTTGATTGCTAAATCGTTCTTCTTGTCAGCAACATATGTATTTCCTAATTCAAACAAAACATCATCGCGATATTCTGATTTTTTATACATTTTCAAGAAGTTGTTCAGCTCAGTGATTTTCTGATCATTTTTTGACATAAAACCATACGAAAGTGCTTTTTGAAATTGTGCATAATCAGCATCAACCCCTTTTGCGTCAATTGCTTTTCCGTACGCTTCCATTGCTTGAGAATATTTCGAATTCACAAAACGAGAATCTCCCAAACGCAAATACGAATCCGTTAAACGAGATTTATCAGAAGGCGAATTATCAATCTGTGCTTGAAATGAACTTGCAGCTGAATCGTATTCTTTTAGCTTAAAATATGTGTAACCAATATTGTAGTTGATGTTTTTATATTCATCTGTAGCTTTTGCTGCAGGAAGTCCAGCAAACTGTTTGTATGTCAATAAAGCATTCTGAAAATCATCCGAAAGATACTCTGTCTCAGCTTTCCAGAAAGTCGCGCGAGCCGTAAATTCAGGTGTTTTTTGTTCGCTCATCGCGCTTTTAAACATTTTTCCTGCTTCAGCATAATTAGATTCGTTATACAATTCTAATCCTCTGTAAAATAAAACTTTTTGATAAGCCGCTTTATTTTCAGCAGTTCTGTTTTTTTCTAATAAAGCCAACGCTTCTTTGTAGTTTTTTGTCGAAATATACGAGTCAACTAAAAGCTTTTCAACTTCAGCTCGACTTGAATTATTTGGATATTTTTTCAAGAAATCAAGCAAAATTCCAGGAACAGTTTGGTACGCATTTCCAATATCATAACTCAATTTTGCATAATTCAATGCTGCATCTTCTTGAATTTGAGCGTTAAATTCCATTTCCGAAGCATTTTTAAAAGCGTTCAAAGCTTCTTGTTTTTTGCCTGTATTCAAATAACTTAAACCTAAATGATAATAAGCATTTTGAGCCACAAAGTCTTTTCCTTCAATAATTTTATTGAATTGCGAAATAGCCTTTTCATAGTCTTTTTGCTCATAATACGCATAACCCAATTGATAAAAATCAGTGTTATTCCATTTTCCTTTTTTGCCTGCGTAAAGCTCTAAATACGGAATCGCTTTGCCGTATTGCTTCAAATTGAAATAGCTTTCTCCAATGATTTTATTCAGTTCTGATTTTTCAATTTCATTTGATTTCGCCATCGCTTTTTGGCCCAAATCAATTGCTTTTTGGAAATTTCCAAGTTTGAAATTCATATCAGCTTGATAATACGAAAGCTTTTCTTTGTATTTCTCTTCGCCAGAAACTTCGTCAAAATATTTAGTTGCTTCTTTGTAATCATCGCCTTCATAAGCCATGAAACCTAAATAATATTTGGCTTGAGAACCATATTCAGGAGAATTTACGACTTTGTTGAAATACGTTGTTGCTTCTTTTTTCTTTTTTGCATTGAAAAAACTATATCCCTTTTGAAAATTAAATTTATCCGAATCCGATTTGCTCATGTAGCTTTCATCGACTTTGTCAAACCATTGCAAAGCTTTTGGATAATTTCCTTGTTCGAAGAAATATTGCGCCACTTCAATATAAGCCTGATTTTGTTTTGTACTTGTTGGATAATCGTCTACAAACTTTTCCATCAACGCATCAGCGTTGGGTTGATTGGTTCTAATGGCACAATTCGCAATATAATAAGCGCAATCTGATTTTACTTCCTCTGTAGGTGCGGTATTATTTTTAACATACTCAAAAATATGTTGTGCCGAAGCGTATTGTTTATCATTATATAAAGCCAGTGCTTTGTCAAAATCCTTTAAATCGTAAGTATAAATAGCTGATTTTTGTGCCAAAATTGTTGTCGATATAAGGATAATTTGCAATAAAAAGAACCAGGAAAGTCTACGCATTTTAGTTATATTTAGTATTCAAATTTATCATTTTATACCGTTTATAACGAAACGTTTCTGCGATTTATTATGAACAAATCGTTTATTAGTTATCATTATACGCCTTATAAAGCCACAAAACCTTGGTTCTCAAACATTCAAAATTTGATGTTTTGAAACCATATAAATTCTATAAGTTATTATAACCAAGCACTTTTACACTCACAGTACTAAAATGAACTTATATCACTTATATGGTTAATTTTTTTTCTAACTACTTTAGTATTTTTATTCAGAAATCATTGAAATTTATTTTGAATCCAATCGTTATCTTATTACTTTTACCAATCAAATCAATTTTATTATGTCACAAACCGTACTATCTCTTAAAGAAGTCACTATATATCAAGAAGGAAGAAAAATTATCTCTCACATTAATTTAGATGTTCAGCATGGCGAATTCATCTATATTATTGGAAAAACAGGTTCTGGGAAAAGTAGTTTCTTAAAAACTTTATATGCTGATTTGCCTTTACTTGAGGGAGAAGGACATATTGTTGAATTTGATTTGGCAACTTTAAAAGAAAACGATATTCCGTATTTGAGACGTAAAATTGGTATCGTGTTCCAAGACTTTAAATTGCTTCCAGACCGTTCTGTAAAAGACAATATGCTTTTTGTTTTGAAAGCAACTGGATGGACAGAAAAAGAAGCAATGGAGCACAAAATTGATGAAGTTTTGAATAAAGTTGGAATGAAAGACTTCTTGAACAAAATGCCTCACCAGCTTTCCGGAGGTGAACAACAACGTGTTGCGATTGCAAGAGCATTGCTAAACGATCCAGAATTTATCCTTGCCGATGAACCAACTGGAAACCTTGATCCACAAACAAGTTCAGAGGTTTTAGAGGTTTTAAAAACCATCAATGCTAACGGCAAAACGGTTATCATGGCGACTCACGATTATGCTTTATTGATGAAATTCCCATCAAAGACATTAAAATGTGAGGACGAAAGAATCTTCGAAGTGGTGCAAAGAAGCGTGTAATGCTTTCCATTTTAATTCCGGTTTTTAATTATAATGTTTTACCGCTCGTTAACGAACTCGTAAAGCAATGTAATTCGTGCAGCATTACTTTTGAAATCTTATGTCAGGACGACGCGTCAAAATCTGAATTAAACCTTCAAAATCAAGAAATTAATCTTCTTTCTAATTGTTCATTTTTTATAAATGAAAGCAATTTAGGGCGAGGAAAAAACATCAATTCATTAGCTCGAAAAGCAAAATACGATTGGTTGCTGATCTTAGATTGCGATACTTTTCCAGCAAATAACAATTTTATTCAAGACTATATTGATGCGATTTCAGATTCAAAAAAAATCATTTTTGGAGGCATTATTTACGAAGAAAAAAAGCCTGAAAAAGAACAACTTTTGCGCTGGATTTATGGCCGAGAAAGGGAAACTTCAGCAACTTTAACTTCCAATTTAGTAATCAAAAAAGAAGTTTTTCTTCAATTTCCTTTTGATGAAGAAATTACAAAATACGGTTATGAAGATTTGCTTTTCTTTTCAATTTTAAAAAGAAATAATTTTGAAGTTTTTCAAATCGAAAACCCAACTTTTCATTTGAACTTAGAAACATCAGAACTGTTTTTAACCAAAACCAAAACGGCACTTGAAAATTTGGTTTTTCTTTATAATTCAAATAAAATTTCTTCGGAAGAAAGCAAGATAATTAAAGCTTTTGAATTGCTTAAAAAGATGAATTCACATGGTTTGGCAACATTTTTTTTCAAAAAAAGAGAAACCAAATTAGAGCAAAATTTGCTTTCAGAAAAACCTTCATTGTTTTTATTTGACTTTTATAAGTTGGGCTATTTTTGTATGCTGAAAAACTTATAAACTTTCCAAAAACACTTTCCATTTTCCCATTATTTTTTCAATTGAAAATTGCTCTGAGGCTTCTTTTGCATTTTGCCCAAATTTCAATCTTGCCACTTCATTTTCAATTAAAAAAGAAAGTTTTTCGACGTACATTTCAAAATTATTATCCGGAACTAAAAAACCGTTTTCTGCATTTGTAATGATAGTTCTCGGACCAATTGGACAATCATACGCAATACACGGAATCCCGAAAGACATTGCTTCCAATAAAACCATCGGAAAACCTTCTGATCTTGAAGTCATCAAATAAATGGAAGCTTTTAGATATTTTTCTTCTATATTTTTGACGAAAGGAAAATAATTTACGTTTTGTGTTTTTTCTAAAGATTGAAAATCATCCGTATAGACATCCAGAGTCCAATCTGGATGCTTTTTAGTGATTTCTTTCCAAATCAAAAGCAATCGATCTAAACCTTTTTCATAGGAATTTCGAGCAATGGCGATAACTTTTTTATTTTTTAAAGAAGCCAATTTCTCCGTTTTAATCCAAGATGGATTTGGAATTACGATTCCACTTTTCACTTTCCATTCTTTCAGACTTTCCTCTGAAAGCGCTACTATATTTGTGAATTTTCGTGCGCCAAAATCTTTAAATTGATATTTTAATTTTTGAATTGATTTTGAAATGAAATCTGTTTTCTGGCTTTTTTCTTCAATAAATTTTGAACCGTGAATTTCGAAAACAATCGGGATTTTGGTTTTGATTATAAACGGAAAAACAAAGGCTTTTAAACCATTATCTGCAATTAAAATCACATCAGGTTTTACTTCTTGAATGGCTTTATTTATTTGATTTTTATATGATTTTAAAAACTGAAAAGCATTTCCTTTCAAAATCATATTATGAGAAACGATCTCAGCATTGAAGTCATAAAAAGACAACTTTTTTTCTTCATTTTGAGATAAAATATGAACTTCGTAATTAAACTGTTCGACAAAATAATTTGCCTTGACAGACAACACGCGAGCGACTCCCCCTGCATTTTTTATTTTGGGAACAATATAAAGCAGTTTCATTTTTTGGAATTCAGAAAAGTTTCATAATCCCGAATATAATCAGCTTCTTCAAAAATACCTGAAGCCAAAACAAGACAAACTGAACCTGAAGAAAAATTTTCAAGTTCGCGCCAAATTCCTTTTGGCAAATGCAAACCAACGTTTGGTTTATTAAGCAAATAACTTTTTTTGTCCTTTCCGTCGTTTACGATCACTTCAAAACTGCCACTCAAAGCAATCAAAACTTCATGTTGCTCAATGTGCGAATGTCCGCCACGAAAAGCTGTGCTCGGAACATCAAAAAGATAATAAACACGCTTGAATTCAAAAGGCAAAACACCATTTTGAATAAAAGCCAAATTACCGCTCAAGTCTTCCACAACGGGAATTTTTAGCAATGAAATATCTTGAAGTGTCGTCATATATTTAATGTTCTTGCAACAAATTTAGCCATTGTTTTCCAATATTTTCCAATAGAAAAGGTTGAATACTTTTTAATGAATTTTCTTTGCATTTTTGCCGCAAAAACTCATCCGAAGCCAATAAATTCATTGCTTCGCTTAATTTTTCCCAATTCTGATTTTCGGCTAAAATTCCATTTCCGAAAGAAGAAATCATGTCGCGCGGACCAAAATCGCAATCAAAAGAAACAACAGGAATTTCACAAGCCAAAGCTTCTAAAATGACATTTGGGAAACCTTCATTTTTACTACTTAAAACTAAAAATTTAGCTTTGCTCAAATATTTAAATGGATTGTTTTGATAGCCTAAAAGATGCACAAAACCTTGAATTTGACAATCTGAGATTACTTTTTGAAGCTTCGATTCCTCGCCATTTCCCACAATCACTAAACGAATATTTTTCTCTGCCAAATCAGATTTTGCATAACTAGAAATCAATTTATCAAATTGTTTTATTTCGTTTTCATATTGCCCTACAGCGATTATAAACTCAAAATTTAAATCAATTTGTTCGTTTTTCTTTTGCTGAATTTCGTCTAAATTCACCGGATTATGAATCATAACAACATTCTTTAAATGATGTTTTTTCTCCATCAAAGCTTTCATTTCTTCTGTAATCGCAATATTTGCTAAACAATGATTGTACATCAAACGCGTCAACCAAGAATTATTTGGCATGTAATGATCAATCAAAAAACTATGAACCGTAAAAATGGTTTTGGCATTATAAATAAATCGGGCAAGAATGAGTTCTTGAATAATCTTGGTTCTAAATCTAAAATCAATTATAAAATCAAAATGATTTTCGTTTAAATACGTTCTTAAAGCCTTTAAACGTTTGAATTTGTTGAAAATTCCGTTGCTTTCATTTTTAAGTAAACCTAGATTTACCAATTTCCCCGAATATGGAAAACTCACTTCATCCAAGACAATAATAATATCGATTTCAAAACCTTGTCTTTCAAAAAAAAGCGACAAATTTGCCATCACTTTGTCGCTTCCGCCTCCGCTGAGACGGTAACCAATTAAAGCGATTTTCTTTTTTTTGTGAGACAATATCATTCGTGATTTCTTATTTTCGTATCAAATATAACTTTTTAAAACAAAATGCAGGATAAATCATTAGTGACCATTATTTGCTTGTGCTACAATCACGAAAAATTTGTGGTGGAAAGCCTAATGTCTGCATTAAATCAGGATTATCCTTTTATTGAAATTATTATTGTCGATGATTTCAGCACCGACAATTCGAGGGAAATCATTAAAAATTTCCTGATCAATTATCCTCAAATTCAATTTATTAAAAACGAAACCAATTTAGGAAGCACAAAATCCTTTAATAAAGCTTTAAAACTGGTAAAAGGCGATTTTATAATTGATTTGGCTTGTGACGATATTTTGTTGCCAAATTGCGTTTCATTGCAAATAAAAGCTTTTCACGAAACTGCATTAAAAAATCTCGGAATTGTTTACGGAAATGCCGAATTAATCACTGAAAATGGAAATCATGATTCCTATTACTTTCCAGTCGATTCAAATAAAAAAACAATCGAAAACCGAAAAACTGGAGACATTTATTTAAGTGTTATTTCTGGCGGAAACAGTATTTGTTCGGTTTCCTCAATGGTTAAAAAATCAGTTTTTGATGATTTAAAAGGTTATGATGAAAATCTGGCTTATGAAGATTTAGACCTTTGGATTCGTGCTTCGCGCAACTATAATGTTGATTATATTGATGAAATTTTGATTCAAAAACGAATTTCATCAAACTCTTTGGGAACTCATTTTTTTCTTAAAAATGATGCAAGAGCGAAAAGAATAAATTATTCTACTTACCTGATTATTAAGAAAACAATTCTGCTAAACCGAACAAAAGAGGAACACAAAGCCATTTTGAAACGCATACATTTTGAAATGATTTTGGCGTATAAAACTTCTGATTTCAAATTGTTATTGAAGTATATTTTACTTGAAGTAAAGCAGCGAACTAAAGTACTCCTTTGAACGCTGATAAAACAGATTCGCTATCGCGAAGACGCTGATTAGCACTGATCTTTCAATTAAATTAAAAAAATCCGCGACAATCCGCGTTTTTACGAAGTAAATCCGTTTAATCCGTGGCCAATTAAATTGTCAAGAAATCGTCTAATTGTTGCTTCTCTCCTTCCCAATCGCGCGTAATGTTTTCTCTTATCAATTGGGCAGGAACGCCTCCAATCAAGATATTTTCTCCTAAATTTTTATAATCTTTTGTGCACAAACTATTTGAGGCGATTGTACAGAAATCAGGCGTTTGCGTTCCTTTCATTATTGAAACTCTATTGCTTATGAAATTGTAATTTCCAATAAAAATTGGTGCCGATTTTTGAAGTTTTTCGCCAGTTTTGGTATCAATTAAATCATGAAAATTAGTGTCGATAATTTGGCATTCAGAACCAAAACGAGCATAATCGCCTAAAACTATTTTTTCGGTACAAATTATTTTTCCGCTAGACGCCAACGAAGCCATATTCCCTAGTTCGCAAATCGCATTTTCGCCCACAAAAACAAAACAATCTTTCCCGAATTGGAATTTTCCTTTAAAGGTTAACTTTCCCAAAATGAAGATTTCCGCAATTCCTTTGTGGCGACTGTTCAATTCGTAAGGTTGGCCAAAACCAATCATTCCTTTTTTGATATTTCCTTCAATTTTAATTTCACCTTTTATCGAAGTGAATTTCATCTTTCCATAAAAGAAAATTGGTAGCTTTTTTGCCGTTTGAAACGGAAATTTCTTGAAATTAAAATACAGCGTTTTGGTCCAGTTTACTGACCAGTAAAACTTGATTTTTTGATAAAATGACTTGTATTTTTGGTAACTGCTTCTAAGCATTTTTATCGTTTTTTCGCTGAACAAATGACGTGAAAATTTCTTTTAAATCTATTTTTTTATTGATTTGATTCAAACTGAAAGCAAATGAAATTAAAATTAGCACAGCAGTCAAACCATATTTTAAATTTTGATTTTCAATATATTGAAGCAAAAAAGTCGAAATACAAATTACGAAACACACCAAATAAATTCGGTAAAAATCATTTTCAAAATAAAAGTTATAGCGCTTCTTGGTAATGATTTTCAGTCCAATAAAATGAAGCAAAAAATACAAACAAAAACTAAAACCAAGACCTTCTAAACCATAAAAATAGTAGCCTCCAACATTCATTATCAAAGACAAAATATTGAACCCAATTGCGGTTTTCACAAACATTTTCGAATCGCCTTTTGCAATCAAAATAAATCCCATCGACCAGGAAACAGCACGAAACAACATTCCGAGAATTCCCGCGCTGATCATGGGCAAAATCGCATTGAATTTAGCTGTATAAATTACTTTGACGATTATGGGGCACAAAGCCAAAAACAATACAATAATCGGTGTGACAATCAAAATCGAAATAAAAGCTTGTTGTACTACACTCATTCTAACTTTTTCATCATCAGAATTAATCGAAGCTAATTTTGGAAAATAATCGGTGCTCATTACTGTAAAAATTATTCCGACATACGAATTGAGCAACGTAAATCCGGCGTTGTAAAAACCAACTTGCTCCAAACCTCCAATTTTTCCAATAAAAATCTGAACCAAATACGTGGACAAAAGCGTCAAAACACTGCTTATAGTAAGCATAAAACCAAGCTTCACAATCAGTTTCCCTTCTGAAAATAGGACCGAATTTTCCATCCTTTCCTTTTCAATTTTTACTTTATTCGAATAATAAAATGAAAAAATCAAAGCTGATAACGAAGCAATTGTAATCGTTGGAAGAATAGCGTCAATTTTCAAAAAATAATAAAGGGGAACCGAAAAAAGAAGTCCAAATAAATTGCCATATAAATTGGCTTTCGCCAAAAATTGAAAAGACCGCAAACCTTGCAAAACCGCCAATTGTCCTGAACTTAATTGCTTGAACAAAATCGTAACCGAAAGAATTGCAAAAGAAAAAGTCTGACTAGAATCGCCAAAAGTGATGATACTCAATATTTTTGAAAAAGCCAATGTCAAAAACATTCCGAAAATTCCAGTAAAAAACACAATTTTCTTGACAATTTGAATGGTTTTGGAAACCGTTTTTAAATCGTCATTTTTATAATTTTCGGAAATACTTTTTACCGAACTCGTTTCAATTCCGAAACCGGAAATACTGCTTAAAACGCCCAAAGTTGAATTCAGCAAAGCAATAATTCCCATTCCTGCAGGCCCAATAAAAACCGCAATCAATTTAGTTCGAACAACCGAAATTAGAATCGAAAAAAACTGAACGCCTCCAAAAAGTGAAGTCGTTTTTAAAATTTGCTGATATGATTTTTTATCAGACACTATTTTAATATTGATTTAAAATTTCAATAATAAAATCGATTTCATTTTCAGTCAAAACTGGACTAATTGGCAAACTTAAAACCTCATTATGGATTTTTTCAGTAATTGGAAATGACAAATTATTCCACTCCAAAAATGCTTTTTGTTTATGTGGCGCAATTGGATAATGAATAACGGTTTGAATATTATTTTGAGTCAAATAATTCTGTAAATCTTCTCTGTTTTCAGTTCGGATCACGAACAAATGAAAAACATGATTTTCAGATAAATCCGAGAACGGCAAAACTATTTTTTCATTTTTAATTTCATTTAAATATCGTCTTGCAATTGCCTTTCGCTTTTCATTATCCAAATTTAAATTCGGTAATTTCAAGTTTAAAAAACCAGCTTGCAATTCGTCTAATCTGGAATTTACGCCAATATGTTCGTTGTGATATTTTTTCTCTGAACCATAATTCCGAAGTGCAAAAAGAACTTTTGCTAATTGTGAATCATTTGTGGTAATCGCACCACCGTCGCCAAGACAACCCAAGTTTTTTCCAGGATAAAAACTGTAAGCCATTGCTGATTTTAGATTGTTGATTTTAGATTTTAGATATTCTTCTGTTTGGAATTTAAAATTATTGGAATTTTGCAAAGCTCCATGCGCTTGCGCACAATCTTCTACAACAATCAAATTATGCTTTTCAGCAATTTCATTTATTTGATCCATTTCGCACAATTGTCCATATAAATGAACGGCTAAAATGGCTTTTGTATTTGAAGTGATTTTTTCTTCAATTAAATCGGGATTGAGATTGTAAGTTTCTAATCGTGGCTCAACTAAAACTGGAACTAAATCGGCTTGAAAAATAGCCAAAATACTCGCAATATAAGTATTTGCAGGAACTATAACTTCGTCACCTTTTTTGAGTTTCCCGAGTTCGATATACCCTTTGAAAATCAAAACTAAGGCGTCTAAACCATTTCCTACTCCAACACAATATTTCGTTTGGCAATATTCGGCGAAAGCCTTTTCAAAAATTTCGACTTCTTTTCCTAAAATATACCAGCCGTTTTCTAAAACTTCTTTCAGTTTTTCCTGAAAAGTAGTTTCATACGGTTCGTTTATTTTTTTAAGATCCAGAAAAGGTATCATTTTAAGTTTATTTTGTAAAAATCCTGATTGTAAATCGTACAGCCTAATTCTTCTTTTTGTTGCAAAAGTCCAGCATTATAGTCTTTTTCATCAACTGAATTTACGATTCCCATATCAAAAAAGTGTTTTCCTTTTCGTTTGTATTTATGAATCAAATTGATGAACAAAAAATCTAAAGCACGTACTTTTTCGCCTTTTTCAGAAGTCGCTCCATATTGTGATTTTACAACATGTTCCGTTTCAAAAATAGTTATTCCAGCAATAATTTCATCGTTTTGATAAACAGAATATTGTTTGATTCTTTCGGGAAATTGTTGTTTCAAGAAAGTAATTTCTTCGCAAGTATGAACTGGTTTTGTTTTGAATTTTTCCTGCAATCGCGGTTCTAAAACATTTTCCCAAAAAGGCTTAAATTCTTGTTCTTCCTCAATATCCAAATCAAGATTTTCAATTCTTCTAAAATGCTTCATTTTGCTTTTCGAAATATGAAGAGGCGATTTTAAATCAACAACCAAATTCATTTCTTTTCTTTCTAAAATGGCATTTCTTTTAAATAGAAAAAAATCCATTTCCTGATTTCCTTCTAAAAAATAAAAGGACGGAATTGGCTTATAATGAAACGTCTCAATTTTATTTTCTTTCAAAAAAAACAAAACCGCATCCAGAATTGCTTCCGCTTTTTCTGCTTTCAATTTTGCCGAAAAAACCAAACCTCCATACGTCAAACCTTGATGTGAATAAACCGAATTGCCTTTGATATTAGCTGGCAGAATTGCCTTAAGTTTTTCATTTTCAAAAACTAAAAGTGAAAAATCCTCAAATCGATCTTTGTGATATTCCATAAAATCACGATGAAACAAAAAAGTTGCATTTTTTGCCTGAACAATAAACTCATTCCATACAGAATAATCGTTTTGATCGTATTTTCTAACAGAATATGACATAGATTTATTTATGATCAAATGCTTTTAAATTCCATTTGTACTTTACCGCCATTAATCGTATCACAATGATAACCAAAGAAGTAACCAAATACAAAATATCGTCGTTGAGATTTAGTTTTCTTAAGCCAAAGAAAACTATTCCTCCCAAAATACAAATCGTCGCATAAATTTCTTCCCTAAAAACATTCGGAATTTCATTGCATAAAATATCTCTGATGACACCTCCAAAACAAGCTGTCATAGTTCCTAACGCCACACAAATAACAGGATGAAGCCCCGTTACAAGTCCGCGTTCAAGACCTATCAAAGTGAAAACACCCAAACCAATTGTATCAAAAAGAAACAACGAAGTTCGAAGCTTGTCAAAACTTTTTCTAAAAATTATCGCTAAAAAATAACCGATAATTATCACGTAAACATATTGCATGTCGCGCATCCAGCCGACAGGGGTTCTCCCAATCAAAACGTCACGAAGCGTTCCTCCTCCAACGGCAGTTACAAAGGCAATAATAAAAACCCCAAACGGATCCAGTTTTTTATGCATTGCCGTTAAAGCGCCAGACATGGCAAAAGCCATCGTACCAATAATATCTAATAGGTGGAACATTTTTTTTGAGTTACAAAGGTGTAAAGGGTCAAAGTTACAAAGTTCCTTGAACTTTTAAAATTGTCACAAATCGTTACTTTTTTGCATAAATCGGACTTCTTTTCAACAAATAGCTAATCGATTCCATCCAGCTGTCTTTTACGGCCAAAAATGGTTTGCGGGTTTGCGAATAAATTTTCGAGCCATTTTTATACATATCAAAATAAACCGTGTAATAGTAATACTGCTGATTATTTGCTGTTGTAGTCGAATAATCGTTTGTGGTTACTTTTTTATTATTGTCACTTATTTTTGCATTTCCACTATTATAAGTAGATGCCGTTGTTCCGGTGCCAATTGTAAAGGAAACTTTTGCGGCCACAATATTGTCAACACCAAGTATTTTCTGCAAATCCTCAATTGATGTTTCATCGACATTATTGTGGTCAATTCCAGCTTTATGCAACAAACTGTTGGTAACTCTTAAATCTTGAACGGTCAAAGGTGAAATGTTGGCAGATTTGTCAAGCAATTTATTATACAAATCGTTTTGAGCAAACTTAGCCATATCTTCAGATCCTTGCTGATTGTCTGCATTGACATAAGGGACCGGCAAAACAGCAATTGTATTTGGCTTAATTTCACCAGCAACAATGCTTTGCCCTGAATTATCTGAAACCGAATTTGAAGGTGTAACATCAAAAGTTTGAGAACGTCCGCTAGCAAAATCGATTCGCGCAATCTGTGCGACATCTAAAACAATAACCACAGTTTCGCCTGGCAAAGAATATTCAACGGTTTTATCCGATATTTTAGCAACAGTGCATTCAATAATCTGATAATCTCTTTTTATGATTTTATCTAATTTTTTTCCGCCTTGAGCGAAAACAGCAACACATAGAAACAACATTAAAATCGTGGCAAAAACATTTTTAATTCTCATCTTGATTAAATTTAGATCCCAATTTTTCAGGCAGTTATATAATTCGTTTTCGATTTCAAAGCAAAATCATTATTTCGCTTCAAAACAAAGTTAACAAATCATATTTCGAAACTGGAATTAAATGATAAAAATTGTTCGAAAAATAATACAAATTTTAAGGAGCTGTTTCCTGCTGTCCGCTGTATCTTTTCTCTGCTAAAGAAGCAGGAAAAAGGATGCCGCTTCCATCAGGGCTAGGACACTCATTTTCAAAAGAAATCTTTCAAAAAATTACATGTTTTGCGTATAGAAGTTGTAGTCTTTCAAAACCACACGAATAAAATCACTGTTATTTCCCGACTGATTTTTAATTCCGGTCACGCTTTCAATTTTTGCCACTAATTTCGAAATAATCTCATAATCATTTTTAGCAACCGCTTTCTTAAAGGTTTCTTTGATGATTCGCATATCATTATCTGACAATTTAATCACCAATGGGTAAGTTGGCACATATGCCGTTCCGATATCCTCCAAAATTGTGTGACTAATATCGATTTTATTTTTTAACGTAATTACAGCTGTGCCCGCCGCCATATCGCCAAAACGTTGCGTTTTTTTACTTGATATTGCAGTAATCAAGGCCACCAATCCGTAAAATGGCGGAATAAAAAAGTCAATAGTTCCAAAAAACCAACGAATTAAATAATCGCCAAATCCAGCTTGATAGCCATCAATTTTAACGACTTTTATTTTCACCAATATTTTTCCGATTGATTGTCCCTCAAAAAAACTTTCTAAAAAAAGAGAATAAAATATAAGCGGAATCGAAAACAACAAAACGATCGCTCTTTCTGACCAACTGTCTAAATTATCGATGATAAGACCCAGTTTTAACCAATTAAAAAAGACAAACCATACTACAAGAATGTAAGCAATTTTAACCGAAGCATCAATAAAATAAGCACCTAAGCGTTCCCCTACCGAAGCCGATATAAAATTTATTTTAACATTTTGTGTTGTATTAATAGATAATTCTGACATATTTTATATTTTAGCCTGCAATGAGAGAAGTCGCCTTCATAAAACAAAATAAAGAAAAATGGCTGGAATTTGAGCTAGCTATTTTTGGTAAAGCTAAAAAAAATCCTGACGAATTAGCTAATTTATACATTCAAATGATGAATGATTTGTCGTATGCACAAACGTATTATCCTAAAAGTAAAACAGTTATTTACTTAAACCACCTTGCATCGCAGATTTATCAAAAAATTTACAAAACCAAGAGAACCGAGAAAAACAGAGTTGTCGAGTTTTTTGTAACCGAAGTTCCATTGCTGGTGTATCAATACAGACGTTACTTGATCTATGCTTTTATTTTATTTTTTGTGACGGTTGCTATGGGAGTAATCTCTGCAAAATACGACCAAGATTTTGTTCGTCTTATTCTAGGCGATGAGTATGTCAATGAAACTTTAGAAAATATTAAAAAAGGAAATCCAATGGCCGTTTATGGCTCTGGAAGCAATTGGGGAAGTTTTATTTCCATCACCGTAAACAATCTTTTTGTGGGTGCAAAATGCTACTTTTTTGGGATTTTTGCAGGAATCGGGACATTTTACATTTGCATGTACAATTCAATTATGTTGGGTTCATTTCAGTATTTCTTTTATGAGCAAGGTGTTTTCTGGAAAAGCGTCAGAGGAATCTGGATTCACGGCGCCATGGAGATTTTTGGAATTGTAATCGAAACTGCAGCCGGATTTATTTTAGGTGCTTCTATCTTATTTCCAAAGACTTTCTCAAGACTGAATTCGTTTAAAATTGGTTTCAAAAATAGCTTTAAAATTTATTTAAGCACTTTCCCTTTTACAATTGGGGCAGGATTTTTAGAAGGTTTCATTACAAGATATTCTATTGATATGCCAAATTGGCTAAGTAGTTTTATTATATTATTTACCTTAGGAATAATTTCATTTTATTATTTGGTTTATCCTTTTATCGTCCATAAAAAAACACAACAATTATCAGCCTAAATTGACTTAATCGGAAACCATAATGAATAAAATTTTCTTCATTTTACTTTTTGTTTTTAGCTGCAATTTTTCAAATGCACAAGATTCTCTTGTGACTGAAGAACCGCCAAAAATGGCTTCGATTAAATATACTGAGAAAGATATTCAAATCGATTCGTCAACAGTTGAACCTAAAACTTTTGATAAAAAATTCAAAGAAAGTTATAAAGGCGATGACTTTGTTTATGAAGTAAAACCTCCAGAAAAAACATTCTGGGATGATTTCCTAGAATGGCTTGCACGCCTGTTCAGCAAAATATTTACTTTCAGTGATCATAAATCTTCAGTAGATTTTGTGGCAATTCTTTTCAAAACATTAGCTGCAATAATTGTTATCATTGTTATTATACTGATTGTAAAAGCCTTAATTAACAAGGAAGGACAATGGATTTTTGGCAAAAATTCACAAAAAAAGACTATTTATTATTCTGATGTCGAAAAGAACATTCATCTTTTAGATTTCGAAAAATTGATCTCAGAACATATTCAATCTGGCGAAAAAAGAATTGCAATCAGATATTATTATTTGTGGCTATTAAAAGTGATGGCACAAAATAATTACATTGAATGGGATATCGAAAAAACCAATTCAGACTATTTATACGAGATTCAAAGCCCTGTTCATAAAGAAGAATTCACGTATTTATCTTATTTGTATAACTATATTTGGTATGGCGAATTTGATATCAATGAACCTATTTTCTTGAAAGCTGAAAACCGTTTCAAAAAAGCTATAAAAACCTTTAACCATGGATAAGTCTATAAAAATTTACCTCGGAGTTCTGGTTTTTATTTTTGGCATCATTTTGTTCACAAGCAAAAAACAGCCAAAACCAATCGACTGGCGCCCTACTTTTTCTGTACATGACAAAATCCCATACGGGCTTTATGTTTTTAATCAAGAAATCAATAAAATTTTAAAAAACCAGAAAGTTGAACGAATTTCAAGCGTAACACCATACGAATATTTAGATTCTAAATACAATCCAGATACTTTAGTTGAAGATTACAGAATAAAAGGCACATTTTTAAATATTTCCGGCAATAGCGATATTGATGAGCAATCTGTAAAAGAGCTTTTTTATTTTGTTTCCCGCGGGAATAGTGCGTTTTTAAGCATGCATTCTTTTCCTCAAATTTTGCTAGACAGCTTAAACCTAGATGTTCAAAATGATTTAAAACCAGTTCATAACACCACAATCTGGATGGCAAATCCAAAAGCGAGCAAAAAGAAATACATCTTTAAGCAAGCTATTGAGGATTATTTTTCAAAAATTGACACGGCAAAAACTACTGTTTTAGGATATCAAAGCACGGCAAAAAATGAAAAGCATGTCAATTTTATTAAAGTCAAATATATCAACGGCTATTTTTATTTGCATACACAACCTGCTGCTTTTACTAATTTTCATTTGCTAAAAGATAATCATTATCAATACGCTGAAAATTTATTATCTCAGATCCCAAAAGGAGATGTTTTTTGGTACACCAAAGGACAAAACAATGAGTCGATTTCAGATTCGCCGTTGCGTTATATTTTCAGTCAACCAGCATTAAAATGGGCTTATTTGTTGGGAATATTTGGAATGTTGATTTTTATTATTTTCAATGTCAAACGAAAACAGCGTATTGTTCCAATAATAAAACCATTGGCAAACTTGACCGTAGATTTTACCAAAACAATCGGAAATTTGTATTATCAAGAAGGCGACCATACTAATATCATCGACAAAAAAATCATTTTTTTCCTTGAGAAAATACGAAACGAATATTTGATTGATACTGCGAAACTTGATGATGATTTTATCAAAAAACTGCATCACAAAACAGGAAAAAATATTGCCGATATTCAAGAGCTTGTCTTTTTGATCAATGAACACAGAAAGAGTTATCACGGAAGTCTTGAAGAAGATCTGATCCGAATTAATAATGCAATCGAAAAAGTTATACATTAGTATTTTTAACCGAAATTCACCACAAGAAAACATACCAAAACATGGACGAAAATAGCATCACAGAAAACGAAATCACAAACGAAAATGTGAATTTTGAAACCAGAATAAACTTAACACCTCTTTTAGAACATGTAAATGCCATCAAAAAAGAAATAGAAACTGTAATTGTGGGTCAGCATAAAATGGTCGACCAACTTTTGGTTGCTATTTTGTCAAATGGCCATGTTTTGCTGGAGGGTGTTCCTGGAGTTGCCAAAACTATTACAGCAAAATTGCTGGCAAAAACAGTGAATATTGATTTTAGCCGAATTCAGTTTACACCAGATTTGATGCCATCAGATATTTTGGGAACTTCAATTTTTAATTTAAAAAGTTCAGAATTTGAATTTAAAAAAGGACCTATTTTCTCTAATTTAATTTTAATTGACGAGATCAACCGTGCGCCTGCTAAAACACAAGCTGCTCTTTTTGAAGTTATGGAAGAACGCCAAATTACAATTGACGGAACAGCGTATCAATTAGATGCTCCGTTTTTGGTAATTGCAACTCAAAACCCGATTGAGCAAGAAGGAACATATCGTTTGCCTGAAGCACAATTAGACCGTTTTTTATTCAAAATAGCGGTTGATTATCCAAAATTAAATGAAGAAATCCTGATTATTCAGCGTGAGCATTTATTGGAAAATCATGGCAAATTAGAAGCCATAAAAGCAGTACTTTCTGCAGTGGAAATAAAAGCATATCAAGCCTTAATAAAACAAATCAGAGTTGAGCAGAATTTATTGGAATACATTGCAAGAATTGTAGTAAACACGCGTGAAAATGCCTTTTTATATTTAGGTGCTTCTCCTCGTGCTTCGATCGCAATTTTAAATGCGGCTAAAGGTTTTGCTGCCATCCGCGGACGCGATTTTGTTACTCCAGAAGATATCAAAGAAGCTGCTATTCCGGTTTTGCAACACCGTGTAATCGTAGCTCCAGAAAGAGAAATGGAAGGAATTACAAGTTCTGAAATCATCAAACAAATTATCGAGACTGTAGAAATACCTAGATAATTGTTAATTGTAAATGGTGAATTTTAGGTAGCTTCGACTTCGCTCAGCCTGACAACCTGAAACTTGAAACCTGAAACTTGAAACTTGAAACCTTGAAACATAAAAAAACTTGAAACAAAATAAATGAAGTTTATAAAAAGCCTATATCTCAACAACTTCTTTTTCTATGTGCTCATGGGCATAATAGGATTGTTTGTTTGTGCTTTTATTTTTCCGAATATCTATAATGCGGTTTGGTTTTGCGTTTTGGTTTTACTTACTTTTTTGGCTCTTGATATTTTGCTTTTGTACTTGACCCGAACAGGATTTGAAGCTGATCGTATTACTCCCGAAAAATTGTCAAACGGAGATTTGAATCCGATAAATTTGATTCTGAAAAATCATTACACGTTTCCGGTTTCAGTAAAAATAATTGATGAGATTCCGTTTCAATTTCAGGTTCGTGATTTTAAAATCATCAAAACTGTAAAAGCTTCACAGCAAAAAGAAATCGGTTATGATCTTCGACCGACAGAACGTGGTGAATATTTTTTTGGTTATTTAAACATTTATGTTTCTTCGCCTTTACGATTAATTTCGAGAAGATTTACCTTTAATAAGGACCAAATGGTTCCCACTTATCCTTCGTATATTCAATTAAGAAAATACGATTTGTTGGCTTTTTCGAACAATTTATTTCAATACGGAATCAAGAAAATTCGCCGAATTGGCCACACCATGGAATTTGAGCAAATCAAAGAATATGTTCAAGGCGACGATTTGAGAACACTGAATTGGAAAGCGACAGCAAAGAAAAACGCTTTGATGGTCAACCAATTTCAAGATGAAAAATCGCAATCGGTTTATATGGTAATTGATAAAGGCCGTGTAATGCAAATGCCTTTTGATGGCTTGAGTTTATTAGATTATGCTATAAATTCGACTTTGGTTTTATCTAATGTGATTCTGAAAAAACAGGATAAAGCCGGACTTTTTTCTTTCTCTAAAAAAGTCGAAAACCGAGTTTTTGCAGAAAAAAGAGGTTCGCAAATGCAAAAGATCCTTGAGTCATTATACAATATCAAAACTGACTTTTTTGAAAGCGATTACAGCCGATTGTACGTAGACATCAAGAAAAACATCAATCAGCGAAGTTTGATTATTTTATACACCAATTTCGAAACAATGGACGGTTTGAACCGACAATTGCCTTATTTAAAAGGAATTGCAAAAAATCATTTGTTAGTTGTAGTCTTTTTCCAAAACACAGAATTAAATTCGATCATCAACAAAAAAACCGATACCATTCAAGAAGTTTACGATAAAATTATCGCCGAAAAATTCATGTTTGAAAAACGACTAATTGTCAATGAATTAAAGAAATACGGAATTCATTCGGTTTTAACGCAACCAGAGAATCTTACTTTGGATGCAATCAATAAATATTTGGAAATTAAGGCTAGAGGGATTTTGTAATTCTCAAGTTTTGTTATCTTATTGTTATTTTATAAAAAGAACCATATCGGATCAATTTTATAAATTAGCTTTGGAATGAACATGAAATCTGAACAAATTTCAAACTTATCAAAAATGAAAAAAGCAATCCTACTTCTAATCCTTTTATCGAGCTTTATATCTCAAGCCCAAAAAACAGAAAATATCATTATCATCACAACAGACGGTTTTAGATGGCAAGAAGTTTTTAAAGGTGTAGATCAAGCAATTGCCAATGATAAAAAATTCAATCAAGGCGACAGCGCGTACATTTATAAAAAATATGCTAACGCTGATTCAAAAATTTCGCGTAAAAATCTGATGCCTTTTTTCTGGTCTGAAATTGCTTCGAAAGGACAAATTTATGGCAATCGCGATCTTGGAAACAAGGTAGATGTTGCAAATCCGTATTGGTTTAGTTATCCTGGTTATAGCGAAATTATGACCGGAAATGTAGATATAGCAGTAAATTCAAATGGTTATAAAGCGAATCCGAATGTGAACGTTTTGGAGTTTTTGAACAAACAAGCAAAACTTAAAGGTAAAGTCGCAGCGTTTGGCGCATGGGATGCTTTTGACCGAATTTTAAATGAAGAAAGAAGCGGATTTCCAGTAATTTCGGCATTTGACAAAGTGGGTGGAAACAAACCAACTGCAGCTCAAAAATTATTAAACGAGATGCGTGATAACTCATACAAACCATTTCATGAAGATGAATGTCTGGATGTTTTCACACATTATCAAGCCATGGACGAGCTTAAAACAAAAAAGCCAAAAGTACTTTATATCGCTTACGGAGAAACCGACGAATGGGCGCACCACGCACAATATCGCTCGTATCTTGATGCCGCAAATCAAGTTGACAAATGGATTCAAGAAATCTGGAACTTCGTTCAAAATGATCCACAATACAAAAATAAAACGACACTATTCATAACGGTTGATCACGGCCGCGGAGACAAAATAAAAAAACAATGGACAGATCATGGCTCTGATGTTGAAGGCGCATCGCAAATTTGGTTCGCTGTAATGGGACCAGAAATTGCTCCAAAAGGCGAAATCAAAACTGATTTGCAATTGTATCAAAAACAATTTGCACAAACTTTAGCAAAAATTCTAGGCTATAATTTCACGACAGATCATCCTGTTAATGAAGAGATAAAAGAAGTTTTTGAGAAATAATTTAGGATTTATTTTCCGCCACGAATTCCCGAATTTTATATTGATAATAAAATTAGATAATTCGTGAATTCGTGGCAAGATTTTTTACTTAAACTTAATATAAAAAAGGTCAACACTAAAAATGAGTAAAAATTGGGAAGAAATTAAATGGATTTTTGACGTTGACGGATCGCTTAGGGATATTTACATCAAAAATACAACACTTGAAGATTGGAAAATTTTGATTCATTTTCTCAACTCTAACCATATCATAAAATATGATACTTTGGGAGAAAACAAAATTATAAATTCGATTGATTTAGAATATTCAATTCAATATTTGCTTGACGAAACTGCTCAACTTGAAACAAAAATAGCATCAATTATTATCGATGATATTATAATAAATCAACATTTTTTCTCGATTGAAGAAATTGAGTTTGACATTGATCCAAAAGAAATCAATTCTTTTAAAGACTATGAAAAAATTGTGAATTTCATGGAGCAAATCAGTCAACTCCTAAGAAAACCAGTAATTTTAACTGGCGAAAATCAAAGAGAATTTCCCCTTATTGAAGCAGATTTTCCCCAAAAAAAATTAAAAACATTGACCAAAGTGGAAGCAATGAAATTATGGAAGTGAATATATTGTCTAGAATGACTTTGCAAGAAAGGAAAACCTTTACTGTTTCTAACTACTGTGCGTTGCCACTTTAAAAAAAAACTCAGTACCTTAGCGCCTTAGAAACTTAGCATCTCAAAAGAAAATGAAACAAATCACTTCAGTTCAAAATCCGTTTATCAAATCTTTGGTTTTACTTCAGGAAAAATCCAAAGCCAGAAAACAAACTGGAACGTTTTTGATTGAAGGTTTACGCGAAATTTCATTAGCCATAAAAGGCGGTTACGAAATTGAAACGGTTTTATTTTTACCCGAATTGGTTTCTGAATCAGAAATCAATAAACTAATTTCTAATCCATTTCAGATCATCGAAATCAATAAGGAAGTTTATCAAAAACTAGCTTATCGCGATACAACTGAAGGCATTTTGGCAGTAGCCAAAACCAAATCCTTGAAATTATCCGATTTAAAATTATCTGAAAATCCATTAATTCTGGTTGTTGAATCTTTAGAAAAACCAGGAAATATAGGCGCTGTTTTACGCACAGCTGATGCCGCTAAATTAGACGCGGTTTTAATTGCCAATCCGAAAAGCGATTTATACAACCCGAATATTGTGCGTTCTAGCGTTGGCTGTTTATTCACAAACCAAATTGCGACTGGAACAACTACAGAAATTATTGCTTTTTTAAAGGAAAAGAAAATCAATTTCTATAGCGCCACTTTACAAAATTCAACTTCTTATCATACTCAAAATTTCACCACTCCAACGGCTTTAGTTGTTGGAACCGAAGCAACAGGTCTAACGCAAGAATGGCGTGACAACGCAACACAAAACATCATTATCCCAATGCAAGGCGAAATCGACAGCATGAACGTTTCTGTCGCTGCTGCTATTTTGATTTTTGAAGCGAAACGTCAGAGAGGGTTTTAGGATTTTTTGTTTCAAGTTTCAGGTTTTAAGTTCCATGTTATACGTTCTCAGGCTGAGTGGAGTCGAAGCCAATCTTTGTGCCCTTCGGCTTCGTTCAAGGTGGCATGTCTGCATGTTTCAAAACTTGAAACTTGAAACCAGAAACTAAAATAATTCATTCTATAGATTCCCTTGCGTATATTCAAACTAATGCGTATTTTTAGTACTTGAATATGCCGTTATGATAGAAATAGATATTGAGAAAGAAAACAAAGCGATTGCGCAAGAATACAAAGAATTACTTCGAATAAGTTATCAGACTTTAACATCTGCCGATAAAAAATTAATTCGGAAAGCATTTGATGTCGCTGTCGATGCTCATAAAGAACAAAGACGCAAATCTGGCGAAGCGTATATCTTTCATCCTATTGCAGTTGCAAAAATTGTTGCCTCAGAAATTGGTCTGGGAGCGACCTCTATTGCTGCGGCCTTATTGCACGATGTTGTCGAAGATACCCCAATGACAGTTGAAGAAATTGAGCGATTATTTAATCCGAAAGTGGCGCAGCTGGTTGAAGGTTTGACTAAAATTTCATTGGTTCAAAAAGACTTGAATGCTTCAATGCAAGCCGAGAATTTTAGAAAAATGATCCTTACATTGAATGATGATGTACGCGTGATTTTGATAAAATTGGCCGATCGTCTTCATAATATGCAAACGATGGATTCGATGGCGGAATACAAACAAACCAAAATCGCATCAGAAACACTTTATATCTATGCTCCTCTAGCTCACCGTTTGGGACTTTATAATATTAAAACCAAACTCGAAGATTTAGGGTTAAAATATACTGAACCTGCAATTTACAACGACATTGTAAGCAAAATCAGAGAAACAAAAGAGGAACAAGACGCTTACATCAAAGACATTTCAGATGTTTTGAAAAAATCGCTTGATGCTGAAAATATCGATTACATCATAAAAGGCCGTCCGAAATCTATCTATTCGATTCGCCGAAAAATGCGCGCTCAAAATGTGAGTTTTGATGAAGTATATGACAAATTCGCACTTAGAATTGTTTACAAATCAGATTCTCATGATGAAAAATTCATTGCTTGGAAAATCTATTCCATTGTAACCGATCACTACAGACCAAGCCCGAGCCGTTTGCGTGACTGGATTTCATCTCCAAAATCAACGGGATATGAAGCGCTTCACATCACCGTTATGGGACCAAAAGGACGCTGGGTTGAAGTTCAGGTTCGAAGCGAGCGTATGGATGAAATTGCCGAAAAAGGTTATGCAGCGCACTACAAATATAAAAATGGAGCAACCGAAGAAAGCGGACTTGACACTTGGCTGAATTTGCTTCGTGAAGCTTTGGAAAATCCAGAAACGAATGCTGTCGATTTTGTAGAAGATTTCAAAATGAATTTGTATTCAAAAGAAATCTTTGTCTTTACTCCAAAAGGAGAAATTAAATCGTTGCCAAAAGGCGCCACTTCATTGGATTTTGCTTTCAGCATTCACTCTGAAATTGGAATCAAAACAAGGGGAACGCGTGTAAACGGACGATTAGTACCGTTAAATCATGAATTAAAAAGTGGTGATCAGGTTGAAGTAATTACATCGGCAAGTCAAAAACCAACCGTGAACTGGTTGGAATATGTGACGACTTCTCGTGCTAAAAATAAAATCAAAAACGTTCTTAACGAGAATACCAAAAAAATTGGCGAGGAAGGAAAAGAACTTCTTACCAGAAAATTAAAACATTTAAAAGTTACACTTAACGAACAAGTTACAAACGAGCTGGTTAACTTCTTTAAACTAAAAACAAGTTTAGATTTATTTTATAGAGTTGGAATTGGCGCGATTGAAAATCAGCAATTAAAGGATTATGCGGCGCAAAAAAGCAATTCGTTTATCAATTTCTTTAAAAATAAAATCAAAAGAAATAAAGACACCGCCGACGAAGATATTCACAAACCAGTCATCAGCAGTAATTATGACATGTTGGTTTTTGGAACGGAGCATGACAAACTGGATTATAAGCTTTCGCAATGTTGTAACCCGATTCCAGGTGACGATGTTTTTGGTTTTGTGACGATTAATGAAGGAATAAAAGTGCACAAAAAAGACTGTCCAAACGCCATTGGAATGCAATCTAATTACGCATACCGAATCATGAGCGCCAAATGGATTGACTCTTCGCAAGAAGAATTCAAAGCGATTATCAATATTACAGGAATGGATGTTCTAGGGCTTACAAACCAATTAACAAAGGTGATTTCGAACAACATGAGTGTTAATATTCAAAGTATTTCATTGAGTACTGATGCAGGAATTTTTCACGGACAGGTTGCGGTAATTGTTAAAAACAATACGATTTTGAAAAAAATGATCAATGCCATCAAAAAAATCGACGGCGTTGATAAAGTAACCAGAGAATACAGGACATAAAACAATCAAATGATAAACCAATTTGCCTAATTATGAAAAATGATAATTTGAAAATACCTCAATTACAATTTGATGAAAATGGAGAACTTATAATTACAGCTTCCGAGTCTTCTTCTAAAAATGATTTTGATTTTTTTAAAGGCAAATCTAATATTATAAATAAAAAACTAAAAAAGCGATTATCTGATTGTCATGAATGGCTTGAATTTCCTTCCACTCAAGAAATGTATACCATCCTAAACGGAATCGGAAATATTGATAACTTTCTTGCCACTTTTGATGGCGAACCTTTCGAAGGAATGACGGTTCGATTGTTTAATCCGTTGACCAAATTATGGAGCATTTACTGGTCTGATTCAAATACTGGTGTTTTAGACAAACCTGTGGTGGGTTCATTTGAAAATAAAGTCGGTCATTTTTTTTCTAAAGACAAATATGAAGATAAAGATGTTGTCCAGGTTTTTAGATGGGATGCAAGAGATGAAAAAAATCCGATTTGGAGCCAAGCCATGAGCGCCGACCAAGGAAAAACGTGGGAATGGAATTGGTATATGTTTATGACAAAAGCCTCTTAATGGTTTGTTAGTTTTATCTCAAATCGAAATAAATATGTTAATATGTTTAATTAAGTCCGAAAAGAATCAACACTATAATCGCATAAAACAAGCATTCTGACCGAACTTTATCTAAATTTGAAAGTTAAACTTTGAAGCTTAAACTTTTATTCATTAAAATAAAAAATTATCTTTGCAGGATATGACACTTATTTCAACTGACAACACTAAAAATCAAGAAATTGTAAAAAATGTTTTTACAATGTATCTTGAGCAAAAAGGGCATCGCAAAACTCCTGAGCGTTATGCTATACTTCAGGAAATTTACGATAGCGAGGAACATTTTGATATTGAAAATCTATATATCAAAATGAAAAACAAGAACTATCGTGTAAGTAGAGCTACTTTATACAACACGATCGAGTTATTGTTGGACTGCGCTTTGGTTAGAAAACATCAATTTGGACAAAATCAAGCTTACTACGAAAAATCATATTTTGATAAACAGCACGATCATATCATTATGACAGATTCTGGTGAGGTAATCGAATTTTGTGATCCAAGAATTCAAACCATCAAAAAGACTATCGAAGAAATTTTTGATATTGAAATTACAAATCACTCGCTTTATTTCTATGGAAATAAAAAGCAAAACTCAAATTCATAGTCTTTTAAAACATTAGACTTTCAAAAAAAGAAAAAAGAAAAATTAACTACATAATCAGTAGGACAACGTAGATTGTCCCAACGCAAATTAAAACAGAATGACCGTAGATTTATTACTAGGATTACAATGGGGAGATGAAGGTAAAGGAAAAATTGTTGACGTACTTACCTCAAATTATGATATTATTGCACGTTTCCAAGGAGGACCAAACGCAGGACATACATTAGAATTTGACGGAATTAAACACGTACTTAGAACTATTCCTTCTGGAATTTTTCATAAAAATTCAGTAAACATCATCGGAAATGGAGTTGTAATTGATCCTGTAGTTTTTCAAAAAGAAATCGAAGGTTTAGAGAAATTCAAACTTGACATCAAAAGCAAATTAATCATTTCTAGAAAAGCGCATTTAATCTTACCAACACACCGTTTGCTTGACGCAGCTTCTGAAGCTTCAAAAGGAAAAGCAAAAATTGGTTCTACTCTTAAAGGGATTGGACCAACTTACATGGACAAAACCGGAAGAAATGGTTTACGTGTTGGAGATATTGAATTAGAAGACTTCAAAGATCGTTACAGAGCTTTAGCAGACAAACACGAAGCTATGATTGCTTTTTATGATGTTAATATTCAATATAATTTAGCTGAATTAGAAAAAGAATTCTTTGAAGCTATTGAAGAACTTAAAAAATTAGATTTTATTGACAGTGAAGAATACATGCACCAAGCTCAAAAAGCTGGTAAATCTATTCTTTGTGAAGGTGCTCAAGGATCTTTATTAGATGTTGATTTCGGAACTTATCCTTTCGTTACTTCATCAAACACTACTGCTGCTGGAGCTTGTACTGGTTTAGGAATTGCGCCTAACAAAATCAAAGAAGTTTACGGAATTTTCAAAGCTTATGTTACACGTGTAGGTAGCGGGCCTTTCCCAACTGAGCTTTTTGACGAAGTTGGTGCTACAATGGCAAAAGTTGGTAATGAATTTGGTTCTGTAACAGGAAGACAAAGACGTTGTGGATGGTTAGATTTAGTAGCTTTAAAATATGCTGTTCAAGTTAATGGAGTTACGCAATTAATGATGATGAAAGGTGACGTACTTTCTGGTTTTGAAACTCTTAAAGTTTGTACGGAATACAACTACAAAGGGCAAAACATTTCTCATTTCCCATACAATATCGAGCCAGAAAACGTTACTCCTGTTTACAAAGAATTCAAAGGATGGAAAGCTGACTTGACTGGATTGACAACTTATGATGAATTGCCAATTGAGCTAAAAGAATATATTGAGTTTATTGAGAAAGAAATCGAAGTGCCAATCAAAATTGTATCGGTTGGACCAGATAGAAAGCAAACAATAACAAAATAATACACTTAAACGCTCTGATTATCAGAGCGTTTTTTTATACACCTAATTTCTATTTATGAAAAATCCTGAAATCAAAATAACTGAAACTTCTTTGCTATCAGACAATTGGTATATTTTAAACAAAGTTACTTTTACTTATCAAAAAGAAAATGCACCACTACAAACACATACTCGCGAAGTTTATGACCGCGGAAACGGTGCTGGAATTTTGCTTTACAACACTGCTAAAAAAACAGTTATTTTAACACGTCAATTTCGTTTGCCGAGTTTCCTGAACGGAAATAAAACTGGAATGATGATTGAAGTTTGCGCAGGACTATTAGATCAAGACAATCCAGAACAAGCAATTATTAGAGAAACCGAAGAAGAAACAGGTTACCGTATTTCTAAAGTTCAAAAAGTATTTGAAACTTATATGTCGCCGGGCGCCGTAACCGAAATTTTGTATCTTTTTGTCGGGGAATATAATGAAAGCATGAAAGTGAGTGAAGGCGGAGGATTGGATTCGGAACAGGAAAATATTGAGGTTTTAGAATATACTTTTGATGAAGCTTATGCAATGATCGAATCGGGCGAGATTTCTGATGCTAAAACTATTTTATTGTTGCAACATGCTAAAATTAAAAATCTGATTTAGAAGTTTTTTGAGTATTTTAGATTAACAAAACGATCTAAAATGCTCAAATTTAAAATAGTTCTGATTTTCTTTTTGCCCTTAATTATGCTTGCGCAAAATGAAAAATGGCCGATTAAAAAACTCAAAGACGACTTGATTCTCTTTAGAGAAATAAGAGAAAAAGCCAATTCTGGACTTTATAAATACAGAACAAAACCGCAGATTGACAGCATTTATTCTTGGGCGTTTTCTCAAATCAATGAACCGAAAGAACTTATTGAATTCTACAAAATAATTTTGCAGATTACTGATTTTGAAGGAAGTCTGCATAATGATACTACACTTCCTGATGCTTATGAAAAAAAATATTCATCAGGAAATGTTTTCTTTCCTTATCCCGTAAAGCTTATCCAAAATCAATTGCTTATTAATTTTGAAAATCCTGAAATCCCTTTAGGTTCTCAAATTCATAGCATTAATGGCATTGAAGCCAAAAAAATGCTTTCTTCTCTATACAAATATTACACAACCGACGGTAACAACATTACAGGAAAATCAATCGGAATTGGAAGTTCTTTCGCTAAATATTTCCAAATGGAATATGGATCTCAAAAAAGTTTTTCAGTCGAATATTCGCTTCCAAACCAAACTCAAAAACTGACCAAAAATATTGCAGCTGTTTCAAATGAAATTCGGAAAGCAAATTTTGAAAAACGATTTTCAGTACCGATAGATAGTTTGCAATACAAACGAGCAAAAGATAAATATTCATTCAAGATAATTTCTGAAAATATCGCTCTCCTATCTATTCATACATTTGTGATCGGGCGAAATGCCAAAGACAAACAACATATTGCCTATAAGAAATATTTAGACAGCTGTTTTGAATATCTTTCTAAACATTCTGAAATTAAAAATTTAATTGTTGATGTTAGAAACAATGGCGGTGGTACTGACCCGAATGATATTGTGACTTTCTCTTACTTGACGCAAAAAACGTATCGCGAAAATGCATCAGCTTATGTCAATTTTCAAAAAATACCTTTTCCTAATTATTTCGTTTACGAAGAAACCGATGCCAAAAAACAGCAAGAGGAACGAAAGGATTTTGAAGATGAAATAATAGAAGAATTCCCAAAGTTGATTAATGAAAAATATCTTCAGGATAAGAAATTCAATCAAGAATTACAGCCCGATAAAAACAGTTTTAAAGGACAAATTTATTTACTCATCAGTCCCCGAATTGCTTCTGCAGGATCATTATTTGCTTCACTTGTGGCAGGAAACACAAACGCAATTGTAATAGGCGAAGAAACGATGGGCGGCTATTATGGACACAACGGCCACACTCCTATTGAATATGAATTGCCAAATACTAAAATCAAAACACAATTTTCTATCGTAAATTTAGAACAAGATGTACCGAAAAAATCAAATCAGATTTTTGGCAGAGGAATAATGCCGAATTATGAAATCTCACAAACTTTCGAAGATTTTATGCAAAATAAGGACACTCAATTTGAATATACTTTAAAAGTCATAAATGAGAAATAAAACAAATGAAAATCCCGAAACCAAATCAAAAAATTATGTAAAGCACTTTTCCTGATTGATTTATAACTTTATTTTCATAAAATTAATAGCTATGAAAAAGTTATATTACTCAGCAAATGCCCTACTTATATTGATGTTAGTTTTATTAGGTTCCTGCAAAAAAAGCGAAACTGTAAATCTGACGGAAAACAAAAAAGCGAAAAAAGTAATCGAATACAAGAAACCTAAATCTGTTTCTTTTCAAATCGAAAAGACAAAAGATTGGTTGAAATTAAATGAAGCTGACAGCAGTAAAATGGATATTGTTTACGCCGTAAATAGAACAGATAAAGCCAATTTCAAAAAACTGGATTCTGTTGTAATTCCGGCCGATTTTAGTGGTGATCTGGTTTATTATCTTCCATTTCCATTGCATGTTTCAGCCTTAGAAGATGTTTCTAAGATTATTATTTTCTCTTATCCAACACAAACTTTCGCAGCTTACGAAAACGGCGAATTAGTTCGTACGGGCCCAACAAATATGGGAAGAAAAAAAGATCCTACTCCAACCGGCTTGTTTTTCACCAATTGGAAAGCAGAACAAACAACCAGCACGTTTAATGACGAATGGGATTTAAAATGGAATTTCAACATTGAAAACAAATTGGGAGTTGGTTTTCATCAATACGAATTACCTGGATATCCTGCTTCCCATTCTTGTTTGAGATTATTAGAAAAAGATGCTAAATACCTTTACAAATTTGCAGACGAATGGATTTTGAAAGACAGAGAAAATGTAAAAGTAAAAGGCACGCCAGTAATTGTTTTTGGAAGTTATAATTTTGACGGCCCAAAACCTTGGTTGCAGTTGGCTTCTGATCCAAAAGCTTTAAATATTTCAGAATCAGAAATTGAAAACCAGACAAAACCATTTCTTCAACAAATATTAGAAAATCAAAAACTTAGAGAAGCTGAACCAAGCAAAACACTTTAAAATCTATTAATATTATGGTAAGACCGCATAGTTATTATGCGGTCTTTTTAGTTTAAATGCAATACGTCTCTACGATTAATCTTTAAAATTATTTTTATATAAATGAATAAACATTCACTTATTATTATATCTTTGTACCGAATTATTCGACTTGACATTGTTCAAGCAAATATTTATAGAAATCAAATTGTAATACACAAATGAAAACTTCACTTATAGAAAATAAAAAAATTGCTATTATTGGCGGAGGTCCAGTTGGCCTTACAACTGCAAGAATTTTACAAATTAACGGTGCCGATGTTACCGTTTATGAAAGAGACGCTAATGAATTAGCACGCACTTCTGGCGGAACATTAGACATCCATTCTGATTCAGGTCAATATGCTATTCAGAAAGCAGAATTAATGGATGAATTCTACAAATATGCACGCCCAACCGGCGAAAAAATGGCCGATATGCATGGAAACATTACTTCTGATGAAATGCCAGATGAAACAAATGCTTTTACTCGTCCTGAAATTGATCGCAATGATTTAAGAAAAATCATGCTGGAAAATCTCCAAAAAAATACGGTTGTTTGGGATAGTCAATTGATCAATTTAGACAAATCTGAAAATCAATATATTTTAGAATTTAAAAATGGTACTAAAGCAATAGCAGATTTTGTAATCGTGGCAAATGGAGGAAGATCGAATGCAAGAAAATTTGTTAGCGATCAAGAACCTCAGCTTTCTGGCACATATATTATTCAAGGCGAAATCACCAATCCAGACAAAGATTATCCAGCATTCAAACCAAAATACGGAAACGGAAATGTCATGGCTATGGGGGAACAAAAGATGTTTTATACGCATACTATGAGTGATGGTTCTGTTCATTTTGGCGTTTCTTTTAAAGCCGATGAAGATTGGATTTCAAATCACGGAATTAACTTTGAAGATGATCAAGCTGTTATTTCTTTTTTGAATGAAACGTTTAAAAATTGGGGTGATGATTATAAAAAGTTCTTCGCCGCTTCAACTGAGTTTTCTGGTTTGCCTTTGCGTTTATTTTCTTTAGAAGAATCTTGGAAAGAGCATTCTAACATCACACTTGTGGGAGATGCTGCACATTTAATGCCTCCTTTTGCAGGCGAAGGTGTAAATATGGGATTATATGATGCTTTTCATTTAACCGAAAATTTAACTAATGGAAAATTCAACACCATTGATCAAGCGATCCAGGATTACGAGAGAAAGATGTTTGGCTATGCTTTAGAAGCGCAACGAATGACCAAAAAAATGGAAGATTTATTGCATTCTGATATTACGGCTGAAGATATTTTAAGCAGTAGAGTTGAAGATTAATCTCATCAAAATAGTAAAACAAAAGGCGTAAGAAATAAATCTTACGCCTTTTGTTTTTATTTCAAAAACTGAAAATTATCTAGAATAATTTGGAGCTTCTTTTGTAATTGTTACGTTATGCGGGTGGCTTTCAGTGATTCCGCTAGAAGTGATTCTAACAAAACGTCCAGTTTCTTGCAAAGTCGGAATATCTTTTGAACCACAGTATCCCATACCTGCACGAAGACCTCCAATAAATTGAAGCATACTTTCGTTTAATTCTCCTTTGTAAGGAACACGTCCAACGATTCCTTCTGGAACTAGTTTTTTAACGTCGTCCTCAACATCTTGGAAATAACGGTCTTTAGAACCTGTTTGCATTGCTTCAACAGATCCCATTCCGCGGTAAGATTTGAATTTTCTTCCTTCGAAAATAATAGTTTCTCCTGGAGATTCTTTAGTTCCTGCTAATAATGAACCCAACATTACACAGTCAGCACCTGCAGCAATTGCTTTAGGAATATCTCCAGTATAACGAATTCCACCATCAGCGATAACTGGAACTCCAGTTCCTTTAATTGCAGCAGCAACTTCTAAAACTGCTGAGAATTGAGGAAAACCAACACCTGCAACAATACGAGTAGTACAGATAGAACCAGGTCCGATTCCAACTTTCACACCATCCGCACCACTTTCGACTAAATATTTAGCTGCTTCTGGAGTTGCAATGTTTCCAACAATTACATCGATTTGAGGGAATTTTGATTTTACTTCTTTCAATACATTCACTACACCTTCTGTATGTCCGTGAGCTGTATCGATAATGATTGCATCTACACCAGCAGCAACCAAAGCTTCAGCTCTTTGAACTGCATCTCCAGTAACTCCAATTGCAGCAGCAACTCTCAAACGACCAAAAGAATCTTTGTTAGCGATTGGTTTTTGAGTCAATTTTGTAATATCTCTAAAAGTAATTAAACCTACTAATTCGTTTTTAGCGTTTACAACAGGCAATTTTTCGATTTTATGCCCTTGCAAAACAACTTCTGCTTGTTCTAATGAAGTTCCTTCGGCAACAGTAACAAGATTTTTGCTTGTCATTACCTCAGCGATTGGTCGTGCTCCATTTTTTTCAAAACGTAAATCACGATTGGTAACGATTCCTTTTAGGATTTTGTTTTCGTCAACGATTGGAATACCGCCGATACCGAATTCTTTCATTGCATTTTTTGCATCTGCAATAGTAGAAGTCATTGGCAATGTTACTGGATCGATAATCATTCCAGCTTCAGCACGTTTTACTTTTCGAACTTTTCCTGCTTGTTGTTCGATAGTCATATTTTTATGTAAAACACCAATTCCGCCTTCTTGCGCCATAGCAATTGCCATTGCACTTTCAGTTACTGTATCCATAGCTGCAGATACAATTGGAACGTTTAATGTGATGTTTCTTGAGAATTTTGATTTAATGCTCACTTCGCGAGGAAGCACATTCGAGTAGTTAGGTACTAATAATACATCGTCGTAAGTCAAACCTTCGCCGATAATCTTGGAGTTGTGTGCTATCATGGTGCAATTTCTAGTTGAATTGCGTGCAAATATAGTGAATAAATTGCTAACTTGAATACTAACTAATTCATAAAATTGCATTTACAGGAAAAAACCTATATTTTAAAATTCCAATAATTAAATTCTAAATCCCAATAATTAAAATTCTAAATCCCAAATTAGATTGGAATTTGGAATTCCAAAAATTTGATTTTTTTACGATTATTGGAATTTATTCTTTCGGATCTTGAAAAACGAAGTTTATACCGAGCTGAAATGCTGCACTACTTGCTTTTGAAATATCCTTATATTCTAAAACATTGTTTGCCAAAGCATAAATATTCAATTTCCAAATCGTTCCCGAAAGCCCGAGACCAATATTAGTGCTCGAGAATGCATCTATGGTATAAGTAGCTTTCAAATCTAATTTTTCAAAAATACTTCGTTTATAAAAAGCAGTAACTGCTGCTAGTGGTTCTCTCGGCGCTGTCATAGCAAAAAACTGAATTCCCGCAGCATTTAGATAACGGCTCTTCGCTTCACCTTTGCAATTACAATCGGCATTTGAGCGAGAATTGCCAAATGCATACTCAACAGAAGCATATACTTTTGTAGGCCTCCAAGTAGTATACTTATTATATAATGTATCTCGCGGAATTGCTTTTTTAAATTCGTCAAAAACATTTTCTGGATCATCTGGATTTGTAAAATCAGGATTTGCGCCTTGATATTGATAAGTGCCTTTGTAAGTAAGCGTTTCAATATTTTTTGATTGATTTATAAATCCGAGATCAATAATACTGCCTGTTACTTGAAGATTTTCTTTAAAATAATAAGTCACACCGGCGTCTAGACCTAGTCCTAAACTTCCATTAAAAAAAGTATTGTGCGCAATATCTCTTGCAATATTTCCATCATATTCATCTTTGGTAAAAGGAGCCAATCCGGAAGTTTTAAGTTCCAAATTTGAAGAAATAATTTGGGTATAAAGATTTGGTGTTCCAGGCTCTTGTGTAGTAAGTATATAACCTGAATTATGGACAGAAGTTGCATTTGCACCACTGGAATAAATTTTGGCACGACCACCCAGCACAAGTTTGTCATTTATCTTTTTATGAAATCCAACATGAAAAACTGAAAGCACTTCGGCTTTTACATTTAGATCATCTAAATGAAAAACTTTACCAATGTAGTTTCTGTTTCCTTCTAAAGCCAATATCGCCAAATCTTTTGGCATGTACATGAAAAAATCAAATTCCTGATAAACTCCAAAAGAAATATACGAACGACTTTCACTTCCTCCTACTCTGAATCCACCAGAAAAAACTTCTAATTGCTGATTAGTTACTACCTTGTCGTTGCGTGAAGATTTGTTTACAATGTCCCTAACTTTAGTATTAAAATCAACGCCATTATTGGCAAATAAATCATAAGCTGAAAAACTGCTCGATCCCATATTCACTGAAACCGCTGATAATATTGGAAATCCGAAATAATATTTATAAGAAACATCGGCACCAGGATTTACTAATGACGATTGCGGAATTGATGTAAAGTTGTACAGCACTTCCTTATTTTGAGAAAAACAAGAAAACTGCAAGAGAAGCCCTAAAATTAAATATTTCGCCCTCATTCTACTCCGATTTCAAAATAAGTTGTTGTACTTGATCGCAGTTTTATATTTCTTAAGCTATTTTCATCCAATGGTGGTCCAGAAGTCACTAAGACAACAAATCCTATTTTCTGAGTTTGTTTCAAAAGTTCTAAGCGTTGATTTGCAAAAACTTCAGTAGGATATTTAATAACATTCGGACTTCCTTTATAAGCTGGTACAGCATAAGAAGAAGTGGTGAGAATTTGATTTTGAGAATTCAGAAGCAACATATTGATTACAAAACCGCGTTCGATATTGTTTTCAATTTCGACATCAAATTCAACTTTTACCAAATGATCTCGGAGAAACTGTTTTTTGAAAACATCAAAATTTCTGGAATCATAAGCAATCTGAGTTCCTCCATCAGCGACTAGTTTATTTGCTGGAATATCAAAATAAGCGAGATTGGCGACATAAACAGGTTCTAGCTTTAAATCATTTACCTGATCAAAATCTAAATCACTTGAGCATGAAAAAAACAAGATTGCTAACGCAAAAATCTTTAGGATACTATTTATGCAATTCGATTTCATGGTTGAAAGAATTTAAAATAATAGTAACAACTGGGGAATTGCTTTTATTGCTTTTATTGCTTTTATTGCTTTGTCAAGTAAATATAGGAATTTTTTTAATGAAACTTACCAAATAATTTTGATGCTTCATTATAAGCGCTTTCAAAACTAAGCGAATTCAAACCTGTAATCTTCTTATTTGCAGTAAAATACGAAACCAATTTTTCTGTAGGCATATTTCCTGTCAGTTTATCTGTCGCCATTGGACAACCTCCAAAACCTTGAATTGCACCATCGAAACGTGTACAGCCTGCTTTTGCGGCTGCATCGATTTTTTCGAACCAACTGTCAGGTGTGGTATGCAAATGAGCACCGAACTCAATTTGTGGATATTTCGGAATTAAATTTGAAAATAAATACGTAATAACATCAGGCGTTGAGCTTCCGACTGTATCTGAAAGCGAAAGGATTTTTACACCCATTCCTGCTAATTTTTCCGTCCACTCTCCTACTATTTCCACATTCCAAGGATCTCCATAAGGATTTCCAAAACCCATAGAAAGATACGTTACGACTTCTTTGTTTTTTTTATCGCCAATTTCCAGAATTTCTTCTAAAGTAATTAAAGATTCGGCAATGGTTTTATGTGTATTACGCATCTGAAAATTCTCCGATATTGAAAAAGGAAATCCTAAATACTGGATCGATTCAAATTCTGAAGCTAAAGCTGCTCCTTGTGTATTAGCAATTATCGAAAGTAATTTGCTTGAAGTTTGCGAAAGATCAAGTTGTGCCAAAACCTCAGCTGTATCCTGCATTTGCGGAATTGCTTTTGGAGATACAAAACTTCCAAAATCAATGGTATCAAAACCTACACGAAGCAATGCCTGAATATAAGTAACCTTATTTTTTGTTGGAATAAAATCCTTGATGCCTTGCATTGCATCTCGCGGACATTCGATAATCTTGATTTCTTTATTCAAAACTTTTTCTTTTGTAAATGCTAAGTTAGTTTCTTTTTTAAAGAAATAAAAATTATGTTTTTCTGTTTTTTTTGAAACCATATAAGTTATATAAGTTCATTTAATAACATTCTAAAATCTACCGTTCACGTTTAGTCGCATTCTCAATTGTAGAGACGCACTGCAGTGCGTCTACACAAAGAGAATCCGCAAACTGATTATACTCAAAACTGTAATTATAAATATTATTACACAAAAACGTAATATTTTAAAATATTACCAAAAAACGTAATAATAAATTTTATTCCGTATATTTGTAATAAAAAGTTTATAATTTTTTAATTATATTTGGTTATGACTAGTGTAATTACAGGCGATATAATTGGTTCACGACAACAGAAATCCAATCATTGGGTTGATGATTTGAAACGAATTCTGACTCCACTTGGCGTTACGCCAAAACAGTGGGAAGTTTACCGAGGAGACGAATTTCAAATTGAAGTTAAAAACCCTGAAGAAGCTTTATTGACCGCTATTCTAGTAAAAGCGCATTTGCGCGCTATAAAATCGGATGCTCGTATGAGTATTGGTTTTGGTGATAAAACGCATAGCGCCGAAAAAATTTCTGAAAGCAACGGTTCTGCTTTTATTCATTCGGGAGAACTTTTTGAAACTCTAAAAAAGCAAAAAGTGACTTTAGCAATGCGAACAGGGAATTCCGAAATAGATAAAAAAATGAATTTGATGATTCAACTGGCTTTGACTTTTATGGACAGTTGGCTCGCTCAATCGGCTGAATTTGTCGCACTGGCAATTGAAAATCCTACTTTGTCACAAGAAGAACTTGGACAGAAATTAGGAATCAATCAAGCCGCCGTAAGCCGAAGACAAAAACGCGCTCAATTTGATTTAGTAATGAGTTTAGATCGATATTTTAGAACACAAATAAAACAACTTGCCTCATGATTGTATTCGTAAAACTTCTTTTAGCACATTTATTAGGCGATTTTATCTGGCAACCAAATTCTTGGGTCGCCGATAAAGAGATAAAAAAACATAAAAGCATTTATTTGTACTTACATATTTTACTTCACGGAGTTTTAGCTGCAGTTTTAATCGGTGAAATTGATTTTATTCCTTATGCTATATTAATTGCTGTTACACACGGAATTATCGATTTAATTAAATTGAATTTTCAAAAAGCAAAAACAAAACGTACCTGGTTTGTAGTGGATCAAATTGCACATCTTTTGATTTTAATCGGAATTGCGCTCTTTTATAACAGAAATAGCATTATTCCTATTTTGAATTTTAATGAGTTTTGGTTTTTACTAACCGGTTTTTTATTGGTTACAAAACCTGCTTCCATTTTTATTAAAACCATTATTTCAATCTGGAGTCCCGAAAGTCAAAACAGCCACGCAGACAATTCGCTTGCCAGCGCAGGAAACTACATTGGCATTTTAGAGCGTTTATTGATAATCTGTTTTATTTTAACGAATCACTTTGAAGCAATCGGATTTCTTTTGGCTGCAAAATCTATTTTTAGATTCGGAGATCTAAAAGAAGCCAAAGACAGAAAACTTACTGAATATGTAATGATTGGAACTTTAATCAGTTTCGGGATTGCAATAGTGACCGGGCTTGTTATTCAAGCACTTCTTTTACAATTGCGATAAAACTTTTTTGTTGATTGCTTTTATCAGCGCTGGACCTTCATAAATAAATCCGGTGTACAATTGCACTAAACTTGCTCCCGCATTAAGTTTTTCGATTGCATCATCGGCAGAATGAATTCCTCCTACCCCAATAATCGGGAATGCTTTATTGCTTTTTTCAGAAAGAAAACGAATTACTTCTGTAGAGCGTTTTGTCAATGGTTTTCCTGACAATCCTCCCGTTTCAGATTGATTAGCAGATTGTAAACCTTCTCTCGAAATTGTAGTATTCGTAGCAATTATACCTGCAATTTGAGTTGTTTTTACAATATCAATAATATCTAATAACTGCTCATCTGTTAAGTCTGGAGCAATTTTCAACAGAATTGGTTTTGCTTTTTGAGTACTTGTTTTTTGCTTTTCGACATTTCTATCTTGCAAAGTCTGCAATAAGGCTGTCAAAGGCTCTTTATCTTGTAAAGCTCTTAAGTTTGGCGTGTTTGGTGAACTTACATTTACAACAAAATAATCCACATGATTGTAAAGCGCATCAAAACAAATGATATAATCTTTAACCGCATCTTCATTATCAGTCACTTTATTTTTTCCGATATTTCCTCCAATCAAAACACCCGAGTTCTTTTTCAAACGTTCTAAGGCTTCAAGAACACCGCCGTTATTAAATCCCATTCGGTTAATAATGGCTTGATCTTCTTTTAAACGAAACAAACGTTTTTTAGGATTTCCTTCTTGCCCAACCGGAGTTACAGTTCCAATTTCGATAAAACCAAAACCGAAATCTCCCAATTCTTTGTAAAGCTTAGCATCTTTATCAAATCCTGCCGCAAGTCCAACTGGATTTTTGAATTTTATTCCGAAAACTTCTCTTTCTAAACGAGCATCTTTTACTTCGTAAATCGATCTTATGATTGATGAAACGCCTGGAATTTTTGAAATGAATTTAACGAATGAAAAAGTAAAATAATGCACTTCTTCAGGATCAAACCAAAAAAGTATCGGACGAATTATCAATTTATACATAAGAAATAGTGTTGTGTTGTTTTCGGGTGCAAATTTAGATATTATAGTTTAAAAAGGTGCTTTTTTTACAAAAACAAATAATTTCAATTTTGTTCGATTCTTTTATTCATGACATTTTGAATTCAGAAAAACCATTGAATAAATGCCTTTTTTAACGTTGCAAGTTATAAAATGAAACCTGTTCGATGCTTTTGCACAAGCTAATTCCTCTTCATAATACTTAATTTTGAAGGCTTTAGGTCTGATATCTTATTTCAAAACCTAAAACATCAATACTGTGCATTTTTTCTGTTCGAGAAAATAAAATTCCAATTTTAGAATTTTTTTACCCAAATGAGCATCTAAAATCAATAATAATTAACACCGCAAAATCATGAAAATCATTAAAATTTTAATACTTAGGAAAAGTTTTTTTGTATTCCTATTTTGTCTTTCATTAGGAACGACTTCGAAAATATTTGCACAAGCAGATCCTCAGAAAGTAACCAAAGAAAATTTCCATGGTGTCATCGAACTTGACATTAGAAATTCAAAACCAGACTGGAAACCCTACACCAAAAAATCAGCTCCAGAAGGTGCGCCAAACATATTGTTTATCTTATACGATGACACAGGACAGGCTGCTTGGTCACCTTATGGAGGAGCCATCAACATGCCAACACTACAAAAATTAGCAGACAATGGTATTACCTATACCCAATGGCACACTACAGCATTATGTTCGCCAACTCGTTCTACTTTATTAACGGGCCGTAACCACCACTTAAACGGTATGGCATCCATCACAGAAACTACAGATGGTTATCCTGGAGCAAACGGACAAATCCCAGCTCAGTGTGCTACTATTGGTCAAGTATTACAGCAAGCAGGATGGAGTACTTTCTGGATTGGAAAAAACCACAATGTACCGGAACAAGACGTTTCTTCTGGAGGCTCCAAAGCACAATGGCCAACCCAAATGGGCTTTGACCGCTATTACGGATTCATAGGAGGTGAAACCAACCAATGGTATCCTGATTTAATAGAAGACAACCACTTTATTGAGGCACCTTATACTCCTGAAGAGGGGTATCACTTATCTAAAGATTTAGCCGATAAAGCCATTGAATATATCAAAGACCAAAAAGCCACCAACCCTTCTAAACCATGGTATATGTGGTATTGCCCTGGAGCGAACCATGCACCACACCATGCACCAGAAGAGTACATTGCTAAATACAAAGGAAAATTTGATGCTGGTTACGATGCGTACCGCGAATGGGTATTGCCTCGTATGATTGCTAAAGGAATAGTACCTAAAGGAACTAAAAACACCGATTTCAATTTCTTACCTCCTAACATTGCTAATCCTGGTGATTATGTAAAACCTTGGAATAAACTAAGCGCTGATGAGAAAAAATTATTCTCTAAACTAGCCGAAGTGTATGCCGGTTTCTCAGAATACACTGATGCTCAAGTAGGACGCGTTATCGAGTATTTAGAGAAAACAGGCCAGTTAGAAAATACTGTGGTTCTTTATGCTGCTGATAATGGTGCTTCTGGTGAAGGTTCTCCTTCTGGATCTGTAAACGAAAACAAATTCTTTAACGGTTATCCTGATGAATTATCTGAAAATTTAAAATATTTGGATAAACTAGGAGGCCCAGATACTTACGAACATTATCCTACAGGTTGGGCTGCGGCTTTCTCTGCTCCTTATAAAATGTTCAAACGTTACAGTAATTATGCAGGAGGAACTTGTGATGCATTAGTAATTTCATGGCCAAAAGGAATTAAAGCCAGAGGTGAAATCCGTAATCAATACCACCATTCTACTGACATTGTGCCTACCATTTTAGACATCTGTGGTTTAGAAATGCCTACTAAATTTAATGGCGTAGATCAATATCCATTATCTGGAGTTTCAATGAGATATTCGTTTGATGCTAAACCAGATGCTCCTACTCAAAAACACATTCAGTATTATACTATGTTAGGTACTAGAGCGATTTGGAAAGATGGTTGGAAAGCAGTTGCTGTACACGTGCCGCTTACAGGTAAAAGCAACTTTGACAAAGACGAATGGGAATTGTACAATGTAGATGTGGACAGAGCTGAATCAAACAATTTGGCTAAACAGAACCCTCAAAAATTAAAAGAACTTAAAGATGCTTGGTTTGAAGAAGCTGCTAAAAATTTAGTTTTGCCTTTAGATGACCGTTCTCCTATGGAATTATTAAGCACGGAACGTCCTTCTCAAGAAAAACCAAAAACTCGTTACATTTACTATCCTGGAACTGCCGCCGTGCCAGAAGGTGTAGCAGTAAACGTCCGTGGTCGTTCATATAAGATTGTAGGTGATGTAGATATTAAATCGGGAGCCTCAGGAGTAGTTTTTGCTCACGGATCTCGCTTTGGAGGACACTCTTTATTCATCAAAGACAATAAACTATACTATGTTTATAATTTCTTAGGAATTCAGCCAGAACAAACTTTTGTTTCATCGGCTACCTTAACTCCTGGCAAACATGCCTTAGGATTTGAGTTTATAAGAGAAAGTACTGGTAAAAATGGAGAACAAATTGGTACAGGTCATTTATACATTGACGGTAAAGAAGTAGCCAAAGGTCCTATGAAAACGCAACCAGGTAAATTCACACTTTCTGGTGATGGTCTTTGTGTAGGATTCGATAGTGGCGACGCCGTTAGTCATCAATATAAATCACCAGGTACTTTTAAAGGTGGAGAAATCTTAGGTGTTGGTGTTGATATTAGCGAACAAAGCTATGAAGATCTTAACAAAGAAGCTTTAAGAATTATGAAAAGCGAGTAGTCTGTAGAAAAACAAATTAAAGAGGTATTTATAAACTGAAAAAGTGAATAAAATACCTCTTTTTATTAAAGATTAAAAACTAAATCACAATGACTAGTACAAGCCATCTTAAAAAAACACTTTTTCTAACAGCTGTTTTGTACTTAATCATTCAAAACAAAATTACAGCTCAGGAAAGCGAAGAGAAAACATTCAAACCGCATCATCAAATTGGAATTTCAATCAATCATGTCCATGTTTTTGAAGGCCGCGATGACGAAGGAAATCGCGAAACTTTGACGCTTCCTGCTTGGGGAATTGACTACACTTATCAATTTCATGAAAAATGGGCTATTGGTCTTCACACCGATTTTATCGTAGAAAAATTTAAAGTAGAAAAAGTTTACGCAAGCGGAGATGATCAAGAAACAGTAGAAAGAAGTTATCCTATTGCTCCAGCTATAATGGGGATTTATAAACCAACAGAAAATTGGAGTTTTCTCTTAGGATTTGGAGGTGAATTTGCTAAAGAAGAAGACTTTTTCTTGACTCGTGCTGGTGTAGAATATGGCTATGAGCTTCCTAAAGGATGGGAAATTTTCGGAACGGCGAGTTATGACTTTAAATGGAATGCTTATGACAGCTGGGGAATTGGTTTAGGGATTGCAAAAAACTTTGGAGGAAAATAATTTATACTTATTGATCTTATGTATAGTGGCAACAAATCGAATCGTAATTTTAAAAATCTACTCTGTATTTTTCTTTTATTAATTGGTTTTAAAGGACTTTCACAACAAGAAAAAGATACCACAAAACTAATGAATGTTCGTTATGGAAGTAAAGGAATCGAGCTAGAAACTCGGGACAAAAAATTCTTATTTCAATTGGCGAGCCGTCTGCAGTTTCGTTTTTCAACACCAAATGATACAGATCCTTTAACTTATGATGATTATAGTAGAGATGCTCAAACTACTTTTAAAATAAACCGTGCTAGACTTAAAGTTGGAGGTCATGCTTTCGAACCTTGGCTAAAATATTATTGGGAATACGAATTAAGCCAGTCCAACTTGCTTGATTTTAGGCTTATGATTGAAAAATGGGATTGGTTGAGCTTTAAAGTAGGACAATGGAAAACCGAATTTACACGTGAACGCTTCATTAGTAGTGGTGAACAGCAGATGGTTGATCGATCTCTAATTAACCGCCCTTTTACAGTAGACAGACAATTAGGAGTTGAAGTTTACGGTCATCTAAAAGGCGCCGGAATTGCCGATTTCAATTATTGGGCAGCAGCTTTAACAGGAACCGGACGAGGAAGCACCTCAAATGATGACAATCATTTAATGTATTTTGGAAGAGCACAATGGAATTTCTTAGGAAGGTCTCTTGAATTTGAAGGCTGTGATTTAGAATTTCACGAAAAACTAACACCTATTGTAGCTTTTTCAGTTGTAACTAACCGAAGCCCTTACACTCGGTTTTCGCAAGCAGGCGGAGGTTCTTTAGACGGATTTGAAAATGGACTTCCAGGACAATACAGAGTCAATCAATGGAATTTTGAGACTGCTTTTATGTATCGTGGCTTTTCATGGCAGAGCGAATTGCACAACAAAGAAATCATTGACAAAATAAACAACGACGACACCACTATAATGAAAGGATACTACATTCAGGCAGGTTATTTTTTTCACAATGCATTTGATTGGTGGCCTAAGCGTTTAGAAATGGCAGGGCGTCATGCTGCATACAGACCTGATAACTCCATTAGAGAAAATAGACAAGATGAATCTACTATAGCTTTTAACTGGTTTTTTAAAGGGCATAAAAACAAATTAACTTCGGAGGTGAGTTATTTTAGTTTTCAAGATAAAACACTTCCATTGCAAGAAGGTTGGCGCTTTAGAATACAATGGGACATCTCTTTATAACAATCGAATTATAGTTAAATTCTTCCCGAAAAATCTTTTTTTTAATAACTTTATAAAACTAAAATTCTGAAAATGAAAAATATAACAACAGCAATACGAAAAACTGCAATGATGTGTCTAGCTGGATCGTTTTTTTTGATTTCGATAGACAGTTTTGCGCAACGTGGTCGTGGAGGGTTTCACGGAGCAGGTGGCGGTGGTGGCGCAACACGACAAGCAAGACCAGCAAGGGAAGCGCGTCCAAATATGCAATCTAGACCTACAGCAAGTAGACCTGCAAACACTACGAGACCTGGGGCAAATAATAGTGGTACAAGAATTCATCCTTCGACAAACAATACCAATATCCGCAATAACGGAACGGTGAACAACAGAAACAACAATACCAACCGTATTAATAATTCTGGAAACAGAAATACTAATATCAGTGGTAATACAGTGAACAGAAACAGGAATAACGTTAATATTAACGTTAACAACAACACTTATGTTCGCAATAATCGTAATACTGTAGTGCGACCTGGCGTTAGACCATATGCGCGTCCTCCTTATGTTTATGGCGGTTATAGATATAATTGTTATCATCCTTACTATCCTCGTCCTTATACTCCTTTTTATTGGGGACCTGTTTGGCATCCTTGGGGATTTTTTGTAGCAACTTTAGCCGTTACTGCAATTGTAGTAAGCGTCGAAAGTACTCAGTATCATTATGATCAGGGAGTTTGGTACAAACCTACGAGTGGCGGTTATACCGCTGTTCCTGCACCAGTTGGAGGCACTGTAAACAATATCCCAAGCGGCGCAGAAACTGTAAATACTGGAACCGTAAATAATTATTATTACGGAGGAACGTATTATGAAAAAGACGGAAGCAAATACACCGTAGTCGCACCAACAGCTGGAACTGTAGTTGATAATTTACCTGAAGGTGGCGAAGAAGTGACTATTGGCGATGTAAAATATGTCAAATTTGGCGAAACTTATTATCAGCCTGTACAAATAGATGGAAAAAATAAATACGAAGTAGTTCAAGTTGAAAAAGATAGCTAAAATCACTACTCTATAAAATAAATAGACTATAATAATTTAATTTTTTATAATTTTAGCCCGTTATTGACAACTAGCATACATTAAAAACTATTCTAATGAAAAATAAAACCTATTGGATTTTTGCAATCCTAACCATTTCCCTTATTTCGATTGCTTACGGATACACTAAACTAGCAGTTCCAAAGCAAGAAAAAGCTGTTGCAATGGATTGTGCAGAAACTCCAAATATGAATGAAGCGGCGGCATTTCAACCAACAATTGAAAATAAAAACAAACCAGCCGGAAAAGCACCAAAAGGAATGGTTTGGATTCCGGGTGGCGAATTTTCCATGGGATCAAATGTTGAAGACGAAAGCTTATGCAGCATAAAAGGAGTTACCAGAGATGCTGCTCCTATTCACCGAGTTTATGTAGATGGCTATTATATGGATCAAACCGAAGTAACCAACGAGGAATATGAAAAATTCGTAAAAGCTACAGGATATGTTACTGTTGCAGAACAAAAACCAACAAAAGAGGAATTTCCAACTGCAAATGAAGAAGACTTAGTTGCAGGATCTGTAGTTTTCACTCCTACTCCAAGTGCTGTAAATTTAAACGACTTTCTGCAATGGTGGCGTTATGAACCAAATGCAGACTGGAGACATCCTGAAGGTCCACTAAGCACAATTAAGGGAAAAGAAAAATACCCTGTTGTGCATATTACTTACGAAGATGCTTTAGCTTATGCAAAATGGGCTGGAAAAAGGCTTCCGACTGAAGCAGAATGGGAGTTTGCAGCAAGAGGTGGAAAAACTGGAAATTTATACGCATGGGGAAATGATTTAAAGCCTAAAGGAAAATTTCAAGCTAATATTTATCAGGGACATTTCCCAATTAAAGACGGCGATACAGGAGAAGATGGCTTCAAGGGAATCGCTCCAACAGGCCAATACGCTCCAAATGCATATGGTTTGTATGATATGGCTGGAAATGTGTGGGAATGGGTAAACGACTGGTACAGTGTAGACTATTACAAATCATTAGCTGAAACCGGAAAAGTAACAAAAAATCCGCAAGGCCCTAATGCTTATTACGATCCTAATGATCCTTCTGAAATAAAACGTGTACACCGTGGTGGTTCCTTTTTATGTACGGATCAATATTGTACTCGCTACATGGTTGGAACTCGTGGAAAAGGCGAAATTCGATCTGCTGCAAATCATGTTGGCTTTAGATGCGTAAAAAGCATATAAGAACAAAATCAAAAAGGGATTTATAGAATTTATAAATCCCTTTTTTAATTCCCCAACTGCAAATAAAATTTTAAAATCATACCATTGAAAAATTTTTATATTTGCTAAAAAAACAAAAAAATGCAACATATCATAGATCGTTTTATCAGTTATGTAACAATTGACACTGAATCAGATCCAAATTCTCAAACAACTCCAAGTACAGAAAAACAATGGAATCTTGCCAATAAATTAGTTGAAGAACTAAAAGCTATTGGAATGCAAGAGGTTACAATTGACGACAAAGCATACATCATGGCTACTTTGCCAAGTAATGTTGAACATGAAGTTCCTACAATTGGTTTTGTTTCGCATTTTGATACTTCTCCAGATTTCAGCGGAGCTAACGTAAAACCTCAGATTGTTGAAAATTACGACGGAAAAGATATTGTTTTGAATGCTGAAAAAAACATTGTTTTATCTCCAAATTACTTTAAAGATTTACTATTATACAAAGGTCAAACCATCATTACAACTGACGGAACAACTTTGTTGGGGGCCGACGATAAGGCTGGAATTACAGAAATTGTTTCGGCAATGGAATATTTAATTCAGCATCCTGAAATTAAGCACGGAAAAATCAGAATTGGATTTACTCCTGATGAAGAAATTGGTCGTGGAGCGCACCATTTTGATGTTGAAAAATTCGGAGCGCAATGGGCTTATACCATGGATGGAAGTCAGATTGGGGAATTAGAATATGAAAATTTCAACGCAGCGGGAGCTAAAATCACTTTCAAAGGAAAAAGCGTTCACCCTGGTTATGCAAAAGGAAAAATGATTAATTCTATGCTTCTGGCAAATGAGTTTATCAATGAACTTCCAAAAGGAGAAACACCACAAGAAACTAAAGGTTACGAAGGTTTCTTTCACGTTCATCACATTAAAGGAAATATCGAAGAAACAGTTTTAGAACTTATTATTCGCGATCATAACAAAAAGAAATTCGAAAAAAGAAAAGAGCTTATTTTCAAGATTGCGAAAAGCTTCAATAAAAAATATGTTAAAAAATTCGGAGAAGATATTGTGATTCCTGTTGTAAAAGATCAATATTTCAACATGAAAGAAAAGGTTTTGCCTGTAAAACATATTGTTGATATTGCTGAAAAAGCGATGAGAGAATTAAATATTAAACCAATCATCAAACCAATTCGTGGCGGAACGGACGGATCGCAACTATCATTTATGGGATTGCCTTGCCCGAATATTTTTGCTGGCGGACACAATTTCCATGGAAAATACGAATATGTTCCTGCGGAAAGCATCCAAAAAGCAACTGATGTAATTGTGAAAATTGCTGAATTGACTGCTGTTCCAGGAATTTTTGACAAACCAGAAAATTCTAAAAAAAGAAAATAGTGGAAACTAAATCTGAAAATAAAGGCATGTGGAAATATGGCGCACAATGGGAAGAAGAATTGATTCTCCTTAAAGCCATTATTGACAAGACAGAACTTACTGAAACCACAAAATGGGGAGGTCCGGTTTTTGTTTATGAAAAGAAAAATGTTGTCGGAATTGGAGGATTTAAAGATTATTTTGCTTTATGGTTTTTTAATGGTGTTTTCTTAAAAGACGAGAAAAAGAAACTTATAAATGCTCAAGAAGATGTAACCAAATCTTTGCGTCAATGGCGATTTTCTTCTAAAGATGAAATTGACGAAACGGTTATTTTGGAATACCTAAAAGAAGCAATCGAAAACGAGAAACAAGGAAAAGTTATAAAACCTTCTAAAAAAGAAGCCATCGTTTCTGAACTTTTAAATAAAGAAATGGCTCAGAATCCAGCTTTGGCAGCAGCTTTTGAAAAATTTTCTCCTTATAAACAATATGAGTTTTTGGAATATATCGAAACAGCCAAACAGGAAAAAACCAAACTTTCGAGAATAGAAAAAGTGCTTCCTATGATTTTGGCGAATGTTGGGCTGAATGATAAATACAGGTAGGTTAATTCCAAATTTTAAAATTCCAAATTCCAACCAAACGCTACTGCCATCGTTGCGAAACTAAACATACAAGACCTTGTCAAAGTTTTAAACTTTGACAAAGGTCTTTTTTTCGAGCTTCGTAGAGAGTCGTTCCTCGGAATGAAAAGATTGAAACATTCATTTGTTAAACAAAAAAAATCCCAAACTCCATTTTGGAATTTGGGATTTTAAATTTTATTGGAATTTAAAAAAACTTAAGCTTTTTTAGCATTCAAAGCTGCAGTTTTTTCTACTGAAAGTGCTGATCTGTCTAATTTCAATTTTCCTGACATTGTTTCAATTACAATTGTAGCTTCCCCTAGTTCAGTTAATTTTCCGTGGATTCCTCCAATAGTAACAACTTTATCTCCAACTTTTAAAGATTCTTTGAATTCTTTTTCAATTTTTGCTTTTTTCTGCGCTGGTCGAAACATAAACAAGTAAATAATTACTCCCATTAGACCAAGCTGAAGATACAACATGTAATTTCCCATTTTTTATATTTTATAATTATTGATTATTAATTTATTTTACATTAATCCTCGTCCTACTTTTACCATCTTTTTGTTAGCAGTAAGCTCTTTTACCAGATTATCTAAAATTCCGTTGATAAAAATACTGCTTTTTGGTGTAGAATACTCTTTTGCAATTTCTAAATATTCGTTAAGAGTTACTTTTACAGGAATTGAGGGAAATTTCAAAAATTCGCAAATTGCCATTTTCAAAATAATAGTATCAATTTCTGCAATACGCTCGCTGTCCCAATTTGGTGTTTTGTCGTCGTATTCTTTTGCCAAAACTGCTTCGTTCAAAATAGTACGTCTGAACAAATCCTTTGCAAAATCCTTATCTTCAACATCTTTGTACAATTTCGGAACTCTGAAAGCATCTGGATCTTCTGTTTTGATTGCTTTCAATTGCTTGATAATATGTGTATTCACAACCGGAATATCATCAACCCAAGTCAATTTGTCGTCTTCAAGATATTCGTATAATTTTTCATTTGGAACAATTACATTTTCAAACAAATCAATTATAAATTGTCTGTCTTCTTCAAATGTATTTACATTATTCTTCATGTAATTTTTGTAGATATCGCTTGCTTTAATATCATTCAAAAGCAAAATGATATAATCATCATTTAAAGACCAATTGTTGATTTTACGAGTTTCTAGAGCGATGCTAAGAGAATTGCTTTCGGCAAGAAGTTGAAAAATTTTGTTTTTGATAAATTTTTCATTCGGGTTACGTTCTGCTGCAGTTGCAAGATGTTTTTTGCTTGAAAGATGTAAAAAAACTGATTCTTTTTTGCAAATTTCAATCAATGAAGAAAGCATTATAAGATATAAGTCCTGAATATTGTCTATGCTGTAAAAAAGAAATTTCTCTTCTTTTTCCATATTATCAGAACCGCTTTGATGCATTGCATAAATGGATTGCATTACTTTAACGCGTATGTGTCTTCTATTTACCACCTTGTAAGAACATTTAAAAATTAGTCTGCAAAAGTATAACTTTTGAAGCTTATTTTAAAATTAATTCGTAAAAAAGTAACAGTTTTGAGTCGCAGTTTTCAGTTTAATTCAAAAAAAATCTCAGTTTCCAGATAACCGAAAACTGAGATTTAAGATTGTAAACTAAAAAAACTACTTTTTAGCGTTTTCTAATTTTCTTGCATCAATACGATTTTGAGCAATTGTAAGTGACGCTTTATGCGTTGTAATTCCGTTTTTTACAGCGTAATCGATAATTTCTAAAGTAGTGTTATAGATATTTTCGGTTTTAGCCATAATTTCAGGTTTTCCGTAGTGAGCTAATTCAGCATAAACATTGATGATTCCACCAGCATTGATCAAGAAATCTGGAGCATATAAAATTCCTCTTTCTTGCAATCTTGCACCGTGAACATTTTCATCTGCTAATTGATTGTTGGCAGCACCAGCAATAACTTTAGCTTTAATTTTGTTTACTGTATTATCATTGATGATTGCTCCCATTGCACATGGCGCATAAATATCAACATCAGCAGTATACAAATCTTCACCTGTGTAAATTGTTGCGTTGTATTTTGAAGCTACCTCATATAATTTTTCTTCATTGATATCCGAAATTGTAACCTGCGCTCCTTCTTTAGTCAAATATTCAACCAAAGCTTCACCCACGTGCCCAATTCCTTGAACCAAAACTTTTTTACCGTCTAAAACATCAGAACCAAATTGGCTTTTTGCTGCCGCTTTCATTCCTAAATAAACTCCGTAAGCTGTAACAGGCGAAGGATTTCCAGATCCACCTCTTTCCTCAGAGATTCCAGTTACATAAGGCGTAACGTCTCTCACTGTGTCCATGTCTTTTGTTTCCATTCCAACATCTTCAGCAGTGATATATCTTCCGCTTAAAGAGTGAACAAATTCTCCAAACTTGCGCATTAGTTCAGGCGTTTTTTGGGTTTTAGCATCACCAATAATAACCGCTTTACCTCCACCAATATTTAGTCCAGTAATGGCAGATTTATAAGTCATCCCTCTTGAAAGACGCAAAACATCGTTTAATGCCTCCCACTCGGTGTTATAATTCCACATTCTAGTACCTCCTAAAGCTGGCCCCATAACCGAATTATGAATACCAATAATTGCTTTTAAACCTGTATCTTTGTCATTGCAAAATACAATTTGTTCGTGATCGTCAAAAGATAATTGACCAAAAACAGGATCCATTTTTTGAAGTTCCTTTCCAGTTGCGAAAGTTGCATCCATAGCGCTAGTATTAATTAGTTAAAATTATGAATTTGTCAAAAAGACTTCTCAAACATAATTAAAAAATACACATGTGCTAATTTTTTATCTTTAAAATAACAATTTTACAATATAATTGTTTTGATTTAATTGCAATTTATTATAATTTTAATTAATGATAATTCATAATTTTAAATCAATTCAATATCACATTTCTTAAAAAAATGAAAGAATTAAGCTATTTAAACAAATATTTCATCAAATATAAATTCAGTTTTTCCTTTGGAATTTTAATCACAATAATCGCACAAATATTCTTTTTGTTTACTCCAAAACTGGTCAGTCATTCCTTTGACGTTATTGAACGGTTTTTAAAACTTTCAGAAGCAGATCAAAATTCAGCCATTATTAGAGAATTTTACAAACAAGATTTGATTCACAACGTGCTGTTAATCATCGGAAGTGCGATTGTAGCAGGTTTCCTGACTTTTTTAATGCGCCAAACATTAATTGTAATGTCACGCCACATCGAGTTTGATTTGAAAAATGAAGTTTTCAAGCAATACGAAATTCTTTCGCAGAATTTCTACAAACAAAACCGAACCGGAGATTTAATGAACCGAATTTCTGAAGACGTTTCAAAAGTTCGTATGTATGTGGGACCGGCCGTGATGTATACAATCAATACCTTTATTCGTTTTGCGATCGTTATTATATATATGTATAATGTTTCGCCGTTGCTGACATTGTACACGATTTTGCCTTTGCCAATTTTATCGTATTGCATTTTCAAATTGAGTTCAGAAATCAATAAGCGAAGCACCACTTTCCAGCAATATTTATCAAAAGTTTCCAGTTTTACGCAAGAAATTTTTTCTGGAATTCGCGTTATAAAAGCCTATTCATTAGAAAATCAGCATCAGAATAACATGATTGACCTTGCTGATGAAAGCAAAAAGAAAAGTTTGGATCTAGCCAAAGTACAATCGCTTTTTGGGCCGTTGATGATTGCGCTTATCGGAATCAGTAATTTGGTTGTGATTTATTTCGGAGGCGTAATGTACATTAACGGAAGTATCCCGAATATTGGAACCATTGCCGAGTTTATATTATATGTAAACATGCTGACTTGGCCAGTAGCGTCTTTGGGCTGGGTTTCGTCGATGGTTCAAGAGGCCGAAGCTTCTCAGAAACGTTTAAACGAATTTTTGAAATTGGAGCCCGAAATCAAAAACAACAATCCGAATTCATCTGAAATTCACGGTTCAATTGCTTTTGAAAATGTGAGTTACACGTATGAAGATACCAATATCGAAGCACTAAAAAATGTAACTTTTTCTGTAAAAAATGGCGAAACATTAGCCATTTTAGGAAAAACAGGATCTGGAAAATCGACTATTTTATCCTTAATTTCACGTTTCTATGATGTTACGGAAGGAAGAATTACAATTGATCAAAATGAGATCAGTACGTTGAACTTAAATGATCTGAGAAACAGCATTGGAATGGTGCCACAAGATGCTTTTTTATTCTCGGATACCATCAAAAACAACATCAAATTTGGCAACGAAAATGCTACTGATGAAGAAGTTATTGAAGTGGCGAAAAATGCTGTGGTTCATGACAATATCGTAGCATTCAACAAACAATATGACACTATTTTAGGTGAGCGAGGCATCACGCTTTCGGGCGGACAAAAGCAACGTGTCTCTATTGCCCGCGCCATAATTAAAGATCCTGCCATTTTGCTTTTTGACGATTGTCTTTCTGCAGTCGATACAGAAACTGAGGAAACCATTTTAAACAACTTATTTGAAATTTGTAAAAATAAAACTACAATTATTGTAAGCCACCGCGTTTCATCAGCTAAAAATGCTGACAAGATTATCATTTTGGAAGACGGTAAAATTATTCAACAAGGTTCTCATAATCAATTAATAAATCAAGACGGCTATTATTCATCGTTATATTTAAAACAACTTTCGGAAAAAGAATTACTTTAATTGTTGTGTAATAGATAAATTTTTATGATTTTTGAGTACTATTAATTCCAAAAAATGATAGAACGTATTATGAGAGAAAATGACATGTTAGAAAAAGAAGAGATTTTTTCTAAAGTATTACGCGCAGGAAGAAGAACTTATTTCTTTGATGTGAGAGCTACAAAAGCTGACGATTATTATATCACAATTACCGAAAGTAAAAAATTCACTGAAGAAGATGGTTCTTTTCATTTTAAAAAACACAAAATTTACTTGTACAAAGAAGATTTTAGTGCTTTTGCAGAAATACTAGAAGAAATGACTTCATATGTCTTGAACCACAAAGGCGAAGAAGTGATCTCTGAAAGACACCAAAAAGATTTTAAAAAAGAATACAGTTCTGATAAAGCTGAAACACAAAGATCAAGCTTTACCGATATTGATTTTGACGATATTTAGTCCTAAATAACTTTTTTTAAAAAAGTACGAGTCCAATTTGTATAGCATTTTGGACTTTTTTTATATATTTATTTTTTGAGATGTGAATTGTAAAATGTGAGACGTACGATTTAGACATCTTCAACTTCCACGAAATACATTTTACTACTAACATTTTACATTCAACAAAAAATGAAAAAATTATTTTCCCTATTGGCTTTTGTTTTCATCAGCTTTTCAGCATTTTCACAAAAACTGGAATACGAAACCAAAACAAATATTCAATATTACAACGCAACGGCAAACAAAGCTGATAGCTACATTAACGAAAGATGCGTTTTAGATATTTATTATCCAAAAAACACTAAAGGCTTTGCAACAATCGTATGGTTTCACGGTGGTGGGCTGACAGGCGGAAGCAAAGAAATTCCTGAAGCATTGAAAAATAAAGGTTTTGCAATTATTGGTGTAAATTACAGGCTTTCGCCAAAAGTAAGAGCAGAAAAATGTATTGAAGATGCGGCAGCAGCAGTAAGCTGGGCTTTCAATAATATCGCTAGTTATGGTGGGGATAATTCTCTAATTTTTGTTTCTGGACATTCGGCTGGGGCTTATTTGACCTCAATGATTGGACTTGATAAAAAATGGCTTCAAAAAGAAGGAATTGATGCAAACAAAATCGCTGGACTTATTCCGTTTAGCTCACAATGCATCACGCATTTTGAAATTAGAAGACAAAACGGAATTCCTGAAAAACAGCCTACAATTGACGAATACGCTCCTTTATATCACGTTCGCGCGGATGCTCCACCACTTTTGTTAATCACAGGAGATCGCGAATTGGAAATGCTAGGACGATATGAAGAAAACGCTTATATGGCAAGAATGATGAAACTTGTTGGACATACGCAAACAAAACTTTATGAATTAGACGGTTACGGACACGGAATGACAGAACCCGGCTTTCCATTACTTGTCAATGAAGTAAACCGTATTTTAAAAGAAAAACAAACCAAGAAGTAAACTAACAACGACTTCTTTAGTTGAAAATTGAATAAAAATTTTAACAAATAGAAACATAGTTCCATAGCTTTGGAACTGTTCTGAAAATAAAAGAAACAAGTTTCCACACATAGCCAAACTATGTGAATTTAAATTAGTGAAACGCCTTTTTTAATCTTCAAAAAACTATGTTTCTATGTGTTGAAAAAAGTAAATTAGCTAATAACAAACTAAAATCCACGGCAATGGACACACAACTATTAATTCTACCAGGACTTGGAGATTCTGGAGAAAAACACTGGCAGACTTTTTGGCACAAAAAATTCGAAAATTCAATTCGAATTGTGCAAGATAATTGGGATGAACCTTTAAGAGGAGATTGGATTTCTCGTTTGAATGACGAAATTTCAAAACTTGAAAATCCTACGGTTTTAGTCGCACATAGCCTTGCTGTTTCATTGGTATTGCATTGGGCAGAAAACAATTCAAATAAAAATATAATTGGTGCTTTATTAGTAGCTCCTGCTGATGTTGATTCACCAGAACACACACCCGAAGTCGTTCGAAATTTTTCACCAATGCCTCTTTATAAATTACCATTTCCATCAATTCTTGTCGCAAGCGAAAATGATCCGTATGCGTCATTCGAAAGAAAAAAACATTTTGCCGAAAAATGGGGAAGCGAGTTTGTAAACGTAGGAGAACAAGGCCACATCAACTCTGATTCGGATTTGAAATATTGGGAAGAAGGGCAGTCGATTTTGCAGAAGTTAATTGAGAAAATTACCAGTTAAAAAAAGTCACAAAAAAGAAAATAGTTTTTCACAAATAGGCAAATTTTAAAAACGTTCAATGAACAAAATAGAAGCCATACGAGACAAAAGTGATTATGAAGATTATTGGGACTTCATAAATTATCGAATTGACGACAATTGGTTAGATGAAAAACTTGATGAACTTTATCCAAATCGAATGTTCAAAGGACTTATTCCAACACTTGTATATTGGATGGAACATGAAGAAGAAAAAACAGTTGTTTGGAAACGAATATTACCAAGTGAAAATGAAACAACAATTTGCCCAATTTTGATGTGTCCAGACGACAATGATTTTTCCTGCACATTAATAGTTGCAGAAATCAAGAATTGTGGAGACTTAATACAATGGAAACGAATGGGTATTGATCAAACAAGAGAATGGGGCGCTGAAAAAGTTGGCTCTAAAGTAGAATGGTTTAATGAATTAGAAGACCTTAATTTTTCAAAACAAGATTATCTAAAAATGCTCGAAACCTTCACACTGCAACTAACCGTTGACAAATTGCGAATTGAAGAACATCTAAGAGAATGGAATGATACAAAATCAAATACCTAACACGGTTTTTGTGTTAGGTATCTTTCTATATCTTTAATTAAAAACTATCCAATCCTTAACCCATTCGGAATTTTAAAATCAGGCGCTAATAAAATCACGTCACCCTCCTCGCCTACAGCGCCGAGAACCAAGCATTCACTCATAAATTTTCCGATTTGTTTTTTCGGAAAATTCACAACTGCCACAATTTGGCGATCTACTAAATCCTCTTTTTTATATCGTTTTGTAATTTGTGCTGATGATTTTCGGATTCCTATTTCTGAACCGAAATCAATCGTCAATTGAAAAGCTGGTTTTCTGGCTTCGGGAAAATCATTTACTTCCATAATTGTCCCAACACGCATATCGGTTCTTTCAAATTCATTCCAAGTTAAATCCATTCTAAAAATTGTTTATTTACAAACCTATCAATTTTGGATTTAATTCTGTTACCTCAGCAAAGCTTTTTTACCACAACATCGAATTTTACCTATTAAAAAAAGTTTCTTATCTTTGTAAATTCAATAAAATCACTCATTGTGAACACTATAACAATATTTACAGTTTCTGCTTTGCTGTTTTCTTTTAGAAGAAAACCGCTTTCTGCTGTACTTATTTCACATAGTAAGGCCTTTATTAATTAGGCCTCCGTCTATTTCACTTTTCTTCTTTCAGGCGGAGGATTTACCTCAACTTTAAACATTTTTTACTTTGACAAAAATCAATTTTGGTCAGGTATTTTTTTGTTTTTCCATATTCAGCGTATTTCAAAAATTTAGTCTTCAAAAAGACTTCAAATGTATTATGCTTTATATTTCTAATAAGAAGAAAAATCATTTAAAATAGTATAACAATAAATTCAAACAGATATGAAACCAACACCCACTTTTAGCAAATCAGATTATCAATTTTTAAGAGATTTGATATTAAAAAGCAAGAATTCAACAAACACAAGAGAAGCCAATCAGCTTTCGCAGGAATTGGATCGCGCTATAATCAGCAAAGAAAGCGAATTGGATCCTTCAGTAATCAGAATCAATTCTGTTGTAACGATTGAAGATGTAAAAGCTCAAAAACAAATGAAAATACAAATTGTTTTGCCATCTGTTGCCGATTTAAAACAATCAAAAATTTCAATTCTTGCGCCTTTAAGCGTTGCCATTATTGGATTTAAGGAAAATGACCAAGTCGATTGGGAATTGCCTGCCGGAATCAAAACTTTAAAGGTAATTGCCGTTGACAATACAGAAGTATTTATTTCGTAACTTTTTAAACACCTCCAATTGTGAAGGTGTTTTTTTTATATCTGTCTGAAAACAAAAAAACTATTCAATAGTAACATTGAATAGTTTTTTTTTTATGTTTTTCTCAAACGTAAACTATTACAATTGCGAATGAATATAATTTGTTATTGAAGCCATGTTAGTATCATCCAACTTTGCTTTCTTTTGCATGCGAACCAAAATTGGTTGCCATTCTTCTTTCGTAAATTTCGTTGGTTCGAACAATTTATGACATTTTGCACAATTGTTTTCGTATAAACTCTTACCTGCAGCAAGTTCAGGAGTTAGTTCCTTTGCTTTTGCAGTCTCAGTAACTGCTGGAGCAGCTGGAGTAGCAGGTGCTTTTTTTGAACCGCAAGAAGCAGCAAATAATGCGATCGCGGCTAAAGTTAAGATTTTTGATTTCATCGCTTGGTTTCGTTTTTAATTTAAGTAAATATAAAAAAATCCCATACGCCGCGGCATATGGGATTGTTATTTAAAACAATACTAAATTGCTTTCAAAATCTTATTTTACGTCCATTAATTCAACGTCAAAAATCAAAGTTGCGTGTGGTGGAATTACTCCTCCTGCTCCTGATGGTCCGTAAGCTAAATCAGATGGAATTACAAAACGAGCTTTGTCTCCAACTTGCAATAAAGCAATACCTTCGTCCCATCCTTCGATTACTTGTCCAATTCCTAATTTGAATTCAATTGGTTTTTTTCTTGGGTAAGATGAATCAAAAACTTTTCCGTTTTCTAAAGATCCTTCGTAGTGAACAGAAACTGTTTTTCCAGCTTCAGCTCTTTTTCCTTCTCCTTTTTGAATCATTTTATAACGTAAACCGCTTTCAGTTTTATCAAAACCAGCAGCTAATTGCTCCATTTTTGCTTCAGATTCTGCTTTTATAGCCGCTTCTCTTTTCATACGAGCTCCTTTCAAAGAAATGAAAGCTTCGATTGCATTCCATTTTTGAGCTTCTTCACCAACTCTGATAATTTCTACAGACTCTAAAGCATCACCTTGAGCAACTGCATCAACGATATCTTGCCCTTCAACAACATGTCCAAAAACAGTGTGTTTTCCGTCTAACCAAGGAGTTGGAACGTGCGTGATGAAAAATTGAGAACCGTTAGTTCCAGGACCAGAATTTGCCATAGATAAAACCCCTGGACGATCGTGTTTTAAGCTTGAAACGAATTCGTCATCAAATTTATAACCTGGATCTCCTGTTCCAGTTCCTTTAGGACATCCACCTTGAATCATAAAATCAGCGATTACTCTGTGAAAGTTCAATCCGTCGTAGAATTTTTGTCCTTGAGGTTTTACTTTATTTTCCATATTTCCTTCTGCAAGAGCCACAAAGTTCCCTACAGTTCCTGGTGTCAAATCATGTGTCAATTTTACTAAAATCGAACCTTTGCTAGTATTGAATTTAGCGTATATTCCGTTTTCCATTGTTGTATTTTTTTTATTTGAATGCAAATTTACAAATTAATTTTTTATCAATTTGTCTTTCTATTTTTTAGATTTTGATTTATAAGTAAGGCCGTAAACGGCTAATGACAATAACGATAAAACGATACAGCCTATTGCTACTGCGTGCCATCCGCCAAGTTTCCAAAGCAATAATCCATATGCTGATCCAGCTGCAGTTCCTAAAAAGCTGAACGACATAAAAACCGTATTTAAGCGATTTCTGGCTTCAGGCAATAACGAATAAACTCGGGTTTGATTTGAAATGTGAACACCTTGGATTCCGATGTCAATAAATACAATTCCAATTGCAATTCCGATTACGCTTTCGATCGAAAAATAAAAAATTAGAAAGCTTATCAAAATCAACAAACAACCGTAACCAACTGCAATTCTTGAATTTCCTTTATCACCAATTTTTCCGACCAAAGGCGCAGCCAAAGCTCCAGAAGCACCCACAATTCCGAATAACCCAATTGTAGCACTATTAAAACCAAACGGTTCGCCCGAAAGCAACAAAACCATAGTGGTCCAGAAAGCACCAAATTGAGCAAAGCTGAAAACATTTATCGCCGTAGCTTCGCGCAAGACTGGTTGTGTTTTTATAAGCGTAAAAAGCGATTTAATCAATTCGCCATAAGTACCCGAAAACTGAGGTTTGTTGACTGGAAATGTACTTTGAATGACAAAAAAGATCAATAGACAAATTGCAGCAGCAATATAAAACATCGATCTCCAACCCAAAACCTGACCGATAAAGCCACTTAATGTTCGCGAAAGCAAAATCCCGACTAAAAGGCCACTCATAATAGTTCCGATGACTTTTCCACGCTGTTCATGCGTACTCAAAGACGCAGCTAAAGGCAGAATGAGTTGTGGTACAATCGAAGTGATTCCGATTAACAAGGAAGCGATTTGTAAAATCAAAAAACTTTTTGCCGTTGCTGAAATCAATAAAGCAATTACAGAGGCAAAAGTGGTCATTAAAATTTGCTTTTTTCGCTCAATTTTATCGCCCAGAGGCACCATAAAAAACAACCCAACGGCATAACCAGCCTGAGTTAAATAAGTTATAGTTCCGGCATCTGCTTCGGGAATTTTAAATTCGTTGGCAATAAGTACAATCAAAGGTTGGCAGTAATAAAGATTTGCAACTATAAGACCAGTGCAAACTGCCATAAAAAGGACATTTGTTTTAGATAAATTCATGGTGCAAAAATACCAATCTAATCTTTAGCAAAACTTTAAAAAATCTATAAATTTTTAAATTCATTGAACCATATAAGTCATCTAAGTTCATTTAAAACGCTTTACGCAATTTCAAACAGCAAAACTTAAATTCCTTAAATCACTTATATGGTTTATTTAATTTCAGACTTTTAATAATTCAAAAAATCCTCTCTTGCTGGACTGAAAACATCCGTCAACATTCCTTCTTCCAGACAAACAACACCGTGAACAGCGTGAGGCGGAATGTAAAAACTGTCGCCTTCTTTCAAGGTTTGTGTTACACCGCTGATTGTAACGTCAAATTTTCCGCTTGCAATATAAGTGACCTGAGAATGATAATGATCGTGCAAAACGCCAATACCTCCTTTTTCAAAATGAACATTTACAAGCATGATTCGATCATCAAAAGCGAGGATTTTTCGTTTTATTCCCTCACCAACTACTTCCCATTCTATTTCGTCTCCTTTTATAAATTCTTTGCTAGTTGCCATTTTATTTAGTTTTTAATTTTTTCAATGTCTTTTATCATTAGTTCCTGCCCTTCAGCCAAGTTATTCTTTTTGAAATATTGTTCCAGTTCATTCAGCCTTTTTACATTATCATATTTAAATCCAGAATTTAATTTTCTTTGACAAAGCGAGCACAATCGAAGCGAATGCTCGTCTGTTTCAGACAAACTATTTGTTCCATTCATAGCACAATCGGCTTCAATGCAATGATGCAAACCAAACATATGTCCGATTTCGTGCGAACAAATTTTCAGCAATCGCTCTAAGCACAAACTGAAATCTGCATTTTCTAATCTCTTGTCATATAATCTGTGAATTGAACTAACGGCAATTTTATCTCTGTAAGATGCCAGTCCAAAAACATAATTCCATTCTGGCTTTGGATACAAATCCATTTCAGTAATTGCCATCAAAGCAATTCCCTTTTCGTGTTTTTCTTTCTTTAGAACACTATCTAAAATATAACCTGCCAAAAATTGTTCTTGGCCTAAATCGCCCTTTCTCCTAACATTTTTCGGAATAATATCATTTGAAATCTCTTTCAAAACCTTCGTCTTTAACTGAAAAAACACTTCCAAATATTCACGAACCAATTCAATTTGCTTCACTTGTTGTGAATTGAATTCTCCAATTGGCTGTAAATAAATAATATTTTCTTCTTTCGTCGGGACAACATGTTTTGTCTTTATAAATTGTTCAAAACTCTGCCCTTTTTCTGGATGAGAATACAACCAATCACCAAAAACCGGTTTTCCGAGTTTTACATCATTTGCTTTAATTTCTGTAAAATACGGATCTATTGGAAGATTTAATTCCGGATTTTCTTTTTTATTGGGTTTGCATGAACAGAAAACAACAAATAACAGAAAAAGAAGTTTCTTCATAAATTAAGCGACGAATTAAATTAGATTTTTTGAAATATAATCACAACTTGTTTTTATAGATTCAAAAGCATTTGGTACATAATTGTTCTCTTGTTCTACAAAAAAATGAATCATTCCAGATTGTTTTGCTTCTTTGAACAAAGGTTTAAAATCAACAAGTCCTGAGCCTACTTCAGTATTCAGTGCCTGATTTGTCTTGTCCATATCCTTTACATGCCACATTTTAAAACGTCCTGGATTTTCTTTAAATAGTTTTAAAGAATCATTTCCAGATCGCGCAACCCAATATAAATCCAATTCAAAAAAGACTAAATCTTTATCTGTTTCTTTTAGCAAAATCTCATAGCCTGTTACGCCATCATATTTTTGAAATTCAAAATCATGATTATGATACGCCAATTTTAAACCGGCCTTTTTACACATTTTAGCCGCTTCATTTAATCGAGAAGCGATCTTTTTATAATCTTCTATACTTTTTCTAAACGGTTCATTGACCCACGGAACAGTCAGGAATTCATTTTTCAAGACTTTAGCCGCTTCGATTGCCGCTATAAGTTCGTCAGTATTTCCATCGTACAAAAAGCTTCCTAAATTATAATGTCCACTCACGGCTTTTAAGTTATTATCATCCAAAATCTTTTTTAGTTCTTTTGGTGATAATCCCCAAAATTGATCTTTTATAGAAAAACCATACGTTTCAACGGTTGTGTAACCCGCTCTTGCGACCTTCTCTAAAGTTGATTTTACATCTTTTGGAAGTTCATCGCGTAAAGTATATAACTGTAATCCAATTTCTTTTTTGTTCATAGTAAAAGCTAATGAGGGCGCAGCTAAAACTGCCGCTGCAGCCAAGCTTGTGTTTATAATAAAGTTTCTTCTTGTTACCATTTTTATCTTAAAAAGTATAAAAGTAAAGCTACTCTTTTTATTGAAAGGCTACACAAATCAATCAAAAAAATGATTTTCGAAATTCGTTATGAAGCTTTCAAGAGCCTTTTCAGTATCAAAATTTGTTATTTTCCCTTCGTTATCTATTTTTCCGCGAATACCTTGTATTAAAAGCTGAGAAGTGGCATCAAATTTCGCCTCAAGTGTTTTCATTACCAATAAAAGTTGTTCATAACCCATTTCGCCTGAAGCCGATGCGGTGATAAGTCCTGTGGCTTTTCCAGAAAAAACAGTTGTCGAAACACACCATTCTAAAGCATTTTTTAAAGTTCCTGGCAAACTGAAAACATATTCCGGCGTACAAATTAATACACCATCAGCCTGAGTAATTTTATTTCTGAATTCGATAACTTTTTGTGGCGGAGTTTCCTGATCCAAATCAGGATTAAAATGTGGCAATTGATCTATTTCTTCAAATATTTCAATTTCAAATTGTGGATTTATATTTTCTGAAATGTATTTCAGAATCTTGAAATTGCTGGAGTTCTTTCTTGTACTCCCGTTTATAGCGAAGATTTTTATTTTCTGAGAAGACATTGTTTTAGTTTAAAGAATTTTCAAATCAATTCCTTAAAAATAAACTTTTCCTCATAATCAATCTCAAATTTTTCGAGAAAATTCAAATACTCTTCTTTAAAGGATTTCTTTTTATGATGCAATTCCTGATTTTCGATATAATTGATAACTGCTGTTATTTGCGATTTGCTATATGAAAAAGCTCCATATCCTTCCTGCCATTCGAAATGAGTTTTTGTAAATTTATTTTCGTTTATCCATTTAGATGAATGCTGTTTAACAATTTTCATTAGTTCCGAAATAGATTGTGCCGGTCTTATTCCAATTAAAATATGAATATGATCTGAAACGTCATTTATTGCTAAAAGCTTGTGATTATTATTTTGTACGATTCCCGTAATATATTTATATAGTTCCTGCTGCCAATTTGTTTGTATAACCGCATTTCTGTGCTTAACTGCAAAAACAAAATGAACATGTATTTGTGTGTATGTATTTGCCATATGTATAGTCCCTACGGGACATTATTGCGAATCATTATTTTTTTTCTACCGATATTTTATTCCTAGCGGAATAGTTTTTTATCAGTTCAAATCTAATAAAAAGAAAGAATTATCTTTCATTTTTTCTAATAAAAAACTAACGAGTTAGTAGAAATTACATATCCGCAAGCAAACATTTAAATAAAATAAAAAATGTTCGGCGAGGAACTAAATATTGATAGACAAAAAAAGGCGCGACAAAAAAAGTTCCGCTAGGAACCAAATATCGGTAGAAAAGAAATATTTATGCTACAAAAAAAGTGTTCCGCTAGGAACTAAATATCGGTAGAAAAGAGCAACAAAAAAGAATGTTCCGTCAGGAACCAAATATCGGTAGAAAAGAAATATTTATGCTACAAAAAAATGTTCCGCTAGGAACTAAATATCGGTAGAAAAAATCCGCGCAAAAATCAAAGCGTTCCGTTAGGAACCAAATATTGGTATTATCACATGGTTTTATCAAATCATTTCACCGTCAATAAATTCATTCCTGCTAATTTATCAGAATCAATAGATTGCGGTGAAAAATTTTGCTTTTCATTTCTAAAAGAAGATATTTTTCCAGTTTTATCGACATACATGTAAATATAATTCCAATACATAGGGCCCGCCATTCTAGAATCGTGATCTTTATCTTTTTCATAAACCTGATCTGCATAAACTAGAATTTCTCCGCTGGAGGCATTGTCGAATGTTCGTATGGGAGTTCCCCAGCTTTTTATCAAATTTTGTTTGGTTTTCCCAATCCATTTATCTCCAGTATTTTTCGAGCTTGCGCATGCATATAACAACATTATAGCAAAGCATAAAACTATATTTTTCATTTGATTGTGATTTAGATTTAAGGCATTCGATAAAGCAGTAAAAATTTTATGTAATTCTACTTAAAATTAACACATAATCAATTACATAAAAACATTCGAATGTTATATAATTATTATCTAATTATTTGTAAAACAACAAATTGACATACACACTTTATACTTAAATCGCTTTTTTTCAATAAAAATAAATGCCCCCATATTTTGAATTCCTGTTTTTAAGTTTCTCCATATTTACTTTGTATCTTTGCACCCAAACTTTTGAAAGAGAAATGCGAATTGATATTATTACACTTTTACCGGAATTGTTAAGAAGCCCGTTTGAGGCTTCGATTATGAAACGTGCTATTGATAAAGGCTTGGTCGAAGTACATTTTCACAACCTTCGTGATTATAGCACCAACAGACAAAAAAGTGTTGATGATTATCCGTTTGGCGGTGGTGCCGGAATGGTGATGACGATTCAGCCCATTGATGACTGTATTACACATTTAAAAAGTCAGCGTGAATATGACGAAATTATCTATATGTCACCTGACGGCGAAACACTGAATCAAAAAATGGCAAACAAAATGTCTATGTATAAAAACATTATCATTTTGTGTGGCCACTATAAAGGTGTTGACCAAAGAGTTAGAGATCATTTTATTACGAAAGAAATTTCGATTGGAGATTATGTTTTGTCGGGAGGAGAATTGGGCGCTATTGTTTTATCTGATGCCTTAATTCGATTAATTCCTGGTGTTTTAAGTGACGAAACATCGGCATTGACAGACAGTTTTCAGGATAATTTACTATCAGGACCTATATATACAAGACCTGCCGATTACAAAGGTTGGAAAGTGCCTGAAGTTTTAACAAGTGGCCACGCGGCCAAAATTGACAAATGGCGCGAAGACATGGCTTTTGAACACACCAAAAATAGACGTCCAGATTTATTAGAATAAATTCCAAATTTTTAAAATTCCAAATCCCAATTAATCAACTAGTTAATAAATTAGAATTTGGAATTTATTTTTATTGGAATTTAATTTTTTTTATCTACATTTGCACCCGAATTTGACCAACCTCTGGCGAGATCCGTGAATGTTGTTCGGAATAAACTATAATTTAAATTATCATGGCAGATTTATTAAAATTCGTTCAAGACGAATTCGTTGCTAGAAAAGATTTCCCAGATTTCGGAGCTGGAGACACAATCACTGTTTTCTACGAAATTAAAGAGGGTGAAAAAACAAGAACTCAGTTTTTTAAAGGAGTTGTTATTCAAAGAAGAGGTTCTGGAAACACAGAAACTTTTACAATCCGTAAAATGTCTGGAGCAGTTGGTGTTGAGCGTATCTTCCCAGTAAACTTGCCAGCTTTGCAAAAAATCGAAATCAACAAGAAAGGTCACGTACGTAGAGCTAGAATTTTCTACTTCAGAGAACTTACTGGTAAAAAAGCTAAGATTAAAGATAAAAGAAGATAATCATTTATCAATCTGTTATAAAAAACTCGTTTCATATCATTTGAAACGAGTTTTTTTTATGCCTTTGTTTCCGCTACTGTCAAAACTGTAATTTTTTAATATCAAAATCATCGATTTGACAATTTAAGAAGCGCGAAATAACAATCTGATAAATCCTTCATTTCAAAATAAAACTACACCGTTTTCGGACTGTTTTTATTATATTTGCTCCGCTCGTTTTGAGCCGACTATACTTTTCATATCGTCATCCTTTGACGACACGATTATAAAAAAAAAAAAAAAATGACACAGAATTCAAAAATTTTTTACACCTTAACTGATGAGGCGCCTTTATTAGCGACTTATTCTTTGTTACCAATTGTGCAGGCGTTTACTTCTACAGCAGGTATCGCTATTGAAACAAGAGACATCTCTTTAGCAGGAAGAATTTTATCTAACTTTCCTGAATCATTGACAGATGCTCAAAAAACTGGTGATGCTCTTGCTGAACTTGGTCAATTAGCTACTCAACCAGAAGCTAACATTATCAAATTACCAAACATTTCAGCATCTGTACCACAATTAAAAGCAGCTATCGCTGAATTACAATCTCACGGATACAATGTTCCAAATTATCCAGAAGATCCTAAAAATGATACTGAAAAAGAAATTAAAGCAAAATATGCAAAAGTATTAGGTTCTGCTGTAAACCCAGTTTTACGTGAAGGAAACTCTGACCGTAGAGCTCCAAGAGCAGTTAAAAACTTTGCAAAAGCAAATCCACACTCTATGGGTGCTTGGTCTTCTGACTCAAAAACTAAAGTGGCTTCAATGTCTGGTGGTGATTTTTACGGAAGTGAAAAATCATTAACTGTAAATGAAGCAAACGATGTAAAAATCGAATTCGTTGCTAAAGACGGAACTACAACTGTTTTAAAAGCAAGTACTCCATTAAAAGCGGGCGAAATTATTGACAGCTCTGTTTTAAGCGTAAGCAAATTAAAAGCTTTTGCTGCTGATGTAATCGCTGAAGCTAAAGCTGCAGGAGTTTTACTTTCTGTACACTTGAAAGCTACAATGATGAAAGTTTCTGATCCAATTATCTTCGGCGCTATCGTTGAAGTATATTTTGCAGACGTTTTCAAAAAATACGCTTCTTTATTCGCTGAATTAAACGTTGATACAAGAAACGGTTTAGGTGATATCTACGCGAAAATCGCTGGAAGACCTGAGCAAGCTGAAGTTGAAGCCGCGATCGATCAAGCAATCGCTAACGGTCCTGCTTTAGCAATGGTTAATTCTGATAAAGGAATTACAAACTTACACGTTCCATCTGACGTAATCGTTGATGCTTCTATGCCAGCAATGATTCGTACTTCTGGACAAATGTGGAACAAAGAAGGAAAAGCACAAGATACATTTGCTGTTATTCCAGATCGTTCTTATGCTGGTGTTTACACTGCAACTATCGATTTCTGTAAAAAACACGGTGCTTTTGATCCAAAAACAATGGGAAGTGTTCCTAACGTTGGATTAATGGCTCAAAAAGCAGAAGAATACGGATCTCACGACAAAACTTTCCAAATGAAAGCTGACGGTGTTGTTCGTGTAGTTGATGCAAACGGAACTGTTTTAATGGAGCAAAACGTTGAAGCTAATGACATTTTCAGAATGTGTCAGGCAAAAGACGCTCCTATTCAGGACTGGGTTAAATTGGCTGTAAACAGAGCTCGTTTATCTAGTACTCCTGCTGTTTTCTGGTTAGACGAAAACAGAGCACACGATAGAGAATTGATCGTAAAAGTTCAAAAATACCTTAAAGACTACGATACTACAAACTTAGATATCCGTATTTTAAACCCAGTTGCTGCTACTGAATTTACTTTAGACAGAATCATCAAAGGTTTAGATACTATCTCTGTAACTGGAAACGTTTTACGTGACTACTTAACAGATTTATTCCCAATTTTAGAATTAGGAACTTCTGCTAAAATGCTTTCTATCGTTCCTTTAATGAACGGTGGTGGATTGTTCGAAACTGGTGCTGGAGGATCTGCTCCTAAACACGTTGAGCAATTTACAGAAGAAGGATATTTACGTTGGGATTCATTAGGAGAGTTTTTAGCTCTTGGTGCTTCATTAGAGCATTTAGGACAAACTTTGGACAATTCTAAAGCAATCGTTTTATCTGAAACTTTAGATCAAGCTAACGATAAATTCTTAGCAAACGACAAATCTCCAGCTCGTAAAGTGGGTCAAATCGATAACCGTGGTTCTCACTTTTATTTAGCATTCTACTGGGCTCAAGCTTTGGCTGCTCAAACTAAAGATGCTGAATTAAAAGCGATCTTTACTCCAATTGCTGCTGAATTTGAAGTTAACGAAGCTAAAATCGATGCTGAATTAATTGGTGCTCAAGGAAAAGCTCAAAATATTGGAGGTTACTACCAACCAACTCCAGAATTGGTAAGCAAAGCAATGCGTCCTAGCGAAACATTCAATGCTATTATTGCTAAAATCAAATAATTTCTGAGCATTATAATGTGCTACTGCAAATAAATAAAAAAAGGCAACCTTAAACGGTTGTCTTTTTTGTTTATCTTAACTAAGATTTAACAGCCCTTCGATTTTAATATATTAGTAAGAATTCTTAACTATGTAAACCAAAATAAAAAAGATGTTTATACGAAAGATTGGCATACTTATTTTTTTAATTTTAACTGCGTTTACATCGTATTCTCAAGAAAAATTCACTCTTAGCGGTACTATAAAAGATAATAAAAGCAATGAAACCCTAATTGCTGTCAACGTCTATATTCCTTCTTTAAAAATTGGAACTACTACAAACGAATACGGATTTTACTCGCTGACCATTCCCAAAGGAGAATACCAAATCGAAATCAGTTATGTAGGCTACCAAACACTTCAACAAAACATTCTTTTAAACCAAAACACTAAAATGAATTTCAGCCTGAGTGAAGGCGAAGGTCAGGAATTGCAAGAAGTTGTAATTAAGGAAAACAAAGGCAAAATCAACACCAAATCGCCTGAAATGAGTGCCAATAAGCTCTCGATTGCGACTATTAAAAAAATGCCCGTGGTTTTGGGAGAAGTTGACGTTCTAAAATCTATTTTATTGCTTCCGGGTGTTACAAATGCAGGCGAAGGCGCATCGGGATTTAATGTTCGTGGCGGTGGCGCCGATCAAAATTTGATTCTGCTGGACGAAGCGACTATTTTTAATTCTTCACACGTTTTTGGCTTTTTCTCGGTTTTTAATCCAGATGCGATTAAGGACTTGAAATTATACAAAGGAGGAATTCCAGCACGTTTTGGCGGAAGAGCTTCATCTGTTTTGGATATTTATCAGAAAGATGGAAACAGCAAAGATTTTCATTTAAATGGAGGAATCGGATTAATCTCAAGCCGACTTTTAGCAGAAGGTCCTTTGGTAAAAGATAAAGGTTCGTTTTTAATTGGCGGAAGAGCTTCTTACGCCCACTTATTCCTAAAACTTTCTGAAGATCAAAAAGACAATTCGGCTTATTTTTACGATTTGAACACCAAATTGAGCTATAAATTAAACGACAATAACAGCTTGTATTTATCAGGGTATTTTGGTCGTGATGTTTTCAGCTTAAATAAAAGCTTTACCAATATTTACGGAAATTCAACCTTAAACTTGCGTTGGAATCATCTGTATTCAGATAAATTGTTTTCGAATTTGTCTTTGATCTACAGCGACTATTATTACGGTTTAGATCTTGATTTTGTTGGGTTCAAATGGGATTCGGGCATTCAAAACTATAATATCAAATACGACTTCAAACATTATATTTCGGATAAATTCAAATTGAGTTATGGCTTAAACGGAATTTATTACAAATTCAATCCTGGAACCATTAAACCAAGCAGTCCTGAATCAGGAATTAATCCAGATCAATTGGATAAAAAATATGCTTTTGAGCCTTCTATTTATATTGATGCCGAAAATCAGCTTTCGAAAAAAATCACAATTGCCTACGGATTGCGATACAGTTTGTTTTATCGTCTAGGTCCTTCTTATGTAAATCTATACGAAAACAACAATCCCGTAATTTTTGATACTGACATGCAGATTTATGAAAAAGCAACACCAATTGGCACTGAATATTATGGCAAAAACAAGTCGATCAAGAATTATAATAATCTAGAACCGCGTTTTTCGATTTCGTATCAATTGAATGACGACCAAGCCATAAAGGCAAGTTATAATCGAATGACGCAATATCTTCAGTTGATTTCAAACACCTCATCGCCTACTCCACTTGACGTCTGGATGCCAAGCGATAATTACATCAAACCTCAAATTGCAGATCAGGTTGCCGTGGGTTATTTTAGAAATATTGAAAACAGCGCTTATTCGCTAGAAGTTGAAACCTATTACAAAAAAATCCAAAACCGACTCGATTACATTGACGGAGCCGACTTAATTGCAAATAATGCTATTGAGCAGGTAATTCTAAACGGACAAATGCGTGCGTATGGTTTAGAAATTATGGTAAAGAAAAACGAAGGCAAATTCAATGGATGGATTTCATATACTTTATCAAAATCAGAACAGCAGACACCAGGAAGAACTCCCGAAGAAACCGGAATCAACAATGGACAATGGTACAGTTCTGCATATGACAAAACACATAATTTAGCCATAACTTCAGCTTATAATTTGAACGAAAAATGGTCGTTTGGTGCTAACTTTGCGTTGCAGTCGGGAATGCCAGTTACTTACCCGAATGGACAATACGAATATTTAGGAATTACTGTGCCGAGTTATGGTTTACGAAATGAGAATCGGTTGCCCGCTTACCATCATTTAGATGTTTCGGCAACTTTGACTCCAAGAAAAAACAAAGGCCGAAACTGGAAAGGAGAATGGGTTTTTAGCATCTATAATTTATACAATCGACATAATGCAGCGTCAATTAATTTCCGCCAAAATACAGATACAGGCGAAAATGAAGCCGTTAAAACATCCATTTTTGGAATTGTGCCTGCGGTGAGTTATAATTTTAGGTTTTAAAAATCGTTTTTTGTAAAAAAAGAAAACTATGAAAAAAGTTGCCTTATTACTACTATTTTTTATCTCGATTTTCTTTACCGGATGTGAAGAAGTTGTTGATGTTGATTTAGAAACTGCACCACCAAAATTGGTTATTGAAGCCGCAATTAACTGGCAAAAAGGTACAACTGGCAGACAACAAACCATAAAGTTGACTACAACAACGGGGTATTTTGAAAATGTAATTCCAACTGTTTCTGGCGCACGTATTTTTATAAGAAATAACGCCAATGAGCAATTCAATTTCACTGAAGTCCCAAAATCTGGCCGTTACGTATGCACCAATTTCAAGCCGGTTTTAAATCAGGAATATACTCTGACGGTAATCTCAAATGGACAAACCTACACAGCAACTGAAACATTGATGTCTGTTGCACCCATTACACATATTGAGCAAAACAATCAAGGCGGTTTTACTGGAAAAGATATTGAAATCAAAGCTTATTTTAATGATCCTGCTGATGCTGATAATTTCTATTTGTACAAATATGTTTATTCCAACAAAATCAAATCAAACTATTACGTTGATGAAGATAAGTTTTTTCAAGGCAACGAATTTTTCAGCCTTTCAGATGATGACGAATTAAAATCTGGAGATGAAATCGAAATCACTCATTTCGGAATCTCGAAACAATATTATAATTATATGAGTATTTTGGTAAGCATTGCCGGAAGCAATGTTGGCGGGCCTTTTCAATCCCCTCCAGCAACGGTGAAAGGAAATGTCATCAACACAACAAATAAGGAAAATTATCCGCTTGGCTATTTTTCATTGAGCGAAACTGATCTTAAAAAATACACTATAAAATAAACTACCCAAAATGGAAGCCCAAATTAAAATTTTAACCGAAAAAAAATTAGTCGGCAAACATATTGTAATGTCATTTATGGAAAACCAAACCTTTCAATTATGGAGCAGTTTTATGCCAAGACGAAAGGAAATAAAAAATACGGTTGATGCTAATTTATATTCACTTGAAGTTTTCCCAAATGGATATTTTGACAATTTTGATGCTAGCAAAACTTTCCAAAAGTGGGCTGCAGTTGAAGTACGAAACTTTCCTGTACTACCAGACGAAATGGAAACTTTGATAATTCCAACAGGAATTTACGCTGTTTTTATTCATAAAGGCCCTGCAAGCGACGCCCATAAAACGTATCATTCTATTTTTGCTGAATGGTTGCCAAATTCAGAATACACAGTTGACGACAGACCGCATTTTGCTATAATGGGTGAAAAATACAAAAAAGACGATCCAACTTCTGAAGAAGAAGTTTGGATTCCAATAAAAAACAGACCTTAATTCATTGCACTATCATGTTGATCGAAACTCTAAAATCATTATTTGAACGCGATCTCAACAAATTAAAAATTGAGATCGAATCGTATCAAAACGAAAGCAATCTGTGGAAAATTGACCAAAACATTTCCAATTCAGCTGGAAATCTTTGTCTGCATCTTATGGGAAATATCAATACATTCATTGGCGCAGAAATTGGGAAAACCGGTTATGTTCGAAACCGTCCGTTGGAATTTTCTTTAAAAGATATTCCGAAAGCAGCATTGATTCATAAAATAGAAGAAACCATTATCATAGTAAATAATGCGCTCGATTCACTATCTGAAACCGATTTAGAAAAAATTTATCCTCAAATCGTATTCGAAAAAGAAATGACAACGGGATTTTTCTTGGTTCATCTTTCAACACATTTAGCGTATCATTTAGGGCAAATAAACTACCATAGAAGACTCTTAGATTTCTGATTTAGATTAAAAATTGCATAAATACATTTTCTAATTATCTAATTTTCTAATTAACTAATTATCTACCTTTGCAGCACATTCAAAAAAACGCATATGTCATCACATCATATAGTCCGCGACGATCAGGAACCTGCTTTAATTATTGCTAATGGAGCCGCCTGCAGTCCCGAACTATTAGGACAATTGCTGGAATGGTCGCCATTGGTTGTAGTTTTAGATTCGGCTATTGAAAGAGTTCTTCAATTAGGAATAAAAGTCGATGTGCTTCTTGGCGATTTTGACCGTGGTTTTGATCCAGAAATTTACAGAACATCACAATATCCTATTGAAATTGTTCATACCGAAGATCAAGACAAAACTGATCTCGAAAAAGCTTGTGATTATCTTGTTGAACGAAAAATTCCGGCTGTAAACGTTGTTTGGGCAACAGGAAAACGTGCCGATCATACCATTACTAATCTTACGAATATTGTTCGTCATCGCGATTCGCTTAAAATTGTGATTCTAGATGATCATTCAAAAATATTTCTTTTACCAAGAAAATTTGAAAAATGGTATACAGCACAAACTCCAATTTCTCTAATTCCAATTGGTGTTGTAAACGGCATTTCTTCTACTAATTTAAAATACGGACTGAACAACGACACGCTCACAATGGGCTACAGAACCGGAAGTAGTAATTCAGTTGAAAAAGACGGACTTGTAACCATCACGCATCAGGAGGGCGATCTTTTGATGATGGAATGTTTTGATTAGGAGCTATTTCCTGCTGTCCGCTATATCTTTTCCTGGCTAAAGAAGCCAGAAAAAGGATGCCGCTCCCATCAGGGCTAGGGCAATCGTTTTCATAATTAATCTTCCCTAAAAAAGGAATCCATATCTTTGCATTCGAAATCAAACAAAATGAAAGCAAACGACAATTCCGAAAAAAGCATTTTACACCCAAGAAATCTTCATCGCAATCGATATGATTTTGAAAAACTGATTTCAAATTGTCCCGACTTAAAAGCTTTTGTTTCTGTAAACAAACACGGAATCGAAACTGTCGATTTCAGCAATCCGCTTGCTGTAAAGACGCTTAATAAAGCTTTATTACAAACGTATTACGACATTCAAAATTGGGATATTCCTAAAAATTATCTTTGTCCGCCAATTCCTGGGCGCGCTGATTATATTCATTATATCGCTGATTTATTGGCCGAAACCAACAACGGAATTATCCCAACAGGAAATTCGGTTTTAGGCTTAGATATCGGAACAGGCGCTAATTTAATTTATCCGATATTAGGAAATAGTATTTACGGCTGGGTTTTCGTTGGAACCGATATTGACGAAAAAGCAATTGAAAATTGCAGCAAAATTATTGAGGCAAATCCAAAATTAGTCGACGACATAAGTTTACAACAACAAACTGAACCACGATTTATTTTCAAAAACATAATCATTCCCGAAGACAAATTTGCTTTCACGATATGTAATCCGCCTTTTCATGCATCGGCAGAAGAAGCAAACAAAAGCGCCTCGAGGAAAGTTTCGAATCTAAATCCGAAAGAAAAAAGAAACACAAATCCTGTTTTAAATTTTGGTGGTCAAAATGCCGAATTGTGGTGCAAAGGAGGCGAACTCGCGTTTATCACTCAAATGATTTACGAAAGTGCCAAATATCCATCGCAATGTTTATGGTTCACCACCTTAGTTTCAAAAAAGGAAAATCTTGCTTCGATTTACAAAATCCTGAAAAAAGTAAATGCCGTTTCTATCAAAACAATTGATATGGCTCAAGGCCAAAAAAGCAGTCGTATTGTGGCTTGGAGTTTTTTGAGTGAAGCGGAACAGAAATCATGGAAATTTTAAATCATTGATTTTCAATCTCAAATCTTGATTATCTAATTTCCTTTTGCTACATTTAATATAAACTATTAAATAACAGCAACATGGCAGAATATATTGGTTATCTCGCATCCGTTTTTATTGTTGGAGGATTTTTGCTGAAAGATCTCAGAACAATTCGGTTTATTAATATGTTTGGCTGTATTTGTTTTGTCATTTATGGCATCTTCTTGAAAGATTATCGCGATTTTAATCAATGGCTTTTACCAGTTATTATTCCAAACTTGATTTTAGCTTTTGTTCAAATTTATCATTTAACAGCAAAAAAAAACTAAAGATTAAAATTTTGATATTTTCTGTTAAAATTCTGAAACTTGCTCAGAATTAAATTGTTGTACTTTTAAAAGTAAATTGAATTTTATGCGTACTTCAAAAATACTTATTCGGATATTCATTATTCTTTTACTCACCGCTTGCGCTTCAAAAAAAGCAAAATTTGAAGATTATATTTTCAAAACCAGAAGCGACAAACAAAATTATACCGCCGCTTACGACAAAGCACTAAAACTTTGGGACATTCCGTACACCGAAGAAAATGTGAAAACCAGTTTTGGAACAGCACACGTTATTATGGCAGGACCAAAAAACGGAAAAGATTTAGTTTTACTTCATGGAATGGATGCCAGTTCTACTATGTGGTATCCAAACATTAAAGTATTGGCTAAAAATCATCGCATTTATGCCATAGATTTTTTAATGGAACCCAATAAATCTACTTTGACGGCAAAACCGCTTTCAAAAGAAGAAATGGTCATTTGGTACAATGAAATATTCGATCATTATAAATTGAAGAAATTCGATATTATCGGAGCTTCACGGGGAGGCTGGATCGCAACTTTATTGGCTACACAAAAAGACAATTCTATTGATAAAATCGTTTTGCTAAGTCCAGCGCAAACTTTTAAGTTTATTGACAAAATGGGAAAAACTACAACAGCTTTAATGCTTAAACTTTTTCCCAGCGAAAAGAAATTTGGAAAAACATTAGAAACCTTTTCTACACATCCGGAAAAAATTAGTCCTGTTTATAAACGACAATTTTATTTGGCTAATAAATATGCAAAATCAAACTCTAGCATGCTTAAAATGACACCTTTTTCAGATGACGAATTAAAGTCGATTCAGAATCCGGTTTTAGTTTTAATTGGCGATAAAGATGTTATAAATTCGGAGGAAAGTTTAGAACGCGCCAAAAAATATCTTCCAAAAACCAAGACAATAATGGTTAATGATGCTGGACATTTTTTAAGTATTGATCAGTCAAAATTTACAAATGATGCTATGATTAATTTTCTCGAAAAGCCTTCAAACTTCGTATCTTTACAAAACTAATTTTTCATCCATAAGAAATGAATTTTCAAGTAGCTTCAGAATATAGTCCAAAAGGAGATCAACCGCAAGCCATACAAAAACTTGCACAAGGTGTTGAAGATGGCGAAAAATATCAAACTTTATTAGGAGTTACAGGATCCGGAAAAACATTTACGGTTGCAAATGTTATTCAAGAAGTACAACGTCCTACTTTGGTTTTGGCTCACAACAAAACTTTGGCGGCGCAATTGTATTCCGAATTCAAGCAATTTTTTCCAAATAATGCGGTTGAATATTTCGTTTCGTACTACGATTATTATCAGCCAGAAGCCTTTATGCCCGTTACAGGCGTTTTTATTGAAAAAGATTTATCTATCAATGAAGAATTAGAAAAAATGCGTTTGAGCACGACTTCTTCCCTACTTTCTGGGCGTCGTGATGTTTTGGTTGTTGCTTCAGTTTCATGTTTGTATGGTATTGGAAATCCCGTAGAATTTCAGAAAAACGTTATTGAAATCACTAGAGATCAAGTGATTTCGAGAACTAAATTATTACATAGTTTGGTTCAAAGTTTATACGCCAGAACGGAAGCCGATTTTAATCCGGGAACTTTCAGAATCAAAGGCGATACGGTTGAAGTATATCCAAGTTATGCCGATGATGCGTATCGAATTCACTTCTTTGGAGATGAAATTGAAGAAATTGAATCATTTGATGCTCAGACTTCCAAAGTAATTGAGAAGTTCAAAAGATTGACCATTTATCCTGCCAATATGTTTGTGACTTCGCCAGAAGTTTTACAAGGTGCTATTTGGCAAATCCAACAGGATTTGGTGAAACAAGTCGATTATTTTAAAGAAATAGGAAAACATCTGGAAGCAAAACGTCTGGAAGAGCGAACAAATTTCGATTTAGAAATGATTCGCGAATTGGGTTATTGCTCCGGAATTGAGAATTATTCTCGTTATCTCGACGGACGTGAAGCCGGAACCAGACCTTTCTGTTTATTGGATTATTTTCCAAGCGATTATTTAATGGTTGTAGACGAAAGCCACGTAACGGTTTCCCAAGTTCATGCAATGTACGGAGGCGACCGCAGTCGTAAAGAAAACTTGGTGGAATATGGTTTCCGTTTGCCTGCCGCAATGGATAACCGACCTTTGAAATTTGAAGAATTTGAAGCTTTGCAAAATCAGGTGATTTATGTTTCGGCAACTCCAGCCGATTATGAATTACAAAAATCGGATGGTATATATGTAGAGCAAATTATTCGTCCAACGGGATTATTAGACCCAACAATCGAAGTACGTCCGAGTTTGAATCAGATTGATGATTTGATTGAAGAAATTCAGGTTCGATGCGAATTGGATGAAAGAGTTTTGGTCACCACTTTAACTAAAAGAATGGCTGAAGAATTAGCCAAATATTTGACAAAAGTGAATATTCGTTGTCGTTACATCCATTCTGAAGTGGATACATTAGAGCGAATCGAAATCATGCAAGATTTACGAAAAGGTATTTTTGATGTTTTAATTGGGGTAAACTTACTTCGTGAAGGTTTGGATTTACCCGAAGTTTCATTGGTTGCGATTTTAGATGCTGATAAAGAAGGTTTTTTAAGAAACCACAGATCGCTGACGCAAACTATTGGGCGTGCCGCACGAAACTTAAACGGAAAAGCGATTATGTATGCCGATAAAATTACAGCAAGCATGCAACGCACAATCGACGAAACGAATTATAGAAGAACCAAACAAATTAATTTCAACGTCGAAAATAATATCGTTCCGCAAGCTCTAAACAAGAAAATTGAAAGTGCGTTTACTAAAAATCCTTTAGTTGAATACGAATTAGGACATACATTGCCTGTCGCTGCTGAGCCAGAAACAGCATATATGTCAAAAACTGATTTGGAAAAATTGATTCGTGAAAAACGAAAATCAATGGAAAAAGCAGCTAAAGAATTAGACTTTTTACAAGCAGCTAAACTTCGTGACGATATCAAAAAACTTCAGGAACAATTGCCTTAATTGTGCTGTTCCTGAAAAACTTTCAATAATTTTTTAGGGTCAATTATTGCATTTGGTGCCTTTTTCATCAATTCCAAAACTCGTTTTACCGCACCAGGATTTAGTCCCATTTCAAGTGCAATTTGATGAATGGCATGCGATTCTTTTTCGTGTAAAACACCATCGCAGTGCATAATCAAAGCCAATCTGTAGAATTGCTGTATGCGTTGAAACTCGGATCTATTTACTTTTACAACATGTTCTTGATGAAATAAATCCCTAAATTCTTCTTTACTGATATTCAATTCTTCGGCAACAATCCAAAGAAAATCTAACTCGCGTTTGTGCAAATGTCCATCAATAGTAGCAAACGCGATCATTTCTAAAAGTAAACTTCTTTTTTCTTCTTCGGTGTTCATCAAATTATTATTTTTAGCTAAATTATTACATTAAATCTAAAACACAATAAGGAATGGTTCGAGGATTTTTCTTTTTTATATTTCTGTTGACATTTACTTTTGGAAATGCACAGGAAAGCACGGCTTCAAAGAATGTTTCGACTTTTACAATTGAAGCGCCTCAGCTTAAGACCACAAAAAAAATATGGCTTTATCTGCCTGAAGGTTATTCGGCTTCGCCCAAAAAAAGATACAGCGTGATTTATATGCACGATGCACAAAATTTATTTGATGCCAAAACTTCTTTTGTGGGCGAATGGAATGTTGATGAAAAACTCGACAGCTTAAAAGCTCCCGTAATTGTTGTAGGAATTGAACATGGAAATGATAAGCGAATTGATGAATTAACACCCTTCAAAAATGAGAAATACGGTGGCGGAAATGCCGATAATTATCTTGACTTTATCGTTAACACTTTAAAACCTTATATCGACAAAAATTACAGAACAAAAACAAAAGCCAAAAACACGACAATCATGGGAAGTTCCCTTGGTGGACTCGTTTCGTATTACGGAGCAGTAAAATATCCTCAGGTTTTTGGAAATGCCGGAGTCTTTTCGCCTTCATTTTGGTTCTCAAATGAGATCTATACGTTTACTGAACAATCACCTAAAATCAAAACTAGATTTTATTTTTTATGTGGCGATAAAGAAAGTGATGATATGGTCAAAGATTTAGAAAAAATGGAGCGCCTGTTAGATAAAAATCGCTGTTATTGCCTTCATTTAAGCAAAACAAAAATTGTAAAAGGCGGTGAACATAATGAAAAATTGTGGCGAGACGGTTTTGTAAAGGCTGTTTTATGGCTTGGTTATTGAGACTAAAAAACAAAGAAAAATAGCATACTAATGAAATTAATTTTAAGAGAATATAATTTAAAACTCAAACATACTTTCACGATTTCACGTGAGTCGATTGATTTTCAACCTTCGTTAATTGTGGAATTACAAAGCAATGGTTTTTCTGGTTTTGGCGAAGCGACTTCAAATCCGTATTACAAAACTACGGTTCCAATGATGATCCAAGATTTGGAAGAAATCAGAAACATTATCGAGACTTCAGAACTTGAAACTCCTGATGTTTTTTGGGCAAAAATTCATCCGTATTTAAAAGATGACATGTTTGCTTTGTGCGCCTTAGATTTGGCTTACAATGATTTGTATGCTCGAATAAAAGGTAAAAAACTCTACGAATTGTGGAATTATACCACAGAAAAAAATCCGATGACAGATTATACGATCGGAATTGCTTCTATTGAAAAAATGGTTTCTAAAATGCAGGAACTTCCTTGGCCTATTTATAAAATCAAATTAGGAACCAAAGAAGATATTGCTATTGTAAAAGAACTTCGAAAACATACCAATGCTGTTTTTAGAATTGATGCCAATTGCGGCTGGGGCGTTGAAGAAACGATCAACAATGCTATCGAATTGAAAAAACTTGGTGTAGAATTTCTAGAACAGCCAATGAAAGCGGATAATTGGGAAGCGCATAAAGAAGTTTTCAAACATTCTGTTTTGCCCGTTATTGCTGATGAAAGCTGTATTATTGAAGAAGATGTCGCAAAATGTTTCAATCATTTTCATGGCGTAAATGTGAAATTAGTAAAATGTGGCGGATTGACTCCTGGAAAACGCATGATTGAAGAAGCTAAAAAATTAGGTTTGAGAACAATGGTGGGCTGTATGACCGAATCTACTGTTGGAATTTCTGCTATTGCACATTTGCTTCCTCAATTGGATTATGTCGATATGGATGGCGCATTGCTTTTGGCCGAAGATATCGCAACCGGCGTTACGATCAAAAACGGCATCGTGAATTATTCAAGTCTTAACGGAACAGGAGTTACATTGCTATAAAATGATAGTCGAAAAATTTCCAGACCGCATAATCGAAGTGAACCAAAAGCACTATTTGTATTTTGGCGGCACTGCTTATCTCGGACTTCCAACCAATGCGGCTTTTCAGGATTTGGTAATTCAGAATATTTTGAAATGGGGAACAACGTATGGAAGCTCTAGAACTGCCAATATTCAGTTAGAGGCTTATAGTGCTGGCGAAAACTTTATGTCCTCTCATATTGGAACAGAAGCTACAGTTACGGTGTCATCCGGAATGCTGGCCGGTAAATTGGTTTTGGAAAAAATGAAAAACCAAACTGATTGCTTTTTTCATTTAAATGAAACGCATTCGGCTATTAAAATTGAAAACAGTCTTCCTGTTTTTGAAAATGATAAATTAAATGATCGTTTATTAAATGCTGAAAAAGAACGAATAACGATTTTAACTGATGGAGTGCCTTCATTTCAAACGAAACCAGTCGACTTATCTTTTTTAAACCAAATTTCAAAATCTAAAGAAATTACGTTACTAATTGATGAATCGCATTCGCTTGGAATTTTAGGCAAAAATGGTTCTGGAATTTATGCTTCAATAAATTTTCCAGTTAAAAGAAAAATCATGGTTTCGTCTTTAGGAAAAGCATTTGGCGTAACCGGCGGTATCATTGCTTCAGATTCTGATTTCATTAAAGAAATAAAAGAACTGGAAACTTTCACGAGCGCTGCGGGCATGAACCCTGCTTTTGTGCAAACGCTTTCAGATGCTTCGGAAATCTATAAAACACGACATCAAAAATTACTTGATAATTTAAGTTATATCGATTCGATTCTAATTCAACATAGCAATATCAAATTTGACAAAAACTATCCTTTAATTTATTTATTATCAAAAGAGTTGGTTGACGCATTAAAAAATGAAAATATAGTTATCGCCAGTTTTAAATACACCAAAGAAGCCGAACCTTTGAATCGAATTGTAATTACAGCAAATCATCTCAAAGAAGATCTAGATAAATTGATTGGCGTTTTAAATAAATTTAATTCTCGATTTTAATCATTTTAAAAACTACCTTTGCAAAAATAAATAATGAGTTCTAGCTTCAAGCCAAAATTGGAAAACTTGAAACCTTAAACCTGAAACAAAAAAATATGACAAATAACGATATACTTAAAAAACTTCGCGTGGCTTTGATGCTCCGTGACGACCAAATAGTGGAGATTTTAGAATTAGTTGATTTTAGAATTTCAAAATCAGAATTGGGGGCTTTTTTCAGAGCTGAGGATCATCCAAATTATATGGAATGTGGCGATCAAGTTTTGAGAAACTTCCTAAACGGATTGGTAATTCATTTGAGAGGAACGAAAGAAAATCCAAAAAACCCAAACGAGGTTTTAGCAAAACACAAAGCTGAAATTCCTAAAAAAGATACAACTAAGGAAAGACCTGAATTCAAACCAACTCCAAAAGATTCTGAAAAATACAGAGGAGATCAAAGTCCATCCAAATCAGGTTCATCAACTGGAAAACCTAAAAAGAAATCATTCCCAAAAGGAAATGGAAAACCAGTTGTTGTAGAGAAAGTGGTTTACAAAAACGGTAATAAGAAAAAATCTTAACTAGGCGATTTAACCGCAAAGCACGCAAGGTTTTTACTCGTAAGGATAAATATAAACGCAAAGTTCGCAAAGCTATATAGATAAAGCTTTGCGAACTTTGCGTTTATATTTAAAATAATTGGCAAAAAACCTTGCTCCCGATAGCTATCGGGATTGTGGTTTAAAAAAAAATCCACTCCGCAAAACGGAATGGATTTTCTATATAAATTGATTTCTTATCTTAATTAAGAAAGAGCAGCTTTAACTTGGTCAGCAGCTTCTTGGAATTGAACTGCAGATAAGATTGGCATACCAGAGTTGTCAATTAATTCTTTTGCAATTTCAGCATTTGTTCCTTGCAAACGAACGATAATTGGCACTTTAATAGCGTCACCCATGTTTTTGTAAGCATCAACAACACCTTGAGCAACACGGTCACAACGAACGATACCTCCGAAGATGTTAATCAAGATAGCTTTTACGTTTGGATCTTTCAAGATAATTCTGAAAGCTGTTTCAACACGCTTAGCATCAGCAGTTCCTCCTACGTCAAGGAAGTTAGCAGGCTCAAAACCAGCATATTTAATTAAGTCCATAGTTGCCATTGCAAGACCAGCTCCGTTTACCATACATCCTACAGTACCATCAAGGTCAACATAGTTAAGACCAACTTCTTTAGCTTCAACTTCGATTGGATTCTCCTCACGGATATCTCTCATTTCAGCATATTTAGGCTGTCTGTATAATGCGTTATCGTCGATATTTACTTTAGCATCTACAGCTAAGATTTTGTTATCAGAAGTTTTTAATACAGGGTTGATTTCAAACATAGAAGCATCAGAACCAATGTAAGCATTGTAAAGTGCGTCGATGAATTTCACCATTTCTTTGAAAGCATTTCCAGAAAGTCCTAAGTTAAAAGCAATTCTTCTAGCTTGGAAACCTTGTAATCCAACAGTTGGATCAATTTCTTCAGTAAAGATTAAGTGTGGAGTGTGCTCAGCAACTTCTTCGATATCCATTCCACCTTCAGTAGAATACATGATCATGTTGCGTCCTGTACCTCTATTCAATAAAACAGAAACATAAAACTCAGAAGTTTCGCTTTCTCCAGGATAGTAAACATCTTCAGCAACTAATACTTTGTTTACTTTTTTACCTTCAGGCGGTGTCTGAGGCGTGATCAATTGCATTCCGATGATTTGTTCAGCTAACTCTTCAACTTGCTGTAAGTTTTTTGCCAGCTTAACTCCACCACCTTTTCCACGACCACCTGCGTGAATTTGTGCTTTTATTACGTGCCATCCTGTACCAGTTTCGGCAGTTAATTGTTTTGCAGCAGCTACAGCTTCAACCGCGTTATTAGCCACAATTCCGCGTTGCACGCGTACTCCGTAACTTGCTAAAATTTCTTTTCCTTGATATTCGTGTATGTTCATAATATAGAATTTGTCTGGTTCTGAATTTATTTCAGAATAAAAGTGCGACAAAAGTAGCAAAATTCAACTTAATAGTAAAATCTTTTTCCAATTAAAAAACGAGTCATTTTGTTATTAATTGGATATTCTTTTTGAAAGCAAAATTATCGTTAACGAATTGCATCGAAAAAGTTAACACAAAACCACTATATCGTTTGAGATTTAACAAAAAACCCTATTGAATTCTAGGCTTGACGACGATTTTTCCTAATATTATTTAATTGTTATTATGATTTTATCATTTCGCAATGCTTTAAATAATATTATTATCATTTAAGAACCCTTTTTCTAATATTACGGTAAAAATGAAAGCAAAAGCACAATTTCAATACATTATGTTTAACGAAATCTTTATTTTTGTAGAAAAAATATCAAGAATGAAAGTTAAAGAACAAGGGCTCTATTTGCCTGAATTTGAACACGACAATTGTGGTGCAGGATTTATTTGTAATTTGAATGGTATTAAGTCAAATGATATTATTCACAAAGCATTGGACATCTTAATAAAATTGGAACATCGTGGTGCCGTTAGTTCTGATGGAAGAACTGGAGACGGGGCTGGAATTTTATTTGATATCCCGCATGCATTCTTTAAGAAAGTATGTGACTTTGAAATCCCTGAAGCGCGTGAGTATGCAGTAGGAATGGTTTTTTTACCAAAAAGCAAAAACCAGGTTTCTTTTTGTATTAATGCATTTGAGGCTACTATTAAAGACCAAAACTTAAAAGTTTTAGGTTGGAGAGATGTGCCAGTTGACGTTGAAAATTTAGGTGAAATCGCCGCAGAAAAAGAACCAACAATTAAACAAGTTTTCGTTTCTAAAAACGGACAAGATTTAACTGAACAAGAATTTAATGCAAAACTTTTTGCAGCTAGAAAAATTGCTGAACATGCCGTAAGAGGATCTAAAACTTCTGAAAGCCACATGTTCTATTTTACTAGTTTATCGACCACTACTATAATATATAAAGGTCTATTGATGCCGGAAGACATCAGCCGTTATTATATAGATTTGAAAGATCCAGACTTGGTGACTCGTTTAGCGCTTGTACACCAACGTTTCTCTACAAATACATTCCCATCTTGGGACTTAGCTCAACCATTTAGATATATGTGTCATAATGGTGAGATCAACACACTTCGTGGAAACGTAAGCCGTATGCGTGCTCGTGAAGAGCTTATGCAGAGCAAAGTTTTTGGCGATGATATCAAAAAATTATTCCCAATTATCTTAGAAGGAAAATCAGATTCTGCTTCTATGGATATGGTGATTGAACTTTTATTAATGACTGGCCGTTCTCTTCCTGAGGCAATGATGATGGTGGTTCCTGAAGCTTGGGAAAAACACCAAACAATGTCTGAAGAGAAAAGAGCATTCTATGAGTTCAACGCTTGTATTATGGAACCTTGGGATGGTCCAGCTTCTATTCCGTTTACTGATGGTAACGTAATTGGTGCATTATTAGACAGAAATGGTCTTCGTCCTTCTCGTTATACTTTAACACATAGTGGATTCGTAATTATGTCATCTGAAATTGGTGTATTAGACATCGATCCAGAAGATGTAATTCAACACGGTCGTTTAGAGCCAGGAAAAATGTTCTTGGTGGATATGAACGAAGGTCGTATCATCGAAGATGATGAAGTTAAAAAAGCGATAGTTACAAAACGTCCTTATAAAGAATGGGTTGACGCTAACTTATTGCCTTTGGCTAAAATCCCTTACACAAACAACCCTACTCCTGTTGAAAAATTAGATTTCTTAACAAGACAACGTTTGTTTGGTTATACAATTGAAGATTTAAAAACGATCATCAACCCAATGGGTAGCGACGGAGCTGAAGCAATCAGTTCTATGGGTAACGATACACCGTTAGCTGTATTATCTGATCAGCCACAATTGTTGTACAACTACTTCAAGCAATTGTTTGCTCAAGTTACTAACCCACCTTTGGATGGTATTCGTGAAGAGATCATTACTGATATCAGTTTAGCAATTGGAGGAGATTTCAATATTTTCGAAATCGAATCGAAACAATGTAAAAAATTAAAAATCCAAAATCCGGTTATCTCTAATGAGGATTTGGATAAAATTAGAAATATCGATCACGCAGATTTCAAATCGGCTACTATTTCTACTTTATATAAAATAGAAAAAGGAGTTAACGGTTTAGAGCGTGCTCTTGAAAAATGTGTTCAGGCAACTTTTAAAGCGGTTAATGAAGGATGCAACATCATTATCTTATCTGATAGAGGTGTAAGCGAAGAATTGGCTCCAATTCCTATGTTATTGGCATGTTCTTACATTCACCACTCATTAAACATTTTACAAGTTCGTTCTAAATTCGGAATCATCATCGAATCTGCTGAACCACGCGAACCGCATCATTTTGCTTTATTGTTCGGATATGGCGCAAGTGCGATCAACCCTTACATGGTAAACGAAATCATTCACGATCAAGTTGAAAAAGGTTTCATTACAAAAGTAAAAGCTGATTACGCTGTTGTAAACTACAACAAAGCAATCGCAAAAGGAATCGTAAAAATCATGAACAAAATTGGTATCTCTACTTTACATTCATACAGAGCTGCTCAAATTTTCGAGATTTTAGGATTAAACAAAACATTTACTTCTAAATATTTCCCTTACACACCTTCTAGAATCGAAGGAATTGGTTTAATGGAAGTTGAAAAAGAAGTTAAAAAACGTTTCCAAAAAGCTTTCCCAAATTCAAAAATTGCAAACTTGCTTTCTCTTGAAATTGGAGGTATTTACAGATGGAGACGTGGTGGTGAAAAACACATGTTTAACCCAACTACGATTTCTAAATTACAGCAAGCAGTTCGTTTAAACAGCCCTGAAAGTTATAAAGAATACTCTAATGCCGTAAACGAGCAAAGCTCAAACTTAATGACTATTAGAGGTTTATTTGAATTCAATAATTTAGATCCAATTTCTATTGATGAAGTGGAACCTTGGACAGAAATCGTTAAGAAATTCAAAACTGGAGCAATGTCTTATGGGTCTATCTCTAGAGAAGCGCATGAGAACTTAGCTATTGCAATGAACAGAATTGGTGGAAAAAGTAACTCTGGAGAAGGTGGAGAAGATCCAAAACGTTTCCAGAAAGAAATCAACGGAGATTCTAGAAACTCTGCAATCAAACAAGTTGCTTCAGGACGTTTTGGTGTTTCGATCAACTATTTGACAAACGCTAAAGAAATCCAAATCAAAATGGCTCAGGGAGCAAAACCTGGAGAAGGTGGACAGTTACCTGGAGAAAAAGTAGTGCCTTGGATTGCTGAAACTAGAAACTCTACTCCTTATGTAGGTTTGATTTCACCTCCACCTCACCACGATATCTACTCTATTGAGGATTTATCTCAGTTGATCTATGATTTGAAAAATGCAAACCGTGAGGCTCGTATCAACGTAAAACTTGTTTCTGAAGTTGGAGTTGGAACAATCGCTGCCGGTGTTGCAAAAGCAAAAGCTGATGTTATCTTAATCTCTGGTTATGATGGAGGAACTGGTGCTGCACCATTAACTTCATTACAACACACAGGTATTCCATGGGAGCTTGGTTTAGCTGAAGCACAGCAAACACTTATCTTGAACGACTTAAGAAGCCGTGTAGTTTTAGAATGTGACGGACAATTGAAAACAGGACGTGACGTTGCGATCGCCGCTTTATTAGGTGCTGAAGAATTCGGATTTGCTACTGCTCCGCTTGTAGCTTCTGGATGTATCATGATGAGAGCTTGTCACTTAAATACTTGTCCAGTTGGTATTGCAACTCAGGATCCTGAATTGAGAAAAAATTTCAAAGGAACACCAGAGCACGTAATCAACTTCATGTATTTTATTGCTGAAGAGTTAAGAGAAATCATGGCTCAGTTAGGTTTCAGAACTTTAAAAGAAATGGTAGGTCAGTCTCAAAAATTAAACGTAGACAAAGCTATCAAACATTATAAAGCTAATGGTTTAGACTTATCGACTATTCTATACAAACCGGAAAAAGCGAAAACAGTTCCAAATCACAATACAACAACTCAAGACCACGCTCTTGAAAATGTATTGGATTTCGACATCATCAAAGAAGCTATTCCATCTATTTATAGAAAAGAGAAAACGAGAGTTACTTTCAAAATTAAAAATACAGACCGTTCTGTAGGTGCGATTTTGAGTAACGAAATCTCAAAAATTTATGGCGCACAAGGATTACCTGCTGACACTATTTTAGTTGATTTTGAAGGTTCTGCCGGACAAAGTTTTGGTGCATTTGCAACAAACGGATTGTCATTTAAAATTCACGGAAACTGTAATGATTATTTAGGAAAAGGTCTTTCTGGAGGAAAACTAATTGTAAAAGTACCTCCTACTGCGACTTTCAAACCTGAAGACAACATCATTATCGGGAACGTTGCCCTTTACGGAGCTATTACCGGAGAGGCTTATATTAATGGTATCGCAGGAGAGCGTTTCTGTGTTAGAAACTCTGGAGCAACAGCAGTTGTAGAAGGAATTGGAGATCACGGATGCGAGTACATGACTGGTGGTACAGTTGTAGTTTTAGGAAAAACTGGAAGAAACTTCGCTGCTGGTATGAGCGGTGGTGTAGCTTACATTTACGATCCAAACAAAAAATTCGATTCGACAGTATGTAACATGGAAATGGTTGCATTCGATCCAATGGAAGAAGAAGATCTTACTAAACTAAGAAAACTGATCAAAAACCATTCATTGTACACAAGCAGTCCATTAGCTAAGAGAATTTTAGCAGACTGGGAAAATGAACAACAGCACTTCGTAAAAGTAATGCCAACAGATTACAAAAAAGCATTAAAACGAATTGCAGAAGAAAAACAAATAGAAGAATTAATAGCGGGATAAATGATTGTAGAATTCAGATTTTAGATTTTAGATTGATACTAACCTCAAAGCTTTGCGAACTTAAAAACGTTCCAAAAAGCAAAACAAAGACATTGCGTTCTTTGCGGTTAAAAAAATTGGAATTTGGAATTTAAATATTGGAATTTAATCATTTACATTTAATAAAAATGTCATGGGTAAAATAGGCGGATTTAAAGAATACAATAGAGCCGACGAAAGTAATTTAGCAGTTGCAGAACGTGTTTCAAACTACAACGAATTTACTATTCCGGTACCAAAAGATAAATTAAAAGAACAAGGATCAAGATGTATGGACTGTGGTATTCCTTTTTGCCACAGCGGATGTCCGTTAGGAAATTTAATTCCTGACTTCAACGACATGGTACATCAGGAAGAATGGCAGAGCGCATTAGAGATTTTGCAATCTACAAACAACTTCCCAGAATTTACAGGTCGTTTATGCCCTGCTCCATGTGAGAAATCATGTGTATTAGGAATCATCAAAGATCCGGTTTCTATCGAAAACATCGAGAAAAGCATCGTAGAAAGAGGTTTCGCTGAAGGATGGATTAAACCACAAGCGCCAAAAACTAGAACAGGAAAAACCGTTGCAGTTATTGGTTCAGGTCCTGCTGGTCTTGCGGCTGCTCAACAATTAAACAGAGCTGGTCACACGGTTACTGTTTTTGAAAGAGACAACGCAATTGGAGGCTTATTACGTTACGGAATTCCAAATTTCAAATTAGAAAAAGGAATTATCGACCGTCGTGTAGCGATTCTTGAAGCAGAAGGAATCACTTTCAAAACGAATGTAAATGTTGGTGTAAACTTCAGCGTTGAAGAATTAAACCAATTCGATTCTATCGTTTTATGCGGAGGAGCAACTGAAAGAAGAAGCTTACCAACTAAAGGAATCGAAAGCAAAGGTGTTGTTCAAGCAATGGATTTCTTGACTCAACAAACTAAAGTTTTATACGGAGAATCTATTCCAGACCAAGTTAAAGCTACTGGTAAAGATGTAATCGTTATTGGTGGTGGAGATACAGGTTCTGACTGTATTGGAACTTCTAACAGACACGGAGCGAAATCGGTTACTAACTTTGAGATTTTACCAAAACCTCCAGTTGGAAGAAGCGAAACAACTCCATGGCCTTTCTGGCCGTTACAGTTGAAAACATCTTCTTCTCACGAAGAAGGTTGTGACAGAAACTGGTTAATCAACACTAAAGAATTCATCTCTAACGAAAAAGGAGAATTAACTGGATTGAAAACGGTTGAAGTTCAATGGAAAATGACTCCAGGTCAAAGACCAGAATTAATCGAAAAAGAAGGTTCTGAGAAAATCTGGCCTTGCGACTTAGCGTTATTAGCTCTTGGATTTACAGGTCCGGAGAAAACATTAAGCGAGCAGTTGGGCATCGAAACTGATATGAGAAGCAACTATAAAGCGCACAACTATCAGACAAACGTTCCTCACATTTTCACTGCTGGTGATATGAGAAGAGGACAATCATTAATTGTATGGGCTATTTCAGAAGGTCGCGAAGCAGCAAGAGAAGTAGATTTATTCCTAATGGGATCTACAAACTTGCCTACTAAAGGAAAAGGAGATCTTCCTAGCTTGTAATTTTTAAGGTTCTAAGATGCTAAGATTCTAAGGGAATAAGTTTTTCTTATATACTGTAGCTATAGAACTAAAAATTAAAACTATAAAAACAACAACACATACTATTTGACAAACCCCTGAATTTCCATTCAGGGGTTTTGTTTTTTTGTTTGCCACAACCCGAGCGATAGCGAACAGGCGAAGCAATTACACAAATTTTCACTAATTTATTTATTCAATCCATTTCAAACATTGCCCACGGTTTCAACCGTGGGGACACAATGCAAATCTTCAACGATACGCGTTTCCCACGGTTGAAATCGTGGGCTATGTTCTACAATAATTTCGATAAAATTATAGTCAATTCTAAAATCTGGATAAATCTGTGGCAAAAATTAATTCAGCAGCATTTATAAATTAGAAAAATTCGTGAATTAATGGCAAAAAAACTTCGTACCTTTGGGCCTCTGCCCCTTTGACCCCAATAATCAGTTATAAAATTCCAAAAACGAGAACTTTTTGTTTGAAATAAAACAATTTGTTATAATTTGTTATTTTTCTGCAATTAATTTGCAGTTACTCAAAAGAGTAATAACTTTGCTCAAAATAATTTTAAAATGCAAGCAAAAGATTTACTGCAGTTAGCAGACCAATTTGGAAGTCCATTGTATGTTTACGATGCTGAAAAAATCCAATCACAGTACAACAGATTAACTAAAGCTTTCTCTAAGGTGGAGAACTTAAGAGTTAATTATGCCATGAAGGCATTGTCTAACGTTGCGATTCTACAGTTATTAAAGAACATGGGGTCTGGCTTAGATACTGTATCAATTCAAGAGGTTTTATTAGGACTTCATGCTGGCTATGAACCCGAAAGAATTTTCTTTACACCAAACGGAGTTTCTCTTGAAGAAATTGAAGAAGTTGCCGCAATGGGTGTACAAATCAATATCGACAATTTATCAATTTTAGAGCAATTCGGAACAAAACATCCTCATATTCCAGTATGTATTCGTATCAATCCGCACGTAATGGCGGGTGGAAATGCAAATATTTCTGTTGGACATATCGATAGTAAATTCGGAATCTCTGTTCACCAAATTCCGCATATTTTGCGAATTGTAGAGAACACAAAAATGAGCATTGTTGGTATTCACATGCACACAGGATCTGATATTTTAGATATCGAAGTATTCTTGTATGCTGCTGAAATCCTTTTTGATACAGCGAAACATTTCAAAGATTTACAATTCTTAGATTTCGGAAGCGGATTCAAAGTGCCTTACAAAAAAGATGATATCGAAACCGATATTGAAGAATTAGGTAAAAAATTATCTAAAAGATTCAACGCTTTCTGTTCAGAATACGGAAGAGATTTAACGCTGATTTTCGAACCAGGAAAATTCTTGGTGAGTGAAGCAGGTCATTTCTTAGTAAAAGTAAACGTAGTAAAACAAACAACTTCTACTGTTTTCGCAGGAATCGACAGTGGTTTCAATCACTTAATTCGTCCAATGTTTTACGGATCTTCACACCATATCGAAAACATCTCTAACCCGAAAGGAAAAGAGCGTTTTTACTCTGTTGTAGGATACATTTGCGAAACTGATACTTTTGCAAACAACCGTAGAATCGCGGAAATTACTGAGGGAGACATTTTAGAGTTCAGAAACGCTGGAGCATATTGCTTCTCAATGTCTTCGAACTACAACTCAAGATACAAACCAGCCGAAGTGCTGTGGATGAACGGACAAGGAATTCTGATTCGTCAAGCTGAAACATTTGAAGATTTACTTAAAAATCAAATTCCGTTGCCACAAGAAATTGCTGCAACTGTTTAAAAATAGAAAAAAAGAGAATATCACTTTAATCCCGTTTCTTCATTGAGGCGGGATTTTTTTTTGTTTTTGATTTTTTTTGTTTCTCGCAGATTCGGCAGATTAAGCAGATTTTTCATTCATCTTTTGTCCGGCTGAGCGAAGTCGAAGCCCACACACAGTAACCACAAATCTTTCTCTTCAACGAGCGCGATTTCTCCTTACGTCGAAATGACAAGATTGTGGATAATTGGAATTTTATAATTAAATCTCGAAATTATTTAGTTCTTAAACATATATTTGAAAAACAAATAAAACATCTAAAACCAACAAATGACCTCAGAACAAATAACCACAAAACCAAATCTAAAAAAAAGAATCCTTGCCGGATTAGTTGACTACACATTATTGATTGGAGTTACTATTGTAATGTTTATCTACTTCGGAGAAAAAACTGAAAATGACTATGCTTTAAATGGCTTTCCAGCATTAGTAAACTTCTTGATATGGTTCGGCTATACTGTTGGATTTGAAGTGAAATTTGGAGGCACTCTTGGCAATCAAATGTTTGATTTAAAAGTCATTTCTATTCGAAATCAAGGCACCACAAGTTTGACTTTGGGGCAATCTTTTGTAAGACATCTATTTGACATTCTGGACTTATGGCCTTTTGGAATTTTAGGATTACTACTCATCAAAAACACAAAATACAACCAAAGACTTGGTGATTTGTGTGCAAATACAATTGTTATTGACACAAAAGATAGCGAACAATTTTACAAACGATTTGTTTAATAAAAGAGTAAACAATATGAAAAACAAAATTTTAATTATCATTCTTTTCTTAACTTCTATACTTGGTTTTGGACAAACACAGTCCGAAATGAATAATGCTGAAAATCAAAAATTCATAAAAGCCGACAAAGAACTTAATCAAGTGTACAATAAGATTTTAAAAGATTACAAAGATGACCCAGTATTTATATCAAAACTAAAAATCGCTCAAAATCTTTGGATTAAATTTCGCGACGCAGAAATGGATGCCTTATTTCCTGAAAGCGACAAACAATTCAATTATGGGTCTGTTTTTCCAATGTGCTGGAGCATACATCTAACCAAATTGACAAACGAAAGAATAAAAACTTTGAAAATGTGGTCTATTGGAATTGAAGAAGGCGATGTTTGCTCAGGTTCGGTAAAGACTAAAGAATAAAAACTCAATACTAATAAAACTAATTAACAACTTAAACAACTAAAAACCAACCATGACCAAACTAAAAACAATTACGCTACTATTTTTTTGCATGATGACGATTTTCTTTTTATCAGCTTATTCCACAGCGATTTATGAGAAGCAAGCAAGTGTAAACAAGCAAGAACAAAGCAATTCAATTGTTTCGGGTATATATGAGTTTCAAACCAGCTGGTTGCAATCAACTGCAAATTTTAAATCTGATGGAACTTTTGAAATGAGTTATAATCTTGGTGGTACAAAAACTACTTCTGGCACTTGGACGATTAAAAAAGACATATTGATCCTAAAAAATGATGACAATTTTCCAGCCAATAAAAAGTGGCTGATAAAAGATGGCAAACTTTATCCCATAAAATCATCAAAAGATTATGATATGAATTTTTTCTATATCTCGAAAAAAGAATAAAGATCGCATTAATTTGTAAGCAAAAGACTTTCGAAGATTTGCTTAAAAATCAAATTCCGTTGCCACAAGAAATTGCTGCAATTGTATAAAAATAGAAAAAAAGAGAATATCACTTTAATCCGTTTTTTTATTAAGGCATTTTTTTATCTATAATTTTCAAATTGCATTCTGCTTATTTAATATTTTAACTAATTACTATAATCAAATAAAATCGATATAATGGATTTTGGAGAAATTGTATTTTACATTGTTATTGCGCTTGTAATTGCTCATTTTAATTATAAATTCTTCTTCAAAATGACGGAAGCAGAAAAAGAATATGAAAAAAAATTAAAAGAAAGTTTAGCCGACGAATTTCTTTACGATCCTAAAACTGGAACAAAATTTTCGCTCGAAGAAGCCAATGAAAATATTACTGTTTTAAATGATCAGAAAATCAAATCAGAAGAGGAATTAAATTATTATGAGGGAGATGAAAGGACGATTGAAGAAATCTCAAATTATTTAAAACAGTCACACTATCTTCTTAAACCTATAGAAAAGAAGAAATTAAGTAAACTAAACAGAACAGTAATTTTATCTCAATATTCTGACTGGCATTATCAAAACGCTTTTGAGTTTGACAACGATAATTTGATATTTTTCCCACAAGTTAACTTAAATGCAAATACTAGATATTCATTTACTGGCTATCAAATAGTATTTTGGGTCAAAGTGCAGAATATAAACGGGCATTATTTTTTTAAACCTTTTGAGATTCATGAAAAAATAATAAACTTTTTTATGAAACCAAGTAAAATAAAAACTAATAATTATGCAGTTTTTGAATTAAAACAAAGTCATAACATTTATCTTCTTAATTCGATTTTGAATGTCTTTAAAGATGAAAAAAATATTGAAATAGAAATCGATAATGACAATCTTTTCATTAAAACAAACAATCAACCTAGCTTAGTGAATTTTCAAAGATTATTAGATCAGGTTAAAAACTCTAGTTTCTGAAAATAAAACAAAAAAACACACATAAATTTCCAATCCAGAAAACTATGTGTGTTTTTTATAAATATTTCAAGATAAAAATTTAATCCTTCTTCCTCCCTTCAATATTCGGCAAGAAACCAGTAATAATCCCAATCAAAGGCAGAAACGCACAAATTTTGAATACATATTCTATACTTGTTGCATCGGCGATTTTTCCTAAAACTGCAGAACCTAATCCTCCCATTCCGAAGGCGAATCCGAAGAAAAGACCGGCAACTAAACCAACTTTTCCAGGCATTAATTCGGTTGCGTAAACCAAAATTGCAGAGAAAGCAGAAGAAAGAATCAATCCGATAATTACAGATAAAGTTCCAACCCAAAATAAGGAAACATAAGGCAACATCAGTGTAAATGGTGCAACTCCAAGAATGGAAACCCAGATTACATATTTTCTTCCAATACGGTCACCAATTGGTCCGCCAATTAAAGTTCCGGCCGCAACAGCTCCAGAAAACAAGAATAAATACACTTGTGATTGCTGAATCGAAATATGGAATTTATCAATCAAAAAGAAAGTATAATAACTTGTAATACTGCTCATGTAGAAGTATTTTGAAAAAATCAAAACCAACAAAATAACAAGCGAACCAATTACTCTGTTTTTAGACAAATGATGCGTTTCGATTTTAAGCGCTGCTTTATTGGCATTTCTTTCCGCTAAATGTTCCGTGTACCAAAGCGCAATTTTATACAAGGCAAAAATTCCGATCAAAGCAATTATACAAAACCAAGCCACATAACTTTGTCCATGCGGAATAATAATAAATGCCGCCAATAACGGTCCGATAGCGCTTCCGGCATTTCCTCCCAATTGAAAAATAGATTGCGCCAAACCTCTTTTTCCGCCCGAAGCCAAATGCGCCACACGCGAAGATTCAGGGTGAAAAATAGAAGATCCAATTCCGATTAAACTTACTGAAAGCAATAGAAAAGTAAAATTAGTCGCAATCGAAACCAGGAATAATCCGGTCATAGTGAAACACATTCCGATAATAAGCGAATATGGTTTTGAATTTTTATCCGTGTACATTCCCACGAAAGGTTGCAAGATCGAAGCGACAATTTGATACGTAAAAGTGATGATCCCAATTTGAGAAAAACTCAATCCGAAATTTTCTTTGATCAAAGGATATATTGACGGAACGACCGCTTGTAAAAGGTCGTTGATTAAATGCGAAAAACTGATTATAAAAAGTATTGAATACGTCGTTTTTTTAATTACTTCTGGTTGTACTTTAACGGTTTCCATGAGTTATTTTTAGGTTAATGGTATTTTTTAAAATAACAGCTGTATTATTTTTTTACAAAATTGGGACAAATAACAATGTCAAAATTGCTATATTTGGACAATGAATAATCAGATTCGGACATATCGAATGGCACAGGACTATGGATATCAAGTGAATCCGTTAATTCCTGTTATTGGCTATACTGAAATGGTCAACAACGAAATGTGCATTTCGCATTCGCACCCGCGTGGACAATTGATTTATGCCACTCGCGGGGTCATGAATGTTGTGGTTGGAAATCACATTTGGGTGGTGAATCCGTTGCAGGGATTGTGGCTTCCAGGTGGCGTTGAACATCAGGTTACTTTTCAAAAAGACGTGAATTATTACAGCGTTTTTATTGATCCGTCAGCAAGTGAAGGATTGCCAACCAATAGTTTTTCATTTGATATTCCGATGTTTTTAAAACAGTTAGTTTTCAAAATTATTTCTTTTGGAACCGATGGAAATCTAACCGCTTCACAACGACGAATTATTGCTGTTTTTCTCGATGAATTGGCTTTGATTCAGCCAAGTGCCACTTTTTTACCTACAACAAATGATGAAAGACTTCAGAAAGTAGTCGAGCTTTTAATGAGCGATGTAGCAAGCAAAAATACAATCGATTATTACGCCGAACTTTCGTTTATGAGCAGCCGTACTTTGTCGCGTTTGTTCATCAAAGAATTGGGAATGAATTTCAGCGATTGGCGCACGCGTTTGAAACTGCTTGAAGCAATTAAAAGATTGGGGGAAAAACAATCGATCAAAGAAATCGCTTTGGATCTAGGCTACGAAACGGCAAGCGCTTTTATTTTTATGTTCAAAAAACATTTGGGAAAAACACCTTCTAATTATATTCTAGAAGATGAAAATGATTCGGATAAAATATCTGCTTAAAGTTTTTTAGTTGTTTTAAACTCAAATAAAAATTCTATTTTAGCTAAGCAAACCAAATCCCAAATCATGAAAATTACAATTTCCCTATCTGCATTTTTTTTATTGCTTACTACAAATTTATTCAGCCAAACTATCGCTGATTTAAAGTTAAAACCAAAAGAAATTCCGAAAGCCTATACGTTCAACGATGGCAATATTTGCATTACGCCACAAGCCTGCACTTTTTACAATGATATTGAAACCTACAGCAATATTGTTGGTACAGTAAAAAGCAAAGCCATTCAAAATTTCAGAAGCAAAGGCGATCGCGGTTCTATTATGTATTTTGAATTTGACCACGTTTTTAAAGGCGACCGATTTTTACAAGGATTGCTTTGGGGAAAAGACGGCCAACCAACGGATGAACATCCAGAAGAATATGTTGTAAAAGGAAAATTTCTGATTATCTGGAGTTTTAAACCTGATAGTGCTTTAAAGGAAAAATCAGAAGAAAAAATTGAAAAATTGTTGCCGTAAAATTCAAAGAGAGAATTAACTTCATTTAAATTTCATCTTTTCGAAGTATTTTTGCAACTGCATAACTTTATCTTAAATAATAAAAAATGAAACCACAAGTACGAATTTTATCTTATTCAATACTTTTCTTTTTATATCTAATTTCAACACCAATTATTTTAAAAATCGGTGAAAAATTAAAAACCGATCCTTTCGTAACTTTAGGATTCGGCTATGCGGTTTTCAATATTATTTATGCTTTTGTAGCTTTAAAATGGAGACTAATGTTAAATATACTCTTCGCTATAGCAATTTCTACATTAGCTTTATTTCTCGCTTTGCAGTTTACAAACCTGCATTTGCTAATTGAATATGATCCTTATCAGGTTAAAACCGCGATACTTGCTAATGCTGTTTTTGCTGTTATCTTTTGGGAGCTTGTTTATCAGGTGAAAATGAGATTGAAAAAGTAATTTTTTTTAGCTGGTAATTCATAAAATAAGCTACTAAATAGGCTTTAGCCAAAAAAACTTTTTTTGGCTAAAGCCTATTTCTTTTACTCCCAAAATACCACCAGCTAAAGCTGGAGGCAATTCATTTATATTGGCACTAAAGAACATCCTTTAGAAACTAAACAATTAAAAAATAAAACTTCAAAATAAAACTTCAAAATAAAACCTTGTACTTTAAAAAACCATAATATCTCGTAAGTATTTTTTTATATTAGCGCTTTTAAAATTTCCCAAGCTAAAATAAATTAACGTGAAAATTAGAACCATACTCCTTCTTTCTTTATTAGTGGTTTCATGTAATAAAGAAAAAAAAACCGAAACAGAAGCTCAAATCATCTCAAAAGATTCTTTAGAAATTACTGCTAAAAAAGAACCCGAAACACAAAAAAAAGATACAATTGTCCTTTCTATCAAACATAAAACAAACAAAATTCTATGCGATCTCGATGGAGATAATTTAGACGAAACGGTAGAAATCTTTAGAAGTACAAAAAATCAGAAAAGCGGTCTGAAAATTACTTTTGGAAATAAAAAGAAAACTGATTATTTAGGTTTTGGAAATGATATTCTAAATCAAGGTTTTGATGAAATTGACTGGGCCGGCATTTTTGAAAAAGCTCCAAAAAACAGAATTTATTTTGAGAATGTAAATGAAGACGGCGAAATTATTGGAGAAGAAGATGTAAAAGAAGAAGACAAAATAAAACTTTTAAATGACGGAATCTTTATTCACGCTGCTGAAAGTTGTGGCGGGGGAATCATTTATCTTAAAAACGGTAAATATGAATGGATTCAGCAGGAATAAATTAATGTAATTTAACTTCTAATTATTTTGAATATGAAAAATACAGTAGAAATTGCAAATCGGTTTAGAGAAATTATTTTAAACGGAACTTGGGTTGCCAATACCAATTATAAAGATCAATTGGAAAATCTGGATTGGAAAATTGCTGTTTCTCCAATTCAAAATTTAAATACAATTGCAGTTTTGGCGCAACATATTCATTACTATATCAACGGAATTAATCAGGTTTTTAAAGGCGGAACATTGGATATAAAAGACAAATTCAGTTTTGAATTTGCTCCTATTCAATCGCAAGAAGAATGGGAAACTTTTCTAAATAAATTTTGGTCTACTTCTGAAGAATTTGCTTCTTTAGTTGAACAAATGCCAGATGAAAAATTAGACCAAGGTTTTGTTGATATTAAATATGGTTCTTACAGACGAAATATTGACTGCATGATCGAGCACAGTTATTATCATTTAGGCCAAATTGTATTGATTAAAAAACTTTTGCAAAACTGAAAAGACAATAAAACTTAACCTTAACTTTTCTTTCAAAACAGTAAAATCCGTAAATTTAATTTTCAATTCTAAAATTCTAAAAATGAAGAAAATACTTTTATTATTTGTTTTATTAATTGGCCTATCTGCAAGCGCGCAAACTTCTAAAGAACTAATTGGAAAATGGCAATTGGTGAAATGGACCAAAAACGGAAAAGAAAAAGATATTCAAAAGCGCTTTAAAACAGATCAGGTTTTTCAGGTTTTTAAAGAAAATGGCGATTTTGAAAGTGTAATCGGTGATGAATCACACAAAGCAAAATGGAAATTATCAAGCGACAATTCGCAATTGACAATTATTTCGGTTATTCTTCCTGTTGTGTTCAAAATTAACTCTTTTGACAGCCAAAAACGCGTAATAACAAATCCAGATGTTGGCACTTTTGAATATAAAAAAGTAAGCGAATAAATCCAGATTATTGTTTCTCATAAAAAACAAAACTCCTCGTCTAGCCCCGATGGAAGCGGCATCCTTTTATGGTGGGGTTCACCATAAAAGATATAGTGGACAGCGGGACAGGTCTTCTTATGAAAACAGCTTTTCTGCTCCTTAAATAAATTAGAAAAAGGCATAGTTGTTGAAAGTTTAAAAAGATATATTTACACCTTCAAAAACATACTATGCAAAAAATTACTTTTCTATTTTCTATATTGTTTTTAGCGCTTTCTTCTTGTGGCGTAAAAACAACACAATCAATGCTTAGCGACGGAAATTATGATGGAGCAATCGATCGTGCTGTTGAAGCGCTCCGCACCAAAAAAGATTCTAAAGGCAAACAAGATTACGTTTATTTACTGGAAGAAGCTTTTGCAAAAGCGAAAGATCGTGATCTTCGTGATTTGGAATTACTCAACAAAGAGAACAATCCTGCAAATGCAGAACGTATTTACAATACTTATGTACAGCTAAATAACCGTCAGGAGAAAATCAGGCCAATTTTGCCATTGCCTTTATTGAAGCAAGGAAAAAATGCTTATTTTCCTTTTGATAATTATTCTGATGCACTTGTAAATAGCAAAAATGCGCTTTCTAAATATTTATATGAAAATGCTTCTGCCCTTTTGAAATCAAGTAATAAATTGGATTTCAGAAAAGCATATGATGATTTTGCTTATTTGGAAAGTATAAATCCAAATTACAAAAACACCAAAAAACTCATGGATGATGCTCTTTTTAAAGGAACTGATTTTGTGGATGTTTCTGCTAAAAATGAAACCAATATGGTGATTCCGAAAATGCTTCAAGACGATTTATTGGACTTTAAAACCTATGGATTGAATGATAAATGGACCGTTTATCATAGCGAAAGACAAAAAAATGTAAAGTATGATTATAGTTTGATTTTGAGCTTCAAGCAAATTGTTATTTCGCCAGAGCAAATTAAAGAGAAAGAATTTACAAAAGAAAAACAAGTTAAAGATGGCGTAAAAACACTTTTGGACAGTCGTGGAAAACCTGTAAAAGACAGCTTAGGCAAAGAAATTAAAGTCGATAATTTCAAAACACTTCGTGCGACAGTTTATGAATTCAGACAATTTAAATCGTGTCTTGTGACGGCAAAAGTGGATTATGTTGAACTGAAAAGCAACCAATTGGTACAGACATTTCCAGTTAGCAGTGAATTTGTTTTTGAGAATGTTTACTCTACTTACAAAGGGAACAGAAATGCTTGTGAAGACAATTATCTGTCGTATTTTGACAAACGTGCTGTCGCTTTTCCAAACAACGAACAAATGGTCTACGATACTGGTGAAGACCTGAAAGCCAAGCTCAAAGACATCATTGTAAAGAATAAATTTCGAAAGTAATTATATAACACGATTATAAAGAAAAAGACGCATTTTTGATGCGTCTTTTTTTATTTAGGTTCTTTTCTTTAAAAAAAAATCTGCTTTTTGCATTGCGCAACCAAAAAGTTGCATATATTTGCAACTGATTAGTTGCGTAATTCTATTTTAAAATGAAACGAGATATTTTTCAAGCAATCGCCGATCCGACACGAAGAGCGATTTTAGTTTTGATTTCTTCAACCGCATTAACACCAAATGCTATTGCAGAACAATTTCAAACTACGAGACAAGCAGTTTCTAAACACATTAAAGTTTTAAACGAATGTGATTTATTGGAAGAAAAAAAATTGGGAAGAGAAATTTATTATCAGCTCAAAATTGACAAAATGAAAGAAGTAGATCAATGGATGGAACAGTTCAAGAAAATCTGGGAAAGCCGTTTCAGCCAATTGGATCAAGTATTAATGAATTTAAAATCTAAAGAAAATGAAATCTGATCTTGAAATGCAATTTTCCATCGATAGGGAAAATATTGCCGTAAATGTAAAACGCGAATTCAATGCGCCATTGTCAAATGTTTGGTCGGCTTGGACAGAAGCTGACATCTTAGACCAATGGTGGGCTCCTGCACCATTCAAATCCAAAACAAAAAGCATGGAATTTAAAGAAGGCGGAAGAAGATTATATGCAATGGTTGGTCCTGATGGTAGTGAACGTTGGAGTTTTTTTGATTATTCTTCGATTTCTCCAAAAACAAATTTCAAACATTCTTCTACATTTTGTGATGCCGATGCAAATCCGGTTGCAAATATGGGAAGTTCGTATTGGGATGTTTCCTTTTCTGAAGATGGCGATTTAACTGTTGTTGACATCGTAATTAAACGCGACAGTCTAGCCGAATTAGAAAAAGTGGTAGAAATGGGATTTAAAGAAGGGTTTACGGCAACACTTAAAACCTTGGATCAACTTCTTGAAACACAGAAATAAACTGTTTTAAACTAAATACTAATACATTAAAAATTAAAATATTATGAAATCAAATCTTTTAATGAATTTTACTGTAGATAAGGAAACGAGTACTGTAAATGTAAAACGTGAATTTAATGCTTCGCTGTCTGACGTTTGGTCGGCATGGACAGAAGCTGAAATTCTAGATCAATGGTGGGCGCCCGCTCCGTGGAAAGCCCGAACGAAAAGCATGGAATTCAAAGAAGGCGGACGCCGATTATATGCTATGGTTGGCCCTGAAGGTGAAGAACATTGGGCAATTGCCGATTTTACTTCGATTAGTCCGAAGACCAATTTTAAATATCTCGACGCTTTTTGCGACAGCGAAGGAAATTTAAATACCGAATTTCCGAGATCTAACTGGAATGTCAATTTTTCTGAACAAGACGGTGCTACTTTTGTTGACATCGCCATCAAACATGAAAAACTTTCTGATCTGGAAATGATTATCCAAATGGGATTCAAAGAAGGATTTACCATTGCCATGGAAGGTTTAGACAAAATTTTTGAAGAGAGATCGAAATAATTCTTTTTGCTATAATATTGAAAATCCTGCTTTTAAAAAGCAGGATTTTTTTTTATTTGTGTTATTTTATTTCACTGATTGAATTAACATTAAAATTCGTATTTTCGATTAAAACAAAAACAATATGCTCAAGAAACTTCTGCCATTTGAAGAATTATTTTATCATTCTTCTTTAACAAATGAAGAACTTATTTCTCGCCTTCAAAATGAAATTGAAGCAGAAAAATCTTTTAGTTTCAAATTAAATTATAATTCATACACCAAACCTTATATCGGTACAATGAGTCATAATAATTTTAAAATAAAGCGAGCAATTAGCTACCGAAATTCTTTCCTTCCAATAATAGAAGGAAAAATTACCAGCGACATTTCTGGTTCTAAAATTAACATCAAAATGCATCTTGAAGAATTTGTAAAAGTCTTTATGATAATTTGGCTAGGAGGTGTTTTGTTTGCCTGCATTGCTATTTCTTACGCTTATCTATTCACAAACAAAACTAATACCGAAGACGGAGGAGCTATTATTATCCCATTTGGAATGCTTGCAATAGGACTTTTTATGGTTTCGGCGGGTTTTAAATCGGAAAGCAAAAAAAGTATTAAAGATTTAGAAGAAATTTTACAAGCGAAAATAATTAAACCTTAAAAAGTTCTCATTACTAACAAACCGAAAATCTAACCAAAGCAGGGGTGTTTTGATTGTTACCACCAATAGAAGCAGTTTTCAGAAACCTGTTCAAGAAGTAAAAGAAATCAAAGAATGAAGAAACTAATTATCGTCGTATTTGCATTTTTTATTGCAATGACAAATGCGCAAGTCAAACTAGACAAAAAAGATTTAAATAATCTGATTGCTATTAGCGAAATATATTCTAAAAACACAAATGCGACTGGAGCGCAATTCGCAAAATCAATGGACTCTTTGCGAACGCCTAAGTTAAATCCAATTTGTGATGCTTTGATTGAAGTTGGCAAAGGTGAAGAAACCATTTTATCTCCCAAATATCTTTCCAGGCCAACCAATGAAGAATTAACTTTATGGTATGTCATTCGCGAAATTCATTACAATTTAGTCAGTGAAACCAAAAAACCGAGACCAAATATTGATGTAGCAAACGAAGTTCTTTCACAAAAAATTGACGAGCGCTGGCTTTTGGATAATTATTATTACAGAATTCACGGCGGCATTGCAACATTATTTAATACCGCAGATTTAAGTTCGAAAAATATAGATATTGAAAGCTTGGGTTTTAAAAATCAGACTGAGAAATGTATTTTTTATTTTGGCATGACTAATGCTTTGGTGGGTGGCCGTTTTAAAGTATTGCTAATGCTGAAGAAGTACGACAAAATTCTAGCATTTGCCTCTAAACTTCCGACTTTTAATGACAAGAAATATTTCTATTATACAGATCTTGATTTTGATGATTTTAATTGGACCGGTTACGAAGAAAACAAGTCGTATAGCGAAGTGAATTTTGATAATTTATACCATGTTCTTATTGCTCAATTCATGGCAAATTCAGAACTAAAAAATAAAAAAGAAGCTCAGGAAATTTATTTTAACTCCATTCTCGTCAAAGAGAAATATTTTAAATATTCTGCTTTAAAAAATGATTTAGACTATTTGTATCAACATTCAAAATAACAAGATATGACTATTAGCTATCAACTTAGCGCAAACGACTATCTACAACACCAACTTTACACGGCGTCAAAATCTGAGGGAATTAAAAAGAAAAGATTCAAAAGTAGAATTACAATACCGCTAATTTACGGTGCCTTTATTGCTTTTTATCTTTATTCCAAAGATATTCAAGGAGCAATTATTTTTTTTATATTGGCAGCTCTTTGGTTTTTTCTTTATCCATTTTGGGATAAAAGACGTTACATAAAACATTATGAAAGTTTTATAAAAGAAAACTACAAAGAGCGATTTAAGGAAACAGTTCTTATTGAGCTCAGCACCGATTTTATTCTAGAAAAAGGTAGAGCAAGTCGAGGCATAATAGCTACAAGTGAAATTGAAGAAATAAATGAAATAAGTTCTTCAATTTTTATAAAGCTAAAACATGGCGTTTCATTAATCCTTCCAAAAAATGCAATAGAAAATATTGACAGTTTAATACTATTTCTGAAAGAACTTGCCAATAATCTAAATGTAAAATACAACATTGAAAATAATTGGGAGTGGAAATAATTTGAAAAAGATGTGAAATGCAAATGATAACAATTTGCATTTCACATTAATTCTATCCAAGCCATCCTTCACGATCCAAACTTCTATATTGAATAGCTTCAGCAATATGTTGTGAAATTATTGACGGAGCGTTATCTAAATCGGCAATTGTTCTGGCTACTTTTAAAATTCTGTCATACGCACGCGCAGAAAGATTTAGGCGTTCCATTGCGGTTTTCAGCAATTCTTTGGATTGTTCGTCTAAAGCGCAAAACTCGCGAATTAACTTCGAACTCATTTGCGCATTATAATGGATGTTTTCGATTTCCTGAAATCGTTTGGTTTGAATTTCTCTTGCCGCAGTAACACGTTTTCTGATTTCGACACTGCTTTCGGCTTTTCTGTCGTCTGCTAATTTTTCAAAAGGCACTGGAGTTACTTCAATATGAATGTCAATTCGGTCTAAAAGTGGCCCGGAAATCTTGCTCATATAACGCTGCATTTCATGTGGTGAAGAAGTATTTGGCATACTCGGATCATTAAAAAATCCACTCGGACTTGGATTCATACTTGCCACCAACATAAAAGACGACGGATAGGTAACCGTAAATTTCGCTCTAGAAATCGTTACTTCACGATCTTCAAGCGGTTGGCGCATTACTTCGAGAACATCGCGTTTGAATTCTGGCAATTCATCTAAAAATAAAACACCATTATGCGCCATTGAAATTTCTCCTGGTTGCGGATAACTTCCTCCCCCGACAAGTGCCACGTTCGAAATTGTGTGGTGCGGGGAACGAAATGGTCGCTGATTCATTAAACCGACTTCTTTCAATTTTCCTGCAACGCTATGAATTTTAGTCGTTTCTAATGCTTCGCGCAAAGTCATTGGTGGCAAAATACTCGGAACGCGTTTTGCCAACATCGTCTTTCCTGCGCCCGGCGGACCAATTAAAATAATATTATGCCCTCCTGCCGCTGCAATTTCCATACAACGTTTTATACTTTCTTGCCCGCGTACATCTGAAAAATCATGCTCTGGGAAATCAAGGCTTTTGTAAAATTCTGCACGAGTGTCAATTACTGTTGGTTCAAGAGTTCCTTTTCCTTTGAAAAAATCTATTATTTCCTGTAAATTCGAAACACCATAAACATCAAGTCCGGCAACAATTGCGGCTTCTTTTACATTTTGAATCGGAAGAAAAAAACCTTTATATCCTTCTTCTTTTGCTTTTATGGCAATTGGCAAAGCACCGCGAATAGGCTGTAAACTTCCATCTAAAGAAAGTTCACCCATTATAATATATTGCTCGATTTCAGGCGCCTTTATTTGATCAGAGCCAATTAGAATTCCCATTGCAAGTGGCAAATCGTAGGCAGAACCTTCTTTTCTAAGGTCAGCGGGCGCCATATTGATGGTTATTTTTTTGCCCGGAAGCATTAATCCGTTGTTTTTTAAAGCGGCCGCAATTCGGTAACTGCTTTCTTTTATGGCATTATCTGGAAGTCCAACTAAATGATAACCAATTCCTTTATCCATATGAACTTCCATCGTAATGGTCGTTGCCTCCACTCCAAAAACAGCACTTCCGTAAACTTTTACTAGCATAATTATTCTTTCATTATTTGGTTTTAAAACTAATGAAAAAATATTAATTTGTAAGTTTTTTATTTCAAATTATAAATTCTAAAAAAGATACATTGATTTCACTCATTCTTATAAGGCCAAGAATAAATTCCTGTTGGTTGGATACTATCAATTAAAATAAATTTTTCCGTTTCGTCCCTTCGGAAGACATATAAATATTTTTCTTCCGCTCCTTTATGGATTGAATCACCGACTTTAACACGGCTATAAGGAAAAAAATGATACTGCCACATATTGATTTCAATGTCATTATGAAACGGTGTAACACCACCAGTAGGCGTGTTTTCAACTTTTGTCACTACAAAATCGTATTTCTTAAAATGTACAGTTCTCGATTTAAAATAGTAATTTATAAATAACAAAATTATGCCGCCTATGAATATTAGAATAGCATATTTAATTTTATTAAAGTTATTGTACATTCAATAAGGTTTTACTAATTTTTGGAATAGATTTAAAAGTACTACAAAATAACATCTTTTACTGCATTAATATTTTTAAAACTTCAGACCAATCTGAGTTTTAATCTCCTCCACAATCCCACTCAAATCCAGACAATTTTGATGCGACCAAAGCTCACTTTCAATCTGGCCATTTCGGATACATTCATGACATTCGATAATTTCATGCGAATATCCTTTTCCAAGCGTTGGAAAACTAAATGAAGTTTTTTCTTCCTCTTTAATTAAAGTATAACCATCGGCAACAAACCATGGCGCATTCAATTCGATTCGACCTTTGTTTCCTGCAATCATTGCTTTCATTTCTGAATCGGAAACAATGGAAGCATGCAGAATCGATTGTGCCGATTCGTATTGCAAAATCATCGAAGTCTGCAAATCAATATCGTTTTTGTGTTTTATGGCTTTTGCAATAATCTCTTTCGGATTTCCTAATACTATATAGGACAGAAATAAAGGATAAACGCCAATATCAAACAAAGCACCTCCACCAAGATTCTTGTCAAAAAGCCTTTGATTTTCGGTTTCGCTTCCGCGGAAAGCAAAATCGGCATTAATGTATTTTACATCTCCGATTTCTCCGCTTTTTACTTTCTGCAAAACTTCTTTTACAGAAGGATTAAATCGCGTCCAAAATGCTTCCATAAAAAATCTATTGTGCTTCTTCGAAGCTTCAATCATTCTTTCAGCATCTTTATAAGAAAGCGACATCGGTTTTTCGCATAAAACATGTTTTCCGTTTTCAAGCGCCTTAATCGATAAGTTAGCGTGCGAATTATGTGGCGTGGCGATGTAAATGATTTCGACTTCTTGATCTTCAAAAAGCGCTTCATAAGAATCATATGTTCTAGAACAATTGTATTTTTTTGCAAAATCATCGGCTTTGGCCAAATCTCTAGAAGCAACAGCCGTCAATTCAGCATCTTCCAACAACAGTAAATCGTTTGCAAATTGATTAGCGATATTTCCCAAACCAATTATTCCCCACTTTATTTTATTTAAATTTTTCATAAACGTACTTTACACACTATTCATCAGTGTTTTAGTCAAATCATCATCTAAAATAGTGAAAAAACATTTTAAAAAAATAATAGCCACATAACATATATTTCATATTTTTAGCAACAAATTAGCAAATACCATATGAAAAAAGCCCTACTACTACTCTTTTTGAGTGTTTTTTTAACAAAAACGTATGCTCAAGACTATTTCCCTGTTAATGAAAGTGTGCACAACAAAAGTAAAAATTACACTGTTTTTACTAACGCCACTATTTATGTTACACCAACTCAAAAAATTGAAAAAGGAACATTACTTATCCAGGACGGAAAAGTTGTTTCTGTTGGAACTTCAATTGCAATTCCTAAAAACAGTATCACAATTGATTTGGCAGGAAAAACAATTTACCCATCATTTATTGATATCTACACAAGTTTTGGAATCGAAAAACCAAAATCAAACTTACCTCCAGGACGCAACCGCAACCAGATTTATGACACAAAAAGAACGGGTTATTACTGGAACGAGAGCGTTAGACCTGAAGTAAACGGTTACGAAACTTTCAAATATGACCAACCAAAAGCGGAAGAATTCTTGAAAGCTGGTTTTGGTGTTGTTGGAACCCACACTCTTGACGGAATCGCTCAAGGAACTGGAGCTCTTGTTGCGCTTAATAATGAAGACAACAGCAAACAAATCATTTCAAACAAACTAACAAATCACTTTGCTTTTACAAAAAGTGCTTTGACAAATCAAGCATATCCAAGCTCTTTGATGGGTATGATGGCTTTATTGCGTCAAATGTATTTGGATTTGGATTGGTATAAAAAAGGAAATTCTGAAACTAAAGATTTGTCATTAGAAGCTTTGGCTAGCAATGAAAAATTGGTTCAGATTTTTGCAACAGAAGATAAATTGAACAGTTTAAGAGCTTCAAAAATTGCGAAGGAGTTTGGCTTAAACTACATTTTAAAAGGAAGCGGAAACGAATTTGAAAGAATCGAGGAAATCAAAGCTACGAATGCAAAATTCATCATTCCAATCAGTTTTCCAGATGCTTATGATGTTTCAAATCCATATTTGTCAAACCAAATTGAATTGGCTGACATGCGTTTCTGGAATCAAGCGCCTACAAACTTAAAAGTGCTTTCAGAAAACGGAGTTGTTTTTGCCTTGACAACTGACAAATTGAAAAAGATTGACGATTTCAAACCTAATTTATTGAAAGCAATAAAATATGGTTTTGATAAAACAAAAGCTTTAGAAGCTTTGACTACAATTCCGGCAGCACTTTTAGGAAAAAGCGACGAAGTTGGAAGTTTAAAAGCAGGAAGTTTTGCCAATTTCATCATTACTTCTGGAGAAGTTTTTGACGAAAAAACAGTTTTATACGAAAACTGGGTTCAAGGAAGCAAATATATCGTGAATGATATCAATGCAAAAGATATTCGCGGGAACTACGACTTGACAGTTGGAAAAGATACTTATAAATGGAAAATTGACGGAACGGCTGATGCGCAAAAATCAGAAATTACGACTGTTGATAATAAAAAAGTAAAAAGCACTTTTTCTCTTGCAAAAAACTGGGTTTCACTTGTTATCAAACCTGCTGATACTATCAAATCAAACTTTGCTCGTTTAACAGGATTTGTTGAAAAAGCAGATGCGCTTTCTGGAAAAGCGGTTTTAGCAAACGGAGATGAATTGGCTTGGAATGCTGTAAAGACAAGTCCGTTTGTGGTAGTTAAAGATACTATCAAACCAGAAAAACCAAATAGAGTTATGCCGGTAACGTATCCAAACGTTGCTTTCGGAGATACCAAAAAACAAACTGCTCAGACTTTATTATTCAAAAATGCAACAGTTTGGACGAATGAAAAAGAAGGGATTTTGACTGAAACGGACGTTTTGATCAAAAACGGAAAAATTGCTGCTGTTGGCAAAAATCTTTCTGATGCAGGAGCAACTGTAATTGATGCAAAAGGAAAACACATTACAAGTGGTATTATTGACGAGCACTCACATATCGCGATTTCGAAAGGTGTAAATGAAAGCGGACACAACTCGACTGCTGAAGTTACAATTCAGGATGTTGTGAACTCTGAAGACATTAATATTTATAGAGATTTAGCTGGTGGTGTGACAATTTCACAATTATTGCACGGATCTGCGAACCCAATTGGCGGTCGTTCTGCAATCGTAAAATGGAAATGGGGTTCTGCGGCAGATGATATGTTGTACAAAAACCAACCAAAATTCATCAAATTTGCTTTGGGTGAAAACGTAAAACAAGCAAACTGGGGAATTGACAACCCAACTCGTTTTCCACAAACAAGAATGGGAGTTGAACAAGTTTTCACAGATTATTTCCAATTGGCAAAAGAATATGACGAAAACTGGAAAAAATTCAACGCTGGAAATAAAAAAGGAAAAGCACCAAGAGTGGATTTAGAATTACAAACTCTTGCTGAAATTTTAAACAAAGAGCGTTTCATCACGTGTCACTCTTATGTAGAATCAGAGATTTTAAATTTGATGAATGTTGCTGAAAAATTCAACTTCAGAGTTAACACTTTTACACACATTCTTGAAGGTTATAAAGTTGCTGATAAAATGAAAGAACACGGAGTTGGCGCTTCAACTTTCTCTGATTGGTGGGCTTATAAATTTGAGGTAAACGATGCAATTCCGTACAACGGGCCAATTATGCATAACGAAGGATTGGTAGTTGCTTACAATTCTGATGATGCTGAAATGTCTCGTAGATTGAATCAAGAAGCGGCAAAAGCAGTAAAATACGGAAAAGTATCTGAGGAAGATGCTTGGAAATTTGTGACTTTAAACCCTGCAAAATTATTACACATTGATGACAAAGTAGGAAGTTTAAAAGTAGGCAAAGATGCCGATGTTGTTTTATGGAGCGAAAATCCATTGTCTATTTATGCTAAAGCTGAAAAAACAATTATTGAAGGTGTAGTTTATTTTGATATCGAAAAAGATGCTCAAAAACAACAAGCTATCACTAAAGAAAGAAATGAATTGATTGGGCAAATGCTGCAAGAAAAAAACAAAGGAAACAGCACACAAGCACCAACGAGAAAAGAGAAAAGAGAATATCACTGTGATACTTTAGAACAGTTATAAGAGCTTTAGAAAATTCATAATGATAAAAAGATACAACATGATAAATAAAAACATATATAAATTGCTGTTATTGTTTTGTGCTTCTGTACAAATGAATGCACAGCAAATTCCGGCGCCAAAACAATCAAAATCGGTTTTGATTTTAAATGCGACTGCGCACTTGGGGAATGGAAAAGTGATTCAAAACAGCGCGATCGGATTTAAAGACGGGAAACTGACTTTAGTAGCCGATGCCACAACTATCAGACTTGCCGCTGATGCTTATGATACTACAATCGATGCCACTGGAAAACACGTTTATCCAGGTTTTATTGCTTCGAATACTACTTTAGGTTTAGTAGAAATTGATGCCGTAAAAGCATCAGATGATGAAGAAGAAATTGGAACTTTCAATCCGAATGTGAGAAGTATTGTTGCTTATAATTCGGAGTCAAAAGTGGTTGAAACTGTTCGTCCAAACGGAATTTTAATTGCACAGGTTACGCCACGCGGCGGAACAATTTCAGGAACATCTTCTATTGTGCAATTAGATGCTTGGAGCTGGAAAGATGCTATTTTAAAAGAAAATGACGGAATTCATTTAAATTTTCCTTCAAGCTTCAAAAGATCAGGATCTTGGTTTGAGCCTGGCGTAATTGAGCCAAACAAAGATTACCCTAAACAAGCCGAAGAAATCAATGCATTTTTGATCAATGCAAAAGCATATAATCAAACCACTCCAAAAGAAAGAAACATTGTTTTGGAAGCTACAAAAGGTTTGTTTGATGGAACACAGACACTTTACATCCACGCTGATGAAGAAAAACAAATTGTAGACGCTATTCAATTGGCAGCCGACAATCAAATCAAAAAAATTGTTATCGTTGGTGGATTTGAAGCTTACAAAGCGACAGCTTCACTTTTGAAATACAATGTTGGTGTACTTTTAAGACGTGTTCACGATATGCCAACAAGTGCGGATCAAGATGTTAACTTGCCTTATAAAATGGCAAAATTGCTTACTGACAAAGGTATTGTTGTAGGATTAGAAAACAGCGGTGATCACGAGCGTATGAGCGTGAGAAACTTGCCTTTCTTGGCTGGAACTTGTGCTGCTTTTGGTTTAGATAAAGAAGTTGCGGTACAATTAATCACTTTAAATACAGCAAAATTATTAGGAATCGACGCCACTTGCGGTACTTTAGAAACGGGTAAAGATGCAACTTTATTCATCTCTGAAGGCGATGCTTTAGATATGCGTACAAACCAATTGACAACTGCTTTCATTCAAGGAAGAAATATCAATTTAGATACTTTCCAAAATAAATTGAACAGAAAATTCAAAGAAAAATACGGTCAGAAATAATTAGATTTTTCTAATACGAAAAGGCATCATTTGAAATATTCATTTGATGCTTTTTTTATTTGAAATCAAAGAATATGAACAACATAACTCATATTCGAGAAGAAAAAATCATAATTTTAAGAATAATAGTATCTTTTTTGCATCAGATTTTAACGAAATGATAGTTTTTACTCATTTCAAGTTTAATAAATTGTAAAATTTAAGTCTTTTTTAAGATATACACGCAAAATTTAGGGGGTCAAATTTTAAAATTAACAAAAATTAAACATTAGACTCTATTTTTTATAGGGGTGTCGAATGATTTTATACTTTTATAAAAAATTTAAAACTAAATAACTATGCGAAAAATTATTTTAAGTGTGATCCTCATCACGATTTTGTTACTATCTATTTTTTCTATCTCATTTGTTACTGAATCAAAAACATTAGGCGCTCATGTTGTTGAATTAAAATTAGACACGGGTGATACAGCATGGATGGTTGTTGCTACGGCATTTGTATTATTAATGACTCCGGGATTAGGATTTTTCTATGGCGGTATGGTAGGCAAGAAAAACGTAATCAGCACAATGCTTCAGAGTTTTATGGCAATGGTAATTGTTACAGTTCTTTGGGTAGTAATTGGTTTCGGATTATGTTTTGGACCATCTATAGGCGGTTTCATTGGAGATCCTTCTTCAAATATATTTTTCCAAGGAGTAAGCGCAAACACGGCGTGGGAATTGGCACCAACAATCCCAATGATTCTTTTTGCTTTATTCCAAGCTAAATTCGCCATCATTACGCCGGCGTTAATCACAGGAGCTTTTGCAGAGCGTGTACGTTTCTGGGCTTACTTATTATTCATGGTTTTATTTATCTTATTCATATACGCTCCATTATGTCACATGACTTGGCATCCTGACGGATTGTTCTTTGGATGGGGAGTTCTTGACTTCGCTGGTGGTACTGTAGTACACATGAGTGCTGGATGGGCTGCTTTAGCTGGAGCAATTTTCTTAGGAAAACGTAAAGTTCAAAAAGTAAACCCTGCTAGAATTACATACGTATTATTAGGTACAGGTTTACTATGGTTTGGATGGTTTGGTTTCAACGCAGGTTCTGCTGCTGGAGCTGGAAGTCTTGCTGCTCAAGCTTTAGGAACAACTACAATCGCTGCTGCTTCTGCTGCAATGGCTTGGGTTTTCCTTGATAAAATCTTAGGACACAAATTATCTGCAATGGGCGCTTGTATTGGAGCTGTTGTAGGTTTGGTTGCCATCACTCCTGCTGCTGGTTTCGTAACTATGCCTCACGCTTTAGCAATTGGTATCATCGCTGCTGTAATCAGTAATATTGTAGTGAGCAAATTCCCTAAAGGAAAAATCGATGACGCTCTTGACGTATTTGCTTGCCACGGTGTTGGTGGAATGGTAGGAATGTTATTGACTGGAGTTTTTGCTTCTAAAAGCGTAAATTCAATTGTTGGTGACAACGAAGGATTAATCTATGGTGATGCAACTTTATTCTTAACGCAATTGAAAGCTTTAGTACTTGTATCAATATTTGCATTCTGTGCTTCTTACGCTTTATTCTTCATCGTAAACAAAATCACTCCTCTAAGAGTTACTGAAGAAAAAGAAGAATTAGGATTAGACATCTCTCAACACGGAGAATACCTATAATATTAATATTGTCCTCTTTTTGCCTTTACAAAAAAATCCCTCTAAGTTTTAGCTTAGAGGGATTTTCATTTTGAATTAATAGTAATCCTTTATTTATATTTTAGTTTGGAGATTTTAGATTCGAATTCCTTATTCCAAATATTCTTCTCTTTAAAAAGAAAGCGATCTGATAAAAGAGAAAAAGTACACTAGGCAAAATATAATTGAAAAAACAATTACTACCCATGATTTAAAATTCTCTACACGCGTCAATCCTTCATGCATTCCTTTTTCTCGCCGAGTTTTAATATTATCCTTATTCAATAAATAAAACAAGAATGCAAACAACGCAAAAGCGCCACTTATCACGAAATCTAAAAAATTAGAAAACTTCATCTAATTATTTAAAATTCGCAATTCCTTCTTTCAACCATTGCAAGTATTCCTCTGTACTCACATAACTAATTGTCGGTTTAGAAGTATGCAAATTATTGCCTTCTAAATCGGTAATCACATATAAAGGCTGCGTATTTGTTTTATATTTTGAAATCATAAAATCAGTCCATTTATCGCCTACAGTAATAATTTCATCGCCAGCTTTTGTAACAAATTGTTCATTTTTTGGAAGCTCTCTTTTGTCATCAACATAAAGTGAAATCAAAACAACTTCATTTTTTAAGATTGGCAAAACCGAAGGATCTGACCAAACATTGTTTTCCATTTTTCTGCAGTTTACACAAGCATATCCTGTAAAATCGAGCATAATTGGTTTGTTGATCTCTTTTGCGTAAGCTAATCCATCCTCATAATCATGAAAAACCATTATTCCATGCGGACCTAATTCTGCACCTTCAGGAAGACCTTTAATTTCTCCTGAATTTACATTAGAATTTCCGGAACCTCCAACTCCAAACGGACTTTCACTATATTGCGGCGGTGGCGGAAATGCGCTGATCAATTTCAATGGAGCTCCCCAAAGCCCTGGAATTAAATAAATAGTAAATATTAAAGATATAATACCCAAATACAATCTTCCAACAGAAATATGCTGAATTGGGCTATCATGAGGCAATGTGATTTTTCCAAATAAATATAAGGCCAAAGCTCCAAAAATTGCAATCCAAATGGCAAGGAAAACTTCTCTTTCTAAGAAATGCAATTGCAATACTAAGTCGGCGTTTGACAAGAATTTGAATGCCAAAGCCAATTCTAAAAACCCTAAAACCACTTTTACAGTATTCAACCACCCGCCCGATTTTGGCAATGAATTCAGCCAGCCGGGGAATAAGGCAAACAACATAAATGGCAATGCTAATGCAGAAGAGAAACCTAACATTCCAACAACTGGCGCAATTCCTCCATTTGACGCCGCTTCAACTAATAATGTTCCAACGATTGGTCCTGTACATGAAAATGATACAATTGCCAACGCCAAAGCCATAAACAATATTCCGATCAAACCGCCTTTATCTGCTTGTTGATCAGCTTTGTTTGCCCATGAATTTGGAAGCATGATTTCGAAAGCTCCCAAAAACGAAGTAGCAAAAATGATTAATATCACAAAGAAAATTAAGTTGAACCAAACATCCGTAGACAATGCATTTAAAGCATCGGCACCAAATATTTTTGTTACAATTAATCCTAAAATCACATAAATAGCGATAATAGATAATCCATAAATAATAGCGTTTCTGATTCCTTTTGCTCTGCTTTTGCTTTGTTTTGTAAAAAAGCTCACCGTCATAGGAATCATTGGGAAAACACAAGGCGTGAATAAAGCAGCAAAACCACCTAAAAATGCAAAGAAAAAGATTGACCACAAACTTCTTGCAGGTGCTGGAGCCGGCATATCTTCTTTAGAAATAGGTTCCTCGATATTTGATTTTACAACTTGAGTTTTTGCTGTATCAGTAGGTTTTGCAATGGTATCAACTGCAATTCCAGTTACTTTTGTTTCATCCACTTTTGCTTCTGCAACCGTAGGAACAGCTTCAACGTTAAACGATGAAGGAATAGCTATTGAGAATTTTTTAGTCGAATTGATGCAAACTTCTTTACAAACCTGAAAATCAAAATCAACATCAACCGTTTTTAAATTTGGGTTGATAATCTTGATTTCTTGTTCGATATGCGCTTTTCCTTCAAAGAAAGTTTCATTTACACCAAAAACATCATTAAATGCTGTTCTGGTTTTTCCTTCTTTTGCTTTTCCAACTAATTCGTAGTTTCCTTTTTGGTTTTTGAATGCAATTTCAAGTGCCAACGGACCTCCGTCTGGCGTGAACTGCGAATACATATGCCAATCTTTTTCAATTGTTCCGTCAAAAATTAAAACGGCATTGTTACCTGCTTTTTTTTCAATTTTAGAAGTCCATTTTACTGGCTCTAAAACCTGTGCATTGCTTGTAACAAATGAAAAAAGAAAAAACAGTAAAAATAAAAGGGATTTACTCCAGTAATTTTTTGTCATTATCGTTTGACGGTATTGATTAAAGTTCATTATTGCAGTTCTATTTTAAGTATATTATTTGTGGTATTTTCAATTTTAAAACGTTCATCTTGCCTAAGTCCGACAACCCACACAATTTGGTTATCTGAACACAAAATCCACGTTTTTTCTTTTTCAATCAGAGATAATTTTTCGTCTTTAAAAAGCTTGCTCACTTTTTTTGATTTTCCTTGCATTCCAAAAGGATGAAAAACATCGCCTTCAGTCCATTTACGTAAAATCAAAGGGAACTGGATTTTTTCAGCATCCACAAATATAGACTTATTTGATTCTATTGTTATGTGACCTACGTTACAAAGTCTCATTTTTAAGGGAAAATTAACTTCTGTCTCGTTTTCATGAATTTCAAATTCCTCGTCTTTAGGCTCATAAGAAACAGGACTCAAAATCAAAGTTTCTCTGTTTTTAAGCAATCTGAATTCTTCTGAAAGCACTTGTTTTCCGGATTGCCCGTTTACCAAATCGTAAATATCATTCCACGCTGAAAATCCAAATTCATTCAGCCATTGGTACAAATAGGATTTGTAATTAGGCAGTTTTTTCAGCTGATTCAAATCAAAATGAATGTCCTCACCTTCTTCTTTTGCCACTTGCTGATAAATCATAATCGATGCATCTTCAGCCATTTCTTGAGATTCCTGCAAATACGATTGGGTTTTCTGAAAAGCATTCAAAAAATTCGGATTGATTTCTTTTAAAATCGGAACCAAATCATGGCGGATTTTATTTCGCAGGTATTTATTCGAAGTATTACTGCTGTCTTCGCGCCATTCAATTTTATTTTCTTCGGCGTATTTCAGAATTTCTTCTCTTGAAAAAGGCAAAAGCGGCCGAATTATTTTGTCATTTTGTTCCGGAATTCCAGTTAATCCATCTAATCCGGTTCCTCTTGTCAAGTTGATGATAAAGGTTTCCAAATTATCATCAGCATGATGCGCTGTCAAGATATAATGGAAGTTTTGTTCTTCTAAAAGTTCATAAAACCAATTGTAACGAAGCTCGCGCGCCGCAACTTGCGTGGATAATTTATAATCTTCGGCAAAGGCTTTGGTATCAAACTGAGTAGTAAAAAACGGAATACTGTTTTGCTTGCAATAATTCTGAATGAATTCCTGATCGCCAAAACTTTCTAATCCGCGAAGTTGAAAATTGCAATGCAAAACCGCAATTTCATAAGGCATTTGCTTCAATAAATACAACAAAACCATACTGTCTAAACCGCCACTTACAGCTAGAAAAAGCTTTTTTTCTGCTAAAAAGGGAAAACGGGAAATGATATGATTTTGGAAGTTTGAAAACATTTGATAAATGTAAAAAATTAAACTTTATCTATTTTTAAATGAAATGTTAAGCGTATTTTTTTTTAGCCACGAATTCACGAATTATTTTTTTATGCAGATAGCGTATATTTTTTCTGCTACGAATTCCACAAATTTACTCTCATACGATTAGACAAAAAATTCGTGAATTCGCGGCTATCGTTTTACTGCAAAACTTCATGCATTGCTTTGGCTTTTAGCAAACATTCTTCGTATTCTTTTTCGGGAATAGAGAGGGATGTTATTGCACTACCAACGGAAAACGACACATATTTATTTTCTTGGTTGTATAAAATACTTCGAATTACGACATTAAAATCAAAGTCCCCTTCGGGAGTGAAATAGCCAATTGCGCCACTATAAAGACCACGTTTGGTTTCTTCCAAATTTTCAACAATTTTCATTACAGAAATCTTTGGCGCGCCGGTCATGCTTCCCATTGGAAAAGTTGTTTTTAAAACATCAACTGGCGAATATTGTTTGTCTAATTTTGATGTTATAGTCGAAATCATTTGATGCACTTGAAGAAAAGAATAGATGCCGCAAAGTTCTTCAACCTCAACCGATCCTTTTTGCGCCGTATGCGATAAATCATTTCGAACCAAATCAGTAATCATGATGTTTTCGGCACGTTCTTTTGCATCATTTTCTAGAAAATGCTTTGATTTTTCATCTTCAACAGGATCTGGAAAACGCTTTGAAGTTCCTTTTATGGGTTGCGAAATTATCTTCTCTCCCACCTTTTTCAAATATCTTTCTGGTGAAGCAGAAAGCAAAAATTGCTTATTATTTTTAAAGAAAGCAGAAAAAGGGGCTTTCGAAATTTCATTCAATTTCTGAAATTTTTCCAACGGATTAATGGTTGCATTTTCAGCAAAAAATTCCATGCAGAAATTGCCTTCATACATATCGCCCTTGTGAATATGCTCCAGCATTTTATTTACTTTTTCAACATACAATTCTTTCGAAATTCGTTGTTGCACGACTATCGTTTCCTGACTTTCGACTTTTGATTTTTGACTTTCGACTATCTCATTAAAATCATCTTCAACCTCATCATCACACAGAAATAAATACTGGATTTCAAGTTCATTTCCTTTCAACAAAAATATTTTTTTTGGCTGAAAGAAAAACAAATCTGGAAAATCAAGTCCGTCAAAATTATCTGATTTTAAATCTTCAATATCGTTTTTTAAATCATAAGAAAGATAGCCAAAAAGCCAATCTTTTGTGGTTTGCTGATATTGTTTTAAATCTTCAAAAGCGTTTTGAAAATCAGTTTTTATAGACGTAAAAGCGTCTACAGCCAGCAAAAAATCAAAGCTTGAATATTCCTGCGGATATGAATTGCTGTCCAGAAAAACAATTTCGCGAAACTGTTGCGACCAGCTTAAAAGTTGCTGTTTAAATTGTTCCGGATTGGAAATATGTTTATGAATTGAAACTCTCAAAAGAAGTATAAATTTTAAAACTTCAAAATTACGATAAAAAAAATCCTTCGATAAATGAAACGCAAAAAATTATTGGCACACTTTTTAGTATATCGATTTTAACACTAAATCGTAAAATTTCATCATTTGATTAAAAAACTACTCTTAAAAATCTTAACAACAAAACCGTATTTACATCGTGTAAATATTTTATTTATTAATCAAATTTTTAAACTTTTATGAAAACAACTGCAAAATTAGGTTTGACCACCTTAATTCTTATTCTTGTATTATTTTCCTGCAAAAAAGCAGATTATGCAACAGCTGAAGCTTCGGCTGACGTTGCAACCATGGACAGTACGGCAATTTCGTCGTCGGCAGCGGTCGAGCAAAAAGACAGCAAACAGAAATTTATTCGAACCGCTGATATTAAGTTTAAGGTTAAAAATGTCGTCAAATCTACTTATGCAATTGAAAATGCCACGCAAAAATTCGGCGGCTTTGTGACTTATACGAATCTTCAAAGCAATATTCTGAATCAGATAAAAACCAAAATCAGCCAGGACAGCACTTTAGAAACCACAAAATATTCGGTAGAAAATAATATCACCATTCGCGTTCCTAATACGCAACTTGATACTGTAATTAAAACAATCGCCAAACAAATTGATTTTTTGGATTTCAGAGTAATCAAAGCTGATGATGTTTCTTTAAAAATGCTGGCTAATCAACTTTCGCAAAAAAGAAACAGTATTTCTGAGAAAAGAGTCGCAAACGCAATTGATTCAAAAGGAAAAAAAATCAATGATATAGTTGAAGCCGAAAATACGTTAGCCAATAAAATAGCAGAAAAAGACAATAGCACCATTGAAAATCTTTCTTTGCAAGATCAAGTTAATTTTAGCACTGTTACACTACAACTTTACCAAAACGAAACCATTAGACAGGAGGTTATGGCAAGCGAAAAAGACAGTGCCGCATATAAACCTAATTTAGGAATTCAGGCCATCGATGCTCTAAAAAGTGGTTGGTACATATTACAATCCATCTTAATTTTCTTTATTAATCTTTGGCCAATTATTTTAATAAGCGTTGGTTGTTATTTTCTCTACAAAAAATATATAAAGAAATAAGAAAAGTGTTAATAAAACTGCAATTTCATAACGAAAAAATCGTTATATTTGATATTGCTTTCAATTAATCCCAAAACATGGTAAGATCAATTGAAAAATCTTCAATTAAACAGGATTAAAATACTAATTCTGTTTATGAGAAATTTACATTAGACGATTTCCAAGCACATCATTTATATTTTTTAACTTTTTAAAAATCCTAAGTATTATGAAAATTGCTACTATTATTGTCCGTGTTTTAATTGGTCTTTTGCTGCTTTTTGCTTCTATTAGTTTTTTCTTTCACTTAATGCCAGCAGAACCAGCAACCAATAATGATTTTAAAGCCTTTAATACAGGTTTGATGGCTTCTACTTATTTAATGCCCTTGGCTAAATCAATTGAATTGCTTTGCGGAATTGCATTTGTAACGGGACGTTATGTAACATTAGCTAATATTTTGATCTTGCCTATCACGGTAAATATCTTGTTCATCAACTATTTTTTAACGCCAGATGGTCTGCCAATCGCGGGATTATTATTTTTAGGCAATTTATTTTTGATTTACAGATATTGGGATAATTACAAAAGTGTTTTTACAGCTTAATTTATTTTCAATTAGAAATAAAAAAACCCGATACAGTAACGTATCGGGTTTCTTTTTAATTTGTTTTGTCATGTTTTACCCAAATTAAATCGGAAATTTTATATCCAATTTCTTGGGCTTTAATCAGAAAATCAGCTTTAACGCTTTCAGGAATTGTAGTTTCCCTTGAAAGTATCCACATATACTTCAAACTTTCGCCTGCAACAAGAGCATATTTATAATCTTGATCTACTGCGATAACATTATACCCAGCATAAAAAGGACCAAAAAATGAGACCTTAAGCATACCAACATTGTCCTTTTTGACAAACTTGGCTTTCCCGATACTTTCCTCCCATTTGTCTTTTTTGACATCATAGCCCTTATTATCAACTTTTATAGTGCCATTGTCATTCAGCGAATACTCGGCGGTGACGTTATTTAAATCTTTTTCCCATTTATAATCTAACCTTGCGATCTCATACCATTTTCCTAAATATTTTGCCTTATCAAAGTTGGTCACGGCAACTGCTTTTTTAGGAATTGTAGAACTGCAGGAATAAAGTACTGCTGCAATTCCCGCTCCAAGAAGAATCGGAGCTATATATCTATTTTTCATAATGTTATCTTTTTAATTTAAGTAAAGATAGCATCTGAATTACACATCTAATTTACAAAATTTTTCTGAAACTTTATATTTTTTCAGATATTTTAAAACAGATTAAAAACAAAAAACCGTCAGAAATAATCCTGACGGTTTTTGAAATATGATTTACGTAAAAAATTACACGTGTAAAGCTCTATTTTCTGTAGCTGCCAATGCTGCTTCTTTTACCGCTTCAGCAAAAGTTGGGTGTGCGTGGCTCATTCTAGAAATGTCTTCAGCAGAAGCTTTAAATTCCATTGCAGTTACTGCTTCAGCAATTAAATCTGCTGTACGAGCACCAATCATGTGAACTCCTAAAACCTCATCTGTTTTCTCATCAGCAAGAATTTTTACGAATCCATCTAAGTCAGCACTTGCTCTTGCACGTCCTAAAGCTTTGAATGGGAAACTTCCAGATTTGTATTTTACTCCAGCGGCTTTCAATTGCTCTTCAGTTTGTCCAACTGCAGCAACCTCTGGCCAAGTATAGACTACTCCAGGAATTAAGTTATAATCGATATGTGGTTTTTGACCTGCTAAAATTTCAGCAACCATAACTCCTTCTTCTTCCGCTTTGTGTGCCAACATTGCTCCACGAACAACGTCACCAATTGCATAGATGTTTGGAGTACTAGTTTGTAAATGATCGTTTACTTCAACTTGTCCTCTTTCTGAAATTTTAACTCCAGCTTTGTCAGCGTTTAATCCGTCTGTGTAAGGACGACGACCAACAGAAACTAATGAGTAATCTCCTTCAAGAGTGATAGTTTCTCCTTTTGCATTTTCAGCTTGAACTGTAACAGCATCGCCGTTTCTTTCAACTGATTTTACTTTGTGAGAAACGTAGAATTTCATTCCTTGTTTTTTCAACACTTTAGTTAATTCTTTAGAAAGCGCTCCGTCCATTCCTGGAATGATTCTGTCCATGAATTCTACTACAGAAACCTGAGCTCCTAAACGAAGGTAAACTTGTCCAAGCTCGATTCCGATAACTCCTCCACCAATAATCACTAAGTGTTTTGGAACTTCTTTTAAAGCTAATGCTTCGGTAGAAGTGATGATTCTTTCTTTATCAATTTTGATGAATGGCAAAGAAGATGGTTTTGATCCTGTAGCAATTACAGTATATTTTGCTTCGATAGTTTCTGAAGTCCCGTCAGCTTTTGCAACAGCAATATGAGTTGCATCTACGAAAGAACCTAAACCATTGAAAACAGTAATTTTATTTTTATCCATTAAGTAGTTGATTCCACCTACGGTTTGATCTACAACAGCTTGCTTGCGCGCGATCATTTTCTCTAAATTGATTTTTACATCACCAGAAACTTCGATTCCGTGATCTGCAAAATGAGCAATTTCTGAATAGTGGTGAGAAGATGATAATAATGCTTTTGAAGGAATACAACCTACATTAAGGCAAGTTCCGCCTAATGAATTATATTTTTCTACAATAGCAGTTTTGAAACCTAATTGTGCGCAACGAATTGCTGATACATATCCGCCAGGACCTGAACCTATAATGACTACGTCAAATGAACTCATAGTTTATCTTTTTTATTTTAAGCGATACAAAATTAAGGAATAAAGTTTTGTTTAAAGTTTAAATTTCAATGTTTTTTGTGTGAAATTTTGTTGAGAAGTTTAACCGCAAAGGGCGCTAAGATTTATGCGAAGTTCACATTTTTTTTTTTAATCTCCCAAAGTCGCAGAGTCGCAAAATAATTTGAATTGCCTCTAGCTTTAGCTGGAGGTACATTATTGAAGCACAAAAAAGGCTTTAGCCAAACTTTGAGAGTTTTGGCTAAAGCCTTTTTATAAGAATCATTTTTACATCCAGCTAAAGCTAGACGCAATTCAACTTAAAAACTTTGTGTCTTTATCACTCTGTAACTTTGCACCTCTTAAAAAGAAATCACCGTTGAATTCTTCACTTCACTAATCATAAACATACTTTGTGTGCTTCCGATGTGCTGCAACGAAGTCAATTTGGTAACTAAAAACTCACGATAAGCTTCCATATCTTTTACTAGAACTTTCAGAATATAATCATAATCACCGCTTACATGATGGCATTCTAAAACCTCATTTAATTTAATGACTTCGCTTTCGAATTTGGTTAAGAATTCTTTCGTGTGTTGAATCAATTTTAAATGGCAGAAAACCACAAATCCTTTTTCGATTTTGGATTTATCGACTAAGGCTGCGTAGTTTTTTATAATGCCTTCGCGCTCTAGTTTTTTGATTCGTTCGTAAACTGCTGTTACTGAAAGATTCAATTTTAAAGACAATTCTTTGTTCGTCTTTTTGCTGTCGGTTTGCAGTAAAACAAGGAGTTTTTTATCTATTTCGTCAAGAATCATTTCTATTATTTTTTGAAGTGAAAGAAAATCTACAGAATCAGATTCTGCAGCTCAAATTTAGATTAAAAAACATTAAAAACACATATTAATAGTTTTAAAATCTATAAAAACAATTTCTTGTTGACATTTTTTCTAATTAAACTTTTCTTTGACTGGAATTTCTTTTGAAAATGAGTGCCCTAGCCCTGATAGAAGTGGAAATCCTTTTGTGCCGGGGTTCGGCAAAAAAGATTGAAACGGATAGCAGGAAATAGCTCCTGAAACTTGAAACAAAACAAACAAAAAACTAACATATAATGAAAGACTTTAATCCAGCAGACAAAATTCAAGATTTGCAATACTTTGGAGAATTTGGAGGTGTGAATCCTTCGATTTCTGATTCTTCGACTTATACTTTTTTATCGGCTAAAACGATGTTCGATACTTTTGAAGGCAATATGGAAGGCTGTTATTTGTATTCCCGCCATTCTTCGCCAAGTAATTTATATTTGGATCAGGCTTTGGCAGCAATGGAAGGAACTGAAACAGCGAATGTTTCGGCTTCGGGAATGGGTGCGATTACGCCTACTCTTTTGCAATTGTGCGGTGCTGGCGATCATATTGTTTCGAGCCGAACGATTTATGGCGGCACTTATGCTTTTTTGAAGAATTTTACGCCTCGTTTCGGAATTGAAACCACTTTTGTTGACATTACAAAATTGGATGTTGTTGAAGCTGCCATTACTCCTAAAACGAAGGTTTTGTATTGTGAAACGGTGAGTAATCCGTTATTGGAAGTGGCTGATATTCGAGGTTTGGCAGCGATTGCTAAAAAACACAATCTAAAACTGGTAGTAGATAATACATTTTCGCCATTATCGGTTTCACCTGCAAAATTAGGTGCTGATATTGTCATTCATAGTTTGACGAAATACATTAACGGAAGCAGTGATACAGTTGGTGGTGTAACTTGCGCTTCTAAAGAATTTATTAATTCACTTAAAAACGTGAATACTGGCGCGAGTATGCTTTTAGGGCCAACAATGGATAGTTTGCGTTCTGCGAGCGTGATGAAAAACCTGAGAACGCTTCACATCCGAATCAAACAACACAGTCACAATGCGCATTTTTTGGCTGATCAATTTGAAAAAGACGGTTTAAAAACAGTTTATCCTGGATTGAAAAGCCACCCAAGTCACGAATTGTATAAAACGATGATTAATCCGGAATATGGTTTTGGAGGAATGCTGACGATTGATGTTGGTTCTTTGGAAAAAGCCAATGAATTAATGGAATTAATGCAGGAACGAAATCTAGGTTATCTAGCAGTAAGTTTAGGTTTTTACAAAACGTTATTCAGCGCCCCAGGAACTTCAACTTCAAGTGAAATTCCGTTAGAAGAACAAAAAGAAATGGGATTAACAGATGGTCTAATTCGCTTTTCTATTGGTTTGGATAATGATATTCAACGTACTTATGATATGATGAAGGCTTGCATGATGGAGCTAGGGGTTTTGAAAGAGGCTAAGATTCTAAGTTACTAAGGGACTACGTTTTTTTCAAACAATTACTTAAAATTTTCTCTCGCAGATTGCGCAGATTTGGCAGATCTTTTTCTTAATAAATAATCTGCCCGATCTGCGAAATCTGCGAGAGATTTTTTTTCATCAGCCTAATGTGCGACACAAAAAAAAGCCGTTCTGGAAATTATATCAGAACGGCTTTTTGCTTTAATTTTGCTCGAAATGTCGAAACGTTTTCCAATATTTGTCTTTGTAGATTTCGTAGCTTATTTCAAAAACACCTTCGTACTTTTTGATTAATTGATCAGCTACTTTGGTTGGTTTTCGGAAGTCTTTGCAGGCAAAAAAGATTTCTCTTTTATTATTTGCTGTTTCTCTGCCAATATTTAAATAACCATCAGAATCTGGTAAAATATGGATAATTTCTTCTTCGATTTCATCTAATAACTTATATGTTTTTTCATCTGGCAATCCATCGTTATTACAATCTTCAAAGGGAATCACAATTATAAAAACCCAAGGATGTGATGCTTTTTTGTCCCATTGCATTAACGTTGTATTTATCAAAGCCAAAACCACCGCGCCACTTTGCCTTTTTCCTTCAAAATTAGCATAGCCATCATTCTCTGTATTATGTCTTGTCCCTTCGTATTTTTCAACAAACTCCTTTTCTCTCCAAATTAAATAATCTTTTAATTTTTCAATCGGGATTAATTCTTCTGAAATAGCATCTGGCCCAACCACTTTCATGTTATCGATCAAAGTAACCGAATGCAGTTCTCCCAAATAATTATCTAAGAAAATATAAACACCATTGGTTACTATTGATTTCTTTTCTTCTTCAAAATCATCATAAACAATCGTCAAGTCTATTTCATCAGAATATTGCTTATGAACGTTTGGATAAAACTTTAAATTGTCTTTATTGAATTTGAAACCTTCATAACTTATACCTACATCTGTAATATCTAATGAAGGCTTAAGAGCTGTAATTTTCCAACCTTCAATTTTAGGAGCAGCATTTACCAATTCTTCAACGACGTAAATATTTCTAATCGCTCCGTCTGGCGTCAGAATTAATTCAGCGGTTTGATCATCAAACATTCCGGTTACAAAATAAATTCCGTCATGAATTTCATCCAATTTTGGCCCGAGTTTTTCAAAAAAATCTTTCTGTATATTATCACCTATTTGAACTGCTTTAAAAAACTCTTTTTCGTGTTTTAAAAACCAATTCCAAAACTCGTTATGTGATTGAATTGGCGCTTCTTTTTTGCCCAATATTTTATCCAGAAAACCCATTTATCTAAAATTAAATTAAAATTTCACTCAAACAAACTTAAAGAAAAGTCTTTTCAAAACATAAGAATATTTGTATAAAAAATAAAGCTTTTTAAAGGACTACTGAAGATAAATACTTTACACTTAAAAATTTTTATTTCACGCAGATTTTAAAAAGATTTAAGCTGATATACGCAGATTATAAATGGAAAAATCAAAACTAGATCTGCTACAATCCTTTTAAAATCTGCGTGAAATAATTAGTTATAAAAAAAAGCCGTTCTGAATAATTTCAGAACGGCTTTTATCATTTATCATTTTACTTTTAACTTATAACTTCAGTATTAAGTTTACTATTTTTTCGGCTGTAGCCAAAATAAATCAGCAATCCGATTATCAACCAAACTGTGAAATAAATCCAGTTCCAAACGCTTAATTCGGCCATCATATACAAACAACAGATTAATCCTAAAAGCGGAATCAAAGAAAGATTTTTTCTGAATGCCCAAACGGCTAATCCAATTAAAACGAAAAGGAAAATCCACATTGGGATTTTGTGTTTGAACAATTGGAAACCTGATTCGTATTTTAAAGAATCGCTGATTGGCAATCCTTTTACCACTTCAGCATATTTTACCTCATCATCTTGATATTGGCTCAACAAATGCTCTAAATCTGAAGTTTCAGCAGTTTTATTGTTAACCTCAATACTTTCTAAATAATTGAAAACCTTTGTTGATTCCTCCTTATCTAATGAAGTTACAATTGTTGTAGCGTCATTTATCTGAGCTTCATTATTCACAAATGCCATTGTCGCTTTAGTATTGATCGCAAAAGCATAATACAATCCAACGATAATTAAAACTGGCAAAATGAATTTTGAATTAATATAAGGCGTTTTGAATTTTCCTCTCGGAATTTCTGGTTTATTCTGTAAAACTAAAACTCCTGCGCAAACCAATACAAAGGCAAATAAAGTTCCGATACTGCATAAATCAGTCACCATTGTCAAGTTCAAGAATAATGCTGGAACTGCCACTACAAAACCTGTTACAATAGTTGCAAAAGATGGTGTTTTGAATCTTGGGTGAACAGTTGAAAATTTCTTTGGAAGCAATCCGTCACGGCTCATACTCATCCAGATACGAGGCTGTCCCATTTGGAAAACTAACAAAACGCTCGCCATTGCTACTACGGCACTCACAGCAATAATTCCCGACATCCATTTTAAGTCTAATTTATCGAAAACAAATGCAAGAGGATCTCCAACATTTAATTCGTGATATTTTACCATTCCAGTTAAAACCAAGGCAATGGCAATATATAAAAGGGTACAAATAATAATCGCCCACATCATTCCACGTGGTAAATCACGTTGCGGATTTTTACATTCTTCTGCTGTTGTAGAAATAGCATCAAAACCAATATAAGCAAAGAAAACTGCCGATACTCCTTTTAAAACCCCACTAACTCCATTTGGAGCAAACGGATCCCAATTTGCTGTATCTACATAAAAAACACCAACTGCAATTACTAAAAGTACTACGCAAAGTTTTACAACAACCATTAAGTTACTTGCGTTACGAGATTCTTTCATTCCTCTGTAAACCAAAGCAGTAATCAAAATAATAATGAATAAAGCTGGTAAATCGGTCACAAAATGAAATGATCCTATAGTTGGTGCTGTTGTCCAAGCCGTGTGTGCTTGCTGTAACGCTGTACTTAAATTTTCGAAAGATTTTCCGCCTCGCATTAAAGCTTCGGCATCGTTAAATCCATTTGAAGCGGTTAGGTAATCCATTTGAATCCATTGCGGTAAATGAATGCCCCCACTCTGGAGAAGTCCCGTAAAATAATCGCTCCAAGATATGGCGACGGTTATATTCCCGACGGCATATTCCATGATTAAAGCCCATCCAATAATCCAAGCGATAATTTCTCCAAAAGCCACATAAGAATACGTGTAAGCACTTCCTGAAACCGGAACCATCGATGCAAATTCGGCATAAGCAAAAGCAGCAAAACTACATGCTAAAGCAGTAAAAAGGAACAAAAATATTACGGCTGGTCCTCCGTCTGCACTCGCTTTTCCGATGGTGCTGAAAATTCCCGCACCGACAATTGCAGCAATTCCGAATGCAGTTAAATCTTTGGTTGTAAGGTGCTTTCCTAATGCATCATGCCCGTCTGCCTCATTCTTTGCAACCTGTTTCAGAATATCCTGCACTGTTTTCTTTCGGAATAAACTTGAAAATGCCATATGTTTTTTGCTATTAAAAATTGATTTATTTCAGTCGTTCTGGTTTTATTTTGCAAATAATGCAAAAATTATCCTGATTTCAAATATATAAAACCATTTTGTTTTTTTGTGATTTTTTTTCTTGCCACGAAGGCGCTAAGACACTAAGTTTTTTTAGCCACGAATTTGCTTCGCCTGTTCGCTGTCGCTCGAGCCACGAATTATTTTTTTCAAATCTTTGTCTATAAATTTTTTCGCGCTCCCGATAGCTATCGGGATGGCAGATAATGCAGATTTTGATTGTGCTGAAAAGATTTCCACAGATTTTAAAATACAATCTGCAAAATCTGCGTGAAATAAAAAATAAATCTGCGAAATCTGCGAGAGACAAAAAATCTTAGCAAAGTTTGCGGTTAAACTCTATTTCAAGCAACTTCTCAAAATACTCACAGGATGCTGCGCTTCACGACTTGTCCCATCATAAATTTGATGACGACAGCTTGTCCCTGCAGCGGCGATTTTTACGTTTTCGGCAGTGTTTCTCACTTTTGGAAATAACGTATCCTCACCCATTTGCATACTCACTTGGTAATGTTCTTTTTCATAGCCAAAAGAACCCGCCATGCCGCAGCAACCCGAATTGTAAATCGTAACCGTATTATTTTTTGGCAAATTCAGCATCGCGAAAGTCGCTTCAACAGAACTCAATGATTTCTGGTGGCAATGTCCGTGGATTTTAATTTCTTTCGTTTCTCCTGAGAAAGAATCGGCTGTGATTTTTCCGTCTATGATTTCTTTTTTGAAGAATTCTTCAATTGTAAAAGCATTTCTCGATAATTTTTCTGCTGCTTCTTTATCATCCGCTAGACGGAGATATTCATCTCTAAAAGTCAAAATCGCCGAAGGTTCAATTCCGATTAATGGTGCGTTCCCTAAAACCAAATCTTTAAAAACACTTACATTATGATTCGCAATCTTTTTCGCTTCTTCCAAAAATCCTTTCGAAAGATAGGTTCTACCACTTTCTTCATGATCAATAACCAAAACCTGATACCCTAATTTGGTCAATAATTCAAAAGCATCGATTCCGATATTTACATCGTAATAATTCGTGAATTCGTCTACAAACAAATACAATCTTCCGTTCGGGAAATCAGTTTGTGAAGTTTTATTATTCGAATACCATTTTCTAAAAGTCTTTTTCGCCAATAATGGAACTTGTCTTTCTGGCGCAATTCCCATTGTTTTTTTAACCAAAGACTGATTCGAAATAAAATTCGTAATCGCTGGGAATTTGCTTCCCATTTTATTCAATTTGGCGTTATTGGCAAAAATCTTATTTCGGGTTGTAAATCCGTTTGCTTTTTGATATTGGTATAAAAATTCGGCTTTTAAAGTCGCTACGTCTACGTTGCTCGGGCATTCGCTTGCGCAGGCTTTACAGCTTACACACAATTCAAAAACTTCGTATAATTCCTTTTGGTCGAATTTATTCTCTTTTTCAGAATATGTTAAATATTCTCGTAGTGCATTCGCTCTCGCGCGCGTCGTTTCTTTTTCGTTTCTCGTTGCACGATAACTCGGACACATCGCTCCTCCGCCTGACGGTAATTTTCTACAATCGCCAGAACCGTTGCATTTTTCGGCTGCACGCAAAATTCCTAAACTATCTGAGAAATCCTGAAACGTTTTAATATCTGGTTCTACTCTGCCTGAAACTACACGATGATTTTCATCCATTTTCAAGGCGTTTACAATTTTCCCGATATTCAAAACCGAATTTGGATCGAATGCCAATTTGATTCTCTTCAACAGTTCATAATTCTTATCGCCAATCATAAACGGAATAAACTCGCCGCGCACAATTCCGTCACCGTGTTCACCGCTTAACGAACCTTTATACTTTTTCACCAAATGCGCTACTTCTGTCGCAATCGTTCTGAATAATTTTAAATCGGATGTTTTCTTCAAATTCAAAACCGGACGAAGGTGCAATTCTCCCGCACCTGCATGCGCATAATAAATCGCTTCTTGTCCGTGACGCAACATCATTGCCGAAAACTCTGCAATATAATTTGGCAAATCACTCAATTCAACGGCTGTATCTTCAATCGAATCGGCTGCTTTATCGTCGCCAACAATACTTCCTAAAAGTCCAAGACCAGCTTTTCTCAGTTCGTTGGCTTTGTCAATATCATTTCCGTAGATTTTAACCCTTGCGTAACCGAAGTTGTTTTTTTCTAAATCGGCAATCAAAGCATCAGCTTGTTTTTCGGCATCCTCTAAAGTGTGTGAGGCGACTTCAAACAACATAATCGCTTTTGGTTCTCCAACCAAAAAGAAACGATTTTTAATATGTTCACGATTCGTTTTCGTACAATCCAAAATCGTATCGTCGATCATTTCGCAAGTGAACAAATGATGTTTCATCGCCACCACAACCGATTCTAAAGATTCCTGAATCGTATGATAATGTCCAACCACCATAATGCTGTGAGGCGGAGGCAAATCGTCAACTTTTAGTGTCACTTCGGTCGTAAAAGCCAAAGTTCCTTCGCTTCCGCAAAGCAGTTTTCCAAGATTTATTGTTGGTTCAGTTCCTCCAAATAATTCTGATTTCAACAGAATATCAACGGCATAACCTGTGTTTCTTCTATGAATTTCAGGTTTCGGAAACTCTTTTACGATTTCTTCCTGAGCTTCTTTTATAGAAAGTTCGTCGTAAATCGTTTTGTATATTTTATTTTCTAAAGCATCACCTTTTGTTTTTTCGATAAATTCAGCCGAAGTCAAATCTTTAAAAACCACTTCAGAACCGTCGCTTAAAAGTGCTTTTACCTCAGCAATTTTATCACGCGTAACGCCGTAACGAATCGAGGTTGTTCCCGAAGAATTATTTCCCACCATGCCGCCAATCATCGCGCGATTTGACGTTGATGTAATGGGAGCAAAAAATACGCCGTGCGGTTTTAAGAATAAATTCAGCTCATCGCGAATTACGCCTGGCTGAACGGTTACGGTTTTCTTTTCGGCATTGTATGAAATAATTTTAGTAAAATGCTTTGACACATCAATCACCAATCCGTCTCCTACTGCTTGTCCAGCTAGCGAAGTTCCCGCAGTTCTTGGCGTAATCGACAAGTTATGCTCTGCCGCAAACTTGATCAGTTTGGCAATATCTTCCGTCGATTTAGGAATCGCCACCGCATTCGGTTTAATTCGGTACACCGAAGCATCTGTAGAATAAAGCGTTTTATGAAGCTCATCGAATAAAAGTGTGCCTTCGAGACTAGCGGCTAATTGCTCTAAATGAGATTGGGTCAACATGTAAATGTGCTTTTTATAAAAATATTTCCTGAAAAAACTCAGACCACAAAGATAAAAATATCGCAGGGCAAAACGATTCTATTTTGGGAATTTATCTAACAACTTCGTCATATTTTATAAAATTTGGAAAGAATCCTGTAAGACGTTTCATTTTCGAAAAAGCTAATTTTAAAATTTTACTTTTTTAGGCCTTATTATGGAAAATTTCTTTCAAGACGTCATCAACCACCTCGAAGGGTATTACAATAGCATTGTTGATCTTACGCCAAAATTCATTCTCGCCATTTTGGTTGTTCTTGTTTCATGGTTTATCGCGAGCCGTGTGGGTATTTTTGCCAGAAACCGACTCAAAACCAAAATGCACGATCTTCTTTTGGCGGTTTTTATTGCCCGTTTAATTAAATCGGTTTTGATTATTATCGGAATCTTGTTCATGTTCCGAATTATTGGTCTCGAAGGCGTTGCGCAAAGTATGCTTGCGGGTGCGGGAATTTCGGCTTTTGTAATTGGCTTTGCGCTTAAAGATATTGGCGAAAATTTTCTTGCCGGAATTCTACTGGCTTTCAAAAGACCTTTTTCTATTGGTGATATTATCGAAAGCAACGGCGTAAAAGGCGAAGTCATCAACCTCAACCTGCGCGATACCGAAGTCAAAAGCGATTCTAAAATCATTTATATTCCGAATGCGCTTCTTATAAAAAATACGCTCATTAACTACAACAGCGAAGGTTTTCTGCTCCAGACTTTCACCGTCGGACTCGAATATGGTTCTGATTATACTCGCGCCATCGAACTCGTAAAAGAAGTTCTAGGAAACAGCGAAGATGTAACCGAAAAAGACCACGAAAACGCCGCCGTAATTACCGATGTTATTGCCGGAGGAATTATTCAGCTTAATATTCGTTATTGGGTTAAAACGGCATCTACAACCGAAAATTCAGAATGCCGTTCTAAAATTATTGCTGCGGTTTTGAAAAAGTTGAAAGAAAATGGGTTTGTGCTTAAATAAGGAACAAAGGTTCAGAGTTACAAAGCAACAAAGGTTTCTTTTTTCCCGATTGTCATCCTAAGCTATCCCGATATTTATCGAGAGAAGGCTTATGAACTTAAATTAATCAATTAGTCCTTCTGTAAACTTTTGAGAAAGAATACCAAAAGTTGGTTTTATATAATCTTGAAAAGCATTTGCCTCTTCAAGCGTTTGAAAAGGCACCGAATGATCTTCAATCAATGCATTTAATGTAAAGTTTAAGTGCGTAATGTAATCTTGATAATCATCTAGATATTGAGATTTTGCATTTACTAGTTCGAGACCTGATAATTTATCAAACGTTTGGCGTTTGGCGTTTATATACTCCTCCGCACTTTTAATAAATTCTTCTTTGATCTTTTCGTAACTCATATCAGTAACTCATTTACTCAAATTTAAAAAAAATTAGCGAGTATAACAAAATTTCGAAATATCTGGAACTGGTTGCAGAATATGTTTTTTTTTCAAATTTATATTGCGTTGAATCTTTGCGGGCATGGATTGTAAATTTGAGCTATTGGGAATCGAGTATCTCATATTATTTGACAGTAGTTCCCATTCTTGTTTGTTCAGCTGGTAATGTTATGCTTATTTTTCCTAAATTATCAAAATCTTTAAATTCCTCATTAATTAAATCTCGTCTCACCATTTCATAATAAATTTTAAAGTCAGGATTAAAACCATTTCCAGCAGCAACTTTTTCAATGAATTCAATAATTTCCTGAGAAGCATACAATGGTAATCTATTTCTTTCTAAACAAAAACTTACATCTGCTTCTTTAAATTCTATTGAATTCTGATTTTGGAAGTATGTCATTCTTAGCATAAATGAATCAGTGAACTTATGGTAAAAGTCTTGCTTAGTTTTTCTAATTTCCAATGCGCGTTGATGTTTAGCATTTTCAACTGAAAGTTTTTGATTAACATAAACAGAACCTATAATTGTAACAATTGCGCCAACAGCTGTTATCAATGCAATAGTTACATTGCTATCGATAGTATAGCAAATACAGTAAATAATTAAACTAAAAAGAATTAATATAATTAATAAAAAAATCCAAAGCTTTAAAGCCACTAAATCGATAAATTTTAAAATTTCCTTACCAACAAGTTTTAATGATTGCAAATTCATAAATTTTTAAATTTTAAAGTATTCTACTAAAATAAGATTAATATCAATGTAATACCAAGACCGAACATATTTGATAAAAAAGTTAAAAATCAAATATCTCTCGATCTTCATCTTTAAATATTTCAATTAAGGGATCTCCAATTTTTAAAAGTTCTAATTCATGTGGATAAAATAATACAATATTAAAATCATTTCGGCTCTTAGTTGAATTATACTTAATTCCTTTATAACCAAGATCTTTTGCACAATCCATTATAAATCGAGTAATAAAGTAATCCGGTCTCCAGTTATCTAAATTATTTTCAAATTTTTCGAGAGAATTTGTTAGAAATAAAATAATTAGTAGAGGATTTGAACTTAATGAAATTAAATCTAAATCATAAGTTAAATCTAAAACTCCCTCAACTTTTCGTTCTAATTTAAATTCTTGATACCAAACAAGAAAGCTCTTATCTTTTTGGGCCACTTCCTTAATTGCTGTTTCTTTATTTTCAGTCAAATATAAATAACTCTGCCCCGAATGATTAAATCTACCTTCTGTGGGTTTACCTTTTGGAGCATTTAACATTTTACTACTTTCCAGAATATCGTGACTATTTACTTTTCTCGCTCTAAAATAACATTCATCAATATTTAATTCTGTAACTGGAAATTTACCCGTTTCAATTTCTTTGTATAACTTTTTTCCAAAAGAATCTTTAAATCCGAGAAAAGGTGTATTTTCTAATAAGTTTATGAAAATTTCAATTTTTTTCTTGTACAGTTTGCTTGCGTCATTAATAAATTTATTTAAATCCTTTTCATATTTACTTTGTATACCTACTTGACAATCTAATGTATCTAATTCAGTCCCACATGGACAAAAAAGATATTCCAAAATAGCATCCCAATACTTTTCATGAATATTAAAACTATAAAACAAATCTTCAACATCTGTTCTTTCACCATGAATCCAAACAGGTTCTCCGCAATCATAAGGCTGGCAATTATAACAAGACAAGATTTCTTTTTGAATCTTATCTCTTAAGCGTTCTTCTTTAAGCGTTAATGCTTTTTTAAAATCTTCATACATAATACAGATAATTGATATTATACTCATGCTAATTTATAATTATTTATTAAACTCAAACGTTCTTTGTAAATTCACTACCATTATAAAATTTCTTTTTCCCTAAATTTATCCCCAAAACATTCCGAATTTTAGCATTATTAAAAAAGTCATCATTCAAAATGAATAAAAACATATCCAAACTCTATAATATAGCCCAAAAAGAAACCCGAAAAATACTCGGTTTAATGTCTGGAACTTCACTCGACGGACTTGATATTGCTTTGTGTGCGATTTCTGGTTCGGGTGAAAATACAGAGGTAAAAATTCTTGAATTTGAAACCATTTCTTATTCTGAAGACATTAAAAACGAAATCAGAAAAGTATTTGCTCAGAGAACAATCGATTTTCAGCATTTGGCTTTATTAAATGAGTGGATCGGGATATTGCACAGCGGGATGATTAACGATTGTTTGAAGAAATGGGATATTTCGTCAAGCGAAGTAGATTTAATCGCTTCACACGGGCAAACGGTTTTACACGCTCCGAAGTTTTTACATCAGCAGGAAAAATTTCCAAATGCGACTTTGCAAATTGGCGACGGTGATCATATTGCGGTAAAAACTGGAATTATCACACTTTCAGATTTCAGACAAAAACACGTTGCGGCTGGTGGCGAAGGTGCTCCGTTAGCGGTTTATGGCGATTATTTATTATTCTGCAAAAAAGGTGAAAATAGAATCATGCTCAACATGGGCGGCATTGGGAATTACACTTATCTCCCAGCCTCTCTAAACGCCGAAGAAGTTTTTGTAACCGATACTGGAACGGCTAATACCTTAATCGACATTTTCACTAAACACTATTTCCCCGAAAAAAGCTACGATAAAGATGCTGAAATAGCACAACAAGGAACTGTAAATCAAGAACTTTTAAACGAACTTAAAAAAGATGATTTCTTCCAAAAAAGCTTCCCAAAATCAATTGGTCAAGAGCTTTTTAATTTCGATTTTGTACAATCGGCTTTAGTGAAATTGAATTTAGAGAATATTTCGGCATCAGATTTGCTGGCAACTTTAACTTGCTTAAGTGCTGAAACAATTGCCGAAGCGATTTATTTCAGCATAAAAAACACCCAAATTCCGGCTGAAGATTTTCATATTTATATGTCTGGAGGCGGAACAAATAATCCGTTGTTGGTAAAGTGGCTGAAGGAATTATTGCCTTGCCAGTTTCATACCAGCGACGATTTGGGCATTTTAAGCGATGCAAAAGAAGCGGTTTTATTTGCGCTTTTGGCGAATGAAACCGTTTCTGGAGGAAATTATAATTTCGGGAACAGCAAAGGAATTCCATCTGTAACAATGGGAAAGATTTCTTTTCCTGATTAAGAAAAAGTTGCCACGAATTACACGAATTTTCACGAATTATTTTTTAAAAGAATAATTAAGAACAAAAATTAGTGCAATTAGTGTAATTCGTGGCAAAAACAAACTATTTTTGGCTCTTGTTAAAATAAACATTTGAAATGCATAAAAATCAGCTCTTAGTATTCACTTTTATCTATCTATTTCTTTTCTCTTCGGTTTCTAATGCGCAGGAAAAAACAATGCACCCAAAAAACGAATTCAGAGGAGTATGGATTGCAACCGTTGTGAATATTGACTGGCCAAAAACGGCAACTGATAATGTTGAAAAAGAAAAAGCCGATTATCTTGAAATTTTAGAAACGTATAAAAAACTGAATTACAATGCCGTAATCGTCCAGGTTAGAAGTGTAGGCGATGCAATTTATCCTTCTGATTTAGCACCTTGGTCTCGATTTTTAACTGGAAAAGAAGGTTTGGCTCCAAACCCATATTACGATGCTTTGGCTTGGATGATCGAACAGGCACACAATAGAGGTTTTGAGTTTCACGCTTGGCTGAATCCGTATCGTGCGACTTTTGATTTGAACAAAAATCTTTTAAGTCCGGGGCACGATCTTTTCAAACATCCAGAATGGATGATCGAATATGGTGGAAAATACTATTATAATCCAGCTTTGCCAGAAGTTCAGGAACATTTGACAAAAGTCGTGAAAGAAGTCGTTGACAAATATGATATCGATGCGATTCATTTTGATGATTATTTTTATCCGTATGCCGTTCCTGGAAAAGTATTTAACGATTCGGCTTCATACAAAAAATATGGAGCAGGTTTAAGCCTTTCAGACTGGCGTCGTGCGAATGTGAGCAACTTTGTTCACACCATTTCTACAACAATTAAAGCAAGCAAACCTTGGGTTCAATTCGGAATCAGTCCGTTTGGGGTTTGGCGAAATAAATCTCAAGATCCGAGAGGCTCTGAAACACAATCTACTTCAAATTACGACGATTTATACGCTGATCCTGTTTTATGGATGGATCAAAAATGGATTGATTATATCTTGCCTCAATTGTATTGGAGCATGAACAATCCCAGAGCTTCTTATTCTAAATTGGTAAAATGGTGGTCTGAAAACTCTAATAATACTGCAATTTACATTGGTCATGCTACTTATAAAATTAGAGGAGATGGCGATAAAAGCTGGAATTTCATGACCGAAATCCCAACCCAAATTGATTATTTACGAACTTTCAAAAATGTATCAGGAAGTGCTTATTTCAGTTCAAAATGGTTCATGGACAAAAACTTGGATGTGGTTCGCCATCTTGAAGAAAATCAATATAAATATCCTGCGCTTCCGGCGGCAGTTCCAAATTTAAAACGCGTTATTATTGATACGCCACAAGTTCTGGAATACAACAAAGACAGCATAAAATATACGTTTACAATCAAAAGTCCGCTGAATACAAAAGTGCGTTACATGGTGGTTTACGGAGGCGAAAATCCTTCAAAAATCGACATTAACGATGCTACAAAAATCGTTGAAAAGGTTACCGTAAAAGAAGTTGACGGAAAAATCACTTTTTCAATTGCGGGTGGAAAACTGAATCTGTATAAAGCTTGTGCTTTCACTTTTATTGACTATTTTGCCAACGAAAGCACGCCAAGTGCAATCGACTTAAAAAAGCCATTTAAAAACTATACACCAAATCAACCGAATGAAAATAGATAATAAACCTTGGTTCTGGATTCCGCTTCTTAATTTTGCATCTGGACTGCCGTATGCCGTAATTATTTCGGTTTCGGTTTTAATGTACAAAAATCTCGGAATCAGTAATGAAGACATTGGTCTTTATACCAGTTTATTATATCTTCCTTGGGTTGTAAAACCACTTTGGAGTCCGTTTATTGAATTGACAGGAACTAAAAGAAAATGGTTTTTATCCATGCAATTGCTTATTTCGATTGCTTTTCTGTTAGTTGGATTCACAATCCCAACGAACGGATTTTTTATGATGACACTTGCCATTTTTTGGGTTGCCGCTTTTGCTTCAGCTTCTAATGATATTGCAAGCGACGGCTTTTATTTATTGGTTTTACCAAAAGAACAGCAATCTTTTTTCCTCGGAATCAGAAGTACTTTTTACAGATTATCAATGTTGGCCGGAAACGGATTAATAGTACTTTTTGCAGGATATTTAGAACATAAATATGGTGATAATACAAAAGCATGGTCGTATACGATGATTTGCGTTGGGTTATTAATGACCTTTATCACAGTTTACAATTTTATTTTTACGCCAAAAAATGAAATCAATCCCGCTGAAAACAAAGAAGCTCATCATCAGAACTTCGGAACTATATTTATTAGTTTCTTCAAGAAAAAACAAATTGCCGTTGTTTTAATCTTCATTCTTATTTTTAGATTAGGAGAATCACAGCTATTAAAAATGCTGACTCCGTTCTTAATTGACCCTATTAAATATGAATTAGTAGAAACAAGTTCTGATCTAAATGAAAACAAAGCTTTAGAAATATTTAATACAAAAGTAAAAGCTGGCGTAAAGCTTGAAAAATCAGAATTAGAGTTATTATATTCAAAATTACCCGTTGTAGTTGAAAACAGAAAGGGTAAAAAAGCTTTAGCAGAAACGTTGCCTAAAAAAAATGAAGAATACAAAAAAGTAAATGAAGCAAGAATTACTTTTATTGATGGATTGATTTCAAAAAATGGAAATCAAAAAACAATTCAAGTAGGCGGTATGGGACTTGACACTGAAGATGTTGGTTTAATATATGGGACTTTCGGATTAATTGCTTTAACTATTGGAGGAATTTTAGGCGGAATCGCAATATCAAAACAAGGGCTTACAAAATGGATGTTTCCAATGTTTCTTGCCATGCACCTTCCAATTTTAGGATTTATTTTATTGGCTTTCTTTCATCCTTCATCAATTTATTACATTTATGCCGTTGTAATTTTAGAACAATTCGGATACGGTTTTGGATTTACAGGATTTATGATGTATTTAATTCATGTTGCAGAAGGAGAATCAAAAACAGCACATTATGCACTGGCAACCGGTTTTATGGCATTAGGAATGATGCTTCCGGGAATGTTAAGCGGTTATATACAAAAATATTTAGGATATGGAAACTTCTTTATCTGGGTTTTCATAGCCACAATTCCAGGTCTTATTTTATCACGTTTTTTAATTTTCCCGAAAGATTTTGGGAAAAAATCAGCAGAAGTTTAAACCCCAAATCAAACTTTACCTATGGAAATCAATGAAAATTTGCAGGCCGAACGCAACCTAAAAGGAGCTGAGTTCGAAAAAACAGGAAATCTTGAAAAAGCTATTGAATTGTATGAGGAAAATGTCGCGGAAGGCTTTAAAGGAAATCACCCTTACGATCGATTAGCAACGATCTACAAAAACCAAAACGATCTCGAAAATGAAATTCGCGTTTTGGAAAAAGCTATTGTGGTTTACGAAATAATCACGATTGAAGATCGTTTAGAAGGATTACCAAAACTTTTCCGTTTCAAAAACCGATTGGAAAAAGCAATTGAGACTAAAAAACAATTAGCGAAACAGAAGAAAGCAAAACTGAAATAAAATATCTTTTTAAACACTAGAAACATAGATTTTTTGTTTGAAAAGAATAAAAGAGAAACTCGTTTCTCAACACATAGTAAACGTTTGGCAGCTTTGTGAAAGTTTTAAACTTTGACAAAGCTCTGCGTAAAGATGTCAAAGAAATAAAAGCAATAAATCATGAATACAATAAAACGCACTAATTCAGACGACATTGATTTTAAAAATCTAGTTGTTTTATTAGATCAGGATTTAGCGATTAGAGATGGTGAAGATCATGCATTTTACAATCAGTATAATAAAACCGATAAAATAAAACACACTATCGTTTATTACGAAAATGACATTCCTGTTGGCTGTGGTGCTTTTCGCGAAAAAGAACCCGGAACAACAGAAATCAAACGAATGTATGTTCATCCTGATTACCGAAAAAAAGGAATCGCATCAGCAGTTTTAAACGAATTGGAAATCTGGGCAAAAGAAGTTGGTTATACTTATACCATTCTTGAAACTGGAAAAAACCAGCCAGAAGCGATCAACTTATATCAAAAATTACAATATACTATAATTCCAAATTATCCGCCTTACGAGGAAATGGATAATAGTGTTTGCATGAAAAAGACTTTATAATAATGAAAATCACAGCCGAAGCATTACGACAAAAAATAGGACAATTTTTCTTTCCAGCAGTATTCATCAACGATACCGAAGAAAATATTCAGGAGACAGAAAAACTTATTAGAGAACATAATATTGGAGGATTGACATTTTTCCATAGTCGCGCGAGTGCTGCAACGAATTACGAAAGCAAGAAAAAAGTCGTCTTCAACGATGATAGCTATGAAAAAATCAAAGCGCTGATTGTTCGTTATCAAAAAGTCGCTTCCACTCCACTTTTAATCAGCATTGATGCCGAATGGGGCTTGGCAATGCGAATTGAAAAAACACCGCAATATCCGTATGCGATTACACTTGGTGCTTTGCCGGAAAACAAATCAAGTTTGATTTACGAAGTTGGAAAACAAATTGGTTTAGATTTAAAAGCCGCTGGAATTCAGTATAATTTATCCCCTTTGGCAGACATCAACAACAATCCAAACAATCCTGTTATTGGCTATCGTTCTTTTGGTGAAAACAAAGAAAAAGTGGCCGATTTTGCTGTTGAATATTTAAAAGGAATGTCAGAAGTTGGTGTTTTAGGCTGTTTGAAACACTTTCCTGGACACGGAAATACGAATGTTGATTCGCATTTAGGTTTACCTGTTTTAAAAGAAACTTTAGAAGAATTATTAGAAAACGAATTATATCCATTCATTAAAGGAATTGAAAACAATGTTGATTCGATAATGATTGGACATTTGGCTGTTCCGAGTTTAAATGACGGAAAAGATACTTCTGCAACTTTATCAAAAGCAGTTATTCAAGATCTTTTGCGTGACAAATTAGGTTATGACGGTTTAGTAATTTCTGATGCTTTGAACATGCACAGCGTTTCGAAATTGTACGATGTAAAAGGTCAATTAGAATGGGAAGCTTTCAATGCTGGAAACGACGTTTTATGTTTCGCTGAAAATGTTCCGGAAGGAATTGAAGCGATTTATAAAAATGCCTCGCCAGATCGCATTTTTGAAAGTTATAATCGAATCATGAAAGCCAAAGAAAAAGCAGGAATTCTTTCTGGAAACACTGCTATTTCAGGCGAATTAAACTTTGAAAAAACATCGGAATTAAATCTTGAAATTGCTCAAAATGCAATCACAAAAATCATAGATAACGGAATTTCAGATTTAGCTCTTGAAGCGCAGAAAAACAACAAATTAGCCAAACTGAGCTTATATAAAAATACCGAAAATACATTTTTCAAAACTTTAAATGCAAATTTACCTTCACCTGAATTTGCTTTTGAAAGTTTAGAAACTTCGGATATTTCAACTATCAAAAAAGAATTAGAGAATTTCGAAACAATCATCATTTCATTATTTGTTCCGAAAGCAAAACCGCTGAATAATTTTGAAGTAAACGATGAAGTTTTCAAACTGCTTTCTGATTTATTGCAAACCAAAAAATGCATTGTTTACGTTTTCGGAAATCCGTACGTTTTGCCATTAATTCCGAATCTAAAAAAGGCTTCAGGATTAATTCAGGCGTATCAAGATTTTGAAGAATTTCAAAAAACAGCAGGAATTCAATTTTTAGAAAAAAATAATTTCTCAGGCGTTTTACCCGTAAACATTGACATTCAATAAATTACAATTTAAAATAGTCAAAATTTATCAACTTATAAATTTTTATAATCACATCTTATTGTAACTACCTGTACTTATGCCCTACTTTTGCAGCAAATAAATATTTAACGTAAAACGAAAATTATGTCTTTAGTAGGAAAAAAATTCCCAAGTATTGCAGTAGATGCTATCTCAGAAATGGGTGACAATTTAAAAATCAACATTTTTGAAGAAGCAGTAAACAACAATAAAAAAGTACTTTTATTCTGGTATCCAAAAGATTTTACTTTTGTATGTCCAACTGAATTACACGCCTTTCAAGCTGCATTACCAGAATTCGAAAAAAGAAATACTATCGTAATTGGTGCTTCTTGCGACACAAACGAAGTTCACTTTGCTTGGTTAAATACTCCAAAAAACAATGGTGGAATCGAAGGTGTTACTTACCCAATCTTAGCAGATACAAACCGTAACTTAGCTAACATTTTAGGTATTCTTGATATCGAATCTACAAGCTATAGCGAAGATACAGATTCAGTTATCATCGAAGGTTCAAACGTAACTTACAGAGCTACTTACCTAATCGACGAAACTGGAAAAATTTTCCACGAAAGCGTAAACGATATGCCATTAGGACGTAACGTAAACGAATACTTAAGAATGGTTGACGCTTACACGCACATCCAAACTAAAGGTGAAGTTTGTCCTGCAAACTGGGAAGCTGGTAAAGAAGCAATGTCTGCTGACAGAATCAGTACTGCTGAATACTTAAGCGCAAACTAATTCTTTTTAAGGTTCTGAGGTTCTAAGATACTAAGGTGCTAAGCTTTTTACTTAACTTTTGAAACTTAAAATACAATTCTACAATATAGTTATCAGGTTCTCAGATTAACACTTAGAATCTTAGAACCTTGATAACTTTAAATCTCAAAAAATAATTTTAACGTTAAGTCATTTTATGGACTAAGGGCTAAAAAACTTAGAACCTTAGCACCTCAGCGACTTAGCACCTTAAAAAATAAAAATTATGTTAATCGACTTAAACGAAGATACGTTAGCAGATTTAGTTGCTAAAAACGAAAAAGTAGTAGTACAATATTCAGCTTCATGGTGTGGAAATTGCCGTATTATGAAACCAAAATTCAAAAAATTAGCAACAGAAAATGAAGCTATCACTTTTGTTTTGGTTGATGCAGAAAATTCTCCTGAATCAAGAAAATTAGCTAATGTAAGCAACTTGCCTACTTTCGCTACTTTCGTAAACGGACAATTAGTTGGCGAAACTCAAACTAACAAACAAGAAGTTTTAATTGATTTAGTAAACGCAATTGCTTAATTCATAAACTCCACAACATGAAATTACCAGTAATTAAGCATTTAACGCAATTCATCGAAGAAAACGATCAGGATTATATCATCGAAACGATCGAAGTTCTTGAAGCGATGACCGAAATTCCTTCTCTTAAAGATGAAGAATTAGACGTAATCGGCGAATTGATTTCAAATATGTACGGTGCCCTTGAAGTTCAAAAATTGGTTGCTCAAGGAACAGACAAAAAAGAAGCTCTAAATACGTTCATGAAACGTGTTTTAGGCTCTATCGATAAATAATCGAGCCTCTTTTTCAAAGAAAAAACAAAAAAACATGACTGAGAAAGCGTTTCTAATTGGAGACGCTTTTTTTTGTTTTAATGAATTCTAAAATAATAAGGGCGAGCCACCATTAGAAAAAGGGGCTAAATCTACTTTGTCTACATCAGCCCCTTTCCCTAATGCTGTCGGGCTATCCGCGCTACTTCGGTAGCTTGCTCCTATCCCTCTCGCGGGTAAACGTTTCCAATAGACTTCGCTGGTTCAGCGCTACCTAAAAAAGAAAAAAATCAATTGCCTCCAGCTTTAGCTGGGGTGTACAAATAAGTCCCGAAAAGGGCTTTAGCTAAATGCACAGGTTTTGGCTAAAGCCATTTCTTTCATCTACAAAACCTCCAGCTAAAGCCGGAGGCAATTGAAAGCTGAACTTTGTCAAAGTTGAATCTAAAGTGTAAAATCAAAAGAACAATATACTCTCAAAATTTTAGTTATCATTAAAAATAATCTACCAAAATAAATCACGAATTCGTGAATACGCGACCACTCCAAAACCACAATTAATCTCTCCTTAAACCCTTAACAAATACTTTTAGATTCAAATATTAATCCTTACTTTTGAACCTCATTAATTTTAATCAAAAATCATGGCATCTATCACATTAGGAGGAAATCCAGTTCATACATCAGGCGAATTGCCAGCTGTTGGGTCACAATTAGCTGACTTTAAATTAGTTCAAAACGACTTATCAGTTGCTTCATTGAGCACTTTCGCTGGTAAAAAATTAGTTTTAAACATCTTCCCAAGTGTTGATACAGGAACTTGTGCAACATCTGTTAGAAAATTCAATGCAAGTGCAAGCGGATTAGATAACACAACTGTTTTATGTATTTCTAGAGATTTACCATTCGCTCAAAAACGTTTTTGTGGTGCTGAAGGTTTAGAAAATGTAGTAAACTTATCAGACTTTCAAACTGGTGCTTTCGGAAAAGCAAACGGATTAGAAATCGTTGACGGACCTTTAGCAGGTTTACACTCAAGAGCAATCATTGTTGTTGATGCTAGCGGAAAAGTTCTTCACACAGAACAAGTTGCAGAAATTGCAAACGAACCAAATTACGAAGCAGCTTTAGCAGCACTATAATATTTTCCTCTAAAATGGAGTTTCAAAAAGACAATACTTTTGTTTCAGGTCGTTTAAAAAGTGTTACATATGCTTTTAAAGGAGCTGTAAAATTAATAAAAACAGAACACAGCATTATGGTTCAATTCTCATTGGGAATTATCATGACTATTGCTGGATTCTATTTTCACATTTCACAAACCGAATGGCTATGTCAAACCTTAGCCATCGGTTTAGTTTTAGCTATTGAAGGATTAAACACGGCAGTTGAAAAAATTGCTGATTTTATTCATCCGGATTACAGCAGACGAATCGGATTTATTAAAGATATTGCTGCCGGAGCGGTATTTTTTGCTGCAATGACTGCAATAGCGATTGGCTTAATTATTTATCTCCCAAAATTTATATAGGCAAGGAACGCAAGAATGGCAAAAACAAAAAAAGAAACTGCAGACAAAAAAACCGAATCAAAAGTCGAAGGTATTAGGTCCCGAAAATTAACCAAACAACAAAAGTTTGTTCTGGGATGTCTTTTGATACTCTTTTCAATCGCATTACTGGTTGCGTTTATTTCGTTTTACGTTAACGGACAATGGCAAGCAGACCAAAGTGCAGTTGATAGTCTAGGAAATCGCGATGAAGTGGTTCAAAATTGGCTCGGAAAATTCGGAGCTTATCTTGCTGATCTTATCGTTTATCGAGGTTTCGGAATCGCATCTTTCATTTTTGTCCGCCTATTTTTCTTAACCGGATTATTTTTAGCATTGGAACTTTCGACCAAAAAACTGAAAAACACTTGGTTTTGGGACTTATTTGCCTTGATTGTCGTTTCTATCCTTTTTGGATTTTTCGCCACATCAGCACCAGAATTGGGTGGAACAATTGGCTATGAATTAAATCTTTTCCTTCAGGATTATATCGGAAAAACAGGAACTTTATTAACCTTGCTTTTCGGACTGATCGTTTATTTGATTTTCAAAATAAAAGTATCACCTGAAAAAATTCAATCGTACTTTGATTCAACAAAAAAAGAGTTCAATTCTGAATTAGAATCAATAAAACCAATTCAACCGCAACAGCCACAACAGCCCGAAAGCGCTTATAATTTAGAAGAATTTGCAATTGAAGAAGAAGATCCTGAATTAGACAATATTCATCTAAAAACGGTTGACTCTCAATTCGAAATCAACAAAGAAGCTTTAAAACCAACGATTTCTCACGCTTCTGAAATTGAGTTAAATCCCGTTTTAAAGCCAATTACTCCAAAACAAGAACTACCATTAGTTTCTCCTGACGAAGCTTTTGTGATTGAAAAATCAGAAGAAGAAGATATTATCGAAGAAAATCTGGCTTCTCGCCTAGTTGCCGATTTCGGATTATTTGACCCTACTTTGGATTTATCCAATTACAAATTCCCAACCATCGATTTATTAAAAGAATATTCGACTGGTGGCATTACCATCAATCAGGAAGAATTAGAAGAAAATAAAAACAAAATTGTAGATACACTTCGCAACTACAAAATTGAAATTGCTCAAATCAAAGCAACTGTTGGTCCATCGGTAACTTTATATGAAATTGTTCCAGAAGCGGGAATCAGAATTTCAAAAATTAAGAGCTTAGAAGATGATATTGCCTTGTCATTATCAGCATTAGGAATTCGTATTATTGCGCCAATTCCAGGAAAAGGAACTATCGGTATCGAGGTTCCGAACAAAAACCCAACTATGGTTTCCATGAAGAGCGTTATTGGAGCTGCGAAGTTCCAAGAAGCTGAAATGGAATTGCCAATTGCTTTAGGAAAAACAATTTCGAACGAAACTTTTGTTGTCGATTTAGCCAAAATGCCTCACTTGTTGATGGCAGGTGCTACAGGACAAGGAAAATCGGTTGGATTGAATGCGGTTTTGACATCACTTTTGTATAAAAAGCATCCAGCCGAAGTAAAATTTGTTTTGGTTGATCCGAAAAAAGTAGAGCTTACGCTTTTCAACAAAATTGAAAGACATTATTTAGCCAAACTTCCAGATACAGAAGATGCTATTATAACCGATAACGCCAAAGTTGTCAACACTTTAAATTCGCTTTGTACTGAAATGGACAATCGTTATTCTTTATTAAAAGACGCGATGGTTCGTAATATTAAAGAATACAACGAAAAATTCAGATCAAGAAAATTAAATCCAGAGGCCGGTCACCGATTTTTACCTTACATCGTTTTGGTTGTCGATGAGTTCGCCGATTTAATTATGACGGCTGGAAAAGAAGTCGAAATCCCGATTGCACGTTTGGCCCAACTTGCTCGTGCTATTGGTATTCACTTAATTATCGCTACGCAAAGACCTTCTGTAAACGTCATTACAGGTTTGATCAAAGCCAATTTCCCTGCCAGAATTGCCTTTAGAGTAACATCTAAAATTGACTCAAGAACGATTTTGGATACTCAGGGTGCCGATCAATTAATTGGACGAGGAGATTTATTATATACTAATGGAAACGACGTAGTGCGTGTTCAATGTGCATTTATTGATACGCCAGAGGTCGAAAAAATTACGGATTTTATTGGCGGACAAAAAGCTTATGCCACGGCATATCTGCTTCCAGAATTTATTGGAGAAGAAACTGGCATCAATCTTGATATAGATATTTCCGAAAGAGATTCCTTGTTTAGAGAAGCTGCGGAGATTATTGTCAACGCACAGCAAGGTTCTGCTTCATTACTGCAAAGAAAATTAAAATTGGGTTACAACAGAGCCGGACGATTGATCGATCAATTGGAAGCTGCCGGAATTGTTGGTCCTTTTGAAGGCAGTAAAGCTCGAAGCGTGAACATTCTAGATTTAAGTGCTCTTGATCAATTTTTTAATAATGAACAAAATTAACCCCATCATGAAAACGAAAATTCAGGAAATCAGAAACAATTCTATCACTAACATGACTAAAAAGTGTCTTCAATTTGCAACAATTTTGCTTTTGAGCTTCACTTCTATTCAGGCTCAGGATAAAAAAGCCAAAGATTTATTGAACGAAGTGACAGCTAAAATAAAAAGCTACGACAACATTGTTATTGACTTTAAATATTCTTTGAATAATGCGAAAGAAAATATCAATCAAGATAGCAAAGGAAATGTAACCATGAAAGGGAATCAATACGTATTGAATTTCATGGGTGTTACTAAAATTTTCGACGGCCAAAAAACATACACTATTGTTCCTGAAGACGAAGAAGTTACTGTTTCCAAAGTAAATGAAAAGGACGATAACGCCATTACGCCTTCAAAAATGCTTACTTTCTTTAATTCTGGATACAAATACAACATGGATATTGTTCAAAATGTAAAAGGAAGAAAAATCCAGTATATCAAATTAGTTCCGACAACTGGAAAAGACCAAAGAAAAGAAATTCTTTTAGGTATTGACGTTCAAACAAAACACATCTATAATTTGATTGAAACTGGAAAAAACGGAACAAAAACAACTTTAACCGTTAATTCTTTTAAAACCAATCAACCATTATCAAAAAATCAATTTACCTTTGTAGCGAGCAAATATCCAAAATACTACATCAACAAATTAGATTAATTACAAGGTTGAAAATTTTAGACAAATACTTACTAAAAACATTTCTGATTACATTTGCTACGGTATTTGTAATCCTTTTTTTTATATTCATACTTCAAACAGTCTGGCTTTTTATTGCAGAACTTGCAGGTAAAGATTTGGATTTGATATTGGTTATAAAATTCCTATTATTCTCAATGCCAAGGATTATTCCTTTAGTTTTGCCACTATCGGTATTGTTGGCTTCAATTATGTCTTTCGGAAATTTAGCGGAGAACTATGAGTTTGCCGCTATGAAATCTTCCGGAATCTCACTGCAAAGAGCAATGCGTATCCTAATTGTATTCATCTTTGTTTTAAGTATAGTTGCTTTTTGGTTTGCAAACAATGTAATTCCTTATGCAGAATACAAGTTTATTAATTTCCGTAAAAACATTGCTCAAGCCAAACCTGCAATGGCAATTGCCGAAGGACAATTTAACGATGTTGGATTTTACAATATCAAGGTAAATAAAAAATCAGGAGAAAACGGAAACATCTTAACAGGGGTTACAATTCATGAAAAAAGCAATACTATTGGCGAAAACAAAACTGTTATCAAAGCCAAACACGGCAGATTAATTAGTAATGAAAAATCCAGTATTTTAAAATTGGTTTTAAATGACGGTTATTATTACCAAGATGTTACACCAAAAAAATACGAAGATCGTGCAAAAGTCCCTTTTGTAAAAGCCGCTTTTAAAAAACAAATCATCAATATCGACTTGTCTGAACTAAATAAAGTTGATGAGGATAAAGAAAGTGTAAACAGCACCAACGGAATGCTGAATGTCAGCGAATTGCGCTATACTTTAGATTCTTTAAACAAAAATCTAGACAATGAGATAATTTCGTTTTCAGAAAATATCAATCAGCGTGTGGGAATCAAAAAAATTCCGATCCCGATTAAAACTGACATAAAGAAAAAACCAATGCCTAATGATCTTTTGTCTTTATACACAACAAAACAAAAGCTAGATATTCTAAAAATGGCTAACAGCAATGTGTCCAGCAATGTCTATTCAATCGAAGCAACTCAAAAAGATTTAAAAGATAAACAACGCGAAATCAACAAACACCTTAGTGCATTATACGAGAAGTTCGTAATTGCTTTCGCTTGTTTTTTAATGTTTTTCATTGGAGCTCCTTTGGGCGCGATCATCCGCAAAGGAGGACTGGGATTGCCTATTGTATTCGCAGTTTTGATTTTTATTACTTTCCACTTTATAAATACTTTTGGAAAAAGACTTTCGCAAGAAGGCGGTATGACTCCTTTTTTAGGATCATGGATGTCATCTTTTATATTATCGCCATTAGCAATTTTATTGACTTATCGTGCAACAAACGACAATGGTCTAATAAATTTTGATGCAATAACGACACCGATTTCTCAAGCATTTCAGAAAATTTCTGAGCGATTTTTTCCCGCTCAAAACAAACAATAATTATGTCAGCAAAAATACAACTAAATACCATTGAAGAAGCTATAGAAGATATTCGTCAAGGTAAAGTAATCATTGTAGTCGATGATGAAGATCGTGAAAATGAAGGTGATTTTTTGGCAGCTGCTGAAAAAGTAACACCAGAAATGATCAACTTTATGGCTACACACGGACGCGGATTAATTTGTACGCCACTTACAGAAAGCCGTTGCAAGGAACTTGATTTACGTGCCATGGTAACCAACAATACTGATCATATGGAAACTGCTTTTACGGTTTCTGTTGATTTAAAAGGACATGGAGTTACAACAGGTATTTCTGCAGCCGACCGATCAAAAACAGTTCAATCATTAGTTGATCCAAATACAAAACCACACGACTTAGCACGTCCTGGACATATTTTCCCTTTAATTGCAAAACAAGGTGGTGTTTTAAGAAGAACTGGGCATACCGAAGCCGCAATTGATTTTGCACGATTAGCCGGATTCAAACCTGCAGGAGTTATCTGCGAAATTTTAAATGAAGACGGAACAATGTCTCGTTTACCTCAACTTATCGAAGTAGCGAAAAAATTCGATTTAAAATTAGTTTCGATTGAAGATTTAGTTGCCTACAGAATGCAACACGACAGCTTGATTGTTAAAAAAGAAGATTTTGATATTGAAACTCGCTTTGGAACATTCAGATTGAGAGCTTACGAGCAGACTACAAACAAGCAAATTCATATTGCGCTAACAAAAGGAACATGGAATTTAGGAGAACCAATCTTAACTAGAATCCACTCTTCGCAGGTTAATAATGATTTACTTGGTACTTTAACAAATAATGCTGAACAGCAATTAGATGATATGTTTAAAGTTATTAATGAAAATGGCAAAGGCGCTATAATTTTCATTAATCAAGATATGACTGCTGTTAATCTTTTAAATAGAATTTCTGAGTTGAAAGCCTTACAATCACAGGGAACATTAAAAGCTCCAAAAGTGATTATTGACAGCAAAGATTACGGAATTGGAGCTCAAATTCTGCATGATATTGATATTTCAAAAATTAGATTAGTTTCAAATACACAACAAACAAAACGTGTTGGAATGATTGGTTACGGCCTTGAAATTACAGAGTACGTAAACTACTAATTTATGGGAACAATTGAAGAAAGAATTATAAAGTCTGAAACACGAATTTTTAAAGCCGTTTTTCCAAGTACAACGAATCATTATGATACTTTATTTGGAGGAACTGCGCTTCATCTAATGGATGAAGTTGCTTTTATTTGCGCAACGCGTTTCAGTCGTAAAAAAGTAGTAACAATTTCAACTGGTCAAATCGACTTTAAAAAAGCAATTCCGGCTGGAACTTTAATCGAATTAGTAGCAAAAGTTGTTAGTGTTGGAAATACAAGTTGCAAAATTCACGTCGATATTTTTATGGAACAAATGTACTCTGAACTTCGCGAAACTGTAGTTTCAGGAACTTTTTCATTTGTTGCAGTTGATGAAAACAAGAAATCGGTGCCTATTTTAGATCATTTAGAATAATTTTTTGAAAAATCTCATTTTCGGAAATATTGATAATTAGATACTTGAGAATTATTTGAAAAAACTTGAAAAATAATTCCAAAAAAAGTTTTGATAACCGAAAAACCGTCTTATATTTGCACCCGCAATCAGACAATGAGAGCAACATACTGGAGAAATGGCAGAGCGGTCGAATGCGGCAGTCTTGAAAACTGTTGACTGTAACAGGTCCGGGGGTTCGAATCCCTCTTTCTCCGCTGACTTTAAAACCCTTAACTTTGTTAAGGGTTTTTCTTTTTTACATCGTAAATTTTATTTGTAAATAGTTTCAAAAAAATTTTCACAATCAAAAAAACATTTTAACTTTGCACCCGCAATCAGATAACGAGAGCGACATACTGGAGAAATGGCAGAGCGGTCGAATGCGGCAGTCTTGAAAACTGTTGACTGTAACAGGTCCGGGGGTTCGAATCCCTCTTTCTCCGCTGAAGGCTTAAAACGAAAGGATAGCAAAATTTTCAAAAAGCCTAAAACAGCGCAAAACCCTGCGAATCTAAAGATTCGCAGGGTTTTTTCTTTTATGCGCATTTTCAATATTTATAAAAATGCACAAAAGGTTAAGGCGAATTTGAAACTCTATTTTATACTTTTTCATTTGTTTATTATCATTAAACGCATTGTAAATCTACACTATTTGCTTTTGTTCAACTAAAACCAGAAATTTGGTCTGTTTTTTCTTGGTTTCACAAAAATCTAAACATTTCATAATTTTTCTTTTCTAAAATAGTCTATTTTTGCGACACTTTTAAAAGTTCCAATAAGCAGATATGTATTTGTTTAATACCTTTTTTTATTCTTGTCGCAAAACATTCCTGCCTATTCTGGCATTAATATCCTTTGTGGGTTATGCGCAACAGGATACTTTACAAGACCTTGCTCAGACAAAAGGACCAGAAAAGCTTACCAAGCTTGAAATTTGGTGCAATCAACAATTATATTTCCGCAAGCCCTCTCGAAAGATTGAATTACTCGACAAACTTGAGCAGATAGCGCTTAAAAAAAATGATGAAGTTATCCTTGCCTCTATAACTTTCTATCGTGGTCTCTATGTAATCGCTATGGACGGCCAAGAACACAAAAAAGGCGTTGTTTTAATGCAAAAGGCAATTTCAATGGCGGAGAAAAAAGGACAATCACTTCAAACTGCCTATTTTAGACACTCATTAGGCTATTATTATTTTAACCATGCTAAAGATCCTGTTGAAGCTTTGCAGAATATGCTTCAGGCTCATTATATTTTTGAAGAAGCGGGCTATCAGAATATTTACGACCAGTCAGCCAAGCTTGATCATTTGGCCTATGTTTATTATCATCTCAATAATTTTAACGAATCAATAAAATACCTCAAGATAAGTCTTAAAAACCCTATTGAAAATTCTAGGCGACATATCAGCATCCTCAATACCATTGGTCAAAATTACCGTGAACTAGTCGAGCCTGATAATGCAAGAAAATACTTCGAGCTTTCAAGACAACAAGCAATTATCGCTAAGGATACTGCATGGATAGGTATAACAGCGGGAAACATAGGACATCTCTATCTTAATGAAAAATTATATTCCCAAGCCAAACCATATATGCAGGAATACTACAAATGCGGCTTGGTTGTAAAAGATACTGCATTAGTTATAGAAGCTCTTACCGGTTTGGGAGACATTGCACTTCATTCAGACAAGGCTGATTTGGCATTGCAACAGCTCCAGCAAGCCGAAACCTTATTCAACCAAGCTTTTAAATCACCTGATATGCAGGCGCAAAATTACGTACGCAAGCAATATCTTCTCAATGTATTGGCCAAGGTCTGGGATGCCCGTGGAAATGATTCGCGCGCACTGGATTATCTTAAAGAATCGTATAGCATAAAAGACAGTATTGAACGTCGTGTAAAACTATCTAAGAATACGTCCATCATGCAAATGTTTGAAGCAGAACAGAACAATAATCGCTTGCGACTTCTTAATGAGGAAAAACAAACCGCAGAGATGAAACAGAAACTGTATATCTCCTTAGGAATACTGCTCGCAATTATCATTATACTCCTGTATAGCAGACAAGTTCGCGAAAGAAAAATCCAAAGCCAAAAAGAAACTCTTCTAAAACTGGAAAAAGAAAAGACTGAAAACGAATTGAAATCGTCACGAGAGCAACTTAAGGAATATATACATCATTTACAACAGAAGGCTGAACTTATAGAAAAAATGCAATCTGAGATGCATCTTATGACGAAACAGTACGATATTTCAGCAAATGATGAACAGGCAGTTTCAGTATTAAATAAACTCAGTTTTGCTACTATTTTAACTGAAGACGACTGGACGCGATTTAAGGTATTGTTTGAAAAAGTACATTCTGGATTCTTTTTTAAGCTAAAGACAGCTTATCCCGGCCTTACTCCAGCCGAAACTCGTTTATGCACTTTGATCAAACTCGAATTCAGTTCGCACCAGATGGCCGCAATGATGGGGATCAGCACTATGAGCATCAAGAAAAACAGACAAAGACTTCGCAAGAAAATCAATCTTCCTAAAGAACAAAAACTAGAAAATCTATTTCTGGATTTCTAAACTGACCTACAATCTAAAACTTCTTTAGCCCCTCTTCCTCATATCATTTACAAGATTGAAAACCAAATAATTAACAAATTGTACCCCCTTTTGTCTCCCCCTGTTTTTTAGTAAGAATTGGTTGTAATGATACCTTTGGCATGTAAAATTCTTAACATGCATCTATGAAACAAAACTACTTTCTTCTACTTCTTTGCATATTTAGCTCTGGCTGGCTTTCAGCACAGGAATCAGCAGTCACTTCAGGCGGATCAGGCTCAGGGGCCGGTGGTAGCAACACTTATTCTATTGGACAGATAACTTATAGCAAAATTGACGGTCCCGGTGGTTCATCAATTCAAGGTGTACAGCAACCTTACGAGATTTTTTTGCTTGACGTGAAAGATCACCCTATCATCAAACTCGAAGCAATGGTTTATCCTAACCCTACACCAAAGGATATTATTCTGAAAATAACAACTGCTCTAGAACAAAACTTCCATTACAAACTTTTTGACCTCAACGGAAAGCTTCTTCGCAATGAAAATATCAAGGAAGTTGAAACCTCCATTTCGATGGAAACCTATGCCGGAGCCATTTATTTATTAAAAGTGTACTCTGAGCAATTCGAATTAAAAACCTTCAAAATCATAAAAAAGATTAAATGAAAAGAATAATTACCTTACTAATCCTTTTATTCTCAGCCACTGTTTTTGCTCAAGCTCCAGGGAAAATGAGCTATCAATCGGTGGTGCGCGATTCAAAGGGAGAACTTCTTAAAGATACGCCAATTGGTGTACGCATAAGCATTCTTCAAGGCTCTTCGACAGGAACTGTCACTTATGAAGAAACTCACAACAGTGAAACCAATATTAATGGTTTACTAAGCCTTCAAATCGGTGTTGGAACAGCAATAATTGGCACATTTAGCGGAATCGATTGGGCTACAGGACCATATTATATCAAATCTGAAATAGACCCAAAAGGAGGAACAAACTATACCATTACAGGAACAAGTGAATTGATGAGCGTTCCTTACGCCCTTTATGCTGCAAATGCAACCGTAGGACCACAAGGACCTGCAGGTGCAAATGGACTTGATGGTATTGACGGTATTGATGGAGCAATCGGACCACAAGGACCTGCGGGACCAGCAGGACTTACTGGAGCAATCGGACCACAAGGACCACAAGGACCAATAGGGCTTACAGGAGCTACAGGAGCAACTGGATTACAAGGAGCTACGGGACCACAAGGACCAGCAGGTGCGACCGGAGCTACAGGCGCAATCGGACTTACCGGAGCAACGGGACCACAAGGACCAATAGGACTTACTGGAGCAATCGGACCGCAAGGCCCTGCAGGACCAGTAGGACTTACAGGCGCAACGGGAGCGCAAGGACCTGCAGGACCTACGGGAGCTACAGGTGTAGCGGGAGCACAAGGACCAATAGGACTTACTGGAGCTACAGGACCACAAGGGCCTGCGGGACCAGCAGGACTTACAGGAGCAACTGGAACACAAGGATCGATAGGACTTACTGGAGCTACAGGTGCAACTGGACCACAAGGACCTGATGGACCAATAGGACTGACAGGCGCAACTGGACCACAAGGACCTGCGGGACCAGCAGGACTTACAGGAGCAACTGGAGCACAAGGACCTGCGGGACCAGTAGGACTTACTGGAGCTACAGGTGCTACAGGTGCAACGGGAGCAACAGGAGCACAAGGACCAATTGGGCTTACGGGAGCAACAGGACCACAAGGACCTGCGGGAGCTACAGGAGCAACGGGAGCACAAGGACCAATAGGACTTACCGGAAATACCGGAGCTACGGGAGCACAAGGACCAATTGGGCTTACAGGAGCAACAGGACCACAAGGACCTGCGGGAGCTACAGGAGCAACGGGAGCACAAGGATCAATAGGACTTACTGGAGATACCGGAGCTACGGGACCTCAAGGACCTGAGGGACCATTAGTATCAGGAACTACTGGTAGTATTTTATATCATAATGGAACCTCATGGGTTGCGTTGTCTCCAGGAACAGCCGGTCAAATGCTGCAAAGCAATGGAAATACTGCACCATCTTGGAAGTCACCTATAACCTACTACGCGGATCGTGACGGTGATGGCAACGGGGATAAATATTCTAGGTTTACCTCGTTTGAGACTTCTCCACCTACAGGTTTTGTAACAACAGGAACCGACTGCGATGACACTAATGCTAGCAACGCTTCACCTGTACCTACTGCTTTTGGGGAAACTAACAGGGTTGCTGCCTCTTTTACAGCAAACTGGTCAAGCGTACCAGGCGCTACCTCTTATTTTATAGATGTTGCAACATCAAACAATTTTTCTGGCATGCTTCCGGGATACAATAACTTCAATGCCGGGACTTCGACCTCGTTGAACATTACCGGACTTGATGGTTGCACAAATTATTATTACCGTGTGCGCGCCGTAACAGTTTGTGGTACCAGCGCTAATTCATTGGTAACAAATGTAGGAACCTTTAAATGTTCATTATTTAATTATACCGGCAATGATCAAACTTTTACTGTTCCGGCTGGAGTTACAAGCCTGAATGTACAATTATGGGGCGCCAGAGGCGGAAATTCATTCAGCCTATCAGGTGGTGGTGGCGGTTATGTAGCCGGCACACTTAATGTAACACCGGGTACTACTCTTACTATTATCAGTGGTGGCTCAGGTGGAGATGACAGCAATTGCTTTACTAGCGGCGGCGGCGGTTATGGCGGCGGCGGCGGCTCATGTGACTCTCTAGGCATAGGCGGTCTAGGAGGAGGTGGAGGCCGTTCTGCAATCCAAATCAACAGTGTTGACGTAGTTGTTGCTGGTGGCGGTGGTGGTGCCAGTTGCAATGAATACCAGAATGGTGGCGCTGGTGGTGCTGAAGGTACCGGAACTGGCGGACAAGGAGCACGCCTTGGCTCGTGTGGCTGGAGCGTTGGTGCAGGTGGAACATCGTACACTACCAATGCAGCATTTTCTGTCACAACAAGTACGATAGGTGCCAACAACGGAAACGGAAAAATCCAAATCAGCTGGTAACTATGCTAAATCTAAAAACAAAACTGCTTACCGTTATGACTACAATACTAACGGTAAGCCTTATATCTGCACAAAATAACACTCAGGAAGACGAAAAACGTCGACAGGAGAAGTGGGAAAAGATTGCAAAAATAAAACGGCAAGAAGAAAAAGAAGAAGCCCAAAAGCTGCGTCAAGAGAGCAAATTGAAACCTAAACCGGTGACTCACGAAACTAAGCCGGACAGTCTTGCTTATTGGAACCAACTGGACATACTTTCCTTTAGCAAGTCGGAAAAAGGTTTGCGTGAATGGCTCTCAACTCCTCATCCTGAATACAACATGGCTTCATGGTGCTTTTATGGCAACATCACAACTGATGATGGAGAAGTCGTAGCTATCAGCAGTATGATTCAGCAACAATTAAATATGGGCGGAATGCCTTACTTGGCAGAATTTTCATATTGCGACCGCAATGGTTACAAAGTAGTTCCGTTTGAAGTAGAAGCCAATGATGTACAGTTCAAAGCTCCCTTTTCTGTAAAGGTGACATACAAATACATTTGTGACATGTATCTGGAAATTACACTTTTGTCTGGAGAAATAGGACAAGCAGGTGCAAAATACAGGTTAGCGGGCAACGTTATTGATTTAAAAGGCAACAACTTGAAATATGATCTTGTCCTTACAGATACTTACGGTGCAATTCAGATTGGGTATGGCACTACGTCATTTTTGCCACAATGGCTTACACCTTCTCAGCATCAAAACGTGATGGCCAATTACAAAGGTAGCGTCCCAAATTATCTGAACGCTCGTGAAGACACAATGTTGGGACAGGGTTCTTATTACTATTCAATGCCTTTACTTAAAGTCGAATCGTTCTTATTGTACCGCAAAGTAGACAATGAATGGAAACAATATGCAAGTGGCAAAAAAGGAAATATTTGGGTAGATTATGTCGTTCAAGGTTTTAACTCACAAGAAAAGGCGTTATTGAAAAATGCACAATGGCAATTTTTGGCGGTTCAGTTTCCTGAAAAAAATGCCAGCTTAATGGTCTCCATTGTAGATGTCCCTCCTATTGAAAACATTTCTTCTAACGTACTTCCAATGGCTCGTTTATATTATGGTGAAAAAAAGACCACCAACGTAAGCAAGCAGGCTTATTACGAATGGGCAATTGATCAAATAGAATATAAACCCACAAAATATTGGGTTGATCCTAAAACTGGCTTAAAATATCCTATTGAATTTGATTTGAACCTACGTTCTCCTGACGGTTCCTACCTAAAACTAAAAGGAAAATCTGTGCGAGATAATCAAGTCGTTGGATATGGAGTAAACAAATATGAAGGCGTTTTTTCAGTAGAAGCTGATATACAAGTTAAAGACCTTAATATCAAAAATCTACAAGGCTTTTCATGGGCAGAAATACACTAGCGAAATTGGAGTTCACACCATAATTTGGACTCAGAACAAAAGATCTTTGGTTTAAAAAAACAAAAAAAAATGCAAAATCAAAGACAATGCTACACTGGAGAAAAACAATGAAAACTCACACGGTTTAATCTTGAAACAGAGTATAAAAGCGGAATATGATGATTTGGCTAGAATTCCTCTTTCTTTGCTGAAGGCTTAAAATAAAGAATAGCACAGCCTAAAACAAGCTCAAAACCCTGCAAATCGAATGATTCGCAGGGTTTTTTCTTTTATGGCATTTTAATATTTTCAAAAATACGAAGAAATTTAATTCACATTCATGACACATTTTAAATGGAATTTTCTTCGATTTTGCCGTAAATAGCTGAGGATAATGATGGGTAAAGTTTAATTTGGGTTCATGAGCCTGATGGCCTCCATGAGCATCCACTGTAGAAGAGTCAGTGAATTGCCGGAGGAGATCAGCATCAGTCCTGACAGCCACAATATTGGAAGAAACTCCAAATACAGAAGATTTACCTTAAAGCTAACATCCACAGATTTAGATAAAAACGAGGCAGTGAAAATTTGAAAGCAGTATTTCTATTGTTAATTTAACAATTAATTGTGACACGTAAAGCAAGGTCTTTTTTTAATATTGTAGTATTTTTATTTACTTTCGAATTATATTCATATTTAACTATTACACTAACAATCATCAATTAAAATTATTAAAACTCACACTACTAACAATCAAAACCTCACAAAAAAATTATGAATTCCACAAAATCAAATCATCACACTTCAACAAGTCTCTATCAAAAAGTGCTATCTCAACTTCTATTTTAGCATCTACAATCTTACTTACTCAAAAAAAACAAATCACATAACAAATGCATTTATTTCTATTTCTCAAAAAATGGAATAGAACTATTATGCCTATTTTTTAAAAAACCATAACCAATTAATGAGACAAACAATTCTAGTTTTATGTTGCTTTCTTTTTTTATCAAATATTTTACAAGCACAAACATCAGGCACAATTAAAGGACATGTAACAGATACCATAAATAATTCTACTTTAGCGAAAGCATCAATTTCTTTGTTAAGAGCACAAGATTCCATTTTAATAAAATCGACCCGAGCCCAAGAAAATGGTTATTTTGAGTTGAATAATATTAAAGCCGGTAAATTTATTTTACTAGTTTCTTATCCCAAATATGCTGATTTTGTAGATCAATTTTCTGTTGATTCTACAAAGCTGATCAAAGATTATGGTAAAATTAATTTGGCCGATAAAGGACGAATACTATCTGAAATAATTATAAAAGGCAATAGAGCCGCCATGAAAATCAAAGGCGATACGTTAGAATTTGATCCGAAAGCATTTAAAATAGAACCTAATGCAAAAGTGGAAGATCTGATAAAACAATTCCCAGGAATACAAATTGATAAAGATGGAAAAATTACCGCTCAAGGCGAAACTGTCACCAAAGTTTTGGTTGATGGTGAAGAATTTTTTGGTGATGATCCTACTTTAGTTACAAAAAATCTACGTGCCGACATGGTTGATAAAGTACAATTGTACGACAAAAAAAGTGATCAAGCCGCTTTTACAGGAATTGATGATGGCCAGAAAACCAAAACTCTAAATGTCAAGCTCAAAGAAGACAAAAAAAATGGTCATTTCGGAAAAGTAGAACTCGGTGGAGGAACTGATAACTTTTACAAAGGCCAAGCCATGTTTAACAAATTTTGGGATAAGAAAAAATTAGCAGTTTATGGCATTTTAGGCAACACCGGACAAGTAGGATTAGGATGGGGAGATAAAGATAAATATGGCGTAAGCAGTTATCAAGTAAGTGATGACGGAGGTATTAATTTTTCAAACAGTGGAAATGATGAATTTGAAAGTTGGGATGGGCAATTTAATGGTGAAGGAATTCCAGTCGCTCAAACTGGCGGAATACATTTTGACAATAAATGGAACAACGATAAAGAATCTATCAATGTAAATTATAAAATTGGTGATATCAAACTTTCAGGAAATCGTAATGATATTAACCAGCAAAATTTAAATTCTAGCAGCATTTATAATACTTCAGACAAGGTTTTTGAGAAAAACATGACTAAAAACAAACTTGATCTTTCTTATGAAATCAAAATTGACACTACTTTAACTTTTAAATTAAATGTCGATGGATTATTTAAAAAAAGTAATTCAAGTGAAGCAGAAATGCGAAAAGGTACAGACGAACAAGGTAACCAATTGAATAATTTGAAACAGACAACTACAAATGATGTCGATGATAAAACATTCAATATAAACACTTTACTAACCAAGAGACTTAAAAAAAAGGGGCGAACATTATCTCTTAATTTAAACCAATCAAGTACAGATAGCAAAAGTGATGGTTATTTAAATTCTAGAGCTGAATTTTTTACAACATCCGTCATCACTCCAGATAGCACCAAAGTAGTCGATCAAAATAAAGTCAATAATATTAGCAATACAGCTTTTAAATCAAATTTAATCTATACCGAACCGTTATCCAAAAGTCTATCTGTAATTCTTAATTATGGATTCAACATGAGTAACGGAAAATCTAATCGCAAATCTTTTAATCAAGCTCCTAATGGCGATTATACTGTTCTGGATTCCGTATTTAGTAATAATTATGAATTAGACCAAACGATAAACCAACTTGGAGCGATTTTTAATTACAAAAAAAATAAAACCGTTTTAACTTTTGGCTCTAAATTTAGTGGCGTAAACTTTAAACAATATGATGTTTATACAGACAGTTATTTTAAGCAAAAATTTGTCAACTACATGCCTCAGATAACCTATCAATATAATTTTAAACAAAGAGAATCACTACGTTTTTCGTACAACGGAAACACCGATCAGCCAACATTAGAACAAATACAACCGATACGAAATAATCAAAACCAATTAAATACGATTGTGGGTAATCCAAATTTAGATCCTTCTTTTAGAAATAATATTAGAGGAAGTTATTATTCGTATAAAGTACTTAGTAATCAATATTTTTCGGTCAATGGATCGTACAATTTTACGTTAGATCCAATAATAAGTAATGTGATTACAAATGAGAGCGGACAAAGTATTTCTCAATTTGTAAACCTAAAAAACAAAGCTACAACAAGTTATTATTTGAATACTAATTTTGGACAAACCATCAAAGCCATAGACATGACAGCGGGAATTGGTTTAAGCGCCAACAAAAATTTAAACTATAACTACATCAATACAAAACTGAATCAAACTAAAAATTCAACTTATTCCATTAATTTAAACTTTTCAAAGAATAAAGAAAAAAAATATAATTTCAATGCTTACTTCGGACCTACTTACAACGTTGCTAATGCAAGCATCAACGAAAATAGCAATAGTAATGGTTGGGGTTTTAATGGAAATTTCTGGAGCAGTGTACAATTACCTTTCAAACTAGAAGTTAGCACAGATGGTAATTATCAATATAATGGAAAAACGCAAGTGATTCAGGAATCTTTTGAACGTTTTATTTGGAATGCATCTATCACCAAAAAATTCTTAAAATCAGATAATTTAAGAGTTTCTATAACGGGCCGAGATCTTTTGAACCAAAATGTAGGATTTAATCGCTCTGCATTCAATGGAAATATCAACCAAAGTACCTATACCACGATCCAAAGATACTTTATGTTCTCTGTAAGCTGGGATTTCAGCAAAATGGGCGGAGGAGAAATTAAACAAAACTAAAAATATGAAAACAATAATAAATCGCATCTTAATTTTAATAACAGTATTGATAAGCTGCAGTACTTTTGCACAAAATGAACACTTTGTAGAAAATGGCATAATCGAATTTGAAAAAAAATCGAATATGTACGCTTTAATTACAAAAAAATTAAAAGGAGAAACTGATAGTTATTATCAAGCTGCTTTTGAAAGCTATAAAAAAACAAATCCACAATTTAAAACCACTAAAAGCATTCTTGTTTTTTCAAAAAATAAGAGTTTATACAAATGGGATGAAACAAATCAATCAACAAGCAACAGTTGGATTGCTGACGATGCAATGGCTAATTTAAAAAATATTATCGCCACAGATCTTGATACGAAAACTAGTGTCACACAAAAAAATGTTTATGACGATTTATACTTAGTTAAAGACAGTTTACGCAAAATTAATTGGAAAATTACCGATGAAACTAGAGAAATTGCAGGTTATGAATGCCGAAGAGCAAATGCTATAGTTCTCGATTCTGTTTATGTTGTTGCTTATTACACTATTCAAATTCCATTTGCTGGTGGCCCAGAGTCTTTTACAGGATTACCCGGAACAATTTTAGGATTGGCCCTGCCACATGAAAATATGACTTGGTTCGCTACAAAAGTTACAGAAATTCCTGTTACTGATAAAGATTTAGCCCCACCAATTAAAGGTAAACCTACCGACAATAAAGGACTGAATAAAATACTTATGGATGCTTTGAAAGACTGGGGGAAATGGGCAAAAAAAACTCTACTAGCCTACTCTTTATAACTAGCTATTAAAACTTATTCCTTACACAAAGATTAATACAAATGATTTCCTAGACTTCCAGAATATATCAATGGAACCTGTAATAGCATAAAAGTCACAAATTGCAAACCCTCAGCAAATGCTGAGGGTTTTTCTTTTTTAGTCATACTGACACGTATTTGCACCTTGATTTTCAAGGAAAGAATTATATCGTTTTTAACCTTGCTTAAAATCCTTAAATTATAAAATCATATTATTAACATTTAATTGTTCCGCCATCCACTCTAATAGTAGCGCCACTGATATAGTCAGCATAAGAGCTACAAAGATAAGCGACGGCTCCTGCAATTTCTTCAGGTTCTCCAAACCTTCCGGTATCATTTGGAATTAGTTCCTGAACTGCCTTATATTTTATTTCCTCAAGATCAGTTCCCCAGTTAAATTTTGGGGCAGCACTTACAAGCCAATCCTCAACCATTGGATTAATGATTGCGCCCGGAGATACTACATTAGAAGTGACTCCTGTTTCTTTTAGAGTTCTTGCTAACGAAATTGAAAGGTTGTGCCTCGCCGCCAGCGTCGCATTATAATGTGGTTGTTCTTTGATAGGCTGTATCGCAAGACCTCCTCCAATATTGATAACTCTACCCCAGCCTAATGTCTTCATTTGAGGCACTAGTCTTTGTATCATTCTTACATACGAAACGACATTATTATTATATATTTCTGACCAATCGTCTGCAGTTGCTTCGCCCCATGATTTATGTGATGTCGCACCTGCGTTATTAATTAAAATATCAATTTGACCGCTTTTAAGTGCGGCAGAAGCAACTTGATCAGCACCAAGGTCTGTGCTAAGATCTCCAATCGCCATTTCTGCAATTCCGCCATTGCTAATAATCTCTTGGCATACGGCTTTGGCACGATCTTCATTTCGCCCATGAATTATTACAGTTGCACCTTCGTCCGCCAGCATTTTTGCAATTGCTTCTCCAAGTCCGGAACTAGAACCCGATATAAATGCTCGCTTTCCTTTTAATTTTAAATCCATTTTATTTATTTTTATTAATTAGTGTTTTTCTTGTGGGTGTGGTACCAAACTCTTTTTTATATGCATACGTAAAATGAGAAATATTAGCAAAACCTATCTCTAAGTATATTTCGCTTGGTCGTTGCATGTTGTTTTCTAATAAGTATTTTGCTTCAGAAAGACGCTGACGAGTAAGCCATCTGCTTGGTGTAATCCCAAACAACCTTGCAAAATCTCTTTTAAATCCAGACAAACTGCGTCCTGTGAGAAAAGCAAATTTTTCTAGCGGAACATTATACCTATAGTGACCATTCATAAATGCCTCTAAATCTAATTTTCCAGGATCACTAAATTCAAACAACATTTGTTTAATTTCAGGATCACTATCGGCAAGTATTAAAATCAGCTCTTTAATTTTAACTCGCAAAACTTCCGCATTTACATTTTTACTTAATGCAAATTCGCTCAGTTCTTCCACAGATTTCTCCAGTAACAAATTACTTTTAACCGTCCTTACGCCTTCACCATAAAACCTTTCCGATTTGAATTCGCGCTCATTAGCAATCTCCATAAGAGTTCGTTGGTCAAAATGCACAGCAATCGATTTAAATCCATCAGATTCAGGATGCTTAATAGATTTTGCCAATTGGTTTCTTCTAAAAAAACGATAATCTCCGGCAGTAAAAGAATATTTTTTATGCCCCACCCAAACTTCATGACTGCCTTTAATGATATAACTGAAAATATGATCAGAAACAAAAGCTTCATTTTCAACATTATCTCCAAAATAAACATTTTGCAAAAGTTTCGGCTCTGAAAGAGTTTGATTTTTAACAAGTTGCATTTTCATCATTTTTAAGTAATGCAAATTTACTAACTGTTTTCATTCAAAAGTTTGTTCAAACGTCCAATATTACTTCAATACTGTTTCCTTATAAAAAACACAAAAAAAAAGCCTTCGAAACAACTTCAAAGACTTTAACTTTTTCTTACCAACCAAAAAACTTTTGATCAGCAGCACTTTCTAAACAACAATCTACATCATCGTATTAATACGTATACTCGCTTTTATAAGTGCCAATGCCGATATTTTTGAAATATGGATATCTTTCGGCTGATGATGCGAATTCTGACTTACTAATTTTACATATTCTTGCCCTTGTTCAGACTTCTGAACATATTTCACTGTAATATATTCCTCCCACTCATTCAGCTTAACACTCAGTAGATACATTTCGCCAAAAAAGATATTCTCAAATTCAGTTTCCTTATATAAAATAATATCCCCAGATTTCAATAAAGGATACATACTATCTCCAGTTACAGAAATTGCTCCGTCACATTTTGGGAGATTTGGAATTTTTATGGTGTCCAAGATTCTTTGAGGCTCTCCACTGCTGAAAAGCTCTCTTAAACCTGCAACAGCTTCTAAATCATACAAAGGTATTTCTTGACTCGCATGCAGCGAATCGACTGTTTTTCTATCATTATTCATAATCACTAGGCTTGTATTTTCTTCTTTAATCATTGGCCCATTTCCTGTCAAAAGCCACTCTGAATTTAGGTCTGGATAATAATGTAATATTTTACACGCCTTATCTGTTCCCATATTACTACTATTGTCTAAAAACTTATTAGAAAATCCCATATCGTTACAGAACTTATACTTAGTAATCCCTTTATAATCAAGATATTCCCGCACTCTTTCCGTTGATCCCATAAAAAGATGTATTATTTTACGTTAAAAATTTGTTTTGATGTATTATTTTACATTATATTTGCAAAGTAAAGAAAAACAAAATTGAAAAACAAGCAACTAGACCAGAAAATATTGGAACAGAAGCAATTTTATCAATTTAAAAACAAACACAAAACACTGTATTACAACAAAATAAATAAATAAAATTCAAAAAATAAAAATACTACCCTAAAAACCAAAAAGAATGTATAATACTACGAACCGAAATGCAATCATTCACAAAAACCTATTAACAACAAATAGTACCAAACCGTAAATGAAATCGAAATGAAAAAAAATCAAATCAAAGACAAAATTCAAGAATTAGAAAATTGGCTGATTGAAAACCCAAACAGCCCTGAAAGAAACTTAATAGAATCGGATATTAAAAAATTAAAAAATCAATTAGAGAAAAATCATGAGTAACACGCAAATCGAAGAACGTATTGCAACATTATATCTGGCACTTCAATACTGTTCTGAAAAAAAGAAAACTTTTACTGCCGGAGAAAGAATCTGTATCAACCAAGAACGTTTCCAATGGATGCATATTTTGGATGATCAAACTGCCGCTCCTCGTCCTGTATCGGCAAATATTGAAAACAAATTAAAAGAAGTTTCAAGACTTGCACTTCAGAATAATTTCAAGCCATATTACGGAGACCCATTTAAAGAAGAAATTTTATTAAACGCCTAAAAAAACAATTATTATGAACACTTCAACAGCAAACAATTTCAAAACCATGGACTTATCTCAATTTTCTGCTCAACAATTAAAAGAAGCTTTAAATAAAATTGAAAGCAAAAAATTAGAAGAAAGAGACGCTTATAAAAAACTAGTAGCAGAAACAATTCCGAAAGCACTTTCCAGATTACATGAAACGTCTGAAATGATGAGAAACGCCAAAACAGAAACTTTCCAATTGTTTGAAACTATTTTAGATTTAAAAAATCAAGTTTATGGTTTTAAAGAAAAACAAATGTCGCATACTTTTTCTAATGACAAAGAAGAAATCACAATTGGGTACCGCATCAACGAAGGCTGGGATGATACTGTAACTATTGGTATTGAAAAAGTTCAGAATTACATTTCGTCACTTTCTACCAGTAGAGAAACGGCTTCGCTAGTTAAAATTGTTTTCAATCTTTTAAAAAAAGATGCTAAAGGAAATTTAAAAGGCTCTAGAGTTTTGGAACTTCAAAAGTTGACAAAAGAATTCAATAATGACGAATTTACAGATGGTGTAGAAATTATTGCTTCTTCTTTTAAGCCTGTACGCTCGAGCTGGTTTATTGAAGCAAGCAGAATTGACGAAAACGGCATCCGAAGCAACATTCCGCTATCGATGTCTTCTGTTGATTTTTTACACGGTTATGCCTTTAATTTTTTTAATCAGCAAATTGATCATAATCATGCAGCTTGATTACAGTTAAGTTAATCACGACAATTTAAAGAACTCATTTCAGAAAATATAATTACAAAATGTCTTTTAACATTCCGAAATTCTGACAATTAACCCCAAAACATTAAAATTTTCTTCCAACCTCGTAATTTTATCACTTCTTAATACCACACCTAATGCCGATATCCACAAATAGAAGCCTCGGAATTCAAAAGAACAAATTGCTTCGCTACAAATTGATAAAAGAGTTATACCAAAAGCACAAAACAGATGATATTCCAACAACAGTAGTATGGAGAAAATACGTCTCACCTATTTATCCCATATCACGCACTACTTTGTATGAAATACTCTGCACTCCCATTACCTCAGAATTAAAAAGAATCGAAGAACTGATGGGCAATCAAGAGAAATCTTCCTAAATAGTTACTTAAGAAATAAATCCTAAACAATTAACTTTAATTGTATTTGGTACCGATGTCAATTACTTTTCAAAAAAAAGGGTAAGACATATATTATTGCGACACCGAGAGATCAAAAGTTATCATGACTTCTGTACCAACATCAATTATAGAATTTATTTCAAAATGCCCTTTCAACGAATTAGTTCGCTCTTTAATGTTAGACAGACCAATTCCCTTTTTGATTACATTCACATCAAAACCAACACCATTATCTTTGATTGATAATTTTAAAATCTTATTCTTAATTAATTGGATTTCGATATTCACTTTTGTTGCACTGGAATACTTATGAACATTCAGAAGAGATTCCTGAATTATACGATAAAAATTTACCTTGTAGACATTCTGGATTTTACTCCAATCAAATCCATCTTCAATTATATAATTGAATTCAGCACCATTTATATGACTTTGATTTTTGATCAAATCTGATAATAGAATATTAAAATCGCTACCTTCAAGAAATGAATCACGGCTAAGATCATGAGAGATAGTTCTAATTTCATTTTCAATGTTTTGCAATTCAAAAATATATTCTTTTCTTTTTTCAATTGTTTTCTCATCAGTCTTCGAATTAAAAAAGCCTAAATTCATTCTGACTGCATATACCTTATTCATTACTCCATCATGTAATTCCCTGGCTATTTTATTTTTCTCTTCCTCCTTTGCGCTGTTTATTTTCTCTTTTTGCTCGCTCAAAAGCTGAAATATTTCATCGTTATCGATTTGTTGTTGTTTTAAAAACCTCAACTCTCTGTTCTTATATTTCAAATAAATAATTACGAAAATCCCGGAGAGAATCAAAAAAAGAACAAATGAAAAAATCAATATATAAAAATTCTTTTTTGTCAAAATTTTATTCTCATCTTCCACACTTGCCGTTTCATACTCTATTCGCGCATATTTGTTGCTAGTTCTACTCTGAATACGATTTATGCTATCGCTAACATTTATATATTGATTTGCATAATATATCTTTCCGTTGCGATCAATTTTTGACAACAATTTCAAAATGCTTAAAACCTCATTTGTGTTTCTGATCTCAACAGCACCAGTATAAGCTTCTTTTAAAATTTTTATTGATTTTAAAGTGTCATTTTGAGTTAAATAAAATTCTCCCAAATGGATTTTCTTATATAAAACATCTGAATCATACCCAAGACTATCGACTATTTTTAAAGATTCCAAAAACATTGATTCGACATTGTCATATTCCTTATTTTTCATTTTAGAATAAGCCAAATTCGACAAAACGTTAGCATATATTCGAGGCCATTTATTTTTCAAATCATTTGTCAGGACAGTGTTTAATTCTTTAATAGATTTTGAATATTCACCTTTTAAATCATATAAATTACAAATATTAATTACAGATGAGACGTTAAAATTATTGACTTGATCACGATCCAAATGATCTTTCTTCATCAACTTTAAATCTTCCAATCCTAATTGATGATATTTTAACGCTTGGTCATACATAAAAAGTTTTTCAAGACAGTTACCCATCAAAGTATTACACATATATTGAAGCTTGGTATTCCCAGTCTTTTTTACATACAATAATGCCTTAGTCACCTCGACTTCACATTCAACAAATCTGCCGTCAAAAAATAAGACATAAGCCTTATTAAAATACATACGCCCTAAATGATCATAATCATGAATCTTCGCATATATTTTTTGGGCCTGCAAATAATAATAGTAGGCACTGTCTTTGTGTGAATTCTCATAACAATCACCTAAATAATAAAGAGACTTAGCCATTCTCGAGCTATCATTTTTCTCTTTTGACAAATTGAATGCGATCAAACTAGACGAAAATGATTTCTTCAAATTATTCAAATAATAATACTCTGCTCCAGCTTTTAAATATAAATCTCGAACAATTGAATCATTTTCTTTGTTTTGTTGCAACAACATTACGATAGAATCAATGTACTTTTCTTTGTTACGCCCCTCAATTTTATTGAAATACTCCTCATCAAAATCAACATTTTTTTTAGGACTTTCAAATTGCTGTTTTTTAAACAACATAAGGCAGATTAATCCAATTAAGAGAATAACCGCTATACAATATTTTAAGTTTAAGTTTAATTTCAAAACAATCACTTTTATATTCAGATCAAATATACACCAAATAAAAAAGACTATGATGCTTATTGAAAAGCAACCATAGTCTTTGGTAACAACAAATATTAATTCGCTATTTGTCCTTTGGTAGTGACGGATCTCCAGGTTCTGGCGTTTCAAAATCCAAGTCAACCTTCAAAGAATCACTTATCTTTAGATTAGCATTTTCATATGTATTACGTGGTGCAATTTTCATGTTTTTTTTATTTGTTGAATTAACGACTTGACTTTCAAAATCATCATTTGTACAAGAAGAATTTAGTACCAAAACCATCACAATCATCATCAAGGGCAACCTTTTTTTCATAGCATTTTTTTTATGTTTTTGCAAAAAAACATCGAAAAAAATGTTATTTTTTACGGTTTTCCCGTAACATTAATTACTTTTGCATAAATTTTGATGAAAATGCCACTGAATATCCTGATTGTTGATGATCATCCTATGACCGTAGATAGCTACATTAATTTACTGTCTGACGGTTGTTTTGGCGCAATTGAACCTGTTTTTTTAAAAAGCTACAATTGTGAAGATGCTTATAAAAAAATACTATTGTTTGAGAAACAAAATATAAAAATTGATTTTGCCATTCTTGACGTCAACCTTCCTCCTTTTAACGATTTCAACATCACAAGCGGCATTGATTTGGCTTCTATTATTAGAAAAACGCATCCTGAATGTAAAATTTTATTACTAACAATGCACACAGAAGCTTTTATCGTAAATAGAATCATAAAAGGCATTGTACCTGATGGATTCATTTCTAAAAGTGAAGTGAATTTTGAATCATTCCCTTTAATGTGCAAAAAAATCTTCTTAGGGGAAATTATTCACAGCAATGAGATAATTAAATCCCAAAAAACACTTGCCCAAAGAAATTTAGATTGGGATGAATACGATAGCCAAATTTTAATCTTATTATCTCAAGGTGTCAAAACGGTAAATATTCCAAATCATGTACCCCTATCAATTAGTTCAGTAGAGAAAAGAAAAGCCAATATTAAAAGCCACTTGTTACTAGGCAAAGGAGGAGATACAGAATTAATAAATAAAGCCAGACAGCTAGGCCTTCTCTAGCAATTGAAATGTGTCTGAAAATAAAATTATTTCAATTCAAAACTTTTTCAAACAAACCGCACAACAAACGTTCTTTTGCTTCATTTCATCATATAAAGCAAAAAACAGCGCTTTATAATGCTTCATATTCAATACCCAAACTCCTATTTAATTCAATCAATTAAAAAGTTTGATTTTTTAAATTGAGGAGTCTCCTCCATCAAATACCTCTCTAGAATTCTTCTCGCAAAAAAACACTTTGTTTATTCTCTTTACACTTTTGTATAGCTTTAAAACATAATTGTACGAGAGATTTGCACCTATTTTTTCCAGAATGACTTTATACCAATCTTTGTATCCACAAAAGGAAAACAACTGTTGAAATGAAGTTAAGAATCTGAAATTGCAATGTAGATCACAACAGTTGTTCCAATCGACTATAAAAATACTTAATCATACTAAACATTGAATGGAACAATTTATCTACCCAACTCTTACCGCCTTTTTTGCCGCTTTTATTACATGGTTATTCTCTATGAGAAAATCATTAGCGCAAGACAGGGCTGCCGAACTTGATAACGCAGTAAATGCAGTCAAATATTATCGTGATTTACTTGATGACATCACCGCAAGATTAACAGCCGCCACCGAAACTATTAAGACCATGGAAATACAACATCGAGAATTAATGGTTGTTAACCAACAATTAGTAGATGAGCTCCAAAAGTTCAAACAATTAAACGGAAAACAACTATGACACTAGCACAAAAAACGCTCGAAATCGCTATTGCACAAATTGGAGTTGAGGAAATTCCTAAATACAGCAATTCCGGCCCTGAAGTAGAAATTTATCTGAAAAGTGTTGGTCTCACAAAAGGATATTCCTGGTGTATGGCTTTTATTTATTGGTGCACTCAAAATGCCAGTGCGCAAACCAATTTAAAAAACCCTCTAAAAAAAACTGGTGGCGTACTTGATCAATACAATTCAAGTCGTTTTCTGGTACAAAAGTCCCCTATGGTAGGCGATATTTTTATTCTTGATTTAGGAAAAGGACTAGGCCATACTGGCATTATTGAAAAAATAGCAGGAAATATTATTCATACCATAGAAGGAAACACTAATGACAGCGGAAGTCGTGAAGGATACAAAGTTTGCAGAAGAAAAAGAGAAATAAAATCCATGAAAGCCTTTTTGAGATTATAGATCGTGACAGGCATCTGAAAATTCAACTGCGTATGAATAAAAAAATAGAACGAATTGTTTTTTTGTTTTTTTCAGTCTTAGTTCTGGTTTCGTGCAATAGCCCGAAACCGGTTCTAAGCGAACAAAAAGACAAAACCATTACAATCAAAGAAACCGTACATGATACTGTTTTTAAAATTAATAAAGACAGTAGCTCTTTTAAAGCACTATTAGTATGTGAAAACGGAAAAATAATGCTGAAAAATGTTATTCAAGCCGAACCAGGGCGTAGTTTAAAAAGCCCAAAGGTTCGTCTTGATAACAATAAACTAATTGTCGATTGCGAATCAAGGAAAGAAGAATTATTTGCGCTTTGGAAATCTAAACAAATCCATGAAATACAAGTCAAAACCTTGAAAACCACAAAATTCATTAATCATTTAACTTTTTTTCAGAAAGCACAAATTTGGTTGGGAAGAATTTTCATTGTGTTGTTGCTTTACTATGGGACACGATTTACATTTCGATTTAAAAAAATCTACTAGCGACAAAAACTGGCTAACACGATAATTTCAATTGACTTTTACACCTTTCAGGGAATGACTTATTGCAATAGCAAACAGGAACGGAAATCAAACCTCATTCTTTGTTCCTTTACAAAAATCTTCCTGGAACTATATATAAAAGACTTTATATAGAGGTATAGATAATTGTGATTTTTCATCACTGATTCCGTTCCTGTAATCATTGACTAATTCAACATCTGACATATATGTTATTGAATCTTAAATCTTAAATCTTAATTCCGATTTTGTAGAGGAGGTTTAAATTTTTGATAAAATGACAAATCATTGCCGCGTTTCAAAGGAAAATCATTGGGGAGTTTTACCTAAACAAATGCGGCTCAGATGTTCAATATAATACAACTTATTATGGTTTATTTGTTCCTGCAGGTTTTGTAACAATAGTTGCCTCAGGAACAAAAACCAATAAAATGTTATTTACAATTTTCTATTGTTGTCTCACCAAGCTAAAGCTTTCAATACTAATACGGGGGTCAATTATTTTATCTTTTATAAGTAAAAAAGTACAAACATCTGTTTAAAAACAAGAAATAACTTAAAGAAACCCTATTTTTTCATTTTTCAAATGAAAAATAATCAATATTACAGGCGATAAAATAAACATATAATATTAATATTTCTTTTACGGTAAACCTCAACTTTCGGATTATGGCTATTGCGAATTTTGCTTCATAAATCTTAAAACATAAACAATGCCACCTAGAAAATTAGAGTACATCAAATTATTACGTAAATTATTCCTTGAAGGAAAAATTTGTATTGAGTTATTGGAAGCTCTGCTTATTTGTGAAAAAGAGTCACTTAATTAATTTGGTTGATTTTTTTAGCGAAATATTTTCAATTTCATCTATAATGTTTAGCCCGTCCTCAATTTCTTTTGCGTTCAGGGCTTTATTTGCAGAAATCTGAGTACTTAAAAACTCTATTTTATTTTTATAAAAATCGATTTGTTCTTGCTGAAACTTTAATTTTTCTCTTAATAAATCATTCTCTGATTTTATCAGTCTATAATTCGAAATTTCTGCATTGACTGTTTGTTGTTCTTTATTTGCAACTCCACCATCATATGCTTCTTTTTTCTCAATTAGAAGATCATCGAAACTTATTTCGAAAACATCGTGAAGTTTTACGATAAAATCAAGCTTTGGCAAAGTTCCTTTTCTATAATTACGAATATTTGCTTCACTGGTTCCCATAGCTTTTGCAAATACACTGTTATTTCCATTGTATTCTTTTATTGCTATATCGTCAATTTTTTTATTTATAGTACTCATAAACAGTAAATTACAAAAGCAACTCGAAAAAAGTTTCGATTTTATTTCTTTTATTCGAAATAAGTTTCGATATTTGTTTCGAATTAATAACAAAGTTACTAAAAATTATAACGCTAGAAGTAGCTAAAAATGTATTTCGTACAATTTTCAGAAGATATGAAAGAAGGAATAAAAATATTAATAAACACCCCTAATCTATAATAGCAAACTATGACAAATTCTCAAATCAAGGCCAAAATTCTCGAGTTAGAAACTTGGTTAATCGAAAACCCATACAGCACTGAACGCAATTTAATAGAGTCAGATTTGAAAAAATTAAGAACCGTATTGCATAGCAACCATGAATGATACACAAATACGCGAGCGAATAGCACTCCTTTATCTATCGCTTCAATTTTGCTCAGAACAAAGTAGAACATTTACTACTGGTGAAAGAATCTGTATCAATCAAGAACGCTTTCAGCTGTTGTACAAACTATCACATTCTGAAGCAGAACCAAGGCCCGTTTCTGCCGTGATAGAGCATAAAATACAAGAAACACTAAAACTAATTGCTATTTATAACTATACCCCAACCAATCAAGATCCTTTAGATTACGATAAACCAGAAACAGATTTAATACATGGAACCAACTAACAACATTAGCACGATGCTTCTATTAGTTTTTTTACTAATAGCCACAAACCTCAAGCCTATATTTTTATTTCGTGAATGGCTGAACTTTAAAATCAATACAACTTTGAAGCAGTATAAAAATGAGCGTAAGGATAAAACCAATCACAGATCATAAAAGTTACGAGATAAATGGCCAAACCATTTCTAAAACTGAAGAAGGAAGCTGGATCTATAAAGATAACCTATCGCTTAAAGAACTTTGTGCTTTTATCCAATATGAAAATATGGTTATCAAAAATCCTCGATTTACGAAACATACCAAGGCCACTTATGAAGGGTAATTGAAAATACTTGTTTTCGAAGACTTAAAAGATCCTATTTTGTTTGGACTTCAAAATCTATTGTTACGGTTTTTTAGTTCAAATTAAAAAACTAGAAACTTCACATCAACATTTTATAACACTTTTTTTAAAGACTTATTTATTCAAAATAGATGAGCCGCTCTTCTATTGCTAATTAACAACATCATCATAGAACCAAATCACATGTCAATATCAACAAACCGAAGCCTTGGAACTCAACGAAATAAGTTGTTGCGCTATAAACTGATTAAAGACCTTTACAATAAACATAAAACAGAAGATATTCCAACAACAGTTGTATGGCGAAAATATATTTATCCGGTATATCCTATTTCTCGTACTACTCTGTATGAAATTTTATGTACAGCTGTTACAATTGAATTAAAAAAAGTGGAAGAAGCGATTAGCAAACAAACGAAACTTTAAAGCGTTTTTTTTAAATCCTTATCAGCCTTCTTTACAATATTGTAAAGTTTCAGAACACATACGTTCACGCACTGTCCATCTATTTTTTCAACCGTCTTTTTCTGTCAATCTTTGCTTCAAGAATGGAAAATCGTAATGAAAAATTGACTTATAAAAATCAAACATATTAAATAATGAAAAAAATTAAACAGATGTTTTTTTTGTTTTTTTTAGTCTTAGTGCTGGTTTCGTGCAAAAGCCCGAAACCAGTCCTGAGCGAAGAAAAAACAAAAACAATCACAATTAAAGAAACAGTACATGATACTGTTTTTAAAATCGTAAAAGACAGCAGTTCTTATAAAGCCTTATTAGAATGCCAAAACGGAAAAGTAGTTGTTAAGAATGTTACTCAAGCCGAACCAGGGCGTAGATTAAAAAGCCCAAAGGTTCGTCTTGATAACAACAAACTAAGCGTTGACTGCGAACTTAAAGAACAGGAACTTTACGCCCGCTGGAAATCACAACAGGTAAAAGAAACTGAAGTAAAAACGATCCGAACCACAAAGTTTGTAAATCAGTTGACCTTCTGGCAAAAAGTACAGATTTGGCTGGGGAGGATTTTTCTTTTGGTATTGGCTTATTACTGCATAAGATTTATAAACAGGTTTTATCATTTATTTTAACAAGTGGATAATGATATAAATTGGTCAGATTTTTGATTATTGTTATTAAATTAGCTTTGATTAGCCTCCACACTAATAGAAAGCTTTTTTTAAAACAGAATTCGTCTCAAATCAATTTAACAATACCACACTACTATGAAACAGTTATTTACACTTGTTTTCTCTTTCCTATCATTATGCATCTGCGCGCAACAAAAAGATGATCACAAAATAAAAATCTACCTTGAAGATGCTGAAACCGGAAAAAATATTGATGATGCAAAAGTAATGCTCGAAGGTTTTGAAATTCCTGCTATCACTGGCCAATACGACAAAAAAGCCAAGTTCTATTATTTTGATAAAATACCTGCTGGGTACAATACTATCATGGCTTATCATAAAAAATATAATGAGAAAGGATTTCAAAATGTTTCGGGTTTGCCTGGAGAGTTGAAGTTGAGGCTCTATGATCCTTTGAATGTTTCATATGATTTTGAATCTGACACATATAAAAATCGCGATCAAAATATTTACGTTGAAGATGCTTATAAAATTGCAGTTTTTTCGAATGATCAGGAAGATTACAATATATTTAAAGATTACCTCTATAAAGAATTAGAAAAATTAAATTTAGATATTGAGGTTGTAAATCCTTATTGGGAATCGGATAAGAATAAGAAAAGCTCTTATCCATTTGGAACAAATCTTTTTTCTAACCAAAAAGAAGCATACCCAACAATTGAAAACTTTAACATAATTAGTGCAACAGACTTCATACTTCCTTTAATTAAAGGATATAGTACGGAAGAATATTATTATGGTTATGATAGAAGATATAAAATCAATGCAAAAGAAATTGCTTTTTATTTTAGAAAAAAAAACGGAACAAAATTTAAACGCTTCAACGATCCTATTTTAAAAAAAATAAGATCAATTAAAGGAATTAATACTGCATCATTGATATATCTAAAATATGTTTATAGCGTCAAAAAAAAAGAAAGGTATTACAAAAACCACTACACAAACAAAATAGACAAACAAAATCACTTTACACAGATAGATTCTTCTAAAATTTTCTTTTATCAAAATTTCCTGAATCGTAAAGCAATGATGGTTCCAACTCAGGATCAATTCGGTATGAGATTGGGATCTTACTACCCAATTACAAATGAAGTTCTCATACAATATCAACCCAATGCTTTAAATGGAAAAAACGACATTGATAATAACAAAATAGTAAGTCTAGATTGTGCCAAAGGATTAATTGTACTAGAACCAAACATTGGCTTAGGGATTTTAGATCAATATGAAAATCTTAGTGAATGTCTAGGGCAAAAATTTAAAAAAGAATAAAATAATGACAATAAATTCAATAAAAGAATTATGAGAAATTGGCATACAAAAATAATCAAATTAGATGAAGCAAAAGCTTATATGGCACTAAACGGTTTTGATGAAAACGGAAATTCGAATATTTCTGTGGGGGTCATAGAAGGCTCTATAGAGTATATTCCTATTGACAACTCTGAACCTATTCATATGGGTAATAATTATACTTCGCCACATGATCATCTTAGAAATACTATAGGAGATAAAAAGATCATTTATAGACAAAGATATGACGATGCTACTTATGACGATAATGTACCTGTTGGTAATGATTTCTTGACTCACACAACTAGTGTTGTCGGTGTTGTTGCTGGAAATCAATTAACCGGTAACCGGTCTGATAATGTATTCGGCATTTGCCCCAATGCAAAGATTATAAATTCTGAAGGATTTGAAAATTCTTTAATATTAGCGGGAATTAATCAATATTCAAGGGGGAATTCAGAATCTTTTTTTTACAATAACGAAGCAATTGTAAAAAAAAATGGCGAAAAAATTGATGGTTCAAATTATTTTAGTCTTAAAGATAAAACAATACCGATTCGCCCTCTTGATTCTACAAATATTTACAGCAAAAGAAAAAGCGATGTAATTAGTTGTAGTTTTTCTTGGTCAAATAATCCGCTTAGTGGCACCCCACCTGTTACTACTAACATGCCAGCTGAAATTACAGATTTTGTTCTTAAAGAATTATTTGCATATGGTAGAGATGGCAGAGGTGTTTTAACCGTTTTCGCCGCTGGTAATGAAACAACAAAAAACCCAACTCGTCCTTATACATTAAGCAACAAAACACTAATTGTTGGTGCATCAAAAGTAACTTTAGATGAGGAAAAATTAGACTTATATATTTCTCCTATCAATCCTCTTAGCTTTAACGAAGCCCGAGCTAGTTATTCTAACTCGGGAGACAGAATTGATTTATGCGCACCAAGTTGCCCAACTGGATCAGGCAAATCAAGTAGCACCATGAATGAACTTGAAATTTATTCTACAACAATGTTAAATTCAGGAGAAATTGGCGAGAATGACCAGCTTTTTACAAGTTTAATATTAAAAAAAACTAATAATAAAAAATTAATTCTGACAGACTTCTGTGAAGGTATATTTCCTGGTCAATCAATCGAAATCGGTGATCCAAACTCATTTAAACACGAAGTTAGATTCATCACTGATGTAAAAACTGTTCCAAATCCTGTCAATAATAGTCCACTAAAAAGCAATCTTACCGAAGTTACTTTAGATCAAAACATAGTTTTTACTGAGCCTTTATTTCAAAATAATGGTGACCCAATTCAAAATACTGAAATACCTGTAAAAATTTGCGTTTTAAAAAAAGCTGCAATCTTTTTAAACCTGAATCAATTAAGAATTGACAACATGAATGGTATTGGTAAAAACCAATCACCAAATCAGAAAGCTTACCTTTATTCAGGAACAGACATTTTAAATGGTATGTCTGTTACTATAACTAATTCTGATTACACTAATAACACAATTGTTATACAACAAGCAATAACATTGTCATCAACCGACGATTTGAAACTTATACCTGGACAAATTTTTACAAAACTAACCAGAAAAGCTGCAAAATCAACAGAATTTATCGCGACTAAAGATGCTCAAGGCTTTTTTTCTGGTCAACAAGTTTATATTAATGAAGAAAAAATTTCTAGACACATCCAATATGTTGCGGGGACTGGAACCTCCGCACGAGTTAAATTTAGTCAGTTAAGTGCAGGACCGGAAGATCAAGAAGAACCTACTTACAGTGAATACAATATTAAATCAATGGCTTATGGAAATTTAACTAATTCTTTTGGAGGCACTTCAGCAGCAGCCCCTATAGTATCGGGAGCATCTGCCTTGTTATTATCTGTAAATCCAAATCTTAATGCAGCTGAAATAAAATATATATTAAAAAAGAGTGCTGATAAAATTACTGGAGAATCAAAATATAAACTCGTAACTGATAAAAAAGATTATAATTACGGATATACCACCAATGAGAATTTTGGTTCTGGCAGATTAAATGTAAGAACGGCTATTCAATATGCAAAAGATTGGCATATACCCGGATCACCAAATCCTCTAAATCCTTCTGAGCTTATTCGCAAACCTAAAATGGCAATAGCCGATAAATTAACAGGATTAGGTATTTGGGTAAGAGATACTACTGCTTTACCTAACGAAATTAGACCTCTAGATGAAATTGACACATCAAAATCACAAAAAATTTATGTAAAAATTAAAAATGATGGTGATGCCGAAAGCTTTAAAGAATGTGATTTAAGAATTTTGGTCGCTTTTACTGACGATGACCATCCAACATTTAAATTCCCAAATTATTGGTATAATCAAACTGATGTAAAACTCTTGTCAGTTAAAGAAATCCCAATAATTCCAGCTAATGGAGAAACTACTATTGAGATAGAGTGGAAGGATATAGCAAAGAATTGGGACGAATGGAATAGCTTAAATTCAACTAAAGACAAACGAAAAAATGCATTTATCCTAGCGCATATTGCGCCTTTTGACGGCGTTTCTAGTGAAGTAATAACTGATAGTTTTGAATTCAATAAACAGCTTGGTTGCAAACCAATCTTAGTAAAACACTCTAGCGTTATTGATAAAATAGCAACAATTCCAGGTAATAACTTAAATATTACCGTAGGCCCTGCATTGGTTCAAAAAAATTTCAATCTATTAGTGGAAAATGTTCTTACTAAAGACTTAGAAGACAGCAAATTCCAAATTAAAGCTTATACAACGCTGAATAATAAAACCAAAGCAATTGAAACAGTTTTTTATCAAAAAACAAACAATACTTGGAACTTATCCGGTTCCCCAACGGACAATTGGATAAGTTTTGATCAGCCTATTGTATCATCAGGAAATCGTGCTGATTATACAAACATCAAATTTCCTCATACCATTAATGTGGACAATACAAAACTAGAAGTCAAATTAGAATTAGTAAATATTTAATACCATGTCAATAGAACCATTTGATTTTACATATACCTTAACTTCTCAATCCGAGGAAAACGAAGTTTTAAATGCTTTAGGAAAAGGCAGAAAAGCAGAATTTGAACCCAAATCTTATTTCTTTACAGAATCTACGGTCGCAGCGCAATCTAACGCTGAAGGTGCGTATGGGCCTGATTTTGTAAGCACTAATACTAAATTTAACATTACAACTCAGTTTGAACTAGCCAATAAAAAAGCTTATGCTGTTACAAGCGGCCAAGTTTTAATTGTACCTCAATCTGGCGATGAAAATGAATCTAAGGTAAACGTTTTTATTAAACCACTACAAAATGTTGATGTAGGAGTTCAAATTAAATATTACGTTTACAGAGGTTTAAAAAAAGAACTATTTATTAATTCTAGCAATAACATTTTACCAAAAAGCAGTGCCAACACCCCTTTTATGGCAAAAGTATGGGCAGACCTTATTAGTCTTAATGAACTAACGGAGCCATTACCTCAAATTCCTGCAAGTTTATTTGGTTTCAATACAACAGAAGCAGATACAAATAGTTTAGATGTCAAATTTTTCAACACATATGATATAACTAGCACAGATGAACATAAAGTCTATAATCTGCCCGTAATTGAGGCAGGACAATATTTTGGTGATTTCAAAGATAACAAAGGCGGATTCGAAATTGTTTTAAATGATGGATTCTATTATCAGGAAAAATCAGATACGGGTTTCCAGTTCGACCTCAAATATGCTAAAGCTGAAAAAGCCGTTTTTGATATTGCCGATATTGCAGGCAATCCTAATATTTCTGAGAAAATTTATAGAGAAAATGTTCAAAAATTTCTAGATCCAGCCGCTTTTTATGGAGCTCATATTACTGAAAAGGAAAAAGGAGAAATCAAGGTTGTAGATAATGATGTCAAATACAACACCAAAGCTGATATTTACAGTAATATTGTAAGTAAGTTTTTTAATAAATATAAATGCTATATTTACCTTCAATGTAACAAAGGAAGATCATTCAACTTTGATGAAACTTTAGGTGAAAATCCATTAAAAATGGGTGTCGCTGAAGCCTTGGAACCGAGCTCATATAAAACTAATGGATGGCCAATTATTATTAATGAATTTGAACAAACACATACTGAAGATGAGAATGAAAAAAGAAAAGGTGTTAATAACTTATCTCTTCAGTTAAAGCTTAAAACTGAAAATAAAAACGTAACATTATATAATACTTTTGGAAATTGTGTGAATGAAAAGATTGAAGGTAATTTTTTAGATAAAAAAGCTCTTGTAAATGAAACTGATGTCATTACTCAAGATTATACTAACAACGTAAATTATAGATTAATAAACAATTACCCTTTAAACAATAATTCACTAATCAGTAAAAATATAGCAACATTTATCTATGTTAACCATGAAGAGGAAGAAGTTGCATATTTTAATAATAATTTTGGTCCAGTTGAGATCAATCATTTAGTAAAAGTTAATAATCAATTTACATCAAAAAATGCACAAAAAACTATAACTCAAAAAAAGAGAATTAAAACTAATTCTATAGATGGAGGTTCAAGTGCAAGTAATTTTCATTTCTCTACCATTCCTTATTCAGGTACAAGTTCACAGCCTCAAGATGATTTGTTTAAAATTTATACATTAAAAAAAATAGATTTCAATTTTAAAGAAAATCCACTTAAAAAGACTACATCTGCCGATATTAAATACAACAAAATTAAAACAAATGATGATTACGGACTATTCGAATACGGAGATAAAAATTATAAAATTTGGAAAGGAGAGATAAACGATGGAGGAAAACCAATTAAAACGCTACAACTTATAAATTTTGAAGATGAGGGAAATGTAAAAAACTACACTCAATTGGGACTAACTACGGAGGATTATAATAAAGTAATTTATGATAGCATAACCAATAAAAATACAAATCATATCCCTGAGTCATATACAAACATTTATTTTAATTTAAGGGATGTTATAACAACCGATAATAGCAGTGTTTTTAAAAAATACGAATTGGGCTTAAGAGTAGAAAAATATTTTGGTATAATAGCAGAATACATTTATCCTTCTCTCGAAAACATTGTATATGTTTATACAGTTGATGGGCATTATTTTTTCACTGAGCAATTTTCTGAAAAATTTGATTTCGTAGAAGAATTTGCTGATGCTAATATAATTTTTAGACCCAAATCAAGCTATAAAGGTGAATTTGGTTTTGATTGGATGAGAAAAGATGAAGATAATGAAGCAGACTATGAAAGTTCAATTGTTGGAGGCTATGGATTTAGTGATAAAAGAGAAGCTTTTCAAGCTCTAAAAAAAGAATATTTTTCGTTAACAACTAGAAATAATTTAACGTACTATATACCCTATTTAAACATTTATCGTCTACCAACAATTACAGATCTTATTACTGATAAATATCCTGAAGCAGAAATACGACCTTGGCCAAATAATATTATTCCGCCTAATGAAGTTAATCTAATTTCAACTATCACAATTGATAAACAATTATCGAAATTAGAATTAGATTATGATACTGACTTATTTCAAATCGAAACAATTTTTCCGCTCGATTTAAGTCCAGGAAAAAGAGATTTTAACATCAAAATATTGTGCAAAAAAGAATTCAAGATTGATCAATATATTAAAATTTTGGCTCATTCGCAAAAAAATGGTGAATCACCAACAATTAAATTCGCAGGTGCAATAAAAGTTTGTAAAAATACTATTGAAAACAGATCAAAGATTAAAATAGCCTTATTTAAAGTACTAACAGACATAAATAATGACCTCAAAATAGAAGAAGGAGAATTCTCTCAAACAGAAATAGATACTCTAAAAAAAGTTTTGTATCAAGCTAATATTTATGCAGACATTAAAGGTCCTTATACTTTAGATTTGACAGGTCGTGATAACAAATTTAAAATTCGAGCTTATTACAATGACGCTGGACAAATTTATACAAATCCCACAAGCGCAAAAAATTATGATGCCAAACAGGATGATTTAAAAGAAGCAGTAGGTTCCGTTTTCGACGATTGCTTTAGAGTTTTTGCATTCAGTCAAGGAACTACTGAGGATAATTTAGGAGGAAATGGAGAGATCATTGAAGGAAATGTCCAAAGCATTGGTATTCATAGTGCTTGCCTTTATGCAGGAAATAATCCTAGACATGATTATTCATTGACACACGAAGTATGTCATGGATTAGGTTTATGGCATACTTTTACAAGTGGCGATGTTGGTCTAAATCAAAAATATATCTATCCCCTATATAATGACGTTATAGGAACTCCTAATATACACATCGATGATGCTACTAATAATATAATGAGTTATAGTCCTCTTCAAACATCTTTATGGCATTGGCAATGGAATATAATGAAAGATAACATTAAAAATATATAATATGAAAACTAAACTAATAGGTATAATTTCTATCTTACTACTGAGCTGCAACGGTCAAAGTGAAAAAATAGAAAAACCAACTAAAAATATAGTAGTTATAAAAAAATTAAAGGATAATTATCTCAATAAAATAAAATGGAAAAATCAAAATGGAAAAACCAAATTTGTTGAAGGTGACTCAATTATCGAATTAACAAACAGGAATGATATTTTTCTTGAAACAAAGCGAAAAGTTAATGATTCGACTTACCATTTTTTTGCATACGACAAAAAAACTAACTTAATGATTGCTTCTGGTCAATATTTTTATAAAATTCCAACCGGTGTCTTTAAAAGATACAATGAAAATGGAGAACTTATCGAAACAATAAATAGAGATCGAAACTTTTCTTTTTCAATAACTGAATTGATAGATAAAATAAAAACAACTTATCAAATAGATTTGAATTGCACTACAAAAGTGAAAACTATTAGTCGACAATTTGACAAAAGTAATAATAGATATCAATATATGATTATTTACAAAAATAATAAAAATGAGAAATTAAAATGTCTTACTATCGATGGAAAAACAGGAAAAATCTTAGGTGATGTTTTCGTTGGCATGATTAAATAATGCAATTAACTCTAAATTTTTAACGCTTATTAATTTTCAATATATAAATAAAACTAAAGCACTAACATTTTTCAAGTATAAAAACAAACAGTTTACTTGGATATTTACGAGTTAGAATCCTTTTTTATGCCCAAAAAATAGCAGATAAACTATTCTTTTAGTTTTAAAGTTTTTAACTCCATAAATTTCTTTTTTGAGTATATTCAAAACTATCTTATATTTAAATCATCTAAAAAAGATATATTCTTTTTTAGATGATTATCACCCAATTTTTATTTAACTCACACAAACTAGATTAATAAAAATCTAATGGTGAAATTCTAAATATTAAAAGTATAATTATCTCAATCTTTAGTAATCCAAATTGATTCAAAAGAGTTTCTCACTTGTACTCATAATATCTTTACTAAAAACACAACTTTAAAATATTGTAACAAAACCTTAAAATATTTTATTATTTTTTTATAATTCATGAAAAAGTAAATATTCAAAAAAACAAACAATTTCTTTACAACTATCTACACCCACTTTACACACCTGTAAAGCAAACGAACAACTATTTTTTTTCCGCTCAAAAATCACGCAAATTTGCTGAAACAAATCAATATTTCAGCAGATAAGTGAGCCTCTTTATACAACTAAAAGTTTGGCTTTAAGGTTTCAAAAACCTCCTTTCACGATTACATAAAAACAGTTCAGTTTTTAAAACAACTGACAAAATTAATTTCAAATCAATACTGTTTATCAGTTTTTGATAGAGCATTTTTTTGCCCAATGCTTTCCTATTTACAACCAAGAATTAAATAAAATAATTTAATTAAAAAAATAAAAAATGCCGACACCAACCACTCATAAGTATTACCCTTCCTTGTCGACTGTAGTAAGTTTGGATGATTTTCCAGATGCTTTAGGCTTCATTAAGGATGGGATTCAACAACTATTTGACAAGATATATATTAAAGATTTTCAGGCAAGTATTAGTCCAAGAGGTGAATCAGGTTTTTATGGTTTGTCGATTGTCTCTAGAGAACGCCTACAGTTCCAGATTCCTGGAACCGAAATGTTTTTAATCCTTAATCCTGACAATACAGATTCATCAATTTCATCTTTTCCTGTTACTGTAGAATATCAGTGGTTAATTTTATCTTATTTAAGAAGTTTCAATCTTCAAAATTTTTCTTATTCTCCAAAAGAGTTCTTTGAACTTGGATTACAAATTTTAAATACCTCTGAAGAAGAAGTTGTAACCTTAATCATTAACAATTTTGTTTCTCCAAAAAGTGATAACATCACAAAAGTTGAACAGTTTGTAAATGATTTAAACAGTGAATTTGGTTTAAATATTCCAGTTCCTACTTCTAATAACAAACCTAGAGAATTGGTTTTAGCTATTAAAAATCAATTCAGTGATGCGGCTTCAATTGCGGCATTCTTATTGTACCTTTTTGATGAATCAAGTGTTTCAAATTCTATTACGAATGTAAAAAACTTCTTCAAGAATTTGATTCCTGACGATATTGACAGCTATATCAAAAATATCATTACTCCAAAAGCGAGAGTAACCTTAGAATTAAGTGCTGCTATTGAGTTTCCAAATTCGTATTTAAAGCCTGTAACTATTGATGGAACTCCATATGTTGATCCTTCAAACCCTGAACCCAAATCACAATTTAGATTTGCACACGCTTTACTTCAAGCTGATACACAAGAAGGATTTGGATATCAATTTGAATTAGGAGGATCATTAGGTCCTTCTAAATATGCGATGATTGGCAACACCGGAATGATCCTTGAATTAGATACTTTAAAACTCGATTTAAGCAAAAAAACAAACATTCCAGAAGCCACAGCAGATGGCAGACCAAACGACTTTGTTGGCGTATATGCTCGTTCTGCATCAATAACATTACCATCAAAATGGTTTCATGATTTTCAAAAAGAAGGTCAAGGAAATACTGCAACAACATTAAAAATTGGTGCATCTGATTTATTGATTGGAACCGGTGGACTTTCTGGAGATATTTATCTACAAACCGCACCTGTTGCTACTGGAGTTTTTAGCTATTTCGGCGATAAATTCGATTTTGATTATCCGCTTACAATGCTTCAAGAAAATGAAGAGACAGAGGTAATCGAAATAAAACAAATTGCAGATTATGATGAATTACTTGTTTATTTACAGGAATTAAATGCCAAAAGCAGTATTGCATATCCATTTAGTTATCCGCTAAAATTAACAACTAAGTCAACGTTAATATCGCAAGAGGTTAATCCGTCTACTGTTTATACTTTTAAAAATGCTAAAGAATATCAAGCCTTTTTATCTAAGCTTGTAGTTGATAATACGCTTTGGAAAACTATTGGATCTCCTAGTAAAGGCTTCAATGTTGGCTTCAACAAATTTGACATTTCATTCAAGCAAAACAAGGTTATTTCTTCTAATATTAAAGGAGCGTTAGAAATTAACAAATTCAAATACCCAAAGGGACACCCACTTGAAGGCAAACCAATGCACGTTGATATTGAAGGGCATTTGCATGATGATGGCGATTTTAATCTTACTGCTTCATTTCAAAAAGGAGGTGAACCACAGGCCAATTTATTTGATTTTGTAAATTTTAAATTTAATAGTTTAGAATTAGGGAAAGAAGATAATGACTACTACATTGGAACTGCTTGTGAGGTAAAATTCACGAATGATGTCATGAAGCAATTCATGGGTGATCAAAGCATCATCATTGAAAAACTTCGTATTTATAGCGATGGAAACATCGAACTTGAAGGAGGGACTATTCCTATTCCTTTAAATCTTTCTTTAAATCTTGGTCCAGTACAAATGTCTGTATCAAACATCAATTTTGGATCTACTCAAATTGTCAAAAATGGTGTAACTCGCAAATATAACTTTTGGGGATTTGATGGTGCAATCAGCATTAATCCACTTGGACTAGATGCTCGTGGTGAAGGTGTTAAATATTATTATACAACTGATGATGGAGAAAAAGATTCTTTTTTAAGAATTCAAACCATCGAAGTCGATTTAATGATTCCGGGAACAGCAACTGCTTCATCGGCAATGGCTATTATTCATGGTATGATTTCACTTCCTGAACCAGGGAAATCTCAGGAATTCATGGGAGAAGTTTCGCTAAAACTACCTAAAGCTAAAATTTCGGGTGGCGTTGGAATGCGTTTTATGCCTAAATATCCAGCATTTTTAGTAGATGCCCATATCGAATTGCCTACTCCTATTCCGTTAGGATTTTTATCTATCTCGGCCTTTAGAGGTTTATTAGGATTTAGATATGTAGCAACTAAAGAAGCCGCAGGACTCACTAAAGACAACTCTTGGTATGAATTTTACAAGCATCCAAAACCTGGTATAAATATTAGAAAGTTTAGTGGTCCACCAGCTTCTATGCAATATAAAGCACCATTTTCTATTGGTGCCGGAGCTACATTTGGAACTACTGCTGATGGTGGATATATTTTGTCATTAAGAGCAATGCTATTATTGTCCTTACCTACTTTATTTTATATTGAAGCGGGATTAAATGTTATTGCTGGACGATTGGGCCTTGTTGAAGATGATCCAAGCAATCCTCCATTCTTTGCTATGGTTGCTTTTGGAGATGATTCGTTAGAATTGGCCGCTGGAGCAGATTTTAGTATTCCAAAAGACAGTGGAGCAATCTTCCAATTGCACGCTTTGTTAGAGTCTGGCTTCTTCTTTAAAAATCAAAAACCTTGGTATGTGAATTTAGGTTCAAGAAAAGATCCTATTACAGCGAGGGTATTGAGTTTATTTACTGCTAAATCATTCATCATGATTTCGGCTCAAGGAATTGAAGCTGGAGCAAGACTAGATTTCAAGTTAAAACAAAGTTTCGGGCCAGCAAAAGTAGAACTCTGGGCTTATCTTGAACTTGGTGGAAAAATATCATTCAAGCGTCCTCAAATGGGTGGTTATATAACCGCTGGTGGTGGAATTAGGATTAATATCTGGATCATAAACATCGAAATTGTTTTAGATACTATTTTCTCTGTAGAGTCCTTTAAACCATTTTTGATTTATGCTAAAATAGAATTAAGTGTACGTGTAAAAATTGGCTTTATTAAAGTACGTAAAAATTTCAAAATCGAGTTGCAATGGGATATTAATCGAGTTATTGATCGTAGCGCTTATAGCCCACTTCCTCTAGGAACAGAAGGTGATAAGGGAGCAAATGGTGAGAAAGGTGACAATAGATCAACAGAATCAGTAAAAGGTGTGCACATGCTTACTAATGAGGCCTTTCCACTATATTTCTCACAAAGCATTCCTAACGTAAATGAAATTACACAAACGATTCCGTTGGATACTTATATTGATATTAAATTATCAAAAGGTGTTAAACAAACTGCAGATATAACTAAAAAAATTGGAGGGTATACTTCTCCACCAAATAATTATACTCTGATGATGCCACCTGACGAAAAAGCAGCAGGTAGGCCAATCCGTCAAGTAAAACATGAATTTTCTATTAAGGAGATTGAATTAAAATCTTGGGTAATTGATCTTGTTAATCCTAATACTGGAAGTTGGAAAACTTATAGCCCTTTTGAAGCTGTTGTAGAAAGCGATGAACGTACTGACGAATTAAAAAATTTACCATGGGCTTATTGGCAAAAAGCAATTGATCAATATGATAGTATTCGAGTTTTAGCAACCAATCCATTCTCTTTTACAAGTGCAGGTGAACCTGGCTGGCATGTTCCAGAACAATACGGAATCACTCCGTCCAAATTGTTCTGTGAATCAGAAAAACTGAAAAAAGAATGCACTGATTTCCTAAATAAAAAAATTGGTCAACGCTATTATATTCCGTCTCAATATGAAGCGGATAAAATTAACGGACTTTACTTCAAACTTATTGGTACAGGTCAGGAGCTTGATTTGACAGAAGAAGAGCCAACGCTTATAAAAGGAGATTTTATGAGTATTACTGGCGAAAATAATCCTTTTGGCATTAATAGATCTTTATCATTTAAAAATGACAATCAGTTAGAAATTATATTTCCTGAAGCAGCTATTGAGCCAACTTTAAAGCTTACTACTCATGCTGCTATTGTAAAAATTAAAGCCTATACCGCTGTATTACTAAATGATAATGATAAATTCCCTACATATATTGAAGTCGATTTAAAGAAAACAGAAAATGGTCCAATAACAAATGAATTAGTTTATTCAAAAGAGGAATTATTAAGCGAGATTACATTATTTGCAGCTGAAACTGATGCCTATGCAAAAACTAAAATTGATAAAATTTTAATTACTCCCGTATCTGCAAATGCGAAACGTATTAGCGAAATACGCGCCGAATTGGCAGCTTTATTGGATGCTATCTTTGAGAATGATGAAATTGAAGATAAAGAAGCGGCAGTTTCAAATTTAATTACTTCAACAGCATATATTGACTTAACGGAGGAATTAGAAAATCTTAAAACACAAGCAGGTAATGATAATGCGACTCCAGTTGGACTTCCGGATCAACTTACTTTCACTCGTTATTATGGATATAAAGGAAAAGCTTCTTACAAATTTGACCAGATTATTAAGTTCAATGATACGTATTTAGTTTCATTCCATCCGCAAGTAAATACAACAGCAATTGTTCAACTTGATTCTAATGGGAAAATAGTACGAGAGCGTTTATTTAACGGTATCCTGACTTCAATGCAAGTTGTTAATGACAATTTAGTCGTTACTCAAGCACTTGATGCCAAACAATGTAAAGGCATTAACGAGGCTATTATCGATGACGACTTTATCGTAGGTTGTGATGGACCTGTTGCCTCAACAGCAATTCTTGAACTTGATGCAGACTTGAATAAAACTTTTGGATTACAATATTCAAATACTTTTTCATTAGGCTTTAATAAGTTATTGGCTTTAACAAATAACGATTTACTTTGGATAAATACACTTGAGAATGAGAATGAAACTCAAATCAATTGGGTAGACGGAAATGACCGTTTGATTGTTAATCGCGTTACAATTGATGAACTGGCTATTAAACTAATTGAGCATTCAACTACAGAATTCAGCTTAGTTACTAAAGATAAAAAAATCATCAACTTTAGTATCAATACAACTGCTAAAACAGTGAGTGTTAATACTACGAAGGTAATTTCTGATGTAAATATTTCTGAAATTACAGATGCTGTTATCGCGAATGATAAAATTATTCTAACCACTAAAATGGAAAATGGAAAATTTGGTTTAGCTACGATAAATGGCACTTCTGTTAACATTTTTACCAACGATGCTATTTTCGACTCTGCCATCTATCTATCTAACAGCACGTTAAGTAATAATTCTATCATAGCATATAACAGCAGATATATGTTCGTATTTAATACTGCTTTAGAACTTACTAGATTGATTGAAAGAGGTACTAGTACAGACGCAGCTTCAATTATTACCATTCATAATGAGCCATCGGCAAATGAGATCTTAATGCTTTCTAATAAACCGAATGAAAAAGGCGTGTACTTCTCTTTATTCAACGATCAATTTGACAACTGTGCGTTACATCCACAAGAAGCAAGTGATATCATTTCTATTACATCAACATTAACTAGCGCGATTACTAATGTTACGCCTCTTGGTAACACCAATACTTTTGAACATAAACTGAAAGTTAAAAACTCTAAATTAATTACCATAAATGATTCTATTTGTTCAAACGAAAGTGATCCTAATGAAGATCCAGAATTAACATACACCACTTTTATTCAAAAAGTTTGCTGGATCAATAGAGAAAACTATCTGTACAATCAAAACATACCACCGTATGCTGCAGTCGTAGAAGATAAAAAAGCTATGGTTGCAGGAATTGAAAAAACAGTTCAACCTATTTGGAGACCAAATACCACATATTATTTACACTTTACATTAGAAGATAATATTTCTGGCAGAGGAGCTGTTACGTTTGAATACTATTACGGATTTAAAACATTAGGACCAGTAGGCCACTTCCCTATTCCAGATCCTAAATTAGGTCCTGGAGAATCTAACCCACCAAAAAATGGTTTATCAGACTTAGCAAAATCACCTTTGGCTTCACTAAGACAATACTTAGATTATAATCGTTCGTATCCTAACGCAGATGGAAGTTTACTGCAAGCTAAACCTGTATATTATGGTAGCAAACAATGTAAGTTATCGCTATACTTTACGAATCCATATACATATCATATGCTTAAGGATTGGGCTGAATACGATTCAAGAAACGAAATTAAAGGTGCTTTAAACATTACAATTAAAGATCCTTTAAATGATTTGATCATTGATTATCCATTAGATCCTGAAATTACATATCCATTCCCAACTCCAGATGATAAAGGCGAAGATACAGGATGGGTTAGCGATAATGATCCTAGAATTCCAAATGGTATTAAATTACTAAACAATTTGATTGAAGCCATAAACAACCCCGCAAATAGTAATGAGAATGCTGTTATAAAATGTGAATTACAGCTTGGCGATCCTTTAAAACCAAAATCATATGCTTATGCTGCAGAACTAAGGAATCTAAAACCTTCAAAACTGTATACTTTATTGGTAAATAACTCTTTTGGAAATGAACAAAAACTAGTACATCAATTTGGATTTCAGACTTCAAGATACGAAAACTTCCAAGAACAGGTCTTAAGTTATACTATTGATGAAACGGAATCACGCAAGGCTTTATTTGATGTTACTACCACCTTAGAAGAAGATCAAATTGCTGCCTTATATCATTTAGTTGCGGGAGAATCCGGCCCTAATACATTAACAGATTCAATTGCTACTAAATACCAACATGTATTTGATCGCGCTATTGAAGGAGTTTTAAAATTATCTCCTCTTGACCCTGCTCAAACAACTGAAGTCAATCGTATTATCGATACTAATACGGGTGAAACAATAGCATTGTTAGTTCGTAATCCAGAACCGTTTAACATTCCTAAAATGCCATTAGAAGAGGTATCTAATACTATCAAAGTAATTAATAGCGAAGCAGATGTCATTACTAATCCAGATTTTAATCAAGAATATAAGGTATTACACTCTAAAGATTATGCTCAGGTACTTATTATGCATAGTAGCCGAAAAATCACTGCTTCTGATTTGAATTTGAGATTCGAATTAAGAACATGGAATAATAATGGTGAAAAATTACCTAACAATACGGTTCCATTAACATTACGTAATGACGAAAGTGTAACGATATTAAAATTAGAAAATTTAACATAAAACAATAAAAAATGAGTTCTATAAATCTTCAAGAGAATCAATCCTCGAGTTGTGAAACCTATATCGCCATTGTAGTGGATGAATCTGGTTCAATTGATACTAACGAAGCAGTGCAAATTCGAAGTGGATTATCTTCTTTTATCAATTCTCAGGCCGACAGCAATATTACGCTTTCATTAATAGGAATGTCAAATGCTGATAATTCATTTAGATCAGATAACATTATTCAAAAGAAAATTTCCGGCAATCAACAGGAGTTTTTAAATTGGATCACTGCGTTTGGCAATAGAAATATTAATGGTGAATCTGATTTTTGGGCATCAGGTTTAGAAGTTGTAAATAACTTGCCTGTTACTCCAGATATTATTATTGTAATTACTGATGGATCACAAGTAAACACTACCGATACGCTGAAAGGTTTATACAGTACTTTAAACCAAAAATCTCATCTATTTGTTTATGGAGTAACATCTGAGTACTATGCGGTAAATGTGGATACGTTTACAGATATGCAATCAGCCCTTACTTTTTACTTAGGAAAATCGCCTTTGTTAAAAAATAGCAACAACTCTATATTAGTTGCTGATTATAGTGAATCAGCTGATTTTACAACTTTAAATACTGAATTAAATCAACTTACTACAGACTTAGCAGCAGCCAATATTGGCTGCACTGCTAACGTAGAAATTATTGAAAACAATTTATTATATCCAAATTTTAAAGTTGGAAATTCTGTTAGTCAGGAAGCGGGTAATCTAGTGCTTAAAAATAAAAGCCGTATTCCCCTAGTTTTAGAAGCAGGAACCGTAATTCATGACTATGAAGCAAATTTGGGAGGAATGTTTTTTACAGTCAAAAATACTGTAACAATTCCTGCACTGTCTTCATCACAAGTTGTAATTCAAGTAGATGGCACAATTTATTACGGTGGTAACTATTCGCAATTGATATACATCTCAAACATCAACAACCCTAGTCAATTCAGAATCAGCTATGAAGTAGAAAAAGTACTTTTAGGTTGTGAAACTCATGTGGCAATTGTTGTTGATGAGTCAGCTTCTATATCTCAATTAGAAGTTCAGCAAATACAGAATGCACTATCTTCATTTGTTTCTAGTCAACAAGAAACTAATACAATCCTTTCATTAATTGGAATGTCCCACAGCGACAATGATTTGAGGGTCGATCATATTATTCAGAAAAAGATTGCGAATAATACGGATGAGTTTTATGATTGGATTTATGCATTTGGATCAAGAGAAGTCGATGCCCAATCTGATTATTGGGCATCAGGATTAAATCGTGTAAAAAATTTATCTCTGATTCCAGATCTTGTCGTTATCATTGCAGATGGTATGCAGGTAAATGATACTAGCGTACTTCAAAATCTATACAATACCTTAAATCAAAAATCACATATTTTTGTTTATGGAGTTACAGGTAATAGTAATTATGAAACCATACAAAATGAATTATTAAAACCTCTAAATTTTTATTTAGGAAGAAATCCAATTTTAAGATCCGAAGATAACAATTTCTTAGATGCTGATTTCACAAAACACCTAGATTTTAGCGACTTATACTTGGAGTTAAATGAACTTAGTGCTTATTTAGATCAAGAACATGTTGGTTGTTCAGCCAATGTTGAAATTATTGAGAATAATTTAGCTTTTACGAATTATGTACTTGGAATCCGTGTCAATAAAGATGCAGGTACTATGGTGCTTAAAAATAAAAGTCGTCTAGATCTAACACTATATACAGGAACTAGAATTCATAAGTTCAGCACTATAAACGGACTAATTTTTACCGTAAAAGATACAGTTACAATACCAGCATACTCTGAATTGGAAGTTGATGTTCGAGTAACTGGCAAACCAAAACTTCTGGGATATTACGAAGAATTAATAACTTTAAATAATGTAAATAATCCACTTCAATTCAAAATCCCTTTTAATGTTATAAGAGAGAAATACACAATTGATATTACTTCAGAAAAAACAGCGCTACAATCATCAAATTTGCAAATTATCGCTGCTGGTTCAAAAGGAAATGATAGTACAAAAGGTATCCACTTACGCTGGATGCTGGCAGGTGAATTAGGAGAAAAACATCTTCCTAAAGGAAATTTATATACTGGTCCCGTTTCTAATTTCAATAAACCTGATGATTTTGTAAAGGTATACAAAGCCCCTTATTATCAATCAACCACAAGATTAGATTTAACAGAAGTTCCTAATAGTGTCGATCGTTTAAATGCACGTTGGATCTATTCAATAGAGACATATAATGGTGAGAAAAAAGTATTTTATGTTTATTTCAAAAATAAAGCAAAATATCTTTTAACAAGCCTTAGTCATAATCCTAAGGAAGATCCCACAGCATTTATTGAAGCTTACGGCAACAACTTGATCGAAATTGAGAATAAAAAAGACTTGTATTTTGCTGCGAATTTGTATTTTGACTCAGTGTCTGATAACAGTGTTTGCAGATTAGAAACTTTATCTGTTACTGATAATACGGCGTCAGCAGTAAAAAAAGTTACAACTCGAAAAACGTTCACTTTGGGTGATGAAGAGAGAAACATTAACGTTGTTGCAGAAAATGGTCGCAGCATTCGTTTTAAAGCTAGTAACTGCGTATTGAGTTATATTTATTTTGAATTTTATTCTGACTTCATCAAACAAGCCAATTATTATGAAACATGGGAATTAAAAGGAAAATATGGATTAAGTCTGGACGACAATAAAGTATTTACGCAATTAGAACCAAAGTTAAATTCTGTTCACGGAAAATGGCTTAAATATAATGATGGAGAATATGTAAACATTGCCAATTATAAACATAAATGGCAACGTGAGACAGAATTAGGTGATAAAAATATAAAAGAAGTAATTAATAGCTACATACAGTTAAGTTCAACTTCAGACAATCCTACTGCTTTAGAAAACGTTAAATTAGGAGAAAGTGCCATTAATGATCCTTTAGAAGGCGAAGAACAACAATACGTTGATAATACAACTCAGTTATCTCACCTTGACTTATTAAATATCGCAGCAAATGATTATCATATTGCGCGTATGTTGGGCTTAGGTTTTATAGATATTGATGACACTGATTATTCAAGCCAGTTTGTTTATCTTACTGAATACACCACTTTTGGCGATTTAAATGATGGTTTAGGGGCTAGAGAAGTACAACATATTTCTATGAGTATCCCAACTTCAGCGTATGATGAGCGTTTACCTCTTCCTATACAAATTAGTAATATTGCACCTGGTCTAAATGTTGATGATGAAGGAAATGAACCAGCAAAAATTACTGATAAGGACGGTTACAGCTTTGATGGAAAGAAAAGATATGTGAGTTTATTCATGGAAGATATCATGGATTATAGTTCCAGCAATACATTCTTTGATTCTTCGATAGAATATGACGGAAGCAAATTTACTTTTCCTATTTATGTAGGAGTTGATTACAAAGTTGGTAATGAGTCTGCTTGGAGAAAACCTGAATTAGCAAGTGATTCTAATTATAAAAATGTCAATAAAGATTTAGTAGTATCTAACGATGAACCAAATCCTATTGTCATTCCTGAATCACACAAAGCATTCTTAAATGTCCGTCAGGAAGATATTGGTCTCAATAAAGAATTCAAGTATCAAGCTTATGGTATAAATATCTTTTCAAGAGCATCATCGGGTGTACAAAAAAGTATTATTTCTAATATTCAACCTAAGAATACTTTGATGCCTCCTGCAAATATCAATTCATTGTTGGTAACTAAGGAAAGTCCGTTAATGTTTACATCTGCCAATGAACAAATACGTTACGATAACATTACTGGAGCTGATAAAACATTTATTCGTGTTCTTTTTGATTATTATACTGTTCAAGAGTTAGTAAATTATACAGTCCCTGAAAATCTGAATATTGAAGGCCCTGACAATATAAATAGTGTTTATAATAAAAATACCATTTATAAGGATGATGAGGAATTATTTGCAGATTATTTTAATCTTTATTTTAGAGATAGTTTACCTGAAATAGCAAGTGCTAAAATTAAAAGTATTGAAACCACAAGTGATCGTGTAATATCAACTGTTACTATTGAAGGATATACGATTTATAGTACTGGTGAAGAAATTCCTTTGAATATTACATTAGCTAACAAAGATCGTTTTGTTGGAGGAGTTTTAACCATTGGCGATCAAAACTTTATTGTTACGGCTGTGAGTATTATTGATGATGTTGTTAAGGTAGACATAATGAACAAGGAAGTTGCTACAAGCATTGTTTCTGAAGGTACTGCAACTATCGATTCTGAACAAATAAAACCTATTACGATTCCAGATAACAGATTATGTGCCTTGGTTGAAAATATGTTGACGCCTTCTAACTGGAATGCACCAAGCCCCTTAACTATAAAAGTTGATGTTCCTGATAATTTTAAAACAATTAACAGAGAGCTGATTCAACCAAAAGACAATCAGGGTAAAGCTGAATTACAAGTAGAAAAAACCAGAGGGATTTGGGAAAATGTTCGAATTGAAAGAGTTAGAGAAATTGCATATAAAAGAAAAGAAACTGGAGAATATGAAATAGACCCATTAACTGAAGATGTTATTGTACTAGGCAAAAGGCATTTAGGATTATATAAACTTATTTTCAAAGATTTTCACTTACCTCAACATAGCCAATATGATCCTGATAGCACAGAAAAATCAGTAGAATGGTTTAATGGTATTGTACGATTATTTACGAAAAGTTCAAGCGAAGTAGGGAGCTCAATTCCAGTAAAACCAAGAAAAGAGTTCAAAGTAGTTCGAACTAAAAACATTGGAAAAACTAAGGCTTTAGTACTCTATATCAATGATACTGATTTCAAAATAGATGATTTTACAACACAAATGATGGATCCAAATTATGATGAAATTATTGGCGCGATCGATCAGACTGAATATGAAGAACTTAATGAAAATAACGACGAGGTTGAGATTGAATATGATGACTATGTATCTCAAAAAGCTAATTTTTATCCAAGTTACAAAGTAAATCTTTTCGCAAATCCAGCAAATGGTATCACATCAGATAAAATTCTTCCAAGAGAAGATGAAGACATCCATTATTCAATAATTGGTATTAGTACGCACGGTAATTCTAATACGGTAAATTATAACTATAATTCATCGATCAGTACACCAAGCCCAATGTATGCAGTAAAAGTTGTAGAACCTATGCGACCAGAACAGCCTATTGGTGGTTTATATGCTACACGACCAGATTACTTTAAGCGCTCAACTTACACTTTTACTACTCAATACAAGCAAAAACCTTATGGCGCTTTACATTATAGAGCCAGTGATGAAGGATTGCTAAGTGTCTTGTACAAAAGAAGTACTATCAATCTAATCCGTGAAAAATTAAGTCAACTTGGAGGCAACAACGAAGCATTTTTTGGTAACAGATGGGAGAATTTTTTAAATTTTGATGCATTAATTCAACTTAATAAAGAATTAAATCCTAGTGACTTGCTACCTCATGACCAGTTACCAATTCCAGCTCCGGTAAGAATTCCAGTCGAATATCAAGAATATCCTACTGATGGTGATGAATTACTTAAATTTCGCTTGCCTGTTCCTGACAATGAACAATTAATCGATTCAATTAATGAATTTATCAAATGGCACAATGAAACACAACTAAAAGATGTGCCTACTATTGAAAAACTAAATGCTCTTAACGATATTATAATTTCTAATAAAGACGGAATTCAAGACAATCTATTAGCCATCCATTTTATTGAACAGGCCATTCATACTGCTTTTGTACCTCTTACTGAAGTACCGGTTATTTACGATTTTATTAAAGATAATAGTTATGTGCCTATCAATAAAAAACAAACAATCAAAGACAAAGACGGAAATCTTTTAAAACCTGAAGAATGTGATATTGCCCCAATGATGAAAATCGTAGATCCTGTAAATCATATAACACAGTTTACTGATTTCAACTTAGATGGAACATCACAGAACGTTTATTTTTATGGCGTTCGTGAAATGGATATTAAAATGAATTTTAGTGAATTTGGTTTGTTTTTAGGACCAGTAAAACTAGTACAGGCTAATGCACCACAAACTCCAGAAATAAAAAGAATCATGCCTGTTTTGGAAAATCCTGTTTTAGGAATTAAACCTGCGATTCAAATCGAACTAAATCCGTATCGCCCAGAACATAATATTAAAAAAATAAATATTTATCGTGCAACGTCAATGCTTGATGCACAATCGATAAGAACGATGACTCTTGTTAAAGAAGTTTTAGTGAGCGAAGATACTCTGTCTACTGAATTTGATAATATCTGGAGTGTTTATGATGAATTTGAAGATCTAGAATTTGTTCCTTATGGAGATGGTCTTTTTTACAGAATCACTGTTTCGAGAGAAATTGAATATGCTGATCCGACTTATAGCGATGATAGTGTTATTAATATCGATTACTCACCATCACAACCATCAAAAATCACTGCCACAGTTATTGTTGATGCCGTTTCGCCTGAGTCTCCTGATTTACAAGCGTCTGGAGAGATTTCCGAAATAAATGCCTCGGTATTGAAACCAGTAATTTTTAACTGGGAAAAAACAGTTCATAATGGTAAATATCTTTTATACAAAATGAATCGCCAAGGGAACTGGGATAAAATTCATGAGATTGCTTCTAACAATTATACAGTTAGTCTTCCTCTTAATGATATTAACTCTTACAGTGACGAACTAATCATTAAAACAGATGATGGCGAGAGAATTTACCATCATTTTAAAATGATTGCTGTAAACTCTTCAGGAATGTTCAGTAGTGAAGAAAAAATTCTAACTCTTTAAATCTAATCGAATCCCAATGAAATTATTTATTGGGATTCAAAAAGTAATCAAATAAATATTATAACACGACAATAAAATAAAACATCATGATAACAGACAGAGCTAACATTGGTCATAAATTTGAAAACGGCGATATTCCTTCCCAAAGTGATTTTCAGGATATTTTTGATAGTTTCGTTCATAAAGAACAAGATAAGGCAGACTTTCAAATGGTTCAGGCTGGAACTGATACAGAGCATTATGTAACACCAGAGCTGTTACGTTCCGGTTTACAAAACTTAGGAATCATTACAGGTAACTGCTATATGCCTTACAAAGAAAACTTTGACGCTAATTTAGATCAGATTATTACTTTACCATTAACATATGCACCAATTGAATACAGTGTCAGAGTTTACAAGAATGGGCAACTTTTATTAGAAGGAGACGAAGAAGAAGGAGACTTAAATGATTATAGCATCAATTATGACACTGGCGTTATTACTTTCTCTGAACCTTTAAGTGATAGAAACATTGAAGTAGATTATTGGTACAAAAATTTTAGTCAAACTCCAGCCGATACAGATATCACAGATCTTGTCGCTTCTCCATTCAAAAAAATTGAGGAAGGCAATGGAGATGGAATTGTTTTAAAAGACAGAAACCCTTTAAATTATGGCCCAATTGGTTTTGCTGCTATTGATTTTAGTAAATCTTACTATGCCAGCGATGAATATGGTGCTAAAGCATGGTATTCTACCATCCTTAACGGTGAAAATCAATCTATTAATCAATATTCTGAGGGAGCGATTATTGGTGGAGGATATGGGAATACTATTCAAAGTAAATATTCAGGGATTTTTTCAGGAACATCAAATAGTATCTCAGAACGTTCTGATGGAAGATCTTCTTTTATTGGTGGCGGTGCCGGAAATCAAATTATCGGATCTCTAACCGTTATTGGTGGTAGTAACATCATAGTTGGAGGTAATGGAAATATCAATAAAGGATATTATTCCTCTATTCTTGGTGGAGATACTAACACTATCGAGAACAATTCAGAAGCAAGTGTAATTACGGGTGGAAGTTTTAATAAAGTTACTTCTAATGGTTCTTTTATTGGTTCTGGAGGAGATAATACAGCGTCAGGATTTAGATCTAGTGTTATCACAGGAACCTCTAACGAGGCCATAGGTAATTTTAGTACCGTATTAAATGGCGTATATAATCAGGCTCTTTCATTTGGTGAGATTTCAGGAGGGATTTATTCTACAATTTACACTCCTGGATCTACTTCAGATGTAGTATTAACAGATAAAATATTTAACATTGGTATCGGAACATCAGATACAGCCAGAAAAGATGGCATTACTGTATTCAAAAATGGATTGGCTACTTTACCAAGTGTAACAAATACTTTGATTGCCGGCGCATCAGGAAAAGCTATTGTAACAAAGGAATATTTGCAAAGTGTTTTGTCTACCCCAGCAAGCAATAACATTCAAAAAACATTAACATACCCAACCAATTTTACTTCTAGCAATTATACGTTGACAAGTGCCGATTTAGATGCTACAATTTTTGTAAATAATGGAGCAAATGATGTTACAATTACAATTCCGGCAGGATTAGGTCAAGCTTTTCAATGTGGTTTTGTACAAACAGGTACAGGAGTGGTAACATTTGTAGCTTCTGGAACAACTATCAATACACCTGTGGGGTATAAAATCAAAGGACAAAATTATAACGCTTATATCGAACAACTGGGAACATCAGGAACATATTATTTGTTAGGAAACTTAAAAGTATAAATATGAGAAATTTTAAAAAAAATATCTTTAAAAGTACAATGGAAGTTAATTCTGGCAACTGTGTTCATTTAAACTCTTTTGACTATAAAGGATTGGGCGACGTAACCTTTACTTTTACTCGTTGTGATGGTGCTCCGGGAATATATACATATGGAAATTTACCTAATACTGGAGGGAATTTTTCAACTTGGGATACAAGTACTTCTATTGTAGCAATGCCTTGTTATTTAGAAAATACTTTAACAGTAACTAATGGCAACGCAAATAATTTTGTAACATCACCATGCACCCCAGCCCTTGTACAGTCATTCCCTTTTTATGTCAGTGTAAACTCGTCAGCTGTAATGACTGATGTATGCGGATATGTCGATCAAATTACCCTATACACAGACAGTATATATTTACTGAAAAATTCATACCTCTATACAGATGCAAATTTATCAATCCCTTTTGTTGGCGATAGCTTGTACAGAGATGTCGAATCGTCTGACATAAATGGAACAGCTATTAAAATCGATGCAACAGGAAAAATCTTAGAAGTAAGCACAAATTCATGTTATGTTGCACCACCAGATTTACCTACATTACATTTTTCTGCGAGCAACCTTAACTCTGTAAACACATGTGCTTACAATACTTTTCCTACTGTGTACTATGGATATCTTGGTTTAGGTAACATAATATACTCAGAACCATCAGGACTTATACCTATTGTAGGTTTAGACCAATATATGAAATCACAAGAAGATGGTAAAATATATCGAGTAAACAATAATGGAGTTATTACAGATGTAAGAATTTGTTCGGGTCCTTTTTCAATGACATCCAGTATTCCTATTAATGGACGAGGTACATTAGATATTTTCTTCGGACAACCAAACGAAATTATATCATTAAGTTTTTCTGTAAACCATTTTGGCAACGATGGAACATTTAGTTTCGATTCTCCGGTGAGTGTTCAAATTCTAGATACAATTCATACATCAAGAACAGGTACTATTACTTTAAACAGTTCCGGTAATGCTACAGCAAATTATGAACTTTCTCCTGCAGGTTCAGATTCTACTTGCCTTATAACTATAACAGATAGAAGTAGCGGGTTAACTACAGGTGTGGGACAAAGTACAACTATTGCTAATTAAAGAATAGAAAAAAATTAGCTACAAATCTATTTGGCCATAGGGCCAAAATAAGATAGTACTGAAGTAAAAGAATATAATTACTTATTAAAAGAAAAGTATGGAAGAAAATACATTATATAAACCATTTACATACCTGGAGCAATATACTCCTCCTGAAGGAACAACAGTTTACTACAATACAGAAAAAACCTTATCAGCCACAAAAAATGATTGTTATAATGAAGGTGGAGGGACTTCTGTTACGCTTACTGCTGATGCAAATAAGTTTATATCAACAACAAGTATTGCAGATGCAAACGAACAAGCAGAATCATGGTTGTCAGCAAATGCACAGGCTTACGCCAATAACTTAGGAACCTGTGGTTTTAGAGAAACTGCGTGGCGAGGAGCAAATCCATCCTGTGTTATTGAACCGACAACAACATTATCGCCTTTTAATTACATGGTAGTCAGATACAAATGGGCGCTTGGAGCTGGTCGAGATTTTGATACTTACACTGGATTTATAAATACCGGAATCGAAATCTTAGACAATAAATGGATGGGATGGGGTCATGGATTTAATAATCAAATACCTTATAACTCTGATGCCGGAACATCTTATATTATGTGGGGAGGCGATAATACACAAACAAATGGAGTCGAAAGTTGCCTTGTTAATTTCAGCAAAGTTATTGAAGACTACTCTAGCCTAAACACAATCCAAATGCGAATGGCTGGTTCTTGGTACGGTGAGCTTGGTTCAGGAAATATTGATGTTGAAATTACCACATATCTAGGAGGAACAATGAGTCAATCGGGATATGATATTATTAATACCGGAGGGACTCAAATTCAGCAATTGACTTTTTCTAAAAAAGTTCCAAAACAAGGACAAGGCTTGTCTAACAATATAGAAGCTGTTACCAATATTGGATACATAACATACACAAAAGAATCCTTAACTGGAAAAATTGTAATAACTTATTAAAAAATAATTATGGGAAATACAGGATATAAATCTTTTGCATCTCTTGAAGAGTACTACATTGATGATAATAGTCCTACCGGAAATTCAAAACCAAATGTAGTTTCAGATCCGGATTATATTGCTCCACTTTTAGATACGATACAATGCGCCCCAAGCCCTCGATATTATAACGAGGAAATAACAAGGAGTGCTATAAAAAATGATTGTAACAGTGGTTATATGGGAACTAGTGTTTCACTAACTGCTTTACCTAATCAATTTGTATCTGATTCAAGTGTGGCTGAAGCAAATGCTCAAGCTATTGCTTGGCTAGATAATAACGTACAAATTCATGCTAATAATTCTGGAGCATGTGTTCTTAATGATACAACGCCACCTTCATCTCCAACTTTAACAGGCACATATGATTACGGCTTTAGAACTCTTACTTTATCTTGGACAGCAGTATCAGATCCATCAAGTCCAGTTACTTATAATGTCTATTCAAGTAATGTTTTCCAAGAATCGGTGACAGGAACTAACCGAACCTACAACAACTCTTGGGTGAATTCTGGAAATAATTCTTGGACCGTAAGAGCAGTAGATGCCGCTGGTAATATCTCTGGAGATAGTAATGTCTTTACATTCGTGGCACTGTAAAATAAACAATTTAAATTTTGATACTATTTATTGGACTTACCCAATGATTATTTTGAAAATTTTATCCTTAATAAATAAACGTATTAATTGCTTCAACCTTAATCAGGCATTACAACTTTTGGGGTCGATAATTCAACGATGATTAGAATTAGTACTAATTCTTTAAATACTAACAAACTTAAATACAATTAAAAACAATTAAAAATGGAAACAGTAGAAATTAAAAAAGAAGAAACACAAAAAATCAATGCAGATCAATTAAAACAATTACAAGATTTCAATGTCTTTATGGACAAAGCTAGATTATCGTTAGGAGAATTATCTATTCAATATGAATTTCAAAAAGCTGAAATTCTTTCTCAAATTTCTATGCAACAACAAGAAATTGCTGAATTAGAAAAAGAAATTAAAGAAGAATACGGAGACATTCGCGTTAACATTGAATCTGGAGAAATTGTAAAACAATAAAGCTTCAAAAGCTCATAAACACTATAAGGGATCGCAAATTATTAATCTATTCGATTCCTTATAGTTTTATTAAGTGTTCACACTTTTAACTGCAAAAAATCCTTCTTTTATTATTCTTTTTCTCTTATAATACAAAAACTAGCAGTTAATCCCCCCTTATTATTTCAAATTCAAATTAGATTAAAAAAACTTAATCTACCTAAAAGCTTTTACATTTTAATCTAATGCAGATTTTGGACACAATCAATTTAAATAAGCATATCTATCTTAAAAGATAATTTTAAAAATAAAAAAATGGGTATAGATCATAACAGAATAAAAGTATCTGATTTAGAGACAAATCAGGCAAATAAAATCCTTACCACAAACGAAAAGGGAGAAATACAGTTTAGTGATCTTGATAATATAAAAATAGACAGCTACAATGGACTTGATTACAACATTTCAGGTAAAGCTCTAGATGCTAGGCAAGGTAAAGTTTTAAATGACTTAATTTCTGATACGAGTTCAGCTATTTTATCTAATACAACAGCTTTAGCTAGTAAAGAAAATAGTTCTAATAAATCAAATGATATAGGCGATCTTGATAGCACAACAAAATTTCCAGTTTTTAAGGTAATTACTGATTGGGTTTCATCAATTTTTAAAAAAAAATATGTTTTTGTAGTAGATAATAACGCTACTACCTATACTTTAAAACTTTCTGATGGAACTAATAATACATTAATCAGACATAATAATACCGCTGCAATTACAGAAATAATTCCAACTAATGCAACAGTAGCATTTCCAATTGGAACAGAAATTAAAAGTATTTCAACAGGTGTTGGTTTACGTACGGTTGTGCCCGCATCAGGAGTGACAATTATAAATAACGTCTCATTAATCTCTGCTCAAAATCAAATGATGCGATTTCTTAAAACGGATGTTAACACCTGGATAGTAACTGGCGATGTTGGTTTTGAAAAAGATATAAAATTGACGAGTTACTTGAATACCCGAAATGATGGACAATTATCAACGAATAAAGTACTAAGCACAGATGCAAACGGTAATTTAAAAATGTATTTTATTTCAACATCTCCTGCTCCATTTTTGCAGGAATTGCAACCAGATGCATATTTACCAAGCACAACAGTCAATATTATTTTGAAAGGTGCTTTTTTTACACCTACAATGACGGTGGCAATCACTGGCCAAACAGTTAATTATATAACATTTATTAGTGATAATGAGGTACATGTAAATGTTAGTATTGGAAATACAGAAGGTAGTTTTGCTATCACTTTAAATAATGGATTGAGTGCAACATTTAACAATAAAATCCTAGTCATTTTAGGTGATCCTTACGTCCCAATTCAAACTGACTATATTGGTTTGACAACTGACATCAATGGAACACAATCAGGTAATTTATATACTTTAAATTATTTGAAAAATACAGCTGTGGCTATTGAGCTTGATCGAAATAATCCCAAATTATCAATACCATACAATCAAAATTTTTCAATTAGATTTAATGTAACTTGTCCGCAAGAAAACGGCACAAAAAGTATAGATTATCAACCAAAAACTGTGGTAGGAGTTTATAGAAAAACGGACAATAGTCAATTAATTGCAATTGCTCCTCACGCAACTTCGTATGATGAGTATAATTTCTTTTTTAATGATTCTCAAGTCGCTTGGCAAGCAGCAGGATCAACTGGCGTTGTAGACAACACATTATCTTCTTACAAATATAGATGGGGGCACACTTATGAAATAAGACGTGTCGGTACTGTCGTAGAATATCGCATTGACAATGTAGTCAAACATACCATCAATACAACTATAGCAGAAGATATGTACGTAAAAATAACAATGATGCCCTTCCATGTTACTAATATTAAAGTTATAAAATTAAATACTTAGTTATTACAAAAATAATACTACAACCTTCCTTTGATAAATATCTAACAAAGGCTAAAACACTTATTACTATTACTTTTGATTGTTTACCCATTTTGGTTTTCTGAGAACCTATTTATATTCAAAAGGGCAAAAAATCTTAATTATACTTGGATAAAACAGGTCGAAGCAATTAGAATATCTAATAATCAAATTTTAAAAACTACTATTACTATCTCTCAGATAAAAATATTCTTTTAGAAGTCAACATTCATAAAATAGCTGTTTTATCTATTGCAAAACAAGCTTCAAAAATGAAAATGTACTTCAACTTAAAATCCGCAAGACATCTCTCTTCGTTTTGCAAACAATCGATTTGTAATTCTCAAAAGATCGAATAAGAACTCATACCGAGTTATTTGTGTATTTCTATTTGACAAAATGATAGTAATAATCATTCAATACGTTTACCAAAACTATCAATAAACTCAATTTTTAAATCATAATTAAAAAATATAAATGAACAAGTATCACAACAGAATAAAAGTTGCCGATTTAGAAACAAATGAGCCAAACAAAATTCTAGCCACTAACGGCAATGGCGAATTAGAGTTTAGCGACATCACCTATGTAACATCAGACGCCTACAATGGCCTTGACTACAACATTGCAGGAAAATCGTTGGATGCCAGACAAGGAAAAGTATTAAAAAACTTAATTGATAATATCAACTCAATACTTGTTTCTGATAATCCCAATTTAAACACGCTTCAAGAATTAGTAAATGCTCTTCAAGTAGTTCAAAATTCATTAAACACTATTTTAGTAAATAATTTAACCACTGGCGGAACCTCAAAAGCGTTGACTGCCGAAATGGGAAAAACGTTACAAAATAATAAAGTTGATAAAGTTAGTGGGAAAAGTCTGTTGTCAGACAATGAAATTAGTCGTGTTGCAACATTATCTAATTATACACACCCTGCTAATCACCCACCAGAAATCATTCTTCAGGATCCAAACAATAGATTTGTAAGCGATGCTGAAAAAGCAATCTGGAATGCTAAACAAACAAATATTGCGGTGGGAACGACAGCCCAATATTATAGAGGAGACAAAACTTGGCAAACTCTTGATAAAACGGCAACAGGTTTACCAAACGTTGACAACACTGCGGATGCTAATAAAAGTGTACTATCCGCATCAAAACTTACGACTCCTAGAACCATCAACAATGTAGCTTTTGACGGTTCGGCTAACATAACAATCAATGCCGTAGACGCTACTGCTAGAATTCCAGTTTCTGAAAAAGGTGCTGCAAATGGTGTAGCAACTCTTGATGCCAGCGGAATTATTTTGACTACACAACTACCAAGTTATGTCGATGATGTTTTGGAATTTACAAATATGGCAGGTTTTCCTTCAACTGGAGAAGCAGGAAAAATTTATGTCGCCAAAGACACCAACAAAACATACCGCTGGGGAGGTTCAGCTTATGTCTATATCACAAGCGGAGCAGTCGATAGTGTGTCTGGAAAAACAGGGATTGTAACATTGGTTAAGGGCGATGTTGGTCTTGGAAATGTTGACAATACTGCCGATGCAACTAAAAATGTTTTATCCGCATCAAAACTGACAACCCCAAGAACAATTAACGGTACCACTTTTGACGGTTCTGCAAATATCGTAATTACAGATGCAACAAAAGAAAATAGCATCGCCGCGGGTTCTCAAACGCAATATTTCAGAGGAGATAAGACTTGGCAGACGCTTGACAAAGCAGCAACAGGTTTATCAAACGTCGACAATACTGCCGATACGGCTAAAAACGTGTTGTCTGCATCCAAGCTTACAACTCCTAGAACAATCAATGGAACTGCTTTCGACGGTTCGGCAAATATCACAATCAATGCCGTAGACGCAACCGCTAGAATCCCAGTTTCTGAAAAAGGTGTTGCAAATGGTGTAGCAACCCTTGATGCAAGCGGACTCATTCCAACGACACAACTACCGAGCTATGTCGATGATGTTCTGGAATTTACAAACTTGGCTGGTTTTCCTGCAACTGGAGAAGCAGGAAAAATTTATGTCGCTAAAGACACCAACAAAACGTACCGTTGGGGAGGTTCGGCTTATGTCTATATCACAAGCGGAGCAGTCGATAGCGTTTCTGGAAAAACAGGAATTGTAACATTGGTTAAGGGAGATGTCGGCCTTGGAAGCGTTGACAATACTGCCGATGCAACTAAAAATGTATTATCTGCATCTAAACTGACAACTCCAAGAACAATCAACGGTACGGCTTTCGACGGTTCGGCAAATATTACGATAACGGATTCAACAAAAGAAAACAGCATTGCTGCGGGATCTCAAACACAATATTTCAGAGGAGACAAGACTTGGCAGACGCTTGACAAAGCAGCAACAGGTTTATCAAACGTCGACAATACTGCCGATACGGCTAAAAACGTGTTGTCTGCATCCAAGCTTACAACTCCTAGAACAATCAATGGAACTGCTTTCGACGGTTCGGCAAATATCACAATCAATGCCGTAGACGCAACCGCTAGAATCCCAGTTTCTGAAAAAGGTGTTGCAAATGGTGTAGCAACCCTTGATGCAAGCGGACTCATTCCAACGACACAACTACCGAGCTATGTCGATGATGTTCTGGAATTTACAAACTTGGCTGGTTTTCCTGCAACTGGAGAAGCAGGAAAAATTTATGTCGCTAAAGACACCAACAAAACGTACCGTTGGGGAGGTTCGGCTTATGTCTATATCACAAGCGGAGCAGTCGATAGCGTTTCTGGAAAAACAGGAATTGTAACATTGGTTAAGGGAGATGTCGGCCTTGGAAGCGTTGACAATACTGCCGATGCAACTAAAAACGTGTTATCTGCATCTAAACTGACAACTCCAAGAACAATCAATGGTACGGCTTTTGACGGTTCGGCAAATATCACAATCAATGCCGTAGACGCAACCGATAGAATCCCAGTTTCTGAAAAAGGTGCTGCAAATGGTGTAGCAACCCTTGATGCAAGCGGGATCATTCCAACGACACAGCTACCAAGCTATGTCGATGATGTTCTGGAATTTACAAACTTGGCTGGTTTTCCTGCAACTGGAGAGGCAGGAAAAATTTATGTCGCCAAAGACA